>Ga0210248_100002_pt1 | contig 402777 bp, 391 predicted proteins | sample ChrtobMetP3_32mM_FD_155493 | JGI IMG/M metagenome (GOLD analysis project Ga0210248, IMG submission 155493) | Chrysochromulina tobin associated microbial communities from unialgal haptophyte culture, Seattle, Washington, United States - P3_32mM | ecosystem: Host-associated > Algae > Haptophytes...
CGCTCTCCGGCGGCAGCAACCGCGCTACCGCTCTGTCTTTGAATGTCTGTCCGTATCGAGCCAAGTTTGTCCTTCATCGCCGCCCCCGGGGTTGATCTATGGAGGCGACAACTATTCTGACGCGGGGGGGACCCCGATGGGTCCGATGGATACCGGCCCCCAGTACCCCGGATCCATCTTTGGTCTACTGGACCAGATTGTTGGAAGCCTTCCAGGGACTCGATCCCCGCGATTGCACCATCCACAACAAGCAGCGAGGCTTTTTCATGGGTTCGAACCGATTTTCCTTATCGTGAGGCGAGACAGCAGGACGAACCCCATCCACTTTCTACAAGGAGCTTGAACATGAAGGCTGTGCATTTTTCCTGGTGCGCCGCGATGGCTGCGGTGGCGACAGCCTTGGTGCTGACGGTCAGCCCCGCCCGCGCGCAGAGCCAGGTGTCATTGGCGCTGTCCGCGCTGCCGGTGGCGTCGGTGGTCGGGACCGCGTCGGTGAGCGTGGTGCCATTGGCGTTCTCCGTGGCAGGTGCAGCGTTGGTGGTGAAAGCCGTGGAGGTCACGGCCAGCGGCATGGTCTATCTCTTGGAGCGGGTGTCGGACGGTACGCGCGTCAGCTTGGAGGTCTCGGGGCGCGCGGCGTCCGCCATTTCGTTGGGCGTGGGCACTGCGATGGTGGTGAGCGTGATCAGCACCGGGGTGCTGCTGTCGGCCGCTGGGGAGGTACTGGCCTTCATCCCGAACGAACTGGGACGCGCCCTGCTGCACAACGAACGCATCACCCACTGAGGAGCCCCGCCATGACATACACGTTGACCGGGCGATGGTTGGCAGGGTTCGCGACCGCCGCGATTCTGCTGGCAGCGCCCGCCGCGCAGGCGGGCCGCTCTTGCGAAGTCAAACCGCCCACCGCCCGCAGCATCGAGCAGGGCATGGCTCTCGCGCTGCGCACTTCGCGGGCGCTGGACGCCGAACACGCCCGCTCCGGTGCGCGGGTGGTGGTGCTGGCCCGCGCCGGGCAGGACCTGCGCAAATACCAACTGCGCTATTCACATTTCGGCTGGGCCTACAAAACCGCTGAAGGTCCTTGGCGCGTGCTGCACAAGCTCAACGCCTGCGGCACGGCCGAGGGCTCGCTTTACCGGCAGGGTCTGGGCGAGTTTTTTCTCGACGACCTCTGGCGCTTCGAGGCCGCCTGGATGGTGCCCGCGCCCGCGCTGCAGGCGCCGCTGCACGCCGTGCTCACCGACCCGGCGCGCAGCACCGCTTTGCACACGCGGGCCTACAACATGCTGAGCTACCCGTGGGCCACGCGTTACCAGCAGTCCAACCAGTGGGCGATGGAGACCCTCGCCTCAGCCGCCGAACCCGGGGTGAGCTCCCGCGAACAGGCCCAGGCCTGGCTGCGCTTCAAGGGCTACCAGCCCACCACCTTGCAACTGGGGGCGCTCACCCGGCTCGGTGCGCGCGTGAGTTCGGCACACATCGCGTTCGACGACCACCCCAACGAGAAGCGGTTTTCCGATCGCATCGAAACCATCACGGTGGATTCTGTCTTCGACTGGCTGGAGCGGGCGCGCCTGGCGGGGCCGGTTCAGCGGCTGCCAACCTGAGTACGTTCTTCCCGCCACAACGGACGCAGCGCCCACAGCCCCAGCGCCGGCCCGATCGCCAGCCAGGGCAGCAGGGTGCCCAGCGCGACCGTCTCGGCCAGCGAGACAAACAGCAGGATGCTCACGATGGAGATTGCAAAGCCGATGCTGTTGGTGAGCGTGAGCACACTGCCCACCGCCTGCGGCGGCGCGTTGCGGGCGGTGAGGGTGGAGAACTGCGGCGAGTCGCCCGAGACGGTGATGCCCCAGAGCACCAACCAGCCGTAGAACAACACGTCACTGGCGTCGATCATCCAGAACGCCGCCAGGCAACACAGGCCACTGACGGCCAGCTGCGTGCCGGCCACGCGCGCGCTGCCCCAGCGCTGCGCCACCCAGCCGCCGCCCGCGCAGCCGATCACGCCCGCGCCCAGCACGCAGAACGCGGCCCACGACAGTGCCGCGCCTTGCAGGCGCGTGGCCAGCACCAGCGGCACCATGACCCACATGGTGTAGAGCTCCCACATGTGGCCGAAGTAACCCAGCACCGAACTGCGCACGCGCGCATCCGTCCACAGCGTGGCCAACGCGCGCCATTGCAACACCGTGACGCGGGCTTGGGCGTGTGGCGGGTCGGTGGTGCCGAAGAAAAGCAGCAGGCCACCGGCCGCAGCCAATGCCGCAACCCCGAGCATGAGCGTGGGCCAGGGCAGGGCACCGCCGAGCGCGCGCAGCGCGTGTGCACTGGCCGAACCCAGCACCAGCGCGCCGATCAGCAAGCCGAGTGCACCGCCCAGGCCGCGCGTGTACCACTGCGCGGCGATCTTCATGCCCACCGGGTAGATGCCCGCGAGAAAGAAGCCGGTGGCAAACCGCCAGCCCAGCAAGGCCGGGTAGTCGCGCACCATCCACCACGCGCCCACGGTGCAGGCCGCGCCGGCCAGCGCGCACACGAGGAACACGCGGCGCGGCGCGAAGCGGTCGGCGATGGCCAGCAGGGCGAACACCAGCGTGCCCAGGATGAAGCCGAACTGCAGCGACGAGGTGAGCGTGCCCACGGCGCTGGTCGGCCAGCCCAGCTCGCGTTGCAGGTCGGGCATGACCGCGTTGACCGCGAACCACAGCGAGGTGCCCAGGAACTGGGCGAGCACCAGGATGGGCAGGATGTGGCGGGGAACGTTGTTATCCATGAAGTTTCAGCGCCGCGCCTTGCGACTGTGTCGGACGGTGCCGGTGGTTTGATTTGTATTCCTTGAAATTACTTCAAATGGAAAATAGGTATCGAAGTAGTAAAAATGGTTTAATAGTATGTTTGCTGGCAGGTCGTCAGGCAACGGCTGCTGTTCAACCAAATTTCTTCGAAAACTCAACGAGGGGAGTTCTCATGAGCAAGGCCATGTCTCTGGAAAACGCACTGCGTTGGTCGGCCAAACTGGGTGAGGCATTCTGGCATCTGTGGATGGTTGCCATCGTTTTGACACTGGCGGCCATCGCACTGCCCAAACCGCTGGTGGACGCAGCAGCATGTCGCCTAAGTCCCGAGTACTGCGCCCGTGCCGTCCCTCAGGTGTTGGCTGCCCGTGCTCCAGCAGTCGAAGGCTCCCCGGAGGCGACGCAGATAGCGCCCGGCAGTGCACTGTTCGAGGCTGTGACCGAACGCTACGACGCCATCAAGGGCGAGCAGGATCGGCTCTTTTCGCTCATCGTTGCCCTGGCCGCCTTGCTCACTTTCCTAGGCTTCAAGGGTGTGCAGTCGCTGCTGGATGCTCAACGAAGCGCGCGCCTCGCGGTGGAAAAGGCGCGTCGGTACGAATTGCTTTGGGAAAAACAGTACCCGCGGGACAACCGCGCCGAAATGGCGGTGGTGATGGCAGCTGCCTTGCGCGACATCACCGACATGCAACTGCACATTTTGAAGCAGACCGGCTCGCCCAACCCCATGCGCAGCGAGTTGTATTTCGAATACCTGCACACTGCCCGGCAGCATCTGGAAACCGTGGAGGATCTCGACTGCAGCACGCCCATCAAATTGCAGGTGCTGGGTGTTCTGGGCAATGTCTACTACCGCCTGGAGCTTTATGACAGCGCGTTCCGGGCGGCTCGAAAAGCCATCGAGGTGGAGGCCGGTGACACCGATGCTTACTTCAACGCGGCTTGCTATTTGAGCAAGATGGCAGAGATCGCCGAGGAGCAGAAGAACCCCCTCGAAGCCAACCGGCTGCTGCGCCAAGCGCTTTCTTATGCCAAGCAGTACGTGGCACAAGAAGACAGCAAGAGCATCGCCAGCAAGATGATGAACGAAGAAGGTGACCTGAAGATCCTGCGTGAGCGCATGCAATCCGAATACGAACTGCTGACCACCTGAGTGCTTGCGCGCGCACAAAAAAACAGCGCCCGGTGGGCGCTGTTTTTTTGATGTGTGGCAAACCAGATCAGATGCGAGGCTTTTTGTCGTTCACGAAGATCCTCCTGTTGACGGCGCCATCTGCGCCAGCTGGTTAAAAGTCAAGAAATGCTAACACAGGGGCCGCGACTGCTTGTTCGAGGGACAGGGCGAACGGCGCCCCGGCGTTGCGTTTGTCAGACACAGCGGGACTGGTTGTGTACGGGACGCCAATGGAGTTGTTCAAAGGGAGAAAGTTCATGGGGTCAAGGCGGGGGGGCCGGGCCCTGCTTGACCGCCGTCGTGCGTGTTTGTTTTGTCGATCAGTCCTACACGCCACGCGAGCGATCCGCCTTGAACCGCGCCTGGAAGGCCCCGAACGTACCGGCGTCCAGCGCCTCGCGCACCTCGCGCATGAGGTTCAGGTAGTAATGCAGGTTGTGGATGGTGGCCAGCATGGGGCCGAGCATCTCGCCGCAGCGGTCCAGGTGGTGCAGGTAGGCGCGGCTGAAGCCGTCGCGCCCGCCCTGGTCCCAGCTCACGCCGCTCTTGCCCGCGCACGCCATGCAGGTGCAGGTGGTGTCCAGCGGCTGGTGGTCGGTCTTGTGGCGCGCGTTGCGGATCTTCAGGTCGCCGAAGCGCGTGAACAGGGTGCCGTTGCGGGCGTTGCGCGTGGGCATGACGCAGTCGAACATGTCCACGCCGTCGGCCACGCCCTGCACCAGGTCTTCGGGCGTGCCCACGCCCATGAGGTAGCGCGGCTTGTGCGCCGGCAGGCGGTGCGGCGTGTGCGCCATGATCTGCAGCATCTGTTCCTTGGGCTCGCCCACGCTCACGCCGCCGATGGCGTAGCCGGGGAAGTCCATGTCGACCAGCGCGTCCAGCGACTCCTGGCGCAGGTGCTCGAACATGCCGCCCTGCACGATGCCGAACAGCGCGTTCGGGTTCTCCAGCCGGGCAAATTCGTCTTGCGAGCGCTTGGCCCACCTCAAACTCATCTCCATGCTCTTGCGCGCCTCGGCCTCGGTGGTGAGGTGGCCGTTGGTCTCGTACGGCGTGCACTCGTCGAGCTGCATCACGATGTCGCTGTTCAGCCCGGTCTGGATGTCCATGCTGACCTCGGGCGACATGAAGAGTTTGTCGCCGTTGACGGGGCTGGCGAAGGTCACGCCTTCTTCGGTGATCTTGCGCATGGCGCCGAGCGACCAGACCTGAAAACCGCCCGAGTCGGTGAGGATGGGCTTGTGCCACTGCTCGAAGCCGTGCAGGCCGCCGAAGCTGTTCATCACCTCGCGGCCCGGTCGCATCCAGAGGTGGAAGGTGTTGCCCAGGATGATCTGCGCGCCCATGTCGTGCAGGCTTTGCGGCATCACGCCCTTGACGGTGCCGTAAGTGCCCACGGGCATGAAGATGGGCGTCTGCACCACGCCGTGGTTGAGCGTGAGCTGGGCACGGCGCGCGTGGCTGGTGGGGTCGGTCTTGAGGACTTCAAACTGCAGCATCGGGATTCCTTGAAAGCAACATGGCGTCGCCATAGCTGAAGAAGCGGTAGCGGTGTTCGATGGCGTGGGCGTAAATCGCCTGGATGTGATCGAAGCCCGCGAAGGCGCTGACCAGCATCATCAGCGTGGACTGGGGCAGATGGAAGTTGGTGACCATGAGATCGACCACCTGGAACTCGAAGCCGGGCGTGATGAAGATGTTGGTGTCGCCTTCGGTCTCGCCCGAGCGTGCCCAGCTCTCCAGCGTGCGCACGGTGGTGGTGCCCACCGCCACCACGCGGCCGCCGCGTGCGCGGCAGTCGGCGATCGCTTGCAAGGTGGCTGGCGGGATGGCGTACCGCTCGTGGTGCATCACGTGGTCTTCGATGCGCCCGGCCTTCATCGGCGCGAAGGTGCCCGCGCCCACGTGCAGCGTGACGCTGGCGCGCTGCACGCCGCGCGCATCGAGCGCGGCCAGCACGGCCTCGTCGAAATGCAGCGCGGCGGTGGGTGCAGCCACCGCGCCAGGCACGCGCGCGAACACGGTCTGGTAACGGCGCTCGTCGTCGGCTTCGTCGGTGTGGGTGATATAGGGCGGCAGCGGCACATGGCCGTGGCGCGCCATCAGCTCGTACGGCGTTTCATCCGCCGGGCCGTGCAGGCGGAAGCGGAACAACTGGCCGTGTTCGTCGGGCCAGCGGCCGATGAAAGTGGCGTCAAACCCGCCGCGACCGAGGCCGCCCGCCATGTGTAGCCAGCCGCCGACCTGCGGCTTTTTGCTCACTCGCAGGTGTGCCACCACCTCGTGGGCCGTGCCGTCGCTGGCCTCCTGGGGCAGCAGCACGCGCTCGATCAGCATTTCGAGCTGGCCACCGCTGGCCTTCTGGCCAAACAGGCGGGCTTTCACCACCTGGGTGTCGTTGAAGACCAGCAGGTCGCCGTCCTTCAACAGGTCGGGCAGGTCGCGAAAGATGCGGTCCACCGGCGCGGGGCCGGTGCCGTCGAGCAGGCGCGAGGCGCTGCGCTCGGGGGCGGGGTGCTGGGCGATCAGCTCGGGGGGGAGGTGGAAATCAAAGTCGGCGACCGTGAAGGTGCGCGCAGAGGAGGCAGATGAAGGCATGCAGCTTGAGGGCCGGACAGGCCCGTTCCAAGTGAAGAAACAAGGGCCTTGATTGTCTCAGTTCTGCGCGGGCGATTCGGATTCACCGAGGGCGGTGCATCTGGAACAGCTGTTCAGGGCCGATGCTGAAGTAGTCGGCCGGGCCGCCGCCGCGCAGGATGTGCCCGGCGTTCGCCGTGTCGTACACACCCGCCTTCAGCAGGTGCTGTGCAATGTGCACGCCCACCACCTCACCCAGCACCAGCCAGCTGTCGATGGGCGCACCGGCCGCCGATGTCAGCCGCACGATCTGCGACAGCCGGCATTCGAAGCTCACGGGGCTCTCTTGCACCCGGGGGACGGACACCACACGGGATGCCACCGGCGTGAGCCCGGCCAGCGCAAATTCGTCCACCTCGGGCGGCACGTGAGCGCAGGTCTGGTTCATCTGTTCGGCCAGTGGGCGGGTCACCAGGTTCCACACGAACTCGCCGGTCGCCTCCACGTTGCGCACCGAATCCTTGTGCCCGATGCTGCAGAAGCCCACGATGGGCGGCACGTAGTTGAAGGCGTTGAAGAAGCTGTAGGGCGCCAGGTTGAGCACGCCGTCGTGGGCGCGGGTGGAGATCCAGCCGATGGGGCGCGGCCCGACGATGGCGTTGAACGGGTCATGGGGCAGGCCGTGGCCTTGCGACGGTTCGTAGAAGTGTGTGGCGTCCATGGGCATGAAAACTTGAAGTGAAGCGTCATGCTAGGCCAGGGCCGCGGGGCGCGCTCGCGCCAGGGCATTGGTGCCCGTGTGGGGCCGGGCACAATGCGCGCATGCCCGCACAAGCCGAAGGCAAAACAGCCGCACGCGCGCTGTCTGCCCCCCAGAAAGCCCTGCACCGGCTCGGGCTGGTGCGCGACATCGACCTGGCGCTGCACCTGCCGCTACGCTACGAAGACGAAACCCGCATCGTCACGCTGCGCGGGGCCCGCGACGGGCAACTGGCCCAGATCGAAGGCACCGTGACGCACAGCGAGATCACGCAACGACCGCGCCGCCAATTGCTGGTGACGCTGGACGACGGCACCGACACCTGCACCCTGCGTTTCTTCACCTTCTACCCCGCGCACCAGAAAACCCTGGCCGTGGGCCAGCGGGTGCGCGCACGTGGCGAGCTGCGCGGCGGCTTCCTCGGCTGGACCATGGTCCACCCGGCGTTCCACGCGGCCGGCGGTGAGCTGCCCGACGCGCTCACACCCGTCTACCCCACGAGCGCACAACTGCCGCAGGCCTACCTGCGCAAGGTGGTGGCCAGCGGCTTGCGGCGCGCCGACCTCGGCGAGAACCTGCCGCCCGCGCTGCTGGGCGGCCTGAACGCCGTGGTGCGCGGCACCTGGACGCTGCGCGACGCGCTTCAGTTTCTGCACCACCCGGGCGCCGACGTGTCGCTGGACGCGCTCGAAGACCGCAGCCACCCGGCGTGGCAGCGCCTGAAGGCTGAAGAGCTGCTGGCGCAGCAGCTCTCGCAGTTCACCGCGCGGCAGGAGCGCGCGGCGCTCAGCGCGCCGGCCCTGCGCGCCAAGCCGGGTGGCCTGCACGAGCAGTTGCTCGGCGTGTTGCCGTTTTCGCTCACCACCGCCCAGCGCCGCGTGGGTGAAGAGATCGCGCGCGACCTGATGCGCCAGATACCGATGCACCGCCTGCTGCAGGGCGACGTGGGCTCGGGCAAAACGGTGGTGGCCGCGCTGGCCGCCGCCATCGCCATCGACGCGGGCTGGCAGTGCGCGCTGATGGCGCCCACCGAGATACTGGCCGAACAGCATTTCGCCAAACTCATCGGCTGGCTGGAGCCTTTGCTCGCGCCGCTGGGCAAACGCGTGGCCTGGCTCACCGGCAGCCAGAAGAAAAAGCAGCGCGGCGAGATGCTCGCGCTGATTGCGAGTGGTGAAGCCGCGCTGGTGGTGGGCACACACGCGGTCATTCAAGACCAGGTGGTGTTCAAGAACCTGGCGCTGGCCATCATCGACGAGCAGCACCGGTTTGGCGTGGCGCAGCGCCTGGCGCTGCGCAGCAAGATGGGATCGGGCATGACGGAGGGCGAGCCCCACCTCCTCATGATGACGGCCACACCCATCCCCAGAACGCTCGCCATGAGCTACTACGCCGACCTCGACGTCTCCACCATCGACGAGCTGCCGCCCGGGCGCACACCCATCGTCACCAAGGTGGTGGCCGACAGCCGCCGCGCCGAGGTGGTGGAGCGCATCCGCTCGCAGGTGGCGCAGGGCCGGCAGGTGTACTGGGTGTGTCCGCTGATCGAGGAGAGCGAGGCGCTGGACTTGTCGAATGCGACCGCCACGCACGCCGAACTGTCCCAGTCCCTGCCCGGCGTGCTCGTGGGCCTGCTGCATTCGCGCATGCCGGTGACCGAGAAGAAGGCGGTGATGTCGCTGTTCACCGGCGGGCAGATGGGCGTGCTGGTGTCCACCACGGTGATCGAGGTCGGTGTGGACGTGCCCAACGCCTCGCTGATGGTGATCGAACACGCCGAGCGGTTTGGCCTGTCGCAGCTGCACCAGTTGCGCGGGCGCGTGGGCCGTGGGGCCGCCGCGTCGGCCTGCGTGCTGCTCTACACGCCGCCCGACAGCGGCCGCCTGGGGGAAACCGCGCGCGAACGCCTCAAGGCCATGGCGGAGACCAACGACGGTTTCGAGATCGCCCGGCGCGACCTCGAGATCCGAGGTCCTGGCGAATTTCTGGGTGCGCGACAGTCGGGCGCGCCCCTGTTGCGTTTCGCCGACCTCGCCACCGACACCCACCTGCTCGAATGGGCCCGTGCGGCCGCGCCGGTGATGCTGGCGGAGCACCCGCAGCAGGCTGAAAAACACATCGCCCGCTGGCTCGGTGGCAGAGCGGAATTCCTGAAAGCCTGAGCCATTGAACCCGCCTGGCGGGGCGGTTTCAACGGCGGGCGCAAAATACCTCCCCATGACTTTGACCGAACTCAAATACATCGTGGCCGTGGCGCGCGAGAAGCACTTTGGCAAGGCGGCCGAGGCTTGCTTCGTTTCGCAGCCCACGCTGTCGGTGGCCATCAAGAAACTCGAAGAAGAGCTGGAGCTCAAGATCTTCGAGCGCAACGCCAACGAGATCAGCGTGACGCCCCTGGGCGAAGAGATCGTGCGTCAGGCCCAGACCGTGCTGGAGCAAGCCGCTGCCATCAAGGAAATCGCCAAGCGCGGCAAGGACCCGCTGGCCGGCCCGCTGCGTCTGGGTGTGATTTACACCATCGGCCCGTACCTGCTGCCCGATCTGGTGCGCAACGTCATCGACCGCACGCCGCAGATGCCGCTGATGCTGCAGGAGAATTTCACGGTGAAGTTGCTGGAGCAGTTGCGCCTGGGCGAGATCGATTGCGCCATCCTGGCCGAACCGTTTCCCGACACCAACCTGGCCATTGCGCCGCTGTACGACGAGCCCTTTCTGGCCGCCGTGCCGCACACGCATCCGCTTTCCAGGCAGGACCACATCACCAACGAAGAGCTCAAGCGCGAGACCATGCTGCTGCTGGGCACGGGCCATTGTTTCCGCGACCACGTGCTGGAGGTCTGCCCCGAGTTCGCACGTTTTTCCAACGATGCCGAGGGCATCCGCAAGAGCTTCGAGGGTTCGTCGCTGGAGACGATCAAGCACATGGTGGCCGCCGGCATGGGCGTGACCCTGGTTCCGCGCCTGTCGGTGCCGTCGTCGGCGCTGGAAGGCCACGCCACGCCGGGACAGGACTTTGGCGATTCGTCGTACGTGCGCTATTTGCCGTTCAAGGGCGAGGCGCCCACGCGGCGCGTGGTGCTGGCGTGGCGGCGCAGCTTCACGCGCTACGAGGCCATTGCCGAGCTGCGCAACGCCATCTATGCCTGCGAACTTCCGGGCGTCAAGCGTCTCTCTTAGTCTTTTCAACCGTTCTTCAGGAGTTCTTCATGGCCAAAACCGCCAGCAAAGTCACCGCGCCCAGCATCAACATCGGCATCAACGAGAAAGACCGCGCGGCCATCGCCAAAGGCCTGTCCAAGCTGCTGGCCGACACCTACACGCTGTACCTGACCACGCACAACTTCCACTGGAACGTGACCGGGCCGATGTTCACCTCGCTGCACACCCTGTTCATGACGCAGTACACCGAGCTCTGGACCGCCGTGGATCCGGTCGCCGAGCGCATCCGCTCGCTGGGCCACGACGCCCCTGGCAGCTACGCCCAGTTCGGCAAGCTCAGCTCGGTGCCCGACGCACCCGCCACGCCGCCCAAGGCCATGGAGATGGTGCGCATCCTCGTGCAGGGCCACGAAGCGGTGGCGCGCACGGCACGCGAGCTGTTCCCGGTGGTGGACAAGGCGGGCGACGAGCCCACCGCCGACCTGCTGACGCAGCGCCTCACCGTGCACGAGCAGACCGCGTGGATGCTGCGCTCGATTCTTGAGGAGTGATCAACGGATCATGGTCGCTGCGACGTCTCCCGCGCCTTCGCGCCTGGCGCTTTATCTCGACCTGATCCGCTGGAGCCGCCCGGCTGGCTGGCTGCTGCTGCTCTGGCCGTCGCTGGCCGCGCTGTGGGTGGCCGCCGGCGGGTTCCCCGGCTGGCACCTGCTGGCCGTGTTCGTGCTCGGCACCATCCTCATGCGCAGCGCCGGCTGCTGCGTGAACGACGTGGCCGACCGCGAATTCGACAAACACGTCAAGCGCACCGCGCAGCGGCCGGTCACGTCCGGCAAGGTGTCCACGCGCGAAGCGCTGGCGGTGGGCGCGGTGCTGGCGCTGGTGGCGTTTGCGCTGGTGCTCACCACCAACACGCTCACGGTGTTCATGTCGTTCGCGGCGCTGGCCATCACGCTGGCCTACCCGTACGCCAAGCGCTATGTGTCCATGCCGCAGGCCGTGCTGGGCGTGGCCTTCAGTTTCGGCGTGCCCATGGCGTTTGCCGCCGTGCAGGCGCAGGTGCCGCCGCTGGCCTGGGTGCTGTTGGTGGGCAATCTGTTCTGGGTGCTGGCCTACGACACCGAATACGCCATGGTCGACCGCGACGACGACCTGCGCATCGGCATGAAGACCTCGGCCATCACGCTGGGTGTGTACGACGTGCCTGCCGTGACCGCCTTTTACCTCGTGTTCCTCGCGGTCTGGACGGCCGCGCTGTGGCCGGTGGTGAACCACTGGGTGTGGGGCGCCATGCTGGTGGTGGCGCTGGCCCAGGTGGTGTGGCACTTCCAGCTCATCAAGGACCGCAGCCGCGACGGCTGCTTCAAGGCCTTCCGCCTCAACCACTGGTTGGGGTTCACGGTGTTTGTGGGTGTGGTGCTCGGCTTGGTTTGACATGCGCTGCGCTTCGGTCGTCTTGGCTCGCAATGGCTTGAATGCCCAAATCATCAAGGAGCCTGCCATGCGAGTCACCGCCACCGAAGCCAAGAATCGATTTGGCAGCCTCTGTGCGCAAGCCAAGCGCGAACCGGTTTTCGTGGAAAAGGCAGGCCACATCGATACCGTGATCCTCTCGGCCGAACAGTTCCTGGCCCTGCAGGCCAACAGCGAAAAGTCCACCCGGTCTGCCCGCAAGAAGGCGTTTGAAGCCGAGTTCGGTGACTGGATTGAAGCCCAGAACGCCCGCTTCGATGCGCTCGGCATCCCGGGTGAAGATCTGCGGCCGTGGTGAACAGCCGGTCCCGCAGTACGACGTTTACGCCCATCCAATCCGCAGCGCGGCTGACGGCATTCCCTATGTGGTCGTGATCCAGAGCGATCTGCTCGATGCCCTGGCCACGCGGCTGACCATGCCGCTCGCCGTGTTCAGCTCAGGCACCAAGGTGCCGACCACACTGTGTCCGGTCATCACGGTCAAAGGCAAGCGCCTGCACGCGCTGGCGCACTACGCCGCTCCCCTGCCCTTCAAAGAGTTACGTCGATCGGTGGACAACGTGGCAACGCAGGCCAGCGTTCTGGTGTCGGCCATGGACGTGGTGCTGTCGGGTATTTAGTTCGCGGCGAGGGGAAGCTACAGAGCTGTGTGCACCTTGTCTTTGAGCGGCGTGGCTAGAGAGTGCGCGTCCATGGGTTTTGGCGCATTACGATGGCGGCCGTCGGGGAGAAGCGGGTATCGAACAAGGAGTAGACAGCATGAAACTTAATCGTGGTGAACCGGAGCATCCGCATTGGAAGAGGCCGTTCTCGCATCAAGAGAAGGCCGTAGGTTGGTGGGGTCTCGGCGCATGTTTTCTCGCGCTCGGTCTTAAAGAATGTTTTGACCCGTCGCTGCCACCGTTTACCGGTCGCTGGAGCTGGCTCAAGACAATGGTCTCCAACGCCATAGGGGATCGAGGCCTCGCGATGGTTTACGTAGGGCTCGGGGCAACGTTGGTAGGAGCCGGTTGCTTAAAGTGGGCCAAGCACCTGACGCACAAGAGAGCTTAGTTCTGCGAGTGTCCAGGTTCAAAACTTTGGCTTACGCTCCACGACCCTTCCAGTCCTCCTCGCCAATCCCGCTTGCGGATGCGCTGCGCTCTTCGCAGCGGCATCAAGGGGAGGGGCCGCAGGCCCCGGAGACCGCTGCGGAGCAGGGCACGCCGCGTTCGTTTAGGCGCTTGCCATAGTGTTGTCGATCAGTAGCGTACTTATCTGCTTAAACATGCAACTGAAATTCAGAGATCATCCTGTCGCAGCGACTTTGATTTGTGTGGTCATCGCTGCGGCGTACATCGGTGGCTATTTCACGGAAGGACATGAGCGTGCATCGAATGTCCTTCGAGCAGCTCCGCATTCGTATGAGTTGTTGGTGATCTACAGCTACAAATGGAGCGGAGATGCGATGCGCATCTACTACGTAGGTCGGAACACTTATGGGTGGCGTTTTGTGAGAGCCCGCCATGACGCGAACGGAAATGCAATCACCATCGAATAATTAGGGGGTACTCGGCGCTGGCGCCATAGTTTCAAAGAAGGCGCTGTCCAGATCCAAGAAGTAGTCAGCAGCAAGCCGTATTACCGGGCTCAGGCCAGACGTCAGTGCAGCTACGAAAACTTGCTTCCCTAGGCGCTTGCACTCCGCAACTACGGGACCGTAGTCTCCATCTCCTGAAACTAGAAAGACCGTATCGACATTGTTCTGGTAAACGTTCGTGAGTATGTCGACGGTCATTTGTATGTCTACTCCTTTGCCACTTCGATTTTTTTGCTTCCAGAATATTTGCGGAGTCAGAGTTTGGATGAGTCTAGATGGAGCGTTCTGACCTGGAATGGTGTATTGCTGAAACTGGAAGGTTCGAATTTCCTCCGCCACAGAGTCCACGGAATCAGCCGAGCCAGTGCAGTACGTGTAATAGGTCGCACGAATGACTACGTTCAAGCCAGGCCAGATCGCATTAGGAACCCAAGCGTAAACGTCTGGTCGGTGTTTGACATGAGTAACGGGCATGCAGCCAGCCTGAACCATTGCCTGATAGCGCGCTACCAAGTTTTCACCATCGATGAATGCCATCATCCTTCCAAGTGTGGGCATTGGATCGCGTAGATTGTTCATAGTTGGGCTTTGAAGAAAAAGTTGCATAGGAGGCTTCGCGCCGTAACGTTGTTACGTCCCGAACTCCCGCCCCAGCGCCTCTGCGCGTTTCTGCGCAGCAAACAGCGCATCCTCAAACTTCGCCTTCACACCCGCAGTCTCCATGGAGGTCAACGCAGCGTAGGTGGTGCCACCCTTGGAGGTCACACGCTCCCGCAGCACCTGCGGCGGATCGTCGGACCGTTGCGCCAACGTCGACGCACCGATGAAGGTGCCCACCGCGAGCTGGTAGGCCACTTCGGGCGGCAGGCCCATGCGGGTGCCGGCGTCGCGCATGGCTTCGAGGAAATAGAACACGTAGGCCGGGCCCGAGCCGGAGAGCGCGGTGACCGCGTCCAGCTGTGGTTCGGCGCTCACCCACACCAGTTCGCCGGTGGTCTTCACCACGGCCTCGACCAGCGCACGGTCGGCGGTGCTGGCGCCGTCGCGGGCGAAGAGGCCCGTCATGCCCAGGCCCACCAGCGCCGGCGTGTTGGGCATGGCGCGCACGATGCGCTGCGTGTGCAGCCAGCCGGCCATGCTGTCGCTGGTGATGCCGGCGGCCACGCTCAGGTGCAGCGCGTCGCCCAGATGCGGTTGGCTGGCGAGGGCGGCGTCTTTGAAGGTCTGCGGCTTCACGGCCCAGACCACGAGGTCCGAGGCACGCAGGTCGGCGTTGGCGGCGGCGAAGAGTGAGACGCCGGGGAACTGCTGCGCGAGCTTGGTGCGCTGTTCGTCCCAGGGCTCGACGATCTGCAAAGCGCTGGCTGGGTGGCCCTGGCGGAGCAGGCCGCCGACGATGGCGCTGGCCATGTTGCCGCCGCCGATGAAGGTGATGGTGGGGTGGGTGGGGGTGTTCATGGCCCCATTGTCGCGTGCCGCCACCGGCGGATTCAGGGCGCCACGGTCTGCCTCACGGCATGTTCCCACTGCGCCATTTTTTCAGCGGCCCGTTCGCGCGACAGCGTGGGGTGGAAGGTGCGCTCGGCGCGCCACTGCTTCGAGAGCTCGTCCAGCCCGGCGAACAGCCCGGTGTGCAGGCCCGCAAGGTACGCCGCACCCAGTGCGGTGGTTTCGATCACCGCCGGCCGCACCACCGGGATCCCCAGCAGGTCGGCCTGGATCTGCATCAGCAGGTCGTTCACGCAGGCGCCGCCGTCCACCCGCAGTTCGCTCACCGGCACGCCGCCGGCGGCCACCGCGTCGCGGCTCATGGCGTCCAACAGGGCGGCGCTCTGGAAGGCGATGCTCTCGAGTGCCGCGCGTGCGATGTGCGCCATGGTGGTGCCGCGCGTGAGTCCGGTGATGCTGCCCCGCGCTTCGGGTTGCCAGTAGGGCGCGCCCAGCCCGGTGAAGGCGGGCACCAGCACCACGCCATCCGCGTCGGGCACGCTTTCGGCCAAGGCCTGCACCTGGCTGCTCGACTCGATCGCGCTCAGGCCATCGCGCAGCCACTGCACCACCGCGCCGCCGATGAACACACTGCCTTCGAGCGCGTATTGCTGGATTCCCGGCGGTTGTGCGGCAGCGGTGGTGATCAGTCCGTTCTGGCTGACCTGGAAGCGCTCGCCGGTGTGCATGAGCATGAAGCAGCCCGTGCCGTAGGTGTTCTTGGCCATGCCGGCGGTGAAGCAGGCCTGGCCGAACAGGGCGCTTTGCTGGTCACCGGCCACACCGCCGATCTCCAGCGGTGCCCCCAGCCACTCGGCTTTCATGTCGCCGAAATGCGCGCTCGACGGCAGGGCCTCGGGCATCAGGCTTTTGGGAATGTCGAGCAGTGCCAGCAGCTCGTCGTCCCATTGGCGGGTGTGCACGTTGAAGAGCATGGTGCGCGAAGCGTTGCTCACGTCGGTCACATGGCGCGCGCCGCCGGTGAGTTGCCAGATCAGCCAGCTGTCCACCGTGCCGAAGGCGAGTTCACCGCGCTCGGCCTGCGCGCGTGCGCCGCCGACGTGGTCCAGGATCCACTTGAGTTTGGTGCCGGAGAAGTAGGCGTCGATGCGCAGGCCGGTTTTCTGCAGCACGGTGTCGCTCGCGCCCCGTTCGCGCAACGCGGCGCAGGTGGCTTCGGCGCGGCGGTCCTGCCAGACGATGGCGTTGTAAACCGGTTCACCCGTCTTGCGGTTCCACACCACGGTGGTCTCGCGCTGGTTGGTGATGCCCACGGCCGCGATCTGGGTGGCGCTCAGACCGGCTTGCTTCAGCGCTTGCCGCGCTGTCTCCAGCTGGGTTTGCCAGAGGTCGCGCGGGTCGTGTTCAACCCAGCCGGGCTGCGGGTAAATCTGGGGGAATTCGCGCTGCGCCATGGTCACCACGCGGCCGGCGTGGTCGAACACAATGCTGCGCGAACTGGAGGTGCCCTGGTCCAGGGCCAGCAGGTAGGTCATCTCGGCTTTCAGAAAAAATCAGTGGTGGTCGGCGTCGCTGCCCGCGAGCACGCATTCGACGTTGCCTGCGGCGAGCAGGTCGGAGAAGGGCGGTGGAGGTGGCTGGTCGGTGAACACCACGTCGAGGTCGTCCAGCCGCGCGAGTTCGACCATGGCAGGCCGGTTGAACTTGCTGTGATCGGCGGCGAGCCAGACTTCACGCGACTGCTCGACGATGGCGCGTGCCACTTTCACCTCTCGGTAGTCGAAGTCGCGCAGCGTGCCGTCGGCCTCGATGCCGCTGATGCCGATCAGGCCGATGTCGACCTTGAACTGGCGCATGAAGTCCACCGTGGCTTCGCCCACGATGCCCTGGTCGGCGCCGCGCACCACGCCGCCGGCCACGATCACCTCGCAGTCCGGGTGGGTGCTCATGAGCGAGGCGATGTGCAGGTTGTTGGTGATCACCCGCAGGCCGCGGTGGTGCTGCAGTTCGCGCGCCACCGCCTCGATGGTGGTGCCGATGTTCATGATCAGCGAGCAGCCGTGCGGCACGCGCCGCGCCACGGCGCGGGCGATGCGCGTCTTGGCGTCGGCCTGCATGGCCTGGCGCTGGCGGTAGGCGATGTTCTCGGTGGTCGAACCCGGCAGGCGCACGCCACCGTGAAAGCGCGAGAGAAAACCCGCTTCGGCCATGCGCTGCACATCGCGGCGCACCGTCTGCAGGGTGACGCCGAAGCGCTCGGCCAGGGCCTCGATGGTCTGCGGACCGTGCGCGCGCACTTCGTCCAGCAGCTGGGTGTGTCGGGGGTTGAGATTCATCTGGGAGGGCGGGTTCAGCGGAGGCCACCCGAACATAACGGAATTCTTTTTGGCGCTGATCAGGGTAAGTACCGAATAGAAACGAACATAAACGAACCTTAAAATCCCGCAAACGAAACGTCGTCCGTTCATGGGTGTGCGGTTTTTCACAATGGGATTCGAATGCAGTTGTCACTGGAGCACGTGGGCAAGACCGTCGGGCCTGCCGTCCACCTCTACCCCCAAAGCCTGAGCCTGGCCCCCGGCGCGGTCACGGTGCTGCTGGGCGCCACGCAAGCCGGCAAGACCAGCCTGATGCGCGTGATGGCCGGCCTGGACGTGGCCACCACCGGCCGTGTGCTGGTGGACGGTGTGGACGTGACGCGCATGTCGGTGCGCCAGCGCAACGTGGCCATGGTCTACCAGCAGTTTGTGAACTACCCCTCGATGACGGTGGCGCAGAACATCGCCTCGCCCATGCGGCTGCGGGGTGATCGCGATGTGGACCAGCGGGTGCGCGACATCGCGGCCCGCCTGCACATCGACATGTTCCTCGACCGCCTGCCGGCCGAGCTCTCGGGTGGGCAGCAGCAGCGCGTGGCGCTGGCGCGCGCGTTGGCCAAGCAGGCGCCGCTGATGCTGTTCGACGAACCCCTGGTGAACCTGGACTACAAGCTGCGCGAAGAGCTGCGCGAGGAGCTCACCCAGCTGTTTGCCGCCGGCGAATCCACCGTGGTCTACGCCACCACCGAACCGGGCGAGGCGCTGCTGCTGGGCGGCTACACCGCTGTGATGGACGCGGGCGAGCTGCTGCAGTACGGCCCCACCGCCGAGGTGTTCCACCATCCGCAGAGCATCCGCGTGGCGCGCGCCTTCAGCGATCCGCCCATGAACCTGATGGCCGCCGAATCGGTGGCCGGTGGCGTGCGGGTGCAGGGTGGCGACATCTGGCCTGTGCCCTTGCCGGCCGAAGCACCGAAGCGCCTCACGCTGGGTCTGCGCGCCGGCGGCCTGCGCGTGACGCAGCGGCCGGGCGACGTGGCCTTGCCCGGGCGCGTGGAACTGGCCGAAATCGCCGGCTCGGACACGTTCGTGCACGTGCACACCGGCGTGGGCGAGCTGGTGGCGCAGCTCACCGGGGTGCACGTGTGCCCGCTGGGCGACCCGATCACGCTGTACCTGCAGCCCGACAGCCTGTTTGTCTTTGACGCCGAGGGCCCGCTGGTGCGCGCCCCGGCACGGCCGGGGAGGGCGCACTGATGGCACGCATCGAACTCGACCTGGCGCACGCCTACAAGCCGAACCCGACCAGGGATGAGGATTACGCCTTGCTGCCGCTGAAGATGGCCTTCGAGGACGGCGGCGCTTACGCGCTGCTCGGCCCCTCGGGCTGCGGCAAGACGACCATGCTCAACATCATCTCGGGCCTGCTGGTGCCCTCGCAGGGCACGGTGACCTTCGACGGCCGGGATGTGACGCGCCAGAGCCCGCAGCAGCGCAACATCGCGCAGGTGTTCCAGTTCCCGGTGATCTACGACACCATGACGGTGGCGCAGAACCTCGCGTTTCCGCTGAAGAACCGCAAGGTGCCCGAGGCGGAAATCAAGGCGCAGGTGGGCCGCATCGCCGAGATGCTGGAGATGAGCCACCAGCTCGACATGCGCGCGGCCGGCCTGAGCGCCGACCAGAAGCAGAAGATCTCGCTGGGCCGTGGGCTGGTGCGCTCGGATGTGTCGGCGGTGCTGTTCGACGAGCCGCTCACCGTGATCGACCCGCACCTGAAATGGCAGCTGCGGCGCAAGCTCAAACAGATCCACCACGAGCTCAAGCTCACGCTGATCTACGTGACGCACGACCAGGTGGAGGCGCTGACCTTTGCCGACGAGGTGGTGGTGATGACGCGTGGACGCGCGGTGCAGGTGGGCGCGGCCGAGGCGCTGTTCGAGCGGCCCGCGCACACCTTCGTGGGTCACTTCATCGGCTCCCCCGGCATGAACTTTTTGCCCGCCGCCAGCGTGCGCGGCGGCCTCGTGGTGCTGGGCCAGCCGCTGGCGCTCACCGACGGCCATGTGTTGCCCGAGGGGCCGCTCAAGCTCGGCATTCGCCCCGAATACCTCGCGCTCGGCCAGGCCGGCGAGCCCAACACCCTGCCCGCGACCGTGACGCGCGTGCAGGACATCGGCACCTACGTGATGGTGACCTGCGAGGCGGGCGAACACCGGCTCAAATGCCGCCTCGCGCCCGAAGCCGCTGCCCCGGTGGCGGGCGACACCGTGCATTTGCGGGTGCTGGGCGAGCACACCTGCTTCTACAAGGACGAGGCACTCATTTCATGAGCACAACCACCAAACCCGTGAACCAGAAAGCCTGGTTCCTCGTGCTGCCCGTCATCGTCTGTGTGGCCTTCTCGGCCATCCTGCCGCTGATGACGGTGGTGAACTACTCGGTGCAGGACATCTTCTCGCCCGACCGCCGCGTGTTCGTCGGCACCGAGTGGTTTGCCGCCGTGATGCGCGACGAGGAGCTGCACCTGGCTCTGTGGCGGCAGATCCAGTTTTCGCTGGCGGTGCTGCTGGTGGAGATTCCGCTGGGCATTGCGTTGGCCTTGTCCATGCCGGCGCAAGGCTGGAAGTCGTCCGCCGTGCTGGTGCTGGTGGCGCTGTCGCTCCTGATCCCGTGGAACGTGGTCGGCACCATCTGGCAGATCTTCGGCCGCGCCGACATCGGCCTGCTGGGCTACTACCTGCAGCAGGCCGGCATGGAGTACAGCTACACCGGCAACTCCACGCACGCGTGGTGGACGGTGCTGGCCATGGACGTGTGGCACTGGACGCCGCTGGTGGCGCTGCTGGCCTTCGCCGGTTTGCGCAGCATTCCCGATGCCTACTACCAGGCGGCCAGCATCGACGGCGCGAGCAAGTGGGCGGTGTTCCGCTACATCCAGCTGCCCAAGATGCGCGGCGTGCTCATGATCGCGGTGCTGCTGCGCTTCATGGACAGTTTCATGATCTACACCGAGCCCTTCGTGCTCACCGGCGGCGGTCCCGGCAACGCCACCACGTTCCTGTCGCAGTACCTCACCACCAAGGCGGTCGGCCAGTTCGACCTGGGCCCGGCGGCGGCGTTCTCCCTCATTTACTTTCTCATCATCCTGCTGTTCTGCTTCGTGCTCTACAACTGGATGCAGAGCCTGGGCACGTCCGAGAAGGAGCAGGGTCATGGATAACAGACGTTTCAAGAAGAGGACGCTGTTCCTCATCGCCTACCTGGTCTTCGCGCTGCTGCCCATCTACTGGATGGTCAACATGAGCTTCAAGACCAACGAGGAGATCCTGTCCTCGTTCACGCTCTGGCCGGCCGCGTTCACCTGGGCCAACTACAAGACCATCTTCACCGACCCGTCCTGGTACTCGGGCTACATCAACAGCCTGATCTACGTGGGCATCAACACGGTGATCTCGCTCACCGTGGCGCTGCCGGCGGCCTATGCGTTCTCGCGCTACCGCTTCCTGGGCGACAAGCACGTGTTTTTCTGGCTGCTCACCAACCGCATGACACCACCCGCGGTGTTTCTGTTGCCGTTTTTCCAGCTCTACACAACCATGGGCCTCATGGACACGCACATCGCCGTGGCCATGGCGCACCTGTTGTTCAACGTGCCGCTGGCGGTGTGGATCCTGGAAGGCTTCATGAGCGGCATTCCGCGCGAGATCGACGAGACGGCCTACATCGACGGCTACAGCTTCCCGCGCTTTTTCTTCACCATCTTCCTGCCGCTGATCAAGGCCGGCGTGGGTGTGGCGGCGTTCTTCTGCTTCATGTTCAGCTGGGTCGAGTTGCTGCTGGCGCGCACGCTCACCAGCGTGAACGCCAAACCCATCGTGGCCACCATGACGCGAACCGTGAGCGCCAGCGGCATGGACTGGGCCACGCTGGCTGCGGCGGGCGTGCTCACCATCGTGCCGGGCGCGATCGTCATCTGGTTCGTGCGGCATTACATCGCCAAGGGTTTTGCGATGGGGCGTGTCTGAAACTGTGTGGGTCAGACCACGCGCAGCGTGCTCTGACCCCAACTGATTGGGGGTTTTATGTTCACCTGGATGGTCTGGACCACGCCCGTGGCCGTGTTCTTCACCTGCATCGTGCTCATGCTGATCGGCATGACCGTGTGGGAAATCAAGTCGCCCACGGTCGAGCGCAAAGGCTTCCTGCCGATGGTCACCACGCGCGGCGACCGCCTCTTCATCGGCCTGCTGGGCGCGGCCTACATCAACCTCGCCTTCATCGGCCTGGCGGGCTGGCTCATGCAGTGGCTGTCGCTGGAGCAGGAGCCCAGCATCTGGATCTCTTTCGTCGCGTCCATGGCCTGGCTGGTGCTGGCGCTGCGCAAGGGTTGAGCGTTTCATGGTCTCCGGTATTCGGCCCGTTGCTTCCCCGGGGCCGAGACCTGTCACACACCGGGGAAGCACACCGATCGAGGAGACAAACATGAGATTGCGACACCCCCCACTGGCCCTGGCAGCCTTGCTCGCCCTGGGCTCCTTGCCGGCCTGGGCCGATGAGGCCGCCGCCAAAAAGTGGATCGACAGCGAGTTCCAGCCCTCCACCCTCTCCAAGGCCCAGCAGGCCGCCGAGATGAAGTGGTTCATCGACGCCGCGGCCAAGCTCAAGGCCAAGGGTGTGAAGGAAATTTCGGTGGTGTCCGAGACCATCACCACGCACGAGTACGAGAGCAAGACGCTGGCCAAGGCGTTCGCCGAGATCACCGGCATCACCGTCAAGCACGACCTGATTCAAGAGGGTGACGTGGTCGAGAAGCTGCAGACCTCCATGCAGTCGGGCAAGTCGATCTACGACGGCTGGATCAGCGACTCCGACCTGATCGGCACGCACTACCGCTACGGCAAGATGATGAACTTGACCGACTACATGGCCGGCAAGGGCAAGGAATACACCAACCCGGGCCTGGACATCAAGGACTTCATCGGCACCAGCTTCACCACCGCGCCCGATGGCAAGCTCTACCAGCTGCCCGACCAGCAGTTCGCCAACCTGTACTGGTTCCGCGCCGACCTGTTCGCGCGCCAGGACCTGAAAGACAAGTTCAAGGCCAAGTACGGCTACGACCTGGGCGTGCCGCTGAACTGGAGCGCCTACGAGGACATCGCCGCCTTCTTCAGCGAAGACGTCAAGACCATCGACGGCAAGCCGATCTATGGCCACATGGACTACGGCAAAAAAGACCCGTCGCTGGGCTGGCGTTTCACCGACGCCTGGCTCTCGATGGCCGGCACCGCCGACATCGGCATTCCCAACGGCAAGCCGGTGGACGAGTGGGGCATTCGCGCCAGCGCCGACGGCTGCACGCCGCTGGGCGCCAGCGTTTCGCGCGGAGGCGCCACCAACTCGCCGGCCGCCGTGTACGCGCTCACCAAGTACATCGACTGGATGAAGAAGTACGCGCCGAAAGAAGCCACCGGCATGACCTTCGGCGAAGCCGGTCCGGTGCCCGCCCAGGGCCAGATCGCGCAGCAGATCTTCTGGTACACCGCCTTCACCGCCGACATGACCAAGCCCGGCCTGCCGGTGGTCAACGCCGACGGCACGCCCAAGTGGCGCATGGCGCCCGGCCCGAACGGCCCCTACTGGAAGCAGGGCATGCAGAACGGCTACCAGGACGTGGGTTCGTGGTCGTTCTTCAACGGCCACGACGAGAACAAGACGGCAGCCGCCTGGCTCTACGCGCAGTTCGTGACTGCCAAGACCACCTCGCTCAAGAAGACCATCGTCGGCCTCACGCCCATTCGTGAGAGCGACATCCAGAGCAAGGCCATGACCGATCTGGCGCCCAAGCTGGGCGGACTGGTCGAGTTCTACCGCAGCCCGGCCCGCGTGGCGTGGACGCCCACCGGCACCAACGTGCCCGACTACCCCAAGCTGGCGCAGCTCTGGTGGCAGAACGTGGCCCAGGCCGTGACGGGGGAGAAAACGCCGCAGGTGGCGATGGACAACCTGGCCGAGCAGATGGATCAGGTCATGGGTCGCCTGGAGCGCGCCGGCATGGAGCGGTGCGCGCCCAAGCTCAACCCCAAGGGCGACCCCGCCAAGTACCTGAGCGACAAGGCCGCGCCGTGGAAAAAGCTCGCCAACGAGAAGCCCAAGGGCGAAACCATTGCCTACGACCAGTTGCTCAACGCATGGAAGAACGGCAAGGCGCGTTGATCTGAGCCATCGGTATCCGTCGCAACCTGCCCTGCGTGCCGCAACCGGTGCGCAGGGCCACTTCCCTTCCCATGAAACGCGCAGAACTGCTTGAATCGCTGCCCCGCCACGGCGTTTACGACCTGGCCGTCGTCGGTGGCGGTGCCACCGGACTCGGGGTGGCGCTCGACGCGGCACTGCGCGGTTTCTCGGTGGTGCTGCTGGAGTCGCACGACTTCGCGGGCGGCACCTCGTCCCGCTCCACCAAGCTGCTGCACGGCGGCGTGCGCTATCTGGCGCAGGGCAACCTGGCGCTGGTGCGCGAGGCCCTGGCCGAGCGCGCCACGGTGCTGCGCATCGCGCCGCACCTGGCGCAACCCTTGCCCTTCGTCATGCCGTCCTACCAGTGGTGGCAGACCCCTTTTTACGGCATCGGCCTCAAGCTGTATGACATGCTGGCCGGCAGCGCCGGTCTGGGCCGCACCGAGTTCCTCAGCCGCGCGCAAACCCTTCAGGCCTTGCCCGGGGTGAATCCCGAAGGCCTTCGCGGTGGCGTCAAGTACTGGGACGGTCAGTTCGACGACGCACGCCTGGCGCTCGCGTTGGCCCGCAGCGCCGAAGCCGCGGGCGCCCAGGTGTTGAACTACGTCGAGGTCACGGCCGTGCGCCAGCTCGCCGGCGGCGAAGCGCCGCTGTCCTCGCTGGACGTGGTGGACCGACTGGGCGGCGCCACGTTGCAACTGCAGGCCCGCTGCGTGGTCAACGCCACCGGTGTCTGGGTCGATGCCCTGCGCGACCACACCCAGCCGCCCGCCCATCCGGGCACACCCTCGCGCATGGTCAGTCCGAGCCAGGGTGTGCACGTCGTGGTCGATCGCGACTTCATGCCCGGCGGCCATGCGCTGCTGGTGCCCAAGACGCGCGACGGCCGCGTCCTGTTCGCCGTGCCCTGGCTGGGCAAACTGGTGCTGGGTACCACCGACACCCCGCGCAAGGACCTCGCGCGCGAGCCCGACGCTTTTGCCGAAGAGCTCGAATTCATCCTCAGTGAAGCCAGCCAGGCACTCAGCCGGCCAGTGCGCCGCGAAGACATCAAGAGTGTCTGGGTGGGTCTGCGCCCCCTGGTGGCGGCGCCCGAAGCGGCCGAAGGCGGCACCAAGGTGCTCTCGCGCGAGCACACCATCGTGGTCGATCCCAACGGCCTGGTCACCGTGACCGGGGGCAAATGGACCACCTACCGTGCGATGGCCGAGGATGTGCTGGAGCGCTGCTTCGCCGGCCAACTCCTGCCCCGGCGGGCCGGTGGCCAGAGCGCATCGCATGTGCTCAAAGGTGCCGCCGTGGCCAGCCCCGCCACGCCCCTGTACGCCCCGCCCGGGCTGCACCTCTATGGATCCGACGCCGCTCGGGTGAACGAATGCCCGGGGCAGAACCACGTGCTGGGCGCCGGACTGACCGAAGCCATGGTGCGCTATGCCGCGCGCTTTGAATACGCCCGGACGGTGGAGGACGTGCTCGCCCGCCGTTCTCGCCTTCTGTTCCTGGACGCAGCCCAGGCGGCCCGCCTCGCGCCCGCGGTGGCCGAGATCCTGCGGCAGGAATTGGGCGCGGACCCGGCATTGCAAGCCTTTCAAGCGCTCTGCGACTTGTATTTGCCCGCGCCCCCCGCGATTTAGCGAATTTTGCAGGCGAGGGCGTTGACAGTGCGCTGAAACCATGTGATACTGCGCGGCTTCGCTCTAAAAAAGCGAGGCAATCTGCCCACTCGGACAGGGTTGGAGCTGGCATCAAGCCGCTCCGGTTCTCGACGACGGGCCCAAGACTGATCACTCCCGGCCGTGGTGGCTGGGGGGATTCAAGTTGGGACTTAAATCAAATGATCCAAACGCAATCTCGACTCGATGTTGCCGACAACACGGGTGCCAAGTCCGTGATGTGCATCAAGGTGCTCGGCGGCTCCAAGCGGCGTTACGCCAGCGTGGGCGACGTCATCAAGGTCACCATCAAAGAAGCAGCGCCCCGTGGCCGCGTCAAAAAAGGCGAGGTTTACAACGCTGTGGTGGTTCGCACCGCCAAGGGCATTCGTCGTCAAGACGGCGCTCTCATCAAATTCGACGGCAACGCAGCAGTGTTGCTCAACGCCAAGCTGGAGCCCATCGGCACCCGCATCTTCGGACCGGTGACGCGCGAGCTGCGCACCGAAAAGTTCATGAAGATCGTGTCGCTGGCGCCCGAGGTTCTCTGAGGAATCATCATGAACAAGATTCGCAGTGGTGACGAAGTCATCGTGATCGCAGGACGCGACAAGGGCAAGCGCGGCAAGGTCGTGCTCCGTGCCGACGACAGCAAGCTGGTTGTCGAGGGCGTGAACATCGTCAAGAAGCACGCCAAGCCGAACCCCATGAAGGGCGTGACCGGCGGCATCATCGAAAAAACCATGCCCATCCACCAGTCCAACATCGCCATCTTCAATGGCGCCACGGGCAAGGCAGATCGCGTGGGCATCAAGCTCCTGGCTGACGGCAAGAAAGTGCGCGTCTTCAAGTCCAGCGGCGAAGAAATCAAGGCGGCATGACCATGGCACGTTTACAAGACATTTTCCGCGACACCATCGCGCCCAGCCTGGTGGAGAAGTTCGGCTACAAGTCGATCATGGAGGTGCCCCGCATCACCAAGATCACGCTGAACATGGGCGTGAGCGAGGCCGTGGCCGACAAGAAAGTCATGGACAACGCCGTGGGCGACCTGACCAAGATCGCCGGCCAGAAGCCTGTGGTCACGAAAGCCCGCAAGGCCATCGCTGGTTTCAAGATTCGTGAGCAGCAGGCCATTGGCTGCATGGTGACCCTGCGCGGCGCCAAGATGTACGAATTCCTGGACCGCTTCGTCACCGTGGCGCTGCCCCGGGTGCGTGACTTCCGTGGTATCTCCGGCCGCTCGTTTGATGGCCGTGGCAACTACAACGTCGGCGTTAAAGAGCAGATCATCTTCCCTGAGATCGAGTACGACAAGGTTGATGCCTTGCGCGGCCTCAACATCAGCATCACGACGACCGCCAAGAACGATGAAGAGTGCAAGGCTCTCCTGGCTGGTTTCCGTTTCCCGTTCAAGAACTGAGGTGGCGCGTGGCTAAACAAGCACTACTGCAACGTGAACTCAAGCGCGAGAAACTCGCCGCCAAGTTCGCCAAGAAATACAACGAATTCAAAGCCGTCGCCAACGACGTCAAGAAGTCCGACGAAGAGCGTGATGCGGCCCGCCTGGGTCTGCAAAAGCTGCCCCGCAACTCGAACCCGACCCGCCAGCGCAACCGCTGCGAGATCACCGGGCGTCCGCGTGGCACCTTCGCCCACTTCGGCCTGGCTCGCGCCAAGGTCCGTGAAATGGCGTTTGCCGGCGAAATCCCCGGCATCACCAAAGCCAGCTGGTAAGCCCTAGGAGAACCACAAATGAGCATGAGTGATCCTATCGCCGACATGTTGACCCGCATCCGCAACGCGCAGATGGTCGAGAAGTCCACCGTGTCGATGCCGGCCTCCAAGGTCAAAGCCGCGATCGCCCAAGTCCTGAAGGACGAGGGTTACATCGACGGATTCCAGGTCAAGAACAACGACGGCAAGAGCGAACTTGAAATCGCCTTGAAGTACTACGCTGGCCGTCCCGTCATCGAACGCATCGAGCGTGTGAGCCGTCCCGGCCTGCGCGTTTACCGCGGTCGCAATGCCATTCCCCAGGTCCAGAACGGTCTGGGTGTGGCCATCGTCACCACGCCCCAGGGCGTGATGACCGATCGCAAGGCTCGCGCCACCGGTGTCGGCGGCGAAGTCCTGTGTTACGTCGCCTGATGCGGGCATTGAGGAGCAATTAATGTCACGTATTGGAAAACTGCCGGTCTCCATCCCTGCCGGGGTCGAGATCGCCGTCAAAGACGATCTGATCAACGTCAAGGGCGCCCTGGGTGCTCTGGCACTGGCGCAAAACGCGCTGGTCAAGATCGAAAGCAACAACGGCGCGCTAACCTTCGTTCCCGTGAACGAGTCCCGCGAAGCCAACGCCATGTCGGGCACCATGCGCCAGCTGGTCAACAACATGGTCAACGGCGTCAGCAAGGGCTTCGAAAAGAAGCTCACGCTGCTGGGCGTGGGCTACAAAGCCCAGGCGCAGGGCACCAAGCTCAACCTCACGGTGGGTTACTCCCATCCCGTGGTGATGGACATGCCCGCCGGTATCAAGGTGGAAACGCCGACGCCGACCGAAATCCTGATCAAGGGTTCGGACCGCCAGCGCGTTGGTCAGATCGCTTCCGAAGTGCGGGCCGTGCGCCCCCCCGAGCCCTACAAGGGTAAGGGCATCCGCTACGCGGATGAAAAGGTCGTGATCAAGGAAACCAAGAAGAAATAAGGATCAGGATCATGTTGACCAAAAAAGAGCAACGTCTGCGCCGCGCCCGCCAAACGCGCATCCGCATCGCGCAGCAGGGCGCTGTCCGCTTGACCGTGAACCGCACCAACCTGCACATCTACGCCAGCGTCATTTCCGACGACGGCGCCAAGGTGCTGGCCTCGGCCTCCACGGCCGAAGCCGAAGTGCGTGCCCAGATCGGCGGCGCCGGCAAAGGCGGCAGCGCCAGCGCCGCGGCGTTGATCGGCAAACGCATCGCCGAGAAGGCCAAGGCCGCCGGCATCGAAAAGGTGGCTTTTGACCGCTCCGGTTTTGCCTACCACGGTCGGGTGAAAGCCCTGGCAGACGCCGCGCGTGAAGCCGGCCTGCAGTTCTGATCAAACGGAAACCACAAAATGGCTAAATTTACGGCAAACATCAAGAACGAAGCGAACGAAGACGGTTTGCGCGAAAAGATGATCGCGATCAACCGCGTGACCAAAGTGGTCAAGGGTGGTCGTATCCTCGGTTTCGCAGCACTGACCGTCGTCGGCGACGGCGATGGCCGCGTGGGCATGGGCAAGGGCAAGGCGCGTGAAGTGCCCGTGGCCGTGCAGAAAGCCATGGAGGCCGCTCGCCGCAACATGATCAAGGTGTCGCTCAAGAACGGTTCCCTGCACCACAGCGTGCACGGCGAACATGGCGCTTCCAACGTCATGATGTTGCCCGCCTCCAAAGGTACCGGCATCATCGCTGGTGGCCCGATGCGTGCGGTGTTCGAAGTGCTCGGCATCACCGATGTCGTGGCCAAGAGCCATGGCTCGAGCAATCCCTACAACCTGGTGCGTGCCACGCTGGACGCCCTGAAGAATTCAACCACCCCGTCCGACGTGGCTGCCAAGCGTGGCAAGTCCGTTGAAGACATCCTGGGTTGATTGGAGCGATCATGACCACTCAAAACACCGTCAAGGTTCAGTTGGTGCGTAGCCCCATCGGAACCAAGCAATCCCACCGCGACACCGTGCGTGGCCTGGGCTTGCGCAAACTCAACAGCACCAGCGAGCTGCAGGACACGCCTGCCGTGCGCGGCATGATCAACAAGATCAGCTACCTGGTCAAAGTACTCTGATCGGAGTCACGGACATGCAACTCAACACCATCAAGCCCTCTGAAGGCGCCAAGCACGCCAAGCGTCGCGTGGGTCGCGGCATCGGCTCTGGCCTGGGCAAGACCGCAGGTCGTGGCCACAAAGGTCAAAAGTCCCGCTCCGGCGGCTACCACAAGGTGGGCTTCGAAGGCGGTCAAATGCCTCTGCAGCGCCGTTTGCCGAAGCGCGGCTTCAAGTCGACCCAGCTGCAGTTCAACGCCGAAGTCACGCTGACCGACATCAGTGCACTCAATGTGGCCGATGTGGACATGCTCGTGCTCAAGCAGGCCGGCCTCGTGCCGCACCTCGCCAAGCGCGTCAAGGTCATCAAGACGGGTGAGCTCACACGTGCCGTGTCCTTCAAGGACGTGACGGTCACCGCAGGTGCAAAAGCCGTGATCGAGGCCGCTGGCGGCTCGATCGCCTGAGCGGAACGCGACGGAACCGACCTGTGGCAACTGGATCCACGTCCCTGGCCAAAACCGGAAAATTCGGCGACTTGCGTCGCCGGCTGGTTTTCTTGCTGCTCGCCCTGGTGGTGTACCGGATCGGTGCGCACATCCCGGTCCCGGGCATCGACCCCGCGCAACTTGAACAACTGTTCAAGGGGCAGGCGGGCGGCATTCTGAGCCTTTTCAACATGTTCTCGGGCGGTGCGTTGTCGCGCTTCACCGTGTTCGCGTTGGGCATCATGCCGTACATCTCGGCATCGATCATCATGCAGCTCATGACCTACGTGGTTCCCACGTTTGAGCAGCTGAAGAAAGAGGGCGAAGCCGGCCGGCGCAAGATCACGCAGTACACCCGTTACGGGACGTTGGGTCTGGCGATCTTCCAGTCGATGGGCATCGCGCTCGCGCTTGAAGGTTCGGCAGGCTTGGTGATTGATCCCGGCATGGGCTTTCGCCTGACGGCGGTGGTCAGCCTGGTGGCCGGAACGATGTTTCTGATGTGGCTCGGCGAGCAAATCACCGAGCGCGGTCTGGGCAACGGCATTTCCATCCTGATCTTTGCCGGCATCGCCGCAGGGCTGCCCAGTGCGGTGGGGGGATTGTTGGAGCTCGTGCGCACTGGCGCGATGAACATTCTGATTGCCATCTTCATCATTGCGCTGGTGGTCCTCGTGACCTACTTCGTGGTGTTTGTTGAGCGAGGCCAGCGCAAGATCCTGGTGAACTACGCACGTCGTCAGGTGGGCAACAAGGTGTATGGCGGTCAGTCGTCGCACCTGCCGCTCAAGCTGAACATGGCGGGCGTGATTCCCCCGATTTTTGCGTCGTCGATCATCTTGTTGCCGACCACCATCGTGAGTTGGGTCAGCACGGGAGAGTCCACGCGTTGGTTGCGCGACATCGCGTCTGCTTTGTCCCCAGGTCAGCCGATTTATGTGGCCCTGTATGCGGCTGCCATCATTTTCTTCTGCTTTTTCTACACGGCGCTGGTCTTCAACAGCCGCGAGACCGCAGACAACCTGAAGAAGAGTGGCGCTTTCATCCCCGGCATTCGGCCAGGTGACCAGACCGCTCGCTACATCGACAAGATTCTGCTGCGACTGACGTTGGCTGGTGCGGTTTACATCACCGCCGTGTGCCTGCTGCCCGAGTTTCTGATTCTCAAGTACAACGTGCCTTTCTACTTTGGCGGTACGTCGTTGCTGATCATTGTGGTGGTGACCATGGATTTCATGGCCCAAGTTCAGAATTACATGATGTCTCAGCAGTACGAATCGCTGCTCAAGAAGGCGAACTTCAAGACATCACCTGGCAGTTGAGTTCGTGTATGTCCAAGGACGACGTGATCGAGATGCAGGGCGAGGTGGTTGAAAACCTTCCCAATGCGACCTTCCGGGTCAAACTCGAAAACGGTCATGTGGTTCTGGGGCACATCAGCGGCAAGATGCGGATGCATTACATCCGTATCCTGCCGGGCGACAAGGTCAAGGTAGAGCTCACGCCCTACGACCTCACCCGAGCGCGAATCGTGTTTCGCTCGAAGTGAGTGGTTGGTTGTTGAATATTTTTGGAATATCTAGGAGAAGACTATGAGAGTTTCGGCTTCGGTCAAAAAAATGTGCCGCAACTGCAAGATCATCAAGCGGCACGGTGTTGTGCGAGTCATTTGCACCGATCCGCGTCATAAGCAGCGTCAAGGCTGATTGAAGTTTAGAGGACCATCATGGCTCGTATTGCAGGCATCAACATTCCGCCGCACAAGCACGCTGAAATCGGCTTGACGGCAATCTTCGGTATTGGTCGCACCCGCGCTCGCAAGATTTGTGAAGCATGTGGCATCGACTACACCAAGAAAATCAAGGATCTGAGCGACGCTGAACTCGAAAAAGTTCGCGACCAGGTCGGCACGTTCACGATCGAAGGCGACCTCCGCCGCGAGACCACCATGAACATCAAGCGATTGATGGACATCGGTTGCTACCGTGGTTTCCGTCACCGCCGTGGCCTGCCGCTGCGCGGTCAGCGCACGAAGACCAACGCGCGCACGCGCAAAGGTCCCCGCAAGGCAGCGCAGTCGCTGAAGAAGTAATCGGTTCGAAGGATTCCCATGGCCAAGTCACCCTCCACCAGCGCATCCGCACGCGTCCGCAAAAAAGTCCGCAAGAACATTGCCGACGGTATTGCTCACGTGCACGCCTCGTTCAACAACACCATCATCACGATCACCGATCGCCAGGGCAATGCGTTGTCCTGGGCGTCTTCCGGTGGCCAGGGCTTCAAGGGCTCGCGCAAATCCACGCCTTTCGCAGCCCAGGTGGCATCGGAAGTGGCTGGTCGTGCGGCCATTGAGCAAGGCATCAAGAACCTGGACGTCGAGATCAAGGGCCCGGGCCCAGGTCGCGAGTCGTCGGTGCGTGCCCTGGGTGCTCTGGGCATCCGCATCAACTCCATCTCTGACGTGACGCCAGTGCCCCACAACGGCTGCCGTCCCCAGAAGCGCCGCCGCATTTGAGGCAGTACCGCTCTCGCGGTACAATGGAAAGCTTTTTTGAGCGCCACCGCAGTTGCCTGCGGTGGCATTTTTTGCTAAGCCCACCGCCACTTCAATCACGAAGCGGCTCCCGCAATGGCATCGTTTGATGCGGGTTGCGGCAGAAACACAAGGACATCAACGTGGCACGTTACCTCGGCCCCAAGGCCAAACTCTCCCGCCGTGAAGGCTCTGACCTGTTGCTCAAGAGCGCACGCCGCTCGATCAGCGACAAGGCCAAATTCGACTCCAAGCCCGGTCAGCATGGCCGCACCTCAGGCCAGCGCACGTCCGATTTCGGCGTGCAGTTGCGCGAGAAGCAGAAGGTCAAGCGCACGTACGGTGTGCTCGAGCGCCAGTTCCGCCGCTACTTCGCCGAAGCCGATCGCCGTCGTGGCAACACCGGTGCGAACTTGCTGTTCCTGCTGGAAGCCCGCCTGGACAACGTCGTGTTCCGCATGGGTTTCGCTTCCACCCGCGCCGAGGCGCGTCAGATCGTGTCGCACAAGGCGATTCTGGTGAACGGCAAGTCGGTCAACATCCCTTCCTACTCGGTCAAGGCCGGTGACGTCATCGCAGTCCGCGAAAAGTCGAAGAAGCAAGGTCGCGTGCTGGAAGCCATGGAGCTGGCCAAGCAGATCGGTTTCCCCGCCTGGGTCGATGTGTCGGTGGAGAAGGTTGAAGGCGTGTTCAAAAAGTCGCCCGACCGCGATGAATTCGCCTCTGACGTCAACGAGTCGTTGATCGTCGAACTGTATTCCCGTTAATTTCGTTCCCGGCGTGCACCCTCGCGGGTGCGGCCGGGCCATGCTCCATCTGCCTTATCGGTGTAACGAGCCGAGGGTACCGAAGGAAGTTTGAATGCTGAACAATCTGCTGAAGCCCAAAACCATCAACGTCGAGCAACTCTCGGCCAACAAAGCCAAAGTCACGCTCGAGCCTTTCGAGCGCGGCTACGGCCACACGCTGGGCAACGCCTTGCGCCGGGTTTTGCTGTCTTCCATGACCGGTCACGCGCCGACCGAAGTCACCATCGCTGGTGTGGTGCACGAGTACTCGTCGATCGACGGCGTTCAGGAAGACGTGGTCAACATGCTGCTGAACCTCAAGGGCGTGGTGTTCAAGCTCCACAATCGCGACGAAGTCACGCTGAGCCTGCGCAAGGACGGTGAAGGTCTTGTGACCGCGGCCGACATCCAGACCCCGCACGACGTCGAAATCGTGAACCCTGGCCATGTCATCGCCACCCTGTCTGCTGGCGCCAAGCTCGACATGCAGATCAAGGTCGAAAAAGGCCGTGGCTATGTGCCGGGCAGCCTGCGTCGCAACGACGACCAGGCACGCTCCATCGGCCGCATCGTGCTGGACGCTTCGTTCTCACCCGTCAAGCGCGTGAGCTACACGGTGGAAAGCGCTCGTGTCGAGCAGCGCACCGATCTGGACAAGCTGGTGCTTGAGATCGAGACCAATGGTTCCATTGGTCCTGAGGAGGCTGTTCGCGCTTCCGCCAAGATCCTTGTGGAGCAACTGGCGGTGTTCGCGCAGCTGGAAGGTGCCGAACTCAACTTCGAAGCCCCCGCACAGCGCAGCTCGCAGCAGTTCGACCCGATCTTGTTGCGCCCTGTTGATGAGCTGGAGCTCACCGTGCGATCGGCCAACTGCCTCAAGGCAGAGAACATCTACTACATCGGTGATCTGATCCAGCGCACCGAGAACGAGCTGCTCAAGACCCCCAATCTGGGTCGCAAATCGCTCAACGAAATCAAGGAAGTGCTCGCATCGCGTGGCTTGACCTTGGGCATGAAGCTTGAGAACTGGCCGCCGGCTGGTTTGGACAAGCACTGACCTTCCGCCAGCCGGCACGATGCCGGCCACGGACGAACCCGCAGTACCTGACACGGCTGTGGGCAAAACAACTGAAAGGATGAAAAATGCGTCACGGACACGGACTTAGAAAACTCAACCGCACCAGCGAGCACCGCCTGGCGATGCTCCGCAACATGATGAATTCGCTGCTCACGCACGAAGTCATCAAGACGACGGTGCCCAAGGCCAAAGAACTGCGCCGCGTGGTCGAGCCCATGATCACGTTGGCCAAGGTTGCCACCGTGGCCAACCGCCGCCTGGCATTTGACCGCTTGCGTGACCGCGATGTGGTCGTGAAGCTGTTCAACGAACTGGGCCCGCGCTTCGCCGCACGTCCTGGTGGTTACACCCGCATCTTGAAGATGGGGTACCGCGTGGGCGATAACGCTCCCATGGCACTTGTCGAACTGGTGGATCGTGCAGAAGATGCTGCGCCAGCCGCAGACGCCGACAAAGCGTGATAGAATCAAAGGCTTGACGCGCGGTGGAGCAGCCTGGTAGCTCGTTGGGCTCATAACCCAAAGGTCGCAAGTTCAAATCTTGCCCGCGCAACCAACCAGATCAAGCATTCGCTTGGCAACGAAGCCCTCGGAAACGAGGGCTTTTTTGTTTCTTGCTGCAGAGCGTGCCACGGGTTGGAGGCTGGATGCTCGAGGCGGCGGGCGCCGGATGGTGTGCTCACCTCACGTTCACAGTTGGCCGGTCTCACGGTACCGGTCGCGCATCTTGCTGTCGACGGCGGCGTTGAAGGAGATCGGCGCGAGCAGCGTGGTCACCACGCCCATCAGCACCAGCACCGAAAACATCCCTTGGCCGATGAAGCCGCGCTCCAGTGCAATGCTGGCGACCACCAGTTCCATCGCGCCACGTCCGTTCAGGATGAAGCCCAGCCCCAGTGCTTCCCGATGGGACATGCCGATGGCCCTTCCACCGAGCCAGCCGGCCAGCACTTTGGAGAGGATGGCAGCGCCCAGCACCGCTGCGACGAAGGCAACATCGCTCAACGCGGACATCTGGAACTCCAACCCGAGGTAGGCGAAGAACACGGGGGCGAGGAAGCCACCGGTGATCGAACTGATCGTGCGACGGAGCTCGGCGTAGCGTGCTGGCATGAAATGGCGTTTGTCCAGCAGCAAGGCCCCGAAGAACGCACCGATCACGAAGTGAAAGCCCAGGCTTTCGCTGAGCGATCCGAAAGCCAGCACGAAAACGATGACGATGCCGAACACGGCTTCGGGCCCGAACAGTGCGGCCAATTTTTCCGGTCCCGCTGCGACGTCAATGCCGCGGCGATCCATCACATTGAGCAGCGCGTTCAAGCCAAGCACGGCCAGTGTCAACACCAGCAACTTGAGTGTGACCAGGCCGCCGGTCGACAGGATGGCCGCCCAGCTCGTCTGGGCGGGCAGCGCCAACAGCACGCCCAGAATGAACAAGGCCAGGATGTCGTTGATCACGGCGGTCGAGACCGCGTAACGGCCGATCGCGGTCTGGAGCAAGCCCATCTCGTCGAGCATCTTCACCGCGACGGGCATCGCTGTGATCGAGATGCACAAGCCCAGGAAGATGATGCGCATCGTGTCCTGGTCGAAAGCCCACGCGACCGCCGCGCCAGCGCAGAAAGGGAGACAGAAGGCGACCATGGCGATGATGAGGCCACGCCCGCGCATCGCGGCCTGAACGTCCTTGAAGCTCATTTCCAGGCCAGCGTCCAGCACCACCAGGAAAATCGCCAGAGACGCGATGCCGGAGAGGGCGGGATTGGGCTCGACAAACCCCAGAACCGCTGGTCCGAGCAGGATGCCCGCCAGCATCTCGCCGACGATCGCTGGCTGGCCCCAGCGGGTGAACAGGTGCCCCAGCACGCGCGCGAGCACGATCAGTGTCAGCAAGCTCGTCAGTATCTGCATGGTGGTCCCTGGGTGGCGTGTGCGGTCGCGCTCAAGTGTCGCTCACCTGGCCGTTGTTCCCGACCCCGGGTGTGGCTGGCCCTGGCTGATCGACAAACCCGCGGGGATGCTGCCGCGCGCGGTGTGCCGCAGAGTCCCTGCGTGGGCCTGCCACCGGCCCGTAGCGGCTAACCCACCCCGGGTTGGTCGCGCAGCGTGACGCCCTCGGCGTCCTTCACGGTGACGCGCACGGGAATGGCCTGGCGCACGCTTTGGGTGACGGTGCAGAAGTCCTCGAACTGCGCCAAGGCACGGTCGAGGTGCTCGAGCGAGCCCGCCGCCACCCCGAGTGTGATGGTGGCGTGGATGCCCAGGATCCGCAGCCTGTTGTCTGTGTTTCGCCCCACCTCGGCCTGCACGTCGCAGCGCAAGGGATCGGGCGCCTGCTTGAACTTGCGCAGTGCAAACAGCAGCGAATCGCTGAGACAGTTGCCCACCGATGCGCACAGCAACTGGGCGGGCGAGGGACCCGCGCCCTGGCCCAGCGGTGCAGGCTCGTCGGCAATCAATGCCGGGATGTCGTCGCCGAAGCGGATCTCGAAACGGTAGTCGGCCTGCTGCTGCAGCGAAACGGTGGTGGTGGTCATGGTGTCGTCTGGGGTGGGTGTGGGCTTGCTCAGAGCGCGTTGAGTGGAATCTTGAGGTAGGCCACGCCGTTGTCCTCCTTGGGCGGCAGTTCACCGGCGCGGATGTTGACCTGCACCGACGGCAGGATCAGCGTGGGCATCTCCAGCGTGGCGTCGCGCTGGGTGCGCATGGCCACGAACTCGGCTTCGCTCACGCCGTCGTGCACGTGGATGTTCTTCGCGCGTTGTTCGGCCACCGTCGTCTCGAAGGCCACCGGCCGGTCGGCGGGCGGGTAGTCGTGGCACATGAAGAGCCGCGTCTCGGGCGGCAGGCTCAGCAGCTTGCGGGTGGAGGCGTAGAGTGCACGGGCGTCGCCGCCGGGGAAGTCGCAGCGTGCTGTGCCCACGTCGGGCATGAACAGCGTGTCGCCCACGAACACCGCGTCCCCGAAACGGTAGGCCGCGCAGGCTGGGGTGTGGCCGGGCACGAACATCACTTCACCCGACAAGGCACCCAGCGGGATGGCCTCACCTTCCTGGAACAGGTGGTCGAACTGCGAGCCGTCCTGCTTGAAGCCGGGCTCCAGGTTGAAGACCCCTTTGAAGACCTTCTGCACCTGGGTGATGTTGCCGCCGATGCCGATCTGTCCACTCAGCCGGGCTTTCAAGTACGGCGCGGCCGAGAGGTGGTCGGCGTGCGCGTGGGTTTCCAGGATCCATTTCACCTTCAAGTCGTTGTCGCGCACGTAGGCGATCACCTGGTCGGCCGAAGCGTGCTGCGTGCGGCCCGATTTCGGGTCGTAGTTGAGCACAGAATCGATGATGGCCGCTTCGCTGCCCGGCCCGTTGTGAACCACGTAGGTCACGGTCCAGGTGGCGGGATCGAACAGGCCGTGCACCTGGGGCGGGGTGTTGGTGGTGGACAGGGTTGTCATGAAAGCCTCCTTTAAATAAGCTGATAACAATATATTGACAAACATAATGTATGTCAATATATTCTCACCATTCAACAAGGTTGCGCTGCGCAGCCTCAACGATCGAGAAGGAAACATCGATGAAAAACGCTGTGATGGACCTCAAAGACATGCAGTCGGCTGCGGACCGGGCCTGCCGCTTGATGAAGGTGCTGTCCAACCCGGACCGGTTGTTGATCCTGTGCCAGCTCTCTCAGGGTGAACGCCGCGTGGGCGAGCTGGAAGCGTTGCTCGGCATCGTGCAACCCACCTTGTCGCAGCAGCTCACCGTGCTGCGCGACGAGGACCTGGTCACCACGCGCCGCGAAGGCAAGAACATCCATTACGCGCTGACCAGCCCGCGGGCGCTGGCCGTGATGCAGGTGCTGTACGACCAATTTTGTGTTTCCGAGAAGGAGTGAGTCATGACGATCGATTGGGCCAATTTCACGCCGTGGGCTTCGCTGTCCGGCGGCATCCTGCTGGGCGCAGCCTCGGCGTTCTTCATCTTGGTCAATGGCCGGGTGCTGGGCATCAGCGGCATCCTGGGGGGGCTGCTGCCGCCCAAGGTGGGCGACGCCGGTTGGCGCATCGCCTTCCTGCTGGGCATGCTGGCCGCGCCGCTGGTGTACGGCTTGCTGGCACCCGCCGGATTCGTCAAGGCACCCACCATCGACGCTGGCTTTGCCACCATCGTGGCCGCCGGCTTGCTGGTGGGGCTGGGCACGCGTTACGGCTCGGGCTGCACCAGCGGTCACGGCGTGTGTGGTCTCTCGCGCCTGTCGCCGCGTTCCCTGGTGGCCACACTGGCCTTCATGGGCGCGGGCTTTGCCATGGTCTTCGTGCTTCGCCACGTTCTTTGAGGAACCACCCATGAACCGCATCACCGAATTTTTTGTGGGCCTGCTCTTTGGTCTGGGCCTGTTGCTCTCCGGCATGACCGACCCGGCCAAGGTGCTGGGCTTCCTGGACCTGTTCGGCACCTGGGACCCGTCGCTGGCCTTCGTCATGGGGGGCGCCATCGCCGTGGGCTTCTTCGCTTTTGCATTGGCGCGCAAGCGCACCACCAACTTCCTTGGTGGCGCCTTGCACCTCCCCAAGGCCACCCAGATCGACCAGCGCCTGGTGCTCGGCGGTCTGACCTTTGGCGCGGGCTGGGGTCTGGCCGGTTTCTGTCCCGGCCCGGGCATCGTGTCCATGGCCTCGGGTGAGGTGAAGGCCGCGGTGTTCGTGGCGGCCATGCTCGTGGGCATGGTGCTGTACGAGGTGGCCGAGCGCACCTGGCACCGCCCACAAGCCGCGCATTGAAGCACCCGCCATGACCACACTCTGGCGCTGGCTGCCCTCGCTCCCCGTGCTGCAGTGGGGCCGCCAGTACAACCGCGACACGCTGCTCGGCGATGGCGTGGCGGCGCTCATCGTCACCGTCATGCTGATCCCGCAGAGCCTGGCTTACGCCATGCTCGCCGGCCTGCCGCCCGAGGTGGGCCTGTACGCGAGCGTGGCCCCGCTGCTGCTCTACGCTGTGTTCGGCACCAGCCGCGTGCTCGCCGTGGGCCCGGTGGCGGTGGTCTCGCTCATGACGGCCGCGGCCATCGGCCAGCACGCCGTGGCCGGCACGCCCGAATACTGGGCGGTGGCGATCACGCTGGCCTTTCTCTCGGGCGCCCTGTTGCTGCTCATGGGGGTGTTGCGACTCGGTTTCCTCGCCAATTTTTTGAGTCACCCGGTCATCTCGGGCTTCATCTCGGCCTCGGGCTTGCTGATTGCGGCCAGCCAGCTCAAGACCCTGATGGGCGTGAAGGCCGAAGGCCACAACCTGCTCGAACTCGGTCAGTCGCTGATCGCGCAGCTGGGCCGCACGCACCTGCTCACGCTGGCCATCGGTGTGTCCACCGTGGCGTTTCTGTTCTGGGTGCGCAGCGGCCTCAAGCCCTTGCTGGTGCGCATCGGCTTTCAAGCCCGCGCGGCCGACGTGATCGCCAAGACCGGGCCGGTGGCGGCCATCGTGGTCACGGCTTTGCTCACCTGGGCCCTGCAGTGGCAGGGCCAGGGCGTGAAGATCGTGGGCACGGTGCCGCAGGGCCTGCCCCCGCTGACCTTGCCGCTGTTCGATCTGGGCCTGTGGCAATCGCTGCTGGTACCCGCGCTGCTCATCAGCGTGGTGGGGTTTGTGGAGTCGGTGTCGGTCGGCCAGACCCTGGCGGCCAAGCGGCGCCAGCGCATCGAGCCAGACCAGGAACTCGTGGCGCTGGGCGCGAGCAACCTGGGCGCGGCCTTCACCGGCGGCTTCCCGGTCACCGGTGGGTTCGCGCGCTCGGTGGTGAACTTCGACGCGGGAGCGCAGACCCCTGCGGCCGGCGTGTTCACGGCCATCGGCATCACGCTGGCCTCGCTCTTTCTCACGCCCGCGCTGTATTACCTGCCGCAGGCCACGCTGGCGGCCACCATCGTGGTGGCTGTGCTCTCGCTGGTGGATGTCAGCATCTTTCGCAAGACCTGGGCCTACTCCAAGGCCGACTTTGCCGCTGTGCTGGCCACCCTGCTGGTCACGCTGCTGCAAGGTGTGGAGCTCGGTCTGGTGGTGGGGGTGGCGGTGTCGCTGGCGCTGTACCTGCACCGCACCAGCCGCCCGCACATCGCCGAAGTGGGGCGGGTGCCGGGCACCGAACATTTCCGCAATGTGTTGCGCCACGCGGTGGTGGTGAGCCCGCAGGTGCTCGGTTTGCGGGTGGACGAGAGCCTGTACTTCGCCAACTCGCGTGCGCTCGAAGACCGCATCAACGACGCCGTGGCTTCCCGCCCTGCGCTCAAACACGTGGTGCTGCAATGCTCGGCCATCAACGACATCGACGCCAGTGCGCTGGAGAGCCTCGAAACCATCAACCACCGCCTGCGCGAGGCGGGCGTGCAACTGCACCTGAGTGAAGTGAAGGGGCCGGTGATGGACCGGCTGCGGCGCACCCACCTGCTGCAAGACCTCGGCGGTCGGGTGTTCCTGACGCACTTCCAGGCCATTGAGCAACTCGCTCCCGAGGTGGCTCACGCGTAAACTCGCCCGTCAACTCTAAGGAACACCGCCATGGGCGCGCAGTGGAAAGCAAAACACAAGGATCTGGCGGCCAACGCCAAGGGCAGGCTGTTCGGCAAGCTGGCCAAGGACATCATGATCGCCGCGCGCCACGGTGCCGATCCGGCGGCCAACTCCCGGTTGCGGCTGGTCGTGGAGCAGGCGCGCAAGGTCTCCATGCCCAAGGAGACACTGGACCGCGCGGTCAAGAAAGGCGCTGGTCTCACGGGCGAAACCGTTCATTTCGAACATGTGATGTACGAAGGCTTTGCACCGCACCGCGTGCCGGTCATGGTCGAGTGCCTGACCGACAACGTGAACCGCGCGGCGTCCGACATGCGGGTGCTGTTCCGCAAAGGTCAGCTCGGTACCTCGGGTTCGGTCTCCTGGGACTTTGACCACCTGGGCATCATCGAGGCCGAAGCCGCCGCGAAGGGCGCCGACCCGGAGCTGGCCGCCATCGAAGCCGGCGCGCAGGACTTTCATCCCGCCGACGACGAGGGCGTGGTGGTGTTCCTCACCGACCCCACCGACCTCGACCTCGTGAGCCGGGCGTTGCCGGCGCAGGGTTTCACCGTGCTGTCGGCCAAGCTGGGTTACAAGCCCAAGAACCCGATCGACCCAGGCAGCCTGAGCGCCGAGCACCTGGAAGAGGTCGAGGCGTTTCTCGCGGCGCTGGACGCCAACGAAGACGTGCAGAACGTGTTTGCCGGTCTGGGAGCCTGATCCATGAACACCCGTCACATCGAACAGGCCGACGAGCCCGTGCCCGGCCAGTCCTCGCCGCTCCTCTACAACCTTGTGTACTGCAGCCGTGCCACCGAGGGCGTGGACGCGGCCGCGGTGAACCAGATCATCGAAACCTCGCGGCGGTACAACCCGGCGCGCAGCATCACCGGCCTGCTGGTGTTCGGCAGCGGCATTTTCTTTCAGTGGCTCGAAGGTCCGCGCGACAGTGTGCTGGCCCTTCTGGCGCTGCTCAAGAAAGATCCCCGGCACCACACCGTGGTGCTGCTGACCTCGGGCGAAGAAGTGCGTGAGCGCTTGTTTCCCGACTGGGACATGGAGCTGGTCACAGCGGATGCCGTGCGCGACGTGCTGGTGGATGCTTTGGAAAGCGCCCAGGACCCGAAGAACGCCGAATCGTTGCGCGAGCTGCTGCAGCAGCTCGACGAGGGCCTGCTTGGCGGGCCCTCCCAGGACTGAGTTCCGTCAGCCCCGCAGCAGCGCCTCGTAGTCCCGACGCGTCGCGGAAGCCACCGAGGCCACCAGCTGCGCGTGAGGCGTCTGGTGGCGCATCAGCGTGCGGGCGGACGCCGTGGCCAGCGACCGGCAAAACCAGTGGCAGGTGTGCTGCATCAGCAGCAGTTCGGCCGACATGGTGTAGGCCTTGTCGCGCGGCGAGCGGTTGAGATCGTTGCCGGCAGCATCGGCCAGACCTCTTGCATGAATGCGGAAGGCCTCGCGAACGTCGAAGGTGGCCTTGGGGAACAGGCGGTCGGCAAAGGGCAGCGCCACGCCCAGCTGGCTCACCCGGGTCTGCGCTTCGTCGAGCCGGGAAAACTCGACCGCAAAACTGCCGAACTGCTGCGCCACCGAGCGCTCGGCCGCGTCCAGCATGTTCAAGATCTGCTCGCGCCGTTCGGGGTCGTCTTCGCCCAACGCGCGCAAGTACCCCTGCGTGAGCGTCTCCATCAGGGCCTCGATCTGGTATTTGCCCAGAAAGCTGCCCAGCAGGGCAATGCGGCGGCGTTGCTCGCCTGCGCGCAGAAGCCACACCCCCGAGACCACCAGCATCACCAGAATCAGCGCATCCATCGAAAGTCCATCACCCATCGGTTGCCCCGGCGGGGCGTTGTTGTGGCCATTCCCGAGTGGCCCGGCGGGCCGATGGGGAGGACAGAGTGTAGTGACGCCATCCGCCCCCCTTGGTGCGAGAATGCAAAGCCCGGCAGCCGGGGCTGGCGATTCGCCACGCCGTTGCTGCCACACTCCTGGGAACCTCCGAGTCTCACTGCCCATGCTGCGTTCCCTTCCCTACATCTTGCTCATTGCTGCGGGCATCGCTGCGTGCCTGCTCGCCTTCTCGTGGCTGATGTCGGTGATGTTCGGGCGCCACCTCGGGGTTGGCGAGCTGGCCGTGGCCTGTGTGCTGCTGCTGGGTGCAACGGGTGGTGCGGTGAGCGTGTGGCGCAGCCGCAGCCGCCGCAAGATCGAGGACATGCGCGACTCCGCGCTCTGGTGAGCGGCTGAGCGGTCGGGCGCTGTGGCGGTGTCCACGCATCTCGACACCAGCGCCCGGTCGGCACACACAATTCAGACACACACACGGCGCACACTCAACGGCCTTGCTGGTTGGAGGTCGTCATGGTTGCGCAGATTCGTGTGGGGTTGTCGGTGGCGTTCATGCTGCTGTTGTCGGGACCGGTTCACGCCGACGCATTGCAGTGCCGCGGCGGCACGGTGCAAGAGGGCGACACGCGCGCATCGTTGCTGCAGAAGTGCGGCCCTCCCCAACTGCAGGACAGCTTCTGCGCGCCGGTGTTCCAGAACAAATCGCTGGTGCCCACGCCGCCGGGGAGCAGCGCAGCCCCCTGCGAGCAGATCGACGACTGGACCTACGACCGCAGCCCCGGCCGGCCATCGACCACGGTGCGCCTGCGTGCCGGCGCCGTGCAATCCATTCGGCCCCAGAACCCGCCGCGTTGAACGCGGCGGCCCCGCGTGTTCAGGCCTGGATGCGGAAGCTGCCCACCATGTCGGCCAGGCGCCTGGCTTGTTCGCGCAGGCTCTCGGCCGCCGCCGCACTTTCTTCCACCAACGCCGCGTTTTGCTGGGTCATCTGGTCCAGGCGTCCCACGGCGATGTTGACCTCGCCGATGCCCTGACTCTGCTCGCTGGCCGATGCGGTGATGTCGCCAATCACGCGGTTGACGCGGCCCACCGAGTCGACGATCTCCGTCATGGTGGTGCCGGCGTCCCCCACCAGGCGCGCACCGGCCTCCACCTTCTCCACGCTGGTGTCGATCAGGGTCTTGATTTCCTTGGCGGCAGCGGCGGAGCGCTGCGCCAGGTTGCGCACTTCGCTGGCCACCACCGCAAAGCCGCGGCCCTGTTCACCCGCACGTGCGGCCTCCACCGCGGCATTGAGCGCGAGGATGTTGGTCTGGAATGCGATGCCGTCGATCACGCCGATGATGTCGGCGATCTTCTTGCTGCTGTCGTTGATGGAGCCCATCGTCTTGACCACCTCGGCCACCACCGAGCCGCCACGGCGCGCCACGTCGGCCGCACTCGATGAGAGCTGTTGAGCCGAGCTGGCCGCACCCGAGCTCTGCGACACATTGCTGGTGAGCTGTTCCATGGAGGCCGCGGTCTGCTGCAGGCTGCTGGCCGTTTGTTCGGTGCGGGTGCTCAGGTCTTGCGTGCCGGTGGCGATCTCGCTGGACGCGGTGGCGATCGATTCCGACGAGTCTTTCACACCAGCGATCACGCGGGCGAGCGACTGGTCGGCCTTGCGCAGGTCGGCCACGAGATCGGCGAATTCGTCGCGGCTGCTGGCGGTCTGCACGGTGCCCAGGTGGCCGGCGGCAATGGCCTGCGCAGCGCGTGAGGCGTGCTTCATGCTGGCGGCCATGCTGAGGTAGATGCCCACATACAGGTACACCGAGACGAGCACACCCAGCGTGAGCACGATCAGCAGGAGGTTGCGGTTGAGTGCCGCACTGCTGCCGCGCTCGACCAGCAGTTCGTCGAGCACCACGCGGTTCTGCTCCACCAGGGCCCAGGCGGCATCGATGGTCGGACCCGATGCGGTGAAAACGTCCTGCTGCGACACGGTCACCGCCTCCACGCCGGTGAAGTTTTTGCGGATGAAGCCCAGCAGTTCCTTGGAGCTGGCCTTGAGCGCGTCGAACCGTGCGCTCAAGGCTTTCTCCACCACCGGGTTGGCCAGCATCGACTGGCCCAACAAGGTTTCAACCGAGCCGAAGGTGTCGTTCAGCCGTGCGTCGGTCACTTCATAGAACACCTTGTCCTTGGGCGAGACCGCGCCACGGTTCACGTTCATGGTGGCGTAGGCCGCGATGCGCACCGCGATGCCGGCGGTGGATGGTGTGTTGTTCGCCAGCGGGTAGCCGAGGTAGAAGATGTCGGCGTCGGGGTCCTGCGCCAGACCGGACTTGTTGCCCATGTCGCGCATGAAAGCGTAGAGCCGACCGTATTCCGGCGCGTGGGCCGAGAAGGCTTTCTGCGGGAACTCGGCGTCGGCGGGCAGCACGTTGATCTTGGCCTGCAGCTCCTTCCAGCCGTTCTGCAGACCTGCGAACTCCTTCGTCATGTCGAAGAAGGGCAGGGCGTCCTTGACCTGCTGGTCGATCTTGGCGAGCTGCCGATCCACCGCGGCGGCCTGCTTCTTGAAGCCCTCCAGGGCCGCCGGGTCGCCCGGTGTGCCGGTGATGGTGACGCGCCGGCTCTCGATCAGCACCTTGTTCCACTCGACCAGGTCGGCCATCAGTGCCACGGCGACACGTTTGGACTCGATCGCACTCACCCGTGCGTTGAGGTACTGCGCGGCGGCCAGGCCCAGGACCAGCAACAGCAGCAGCGTGGGCACACCGGCGAGCAAAAATTTCGGGCCCAGTCGCAGGCGGGCCATCAGGGCGGAGGCGGGGGCAAAGAAGGCATTCATGGATGTTCGGGCACAAAAGGTTGTGTGACTTGCAACCGTTTGATCTGACAAGCAAGGCCAGGCGGTTGCCTCTCAAGGCAGACCCCTTGTTTGTCGGCCATTGGCGCCCGAACTGAAGCGCTGAAAAGCGCCGGAATTCCCCCCCAACGTCCTTCAGGCGGTGTGGGCGGGGTCCGCGAAGCAGACCATGGGCAGCGCGTCTTCGAAGCCCGCGAGCGCGCCGTCGATGCTCTGGATGAAGTCGCTCGGGGGGCCCTGGCGTGCCAGCAGGCGGAAGGCCTGGTACATGATGCCGTTGGAGCTGCGCACCACCGTGTCGAACAGGTCCGTCGGAAAACCGGTGCCGGTGCGCAACAATGGGTTGATGCCGCCCTGATCGAAGTCATCCAGCGCTTCGCTGTACGCGTCGTTGATCGCCAGCAGCGGCTGGACCAGACCGGCCAGGCCCGGCTCGTTCGCGAGGCGCTCCTTCAGGTCGTGCACCATGCGCCCGGTGGTGGGCAACTTGAGCGCACCGTTCACATCGAGCATGGCGTCGAATTCGCCATCGGCGGCGGCGTAGGCGTACCAGGCCGCGCGCACCATCGCGTCGTACTGCACCTGCAGCATCGCGCAGGCCGCGTTCTGTGCGCCAGTGGCAAACAGGATGCGCAGCGCATAGGCGTGCTCGATGCACAGCTCGCAGGCAAAGGTGGTGGCCAGCGCGCGGTGGCTGTCGCTGCGCTCGGGCATGCGTTCGATGCGCTCGCCCAGTTGCAGGGCAAAGGCTTCGGACTGTTCGAGAAGGACTTGTTCGTAGTTCATGCGCGCATGGTAGCGGCCGGCGCTTTCCCCGCGAACACCAACCCCGTTGCAGGTGTCGCTTCAGTGGCTTGCCCGGTGCCGGCTGCCCCGCAAAATACGGGTTGGACGGGCCGGCTGTTCGGCCCACTGGATGAAGGCATCAGCATGCAGAAAATCGAAGACTGGTCCGCGCGCGACATCGCCGCCCGGGTGGCGCGGCGCGAACTCACCGCCGAAGCGGTGGCGCGCGCCCTGGTGGAGCGCACGCAGACGCTGGACCCCGCCATCCTGGCCTGGCAGCACTTCGATGCCGAGCAGGTCATGGCCCAGGCGAAGGCACTGGATGGGGCCGGCGCACAAGGCCCGCTGGCCGGTGTGCCGGTGGCGGTGAAGGACCTGATCGACACCGCCGACATGCCCACCACCTACGGCTCGCCGATCTATGCCGGTCACCGCCCTGCGGTGGACGCGGCCGTGGTGGCCAGCTTGCGCGAGGCCGGCGGCGTGGTCATGGGCAAGACCGTGACCACCGAATTCGCCACCTTCAAGCCGGGTGTCACCCGCAATCCGCGCGCCACTGCGGAGTCGCCACGCACGCCGGGGGGATCGTCCAGCGGCTCGGCGGCGGCGGTGGCCTGCGGCATGGTGCCGCTGGCCTTCGGCACGCAGACCGCCGCTTCCATTGTCCGACCCGCAGCGTACTGCGGCGTGGTCGGCTACAAGCCCACCTTCGGCCTGCTGCCCATGGCGGGCATCAAGTCGCTCTCGCCCACACTGGACACCGCCGGCGTGTTCGCCCGCACCGTGGACGACGCCGCGTTCTTCGTGAGCACGCTCTCGCGCATGGAGCTGGCCACGGGTCCCGTCAAGGGCTGGCGCGTCGGAATCTGCCACACGCCGCATTGGGATCTCGCCTCGGACGACGCACGCCGCGCGTTGCAGCTGGCTGCGCGCCACTTCGACAAGCTGGGTGCCCGCGTGGTCGAGGCGGTGGTGCCCGGTGCCTGGGCGGGGCTGGCGCAGGCGCAGATGGACATCATGGGGTTCGAGGCCTGGGCCGCGTTTGCGCCCGAGCGCAACAGCCACGCCAGTCTGTTCAGCCCGGCGTTTGCCGAGGTGCTGGCCAGCGGCGCTGCCGTGAGCGGCGGCCGGTTGGCCGAGGCCCACGCACTCGCCATCCACGCCCGCGGCGAGATCGAGAACCTGCTGCAACAGGTGGACGTGTTGATCGCGCCGAGCGCCACCGGCGAAGCACCGCAGGGGCTGGACGCCACCGGCAACCCGATCTTCAGCCGCATGTGGAGCCTGCTGGGCGTGCCGTGTGTGCACGTGCCCACGGGCGTGGGCGGTCAGGGCATGCCGGTGGGTGTGACGGTGATCGGGCCGCGCTGGCGAGATGCGAAGGCGCTGAGCGCCTCGCTGGCGCTTGAAGCCGCCGTCAGGGGCTGAGGCTCAGACCGCGCCGGTGGGGTGCGTGGGATCGACCCACAGCACCTGCTCGGGCTTCTCCACCGGCGCGATGTCCAGGTTGACCGCCACCGCCTGGCCGTCGCTGCGGCACAGCACGCACTCCAGCACCTCGGTGGCGCTGGCGTTGATCTCCTGGTGTGGCACGAAGGGGGGCACGTAGATGAAATCACCCGGGCCGGCCTCGGCGGTGAATTCGAGGCGATCGCCCCAGCGCATGCGCGCACGGCCCTTCACCACGTAAATTACGCTCTCCAGTGGTCCGTGGTGGTGGGCGCCGGTTTTGGCATCGGGGTGGATGGTCACCGTGCCGGCCCAGAGCTTCTGCGCGCCCACGCGCGCGAAGTTGATCGCGGCCTTGCGGTCCATGCCCGGGGTCGAGGGCACATTGCCGTCGAGCTGGTTGCCCGGCACCACGCGCACGCCGTCGTGCTTCCAGGCGGGGCTGTGTTCGTGCGGGTGCTCGTGATCGTGGTCGTGTGACATGGGGTGTCTCCAGGGCGATGGAGGGGCCAGTGTGCCACCGCCTCCCATGCCCGAAAATCAGGGCATTGAATCGCCCCGTTGGAGAAACCGTCTTGCCCCTGCCCGCCCCCCAGCCCCGCACCCCCATGCACACCCGCCGCGTCGAGTACCGCGGCTTTCACCGTGCCGATGGCCTGTGGGACATCGAGGGCACATTGCACGACAGCAAGCCACACGACTTCGAGATCCAGGGCGAACGCCGGTGGGCAGCCGGTGAGCCCGTGCACCACATGCACCTGCGCGTCACGGTGGACAACACCATGGTGATCCGCGAGATCGCGGTGGCCATGGACGCGCACCCGCACGGCCCCTGTCCCGAGGCCATGGCGCCCATGCAGCGCCTGGTGGGCGAGGTGCTCGGCAAGGGCTGGCGCCACACCATCCAGCGCCACCTCGGCGGCATCCAGGGTTGCACGCATTTGCGCGAGCTGCTGTTCAATCTCGCCACCGCCGCGTTCCAGACGCGCTCGGATTCGTTCGCTGCCCCCGCCGATGGCAGCCCACCGGGGCACCTGGGCCAGTGCCTGGCCTGGGACTTCCACGGTCCGGTGGTGGAGAAGGTGTATCCGGTGTTCTTCCGCTGGCAGCCGCCGGCCGCAGCGTCCAAGCCCTGAGGCCCGGCAAGCGCGTGCAGGCGCGGCCTCAGCCCGGTGCTGCGCGCATGCGGATGAGGGCGGCGCTGTCGACCCACAGACGCAGGCCCAGCGAGCCCGAGCCTGCGCGGATCGGCAGCTTTCTCAGCGCCATCTCCACCGCCTCGACCTGCGGGCAGGCGGCGCAGGCTTGCACCATGCGCGTCATGAGCCGCTCTTGCGTTTCGTAGAACCCGTCGCGCGCCAGCCGCTCCAGCTCGGCCACCAGGGGGTCGTAGTCGAAGACGTGGTCCATGCCGTCCCGTTCGATCAGCACCAGCGACGGGTCGATCCACAAGGTGAGATCGAGCAAGTGCCGATCGGGCACGGTGTCACCCGGGCCGTAGGTGCCGATCCGGGTGTCCAGTGCGAGGTCGCGCAGTTCCACCGTGCTTCGAACGTTCACAGCCGCGCCCTCACTCAATCCACCAGCGCCGCATACGCCAGGGTTCGGAACAGCGCGCGGTAATGCTCCCGCTGGTTCGGCGCCTGCGCCAGAAAGATGCCGAAGAGGTGTTCGGCCGGATCGACGAAGAAGCTGGTGCCGCCGATGCCGCTCCAGTGGTAGGTGCCCACCGAGCCTGGCATAGGCGCCAGCCCGGCAGCCGTGCGCACCGCAAAGCCCAGACCAAAGCCGTGACCGGGCGGCAGCAACGATGGGTCGTTGCCGGGGATGGGCCCCAGGTGATCCGCCGTCATGAAGTCCACCGTGCGGGGGCCGAGCAGCCGCACGCCGCCGAGCTCGCCCTTGTTGAGCATGAACTGCAGGAAGCGCGCGTAGTCGGCACCGGTGGACATGAGTCCGCCGCCGCCGCTGTGCAGCGCGGGCGCCTCGCGCGGGTCGATCAGGCGCATCGGAATACCGCCGTCGGGGTCGTGTGCAAAGGGCTCGGCGATGCGGGCGTGATCGGCCGCAGGCACCGCAAACGCGGTGTCTTTCATGCCCAGCGGCCCGAGGATGGTCTTTTCGAGGTGTTCGGCCAGCGTCTGGCCCGTGACCGCTTCAACCAGCCGGCCCAGCACATCGGTGGCGCGGCTGTAGGCCCACACGCTGCCAGGCTCGAACATCAGCGGCAGGGCCGCAAGTGCCTGGCTGAAATCGGCGTTGCTGCGGGCGCGCGAACCGATGTTGGCCTGTCGGTACATCTGCTGCACCGGCGAGTCGCCGAGGAACTCGTAGGTGAGTCCGGCGGTGTGGCGCAGCAGGTCCTGCACCGTGGCGGCGCGCTGCACGGCGCGCTGCGTCACGCCACCCGGTGTCTGCACCAGCAGTTGCTGGTTTGCAAACTCGCTCAGGTGCAGGTGCACCGGATCGGCCAGTTTGAGGCGGCCCTGTTCGATCAGCATCATCACCGCCACCGAGACGATCGGCTTGGTCATCGAGTAGATGCGGAACACCGCGTCGCGCTTCATGGGAGCGTCGTGCGCCGGGTCGAGCTTGCCGATGGATTCCATGAGGGCGATGCGGCCGTGCCGCGCCAGCACCAGCACCGCGCCGGGCAGGCGGCCACCGTCCACATCGGACTGGAACACGCTCACCAGGTGGCACATGCGCTCGGGGCACAGGCCCAGGTCGGCCAGCTCGGCCGCAGGCAGGGGCGCGCGCATCTCAGGCTCCGTAGCGTTGGCGCGCCAGCGCGGCGCCCTGTGCGAGCGCTTCGAGCTTGGCCATGGCCACTTCGCGGCTCATGGGCGCGAGACCGCAGTTGGTGCAGGCGATCAGGTGCTGTTTGGGCACGTACTTGAGCGCGAGGCCGATGGTGTCGGCCACCTGCTCGGGCGTTTCGATCACGTCGCTGGCCACATCGATCACACCCACCATCACGTCCTTGCCTTCGAGCAGTTGCATCAGCTCGGGCGGCACGTGCGAGTGGAAACACTCCAGGCTCACCTGCTGGATGCTGCTTTTGGCGAGCGCCGGGAACACCTGCTCGTACTGGCGCCACTCTTCGCCCAGCGTCTGCTTCCAGTCCACGTTGGCCTTGATGCCGTAGCCGTAGCAGATGTGGACAGCGGTGGTGCAGGTCAGGCCGCGCGCGGCCACTTCGAGTGCGGCCACACCCCACTCGGCGGCTTCTTTCATGTAGACGTTGAAGGCCGGTTCGTCGAACTGGATGATGTCCACACCATCGGCCTGCAGCGCCAGCGCTTCCTGGTTGAGCAGCTCGGCAAAGGCCATGGCCATCTTCACCTTGTCGCCGTAGTAGCGGTCGGCCACGGTGTCCACGATGGTCATGGGACCGGGCAGGGTGAACTTGAGTTTTTTCTTCGTGTGTTTGCGCGCGAGCTGCGCTTCAAACGCGTGCACGCGGCCCTTCAGGCGCAGAGGAGCCACCACCTGCGGCACCTGTGCGTCGTAGCGGTTGTTGCGGATGCCCATGGTCACCTTGTGCTCGAAGTCGATGCCCTCGACCTGCTCCACAAAGCCGTGCACGAAATGCTGGCGCGCCTGCTCGCCGTCACCGATCACGTCCAGGCCTGCGTCCTCCTGCGCCTTGATCCACAGCAGCGTGGCGTCGGCCTTGGCCTGCTGCAGCTCGGGGCCCTGTGTCTTCCACTGCGGCCAGAGTTTTTCGGTTTCGGCCAGCCAGGCGGGTTTGGGCAGGCTGCCTGCGATCGCGGTGTCGAACATGGTGTCTCCGTTTTTTGTGAACAAGCGGTGAAATCTTAATCAGACGGTCCCGTCTTTGCTGTCACAAGGGCTTGGGAGCGTTCAGGCCTGCGGGGCGCCGGCTTGCAGCGCGGGCGCTGCGCGCGCAAACGCGTCGAGCTGTTCGCAGGTCGCCATGATGCGTTGCACGTGGGGAATGTCGGGCACCTCGATCTTGAAGATGCGCGTCATGACCACGAGGCTGGCCAGGCAGATGTCGGCGAAGGTGGGCGTGTGGCCGTGGCAGAAGGTGCCGGTCTCGGGCTCGCTGGCCAGGCGCTGCTCCAGCGCCTGCAGGCCGGTGCCGAACCACTGGATCTGCCAGGCGCGCCAGGCCGCTTCGTCAAAGCCACCCACGCTGGTGAGGTACTTCTTCACCCGGGGTGTGATGAGCGGATGGGTGTCGGCCGCGAGCAGGGCTGCGAGCGAGCGCACGCGGGCGCGTCCGTGTGCATCGGCCGGCAGCAAGGCGGGTGTGGGGTGGGTCTCCTCGATGAATTCGAGGATGGCCAGCGACTGCGTGATGGGGGTGTGCGGCTGCCCGGGCGCGTGGTCGATCAGCGCGGGAATCGCACCCATCGGGTTGAGCCGGAGGTAGGCCTCGCTGCGTTGTTCGCCCGCTTCCAGGTTGACGTTGATCTCGTGGGGCGTCACGCCCTTGAGGTTGAACGCCACGCGCACGCGGTAGGTGGCCGAGGTGCGCCAGAAGGCGTAGAGATCGAAGCGGGCGGTGTCCGTCATGGTGGGTCCTGCGGGGGGTTGAAAGGGCTCGTCGCACTGTAGCCGCAGTGCAGCATCGAAGCCGCTTCACAGTCCGCTGCGTGACCGTTACCATGCTCACGATCGCGCAGAATGGGCGCCGGACGCAGCACGTGCCTGCGGTCTCTCGCGATACCCGTGCCCCCTCAAAAAAACTTCAGGAGACAAGACATGAAAGCTTTTCACCGCATGAGCTCGGTGGCCCTCGCCATGGGCATGGCGCTGGGCACCAGCGCCGCGCTGGCGCAGACCGCCGCGCCCGCCGCACCCCCTGCACCCGCCTGGAAACAGGGCATGCCCGAGAGCATGGCCACCTCCACGCTGGCCCCGCTTGCCGGCAAGAACACCGCCACCGCAGCGGCCGACATCCCGATCGACAAGATCAAGTTGCCACCCGGCTTCAAGGCCGAGATCTGGGCCACCGGATTGCCGGGCGGCCGTGCCATGGCCCTCGGTGACGAGGGCAAGATCTATGTGGGCACGCGCGGTCTGGGCCGCGTCTACGAGGTGAGCAACAACGGATCCGAGCGCACCGTGCGCACCGTGGTGGACAAGCTGGTGCAGCCCGCGGGTGTGGCATTCAAGGACGGCGCGCTGTACGTGATGGCCATCAACAAGGTGCTGCGATTCGACGGCATCGAGAAGAACCCGGCCGTGGCGCCGGTGGACATGACCGAGGCCTTCAAGCTCCCGACCGAACAGCACCACAACTGGAAGTACATCGCCTTCGGTCCGGACGGCAAACTCTACGTGCCCTTCGGTGCGCCGTGCAACATCTGCGCGCTGCCCACGCCCGAGTACGCGCAGATCCGCCGCTACAACCCCGACGGCTCGGGCATGGAAGTGGTGGCCACCGGTGTGCGCAACACCGTGGGGTTTGACTGGCATCCCGCCACCAAGGAACTCTGGTTCAGCAACCACGGCCGCGACTGGATGGGCGACGACACGCCCAACGACACCGTCAACCGCATGCACAAGGTGGGCCTGAACTTCGGCTTCCCTTCGTGCCACCAGGGCAACCTGCCCGACCCCGATGTGAAGAAGGACAACGCCTGCGCCGGTGTCGAACAACCCGTGGCGCTGATGGGCCCGCACGCCGCCAGCATGGGCGTGACCTTCTACACCGGCAACATGTTCCCACCCGAGTACAAGGGCGTCCTGTTCAACGCGCGCAAGGGTTCGTGGAACCGCACCAAGAAGATCGGCTACGACATCGTGATGGTCAAGGCCAGCGCCGATGGCAAGAACAGCCAGGTCGTGCCTTTCATGACCGGTTTCATGAACGAAGCCGACCAGTCGTTCTGGGGCCGTCCCGCCTACATGCTGCAGATGAAGGACGGCTCGATGCTGGTGTCCGACGAGCAGCTCGGTGCGATCTACCGCGTCTCGTACGCGAAGTAAGCCATGGTGAAGATGTCGCTTGCGCGGGGCGCCTCGGCAACGCTCCTCGGGCTGGTTTTCTGGGTCGGCTCGCCGGTGTGGGCGCAAGACATCTCGGCGCGGCTGATGGCCTGCGCGGCCTGCCATGGGGCGGACGGCAACTCCCAGTTGCCCAACATCCCGTCGCTGGCCGGGCAGCCCAAGGTGTTCGTTGAAAACCAGCTCGTGATCATCCGCGAGGGGCTGCGTGAGATACCGGCCATGAAGGGCTTGCTCGATGGTGTGAGCGACGCGGACATCACCGCCATGGCGGTGCACTTTGCCAAGCTGCCGGCGCGCAACGCGCCGCCACCGGGCGACCCTGCGCTCATGGCGCAAGGCAAGGCGCTGGCCGAAGGCATGCGCTGCGGCATCTGCCACCTGCCCGATTACCGCGGACGCGAACAGATGCCCCGCCTGGCCGCCCAGCGCGAGGATTACCTGCTGTATTCGATGCTGCAGTTCAAGAACAACCAGGCCACGGGTCGCGACACCATCATGGCGGCCTCGCTCTACGGCGTGTCGGACAACGACATCAAGGCCCTGGCCCATTTCCTGGCGCGCGTGGCGCCCTGAGGGCGGGTTCAGACCGGGGCGTTTTCCCTGTCGCTCAGGGTCACCAGCAGCTGGATCACCTCGGCGCACTCCTCTTCGATGCGCGAGATGCGTTGGGACACCGCCGGTGACAGGGAGTTCTGTTCGGTGTGGCGGATCGATTCCGTCTGCTCGAGGATGGCCGACATGCGTTCGAACAACTCCGAGGTGATGTCGTCGGCGCTCGCGTCGGCCGCCGGTTCGGTCAGCGGTGCCGCCGCCGCCACCGCCACCGGCTGCGGCGCACGCTGCACCGTGGGTGGGGCAGGCGGCGTCTTGGGCGGTGGAGGTGGCGCATCCGCGAAGTCTCCGAAGATCTGCGTCGGTGCAAATTCGGTTTCGTGTCCTTGCCAGACGTCGCTGGTGCGTGGCCGGGCGGCTTCGGTTTTGCTCGTGAAGTCCCCGTGCGGCGAAAAGCTCAGCTCGATGCTTTCCATCTCCTCGCTCAAGAGCTGGTCGACCCGGTCGCGGATGTCCTGGCGGTTGATCGGCTTGAGGAAGAAGTCCACCACGCCCAGCTCCAAAGCCTGGCGGCGGTAGCTGTCTTCGGTGTGTGAGGTCACCATGATCACCTGCGTGCCCCGCGTGTCCGGGTGGTCCAGCATGCGCTTGACGACCTCGTAACCGCTGAGGTCGGGCATGTCGACGTCGATCAGCATCAGATCGGGCCGGTGCGCATGGAGCTTTTTCAGCGCGTCTTCACCGCGCACCGAGAAATACAGCTGTGCGCAGTCCATCAGCGTGCGCGCCAGGACGTGCACCATGGTCGGATCGTCGTCCACGATCAGCACCCGGCGTCGCTCGGGCGGGGCGTTGGGGGTTGATGGGTTCACAGCATTTCCCGTTGGTTGAAGCCTGATGTTGCGCCTTTGCCCGCCCGGGCAAAGCCGGAAAAGCGGCACACATCGCCCGCAAATCGGCGCATTGGACGGGTGATCGGTGCAACTGGGCGATCGTGCAGCCGCTTTTCCGGGGCTTGGCTGTGGGCCGTGGCAAGACACTGGAGCGTCCTGCCCCAACCGCGCCAGCACCCCATGAACCCAGACCCGCCCGTTCGCCAGAGGACACTTGCCAGCTTCGGTCTGACGGTGGCCATCGTGTGTCTGGGCCTGGTGGTGAGTGCCCTGGCGGCCTGGTCGCTGGCGCGTCGGGCGCAGGCCGACGCCCAGGCCGATTTCTCGCGCCGCAGCGAACAGATCACCACCGAGGTGGCGCAGCGACTGTCGGCGTCGGTGTTCGGTCTCAAGGGCGCACGTGGGGCCTACGCCGCCAGCGAGCAGGTGGACCGGCAGGAGTTCAAGGCCTTTGTGGGTTCGATGGACCTGCAGCGCGAGTTCCCCGGCAACCGGGGTTTTGGTTGGGTGGACCGGGTGCCGCGCACCGACCTGGACAGCTACCTCGCTCGCGTGCGCGCCAGCGATTCCCCCGGCTTGGTCCTGCGGCGGTTTGGCGAACTGCAGGGGGACGTGTCGTACATCGTTCGCTACATCGAACCCGAGGCGCTCAGCCCGAAGTCGATGGGCGCCGACATGGGCAGCGACCCCCGCTCCCGGGGCGCCATCGAGCACGCCATCGCCAGCGGCGAGACCACGCTGAGCCCGGCCGTGCCGCTGGAGCGCGACGGTCAGACCTCACCCGGTTTCCTCATGTTCGCCCCGGTCTACGCCGGGGGCGTGTTACCGGCCACACCGTCGGAGCGGCAGGCGCGGCTGCTCGGTGTGCTGTACGCACCGCTGATCGTTCGCGACGTGCTGGCCGGCGTCACCGGTGCGGCCGAAGACATGGTCACGTTCGAGCTGTTCGCCGGACAGAACGAGCCCCGTCTCGAGAACTGGATCGCCGGGGTCCACACCATCGCGGGCGGACGTGGTCTGACCGCGACCACCGAGCCCCGGTTCGCCGCACCCGCGGCGTTCAACCAGCAGCTGCGATTCGAGGTCTACGGCCAGTACTTCACCCTGCACACGAGCAGCACCACGGCGTTCGAGCAGTCGGTCCGGCTGTTGCCCGCGTTTGCCCTGCTGCTGGGCATCCTGCTCACGCTTGCGGTGGCATGGATGTCGACCCAGTCGGTGCGCGCGCGGCTCAAGGCCGAGGCGCTGGCGCGGTCCATGACGATCGATCTGCAGCGCCTGGCGGTGATGGCGCAGCGCACGTCCAACGCGGTGGTGATCACCGACACGCAGCGCCGCATCACCTGGGTCAACGAGGGTTTTGAGCGGGTCACCGGCTACAGCATGAGCGAGGTGGTGGGCCAGCGTCCGGGCAAGTTCCTGCAGTTTGAAGGAACGGACGAGCGCGAACTCGCGCGCCTGCGCGCGGCGCTCAACGCGGGTGAGCCCTTCCTCGGGGAGTTGCTCAACCGGGGCAAGGGCGGCCGCGAGTACTGGATCGAGCTGGAGATCCAGCAACTCAAATCCGAGACGGGTGAGTTTCTGGGTTTCATGGCGATCGAGAACGACATCACCGAACGCCGCCACAGCGCCGAGGCGCTGCAGTCCAGCCAGGCCTTCCTGGACCGCACCGGGCGCATCGGTGGTGTGGGCGGGTGGGCCATGAGCATGAGCACCATGGAGATTCGCTGGACCGATCAGACCTGCCGCATCCACGAACGCGAGCCGGGCCACCGGCCTTCGATGGAGGAGGCGCTGTCCTACTTTGACGCCGATGCACGTCACCTGGTGGAGGAAGCTTTCAGGCGGTGCTGGAAGACGGGCGAAGCCTTCGATCTGGAGCTGCCGCTGACCACGGCCCAGGGCCGCGCGATCTGGGTGCGCGCCGTGGGCGAGCGCGATGTGCGCGATGGCCTGGCGCACGGCCTGGTGGGCGCCATGCAGGACATCACCGCCCGCAAGCAGCTGGCGGACGCCATGGAGCGCACCAACGAGTTGCTCACCAACGTGATTGAAAGCCTGCCTTGCGCGCTCAGCGTGATCGACGCCAACGGCATGCTGCAGCTGGCCAACACCGAGTTCAGCCGCGTCTTTGGCTTGCCGGCGCACCTGTGCCAGCCCGGTGTGACCCGCTTCGAGGACATGGTGCGCTTCAATGCGAAGCGGGGTGACTTTGGGCCCGGCGACCCCGAGCAGCAGGTGCGCGATCTCATCCACGCGGCGGTGACGGCGGGGCGCAAACAGCAGTTCGAGCGCACCATGCCCAATGGCGATGTGATCGAGCTGCGCCGCGGCCAGATGGACAAGGGGGGCTTCGTGACCACCTATGTGGACATCTCCGCGCGGCTGCAGGCCCAGGCCGAGGCGCGCCGCGCTCACGAGATGATGTCCAGCGCGCTGGAAGTCACCGGGGCCGGGCTGGTCATCTTCGATCCGGCGGACCGGCTGGTGTTCTGCAACGACCGTTACCGCGAGCTCTACCACGAGATTGCCGGGCTGCTCAAGCCGGGCGCCTTGTTCGAAGACATCGTGCGCGCCAACCTCGCGCTGCATGAACCGCAGGCGGCGCAAGGGCGGCGCGAAGCGTGGGTCGCCGAGCGGGTGCGCGACCACCGGCTCGGTGGCGAGTGGGAGCGGCGCATTCCCGGCGGTCGCACGTTGCGCGTGGTGGAGCGCGCCCTGCCCGACGGGCATGTGGTGAGCTTTCGCATCGACATCACCGACGTGGTGCGTGCGACCGAGGCGGCCGAGGCCGCCTCGCGCTCCAAGAGCCAGTTCCTGGCCAACATGAGCCACGAGATCCGCACACCGATGAACGCCATCCTGGGCATGCTCTCGCTGCTGCAGCGCACACCGCTGACCCCGCGCCAGCTCGACTACGCCGAGAAGACGGAAAGCGCGGCCCGATCCCTGCTCGGCCTGCTCAACGACATCCTCGATTTCTCCAAGGTGGAAGCCGGCAAACTGGCGCTCGACCCCCACCCGTTCGGCGTTGACCAGCTCATGCGGGAACTCGCGGTGGTGCTTTCGGCCAGCGTGGGTGACAAAGAGATCGAGGTGCTGTTCGACATCGACCCCGCCGTGCCGCCGGTGCTGTTTGGCGACGCGCTGCGCCTGCGCCAGATCCTGGTGAACCTGGCGGGCAACGCGATCAAGTTCACCCACTTCGGTGAGGTCGTGATTGCGCTGCGCGGTCGGCGCAGCGGCAGCGGTCAGCTGGTGCTCGATGTGGCGGTGCGCGACACCGGCATCGGCATCGCACCCGAAAACCAGGCCCGCATTTTCGAAGGCTTCACGCAGGCCGAGGCCTCCACCACGCGCCGCTTTGGCGGCACCGGCCTGGGGCTGGTGATCTGCCAGCGCCTGGTGGCGCTGATGGGGGGCGAGCTGCGGCTGGAAAGTCAGTTGGGTCGAGGGACGCAGTTCAGTTTTTCCGTCGTGCTGGGCGTGCCCAGGCACGCGGTGGCCGATGCGCTGCCCGCAGCGGTCGAGCCGCCACTTCAGGTCCTGATCGTCGACGACAACGACCTGGCCCGCGACACGCTGGCCAGCATGGCGCGCGCCAACGGCTGGCGGGTTCAGGCGGTCGACAGCGGTGAGGCCGCCATCGAATGCCTGAGCCGGGCCCGTGAGCAGGGCCAGCGCTTTGACGCGGTCTTCATGGACTGGCACATGCCCGGCCTGGACGGTTGGGAATCGGCGCGCCGCCTGCGGGTGGCGCCGCTGCGCGACGCCATGGACCTGCTGATCATGGTCACCGCCCACGGCCGCGAACTCATGGAGAGCAGGAACTTCAGCGAAAAGAGCCTGCTCGACGGCTATTTGATCAAGCCCGTCACCGGCTCGATGCTGGTGGACGCCTTGCAGACGGCGCGCGCCGAGCGGGACGGTGTCGCTGTGCCGGTGGTCTCGGCGCTTCACCAAGGGGTGTTGCAGGACATGCGCATTCTGCTGGTCGAAGACAACGAAACCAACCAGCAGGTGGCCTGCGAGTTGCTGGCCGGCGAGGGCGCCCGCATCACCGTGGCGGGCAACGGCCGCATCGCGGTCGATCTGCTGGCGGCCGACAGCACGGCGTTCGAGCTGGTGCTCATGGACGTGCAGATGCCGGTGATGGACGGTCACACCGCCACACGGTGCATCCGCGACGAGTTGGGCTTGCGCACACTGCCCGTGATCGCCATGACCGCCAACGCCATGGCCAGCGACCGGGAGGCCTGTCTGCAAGCGGGCATGAACGACCACGTGGGCAAGCCGTTCGATCTGGCCCAGCTGCTGCGCACCATCCGCCAGCACGTGGCGCACAGCGCCGACCTGCCTTCCGCCAGACCCGGTGAACAGGCGGTGCCGCCTGCGGTGCCGGTGCCCGCGGCCGCGCTGGCGCTGGCCGCCGGGCAGGGCGTGGAGCTGCAGCTCGCGCTGGGCCGGCTGGGTGGCAGCCCCAAGGCCTACGCCCGTTTTCTGGAGCGCTTCATCGACGATCTGCCCCGTCAAATGACCGAGCTCCAGACCAGTGTGACTGCGGGTGATTTCCAGTCCGGGGCGCGCGTGGCCCACACCCTCAAGGGGCTGGCCGGCACGCTGGGCATGTCCCCACTGGTGGAGCACAGTTTCCGGGCCGAGAAGGCGCTGGCCGCGGCGCGCCAGGCGTCGCATGTCGAGGACGCGCTGAAGCCGCTGATGGATTTCGGCACCAGCGGTCTGGAGGCGCTGTTGGCGGCGCTGCGCGACACCTCACCCGAACCCAAGGCCGCGCTGGCGACCCCGCAGCAGACCCTGAGCGACCTGCACATCCTGGTGGTGGACGACAGCGACATCCAGCTGGCCGTGACGCGCCACCAGCTGGAGCGACTGGGTGCACAAACCAGCGCGGCCGAGTCGGGCGCACAGGCGCTGGCGGACCTGCGGCGCTGGCCCGAGCGCTTCGACGCTGTGCTGATGGATGTGCAGATGCCGGGCATGGACGGGCTCGAGACCACGCGGCGCATCCGCCGCGAGCTGGCGCTGGCGGCCCTGCCGGTGATCGCATTGAGCGCCGGAACGCAGGCCGAGGACCGCGAGCAGGCGATGGCGGCCGGCATGAACGACTACCTGGACAAGCAGCTCGATCCCCAGCGCCTGCAGCGCGTGTTGCGCGAGCAGATCGGGCGTGCGCGCGGCACCGGGCTGGTGGGACTCGACGAGCCGGCACCGCCGGCGCGCGGGCCGCTGGCCGACGAGCCCCGCCCGGGACCGTGGGCTGGTGTGACCTGCCTCGACCACCGCGTTGCGCTGGAGCGCATGGGCGGTGACGAGGCGCTCTTCCTGAGCGCCTTGCGCCGCATGCTGGAGGAGTTCGGGGCGCTGCAGCACGAGCCTGCGCCCACCCACCTGGACGCGGCCGCCCGGGTCTCGCTGGCCGCTCGCATGCACAAGCTTCGGGGCGTTGCCGGTCTGATCGAGGCGCAGCGCTTGAGCACCGTGGCGCGGGGTCTTGAAGAACTGCTGCGCGCCCAGGCCCCCGAGAGCTCGGTGCGCTTGCTGTGGCCACCGCTGCGCGAGGCGCTGGCCGAACTCGACGACGCCACGCGGGGGCTGCGCGCGCCCGTGGCGACGCCGGTCGATGGTCTGGCGAACTCTGAGGTGCCCGCCCTGGATGACGGCGCGTTGGGCGTGTTTCACCAGATGCTGCTCGGTCAGGATCTGGACGCGTTGGCGTTCTTTGCCGGGCACCGGACCGCCCTGGCCCGGCGCCTCGGTGCCGACACGGTGCTGCGGCTGGCGCAGCTGCTCGATGCGCTGGCGTTCGAAGCGGCGGCCGACCTCATCGCGCAGGGCAGCACGGTGTGAGCGCCGCCCGCGCGGTGTGACGAAACGGAACAACCCCGCGTCAGGGAAAGTCCGGGCGTGTGGGTGCTGCGCTGGCAGGCCATGATCGTGCGGCCATCCACCCTCACCAGGAGACAGCCATGCCGCCCGCCACCCCGCCACAGCCGGCCCATGCCCGGGGCGCCGATGCGCCCGCCCTGCTCGAACTCACCATTGGCCAGGCGCTGGTGCAGACCGCCGAATGGTTCGGCGAGCGCGAGGCGCTGGTGGTGCCGCACCAGGGCGTGCGCTGGACCTGGAGCGAACTGCTGCACCGCACCGACGCGCTGGCCGCCGGTCTGCTGGCGCTGGGTCTGCAGCCCGGCGAGCGCGTGGGCATCTGGGCGCCCAACTGCGCCGAGTGGACGCTGATGCAGTTCGCCACGGCGCGCGCCGGACTCATCCTGGTCAACATCAACCCGGCCTACCGGGCCAGCGAACTCGCGTACGCACTCAACAAGGTGGCCTGCACCGCGCTGGTGATGGCGCCCGCGCTCAAGTCCAGCAACTGCATCGACATCCTGCGCAGCCTCGCGCCCGAGCTCGACAGCAGCTCGCCCGGTGAGCTGGTGGCCGAGCAGCTGCCGCACCTGCGCTGGGTGCTGCGCCTGGGCGACGACCACACGCCGGGCATGCTCAACTTCAACGACGTGCCGGTGTGGGCCGGCCCCGAACACCTGAGCCAGCTGGCCAACATCGGCCCCACGCTGTCACCCACCGACCCGATCAACATCCAGTTCACCTCGGGCACCACCGGCTTTCCCAAAGGCGCCACGCTCACGCACCGCAACATCCTGAACAACGGTTACTTCGTGGGCGAGGCAATCCGCCTCAAGCCCGATGACCGGCTGTGCATCCCGGTGCCGCTCTACCACTGCTTCGGCATGGTGATGGGCAACCTGGCCTGCCTCACCCACGGTTGCACCATGGTGTATCCCTCGGAGGCGTTCGACCCGGCCGCCGTGTTGCAGACGGTGCAGGCCGAGCGCTGCACCTCGCTCTACGGCGTGCCCACCATGTTCATCGCGGTGCTGGACCACCCGCAGTTCGCCAGCACCGACCTGGGCAGCCTGCGCACCGGCATCATGGCCGGCTCGCCGTGCCCCATTGAAGTGATGAAGCGCGTGGCCACCACCATGCACATGCGCGAAGTGACCATCGCCTACGGCATGACCGAAACCTCACCCGTGTCCACCCAGAGCGCGGTGGACGACCCGCTGGAGCGCCGCGTGTCCACCGTGGGCCGCGTGCAGCCCCACCTGGAGGTGCAGATCGTGGACACCGACGGCCAGCGCGTGGCGCGTGGCGTGGTGGGTGAACTCTGCACGCGCGGCTATTCGGTGATGCAGGGCTACTGGGCCGACCGCGACAAGACGCGGGAAGCCATCGACGCGGAAGGCTGGATGCACACCGGCGACCTCGCCACCATGGACGACGAGGGCTATGTGAACATCGTCGGGCGCTTGAAGGACATGGTGATCCGCGGCGGCGAGAACGTCTACCCGCGCGAGATCGAGGAGTTCTATTACCGGCACCCGAAGGTGCAGGACGTGCAGGTGGTGGGTGTGCCCGATGCGCGCTATGGCGAGGCGCTGTGCGCCTGCGTGGTGCTCAAGCCCGGGCAAAGCGCCACGGCCGAGGAATTGCAGGCGTTCGCACAGGGGCAGATGGCGCATTACAAGGTGCCGCGCTACATCGAGTTCGTGGACGCTTTTCCCATGACCATCACCGGCAAGATCCAGAAGTTCGTGCTGCGCAAGGCGATGGTGGAGAAGCTGGGCTTGCAGGAAATTGCCACCGCCTGAGGCGCACCGCACGCGACTTGTGTGATCCATTGCCCAAAGCCTCCTTCAACCGGGGGAGATCGGGGCGATGTGGGTTACCTTGTGTGACAAACACAAGCCTGCGAGCGCCCCATGACATTGAACCCCGCCGTTTCGACACACCGCCCGGCACCGCGCCGATGATCCGGCTGGCCCGGACCGAACGCGGCGAGTTTCCGGTCCGTGTGGTGGTGGGGCGCATCCTCTCGGTGGCGCCGCACCCCACGAGCGCAGCCGCACAAGCCGATGGACCGACCGGCCTGGATTGCACGCGGCTCGTCATCGAAGACGATGCCCTGGTCAGTGAGCTGACGCTGGTGCACCTGGAGCCGCTGGACATCCTGCCCCACCGCACCTTGACCATCCTCACCGGTTGTGAGGTGGATCGGGAGTGGCCACTCTATGTGTACAGCCCGAACGACAAAAACCACCGCCGCTTCGACCAGCACATCGGGTGGTTTCTGAGCAGCCAGGGCACCGGGCTGTTGAGCGACGCAGATCAGCGCGTGATCTGGTCGGCCATCCTGCTGCAGGTCTTGCCCGGCGGAACACGCTGACCGCGGTCTGCCGACGAAGAAAAGGGGCCTTTCGGCCCCTTTCCATCGGGTTTCACGGGATCACGCCAGATCGAAACGGTCCAGGTTCATGACCTTGTTCCAGGCCGCCACGAAGTCGCGAACGAACTTCGGCTGCGCGTCGGCGCTCGCGTAGACCTCGGCCAGGGCCCGCAGCTGCGAGTTCGACCCGAAGACCAGGTCCACCACCGTCGCCGTGCCCTTGGCCTGGCCGGTGGCGCGGTCGCGGCCTTCCAGCACGCCTGCGGCGCTGGCCGACTTTTGCCAGGTGGTGCCCATGTCGAGCAGGTTGACAAAGAAGTCGTTGGTCAGCGTCTCCGGCCGCTGGGTGAACACGCCGTGGGCGGCTTGCCCCACGTTGGCGTTCAGCGCACGCAGGCCACCCACCAGCACGGTCATCTCGGGTGCGGTCAACGTGAGCAGGTTGGCCTTGTCGAGCAGGCGCTCGGCAGCCGACGACTCAAAGCCCTGGCGCACGTAGTTGCGGAAACCGTCCACCACCGGCTCCAGCGGTGCGAAGGAGTCCACGTCGGTCTGGGCCTGGGTGGCGTCGGTGCGGCCGGGGGTGAAGGGCACGGTCACGTGGTGGCCCGCCTTGTTCGCAGCGGCCTCGACCGCTGCGCAGCCGCCGAGCACGATCAGGTCGGCCAGCGAGATTTTCTTGCCGCCGGTTTGCGCCGCGTTGAACGCCTGCTGCACCGACTCCAGTCTGGCGATCACCTTCGCCAGCTCGGCCGGCTGGTTGACGTCCCAGTCTTTCTGTGGCGCCAGGCGGATGCGCGCGCCGTTGGCACCGCCGCGCTTGTCGGAGCCACGGAAGGTGGACGCCGAGGCCCATGCGGTGGACACCAGTTGCGGGATCGACAGACCCGAGGCCAGCAGTTGGGCCTTCAGCGCCGCCACGTCCTGTTCGTTGACCAGCGGGTGGTCAACGGCGGGCACCGGGTCTTGCCAGATCAGCTCTTCCTGGGGCACCAGCGGGCCGAGGTAGCGGGCGCGCGGGCCCATGTCGCGGTGCGTGAGCTTGAACCAGGCGCGTGCAAACGCGTCCGCCAGCTTTTGCGGGTTGGCCATGAAATCGCGCGAGATCTTTTCATAGACGGGGTCCATGCGCATGGCCATGTCGGCCGTGGTCATGGTGGTGGCCTGGCGCTTGGTCGGGTCGTGTGCGTCGGGTGCGGTGGCCGCGTCGGGATTCTTCGCCCGCCACTGGTGCGCGCCGGCGGGGCTTTTGGTCAGCTCCCACTCGTTGCCGAACAGGGTTTCGAAATAGCTGTTGTCCCAGGTGGTGGGCGTCGGGGTCCACGGGCCTTCGATGCCGCTGGTGATGGCGTGGGCCCCCTTGCCGCTGCCAAAGCTGTTCTTCCAGCCCAGACCCTGCTCTTCAATGCCGGCGCCTTCGGGCTCGGCGCCCACGTACTTGCCGGGATCGGCCGCGCCGTGGGATTTGCCGAAGGTGTGACCGCCGGCGGTGAGCGCCACGGTTTCTTCGTCGTTCATCGCCATGCGGGCAAAGGTCTCGCGCACGTCGCGCGCCGAGCCCAGCGGGTCCGGGTTGCCGTTGGGGCCTTCGGGGTTCACGTAGATCAGGCCCATCTGCACGGCACCCAGCGGTTGTTCGAGCACGCGGTCGCCGGTGTAGCGCTTGTCGCCCATCCACTCGGACTCGGGACCCCAGTACACCTCTTCGGGTTCCCACACGTCGGCGCGGCCACCGGCGAATCCGAAGGTCTTGAGACCCATGGAGTCCAGGGCCACGTTGCCCGCGAGGACCATGAGGTCGGCCCACGAGAGCTTGCTGCCGTACTTCTGCTTGATCGGCCACAGCAGGCGGCGCGCCTTGTCCAGGTTGCCGTTGTCGGGCCAGCTGTTGAGCGGTGCAAACCGCTGCATGCCGGCGCCAGCGCCACCGCGCCCGTCGGCGATGCGGTAGGTGCCGGCGCTGTGCCAGGCCATCCGGATGAAGAAGGGACCGTAGTGGCCGTAGTCGGCCGGCCACCAGTCTTGCGAGTCGGTCATCAGGGCATGCAGGTCCTTGACGACGGCGTCGAGATCAAGGCTCTTGAAGGCTTCGGCGTAGTCAAACGCTTCGTCCATCGGATCGGCCAGCGGGGAATTCTGGGCGAGCAGCTTCACATTGAGCTGGTTGGGCCACCAGGTGGCGTTGGTTGCCGTGCCGGCGATGGCATTTTTGGGCGCGCCGCCAGAGAAGGGGCATTGGGCTTCGGACATGTTGATCTCCTGGTTTGGGCGATGGGTGAGGGGTCACTGTAGTGTTTGCACCCTTATGGATCAACGCAATTTTGGCAATGAAAGCCATAGCGCTGGCGGGCGAGTGCCCGCGTCACCTCAGCGCATGTGCAGCGCAGACACCGCGGACAGGCTGTGCTGGTGGCCGCTGGTGGCGGTGCGCGCGGTCGGCGGTTGGCGCGAGGTGAGGCCGCAGAGGCGCAAGGTCTCCGGGTCTTTGGCGCCGTTGAAAAACGCTTGCAGCGCGAGGCGGAACACCAGCTCTTCGGGTGCGGCTTCGCTGAACAGCGTCATGCACGAGAAAAACTTCAGGTCGTCGGGTGCGCCCAGGATCTGGCTGGCCGATTTCTGGGTGTGGCGCAACACGGCGGTGGTGCACTCGCGCAGGCGCGGACCGAGCACGGGGTGTTTCTGGAAGGCCCGCGCTTCGTCCAGGCATTCGAGACCGAAGAACTGGGCCCGCTGGCTGCAGCCCAGGCCGCGGTGCTGCGGGAACACGAACCAGATCCAGTGGCTTTGTTTCTGGCCCGCCTTGAGCTCGTTCAGTGCCTGGTCGTACACCGGGGCTTGAGCATCGAGAAAGCGTTGGAGGTTCATGTGGTGGCACGGCGCTGATGCGGAGTGCCAAAACTATCACGCACGCGTGTCACCACCCACCACAGGTGGGGGATGCGCGAACCTGTGGCGTTGTCAGTCGGCCATCAAGGCCGGCAACGACAGTGTGCTGGTCACGTCGGGCTGGGCGGGGGGCAGCAGCCGCAAGCCGGCCTCGGTGGCCCAGCGCTGAAGATCGCCGCTGGTCTGGCTGCGCGTGATCACGCGGTTGGTGGCGTCGAGCAGTGCGGTCTGGCCCTGCAGCGCCACGAAGCCGAGGTTGATGCCCAGCGAACGCTGGAAGTCGGTGAGCTGCACCGGGCTGGCGGGTTGCAGCAGACGTCGGGCGTCCACGGCGGTGCTGGTCATGAGCATGGCGTCCACACGCCCGGTGTCGAGCGCAGCCCAGGCGTCTTCGCGCTGCCCCATCGACACCATGCTGGTGTGCAGGTAGCCGCCCCGGTACATGGAAATCAACGTGCCTTCGAGCGTGCCGGCGACCGCGCCCACCTTGCGCCCGCGCAGGTCGGCGAGGGTGCGCACAGGGGCTTGCCCGGGGCGTTGCACGATGGACAGTGCCGTGCCCTGGTAAGGGCGGCTGGCCACCAGCGTGCCCAGCGGCACGAAGGGTCGGTCACGCTGTCGTTTGGCCCCGGGGTAATCGGGCGTCTTGAAGCGCTCGCGCGTGGGGGCGCCGAGGTCGCTGGCCAGCAGCGGGAAGCCGCTCACCAGATCGCAGATGCCGGCCGAGAGCAGGGCGTTGACCTCGTGGGTCAGCATCGTCTCTTTCTCCACCTCGGATTCGAACGGCACCACGCGCAGCTCGCGTCCGAGGTCGCTGGCAATCGCCCGCGCCAGCAGCACGTCAAAGCCGGCCACCTGGCCTTTGGTGCGGTAGGAGAGCGGCGCGTTGTCTTCGCTCATGCACACGGTCAGTGGCTCGGCGGCGTGAGCTGTGGTCGCTGCCAGGCACAGCAAAAGACCGGACAGGTAGCGGTTCATCTCAGGGTTCCTTGCCGCCACGTGAGCCCACGTAGGCCCAGAGCACTTGCACCGCCTGCATGTCCAGCGCGTCCTTGAACGAGGGCATGTTGCCCTTGCCGTTGACCACCGATTGCACGAAGCGGTCGGGCTGGTCCTGCGGGAAACGGCGCAGGTCGTAGACGGTGGTGCCGGAGGTCACCATGTTGCGCCCGTGGCATTGCGCGCAGGTACGCTGGTATTGCTCGCGGCCTTTTTCAATGGCCGCCAGGTCGAAGGTTGGCGGTGGGTTGGTCTGTGCGTGCGCGGCCCCGATCAGGGCCGCGCCGCACAACCACATCAGCGGTTGTCGCATCTTCAGTTGAGTGAGAAGGTCCAGAGCGATCCGCCGCCAGGGGTTTGCGACATGCGCTCGTCACCCAGCAGTGCCCACACGCCACCGGCGCCCGAGACCACGCTCACGTACTGCTTGCCTTTGTGTTCCCAGGTCACGGGCAGGCCGATGATGCCGGAGCCGGTCTGGAACTCCCACAGCTTCTTGCCGTTGCGCGCGTCCACCGCCATGAACTCACCCGTGGCCGCGCCGGTGAACACCAGGTTGCCGGCGGTGGACAGCGTGCCGGCCATGCTCGGCTGGCCCGGCCAGGCCATCTGCCACTTGCTCTTGCCGGTCATGGGGTCGATGGCGCTCAGGTAACCATGTGGCTGGTCCTTGGGCATGTTCACGCCGCGGAAGTTCACACCCAGGTACCACTCGCCCTTTTTGTATTCGGGCTTGGCCAGCTGATAGGGCCAGCTGATGTTGAGGGTGTTGGCGTAGGCCAGACCTGTGGCCGGGTTCCACGACATCGGGGTCCAGTTCTTCCCGCCGAGCACGGAAGGAAAGATCTCGACGTCTTCACCGGCGCGCGCCTTCTTGTCGATCTCCGAGAGCACCGGGCGGCCGGTCTTGAGGTCGATGCGGTCGGCCCAGTTGACCTTGACGTAGGGGTTGGCGGCGAGCAGTTCGCCGGTGGCCCGGTCGAGCACGTAGAAGAAGCCGTTGCGGTTGGCCTGGGTGAGCACCTTGCGGTCTTTGCCGCCGATCTTCATGTCCACCAGCATGCCGACTTCGGTGGCGTCGTAGTCGTAGGGATCGTTGGGCGAGAACTGGTAATGCCAGACCAGCTCACCGGTTTTGGGCCGGATGGCCAGCACGGTGTTGATGTACAGGTTGTCGCCCAGGCGGGCGTTGGGATTCCATGGGCCGCCGTTGCCGGTGCCCCAGTACACGAGGTCGAGCTCGGGATCGTAGGCACCCGTCAGCCAGGTGGGTGCGCCGCCCTTGAGGTGGGTGTCGCCGGGCCAGGTGTCACCACCCTTTTCGCCGGGGGCGGCGGTGGTGAAGAAGCGCCAGAGTTTCTTGCCCGTGGCCGGGTCCCAGGCGTCGATGAAGCCGCGCGTGCCGTACTCGCCACCGGCAATGCCGGTCAGCACCACACCGTTGGCGATCAGCGGGGCGCTCGTCATGGCCTGACCATCGAGGTAGTCGGCGGCCTTGCTCTTCCAGAGCTGCTTGCCGGTCTTGAGGTCGAGTGCGATCACGTGCGCGTCCAGCGTGCTGCGGTAGAGCTTGCCGTCGAAGATCGCAGCGCCACGGTTCAGGATGCCGCAGCAGGCCATCTTGAAGACGTCCTGCGGCAATTCGATCTCCTGCTTCCAGATCTGCCGGCCGGTGAGCGGATTGAGCGCCACGGTGGCGTTGTGCGTGGTGATGTACATCACCCCGTCGTGCACGATGGGCTGCGACTCCTGGCTCTGCGGGTTGTTCAGGCTGTAGGCCCAGGTGGGGGTCAGCTTGGCGGCGTTGCTGGTGTTGATCTGCTTGAGGGGGCTGTAACGCTGGTTGTTGTAGCCCATGCCGTAGGTCAGCACGTCGCCGGGTGTGAGGTTGTCCTTCTGCAGGTCGGCGAGGCTTTGCGCCTGCACACCGCCCATGAGGGATGCCATCATCAAACCGCTCATGATCTGGCGTTTCAGGTTCATGTCGTTGTCTCCAGTGTTGTGGTCGGAAGTCGTTTGTCACCGTGGGTGAGCCTGTGCATCGTCAACCGTTTTTCCAATGCTCACCACTTCGGGTTTTCCCACCCGGTCAAGTGTTCTGACGTGGAACAGTTTCAGTGGCCGCCGCGCCACTCGCCCAGGCGGCGGTACAGCAGGCCGCGCGACACGCCCAGCTGGCGCGCCGCGCGCGAGACGTTGCCGTCACAGGCGGCCAGCGTGGCTTCGATCAGCGCGCGGTTGGCGTGGTCCAGGGTCGGGATGGCGGGTGTGCCGGTGGCCGTGGGCAGCTCGGTTTCGGGCAAGGGCACGGGCGGCGGTTCGATGGCGCCTGCCCGCGGGTTGTCCGTGCGCGCCTGGATCCACAGGGTGAGGCCGTTGGGGCACTGGCGAGGCTGGGCCTGCCCCCGGTGGGAGAGTGCCAGCAGGTCTTCCAGACCGAGGCCGAACAGGGCCTCGGCATCGGTGGGCCGGGCGGGCACGCGCTCGGTGCCGAGCAGGCTGGCACCGGTCTGGTTGAGCCAGGCCACGCGGCCCTGGCCGTCCACCGCAGCCAGGCCTTCCAGTGGGGTGTGCAGCAGCGCCGGGCTCGACTGAAATCGCAGCAACAGCAGCGCCGCCGACTGCGCTTCAAACAAGCGGTTTTCAATCGCGGTGGCGTAGAGCCGCACCATGGCAGCGGCGTCGAAGCGGAAGGCCTCGCCTTCGATGGAGAGATCCAGCACACCGGCCAGATCGCCGCGCGCATTGCGGATGGGCGCAGCCGCGCACTGCATGACCGAGACGCCGGTGAAGAAGTGCTCGGCGCCCCGCACCACGCAGGCCTCGCCGGTGCGCGTCACCACGCTGGGCGCGGTGGTGCCCATGTGGTGCTCGTCGAGGTTGAGGCCCACGCGCGTCACGTGCGGCATGAGCCGGCCTTCGCCGCGCGCGGTGGGCGTGGCCTGGATCAGCACGCCGTCAGGGCCGGTGAGCAGGGCCTTGCACGGCGTGCCGGCCAGTGCGGCGTCGAGCTGCTGGAGATCGTGGCTGGCGGCTTGCAACAGCAGGCGGTTGCGTGCCAGCGCACTCGCGATGCGCGCCTTGGTCACCGGCTCCAGGTGGACCGGCTCGCAGGGGCGGCGGTTGGCCACGGTGCAGCGCATCCACGACTGGATCACCAGCTCCGGGACCAGCCCCGAGGGGCGCTGGCCTTCGTCAAAAAACATCTCGCGCGCCAGCGCCACACGCTGCTCGGGCGTGGCGAAAAACAAACCGGCCGTGCGCGTTTGCGCCGACGGGCCGGATGTGGACGGGAGTTTGGAGGGATGTGGCATGCGGGGTGTGGTGCGAATGTGTACCGACGCAGCGCACCTGCGGCCTAGGGAAAGTACTGAGCGGCTGTCGCGCCCGTGCGGCGTCTACGATGGTCTGATCCCCCGCTACCCCAGATGAACGAGACAACATGAACCACCCGCTCAGTGCCAGTGCCCAAGCCTTTCTGAAGTCCCGCGACCAGTTGCTCGCCTGGCGCGGTGACCCCGCTGCGGCCAGCGCGCAGTTTCGCTGGCCCGAGCTGACCGACTTCAACTGGGCGATCGACCATTTCGACACCATGGCCGTCGCCAACGACGCCACCGCGCTGTGGATCGTGGATGCCGACGGCACCGAGGAGCGGTTCTCGTTTGCGCAACTCTCGCAACGCTCCAGCCAGGTGGCCAACTTCCTGCGTGCGCAAGGCGTGCAACGTGGCGACCGCGTGCTCATGGTGCTGGGCAACGAGAGCGCGTTGTGGGAGACCATGCTGGCGTCCATCAAGCTGGGCGCGGTGCTGATCCCGGCCACGTCGCTCCTCACGCCCGACGACCTGCGCGACCGCATTGCGCGCGGCGGTGTGAAGCATGTGGTCGTGGGCGCTGTCCAGGTGCCCAAGTTCGACGCGATCGAGGGGGCTTTCTCGCGCATCTGCGTGGGCGCGCCGCAACCGGGCTGGGTGGATTTCGCCGGATCGAAAGACGCGCCCACCGCGTTCGATCCACAGGGCACGACCCGCGCCACCGACCCGATGCTGCTGTACTTCACCTCGGGCACCACCTCGCAGCCCAAGCTGGTGCTGCACACGCACCAGAGTTATCCGGTGGGCCATTTGTCCACCATGTACTGGCTCGGCTTGAGGGCGGGTGACATGCACCTGAACATCTCGTCGCCCGGCTGGGCCAAGCACGCCTGGAGCTGCTTCTTTGCACCCTGGAACGCAGGTGCCTGCGTCTTCATCCACAACACGCCGCGTTTCAGTTCGCAGGGCCTGCTGGCCGTGCTGGAGCGTTGCCGCGTCACCAGCCTGTGCGCGCCGCCCACGGTGTGGCGCATGCTGATCCAGGAAGACCTCGCCGCGTGGCATGGTCGGCTCGCGCTGCGCGAAGTCATTGGCGCGGGCGAGCCGCTGAACCCGGAAATCATCGAGCAGATCCGCAAGGCCTGGGGGCTCACGCTGCGCGACGGTTACGGCCAGACCGAGACCACCGCGCAAGTGGGCAACGCGCCGGGCCTGCCGCTCAAACCTGGCTCCATGGGCTTGCCGCTGCCGGGTTACAAGATCACGCTGCTGGACGCCGATGGCCATGAGGCCGACGAAGGCGAGGTCTGCATCGACCTGCGCGAACGCCCGCTGGGCCTGATGGTGGGCTACCTCGATGCGCCCGAGAAAAACGCCGAGGTCATGCGGGACGGCCACTACCACACAGGCGATACCGCGGCTCGCGACGCCGACGGCTACCTCACCTTCGTCGGCCGCGCCGACGACGTGTTCAAGGCCTCGGGCTACCGGATCAGCCCGTTCGAGCTGGAGAGTGCGCTGATCGAACACGAGGCGGTGGTGGAAGTGGCCGTGGTGCCGTGCCCGGACCCGGTGCGCACCGCTGTGCCCAAGGCCTACCTGTTGCTTGCACCCGGCTTCACCGCCGGGCCGGCGCTGGCCGAAGCGATCTTCGCGTTCGCGCGCCAGCAGCTCGCGCCCTACAAACGCGTGCGCCGCATCGAGTTCGTGACCGAATTGCCCAAGACCATCTCGGGCAAGATCCGCCGCGTTCAACTGCGTGCGCAAGAGGTCGAGCGGCAAGCGGCGGGCGCGCGTGGCGCCGGTGAATTCCGGGAAAGTGATTTCCCGAACCTGCGCCAGGACGACTGAGTCGCGGGCACTGCGATGGTGCAGGGCACCGCGCAGCCCGATGAGCGGCGCACTGGCTGGACCAAGTGCGTCGGCTCACCCTACTGGGGTGGGTAGCATCTGGAAACACAATTTCCTTGCCACGCCGTCAGGGTCGGGCGCCAGAGGCGCTCGCCACCGACGCCCTTTCTGGAGCAGACCACCCCATGAAATCCACCACCGCCTCCGGCATCTCGCGCCGCCGTTTCAGTGGCTTTGTTGCCGGCGTGGCTGCTCTTGGCGCGCCCAGCCTGCGTGCGCAGTCGGCCAACCGCATCCTGCTGGGCCAGTCGGCCGCCTTCACCGGCGCGGCCGCGCAACTGGGCATTCAGTTTCACGCCGGCGCCAAGCTGTTTTTTGACCAGCTCAATGGCCAGGGTGGCGTGAACAACCAACGCGTGGAAATCCTGCAGCTCGACGACGGTTACGAGCCCGACCGATGCGCGGAGAACACCAACAAGCTGATCGCCGCCGACGTGTTTGCCCTGTTCGGCTACATCGGCACGCCCACCAGTGTGGCGGCGCTGCCGCTGGCGTTCAAGTCCGAGGTGCCTTTCTTCGCCCCGTTCACCGGTGCCATGGGCCTGCGCCAGCCGTTCAACCGGCTCGCCTTCCATTTGCGCGCCTCCTACAACGACGAGACCGAGCTCATCGTGCGCCAGCTCACCAACCTGGGTCTGAAGAAGATCGCGGTGTTCCATCAGAACGACGCTTACGGCAAGGCGGGTCTTGACGGCACGCTGCTCGCGCTCAAGTCGCGCAACCTGGTGCCGGTGGCCACGGCCACGGTGGAGCGCAATTCGGTGGACGTGGCACAAGCGGTGGCCACCATCAACGCGGCCAAGCCCGACGCGGTGGTGCAGATCAGCGCTTACAAGTCGTGCGCTGCCTACATCCGCGCGGCCAAGGCGGCGGGTTACGGCGGCACCTTCTACAACGTCTCCTTCGTGGGCACGCAGGCGCTTGCCGACGAACTGGGCAAGGACGGCGCCGGTGTGGTGGTGTCGCAGGTGATGCCCACGCCGTACGCCGCTTCCAAACCGATCTCGCGCGAGTTTCAGGAAGCCATTGCCAAGGGCGGCAACAAGGTGCAGGCCAACTTCTCCAGCATGGAAGGTTTCCTGGCCGCGCGGCTCTTCACCGAAGGCCTGCGCCGCGCGGGTTCGCGCATCACGCGCGACAGCTTGATCAGCGGGCTCGAGTCGATCGGAACGACCTCCATCGGCGGGTACTCGGTGTCGTTGAGCCCGACCAACCACGTGGCTTCGCGTTACGCAGAGCTGTCCATGCTCACGGGGGACGGACGCGTGCGCACCTGAGTTGCCGGCCACGCAAAGACAAACGCCAGCGTCAGCTGGCGTTCTTTTTCGGCGGTGTTGCCCGGGTCAGCCCTGCTGGCAGAGGGCGTTGGGCCGCTCCCAGCCGGAGCCGTCGCGAGGCCACTCGACGAGCACACCTTCGTCGGTGTGGGCCACGACGCGGCCGTCGGTGCGGTCCAGGCTGCCTTGGTGCAGGCGGTTGACACGAACGCCGGCCTGAAAGCGGGGCGTCTGGAACAGGGTTTGGAACAACTTCAACATGGAAACTCACTAAGGGTTAACCCGTATTTTAGTGCAGAGGTGATTCAAGTGCTTGAGTCATCAGAATCGCTAATGAAGCATCAGTCCCCTGCGGCAGGCTCTGCGTGTGTGTGATGGAGCGTCTGGCGATCCGCGAAAGCCTGCGCCCGCGCAGACGTCCTTTGAAGCACGGAACACACTTCGAAACACCATCAAACCCCGCGCCTTGCACCGTTAACCAAGACAATCAGCGCCATGAAAGTCAACATCCACGATCTGGGCTATGAGCCCACCGACCTGCACGTCACCATTTCCGAGCTGATGGTGGCCACCGCCGACCAGTCCGACGACATGCTCGACCGGACCATCACCGAGGTGCTCAAGACGCTGCGCGACCGCATGAACATGGACGTTGTGTTCTGCTCCGAGTTTGTCGACGGGCGCCGCGTGTTTCGCCAGGTGGCCACCGGGGGTGCACACCAGACCGTGTCCGTGGGTGCTTCGGACGAACTCGAAAAAAGCTGGTGCCAGCGCGTGGTGGACGGGCGCCTGCCGCGCTTCATGGCCGATGCGCGCGCCGACCCGGTGGCCAGTGCGCTGATGGACCAGTTGCCGTTTTCCATCGGCACCCACATCAGCACGCCGATCGTGCTGAAGAACGGCGAGGTCTACGGCACCCTGTGCAGCTTCTCCTTCAGTCCGCAGGACAACCCGAATCCGGAAGATCTCAAGACGCTGGAGATGACGGCCAAGCTCACCGCGATGCGGCTGGACGGACGCAATGTGATGCCCGCCCCGCGCGACGTCCCGGCGTGGGACCTCAAGCCCAAGTGACCACAGACCCGTGTCCAGGCGAGGCCTCGTCTTGCAAAAAAGTCGCCCCGCCGCCCGGTCTTTTGGCCGATACTGAAACGCCGAGCCGCGTCCGCAGACCCTGCGAAGCTGGTTGGCGCGGCCGCTGATCGCCCTCCCTGTGTCCCCTCCGGAACGAGACGCCATGGACAACACGACAGCCTCCCACGAACCCACCGATGGGCTCAGCACGCCCTACGATCGAGCGCCCTGTGGGCTGGTCAGCATCGACGCAGAGCTGCGTGTGGTTCACATGAACCAGACCTTGATCGGGTGGCTGGCGCTGGACCCCGCCGAGTTCACCGGCGGTCGGCCCAACAAGCCCACCGACTTCCTGAGCCTGGTGCAGCAGAACGACCCGCACCCCCGCGCCTTGCTGGGTTCGCACCTGGCGCTGCTCTCGCGCGGCGCTCACTGCGCCCCTCTGGAGATCGACATCCCTGGCCCCGGCGAACGGGTGTTCAGGGTCGAGGTGGGGATCGAACCGGTGCTCGATGCGAAGGGCGCCTTTGCCTGCGCCAGTGCGGTGGTGCTGGACGCGACGGGGCGCAGCATGGCCGAGCGTCGGGTCGCCGAGCTCCAGCGGGAGCTCGAGCAACGCGTGACCCGGCGCACCAACCAGCTGGTGGCGGCCAACAAGGACATCGACGTTTTCTCGCACAGCGTGTCGCACGACCTGCGTGCGCCCTTGCGCCACATCTCCAGTTTCGTGGCGCTCACACAGGAACGTCTGGGCCCCGGAGCGGACAGCCAGTTGCTGCAATACCAGACCTCGATCGCCAAGGCCAGCAAGCGCATGGGCCTGATGATCGAGGGCCTGCTGGAATACGCCCGCATGGGGCGCGTGTCGCTGGCGCGCCAGCAGGTGCCCCTGAGTCCGCTGGTGCATGGCGTGGTGCGGCACCTGCGGGCCGAGCATCCGGCTCGCGCGATCGAGTGGGTGATCGACGACGACCTGCCGCAGGTGCGCGGCGATGCGATTCTGCTGGCCGAGGTCTTGCGCAACCTGCTGGAGAACGCGGTGAACTTCACGCGCGCCAGGCCGGCGGCCCGCATCGAGATCGGCCAGTGGATCGACAGCACCGGTGAGCGCGTGGTGTTCGTGCGCGACAACGGCGTGGGCTTTGACCTGGAGCACGCGCCGAACCTGTTCGCCTTGTTCCAGCGGCAGCACCACTCCATGGACTTCGAGGGCATCGGCACCGGTCTGGCCCTCGCGCAGCGCATCGTCGAGCGCCACGGCGGGCGCATCTGGTGCGACGAAGCCTCCAGCGAGGGCTGCACTTTCGCCATCAGCCTGCCGGCGCAAGTGATCGACCCCGAGAGCGAGTTCGGCCGGCTGCCCTCCTGAGGGCCGCGCGGCCTGCGCTCAGAAGCGCCGCGTGAGCTCCACGCCGGCGGAAAGCGAACGGCCCAGGCCGGGTTCGAAGAAGCGGCTGTTCCCATCGTTGACGATCACCGAGCCCGCGTGCTTCCTGTCGGTGAGGTTGTCGATGCGAATGAATTCGCGCCACGTCCATGCGCCGGTGGTTTGTTCGAAGCGGGCGCCGATCCCCCACAGGGTGTGACTCTCGGCCAAAGCGGTGGTGCGGTTGTTGGCATCGTTGGCGAAAACGCTGCCGGTGTGCCGGGCCTCCAGTGTGAAGACACCACCCAAGCCTGATGCGAAAGCCGGAGCCCAGGCGAGTTGCGAGAAGAACTGGTGCTCTGGCAAACCCGGCAGGCGGTTGCCGGCCGGGATGCTGGCTGTACCACTGCCGTAGCGCGCACGCAAGTACGTGTACGCGCTGCTCAGCGTGACACTGCCCATGCCGTACTCGGCCGACAACTCCAGGCCCTGGCGTTTCGTGCTGCCACCGTTGGTGAAAGTTGCACGGCCATCGACGGTACCCGCCGAGACGATCTCGTTGCGCGTGCGGATGTCAAACAAGGTGGCGTTCCACAGACCGGCCGCGTTGCGCCCACGAAGTCCGATCTCAGCCTGTGTGCTCCTGCTCGCGTTGAGGTCGGTGTTGAAGCCAGCCGCTCCTCCGACGCTGTAGGCCGACTCGTTCAGCGTGGGTGTTTCTAGGCCGCGGCCGACCGACGCGAAGGCCTGCGTATGCGGCGAAAGTTGCCAACGCACGCCCAGCACGGGCAGCCAGGCGCTGTAACGGTTTCCCCCGCTCTGGTCTCCGTTGGAGAGAAACACGTCGGACGATTCGAAGCGCGCTCCGACACGGCGCAATCCACCCTCGAACGTCCAATCCTGTACTTGCCACGCCGCCTGCGCATAAGGATCGAGTGTGGTCGCACTGTTGGTCTCGTCGCGGCGCAGGGCCCCTCTCACGCCGACCGTGCTGCCCACGAAGTTTTGATAGCCGCGTCGAAGATCGGTCTGACGGTCGCCAGCCAGGCCAGCGCTCATGTTCAACTGCCCACCCTGCCATTCGCGCTGCAAACGCCAGCGGGCATTGAAGCCCCAATAGTCGCGGTCGAGGTCGATCACGCCCCCGGAGTTGCCGGGGAACGCAGCAGGAGCCGGGTTCTGATTGGCTACCGGAATCGACTGAAACTGGATCACGCGGCGCTGCCCCGCATAGCCCATCAGCTCGACCTTGTGTCCATTGCCCAGGGCTTGGTCCCACGCAACGCCAGCTTGCGTTTGCGAGACCGATTTGCGGGTGTTGAACTGGATGGCCTGCGACGTCGTCAACGGCGTACCAGCATCGAATTGCGGACGGCTCAGCCCCTGAGGGTCCAATGCAAACGCACTCTGCCGGTTGAACACGATCGTGGTCCTTCCACCCTCGTGCGCGCGGGAGAGTTTGGCGTTCGCGGTGCTGCGGTGCGCGGACGACTGCGGGCGTGCGCCGTCGGTGGCGAACTTGCCCACGTCCAGCGTGTACGACCAGCCGGGTGCTTCTGCCGTGCCGGTCTGGCCGGTGGCCTGGGTCGAGAAGCGCCACAAGCCGTTGGCGCCCGCAGCCACACCCGCGCGCAGTTCCCCAGGTTTGCCGCCGTCCTCGGTGTAGGCCAGGATGGCGCCGCCACTGGAGGCGCCGTACAGCGATGCAAACGGCCCGCGCACGACCTCGATGCGGTCGGCGCTGCCCAGCGGGAAATTGGCCGCCTGGCCCGAGCCGTCGGGCGCGCTGGCCGGGATGCCGTCCACAAACAGGCGCACGCCGCGCACACCAAACGTGGAGCGCGCGCCATAGCCGCGGATGGAAACCTGCAGATCCTGAGCGTAGTTCTCGCGGTTGCGAATCACCAGACCCGGCACGCGCCCCAGACCCTCGGAGAGGTTGATCTGCAACTGGCCGGCGCGCAACTCGCTGCCATCGACCACGTCCACGGTGGCTGCGCCGCGCCAGCGCTGGTCGGCCGAGCCGCTGCCGGTGATGACCACCGGTGCGAGTGCACCGCCATCGGATTCCGGCGGTTGCGGGGTGGTCTGGGCGTGAAGCCACGCGGGCAGCACGGCGAGGGGGAAAAGAACCAGGGAGCGCACTTGCATGGTGTGACGGTGTTTTGGCGGTCGGGGAGGTCAGGGCGCTTGCACGCTGATCTGCAGCGAGGAATACCAGGCGGCGAGATCCTCGATCTCGGCGTCGGTCAGGGGTTTGGCAATCACACCCATCACCTCGTGCGCCCGCTTGCCGCTGCGGTAGTTCTTGAGTTGCTCGACGAGGTAGATGGCGGGCTGGCCGGCGAGGTGGGGTGCGTTGGGCATCATCGACATGCCGGTGGGGCCGTGGCAGACCGCGCAGGCCGCGTTGGCTTTGGCGCGACCGACCACAGCGTCGGCGGCGTGTGTGGCGCCAACGCTCAATGCGGCGGCGGCCATCAGGATGGAAATTCGCATGGGAGAGGTCCGTTCAAGCGTGAAACTGCGCAGGCGGCCCGCATGGGCCGCCTGCGCGAGGGATCGGGACAGATCCCGGTCGGATGCCGAGATCAGTTCGGCGAGTAGGTGACGCGGTAGATCGCGCCGACGTAGTCGTCGGAGATCAGCAGCGAGCCGTCTTTCATGGGCGCCACATCCACCGGGCGGCCCTTGTACACACCGTTGCTGTCCAGCCAACCTTCGGCAAACACCTCGGACTTGCCGGCCGTGCCGTTGGCGTTGAGCGGGATGAAGTTGATCAGCGCGCCGGTGGCCTGGCTGCGGTTCCACGAACCGTGCGAGGCGACGAAGATGCCGCCCTGGTACTTGGCCGGGAATTGCTTGCCGTTGTAGAAGGTCATGCCGAGCTGGGCCTGGTGGGCCGGGAACTCCACCTGCGGGAAGACCGCGTTCGCGGGTTCCTTCATGTCCTTGAGGTCGGGCGCTGCGGCCGTGCCTGCCACCTTGAACTTGCCGTTCCAGTACGGGTAGCCGAAGTGCTCGCCGACCTTGGTGGCGCGGTTGAGTTCACCCGGTGGCACATCGTCGCCCAGGCCGTCGGTCTGGTTGTCCGTCCACCACACCGACTTGTCCTTGGGGTTGATGTCCATGCCGACCGAGTTGCGCATGCCGCGCGAGAACACCTCGCGCTTGGAGCCGTCGAATGCGTTCATGCGCACCACACCGCCGATGCCGATCTTGTCGTACAGGTCGACCTTGTTGGCGGGCTGCACGTTGTGCGGCTGACCCAGGGTCACGTAGAGCATGCCGTCGTCGGCCACGCGGCAGGTGCGCGCGCCGTGGTTGAACGACTCCTCTTCCACCGGGATCAGGCCGCCCTGGGGCACCACCTCGATCACCGCCACATCCGGGCCTTCATAGAAGAACTCGGCAGCGGGGAAGTTGAGCACGCGGTTGTGCTCGACAACGACCAGGAAGCCGTCCTTGGTCCAGCACACGCCGTTGGGCACCTTGAAGTTGATCGAAGGCGCGAAGGGCTTGACCTCGTCGGCCGTTCCGTCGCCGTTGCGGTCGGTCACCGCCCACACGCGGGTCTTGCGGGTGCCGACAAACAGCATGTTGGTGCTGGGGGCGACCGCCATGTGGCGTGCGTCGGGGACGACAGCATAGAGCTCGATCTTGAAACCGGGTGGCAGCTTCACGGCCTTGAGGTTGGCGCGGATCGCATCGGCGTTTTTGCCCTCCTGCGGAACCGGTGGAATGTTCAGGTCGACGCCTGAGACCTTCATTTGCTTGAGCGTGGCAATGTTGTCCTTGCCGGCTTGCGCCAAGGCGCCTGTGGCGAGGCCGCAGGCCATCAAGGCCAGCAACAGTTTGGTGGTTTTCATATGTCTCCTCTGTGTGATTTAAATCTCGAAAAGTGCATTTCGAGAAAATCATTCTCAAGGGAAACGGGCGCGCTTTGCAAACCACTTGCCGAGTGGGGGATTGACTGTTGCGCCGCTCAAAACGCTGTTGCGCCGTGCTAAGCGGGTTCTCTACCCCCACAGGGTATGTGTCGAGGTGCGAGACCGGTGCTCAATCGGGCACCACCGCCGTCACCTCAATTTCCACTTTCGCCCGTGCCTCCACCAGCGCGCTCACCTCCACGCAGGTCATGGCCGGGAAGTGCTTGCCCATCACCGCGCGGTAGGCCTCGCCGAGTTCGCGCAGGCGCGCGTTGTATTCCTCCCGGTCGGTGATGTACCAGGTCATGCGCACCATGTGCTGCGGCCCGGCGTCGGCGCACGCCAGCACGTCGCGGATGTTGAGCAACGCCTGGCGCGTCTGTGCGATGAAGTCGTCGCTCTCGAAGGTCTGGCTGGCGTTCCAGCCGATCTGGCCGCCCACGAAGACGTGGGTGCCGCGCACGGCGATGCCGTTGGCGTAGCCCTTGGGGGTGGCCCAGCCGGGCGGTTGCAGGTGTTTCATCTCGGTGGTCTCAGTGTGGTGGGGTCGCGTGCTGGCGCAGGGCAAAACGCTGCAGCTTGCCGGTTTCGGTGCGCGGAAGCTGGGTCATGAAGACCACCTCGCGCGGGTATTTGTACGGGGCCAGGCTGTGCTTCACGTGGTCCTGCAGCGCCTTCACCTGCGCGGCGTCGGCCGCATGGCCGGGCCTGAGCACCACGAAGGCCTGAACGATCTGGCCCCGCTCCTCGTCGGGCTTGCCCACCACGCCGCACTCGGCCACGGCCGGGTGTTCCAGCAGGGCGGCTTCCACCTCGGGGCCGGCGACGTTGTAGCCGGCGGTGATGATCATGTCGTCGGTGCGCGCCTGGTAAAAAAAGTAGCCGTCGGCGTCCATGCGGAAGGCGTCCCCGGGCCAGTTCCAGCCGCCCTTGACGTAATTCGTCTGGCGCTCGTCGTCGAAGTAGCGGCAGCCGGTCGGGCCGATCACCTGGAGCTTGCCCACCTCACCCACCGGCAGCGGCTGACCCTCGTCGTCCACCACGCGCGCCTGGTACCCCGGCACCACCTGCCCGATGGCGCCACGGCGCACCGACTCGGGCGGCGACGAGATGAAGATGTGGAACATCTCGGTGGCGCCGATGCCGTCCAGCATTTCCAGCCCGGTGGCTGCTTTCCAGAGCTGGCGCGTGGCGTCGGGCAGGCCTTCGCCCGCGCTCACGCTGATGCGAAGCTGGCCGATGCCGTGGACTTTGGCGAACGCGGCCATCTGGCGGTAGAAGGTGGGCGCGGTGTAGCAGATGGTGGCGCCCACGCGGATCATGAGTTGCACCATGCCCTCGGGCGTGTAGGGCACGGAGGGGAAGTACACCGAGGCGCCGGCCCACATGGGAAACACCAGCAGGCCGCCCAGGCCGAAGGTGAAAGCCAGCGGTGGCGAGCCCATCACGATGTCGTCGGGGGTGGCGCGCAGCACATGGCGCGGCCAGGTTTCACAAGCGGCGAGCACATCGCGGTGGGTGTGCACCGCGGCCTTGGGCGTGCCGGTGGTGCCGGAGGTGAAGGCCAGCAGCGCAATGTCGGTGGCGGCGGTGGGGCAGGGCGTGCTGTGCTCGCACTGGCGCTTGGCCATGGCCTCCAGCGAGTGGGGCAGCTCGGCGCCACCGGTGTTGAACACCAGCAGCGTCATGCCGGCGGTGGCGGGGTCGGCGGCGAGCGCGGCCTTGAGGTCGTCTTGCAGTTTCGCGTCGCACAGTGCGAGCACGGGCTGTGCCTTCTTGAGGATGGCGCCGAGTTCCTTGGCGCGCAGCAGCGGCATGGTGGCCACCGCGATCAACCCCGCCTGCACCGTGGCCAGCCAGGCCAGCGCCATGGCCACCGAGTTGCCGCCGCGCAGCAGCACGCGGTTGCCGGGCACCAGGCCCAGCTCCACCGTGAGCACGTTGGCGATGCGGTTCACCTCGGCCTGCGCCTGCGCGTAGCTCAGCGTGCGCTCGTCGCTGCGAAGCATGGCCCGATCGGCGTGTCCCGCGGCGATGGCGCGCTCGAACAGCGCCTGCACCGCGTTGACCTGCGCGGGCAACTGCAGCTCGGGCCGGTCAAAGCGCAGCTCGGGCCATTGCTCGGGCGGCGGCAGGTGGTCGTGCACGAAGTGGTCGACCTGGGCGCTGGGGATGAGGCGTGTGGGCATGGCGGTGGTGTGTTCAGGCACGCAAGGCGGCTTTGCCCAGGATGAGCAGTTGCACTTCGCTCGCGCCCTCGTAGATGCGCAGCGAGCGGATGTCGCGGTACAGGCTCTCCACCTTCTGGCCCACCTGCACGCCGCGTCCACCGAACATCTGCAGCGCCATGTCGATCACGCGCTGGGCGTTTTCCGTCGCGGTGAGCTTGGCGGCCGCCGCGGCCGTGGTGTAAGCCGGTGTGCCCATGCCTTGGGTGGTGCTGCAGTCGCGCTGCCAGGCGGCGCGGTAGGTGAGCAGGGCGGCGGCGTCGACGAGCGCGCTCATCTCGCCCAGGCGGGCCTGCGTGAGCTGGAAGTCGGCCAGGGTCTGGCCGAACATCTTGCGGTGCTTCGCCTGCGCCACGGCCTCGGCCAACGCGCGGCGCGCCATGCCCAGCGCGGCGGCCGCCACCGAGGCGCGGAAGATGTCCAGCGTCTGCATGGCGAGCTTGAAACCGCCGTGCAGCGGGCCGACCATGGCGTCGCTGCCGAGCGCACAGTCGGCCAACCGCAGCGTGGCCAGCGGGTGCGGCGCCATCACGTGGATGTGTTCGCTGCTGTCCAGTCCGGGGGCTCCCGCGTCAACGATGAAGGCGCTGATGCCGCGCGCACCGGCCTGCGGGTCGGTCTTGGCGAACACCACATAAAAGTCGGCCAGGTCGCCGTTGCTGATCCAGGTCTTGGTGCCGTTGAGCAGCCAGCCGCTGGTGGTCTGCGCGGCCTGTGTGGCCATGGCCGCCACATCGGATCCGGCGTCGGGCTCGCTGAGCGCAAAGGCCGCGATCTTCTGGCCGCTGGCCACGGCGTTCAGGTATTTGGCCTGCTGCGCCGGTGTGCCGGCGAGCGTGATCACGCCGCTGCCCAGGCCCTGCATGGCGAACGCGAAGTCGGCCAGGGGCGAATGAAAGGCGAGCGTCTCGCGCAGGATCACCAGCGAGCGCGAATCCAGCGCGGGCAACTCGCCGCCGTGCGCGGCGGGCACGCAGTAGCGCAACCAGCCCGCATCACCCAGGCGCGCCACCCAGTCTCTGCAGGCGGCGCGGTCGTCGCTCTCGTTCACGTCTTGCAGCGCGGCCCAGTCGGCCAGACGCGGCGCCATGTCGCGGTGGTGCGCGTCGAAGAAGGGCAGCTCCCACTGCGATTGCGGTGGGTGCATGCCGTGTGGGTGTTCGAAGGCGACCATGTTCAGTCTCCCTGGAACTCTGGGCGTTGTTTGGCCGCGAACGCTTCGTAGGCGCGCTTGAAATCCTGCGTCTGCATGCAGATGGCCTGTGCCTGCGCTTCGGCCTCGATCGCCTGGTCCAGCGTCATGGCCCACTCCTGGTGCAGCATGGTCTTGGTCATGCCGTGTGCGAAGGTGGGGCCTTGCGCGAGCTGGGCGGCGAGCTGGTGCGCGGCGGTCAGCAGCGCGGCGCTCTCGTGCAACGCATTGAAGAAGCCCCAGGCGTGGCCTTCAGCGGCGGTCATGGCGCGGCCGGTGAACAGCAGTTCGCTGGCGCGGCCCTGGCCGATCATGCGCGGCAGCAGCGCGCAGGCGCCCATGTCGGCACCGGCGAGGCCCACGCGGGTGAACAGGAAGGCCACCGTGGCTTGGGGCGTGCCCAGGCGCAGGTCGGAAGCCAGCGCCATCATGGCGCCGGCGCCGGCGCACACGCCGTCGAGCGCGGCCACGATGGGCTGCGGGCAGGCGCGCATGGCGCTCACCAGGGCACCCGTCATGCGGGTGAAGGCCAGCAGCTCGGGCATGGTCATCCGGGTGAGCGGGCCGATGATCTCGTGCACGTCACCGCCCGAGCAGAAGTTGTCGCCCGCGCCGGTGAGCACCACGGCCTTGATGTCGGTGCTCTTCTGCAGGGCCAGGAACCAGTCGCGCAGCTCGGCGTACGACTCGAAGGTCAGCGGGTTCTTGCGCTCGGGCCGGTTGAGTGTGACGGTGGCCACGCCGCCGTTCACGCTGAGCGCGAAGTGGCTGGGGCGGGCATCGGCCATGGCGGTGTACTGGCCGCGCATGGGGTTGTGGTCGGGGATGGGGTGTTTCATGCTTCGATGCGCTGGTTGATGTCGAGCTGGTGCGCTTTCACCTTGCCCAGCAGCTTGTGCAGGCTCTCCAGGTCGCGCGGGCTCAGGCCTTCAAAGGCGTCCACGATCCAGGCCTCGTGCTGGCGCGCCATCTCGGCGAAGGTGGTGCGGCCAAGATCGGTGAGCGCCACGCGAAAGGCACGGCGGTCGCCGTCGACGTCCAGCCGTTCCACCAGACCCTCGTTCACCAGCTGGTCGGTGATGCCGGTCACGTTGCCACCGGTGACCATGAGCCGGTGAGACAGCTCCTTCATCTTCAAACCCTCGGGATGGCGCTCCAGCTGGGCCATGAGGTCGAAGCGCGGCAGCGTGGTGTCGAACTGCTCGCGCAGGCCGGCGCGCACGCGCTTTTCGATCAGCTGCGAGCAGGTCAACAGGCGCAACCACAGGCGCAGTTCCTGCGCATGTTCGCTGTGGGCGCGGGCTTCCAGGTCCAGGGGTGAATCGTTCATGGGGTGCTGTCTTTCAAGGCTTGCAGGCGAGCGGTTTCGCGGTAGAGCTGGTCGCGACCGCTCTCATATTGGCGTGGCCACCGCAGCGCACGGGTTTGCAGCTTGGCGGCTTCGTGCAGCGTCCAGGCCGGGTCGGCCAGGTGCGGGCGGGCCACGGCGCAGAGGTCGGCGCGGCCGGCGGCGATGATGCTGTTGGCGTGGTCGGCTTCTTGAATAGCTCCCACCGCCATGGTGAGGATGCCGGCCTCGTTGCGCACGCGGTCGGCGAACGGGGTCTGGTACATGCGGCCGTAGACCGGCTTGGCCTGGCGCGTGGTCTGGCCCGAGGACACGTCGATCACGTCACAACCGGCGGCCTTGAACAGCCGGGCCATCGCGACCGCGTCGTCGGGCGTGTTGCCACCGGGTGCCCAGTCGTGCGCGGAGATGCGCACGCTCATGGGCCGGTCGGCCGGCCACGTGGCGCGCAGGGCGGTGAAGACCTCCAGCGGATAGCGGCAGCGGTTCTCCAGTGAACCGCCGTACTCGTCGGTGCGCAGGTTGGTCAGCGGGCAGATGAAGGCCGAGAGCAGGTAGCCGTGGGCCGCGTGCAGTTCGAGCCAGTCGAACCCTGCGGCGGCGGCGCGCTGTGTGGACTCGACGAAAGCCGCGGTGAGTGCGTCCATGTCGGCGCGGGTCATGGCGCGCGGTACCTGGTTCTGCTCGCCATACGGCACGGCGCTGGCCGAGATCACGGGCCAGTTGCCGCTCTCCAGCGGTTCGTCGATGCGTTCCCAGCCCAGCTGCGTGGAACCCTTGGGGCCGCTGTGGCCAAGCTGGATGCCGATGTGTGCGTGGCTGCTGTGCGTGAAGTGCACGATGCGTTCGAACGCAGCCTGCTGAACGTCGTTCCACAGGCCGGGGCAGCCGGGTGTGATGCGGCCCTCGGGCGTGGGGCTGGTCATCTCCACCATCACCAGTGCTGCGCCGCCGAGGGCGCGCGCGCCCAGGTGCACCAGGTGGTAGTCGCCCACCGCGCCGTCCACCGCGCTGTACTGCGCCATGGGCGAGACGACGATGCGGTTCTTCAGCGTGAGGCCGCGCACCGTGAGCGGCAGCAGCATGGGCGGTGTGGGGTGTTTTTTTGCCGGCGTGCCGGGCTTGGCCTGTGCTTCCAGCCAGGCCTCATAGCCTTCCAGCCAGGCCGGATCGCGCAGGCGCAAATTCTCGTGGCTGATGCGCTGGCTGCGCGTGAGCAGCGAGTAGGCGAACTGCTCCACCTCCATGCCGGTGTAGCGGTCCACGTTCTCGAACCATTCGGTGGAGTTGCGCGCGGCGTTCTGGATCTTGAGCACCTCCACGCTGCGCCGCGCTTCGTAGCCCTGCAGCACCTCGGCCACGTCGGCGTTGGCGTGGCGCTTGAATTCGTTGGCCAGGTCGATCGCGTCTTCGAGCGCGAGCTTGGTGCCGCTGCCGATGGAGAAGTGGGCGGTGTGGGCAGAGTCGCCCATGAGCACGACGGGTATCTGGCGACCAGCCACGTCAATTTGGTGTACCCATGTACGACAGATCACGCGCGGAAAGCGGATCCAGTTGGCCGAGCCGCGCAGGTGCTGCGCGTTGCTGATGAGCGCGTGGCCCTCCAGCCGCTCGGCGAACAGCTTCTCGCAAAACGCCACGCCTTCGGCCTGCTCCATCTGGTCGATGCCGTGTGCCTTCCACACCGCTTCGGGTGTTTCCACGATGAAGGTCGAGGTCTCGCCGTCGAACTTGTAGGCGTGCGCTTGGAACCAGCCGTGCTCGGTCTGCACGAAATCGAAGGTGAAGGCGTCAAAGGTCTTCTTGGTGCCGAGCCAGACAAAGCGGCATTCGCGCGTGTCGATGTCGGGCTGGAAGGTCTCGGCGTAGCGGGTGCGGATGCGGCTGTTGAGGCCGTCGCTGGCGATCACGAGATCGGCGTTGTACTGGGCGGCGAGGGCCTGGTCGTCGGCCACGTCGGTCTCGAACACCAGATTCACACCGAGGGCGAGGCAACGGTCCTGCAGGATGTTGAGCAGCTTCTTGCGGCCGATGCCGCAGAAGCCGTGGCCGCCTGAGCGCACGCGCCCGCCCTTGTAGAAGACCTCGATGTCGTCCCAGTGCTTGAAGGCTTCGCCGATCAGTGAGGCCGACTCCGGGTCGGCCTCACGCAGGTTGCCCAGCGTCTGGTCGGAGAGCACGACGCCCCAGCCGAAGGTGTCAAAGGGTCGGTTGCGTTCGACCACCGTCACGGTGAGCGAGGGATCGCGTCGCTTCATCAGCAGGGCGAAGTAAAGGCCGGCCGGGCCCCCGCCGATGCACAGGATGCGTTGGAGTGCCGAGTCTGGAGTGTTCATGCCTAATTAGTTTAGACTTGAAATATTCAGCATCAATCGGGTTTACCCGCATCGCCGACGTACCCCAGACGGTATGGAGTACGCTGGTGCAACAACGAAACCCATTCAAGGAGACAACATGTCCCTGTACCGATTCAAATCCCGCGAAACCGGCGACCTGGTGATGCTGGAGCAGCACGGCAAGCGTCTCCTCGAAATTCTTGGCAAGGACCCCTCGGGCCCCGGCCTGGTGATGCACCAGCAGATGCCCGCCGCCATTCAATCGATCCGCGACGCCATCGTGATCGAAGAAGCCGATCAGAAGAAGCAGATCGAGGAAGCCGCGGCCCGCGGCGACGTGGCGCCGGTGTTCGATTCGGTGAGCCTGCGCATGCGCAGCGCGCCATTCATCGAGATGCTGGAGCGCTGCGAAAAAGCCGGGGTCGATATCGTCTGGGGGGTCTAGAAGAAGCACCCCCCGCGCGGCTTCGCCGCTCCCCCCTCTCTCGCCTTCGGCGGGAGGGGGGCGACACCTGGGGCCGGCGGAGCCGGACCCTCGGTGTCCCTGGGGTGGGGCACGCGCGCCGGAGCGCTTGTTTGTGTCAACAGTGGGTGGCGATGCTCTGCTCCGGAGCGCGATGGCCGAACCCAGGATGCCGCGGAACCGGCTCCGCCGGGCCGCAGGCATCGCCCCCTTCAGGGGGTCGCGCGAAGCGCGGCAGGGGTCAGTCGACTTTTGCGCCGGACGCCTTCACCACCGGCGCCCACTTCGCAATCTCGGCTTCGATCAGTTTGCTGAATTCCTGCGGCGTGTTGCCGCTGGGGATCGCGCCCTGGCCCAGCAGGCGCTCCTTCACCGCGGGCAGACCCAGTGCCTTGGCGGTTTCCTGTTGCAGGCGGTTCACCACCTCGGGCGGCGTCCCGGCCGGCGCGAGCAGGCCAAACCAGGAACTGGCTTCAAAGCCGGCGAGTGCGCCGGCCTCGGCCACGGTGGGGGTGTCGGGCAGGGCGCTGGAGCGCACGGCACTGGTCACGGCAAAGGCCTTCAAGCCGCCCGACTGGATGTGCGGCATGGCCGAGGGCAGGTTGTCGAACATCACGTCCACCGCACCCACCAGCAGGTCGGTGATGGCCGGGCCGGAGCCGCGGTAGGGGATGTGCGTCATGAAGATGCCGGTGCGCGACTTGAACAGCTCGCCCGCCAGGTGGATGGACGTGCCGTTGCCGCTGGAGGCCATGTTGAGTTTGCCGGGGCGAGACTTCGCGTACTTGATGAAGTCGGCCACGTTGTTGATGCCCAGTTCCTGCGCACGTTTGGTGTTCATCACCATCACGTTGGGCACGCCGGCCACGAGCGTGATGGGGGCAAAGTCCTTCTGCGGGTCGTAGGGCAGCTTCGAATACAGCGACTTGTTGATGCCGTGCGTGCCCACCGTGCCCATGAGCAGCGTGTAGCCATCGTTGGGCGCTTTGGCCACCAGATCGGCGCCGATGTTGCCGCCTGCGCCGGCGCGGTTGTCCACCACCACGGGCTGGCCCAGCACCTTGCTCAGTTCGGGCGCCAGTGTGCGCGCCAGGATGTCGGTGGTGCCACCGGGCGCAAAGGGCACGACGATGCGGATCGGCTTGCTGGGCCAAGCAGCTTGTGCGGCCACCAGGCCGGGCAGGGTGGTGGCGGCAACAGCCAGGGCGATGAGGGTGCGGCGGGAAAGCGTCATGGTGGTCTCCTGTTGTGGTTGTGCTGTTCAATGTACCGGTTGCAGGCGCAGCGCGGGTTCCCGTGGGAGACAACGCACCGCACAAAGCAATACAGCCCGCGTGGGCGGGCTGTATGTCGGGGAATCAGACGATCAGTCGGCGAACTGGCCGGCGGCGTCGATCGCGGTCTTGAGCTTGGTGATCTCGTTGGCCACAAAAGCCTTGTGACCGGCGGGGGTCACGCGGTTGTCGTTCACGACGATGGCGCCCAGGTCTTCCTGGCTCTTGATGAACTCGGGGTCCTTCAGGGCCACTTGCAAGGCGTCGTTCAGGCGCTTGGTGACTTCGGGCGGTGTGCCTTTGGGTGCGTACAGGCCGTGCCAGATGGTCAGGTTGAAGCCCTTGAGACCCATTTCCTGCAGCGACGGGTAGTCCTTGAGCAACTTGTGGCCATCCAGGCGCTTGGCGGTCGTGACGGCAAAGGCTTTCACGCGCCCGCCCTCGATCTGCGACGTGGTGTTGGTGGTCTGGTCGCACATCACGTCGACCTGACCACCGATCAGGTCGTTCATGGCCGGGCCGGTGCCGCGGTAGGCAATGGTGGTCATGGACTTGTCGAGCTTCACCGCCGATTGCCACATCAGACCGCAGATGTGCGAAGCGGAACCCAGGCCGGCGTGCGCCAGGTTGAGCTTGCCGCCGTTGGCGCGGATGTAGGCCTCGAAGTCGCGGTACGTGTTGGCGTTGAGCTTGTTGGTGCCCAGCAGCGTCATCGGCACGTCGTTGATCATGCCGAGGTACTCAAAGTCTTCGAGCGGCTTGAACTGCTGTTTGCGGTACAGGCTGGTGGTGGCGGCCATGCCGATGTGCCACACGAGCAGGGTGTAGCCGTCCGGGTTGGCGCGGGCCACCTTGGTGCCGGCGATCGTGCCACCAGCGCCGGCCGCGTTTTCCACCACGATGTTGGCGCCGCCCAGGGGTTTGCGCATGGCTTCGGCCAGACGACGGGCCACCAGATCGGTTGGGCCGCCGGCGGCGAAGGGCACCACGAAAGTGATGGGCTTGGCCGGGAAGGCCTGAGCAAAGGCGCCGACCGAGACGGTGGCTGCCAGAGCGACGGCGAGCAGTTTTTTCATGGGATCTCCAACGGGGGTTAAGTGCCCATGATGGTATCCCCCATGCGACAGCAGGAAATCGCGGAAATTACTTAGCCCGGTGCATGGGAAAACCCTTTGCTGCGCCGCAGCGAGAAGCGCTGGGGACGACTTCGGTACTACTGGTAGCTGCGCGCGTCCTCAATGACCTTGCCGTCGTTGGGGAGGCTGCCGGGTGGCACGAGCTGCACATCGCTGCGCAGCTTTGTGACGTCGCGCACGGCCACCGCGATCAAGTCGCGCAAGCTGTCGTCCGCCTCGCTGGCCTCGACCTTCAGGCACATCTGGTCGTTGGCCATTTCACCGCTGACCACCAGGCGCGCCTTGTGCACCTGGGGGAAACGCCGCGCGATGTCGGCCACCTGGGCGGCGTGCACAAACATGCCCCGCACTTTGGTGGTCTGGTCGGCACGGCCCATCCAGCCCTTGATGCGCGGTGCGGTGCGGCCGGTCGGGCAGGTGCCCGGCAAGATGGCCGACAGATCGCCGGTGCCGAAGCGGATCAGCGGGTACCCGGCGTTGAGCGTGGTCACCACCAGCTCACCGACCTCGCCCTCGGGCACCGGGTCGCCCGTGCCCGGGCGCACGATCTCCACGATCACCCCTTCATCGAGCACCAAGCCCTGGCGCGCCTGGGTCTCGTAAGCCACCAGCCCCAGGTCGGCCGTGGCGTACGTCTGGTACACGGCCACGCCCTGCTCCTGGAACCAGGCGGTGAGGCTGGGCGGGCAGGCTTCGCCACCCACCGACGCCTTGGTGAGGCTGCGGATGTCGGTGCCTGTCTCCTTGGCTTTTTCCAGCAGGATGCGCAGGAAGCTCGGCGTGCCGGTGTACGCGTTGGGTTGGAGGTCCACCATCGCGTCAAGCTGTTGCTCGGTCTGGCCGGTGCCGGCGGGGAACACGGTGCAACCCACGGCGTGGGCGCCCGACTCCAGGATGAAGGCGCCGGGGGTCATGTGATAGCTGAAGCTGTTGTGCACGAGTTCACCCGCGCGAAACCCCGCCGCGAACAGCGCGCGACCCGAGCGCCAGTAGTCGCGCACCGTGCCTTCGGGTTCGTAGATCGGACCCGGGCTGGCAAACACACGCGACATGGCCGGACCACGCACCAGCGCGGCAAAACCACCGAACGCATCGCCACCTTGCGCACGCGAGGCTTTCTGGCGCTCCAGCAGCTCGCTCTTGCGTGTGACCGGCAGGCGGGCGAGCGCAGCACGGCTGCTGATGCTGGCGGCGTCCACGCCTTTGAGGATCTCGGCCAACGCCGGGCTGTGGCGCTGTGCGTGCGCGATCTGCGCAGGCAGTGCGGCCATCTGGGCCGCTTCGCGCTCGGCGGGCGATCGGGTTTCGAGGTGGTCGAAGTGGTCGTTCATGGTGTTCCGGTGCGAGATGAAAAAAGGTGGGTCAAGCCAGCCAGCGTTTTCTGCGCTTGTAGCTCTTCACATCCTTGAAGCTCTTGCGCTCGCCTCCACCCATGCCCAGGTAAAACTCTTTCACGTCTTCGTTGTTGCGCAGGTCGGCGGCCAGGCCATCCATCACGATGCGCCCGCTCTCCATGATGTAGCCGTAGTCCGCGTACTTCAGCGCCATGTTGGTGTTTTGCTCGGCCAGCAAGAAGGTGACTTTCTCCTTCTGGTTGAGGTCTTTGACGATTTCGAACACCTCTTCGACGATCTGCGGCGCCAGGCCCATGGAGGGTTCGTCGAGCAGCATCACGCTGGGGTTGGTCATGAGGGCACGGCCGATGGCGCACATCTGCTGCTCACCGCCGGAGGTGTAGGCCGCCTGGCTGGTGCGCCGGGTCTTCAGGCGGGGGAAGTAGTTGTAGACCTTCTCCAGGTTGCGCGCAATCTCGGCCTTGTCCTTGCGGGTGTAGGAGCCGGTCATGAGGTTCTCTTCGATGGTGAGGTGGGCAAAGCAATGCCGCCCTTCCATGACCTGCACCACACCGCGGTGCACGAGGTCGGAGGTGCTCAGGTTCTCGATGCGCTCACCCCGCAGCTCGATGCTGCCCTTGGTCACTTCGCCGCGTTCGGCCTTGAGCAGGTTGGAGATGGCGCGCAAGGTGGTCGTCTTGCCCGCGCCATTGCCACCGAGCACGGCGGCGATCTTGCCCTCGGGCACATTGAGCGAGACGCCCTTGAGCACGAGGATGACGTGGTTGTAGATGACCTCGATGCCGTTGACGTTGAGGACGTTGCTGGGGATGCTCTCTGGGGTGGTCATGGGAATGTCCTGTGTGGCCAATTCAAAGACGTGCGCGGAGCAGGTCTTTGAATTGGCGGCTCTTGCGAGCCGCCAGGTTCAGCCCGTGATCAGCTCTGGCAGTCGGCGCCGGTGCGGCGGGTCAGTTTTTTCTCGGCGGCGTATTTGTCGGCAGCAGCCTTGACCAAAGGCCGGATGATCTGTTCATCGCCCTGCAGCCAGTCGGACGTCCATTCGAACTTGCTGCCGTTCCAGGTGTGCACGCGGGCCCACGAAGCGCCCATGTGGTCCTGGCAGCTGGTGGAGATCGGGCGCATCACACCCTTGAAGCCCAGTGCGTCCAGTTTGGCCTGGGTGAGGTTCAGGTTCTCGTAACCCCAGCGGGCCTGTTCACCCGTCATGACCTTGCCCTTGCCGAAGCGTTCTTGTGCCGCACGCACGCCTTCGACCGCCAGCATGGCCGCTTGCAGACCGCGCATGTAAAGCACCTGTCCGACCTCGTCCTTCGGCCCCGTGCCATTGCCCTTGCCGTGCACCTTGGTCAGGATTTCCTTGGCGACATCCGCGTTGGGCTCGGCGCCGTGCTGCATCATGATGGCGTTGTAGCCCTTGGCGCCCGCACCCACGTCTTTCACATCGGGCTCAGCACCGGCCCACCACACGCCGTACATCTTTTCGCGCGGGTAGCCGGTGGCCTGGGCTTCCTTCAGTGCGGTGGAGTTCATCACGCCCCAGCCCCAGTTGAGCACGTAGTCCGGGCGGTCACGGCGGATCTGCAGCCAGGTGGCCTTCTGCTCCACACCCGGGTGCGTCACCGGGAGCAAACTGAGCGTGAAACCATGCATGGCCGCGCGTTCCTGCAGCAGCGGGATCGGTTCCTTGCCAAACGGGCTGTCGTGGTAGACCAGCGCGATCTTTTTGCCCTTGAGCTTGTCCAGACCACCCTCTTTTTTGGCGATGTGCTGGATGAGCGTGTCGGCGGCCACCCAGTAGGTGCCCGAGAGCGGGAAGTTCCACTTGAAGACGCCACCGTCCGCGGACTCGCTGCGGCCATAGCCGGCGGTGATCAGCGGGATCTTGTCGCCCGGGGCCTTTTCGGTCAGCGCGAAGGTGATGCCGGTGGACAGTGGCTGGAACACCGTGGCGCCACCGTTCTTGCCTTTGAGGCGCTCGTAGCACTCCACGCCACGGTCGGTGGCGTAGCCGGTCTCGCATTCCTCAAACGACACCTTCACGCCGTTGATGCCACCGCGCTCGTTGACCAGTTTGAGGTAGTCCACGTAGCCGTTGGCGAACGGCACACCGTTGGGCGCGTAGGCGCCGGTGCGGTACACCAGCACCGGGAAGAACTGTTCCTTGGCTTGCGCCATGGCACTCGGCGCCACCAGTGCGGCAGACAAGCCGGCGCAGGCGATCGACACGGACAGAACCAGATTTCGCAGCTTCATTTCGTTGTCTCCTAATAAGAATCAAACACAGATCAAATCAACACTCACGATGACCCTTGGATGCCGGACGGCTTGCGCCGCTGCGGCCTCAGTGCGGAAAGGGCCAGAGCCGCAACTTCTGTTTGGCGATGCTCCAGAGCTTGGCCAGACCGTGGGGCTCCACGATCAGGAACCAGACGATGAGCGCGCCGAAAACCATGAACTCGGTGTGGGACACGGTGGCGGTGGAAATCTCCACGCCGAAGAGTGCGCCCACCGCGGGCAGGAACTGGTTGAGGAAGATGGGCAGCACGACGATGAAGGCCGCGCCGAAGAAGCTGCCCATGATCGAGCCCATGCCGCCGATGATCACCATGAAGAGCAGCTGGAAGCTGCGGTCGATGGAGAAGGCCGCTGGCTCCCAGGAGCCCAGGTGCACAAAGCCCCACAGGCCCCCGGCCACGCCGATGATGAAGCTGCTCACGGCAAACGCGCTGAGCTTGGCGTACATGGGACGGATGCCGATCACCGCGGCGGCCACATCCATGTCGCGGATGGCCATCCACTCGCGCCCGATGGCCGAGCGCACGAGGTTCTTGGCCAGCAGTGCGAACACCACCAGAAAGCCCAGGCAGAAGAGGTATTTCTCCATCGGGGTGTTGATGGTCCAGCCCAGCACGTTGAGGTTGGAGACCGAGACCGAGCCCGAGGCGGTGTTGTTGGTGAACCAGCCGATGCGCAGGAACGCCCAGTCGCAGAAGAATTGCGCGGCCAGCGTGGCCACCGCGAGGTACAGGCCTTTCACACGCAGGCTGGGAATGCCGAAGAAGATGCCCACCAGCGTGGCGAAGAAGCCGCCCGAGAGCAGGGCGATGATCAGCGGCATACCCTCGATGCGCACGTACGTGTTGTACGCCATGTACGCACCCACGGCCATGAAGGCGCCCGAGCCCAGGCTGATCTGCCCGCAATAGCCCACCAGGATGTTCACGCCGAGCGCGGCCAGCGCCAGGATCAGGAAGGGGATGAGGATGGCGCGGAACATGTACTCATCGACCAGCAGCGGCACGCCGATGAAGGCAAACGCGATGAAGGCGAGGATGACCCAGCGGTCCTGTGCGATCGGGAAGATCTGCTGGTCGGCGCGGTAGGAGGTCTTGAATTGACCGTTTTCACGATAGAACATGGTGTTTTCAATCAGTTGGGGTCAGAGCACATTGGCTGCGCAAATCGTGATCTGACCCACAAGGTATTCGGACTCAGACGCGATCGATGATCTTCTCGCCGAACAGCCCTTGCGGCCTGAACAGCAGGAACACCAGCGCGAGCACATACGCAAACCAGATCTCGATGCCCCCGCCCACGTAGGGGCCGAGGTAGACCTCGGAGAGCTTCTCGCCCACGCCGATGATCAGCCCGCCGATGATGGCGCCGGGCACCGAGGTGAGGCCGCCGAGGATGATCACGGGCAGGGCGCGCAGGGCCACGGTGGTCAGCGAGAACTGCACACCCAGCTTGGAGCCCCAGATGATCCCGGCCACCAGTGCGGTGATGCCGGCAACGAACCAGACGATGACCCAGATGCGGTTGAGCGGAATGCCGATGGATTGCGCGGCCTGGTGGTCATCGGCCACCGCGCGCAGGGCCCGCCCGGTGGAGGTTTTCTGGAAGAACAGCGAGAGCACCATCACCAGCAAGGCGGCCACACAGGCGGCATAGACGTCTTCGAGGTTGACCAGCACACCACCCTCAAACACCCCCTCGAACAGGAAGATCGGATCCTTGGGCATGCCCACGTCGATCTGGTAGATGTCCGAGCCGAAGATGGTCTGGCCCAGGCCGTCGAGGAAGTAGGTGATGCCCAGCGTGGCCATGAGCAGCGTGACACCTTCCTGGTTGACCAGGTGGCGCAGCACCAGGCGCTCAATGAGCCAGGCCAGCACGAACATGAGCGCGCCGGCCATGAGGAAAGCGATCAGGTTGCCCAGGAACTTGTCCTCGATGCCCAGCCAGCCCGGCACCCAGCCCGAGAAGCGCGCCATGGCCAGCGCCGCGAACAGCACCATGGCGCCCTGCGCGAAGTTGAAGACGCCGGAGGCTTTGTAGATGAGCACGAAGCCCAGCGCCACCAATGAATAGAGCATGCCGGCCATCAGGCCGCCGAGAAGAGCTTCAAGAAAGAATGCCATGGTGGTTCTCGATCAATGACTTGTGCCAAGGTAGGCACTGATGACTTCTTCGTTGTTGCGCACCTCTTCGGGCGTGCCGTCGCCGATCTTTTTGCCGTAGTCGAGCACCACCACGCGGTCGGAGATGTCCATCACCACGCCCATGTCGTGCTCGATCAGCACGATGGTGGTGCCGAACTCGTCGTTCACATCGAGGATGAAGCGGCTCATGTCCTGCTTCTCCTCCACGTTCATGCCGGCCATGGGCTCGTCCAGCAGCAGCACTTGCGGCTCCATGGCCAGTGCCCGGCCCAGATCCACACGTTTCTGCAGGCCATAGGGCAGGGTGCCCACGGGGGTCTTGCGAAAGGCCTGGATTTCCAGGAAGTCGATGATGTGTTCGACAAACTCGCGGTGCTGCTCTTCTTCTTTCTGCGCCCCACCGATGCCGAAGGGGTTGCGAAACGCCTGCGCAAAGAGGTTGCTTTTGATGCGCAGGTTGCGCCCGGTCATGATGTTGTCGATCACGCTCATGCCCTTGAACAGCGCCAGGTTCTGGAAGGTGCGTGCGATCCCCATCTCGGCGACCTGGCGGCTGTTCATGTGCTTGAAGGTCTGGCCGCGAAAGCTGATCGAGCCTTCCTGCGGCTGGTACACGCCGTTGATGCAGTTGAGCATGGAGCTCTTGCCCGCACCGTTGGGTCCGATGATGGCCCGCACCTCGTGCTCGCGCACGTTGAAGCTGATGTCGGTGAGCGCCTTGACGCCACCGAAGCGCAGGCTGATGTTGTGCACGTCGAGAATGACGTCGCCGATTTTTTTGCTCATGGGATTGTGTTCAGGCTGCGGCTTTCACCGGGGCAAAGGTCTTGGCATCGCCGAGCTTCAAGGTGGCGCTGACCGAGCCGCTGCGCCCGTCTTCGAACTTCACCTGGGTTTCGATGTACTGCTCGGTCTTGCCGCTGTAGAGCGCGTCCACCAACGCGGCGTAGCGCTCGCTGATGAAGCCACGGCGTACCTTGTTCGTGCGGGTGAGTTCACCGTCGTCGGCGTCCAGCTCCTTGTGCAGCACGAGGAAGCGGCTGATCTGGCTGCCCGCGAGCAATTCGTCTCGGCTCAGGTCGGCGTTGACCTTCTCCACGCAGTCGCGGATGAGTTCGTACACCTCGGGCTTTTGCGCCAGATCGGTGTAGCCGGCATAGGACAGGTTGCGCCGCTCGGCCCAGTTGCCCACGGCTTCGAAGTCGATGTTGAGCATCACGCACACGCGCTCGCGCTTGTCGCCCAGGGCCACGGCTTCCTTGATGTAGCTGAAGAACTTCAGCTTGTTCTCCACGTACTTGGGCGCGAACATGGCGCCGTCGTGAACGCCGCCCAGGATGCGGCCCACGTCTTTCACGCGGTCGATGATCTTGAGGTGGCCCGAGGCGTCGATGAAGCCGGCGTCGCTGGTGTGGTACCAGCCATCGGCCGTGAGCACCTCGGCGGTGGCGGTCGGGTTCTTGTAGTAGCCCTTGAGCAGACCGGGCGACTTCACGAGGATCTCGCCGCTGTCGCTGAGCTTGATCTCCACGCCTTCGCAGGGCACGCCCACGGTGTCGGCGCGGGCTTCGTGGTCGGGCTGCAGGCAGACGAACACCGCGGTCTCGGTGGAGCCGTAGAGCTGCTTGAGGTTGATGCCGATGGAGCGGTAGAAGCTGAAGAGGTCGGGGCCGATGGCTTCACCGGCGGTGTAGGCCACGCGCACGCGGCTCATGCCGAGGTTGTTGCGCAGCGGGCCGTAGACCAGCCAGTCACCGAGCTTGTATTTGAGGGCGTCCACCAGCCCGATGGGCTTGCCGTCCATGCGGGTGGGGCCCACGCGGCGGGCCACGTCCATGAAGTAATGGAACATGCCGCGCTTGAGCGAGCCCGCGTCTTCCATGCGGATCATCACGCTCGTGAGCAGACCTTCGAACACGCGCGGAGGTGCGAAGTAATAGGTGGGGCCGACTTCTTTCAGATCGATGGTGACCGTGGCGCCCGACTCGGGGCAGTTCACGACGTAGCCGGCCACCAGCCACTGCGCATAGGAAAAGATGTTCTGCCCGATCCAGGCGGGCGGCATGTAGGCCAGCACCTCGTCGGCGGGGGTGAGCTTGTCGAAGCGCGCGCCCACGTCGGCGCGGTTGATCAGCGTGTGGTGGGTGTGCACGACCCCCTTGGGGTTGCCGGTGGTGCCGCTGGTGAAAAACATGGCGGCCACGTCGCCGGGTTGGCACGCCGCCACCTGCTCGCGAAACAACTGCGGATGGGCCTTCGCGTGCACCTGACCGGCCGCGATGAGCTCTTCAATCCCACCCAGGCCGGGCTGGTCGTAATTGCGCAGGCCACGCGGGTCGTCGTAGTAGATGTTGGAGAGCTGCGGGCACTGCCCGCGGATTTCCAGCATCTTGTCGACCTGCTCCTGGTCTTCCACCACACAAAACCGGACGTCGGCGTTATTGATCGGAAAAACGCATTCACCCCCCACCGCGTCCTGGTAGAGCGGGATGGGGATGGCACCGAGCGATTGCGCCGCCAGCATGGTGGCGTAGAGGCGGGGCCGGTTGGCGCCGATCACCACCATGTGTTCACCGCGGCGCAGACCGGCCTGGTGCAAACCGCACGACAGCGCTTCGACCAGCCGGGCCATGTCGGCCCAGGTGGTGGTCTGCCAGATGCCGTATTCCTTCTCGCGCATCGCCGGGGCGCCGGGGCGGCGCTGGGCGTGGTCCAGCAACAGCTGGGGGAACGTCGTTTGCATGTTGTGTCTCCTGGAGCCGATCGGTTCGCCGGCGTCTGACGTGTCCCGCACAGGACACCGTTTGATGGAGGCCATCGTAGGACTTCGTTTGACGCCATGTTGTCCGTACGACGACAATCGCGGGTGAATCCTGTTAGGACTTTCCCCTACAGGCTGGCGCCTGGACACCGACATGAGCCCCTTCACGCCCCACCGCTCCGGCAACGATCTGCGCGACCGCGCCCGTGCGCCCACCGAAGCCGAACTGGCCGAGATTCCCTGGCTTGAGCGGCTGTCTGCGGTGGAGCGGGCCCGGGCCGAAGACGCCCTGCTGGTGGGCGACGCCGACGCGGGCGACTTCATCTGCCGTTTCGGCCGGCCGGTGACGTACTGGTTCGGTCTGGTGGACGGCCTGCTCAAAATGAGCAACGACGATTCACAAGGCCCGGTGGTCACCTTCACCGGTGTGGCGCCGGGCGGGTGGTTCGGCGAAGGCACCGTGCTCAAGCACGAGCAGTACCGCTACAACATCCAGGCCCTGCGCAAGAGTCGCGTGGCCGGCCTGCCGGTGGAGACGTTCGACTGGCTGCTCGACCACTCGATCGGCTTCAACCGGTTTGTGATGCACCAGCTCAACGAGCGCCTGGGTCAATTCATCGCGGCGCGCGAGATCGACCGCCTGAACAGCCCCGACCTGCGCGTGGCGCGCAACCTGGCGTCGTTGTTCCACCCCTTGCTCTCGCCCAACGTGGGTGGCGTGCTGCGCATCACCCAGCAGGAACTGGCTTATCTGGTGGGCCTGTCGCGCCAGCGCACCAACGAGGCCCTGACCACGCTGGCCGCCAAAGGCTGGATCCGCGTGGAATACGGCGGTTTGCGTGTGCTGGATCTGGCCGCGCTTCGTTCGGGTGTACTTGATGAGGGATGATCGACCCATGACCACCGACAAACCCGCCCGCACGCTCAAGCTCACCCCGGGCGCAGCACAAAAAAAACCCGCCGACCCGTTCGCCCCGCGGCGAGCGCCGGTGCGCCCGCCCGGCCCGGCCCGCGCCAAGAGCGTGTCGGCCTCCGCCCCCAAGCCGCCGCGTGAACCTTCGAAGCCCTACGGCGCGCAGCGAGGTGGCCCCGAAGGTGATCGCAACGAACGCCCGCGCCACAGCGCAGACCGCCCACGCTCGGGCGCAGCCGCCGTCCCGCGCGGCGACGACCGTGGCTGGAGCGAACGCCCGGCGCCGCGCCGCGCCGACGACCGTTTTGCAGCGCCTGAGCGCCCACAGCGCAGCGCGCCAGCCGCACCGCGCCCGCCCCAGCACCGGCCCGACCTGGCCCGCGTGGGCAACGTGCGCGGCGAGATCCGCCTGAACAAACGCATGGCCGACCTCGGCCTGTGCTCGCGACGTGAGGCCGACGAATGGATCGCGCGCGGCTGGGTGATGGTCAACGGTGAACCCGCCGTGATGGGCATGCCGGTGGCGCCCGACGCGCAGGTCGAGGTGCTGCCGCAGGCGCGCCACCAGCAGGCCGGGCAGGTCACCATCCTGCTCAACAAGCCGGTGGGCTATGTGAGTGGCCAGCCCGAAGATGGGCACGAGGCCGCGGCCACGCTGATCGGCGCGCCCAGCCAGTGGCGCGGCGACGCCAAGAACCCGGCCGATGGCCGCCGTTTTGCGCCCGAGCACACACGCGGTCTGGCCCCGGCCGGTCGACTCGACATCGACTCCACCGGCCTGCTCGTGCTCACGCAGGACGGCCGTGTGGCGCGGACGCTGATCGGCGAGAGCAGCGGCGTGGAAAAGGAATACCTGGTGCGCGTGCAGTTCGCGCCCAACGGCCCGATGGGCGCAGGGGTGATCGCCGAGAACGTGCAGGCCATCTTTCCGCCGCACCAGCTGGCCCGGCTGCGCCACGGTCTGAGCCTGGACGACCAGCCTTTGAAGCCCGCGCAGGTCGAGTGGCAGAACCCGGAGCAGTTGCGCTTTGTGCTGGTGGAGGGCAAGAAGCGCCAGATCCGCCGCATGTGCGAGCAGGTGGGCTTGCACGTGGTGGGTTTGAAGCGGGTGCGCATCGGGCAGGTGGTGCTGGGCAACCTGCCGGTGGGGCAGTGGCGGTACCTGCGAGCCGACGAGGGCTTCTGAGCCTTCAGGTTTCGCTGCGAGACCTCGCCGGGACATCGGCGCGAATCCCGAGCAAGCCGATCACTTTCACGCAAAAGGTGGGACACCGGGGCCACAATGCCCCATGACCCGCGCCAAACCCTCCACCACCCGACAGGCCGTGCTGCGCCACCTGCGGCCCAGCGACCTTCAAGCCGCGGTTCGGCTGGCCACGCAGGCCACCACTGGCGTGATCGGCATCGCCGAGGGGGTGCACCAGTCGGTGCGCCGCAAGCTGGGCCTGTCGGCAGGCACCGAGCCCGACCGCACGGGGGGGTTCACCGGTCAGATCTACCGCGGCATCCGTGGCGTCACCGAACTGGTCGGCCATGGGCTGGACGGGGCGCTCGCCACCCTGCTGCCGCTGCTGGACGACCCCTCCACGCACCCCGAAGCCTCGCCGGGACGCGAAGCCGTGCTGGCCGCGCTCAACGGCGTGATGGGCGACCGCCTGCTGGCGCAGGACAACCCCCTGGCCCAGCGCATGGAACTGCGCCTGGCCGGACAAGCTTTGCCCATGGAACGCCCCGCGCCCTTGCGCGAGCGGCTGGCGGGCGCCTCGCCCCACCTGCTGCTGCTGGCCCACGGCCTGTGCATGAACGACACGCAGTGGCTGCGCAACGGCCACGACCACGGTGCCCATCTGTCGCAGGCGCTGGGCTGCACGCCGGTTTACCTGCGCTACAACAGCGGGCTGCACACCTCCATCAATGGCCGCGAACTTGCCGGTCAGCTCGAACGCCTGGTGGCCCAGTGGCCCGCCATCGAGTCCATCACCGTGCTGGGCCACAGCATGGGCGGTTTGCTCGCGCGTGCGGCCGTGTTCTACGGCCGCCAGATGGGCCATCGCTGGCCCGCACAGCTCAAGCACCTGGTGTTTCTGGGCACGCCGCACCACGGCGCGCCGCTGGAGCGCGCGGGCCACGGGGTGGACGTGTTGCTCGCCGCCTCGCCTTTCACCTTGCCGTTCACGCGCCTGGGCATGCTGCGCAGCGCCGGCATCACCGACCTGCGCCACGGCCATGTGCTGGACGACGACTGGCAGGGCAGGGGCCGGTTCGACTCCCCGCACGACCACCGCGTGCCGCTGCCCTTGCCCGAGGGTGTGGCCTGCTTCGCCGTGGCCGCCACGCTGGCGCCCCAGCGCGGGCTGCTGGCCGACCGCCTCACGGGCGACGGCCTGGTGCCCTTGCGCAGCGCGCTGGGTCAGCACGACGAGGCCGCGCGCCGGCTGGTGTTTGCCAAGGACAGCCAGCGCACGGTCTACCGCACCGGGCATCTGGAGCTGCTCTCCAGCCCGGTGGTGGCGCAGCAGCTGGTGCAGTGGTTGGCACCATCGGTGGTGGAAGTCGACTGAGGTCCGCACCCGGCGCGGCTTGAAATCGCCGCGTCCGCCCATAATTTCGCCTCGCGACCGCCCTTCCAGGGCTTCTCCGTCTTTCTTTTTCACGAACTCCCATGAGCAAACAAACCCTGTCGTTCCAGGCCGAGGTGGCGCAGCTGCTGCACCTGGTCACCCATTCGCTGTACTCCAACCCCGACATCTTTTTGCGCGAGCTGGTTTCCAACGCATCGGACGCCTGCGACAAGCTGCGGTTTGAAGGTTTGAACAACGCCGCCTTGTTTGAAGACGCGCCCAACCTCGACGTGCGCGTGGCCTTCGACACCGAGGCCCGCACCATCACCATCACCGACAACGGCATCGGCATGAGCGCGCAGGAGGCGATCGACCACCTGGGCACCATTGCCAAAAGCGGCACCAAGGATTTCATGGGCCGGCTCAGTGGCGACCAGAAACAGGACGCCCAGCTCATCGGCCAGTTCGGCGTGGGCTTCTACTCTGGCTTCATCGTGGCCGACAAGATCACGGTGGAAAGCCGCCGCGCCGGCTTGCCAGCCGCCGAGGGCGTGCGCTGGGTCAGTGGCGGCACGGGTGACTTCGAGGTGGAGACCATCGAGCGCGCCGCGCGCGGCACCAGCGTCATCCTGCACCTGCGCGAGGATGCGGGCGACTACCTCGACCGCTGGAAGCTCAAGTCCATCATCGCCAAGTACTCCGACCACATCAGCCTGCCCATCCTGATGCAGAAAGAGGAATGGGACGCCGAGAAGAGCGCGTATGTGAAGCAGGACGAGTGGGAAGCGGTGAACTCGGCCAACGCGCTGTGGGCGCGCAGCAAGAAGGACATCAGCGACGAGCAGTACGCCGAGTTCTACAAAAACCTGAGCTACGACACCCAGGCCCCGCTGGCCTGGACCCACAACCGCGTGGAGGGCAGCACCGAGTACACCCAGCTGCTCTACATCCCGGCCAAGGCGCCGCAGGACCTCTGGAACCGCGACCGCAAGGCCGGCATCAAGCTGTATGTGAAGCGTGTGTTCATCATGGACGAGGCCGAGGCGCTCATGCCGGCTTACCTGCGCTGGGTCAAGGGTGTGGTGGACTCGGCCGACCTGCCGCTCAACGTGAGCCGCGAACTGCTGCAGGAAAGCCGCGACGTGAAGGCGATCCGCGAAGGCAACACGCGCCGCGTGCTGGCCATGCTGGACGACATGAGCAAGGACACGGCGAAGTACACCGGCTTCTACGCCGAGTTCGGCGCGGTGCTCAAGGAAGGACTGGGCGAAGACTTCGCCAACCGCGACAAGCTGGCCAAGCTGCTGCGTTTTGCCAGCACCGCCGGCAGCGAGCTGACCTCGCTGGCCGACTACAAGACCCGCATGAAGGACGGCCAGGCCACGATTTACTTCATCACCGCCGACAGCCTGGCCGCGGCGAAAAACAGTCCGCAGCTGGAGGTGTTCCGCAAGAAGGGCATCGAGGTGCTCCTGATGACCGACCGCGTGGACGAGTGGGCCTTGAGCTTCCTCACCGAGTTCGACGGCACGCCGCTGCAAAGCGTGGCCAAGGGCGCTGTGGATCTGGGCAGTCTGCAGGACGAGGCTGAAAAGAAGGCCGCCGAAGCCGCTGCGGAGGTCTTCAAGCCGGTGCTGGAGCGCCTGAAGGACAGCCTGAAAGACAAGGCCAAGGATGTGCGCGTGACCTCGCGGCTGGTGGATTCACCGGCCTGTCTGGTGGTGGAAGACGGTGACCTGTCCACGCAACTGGCGCGCATGCTCAAGCAGGCCGGCCAGCCCGCGCCCGATGTCAAGCCCATCCTGGAGGTGAACGCCGAGCACGCGCTGGTGAAGAAGCTGGAGACCAGCGAACACTTCGACGACCTGGCCCACATCCTGTTTGACCAGGCGCTGCTGGCGGAAGGCGGGTTGCCGGACGACCCGGCGGCTTATGTCAAGCGGGTGAACAGCCTCTTGATTTGATCGAGTGACCCCCGGACGGAGGGCGGGGGGTTGGTTGACTACACTGTGCCCCGGGGGTTCTTCCAGGGACAGGGCACTGCCCCGGTTCCTCAACACAGTCAACCGGTCCTACCGTGTACCTTCAGCGTCCATTCGATCACGTCGTCACCTTCCGCAACAGCCAGGGCGAGAGCGCTCGCGGAACCCTGACCAGCCTGCAGCGCCGCTCTCTGGTGATGGAGATCTACAACCCGTACTCCATCGTGCAGGTCAGCGAGGTGCTCGGCGAGCTGACCATCCGCTCCGGCGACAGCAACCTCTACAAGGGCAAGGCGGTGGTGGTGAGCCTGCTCAACACCGGGCTCATGGCGGTGGTGTCGGTGGCACTCATCGACGAGTGGTCCGACCTCAACGCGATTCGCGGCGACGTCAGCAAGGTGCATGACGAGGCCATGCGTTTTGTCGCCGATTGGGAGTCGCGCTTCAAGGTCAAACAGAGCTACCAGGTCACGATCAGCGAATTCCGTGCTTTTCTCGCCGAGACCGCCCGCTGGGCGGACCAGGCAGACATGTCATCTGTCTTGCCCCGTGAAGCAGATGGGCGACTGCGATCCGATGTCTTCGACGAGCTTGCCGAGCCGATCATGAAGAAGGGCGCAGAGTATTTCGTCTGGCTGGAGGAAGAGGGCTCGCGCATACCGGAAGAAGATGCCGTTGCCCACCGCAACTTTGCGCAGACGGCGCTGCACCCGTTGCTGTTGCGGGCGCCTTTCGTGTACCGAACCTTTGCCAAGCCGCTGGGGTACGCTGGCGACTACGAGATGGTCAATCAGATCCTGGCCGATCCGCGTCAGGGCAACAGCACCTATTTCCAGATCATCAACGCCTTTTTCCTGAAGGCGGCGGTCGCGCAGGCGCACCGCAACCGGATCGACATTCTGGTCGAATACCTGGGCCGCGTTGCTGCCGATGCAAAGCAGGCGGGGCGCAAGGCGCGTGTGCTCAACGTCGCCTGCGGGCCCGCTGTCGAGATTCAGCGCTTCATCGCGTCAGATCCCAACGCCGAGAGCCTGTCATTCACGCTCCTGGACTTCAGTGAGCCTACGTTGGAATACACCCGGTCCTGCATTGAGCGCGCGGGCAAAGAGGGTGGAAAGCAGGTCGAGGTCGAGTACGTGCAGGAGTCCGTGCACCAGTTGCTCAAGAGGGCGTCCAAGCGCGAGGACGGGCTGGATGAAGGTGTCTTCGATTTCGTCTACTGCGCGGGACTCTTTGACTACCTCTCCGACAAGGTTTGCTCACGGTTGCTGGAGTACTTCGTCGCGCGAACACGTCCGGGTGGCTTGGTGATGGTCACCAACGTTCATTCGTCCAATCCCCAGAAGAATGTGATGGAGCATCTCCTGGAGTGGCATCTCATTTACCGCGACGAGGCTGGCCTCGAAGCGGTGTTGCCGCCGCTGCGCGAAGAGACCCGCCTTTTCACGGACGCCACGGGCGTCAATGTCTTTGCCGAGTTCCGCGTCCCGGGGTCGACGTGAGCGGTCAATCGCCGATGAATCCACCCCAGCTGTCTCACTACCACCAGGAACTCAGCGAGTTCCGGCTTTCTTACAGCAAAGCCGGTGCGGTTGTTTCCATCGTGCTGGTGTTGATGGGCCTTGGGCTGGACTACACGCTGTATCCCGAAGCCTTCTCCACCCTGGCGCCCGCGCGCTTCGTGGTTGCCGCCCTGACGCTGGCCATCCTGGCGTTGTTGCACTCCAGCAAGGGGCTGGGCTGGGTTCGCCCGCTCACGTTGGTGTGGCTCGCGCTGCCGCAGGCGATGATCGCCTGGATGATCGGGGTCACCGATGGCGTGAATTCCATTTACTTCGTCGGGTTGCATCTCGCCTTGTACGCCACCGGCATCATCCTTCCCATTGCGTTCATCGAGAGCCTCGCCTTCGGACTGTTCACCTACGCGCTGTACGCCATTGCCTGTTACCTCCACCCCTTGGGACTGCAGGATTTCAACCGGTTTGCAGGCGTCTCGCTCTTCATTTTGTTTTCGGCCACGATCAGTTCTTTCTGTACCTACTTCAATGAGCGCGGGCGCTACAACATGTTCGCGCTGCAGCGGCAGGTGGCGGAGAAGAACGAAGCCTTGCTGAAGACGAACGCGGCGTTGGCCGAAGTCAAGGGCCAACTGATCCAGCGCGAAAAAATGGCCGCCATCGGCACCTTGTCCGCCGGCCTGCTGCACGAGCTCAACAACCCGGTGAACTACAGCCTGATGGCGATCGACATGGGACTGACCTGCCCCGGCGTGGAGGTCGATCCCATGCTCAAGGAGAGCCTCGGCGATGCGCGCGAGGGCATGCAGCGCATCCAGAACATCGTCTCCGACCTCAAGACCTTTGCCTATCAGAAGCCGGGGCAGGACGCACAGCGCCCATTTTTGCTGGGCAACGCCCTGCGTTCGGCCTTGCGGCTGGCCGGCTACGAGCTCAACGGCATCGACGTGCCGGTGGAGCTGCCGCAAGACACCCATGTGCTGGGCGACGAGCCCGCCATCATCGGTGTGCTGATCAACTTGCTGAGCAACGCAGCCCATGCCCTGCAGGCGGTCAAGCGCGACCAACCGCAGATCGCGGTGACCGTGGTGCCGCTGGACCAACGCCTGCTGGTGAAGGTGCGAGACAACGGCACCGGCATTGCACCCGAGAACCTGGGTCGGGTGTTCGAGCCCTTTTTCACCACACGCGATGTGGGTGCCGGCCTCGGGCTGGGCCTGAGCGTGAGTTACGGCATCGTGCAGCGTCACGGCGGCACCCTGGCGGTGGACAGCGAGCCGGGCGCGTGGACCGAGTTCAGTTTTGATTTGCCGAGACCACCATGAGCATGCAAGCCCCCGACGCGCACCGGGGTCCCCGGGGACCCCACGCGATCCTGATGGTGGACGACGAGCCGCAGGCGTGCAAATGGTTTGCCCGCCTGTACGGCACGGAATTCAACGTGTTCACCGCCGCCAGCGTGGACGAAGCGCTGGTGTTGCTGCGCGAGCGCGGCCACGAAGTGGCGGTGCTGCTCACCGACTACTCGATGCCGGTGCGCGATGGCGTGGCCCTGCTCAGCGAAGTGCGTCGGCTTTACCCGCATGTGGCGCGCTTGCTGGTGTCGGCCTATGCCGACAAGGACGTGGCCATGTCGGCGGTGAATGAAGGCCATGTCGAGAAGATTCTGGAGAAACCACTGGACGACGCGATCACGCGCCGCGCCTTGCGCGAAGCGCTGGAAGCCAGCGTGCGCCGCTGGCGCGACCAGTCGGTGGTTGCGCGGCGCGAGTCGGCCTTGCGCGAGACGCTGGGTTTTCTGGCGCACGAGGTCACCTCGCCGCTGGCCACGGTGCGTGGTTACCTCTCGGCCATGCGCGAGAACCACCGATCGAGCCCGGAGAACAGTGAGGGCATGGCCCACATTGCACAGCAGAAGCCCGGCGATGTGTTGTTCATGATCGAAGCCGCGCAGCGGCGTGCCGAGTACGCGCAGTCGCTGGTGTCCACCTTCGTGCAGACGGCGCGTGACGCGACCCAGGGTGATGCGTCGGCCAGTCTGTGCGCCAGCGATCTCGTGCGCGCGGTGCAGGCCGAGTATCCGTTTGAAGCGGCTGAGGCCGGCTGGTTGTCGACTGAACTGGCGGCCGATTTCACGCTGCCCGGACGGCGCGACCTGCTCTATCTCGTGCTGTGCACACTGGTCAAGAACGCCCTCATCGCCCTGCGTGCCGAGCCACCACCACACCCCCAGGTGCACATGACGCTGGACCGCCTGGCCATGTTGCCTGGCCTGAGCCCGCAGCCGTCCCTGCGCGTGCGTGACAACGGCCCAGGCATTCCGCCCGAGGTGCTCATGAAGCTCACCCGCGAGCCCGTGACCACGCGCGCCGGCAGCGGCGGCAGCGGCATGGGCCTGTTGTTTTGTCAGCGCGTGATGACCACCCTGGGTGGCGACATTGCCGTGCACTCCACCCCGGGCCAGGGCACGGTCGTGACCCTTTATTTCCCACCGTCGTCCGACGACACCCCGGCCGAGGAGAACCGATGACCCCCACGAAAATTCTGTATGTCGACGACGAGGCCATGGCGCTGAAGTATTTCGAGCGCCTCGTCAGCCCGCTGGCGCCGGTGCTCACGGCGGGCTCGGTCGAGGAAGGCCGTGCCGTCCTGCTGACGCACGGAGCCGACGTGGCCGTGCTGGTGTGCGACCAGCGCATGCCCGGCGAGCGCGGCAACGAGCTGCTGCGCCACGCCCGCGAGTACTACCCCGGCGTTGTGCGCATGCTGACCACCGCCTATTCGGAACTGGGCGATGCGATAGAAGCCATCAACACCGGTGAGATTTACCGCTACATCAACAAGCCCTGGGAGCTGGAGAGCCTGCGGGCCGACCTGAAAAACGCCCTGGAGCTGGCCGTCTTGCGCAGCGAGCGCGACAGCCTGATGCGCGACCGCTTGCTGGCGCAGCAAAGCCGCCTGCTGGCCAACCGTCTGTCGGCCTTGTACATGGTGAGTTCGGCCGTGCACGCCGGTGGCCATGAGCAGGCGATCCACCGTTTTGCCGAGGCCGCGTGCGCGGTGGGTGGCGCCGAGCCTCTGGTGGACTGGAACCGATGGGACCACGCCGATCTGCTGCAAGCCGAAGCCCAGCGCGGCGCGGCCATTGCGTCGCACCTGCGCGATGCCTTGCAGGCCTTCGGTCCCCGGGGCGAGAGCGGCGACGCCTGGGCGGCGCTGGCGCGGGCCTTGGGCGGCGAGCCGCACGGTGACGGGGTGCTCGTGGCCGATGCCACCGTGTTCACCGCGTTGCTGGTCTCACCCGCTGGTGAATCGCCCACCGCGGCCCAGGTTGCGTGGCTGGCCTGGCTGCTGTGGCAGGACGGCTGCGCCCGTGTGACGCCGGCTCAGGGCGGGTGGTGGGTGGGGGCTGCCGAGCCCGACGCGCTGCGCGCCGACTGGCTCGCCGATGCGATGGAGCGGCTGGGCAAGGACCCGGCTTGAGGCCTGGGTCTTGTTTTGCATGCCTCGGCCCGCGCCGTGGAACCCCGGCGTATGAAAATGGTCTGTCCACGAGGGGCTTGAATTCACCCTGCCCCTGCATCACCCGGAGCCACCTCATGAACGCACCACGATCCCTTTCCCCTCTGTCCCGGCACGCCGCTCGCCTGGCCGCCTGTCTGTGCGCGGCAGCCTTGCTCGCCGGCTGCTCCGCGGGCGTTGGGGTGGGCATTCCGATCGGTCCGTTTTCCATTGGCGTGGGCGTGGGCACGGGCGGTGTGAACGCCGGCATCAGCACCGGTGTGGGCCCCGTGGGCGTGGGCGTCGGGGTCAACCAGCGCGGTGCGGTGAGTGCCGGTGCCGGCGTGGGCACCAGCACCCCGATCGGCAACAGCAACGCGCGGGTGGGTGTCGGTGTGGGCACCAGCACCACCATTTACGATCCCGATCGCGTTCCCCGGTGAGCACCGATTGCCAGAATGAAAAAAGCCCGTCCGGCTCGCGCCGGACGGGCTTTTTGCCTGGTGAGCCGAGGCTCAGACCAGCGTGATGGTCACGTTGATGTTGCCGCGGGTGGCGTTGGAGTACGGGCACACCTGGTGGGCGGTGTCCACCAGATCCTGTGCCACGGCGCGGTCCATGCCAGGCAGGCTCACGTTCAGGCGGGCCGCGATGCCGAAGCCGGCCGGGATGGGGCCGATGTCCACTTCGGCATCGATGGCGGCATCGGCCGGGACAGCGATTTTCTTCATGCCGGCCACGTGTTTCATGGCGCCCATGAAGCACGCCGAGTAACCGGCAGCAAACAGCTGCTCGGGGTTGGTGGCCGCGCCCGAGCCGCCCATGGCCTTGGGTGGCGAGAGCTTGACGTCGAGCATGCCGTCGTCGGAACGCGAGGTGCCTTCGCGGCCGCCGGTGGTGTGGGCGCGGGCGGTGTAGACGACTTTGTCGAGGGAAGTGGGCATGGTGTGGCTCCTGGGGGTTGAATCGCTTGCGGGAAGCGGGTGGGTGAAATGGGCTGAACTTGACATCGGGATCAGGCGGTCAGTCGGTCGCGCAGGGCCTGCACCTGCCGCGTGAGTGCGAGCACCTCGGCCACGTCGCATTGGGTGGCTTGCAGCACACAGCCGGGAATGCGCGCGGCGCGTGTTTTGAGTTTTCGACCCGCCGCCGTGAGGCGGATCAGCACGCGGCGTTCGTCTTGCACGTCGCGCAGGCGGGTCACGAGTTCGGCGGCCTCCAGCCGTTTGAGCAGCGGGGTGAGGGTGCCCGAATCAAGGTGCAGGCGTTCCCCGAGCTCGGAGACGGCCACGCCGTCGTGTTCCCACAGCACCAGCATGGCCAGGTACTGCGGGTAGGTCAGTCCGATCTCCTCGAGCAGCGGCTTGTAGAGCTTGGTCATGGCCAGCGAGGCCGAGTACAGGGCAAAGCAGAGCTGGTGGTCAAGCTGCAGGGCCTGGTCGCTGGAGAGGCGTGGGCTGTTCATGGGTGTGGACTGTAGCGAGCAATTGAATTGCGTGCAATTTAATGGCGAGCAACCACATTGCCGTCAAGGACATCGCGAGCTCGTTGGACAGGGTTCAGGCCATCAGGGGTTCGCCCTGCATCTCTTCGATCTGCTCCACCAGCATGTCCACCTGCCCCTGCCAGTAGTCGCGGCTGCCGAACCAGGGGAAGTTGATCGGGAAGGCCGGGTCGTCCCAGCGCCGCGCGACCCAGGCGCTGTAGTGGATGAGCCGCAGCGTGCGCAAGGGTTCGATCAGCGCGAGCTCGCGCCGGTCAAACGCACGGAACTGTTCGTAGCCGTCGACCAGCGCACCGAGTTGCTGCGTCTGCTGGCGGCGATCGCCGCTGAGCAGCATCCAGAGGTCTTGCACGGCCGGGCCGGTGCGTGCGTCGTCCAGGTCCACAAAATGCGGGCCGGCACCGGGCTGGCCCTCGGGTGTCCAGAGGATGTTGCCGGGGTGGCAGTCCCCGTGCAGGCGGATGCGCCGGATGCTGTCTTCGTCCAGCACCGCGCCGGGTTTGAGCACCGGGTGCGCTTCGATCAGGGCCAGCGCTTCTTCCAATGCGGCCGACCAGGCGGTGCGCACCTCGGGCGCCACGGCGGCGTGTTCCATCAACCAGTCGCGCGGCTCGTGCGCAAAGCTCGCACTGTCCAGTGCCGGGCGCACGTGAAAAGGCTGGCTGGCACCCACGCTGTGGATGCGTGCGAGAAAGCGACCAATCCACTCCAGCACCTCGAAGTTGTCGAGCTCGGGGCGGCGCCCGCCGCGGCGCGGGCTCACCGCGAAGCTGAAGCCGCCGAAGTGGTGCAGCGTCTCGCCTTGCACACGCAGCGGTGGCACGGCCGGTATCTCGGCGGCCACCAGCTCTTCGGCGAAGGCGTGTTCTTCGGCAATCTGCGCGTCGCTCCAGCGACCGGGGCGGTAGAACTTGGCCACCACCTGGTCCACGCCGTCCAGGGGCGACTCCAGGTGCATCTGGTACACGCGGTTCTCGAAGCTGTTGAGCGCGGCCATGCGCCCGTCGCCCCACAGGCCGATGCTGGCCAGCGCGTCCTGCACCACGTCGGGGGTGAGGGCGCTGTAAGGGTGGGTGCTGGGTTGGTCAGAGGTCATGGGCCATTGTCACCGTTGCTGACCTGGGCACCGGTTGCGCGCACCTATCATCGGCACATGGCCAAACACAAACCCTCTCCCCGCGCTGTGCCCACCTTGCAGGAACAACTGCCGGAGCTGCGCGAAGGCCAGTCGGTCGCCTTGCTGCAGGAGCTGCACATCCTCACCCGCGAGGGCAAGCTCAACCAGGACACACGCCGCAAGCTCAAGCAGGTCTACCACCTGGTGCAGTTCATCGAGCCGCTGCTGGCCGAGGTGCTGGCCGCGCGCGGCGATGTGACCCTGGCCGACCACGGCGCGGGCAAGTCCTACCTGGGATTCATCCTGTACGACCTGTTCTTCAAGTCGAAAACCGTGGGCCGTGTGATCGGCGTGGAGACCCGGGCCGAGCTGGTGGCGACATCGCGCGCGCTGGCGGCCAAGCTGGGCTTCGAGCGCATGGACTTTCTGGCCACCACGGTGCAGGAAGCGCTCACGCACCCGGGCTTGCCCGCGCGCATCGACGTGGTGACTGCGCTGCACGCCTGCGACACCGCCACCGACGACGCGATTGCGTTTGGCCTGGCCAAACACGCCAGCCACATGGTGCTGGTGCCGTGCTGCCAGGCCGAGGTGGCCGGTGTGCTGCGGAAGCACAAGGCGCTGAGCCTGTCCCGCTCGCCGCTGGCCGAACTCTGGCGCCACCCGCTGCACACGCGCGAGTTCGGCAGCCAGATCACCAATGTGCTGCGCTGCCTGCAGCTCGAAGCCAGCGGCTACAGCGTGACCGTGACCGAGCTGGTGGGCTGGGAACACTCCATGAAGAACGAGTTGATCCTCGCCCGTAGAATGGCCGACGACCGACACGGGGCCCGCGAGCGGGCCCGGCAGCGGTTGACACAGGTGCTCGACGAGCTGGGCCTGCCGGAACTCCAGTCGCGTTTTGCGGTCGACTCCGGTGCGTCCCCCGTGACGGCCTGATTGTTCGTGGTGGCCCTTCGGGCCACCGGTTTGCCATTTTCCCGGTGTACAAGTCAGCGCCACGCTGATGCCGGTTTGCCCGGTGGTTCCAAGGTGCTTCGCACCCGGGAGCGCCATCCCACAGACCCCATCCTGGAGAGCCTGCCATGGTCACCGATTTCGCTTTTTTGTTGCAGTCCATCGCCTGGCCCCTGGTGCTGCTGCTGGCCTGGTTCACGGCCGAGTGGTTGTTCGAGCGCTGGCACATTCCGCGCGTGAGCAGCTACGTGGCGGTGGGCCTGATCGGCGGGCTGGTGAACCTGCCAGGCCTCACCACCGACGTGCCTGGTTTGCCGTTTCTGGCCAACGTCGCGCTGTCCCTGGTGCTGTTCGAGCTCGGCTACCGCATCAACCTGCGCTGGTTCCGCCACAACCCGTGGATGCTGGCGCTCGGCGTGGTGGAGTCCTTCGTGACCTTCGGCCTCATCTACTGGGTCAGCGGTTACTTTGACTTGCCGGTGGACCACCGCCTGATCATCGCGGCGCTGTCCATCTCGGCCTCGCCCGCCGGCGTGGTGCGCGTGGCCAACGAGCTGCGCAGCGCGGGCCAGGTGACCGAGCGCGTGCTGCACCTGTGTGCGATCAACTGCATCCTCTCGGTGGTGGCGCTCAAGCTGGTGGTGGGCTACTGGTACCTCAACACCTCGGGCGATCTGGTGCTCGCCGCATTCGGCAGCATGTACGTGGTGGCCACCTCGGTGGCCATCGGAGCCCTGCTGGGCGTGGCCGTGCCCTGGCTGCTGCGCCAGCGCAACACCCATGAGCGCGGGGTCACGGTGGTGTTTGCCCTGGCGGTGCTGTTGCTCACCACCGCCGCTTACGGGCTGAAGCTTTCGCCGCTGCTGGCCGCGCTCTCGTTCGGCATCGTGGCGCGCGAGCGGCGCGTGCACCTCACCAACGCGCAGCGCGACTTCGGCACCGCGGGCGATCTGCTCTCGGTGTTCCTGTTCGTCTACATCGCTTCGCTGCTGAACTGGGCAGACGTCGGCGCCGGCATGCTCATGGGCCTGCTGCTGATCGCCGTGCGCGCCGCGTCCAAGGTGGGTTGCAACCTCGTGGCTGCGCGCCTCTCGGGCATCACGGAGCGCAAAGGTTTGCTCACGGGGCTGGCGCTCACACCCATGTCGGCGTTTGCCATCCTGTTGCTGGAGCAGAGCCGCCTCTACGGTTTCGCGCCGGCGGTGGCGGTGCTGTCGGCCATGGCCGGGATGATGGTGGTGCAGGAACTGCTGGGGCCCCTCGTCACGCAGCGGGCACTGATGACCGCCCACGAAACCCACGTCACGAAGGAGTAAGCCATGCCGTTGGAAACGTTCAAGTCATCCGATTCGCTGACCATGGGTGTGGAGCTCGAGCTGCAGCTCGTCAACACCTACGACCTCGACCTCTCCAGCAGCGCCAACGACCTGCTCGAATTGCTCAAGCGCAAGCCGTTCCCGGGTGTGGTCACGCCCGAGATGACGCAAAGCATGATCGAGATCGCCACCGACGTGCAGCGCGAGCACGGCCCGCTGCTGGCGCAGCTCCAACAGATCCGCGACACGCTGGTGCGCGCGGGTGACCGGCTCAACATCGAGATCGCGGGCGGTGGCACGCACCCGTTCCAGCGCTGGTTCGAACAGCGCATCTTTTCCAAGCCGCGCTTTCAGGAGCTCTCGGGCCTCTACGGCTATCTGGCGAAGCAGTTCACCGTGTTCGGGCAACACGTGCACATCGGTTGCGCCAACGCCGACGAGGCGCTGTTCCTGCTGCACTCGCTCAACCGCTACGTGCCGCACTTCATTGCGCTCTCGGCCTCGTCACCGTTCTCGCAGGGCGTGGACACGCTGTTTGACTCGGCACGGCTCAATTCCGTGTTCGCGTTTCCGCTCAGCGGCCGCGCGCCGTTCACGTTGAGCTGGGACGACTTTGCCAACGTGTACTTCACCAAGATGGAGAGCACCGGTGTGGTCAAGTCCATGAAGGACTTTTACTGGGACATCCGGCCCAAGCCCGAGTACGGCACCATCGAACTGCGTGTGTGCGACACGCCGTTGACGGTGGAGCGCGCCGCGGGCCTCGCGTGTTATCTGCAGGCGCTGTGCCGCCACCTGCTGGAGCGCAGCGAACCACCGCCCGAAGAAGACGACTACCTCGTCTACACCTACAACCGTTTTCAGGCCTGCCGCTTCGGGCTCGACGGCATGATGGTCAACCCCAAGACGCGCGAGCAGATCAGCATCCGCGAAGACATCCTGGCCACGTTGCGAAAGATCGCGCCGCACGGTCAGGCGCTCAACTCGATGGCCGCGCTGGACGAGATCGAGCGCACCGCCGGCCGTGTGGGCAACCACGCCACTTTTCTGCGCAACCAGTACCGGGAGAGCGGCAGTGTGCAGGCGGTGGTGCGGGCCAGTGTGGAGGCGCTGCGGCAGGGACCCGTCCTGTAGGCTGCGCCAGGCGGCCGCCTCAGCCCCTGGGCACGTGCAGCACACAGCAGCTGCGGTAGGTGTCGAACCAGGCGTCGGTGTCCATGGGTGGCCAGTGCCCATTCACGGTACTGGGGAGGCCGGTCTTGCCGTGATCGCGTTGCCAAAGGTGCACCGACACATTGAACACGTAGGCCTCGCGGCTGCGGCTGCTGCCCGTCACGTGCAGGGCCAGTGCCTCGTCGTTGTCCAGCTGCCTGCGCACGCCGTCCACCACGATGTACCGCACACCGTTGAGCCAGCGGCGGTGGCATTGCTCTGCCACCCACCCCCAGTCCGTGGGTTGCAGCGGGCAGGGCACCACGCCGCCGTCGCGGCGGTCCAGCCGAAGCGCCTCCTTGGCCAGCGCGGCGCTCAGCGCGCTCGTGAACTGGGCCTTGCGTTGAACGCTTTGCTTCTGGCGCGCCAGCTGCTCGCGCAACGCGGTGAGCCCCGCGTCGGCCCGGGAGAGTTCAAGCTGGGTGGCTTCTTCGTCGAAGGCATCCTGGGCGATGTCCAGCGCGGCACACAGCCGATCCAGGTTGTCTGCCAGGCTGGTGGCCTCGCTGACCACGTCGGTGGCCATCTTGAGTTGCTCGGCAATGGGCAACATGTCGCGGACCTCGTCTCGGAGAAAGGCCGCGGTGGCGGCATAGCCCTGAGCAGCGACAGCGGCGATGTCCTGAACCGAGGGCTCGGGATCAACCCGCTCCTCGCGGCGGGGCGTGGCCTCGCCGGGCGGCGGATGGTTCGGCGGCGGGACGCGTGGTGCCGGTATCGCCCTGGCCTTGGTCAACGCTGCTCCGCGGTCCAGCGGGCGCCGACGCGGTCCTGTCACCGGGCCATCGATCCAGCGCAGCAGCTGGCTCAGCGACAGGCGTTGCAGGGTGTCCCGTTCTGCGGCATCCAACCCGGCTTCATGGCCGGCGGACAGGGCGATCGACGGTGCCGCGGACTGCTGTCGGGCTTCTTCCGCCTGGCGGTTGCGCTCGCGCTGACCCAGCCGCAACAGGGTCTGCAGTGCGTTCTCTTCGGTGGCCAGGCGCGCCTCCTTGACCCGCTCAAGGGCCTTCCGACTGGACTCGGTGAACTCGCCCACCGACTGCCCCCTCTCGATGGCCTCCACCGACAGCCGGATGATCAAGGCGTCGTCCACATCGAGGCGCGCGCTTGCGCGCGCCAGCGCTTCCTGTGCCACCGCAGCGCCGGTGAGACCGGTGTCTGCGGCGGCCATGGCGACCGCATCGCGCAAGGCTGCTGCCCGGTTGGGCGCTGGCAGGCGGCTCGCGGCGAAAGCCTTGTCCAGTTCCGCGATGACCGATCCCCCCTTGACTTTCGACATGACGGTCTGGAACGCCTCTTGCAGCGCGGCAACCTCGCTCGGGCGCGCGCTGGTCAGCGAGGTGGTGGCCACGCTTTTGAGCGAGGCCTGGATGGCAGGGTCCTTGACGCGTGATGCGATGCCGTTGAGCACTTGCATGGCCTTTTTGAGAGGCTGGAGCACCGCCAGCTTGGGATCGAACAATTCCTCGCGCACCCTGGTGCACCAATGCTGGACAAACATGTCCAGCTCCGGCCCCGAGCGCAGGTAGCCGACCGCCTTGAGGCACTTCACGATACCGCCGATCCCGACGTGCGCCTTCACATCCGCAGCGTCGAACTCGGCGTCCACGAGCGTCTGGATCTCGCGGTTGCGTTGTTCAATTTCGGCGTCGGGCAGGTCGAAGTACGCCATCCCGATGTCGATCGCGTAGTCGACGAAGTCGTCGGGCACACAGGGCAGGGCCGAGGCAATGCCCATGTAGAGGCGGTTGCGGCGCTCTCCGATGGGGATGGATCCCGCCCGTTGGATCAAGGTCGCCCGTTTGAGGCGGCCCGCCTCGGCAATGACGACCGGCTCGCGCAGGTTCCATTTCGGGTACTCAACGAGCAAAAAACCATCGGGATTGATCGACAGATGTCCGTACATGTGACCTCCTGCTTCGGCGCCGTGGAGCGGATCGTTGGCCTGAGGTCAGTGTGGTGGGGGTGCGGCCGTTCGGGAATCGCCTGGGCAGCCCAGCGGCCCGACCGTTGGCTTGTCCGCTTGTCAGCGCCAGGGACGGTGTTGTAAGGCAACTTCTGACAGACGGAATGGGGCTGCGCCGACTTAACGTCCTGAAGGCCCCCCGATACAGTTTGTTTCATCGACACCCGATCTGAAACATTTCTGTATTTCCCCCAGGAGCCCAACATGTCCACCCCTTCCAGCCGCCTCAATCCCTTCGTCCTCATGCTCGATCCGGAAGCCGTGATCCACGCCATGGAAACCAGCGCCAACCTGCGCGGCCTGCGCCAGCGCATCTGCCGCCCGCTGGACAAGCCGCTGATCCCCAAGATTTTTGATGCCGCCCGCGACTTCGATGCCGTGATCGAAGCCGAAGAGTTCATGGACTCCGGCGCCGAGTTGTACGTTGAAGCGCAGCCTGCGCTCCACACCGTCCACTGAAAACTACCTTGAAAAGCGCTTGCGCGTGAGCGCCAGGGCCAGCCAGAACGCTGCCACGGTGTAGACCAGCAGCACGCCCGCATGCAGCCAGGGCTGCGCAGGCCATTGGTCCATGAACAGAGGTCGCACCAGTTCCACCGCGTTGGTCAGCGGCAGCCAGTCGGAGAGGTGGCGCACCACCACCGGCAGTTGCTCCCGCGGAAAGAAGACGCCGGACAGGAACATCATCGGTGTCAGGAACAGCGTGAAGTAGTAGGTGAAAAAGTCGTAGCCCTTCGCCAGGGCGTTGAACACCAGGGCAATGCACGAGAACGTGATGCCCACGCCCAGCAGCACGGGCCACGCCAGCAGCAGTTTGGGCGAATGGCTGATGCCCAGCGCAAGCATCACGCCCATGATGGCGGTGACCGAAAACAAGGCCTTGAAGCCTGCCCACAACATCTCCGCCAGCACCACGTCGTCCAGGCTCACCGGCGCGTTCATGATGCCGTCCCAGGTTTTCTGCACGTGCATGCGCGAGAACGCCGAGTACAGCGCCTCGAAGCTGGCCGCGTTCATCGCGCTCATGCAGATGCTGCCGCTGGCGAGAAACAGGATGTAGGGCACGGCCACACCGCCCTGCGGCGTGTGGATGGTGACTTGCCCGACCAGCGCGCCCATGCCGTAGCCAAACGCCACCAGCCACATCAGCGGCTCGGCGATGTTGCCCACCAGGCTGGGGATGGCGAGCTTCTTCCAGACCAGCAGGTTGCGCAGGAAGACCGGCCACCAGCGCATGGACAGGCGTGGGGCGACCCAATGGGAAGGTGTTGCAGCGAGTGTTGGTGTGTTCATGGTCTACCCGTCTTCCCGAATCTGGCGGCCGGTGAGTTTCAGGAACAAATCTTCCAGGTTCGCCGGCCGGTGCAGCGTGCGCAGCTGCGGATGCGCGCCCAGCGCCGCCAGCAGCGGCATGGCCTGCGCGGTGTAGAAGAACACCGTCTCGCCGCTCACCTCCACGCGCGCGGCCAGTGCACGGATCGACGCGTGCTCCTCGCCCTGCGCCAGCGCCAGCGCACCCTGGCCGTACACCTCCACCACATCGGGCTCCAGGTGCTGCGCGATCAGTTCGCGGGGCTTGCCTTCGGCGATCTTGCGGCCGTGGTCCAGCACCAGCAGGCGCGAGCACAAGCGCTCGGCCTCGTCCATGAAGTGGGTGGTCAGCAAGATGCTCTTGCCTTGCTGCAACAGCAGTTGCAGGCGCTCCCACATCAGGTGGCGCGCCTGCGGGTCCAGGCCGGTGGTGGGCTCGTCCAGCATGAGCAGGCGCGGGTCGTTCACCAGCGCACGCGCCAGCGACAGGCGCCGCTTCATGCCGCCCGAGAGTTCGCCCGGTTTGGCCTGCGCCTTGTGCGAGAGTGCGGCGAATTCGAGCAGCTGTGGAATGCGCGCCCGCACCTGGGCTGCGGGCAGCCCGAAGTAGCGCCCGTACACCAGCAGGTTCTCGGCGCAGTCGAAGTCGGGGTCCAGCGTGTCCATCTGGCTCACCACGCCGAGCTGCGCCTTGATGGCCAGCGCGTCGCGCGGCATGTCCAGCCCAAAGGCGGTGATGGTGCCGGCGTCGGGTGCCGTCAGGCCCAGGCACATGCGGATGGTGGTGGTCTTGCCGGCGCCGTTGGGCCCGATCACGCCCAGGCACTCCCCGGGCTCGATGGAAAAACTCAGGTCATCCACCACGGTGCTCCCGCCGTAGCGTTTGACGAGGTGCTGGCATTCAAACAAGGCTGGCGTCATGGTGCGGGATTGTGCCCTTCCGCTCAGGCCTCTGAAGGGGCCGCCCCTACAATGCGGGGCTGCCCGTCAGGGTCTTGTCTCCTCAGCTCCGCCCATCCATGTCCCTCGCCGTTTCCCTGCAATACCTGTTTCCGAAACGTGCGCTCACCGAGTTTGGCGGCTGGGTGGCCAACGGCCGCTGGGGCGCCGTCACCCAATGGATCATCCGCCGCTTCATTCGCAAGTACGGCGTGAACATGGCCGAGGCCGCGAACCCGGACCCCGCCGCCTACGGCAACTTCAACGAGTTTTTCACGCGTGCCCTGAAGCCCGGCGCGCGCCCCCTGGCCGACACCACCTTTGTCTGCCCGGTGGACGGCGCGATCAGCCAGTTTGGTGCGATCGCGCGCGACCAGATCTACCAGGCCAAGGGCCACACCTACAGCACCCGTGCGCTGGTGGGCGGCGACGCCGAGCTGGCGGGTCTGTTCGACCACGGTGCGTTCGCCACCATCTACCTCAGCCCCAAGGACTACCACCGCATCCACATGCCGGCCGCGGGCCGCCTGCGCCAGATGATCCACGTGCCGGGCGACCTGTTCTCGGTGAACCCGGCCACCGCGCAAGGCGTGCCCGGCCTGTTCGCGCGCAACGAGCGCGTGGTGTGTGTGTTCGACCTGCAGGTGGGCGAGACCACCGTGCCGTTCGTGCAGGTGCTGGTGGGCGCCACCATCGTGGGCAGCATGGCCACCACCTGGCACGGCGTGGTGAACCCACCGCGCCCGGGCGAGGTCCGCCGCTGGAACTACGACGACGCGCCGGTGGTGTTCCAGCGCGGCGACGAGATGGGCCGCTTCCTGCTCGGCTCCACCGTGGTGCTGCTCTGGCCGCGCGACACCCTCACCTTCAACCCCGACTGGGCGCCCGGCAACACCGTGCGCCTGGGCGAAGCCATGGGCCACGCCCTCTGAATTCCCTTCTTTCTGGAGCTACCCCATGACCACGCTCGGCACCCCGCTGTCTCCCTCGGCCACCAAGGTCATGCTGCTCGGCTCCGGCGAGCTCGGCAAGGAGGTGCTGATCGCGCTGCAGCGCCTGGGTGTGGAAACCATCGCGGTGGACCGCTATGAGCATGCGCCGGGTCAGCAGGTGGCGCACCACGCGCGCACCATCACCATGAGCGACCCGGCGCAGCTCAAAGCGCTGATCGAAGCCGAGCGCCCACACCTGGTGGTGCCCGAGATCGAGGCGATCGCCACGCCCATGCTGCAGGAGCTGGAAGCCGCCGGCCTGGTGCGCGTGATCCCGACCGCGCGCGCCGCGCGCCTGACCATGGACCGCGAAGGCATCCGCCGCCTCGCCGCCGAGACGCTGGGCCTGCCCACCAGCCCGTACCGGTTTTGCGACTCGCTGGACGAGCTGCAGGCCGCCATCGACGGTGTGAACGGAAAAGGGATTGGTTACCCCTGCATCGTCAAGCCGGTCATGAGCAGCAGCGGCAAGGGCCAGAGCAAGATCGACGGCCCGGCCGATGTGCAGAAGGCGTGGGACCACGCCATGTCGGGCGGCCGCGTCGGCCCGGGCCGCATCATCGTCGAAGGCTTCATCGATTTCGACTACGAGATCACCCAGCTCACCGTGCGCGCGCTGGGCGCCGACGGCCAGATCGAAACCCACTTCTGCGACCCGATCGGCCATGTGCAGGTGAGCGGCGACTACGTGGAGAGCTGGCAGCCGCACCCCATGACACCGGCTGCCCTGGCCGAGTCGCGCCGCGTGGCCAAGGCCGTGACCGACGACCTCGGTGGCCAGGGCCTGTACGGCGTGGAGCTTTTCGTCAAAGGCGACCAGGTCTGGTTCAGCGAGGTGAGCCCGCGCCCGCACGACACCGGCATGGTGACCATGATCACGCAGTGGCAGAACGAGTTTGAACTGCACGCGCGCGCCATCCTGGGCCTGCCGGTCTCCACCGCGCTCAAGAGCCCGGGCGCCAGCGCCGTGATCTACGGTGGCATGGACGCCACCGGGATCGCGTTCGACGGCGTCGACGAGGCCCTGCGCGTGCCGCAGACCGAGGTTCGCCTGTTCGGCAAACCCGAGAGTTTCATCAAGCGCCGCATGGGCGTGGCGCTGGCATTCGATGCCGATGTGGAGCTGGCCCGCACGCGTGCCAAGCAGGCCGCTGCGCGGGTGAAACCGCGCGCCGCCTGACGCATCCACCTCAGTGCAGGGCGCCGGCCGCTGCGCGGCTGATGTCCTGTTCCACCGCACCGCCGTTGAGCGACACCGTGCGCTGCGCCCAGTGACCGGCACTGGCCTGCTGGGTGACCAGCACCACGGTGATCCGGTGCTCGGTGTTCAGTGTGCGCAGCAGACCGCCGATGTGGGGGCACAGGGGTTGGTCTGACGTCGGGCCGGTGCTGTCGACCAGCAGCACGCTCGGGTTGCACACCAGAGCGCGCGCGATGGCGGCCTTGCCCTGCTGGGTGCTGTCCAGTTCGTCGGGCATCTTGTGACCCTGGTCCTCCAGCCCGGCCACCGCCAGCGCGCGCATGGCGGCCGACTGGCAGCGTTCGGCCGACAGACCGCGGTACATCAGTGGCAACGCCACGTTGCCCTGCAGCGAAGTGCTGCGCAACAAGTTGAAGGCTTGCGGCACGAAGCCAAAGAAGCGCCGCCGCAGCCACAGGCGCTGCTCGGTCGAGAGCGATTGTTCCGGCACACCCTGGAACTGGTAGCCACCGCTGGTGGGTGCTTCGAGCAGGCCCAGCATCTTCATCAGGGCCGATTTGCCCGAGCCGCTGGGGCCCACGATGGCCGCGAACTCGCCGCGGTGGATGTCCAGATCCACCGAGCGCAACGCCTCACGCACGCTGTCGCCTTGGTCGTACCGCTTGCTGGCGCCGGTCAGGCGCATGAGCGGCAGCGACGCCGGTGGCCTGGCAGCGGGCGTTCGGCCCATGTCCGAGAGGTTGATGTCCAGGTTCATGAGACCGCAGCTTACGCAGAGCCTTCCGTTGGCACCGTTCGCAGCCGTACGCATGCGCGAACTTTTTTTCGGTCCGGGTGCATCCAGAAGCCGCTCTCGGGCGTAGTGGTGGTAGTGGCGCTGAACTTGCGCCGCTGCCCACAAACCACCTCCGAGGAGTTTTCCCATGATGATCAAGTCCACCCTGCCGCTGCGGCCGCCCTTGCCCTGACCGCCTGCGCCACCGGCCCAGCGCCCATGATGTATTCGCAAGCCATGCTGCCCGCCTCGGTGCAGGTGCCCATGGGCCACAAAGTGGTCCTGGAAACCGTGGGCGCCGGCGACATCACCTACGAATGCCGTGCCAAGAAAGACATGGCCGGCCAGTTCGAATGGGTGTTCGTCGGTCCCGACGCCAAGCTGATGGACCGCGCCGGCAAACAAGTGGGCACCTACTACGGCCCACCCGCCACCTGGCAGAGCAACGACGGCTCCAAATTCACCGGCACGCAAGTGGCAGTGGCCCCGGCCGGCGCAGGCGCGATCCCCCTGCAACTGGTGAAAGCCAACCCCGCCATGGGCACCGGCGCCATGACCGGCGTGACCTATGTGCAGCGCGTGGCCACCGTGGGTGGTGTTGCTCCGGCCATGGCCTGCGGTGCTGCCAACATGGGCGCCAAGCAGATCGTGAAGTACCAGGCCGACTACATCTTCTACAAGGCGGTGTGATGCCCGCTGGCCGGCGTCGTGTGGCGCCGGCCAGCCGGTTGAGGCAGACCCTCGGGTACCATCGGCGGCAACCCTGCCGGGTACCTCATCGTCGAGGTGCCTGGTGTCCGATCGATCCGCTGGTCCGACCGACGCCCGTGCCCTCCAACGATCCCACGCCTTTCGATCACAACGCCGCGCTCGCAGCCTGTGCGCGCGGCGACCAGAGCGCCTTGCGGCGCCTCTACGAACGCGAAAACCGGTTCCTGATGGGCGTGGCCTTGCGCATCGTGCGCGACCGCGCCGCCGCCGAAGACGTCTTGCACGACGCCTTCATGGCGATCTGGAACCGCGCCAACACCTTTGATCCCCACCGCGGCGAAGGCCGGGGCTGGATGTGCAGCATCGTGCGCAACGGCGCGCTCAGCGCGGTGCGTGCCAGTGCCCGCACGGTGTCGGTGGACGAAGAATTTCTCGACGAATTGCAGGACGCCGACCCCCAGGCCGCACCCGACATGCTCGACGCCTTTTCCATGCGCTCCACGCTGGGGCAGCTCGACCATTGCCTCGAAAGGCTCGACGTGGCCAAGCGCAATTGCGTGCTGCTGGCCTACCTCGATGGCTGCACCCACACCGAAATCGCCGAGCGCCTGAGCGCACCGCTGGGCTCGGTGAAAGCGTGGATCCGCCGGGGCATGGCTTCGCTCAAGGAGTGCCTGGCATGAGCTTGGATGAGACTCAGCAACTGGCTGCCGACTACGTGCTCGGCACGCTGTCCGCTGGCCAGCGCATCGAGGTCGAGGAGCGCCTGCCCAGAGACGCCATGCTGCGCACCGCCGTGCAGCAGTGGGAAGCCAAACTGCAGCCCCTGACCCAACTGGTGGAGCCGGTCGAGCCCTCACCCGCGCTGTGGCAGCGCATTGAAAACAGCCTGCCTGCGAAGCCGCGTGCCGTGCCCGCCACCAAGCCGGGCGGCCTGAGCCATTGGTGGAACAGCGTGGCCTTCTGGCGCTTCGCCGCCGCCACCGGTTTTGCCGCCGCCAGCGTGATGGCCATCGCCCCCACCGTGGGCCTGTTCGCGCCCGCGCGCCCACAATTCATGGTGGTGCTGGTGGCCCCGCAAGGCACGTCGCCCGGCTGGGTGGTGCAGACCAGCAGCGCGCAGCGCCTGAAGCTGATCCCGGTGGCGCCCGAGCCGGTGCCCGCGCAACGTTCGCTGCAGTTCTGGACCAAGGCCGACAGCTGGAGCGCGCCGGTGTCGCTGGGCCTGGTGGAGCCGGGCAAACCGATCGAGATCCCGCTCGACCAGCTGCCTCCGATCCAGCCCAACCAGCTGTTCGAGATCACCGTGGAGCCCTACAACGGCTCACCCACCGGCCGACCCACCGGGCCGATCCAGTTCATCGGGCGGTCGGTTCAGCTGTGACCTGAGCCGGACCACCGCCTGGTCATCACTGGAACGCCACTTCCGAAAAACTCCGCAGCTTGCGGCTGTGCAGCTGGTCCGGTCCGCCTTCGCGCAGGAGGTCGATGGCGCGGATGCCGATGCGCAGGTGCTGGTCGACCCGCTCGCGGTAGAAGTGGTTGGCCATGCCGGGCAGCTTGATCTCGCCGTGCAGCGGTTTGTCGCTCACACACAGCAGGGTGCCGTAGGGCACGCGGAAGCGGAAACCGTTGGCGGCGATGGTGGCGCTCTCCATGTCGAGCGCCACCGCCCGCGATTGTGAGAACCGGCGCTGCGGCTTGTTGTCGGGCAGCAGTTCCCAGTTGCGGTTGTCGGTGCTGGCCACGGTGCCGGTGCGCATGATGCGTTTGACTTCGGCCGGCGCCACGCCGGTCACATCGGCCACCGCGTCTTCCAGCGCGAGCTGGATCTCGGCCAGCGCGGGTATCGGCACCCACAGCGGCAGTTCTTCGTCGAGCACGTGGTCCTCGCGCACATACGCGTGGGCCAGCACGTAGTCGCCCAGCTGCTGGCTGGTGCGCAAGCCGGCGCAGTGGCCGAGCATGAGCCAGGCGTGTGGGCGCAGCACCGCGATGTGGTCGGTGATGGTCTTGGCGTTGGCCGGGCCCACGCCGATGTTGACCATGGTGATGCCGCTGCGGTCGGCGCGCATGAGGTGGTAGCCCGGCATCTGCGGCAGGCGCGGCGGCGCGTGGCCGAGCTCGTCGCCCGGCTCGGCGGCCAGGCCCGTGCGGCGCATCACCACGTTGCCCGGCTCCACGAAGGCGACGTACTCGCTGTCGGGCTTGGCCATCTCGGCGTGGCCGAGCTTGATGAACTCGTCGATGTAGAACTGGTAGTTGGTGAACAGCACGAAGTTCTGGAACCACTCGGGCGCGGTGCCGGTGTAGTGGCGCAGGCGCTGCAGCGAATAGTCCACCCGCGGCGCGGTGAACAGCGAGAGCGGGTGCGCCTCGCCGGGCTTGGGTTCGTGCGTGCCGTTGGCGATGCCGTCGTCCATGGCGGTGAGGTCGGGCAGATCGAACACGTCGCGCATGAAGGCGCGGCGCTCGACGCTGAGGCTGCCCTCCACGTGGTCGTGTTCGGCGAACGAGAAGTGGATCGGGATGGGCTGGGTGCTGGTGCCCACCTCCAATTCGCCGCCGTGGTTGGCCAGCAGCAGGCGGAACTGCTCCAGGTAGTAGTCGGCGTACAGGTCGGGGCGCGTGAGCGTGGTCTCGAAACGGCCAGGGCCGGCCACGAAGCCATAACTCAGGCGGCTCAGCGGCAGGTTGCTGCTGCCCTGGCGTGAGACGCTGTGGGTGTGCAGCCTCACATACGGGTAGCAGGCGCGCACGCGGGCGTGGGTGAAATCGCCACCGCCCACAAAGTCGCGCATGGCCTGGCGCAAAAACGCCACGTTGTCGTGGTAGATCCGCTGCACCTGCAGCAGGGCGGCGGCCGGGTCGTTCAAAAAGATCGGCGCAGTAAAGTCGGGTGTCTTGTGCATGGGGCTTATTGTGGCTCTGCACCAATGAACCCGCGTGACACGATGAGCCTCGCCCCACCAGACCTGCCCCAGGCCGCCGCCACGCTGGCCGCGGCGCTGGGCTGCGGCTTGCTGATCGGCATCGAGCGCGAGCGCCGCAAGGGCGAGGGGCCGGGCAGGGCGCTGGCGGGTTTGCGCACCTTTGCACTGGCCTGCGTCACCGGCGCGGCCGCGGCGCTCACGCAGATCGACGGTGTGGTCGTGGCGGGTGCGGTGTTCGTCGCCGCGCTGGCCGTGGTGGCCTATTGGCGCGACCGCTCCGACGATCCCGGCGTGACCACCGAGGTGGCGCTGTTGCTCACCTACCTCATCGGCGTGTTGTGCCACTGGAGCCTGCCGCTGGCCGCCGGTCTGGCGGTGGGGCTCACCGCCATGCTGGCCGGGCGCGAGCGCCTGCACGGGTTTGCGCGCCAGTGGTTGCGGCCGGCCGAGGTGCGCGACGGCATCGTGCTGGCGGCGCTGGTGCTGCTGGCCTTGCCGCTGGTGCCCGACCGGCCCCTCTGGGGCAACACGCTCAACCCGCACGTCATCGTGCAATTGCTCGCCTTGCTGTTGGGGGTGCAGGCCGCGGCCCACCTGGCGCGCCGGCTGCTGCAGGCGCGGCACGCGGTGGCGCTCTCGGCCTTGGCTTCGGGCTTTGTGTCGAGCACGGCCACCATCGCCACGCTCGGCCTGGCCGTGCGCGAAGGCCGCAGTGGCGCGCGGCTGATGGCGGGCGGCGCGCTGCTCAGCTGTGTGTCGACGCTGCTGCAGCTCCTGCTGGTGGCGGCGGCTGTGCAGCCGGCGTGGCTGACGCACCTGGCGCTGCCGGCGCTGGGCGGCGCGGTGCTGGCGCTGGCCTGGGGCTTCTGGCTGGTGCGTGGCGCGCCGGCTGAAGCGGCGCCTGTGGCGGTGGAACCAGACGAACGCATGTTCAGCCTGAAGGGCGCTGTGGCGGTGGCGGCTTTGCTGGCGGGCATTCAGGTGCTGGTGCACGTGCTCACGCTGTGGCTGGGCGAGGCGGGCCTCATCGTGGGCAGCCTGCTGGGTGCGCTGGCCGATCTGCACTCGGCGCTGGCCGCGGTGTTCAACACGGGCCTGCCCGCGCCCATTGGTCACCAGGCGGTGATGGGGGCGCTGGCGGTGCACGCCCTGAGCAAGAGCGTGACCGCTGCGCTGGTGGGCGGGCGGTCCTATGCGATGTGGTTTTTGCCCGGGTTGTGGGCGCACACCGTGCTGGTGATGGGGTGGATGCTGGTGTAGCCGGAGCGCAGAGGCGGGCCAGCCGCCGGGCCGCCCCAAGGCGGGCCCAGCCCCCTTGGGGGGCAGCGGACCACGCGCAGCGGGGGAGCGTGGGGGCTCAAGCCTTCACAGGTTCGCGCATGGTCACGAACTCTTCGGCCGCGGTGGGGTGGATGCCGATGGTGCTGTCGAACACCGCCTTGGTCGCGCCCGCTTTCATGGCCACCGCAAAGCCCTGCACGATCTCGCCCGCTTCGGCGCCCACCATGTGCAGGCCCACCACCCGGTCGCTCGCGGTGTCCACCACCAGCTTCATGAGCGTGCGTTCGGTGCTGCCCGAGAGCGTGTGCTTGAGCGCCTTGAACTCGCTGCGAAAGATGGTGACGTGGCCAAACTTCGCGCGGGCCGCCTGTTCGCCATAGCCCACGGTGCCGATGCTCGGGTGGGTGAACACGGCGGTGGGGATGAACTCGTAGGCCATGCTGCGCGGCGGCTTGCCGGCGGCCGGGCCGAACAGCTGGTCCACCACCACCATCGCCTCACCCAGGGCCACCGGCGTGAGCTGCACGCGGTTGGTCACGTCGCCCACGGCGAACACCGAGGGCACGTTGGTGCGGTAGTTCGCGTCCACGATCACCTCGCCCTGCGCACCCTGGGCCACGCCCACGGCCTCCAGGCCGAGGTCTTTCACGTTGGGCACACGGCCGGTGGCGTAGAGCACGGCGTCCACCATCACCACGGTGCCACCCCCGCACTCCACCCGCAGTCCTTCGGCGGTCTGGCGGATGTCGACCACGTCGGCGTTCAGGCGCAAGTCCACACCGGCCTTGCGCATCTCGGCGGCCACGAAGTGGCGGATCTCGTCGTCGAAGCCGCGCAGGATCTGTTCGCCTCGGTAGAGCTGCGTCACCTGCGAGCCCAGGCCGTTGAAGATGGAGGCGAATTCGCTCGCGATGTAGCCACCCCCGACCACCAGCAGGCGCTGGGGGAAGGGCTCCAGGTCGAAGATCTCGTTCGACGTGATGGCGTGTTCACGGCCCACGAAATGCGGCACGTGGGGTGTGCCGCCGGTGGCGATCAGGATGTGCTGTGCCGTGAACGCCTGGTGGCCGGGAGAACCGTCGGCGTTGAGCGTGGCCAGGGCAATGCCGTGCGGGCCGGTGAGGCTCGCGAAGCCGTCGAGCACGGTGACGCCCGAGCCGCGCAGCAGGTTGCCGTAAATGCCGTTGAGGCGCGTGATCTCCTGAGCGCGGTTGGCTTTGAGGGTCGTCCAGTTGAGCACTGGTTTTTCGCCTTCCCAGCCGAAGCCATGGGACTCTTCGAACGATTCGGCAAAGTGCGCTGCGTAGCTGTAGAGCTTTTTCGGGATGCAGCCCACGTTCACGCAGGTGCCGCCCAGGCCATCGGTGCCGAGCACCTCGGCCAGTGCGACGCGCGCACCGCGTTGCGCGGCCATGCGCGCGGCGCGCACGCCGCCGCTGCCGCCGCCGATCACGAACAGGTCAAAGTCGAAAGTGGGTGTGGTCATGGTGGTGTGTTCCCGGGCGCGAAGCCCTTGAGTTCCTGGCGAATGAAATCGATGAAGGCCCGCGTGCGCGTGGGCAGCAGGCGGGCGTGGGGGTAGACCACATGGATCGGGCGGGGCGCGTCTTCAAAGTCCTCCAGCACGGTCTGCAATTCTCCGTTTTTCAGCTGCGGCGCGACCTGGTACCAGAGGAATTGGCCGAAACCCGAGCCCGCCGCGCACGCCTGCACGGCCGGGGCGATGTGGTTGAACTCGAGGTTGCCACTCACGCTGAGCTTGAGGCGTTTGCTCCCGTCGCGAAACGTGCCCCAGGTGGGCGTGTGGTCGGCCACGCGCACGCAGTTGGCCGCCAGCAGGTCGTTCGGGTGGCTGGGTCGGCCGTGCTCGTGCAGAAACGCCGGACTGGCCACCACCACCCGACGCATGTCGCCCAGGGGCAGGGCGACGAGGCTGGAGTCCTCCAGCTGGCCGATGCGGATGCCCACATCGATGCCTTCCTCCAGCAGGTTCACCACCCGGTCCACCAGCATCACGCGGCAGCGCATCTGGCGGTGCTGCTGCACGAAGCGCGTGACGATGGGTGCCACGTGCATCTGGCCGAACAGCACCGGTGCGGTGATGGTGAGGTGGCCGGTGGGCTCGGCGGCATCGTCCTTCAGCTCGGCCTCGGCGTCTTTCAACGCGCTGAGCAGTTGGCGGCAGCTCTCCAGGTGGCGCCGGCCTTCCTCGGTGAGCGAAATGCGGCGCGTGGTGCGGTTGAACAGGCGCACACCGAGATCGGCCTCGTAGGCCGCGAGCAAGCGCACCACGGCGGGCAGGGATGCGCCCATGGCCCAGGCCGCCGCCGTGAGGCTGCCGGCGTCGGCGATCTGCACAAAGGTGTCCATGGCGCGGAATTTGTCCATGCGCCATTAGACCGATTTGTGGAGCAGTGATGTGCTTCAAGGGGTATTGGTGAATCGGTCCGCAGCAAAGAAGATCGCAGCACACCAACCCAGGAGTCCCCATGAAGCCCACCCTCCAGCTCTACCGCAACGCCGTCTCGGGCCATTGCCACCGCGTCGAACTCTTCCTCTCGCTGCTCCGCCTGCCGTACGAGAGCATCGACGTCGACCTCGCGCAGAAGCAGCACAAGTCGCCCGAGTTCCTCGCCATGAACCCGCTGGGCCAGATCCCGGTGCTGCGCGATGGTGATCTGACGCTGGCCGATTCGAACGCCATCCTGGTCTACCTGGAGGCCCTCCATGCGCCGGGCCAGTGGCTGCCGCGCGATCCGGTGGGCGCGGCGCGCGTGCAGCGCTGGCTGTCGCTGGCCGCCGGCCCGCTGGCCTTTGGTCCGGCCGCCGCCCGCGTGGTGCAGCTGTTCAAACGGCCCGTTGACCCGAAAGAGGCGATCGAGCGCGCTGAAGCCCTGTTCGGTTTGATGGAGTCGGAACTGGAACGCACGCCGTTTCTGGTGGGCGAGCGCGCGACGCTCGCCGATGTGGCGCACTACGCCTACGTGGCGCGCGCGCCCGAGGGCCTGGTGTCGCTGCAGCCGTATCCCTCCATCCGCGCCTGGCTGGCGCGCATCGAGGCCTTGCCCGGTTTTGTGCCCATGCTCAAGTCGCCGGTGGGGTTGGAAGCATGAACGCCTTCCACGCTGGTGAACAAGCCCTGCAGGCGCGCGCCGGCGTGCAGGCGCAGATGGCGCAGATCGGCCCGCGCGTGATGCGCGACCACATGCCCGATCAGCACCGCGAGTTTTTCGGCCTGTTGCCCTTTGTGGTGGTGGGCAGCGTGGACGGCCAGGGCCAGCCCTGGGCCAGCGTGCTCGCGGGGGCGCCGGGTTTCATGCGCTCGCCCGATCCCACGCACCTGCACATCCGCGCCCACGCGCTGCCCCACGACCCCTTGCAGCACACGCTGCACGAAGGTGCGGCGCTGGGCCTGCTCGGCATGCAGCCGCACACGCGCCGGCGCAACCGCATGAACGGCACGGCGCACCTGCAGGACGATGGCCTGGTGGTCGAGGTGGGTCAGAGCTTCGGCAACTGCCCGAAGTACATCCAGGCGCGCGAGCCGGTGTGGACACCCGCCGCGCTCGCTGGCCGGGTGCTGCTGCAGGGGCCGGGGCTGGACGGCGCTTCGCGCGACCTGATCCGCGCGGCCGACACCTTCTTCATCGCCACCGCGCATCCCGAGGCAGCCGCGGACAGTGAGCCCAGCCACGGCGTGGACGTGTCGCACCGCGGCGGCGCCCCGGGGTTTGTGAAGGTCGAAGGTCAGCGCCTCACCGTGCCCGACTTCCCAGGCAACCAGTTCTTCAACACGCTGGGCAACATCGCGGTGCAGCCGCTGGCGGGTCTGCTCTTCATGGACTTCGAGCGCGGCGACCGGCTCTACCTCGCGGCCCGCGCCAGCGTGGTGTGGGACGGCGCCGAGCTCGCCGCGTTCGAGGGTGCGCAGCGCCTGCTGCGGCTGGACGTCACCCAGGTGGTGCACGTGCAGGGGGGCCTGCCGCTGCGCTGGGGCCCCGCCGAGCGTTCGCCACACCTCGCCAGCATGGGGTATTGGCCATCCCGATAATGCAGCGATGACCTCGACACCACCGTTTGCCCGTTCCAACGAAACCCCAGGCGTGGCGGTGGTGATCGGCGGCACCGGCGGCATCGGCTCGGCGCTGGTGGCGGGGCTGAAGGCGCAAGGGTTTGAGGTGTTGGCGATCGGCCGGCGCACCCAGCCCGGGCTGGACTACACCGACGAGTCCACCGTGGCCGCGTGTGCGCAACACGTGGCCGATCACCTGGCCCACACGGGCCTGCCGCTGCGGCGCTTGTTGGTCGCCACCGGTTTCCTGCACGGCGACACACCGGGCGGACAACGCGCCGAGCCCGAACGCTCCTGGCAGCACCTCAATGCCGCCGCCCTGCAACACAACTTCCTGATCAACGCGATCGGCCCCGCACTGGTGATGCGTCACTGCCTGCCGCTGCTGCCGAAGCAGGGGCGTTGCGTGGCCGCGTTTCTGTCGGCGCGCGTGGGCAGCATCGGTGACAACGCGCTGGGCGGCTGGTACGCCTACCGCGCGTCCAAGGCCGCGCTCAACCAGCTCGTGCACACCTCGGCCATTGAACTGGCGCGGCGCAACAAGGAAGCCCTGTGTGTGGCGCTGCACCCGGGCACGGTGGACACGGGTTTGTCGCAGCCGTTCGCGAAGAAGGGCTTGCAGGTCCGACCCGCCGATGAAGCCGCGAGCGATCTGCTCAAGGTGATCGACACGCTGCCCGCCGGCAGCAGCGGGCAGTTCTTTGACCACAAGGGACTGACCGTCCCCTGGTAGCGGTCAGTACGTGTACACGCCACGCCCGGTTTTGCGACCGAGCCACCCAGCCGCGACCATTTCCTTGAGCAAGGGCGCCGGGCGGTATTTGCTGTCGTTGTACTCGGCCACGTAGACGTTCATCACGGCCAGGCACACGTCCAGGCCGATCATGTCGGCCAGCGCCAGCGGGCCGATGGGCTGGTTGGTGCCGAGCTTCATGCCGGCGTCGATGTCTTCCGGCGTGGCCAGGCCTTCGGCGAGCACAAAAAACGCTTCGTTGATCATGGGCACGAGGATGCGGTTGACCACGAAGCCGGGCGCGTTCTTCACCGTGATCGGCGTCTTGCCCAGCGCGAGCGCCAGGGCTTTCACCGCGTCGTGCGTGGCGTCGCTGGTCTGCAGGCCGCGGATGATCTCCACCAGCGCCATCATGGGCACGGGGTTGAAGAAGTGCATGCCGATGAAGCGGTCGGGGCGTTTCGTGGCGGCGGCCAGCTTGGTGATGCTGATCGAGCTGGTGTTGGTCGCCACGATCACGTCGGCGGCGAGCAGGCCGTCGAGCTGCTGCAGGATCTTGACCTTGAGGCCTTCGCTCTCCGTGGCCGCTTCGATGACGAGTTGCGCGCCTTTGAGATCGTCGTAGCTCGTGGAGCCGGTGATGAGCGACAGCGCCTGGTCCTTGTCGGCGGCGGTGATCTTTTCCTTCTTGATCAAACGGTCCAGGCTGCCGGCCACGGTGGCCAGGCCCTTGTCGACGGCGGCCTGCGCGATGTCGACCATGACCACGCGGATGCCGCTGGTGGCGCAGGCTTGCGCGATGCCGTTGCCCATGGTGCCCGAGCCGATGATGCCGACGGTCTGGATGCTGTTCATGACGTGATTTCTCCTGCGGATGAAGGTGATGGGTGTGGGGGTTTTCCCGGCGTCGCGATGGCGTCGCCGGAGGCAGTTTCCTAGGCGCCGCAGCCTACCTGGGCTGTGGCCCCTGTGCTAACTTGCTGCTGGATTGTCGCGCACGGTTTGACGGGCGCCACAACACGACGGAGACACACCATGTTCGACTACATCATCGTTGGCGGCGGCTCGGCCGGCAGCGTGCTGGCCGGCCGCCTGAGCGAAGACCCTGCCATTCGCGTGGCCCTGATCGAAGCCGGCCCGCCCGACCGCAGCGTGTTGATCCACTGCCCGGCCGGTCTGGCGGTGATCGCCAAGTTCGAAATGAACGGCTGGGGTTACAACACCACGCCACAGCCCGGCTTGAACGGCCGGCGCGGCTACCAGCCGCGCGGCAAGGTGCTGGGCGGTTCCAGCTCGATCAACGCCATGATCTACGCGCGCGGCCACGCGGCCGATTACGACGGCTGGGCCGCGCAGGGCAACCCAGGCTGGTCGTACGCCGATGTGCTGCCGTATTTCAAACGCGCCGAGCACAACGAGCGTGGCGCCGACACCCTGCACGGCCAGGGCGGCCCGCTCAACGTGATGGATCTGCGCAGCCCCAACCCCTTCCTCGCGTCGTTCATCGAAGCCGGTCAGCAGGCGGGCCAGCGGCACAACACCGACTTCAACGGGGCGGAGCAAGAAGGTGTGGGCGCCTACCAGGTCACGCACAAGAACGGCGAACGCTTCAGCGCCGCCAAGGCCTACCTCACGCCGCACCTGCAGCGGTCCAACCTGCAGGTGATCACGAACGCACTCACCACCCGGGTGGTGATGGATGCCGACGGTCCGGCGCCGCGCGCAGTGGGCGTCGAATACCGCAGCAACGGCGGTCGCGGGCCCATGCAGACCCTGCGCCTCAAGCCCGGTGGCGAGGTGGTGCTGAGTGCCGGGGCCTTCGGCTCGCCGCAGTTGCTCATGCTCTCGGGCCTGGGGCCGGCCGCGCATTTGCGCGAGCACGGCATCGAGCCGGTGCTGGACCTGCCCGGCGTGGGCGCGAACCTGCACGACCACGTGGACGTGGTGATCGTGGTCAACGCGCCCAAGGTGAAGGCGTTGCTGGGCCTCACGCCGGGTGGGTTGTGGAAAGCGGTGCGCGGCATCTTCGAATGGCGGCGCCAGCGCAGCGGCATGCTCACCACCAACTTTGCCGAGGCCGGGGGCTTCATCAAGAGTTCGCCCGACGAGGCGATTCCCGACCTGCAATTGCACTTTGTGGTGGGCAAGCTGGTGGACCACGGGCGCAAGTCGGTGCTGGGCAACGGCTATTCATGCCATGTGTGCCTGCTGCGCCCCAAGAGCCGCGGCAGCCTGCGCCTGGCCAGTGCCGACCCGCAGGTGGCGCCGCTCATCGATCCCGCGTTCCTGCAAGACCCCGACGACACCGCGCGCCTGGTGCGCGGCTTCAAGGTGATGCGCGAGCTGTTGCAGCAACCGGCCCTGACGCGGTACGGTGGCTCCGAGTCGGCCACTTCCGCGCTGGCCCAGAGCGATGCGCAGATCGAGCAGTTCGTGCGCAACCATGCAGACACCATCTACCACCCGGTGGGCACGTGCCGCATGGGCCCGGGCCCGAACGACGTGGTGGACGCCCGTCTGCGGGTGCACGGCGTGGCGGGTTTGCGGGTGGTGGACGCATCGGTGATGCCGGCGGTGGTGGGTGGCAACACCAACGCGCCGGTGATCATGATGGCCGAGAAGGCGGTCGATATGATGCGGGCGGACCGCCTTGCTGCGCTGTCTCAACAGGAACCCCACCATGATTCTCGAACACGCGGATATCCGCATCGATCCCCTCAAGCGCTCGGCGTTTGAGGAGGCCATCGTTCAAGGCGTGACCACAGTCATTGCCCATGCCCAAGGCTTCAAGGGCTACAAGGTCAACCGCAGCATCGAGACGCCGGGTCGTTATCTGCTGATGATTTACTGGGACACGCTGGAAGACCACACCGTGGGCTTTCGCGGCTCCGACCTCTTCCCCCAGTGGCGCGCCATCGTCGGTCCGTTCTTCGCCCAACCACCGGTGGTCGAACACCTGGAATTGGTCGGCAAGAGCTGATCAGGCCTTGCGCATCAGGGTCGACTTGCCGAACAGGCTTTCGATCAGGTCCACCGCCAGCACCGCCGTGCGGTTGCGCACGTCGAGTGCCGGGTTGAGTTCCATCACGTCCATCGATGCCATGCGTCCGGTGTCCGCGATCATTTCCATGCACAGCTGCGCTTCTCGGTAGGTCGGGCCGCCGGGCACCGTGGTGCCCACACCGGGTGCGATGTCCGGGTCGAGGAAGTCCACGTCGAAACTCACGTGCAGGTGGGTGTTGTCGTCCATCCCGGCGAGCGCCTGTTCCATGGTGTGGCGCATGCCCTTCTCGTCGATGTAGCGCATGTCGAACACCTCCAGCCCTTCCTCGTGCACCATGCGCTTTTCGCCGGCGTCGACGCTGCGGATGCCGATCTGGCGCACCACACTCGCATCGATGGCCGGCGTGGTGCCGCCGATGCCGGTCAGCAGCGCCGGTCCGTGGCCGCACAGCAGCGCCACCGGCATGCCGTGAATGTTGCCGCTGGGGGTGAGCGCGGCGGTGTTGAAGTCGGCGTGGGCGTCGAGCCACAACACGCGCAGCTGTTTGCCGGTGTCCCGGCAGTGGCGCGCCACCGCGCTGATGGAGCCCAGGCCCAGGCAGTGGTCGCCCCCGAGCACGATGGGCAGGCGGCCCAGCGCCAGTTCGGCGTGCACCGCGTGGTGCAGGGTTTCGTTCCAGGCCGCCACCTCGGGCAGGTGGCGGTAACCGTCGGTGGGCGGCTGCCAGGGGTTGGCCGGGCCGCTCAGGTTGCCGCGGTCGATCACGTGAAGGCCGTGGCCCGCCAGCACGCTGGCGAGACCCGCCACGCGCAGGGCTTCGGGACCCATGGAGGCGCCGCGTGCGCCGGCACCGATGTCGGTGGGCACGCCGATGAGACTGATGTTTTTCTGCATGGCACCATTCTGCTTGAGATGGTGGCTCCCGAGGTGCCGGCGCGCAGGGTGGCAGGCCTGCGTATCCGTTGGTATGAGCTGTGTCCGAATGCCGTGCGCCGTGGCGTGCGATGGCCGGGCGCTGGCGTGTCCAGAGCGAGCCGCCATCGTTACATCAGCAAACCTCCTGTCGCAATGGCGAACGGCGCGTCACCCAGACTGCGTTGCTCCTCCCTGCAACACGAGCCACCTTCCCCATGAACATGCCCAACCTTTCCATTTGTCTGTTCTCCGCCGCCCTCGGGCTGAGCGCCTGTGGTGGCGGGGGTGACGGTGCGGAAGCCGCTGCGCCCCCCACTGCCGCGGTGGTCCAGCCAGCGAGTGTGGTCACACCCGCTGCGATACCCACCGGCAGCACGGCATGCGATGCGGCCACCGGCCGGGTGCTCAACGTGGGTGCCGGCCAGACCTACAGCGTGCCCAGCGCCGCCGCGGCCATGGCCCGCGACGGTGACGTGATCCGCATCGCGGCCGCCGACTACCGGGGAGACGTCGCCACCTGGCGCCACAACAACCTCACCATCTGCGGCGTTGGTGGGCGTGCGCGCTTGTTTGCCGACGGCAACAGCGCGGGCGGCAAGGCCATCTGGGTGATTGCGGGCACCAACGTCACCGTCGACAGCGTCGAGTTCCGCAATGCCAAGGTGGCTTCCCGCAACGGCGCCGGCATCCGCGCCGAGCACGGTGGCTGGCTGCGCGTGCGCAACAGCGGCTTCTTCGACAACGAAAACGGCATCCTGACGCACAACACCGCCGGCACCAGCCTGGTCATCGAAGGCTCCGAGTTCGCGCGCAGCGTGGTGGCCGGGGGCCTGGGCCACAACCTGTACGTGGGGCGCATCGACAGTCTCACGGTGACGGGCAGCTATTTCCACGAAGCCACGGTGGGCCACAACCTCAAGACCCGTGCGCGCGAATCGGTGATCGAGAACAGCTACTTCATGGACGGACCCACCGGAAGCTCCAGCTACCTGGCAGACTTTGCCGAAGGTGGGCGCGTGGTGCTGCGTGGCAACCTCTTCCACAAAGGCCCCGCTGCGCAGAACCCCAGCGCCATCAGCTACGGCTCCGAGGGATTCACGCACACCACCAACACGCTGGAACTCACCCACAACACGATGGCCATCACCCGCTCCGGGGGCGCGTTCCTGCAGATCCGCACCGGCACCCAGTCGGTGGTGCTCAAGGCCAACCTCTTCGCCGGCACCGGCAACCAGACGCTGATGGTGGGTTCCTACGCCAGCGGCAACGCGGTGCAGAGCGGCAATGTCAATGGACTGGCCAGCCAGATACCCGGTGCCAGCAACATCACCAGCCCGAACTTCTGGCCCAACGCCGACTTGCAGGCTTTGCTGGACCTGGGCGGCGTGTTGGACGCGTCCTACCTGCGCGACGCACCCCGGCCGTTTCAGCTGCGTTCCCTGAGCGCCGCACGCAAGGCGGGGGCCTTGCAGTCGGCTCCCTGAGAAGGCCCTGGCTGGGCGGCCCTGTGCCGGCGCGGGCTTGTGCTCGTGAACGACAATGCAGGCCCCCAGTGTTTCTGCGAAACCCGCCCACGCACGGCGGGTGCCTGCCATGCCTTCCCAAGCTTCTCCCCTGTGGACCCCCTGCGGCTTCGACCACCTGATGCGCAACCCGCGCGGCTGGCTGGTGCCGACCGACGATTACTGGCGCCTGTGGTTGCAGCGACCCGAGCTGGCGCTGGTGGAGGAGTCGTGCGCCGCCGAGCAGGCGCTGCACGCCTCGCTCATGGCGTCGCCCACACGCGCCGTGGCCTCCAACGAGCTCGATGCGTTCGAAGACGATGACGCGCGCGCCAACCACCGCCTGTTCCTCGGTTTTCGCGACGCGGTCATCGCGGCCGGTTCGCTCGAATCGGCCTACGCCGGCTTTTTCAAGGCGGGCTCGGTGCAGATCCCGCCGCTGTTCCTCGACCTCGTGGTGCAGGCCCTGGTGTGCAACCTGCTCGATGGCTCGGACGACGCGTGGCAGTGGCGCGCCGCCGAGATGCTGTTTCGCCGTCAGCGCGTGCGCGTGCAGGACGGGCGTGTGCTCAGCGGTGACAGCGAGGTGCTGGACATGCTCAACGAGACCGGTGGCCTGGGTGCGGTGGGTCGGTTGCTCATGCAGAGCGGCGCGGCCATTCCGGAGGTGAACATCGAGGTGTTGAGTGACGACAACGCCGCGCGCTACTTGCTGAGCCGCGCGGGCCAGGGGCGCTTCAACTTCGTGCTCGACCTCACGCACGAGATCCAGCGCGAGCTCTCGCACGGCCTCACGCTCACCATGAACCGTTCGCAGTCGGGCCTGAAGGCGCTGGCACAGGTGCTGCAGCGGTGGGTGCGGCATTTCCACGGTGTGGTGGTGCAGGTGCAGCCCGAGGCGCGGGTGGATGATGAAGCCTGGCGCTGGCACCTGGGGCTGGACGCCGAGTCCACCGCTTTGCTCAACGACCTGTACCGGGGCGTGGCGGTGGAGCCCGAGCGGCAACAGCGTCTGATCAGCCTTTTTCGCCTGACGTTTGACGACCCCCAGGACATGCAGCTGGATGTGCGCGGCAAGCCGGTCTATCTCGGCCTGGCCATGAACGCCGAGGGCTTGCTGAAGATCAAGCCGCAGAACCTGCTGCTCAATCTCCCGCTGGCGCGATCGATCTAGATGCCCACCACCGCCAGCGCGCTTGGCAAAACGCTCAACTTGAGCTGTCGCGCATAGCCGAGAAACTCCCCGTCGGCCGCCAGCGGCAGGTCGGGGTCGCTGCTGACCGTGAGGCTGTCGAAGGCGCGGGTGCGGATGCGGCTGTGGCCCAGGTGGGTGCCGGTGAGCAAGCGCGGCAGCATAGCCAGCGCGCCCAGCCGGGTGAACCGCCCGGCCAGCAACAGGTTGAGCAGACCGTCGTTGGTGCGTGCAGCGGGCGTGGCCGGCATGCCGCTGCCGAACGTGGGCGTGTTCAGGCTGGAGGCGAACAGGGCCGGGCCGCTGTGCAGGTGTTTGCCGTTGGCCATCACATCAAGTCGCCAGGTCTGCAGGTGGGCGAGTTCGACCAGCGTGGCCCACACATAGCGCGGCAGGCCGCTGAGCCATCGCGGCCCGCTCAGGGTGCGCAGCACCACCGCCGAATCAAAGCCGGCGGTGAAGCTGGAGAGGAACAGCACCCGGTACTCGCGCCCCTGCGGGTCCATCCACTCGGCGCAGCCCACGTCCATCGGGCGCGGGTCGGCGTTGAGGGCGTGGACCAGCGAGGCCAGTGGTGCGCGTCCGTGCAGGCCGAGCGAACGCGCCACGTCGTTGCCGGTGCCCATGGCCACCACGCCGAGTTCGTGGCCACGCTGCAGCACGGCGGGCAACCAGCGGTTGAGCGTGCCGTCGCCACCCACCGCCACCACGCGGCTGCGTTCGGGCAGCGTCTGCAGCAAGGCGAGGGCGTCCACCAGGTCGCGCGGGGCGTGCAGCACCACATCGGGCGGCAAGGCCGCCTGCAACCGCGGCAACCAGGCCGCCGCCCGCCCGCCCTGGGCGTGCGGGTTGAGCAGCACGCAGCGCTGCGGACCCGACCTCAACGCCCGCTCACATGTTGCGGCGGTACTGGCCGCCCACCTCGAACAGGGCCGAGGTGATCTGGCCCAGCGAGCACACCCGCACCGCCTGCATCAGCACCTCGAACACATTGCCGTTTTCAATCACCGCCTGTTTCAGGCGTTGCAGCATGGCGGGCGATTCGCTCGCGTGCTTGGCGTGGAACTCGGCCAGGCGCTTGAGCTGGCTTTGTTTCTCATCGTCCGTGGAGCGGGCCAGCTCCAGTGTGTCGGGCGTCACGTCGCCGTGCGGGTTGCGGAAGGTGTTCACGCCCACGATCGGGTACTCGCCGGTGTGCTTGAGCATCTCGTAGTGCATCGACTCGTCCTGGATCTTGCCGCGCTGGTAGCCGGTTTCCATGGCGCCCAGCACGCCGCCGCGCTCGGCGATTTTCTCGAACTCCTGCAGCACGGCTTCTTCCACCAACTCGGTCAGCTCGTCGATGATGAAGGCGCCCTGGTTGGGGTTCTCGTTCTTGGCCAGCCCCCACTCGCGGTTGATGATGAGCTGGATCGCCATCGCGCGGCGCACCGAGTCTTCGGTGGGCGTGGTGATGGCCTCATCGAACGCGTTGGTGTGCAGGCTGTTGCAGTTGTCGTAGACGGCGATCAGCGCCTGCAGCGTGGTGCGGATGTCGTTGAACTGGATCTCCTGCGCGTGCAGGCTGCGGCCGCTGGTCTGCACGTGGTATTTGAGTTTCTGGCTGCGCTCGTTCGCACCATACCGGTCGCGCAGGGCCACGGCCCAGATGCGCCGCGCCACGCGGCCCAGCACCGTGTACTCCGGGTCCATGCCGTTGCTGAAGAAGAACGACAGGTTGGGCGCAAAGTCGTCGATGTGCATCCCACGCGCCAGATACGCCTCCACAAAGGTGAATCCGTTGGAGAGCGTGAACGCGAGCTGGCTGATCGGGTTGGCGCCGGCCTCCGCGATGTGGTACCCCGAGATCGACACCGAGTAGAAGTTGCGCACATCGTGGTGCACGAAGTACTCGGCGATGTCGCCCATCACCTTGAGCGAGAACTCGGTGGAGAAGATGCAGGTGTTCTGGCCCTGGTCTTCTTTCAGGATGTCGGCCTGCACCGTGCCGCGCACGTTGGCCAGCACCCACTCGCGGATCTTGGCCGCTTCGGTGTCGGTGGGCGCGCGGCCGTTCTCGGCCTCGAACTTCTCCAGGTTCTGGTCGATGGCGGTGTTCATGAACATCGCCAGGATGCTGGGCGCCGGGCCGTTGATGGTCATGGACACCGACGTGGCCGGGTGGCAGAGGTCGAAGCCGCTGTAGAGCACCTTCATGTCGTCCAGCGTGGCGATGGACACCCCGGAGTTGCCCACCTTGCCGTAGATATCCGGGCGTGGGTCCGGGTCATTGCCGTAGAGCGTGACCGAGTCGAACGCGGTGGACAGGCGCTTGGCCGGTGTGCCGGCCGAGAGCAGCTTGAAGCGCGTGTTGGTGCGAAAGGCGTCGCCCTCGCCGGCAAACATGCGGGTGGGGTCTTCGCCTTCACGCTTGAAGGCGAAGGTGCCGGCGGTGTACGGGAAGCTGCCGGGCACGTTGTCCAGCATCAGCCACTTGAGGATCTCGCCGTGGTCCTCGTACTTGGGCAGCGCCACCTTGCGGATGACGGTGCCCGAGAGGCTCTTGGTGGTGAGCGCGGTGCGGATTTCCTTGTCGCGGATCTTCACCACGTACTCGTCGCCGGCGTAGGCCTTCTGCATGTCGGGCCATTGCACGAGCAGCTTGCGAGCGGCGGGGTCCTGGTCGAGTTCGCGCAGCTGCGCCAGGTCGATCACGGCTTCGGCGGCACGCGAGCGCTCGGGCTTTTCCACGCGCAACATGGTCGCGCTGGCGTTGAGTTGCTGGATTTCGCGCGCCAGACGCGCCTGGTCGATCGCTTTCTTCTTGTAGCCACGCACCGTGTCGCTGATCTCGGCCAGGTAGCGCGTGCGGGCCGGGGGCACGATGGGCGTCTGGTTGGTGCTGTGACGGACCTTGACGATGGGCAGACGGCCTTCTTTCAGCGGCAGGCCCAGTTCGATCAGTCGGGCCTTGAGGCCCTGGTAGAGCGCGGTCACGCCGTCGTCGTTGAAGCGCGCGGCCATGGTGCCGTACACCGGCATCTGGTCGGGCGGCGTGCTCCAGGCTTCCTGGTTGCGCTGCACCTGCTTGGACACATCGCGCAGGGCGTCGAGCGAGCCCTTGCGGTCGAACTTGTTGATGGCGACAAACGCGGCGAAGTCGAGCATGTCGATCTTCTCGAGCTGGCTGGCCGCGCCGAACTCGGGCGTCATCACGTACATGGGCAGGTCCACGTGCGGCACGATGGCCGCGTCGCCCTGGCCGATGCCCGACGTCTCGACCACGATGAGGTCGAAGCCGGCGCACTTGCAGGCGGCGATCACGTCGGGCAGGGCGGCGCTGATCTCGCTGCCGAAGTCGCGCGTGGCGAGCGAACGCATGTAAACGCGTTGGCCTTGTTGCCACGGGTTGATGGCGTTCATGCGGATGCGGTCACCCAGCAGCGCGCCGCCGCTCTTGCGGCGGCTCGGGTCGATGGAGATCACCGCCACGCGCAGGCTGTCGTCCTGGTCCAGGCGCAGGCGGCGGATGAGCTCGTCGGTGAGCGAGGACTTGCCCGCGCCGCCGGTGCCGGTGATGCCGAGCACAGGGACCTTTTTGGTGGCGGCCTGTTCGCGCAGGGCATTCACGATGGCTTTGTCCGCGTTGCCGTTCTCCAGCACCGTGATGAGCTGGGCGAGCGCGCGCCAGTTCATCTCGCCCTGGCCTTCAATGGCGCTGAGCGACGTGGGTGCAAACGGACTCAGGTCGCGGTCGCAGCGCATCACCATCTCGCCGATCATGCCGGCCAGGCCCATCTTCTGCCCGTCTTCGGGGCTGTAGATGCGCGTCACGCCGTAATCCTGCAGCTCGCGGATTTCGCTCGGCACGATCACGCCGCCGCCGCCGCCGAACACCTGGATGTGTTCACCGCCGCGGCTCTTGAGCAGGTCGACCATGTACTTGAAGTACTCGACGTGGCCGCCCTGGTAGGAGCTGATCGCGATGCCCTGCGCGTCTTCCTGCAGCGCGGCGGTGACGACCTCGTCCACCGAGCGGTTGTGGCCCAGGTGGATCACCTCGGCGCCCATGCCCTGCAGGATGCGCCGCATGATGTTGATGGCCGCGTCGTGCCCGTCGAACAGGCTGGCGGCGGTGACGAAGCGCACCTTGTGCGCGGGGCGGTAGTTGGCCAGGGCCTGGTATTCGGCGGCGAGGTTGCTCATGGTGTCTCTCTCTGTCGGTGGCTGTAAAACGGTGCCTGGGGAAACGGTGCCTGGGTTCAGGCGATCTTCAACCCGGTCAGCTTCGGGTCTTCGGGGGGAAAGCGCAAGTCCAGCGTCTTGAGCGTGTCGCGCACGATGGTGGCGATCATCAAATTGCGGTGGGTCTTGGAGTCGGCGGGCACCACGGTCCACGGTGCCCAGGGCGTGCTGGTCGCATTCAGGAGCGCCTCATAGGCGCTCTGGTAGTCGTCCCACTGCTTGCGCACCTCAAGGTCGCCCAAGCTGAATTTCCAGTGTTTTTCGGGGTCGTCCACCCGCTCCTGCAGCCGCTCGCGCTGTTCATCCGAGCTGATGTGCAGCATGAACTTGAGGATCACCGTGCCGGTCTCGGCCAGCAGGCGCTCGAAGTCCTTGATGTGCTCGTAGCGCTGCAGGGTCTGCTGCGGCGTGATCCAGCCATTGACCACCGGCACCAGCACGTCTTCGTAGTGGCTGCGGTTGAAGATCATCATCTCGCCCGCGCCCGGGACCTTCTGGTGGATGCGCCACAGATAGTCGTGATCGCGCTCGGCCTCGGTCGGCGCCTTCCAGCCCACGGTGTGCACACCGAGCGGGCTGGTGCGTGCAAACACGCCGCGCACCGTGCCGTCCTTGCCCGAGGTGTCGGTGCCTTGCAGCACCACCAGCAGCTTGTGGCGGCCATCGGCGTAGAAGATGTTTTGCAGCGCGTCCAGTTCTTCGGCGATGGTGGCCAGTGCCGCCTGGTCGGCGGCTTTGTTGCCCCCCGAAAACGGTTTCGCGTCGGGTTTGAACGACTTGAGGGAAACGCCCTTGAGCTTCTTGCTGCCGTTGGCGGGCGCCACCTGCCAGTCTTGCCATGCGCTGCCCTTGTCGGCCAGGATGGCCCGCGTGGAAAAGGGCAGGGTGGCGTCGTTCGGGCTGGGCATGGCTGGGTCTCCGGTGGGTTCTTGGCTGCAGCGCTGCAGGCCCTTTTGGTTGACGTTTACGTAAACGTCATGTTACCGCGTCTGAACCAAAAAAGGGGCGCTCGCGCGCCCCTTCGTGTCTTCAGGTCGGTACCCGCTGGATCAGCGGTAGAGCACCTGGGGCAGCCACAGGCCGATGGCCGGGAACTGGTACAGCAGCACGATCGCCAACACCTGGATGCCCATGAAAGGCAGCATGCCGGCGAAGATCTGGTTCAGTGTCACGTGTTTCGGCGACACACCCTTCAAGTAGAAGGCCGCCATGGCCACGGGTGGGCTCAGGAACGCGGTCTGCAGGTTCAGTGCCACCAGCAGGCCGAAGAACAGCGGGTCGACACCGAAGTTGTCCAGCAGCGGAATGAAGATGGGCATGAAGATCACGATGATCTCGGTCCATTCCAGCGGCCAGCCCAGGATGAAGATCAGCACCTGCGACAGGATCAGGAACTCCGTCTTGGACAGGTTCATGCTCAGCACCCAGGTCTCGACGAGCTCCTGTCCGCCCAGCAGCGCGAACGCCGCCGAGAAGATGGCCGAGCCCACGAACAGCCAGCACACCATGGCGCTGGTCTTGGCCGTGAGGAACACGCTTTCCTTGACCACGCCGAAGGTGAGTTGCCGGTAAGCCGCCGCCAGCAGGAAGCCGCCAAACGCACCGACCGCCGCCGCCTCGGTGGGCGTGGCCAGACCGAACACGATCGAGCCCAGCACCGACAGGATCAGCACCAGCAGCGGGAAGAAGCTGGAGAGCAGCATCTTGAAGACTTCCAGCCGGGTGAAGCTCAGGATGGCGTAGAAGATCACCAGCGCCACGAAGCCCACGGCCAGACCGATCCAGAAGCTCATGGAAGCGGGCTTGGTGGTGGCTGCGGGTTCGCGTTCTGCCGCTGCGGCGGCTGCGGCGGGTGCCGCACCGGCCGGTTCGGCCACGGCATCGGGTGCCGCACCCGCCGCGGTGGTTTCCTTCTCGGCACCGGGTGGTTCAGCCACCGCGTCTGCCTCTGCACCAGGGGGCTCGGCCACGGCGTCGCCCGAAGGGGGTTCGGCCAGGCCGCCCTCTTCGGCTTCGGGTTCGGCCAGACCACCTTCGTTGGGGTTCTCGTCCACCGTGGAGCCTGCGCCCATGGGCTGCAGCTCTTCGTAGGTTTCCACCGGCACCACGGTGGTGGCGCTCTGGTAGCTGGCGAAGGCCACGGCAGCGAACAGGATGGCCGGCAGCAAGGCGATGCCCAGCTGACCCAGCAGGTACTTGGTGGACACGTCCTGGTTGCGTTTGCCGTTCAGTGCCTTGATCAGATTGGGCACAGCCGACCGTTCGCCGACGGCGCCAATGGCGGTCAGCGGCGCCGGCAACGGCACAAAGCGTTGCGCTGCGGTCAGCGGGGGTGCCCAGGCCGGCTTGATCTTGGCCATGATGATCACGTACAGGATGTACAGACCAGCCAGCATGATGCCGGGGAAGAAGGCACCGGCGTACAGCTGCACCACCGACACGCCGGCGGTGGCGCCGTAAACGATCAGCAGCACCGACGGCGGGATCAGGATGCCCAGGCAGCCGCCGGCGGTGATGACACCGGCGGACAAGCGCACGTCGTAGCCGGCGCGCAGCATCTGCGGCAGGGCCAACAGGCCCATCAGCGTGACGACCGCGCCCACGATGCCGGTGGCGGTGGCGAACACCGCACAGGTCACCAGCGTGGCCACGCCCAGCGAACCGGGCACGCGGGCCAGGGCCAGGTGCAGGCTGCGGAACAGCTTGTCGATCAGGTTGGCACGTTCCACGAGGTAACCCATGAACACGAACAGCGGGATCGAGATCAGCACGTCGTTGCCCATCACCGAGAACGCGCGCTGCACCATCAGGTCCAGCGTCTGTTTCATTGCACCCGCTGCGGACTGGTCACCCGAGTGGTAGGCGAAGAACGCGAACATCATGCCCATGCCCATCAGGGTGAAGGCGGTGGGGAAGCCCAGCATGATGGCGACCACCACCAGCGAGAGCATGAGCAGGCCGTAATGGCCGTTGGTCATGGTCTCGACGCTGAGCACCATGGTCAGTGCGGCCGAGCCGATGAGGGCCATCAGCGTGAAGCCGAACCAGAGTTCTTTGCGGATCTTCATGGCTTGGCTCCTTGCTTCACCACGATGGAGTCCAGCGCGTCAATGTCAGCGTCTTTCACGTGCACCATTTCTTTGAGTTTTTCGACATCGACCTCTTCAACGTCTTGTGCGCGCTGGGGCCATTCGCCGGTTTGCAGGCACATGATGCAGCGGATGATTTCCACGATGCCTTGCAGCAGCAGGAAGGCGCCAGCGATCGGCACCACGAATTTGAACGGGTAGACCGGCAGGGGGTCGGCGTTGAAGGTCTGCTCGCGGATGGCGAGCGACTCGTTGGCGAAGAACCAGCCGGCGTAGGTCAGGGCCACGATGCCGGGCAGGAAAAACAGGATGTAGAGAGCGAGGTCCCAGCCGGCTTGCGTGCGCGGGCTGAAAAAGCCGTAGAGCACGTCACCGCGAACGTGGCCGCTTTTGGCCAGGGTGTAGGCCCCGGCGCTCATGAACAGCACGCCATACAACATGATCTGGGCGTCGAGCACCCAGGCGTGGGGGTTGTTGAGCACGTACCGGGAAAACACTTCCCAGGTGATCAACAGAGTGAGCCCGATGACGGTCCAGGCGCAGGCCTTGCCGAACCAGGTCGACAGGCTGTCAACGGCCAGTAATAGTTTTTGCATGTGAATTTCCAGAAACAGAAAAGGGCGCCCGCAGGCGCCCCGAGTTCAGAGAAGCCCGATCAGGACTTCTTGGCGCCTTTGCCGAAGTAGTGGTTGTACGCCATCTTGAAATCGACCATGTAGTCGTTTTGCCATTGGCCGGCACGCTGGGCAAAGGCCTTCTGCGATTCCAGCACCTTGCGGAACAGCGCGTTGTCGGTGCCCTTCTTGGCGATGGTCTTGTCCCAGGCCTCGAGCTGTGCCCGCAGGATCGCGTCGGGGGTCTTGTAGAACTTCACGCCTTGCTTCTTCAGCTCGATGTAGTCCTGCGAGTTGCGCTGGATGGCTTTCCAGCTCATGTCGGCGCTGGCTGCTTGCGCGGCGTAGTCGACGATGGACTTCAGCTCGGCCGGCAGGGCGTTGAGCTTGGTCTTGTTGAACAGGATCTCGAACTGCTCGCCGGACTGGTGGAAGCTCTGCAGCATGCAGTTCTTCACCACGTCGGGGAAGCCCAGCAGGCGGTCCGACGATGCGTTGTTGAACTCGGCTGCGTCGATCAGGCCGCGGTCCAGCGCGGGCACGATCTCGCCACCGGGCAGCGGGTTCACGGCGGTGCCCATTTCGGTGAACACGTCAACGGCCAGACCCACGGTGCGGAACTTCAGGCCCTTCATGTCGGCCACTTTGGCCACGGGCTTCTTGAACCAGCCCAGTGGCTGCGTGGGCATGGGGCCGTACAGGTAGGAGACCACGTCCAGGTTCAGGCTGGCGTAGATCTCTTCCAGCAGGGCCTTGCCACCGCCGTAGTTGTGCCAGGCCAGAACCATGTTGGGGTCCATGCCGAATGCGGGGCCGGAACCCCACAGGGCCAGCGCCGAGTTCTTGCCGTAGTGGTAAGCCACCACACCGTGGCCGCCGTCCAGCGTGCCTTTGGCCACCGCTTCGAGCAACTGGAAAGCCGGGACCACCGAGCCCGATGGCAGCACTTCGATCTTCAGCTTGCCGCCGGCCATGTCGTTGACCTTCTTGGCGAAGTCCTGGGCGTATTCGTGGAAGATGTCCTTCGAAGGCCAGGTGCTCTGGAAGCGCAGCGACGTGGTCTGAGCAGTGGCGATCATCGGCACCGACATGGCGCCTGCCGCGACTGCCGCGCCTTTGAGCATGCCGCGGCGTGAGGTCACGGTTTTTTTGTCTGACATGGGTTTTTCTCCAGTCTGGGTTGAGGGTCACGCATCATGCGGCCCAGACACGGATCCCCTCTACAGGGTTTTCACCGACCATCATGGGTTCGGCTTACTTCGCTGCTTTCAGCATGAGAAAACCAGATACGAAAAGTTGATCAACATCTGGTCTATCTGATATTGAATTTCGGCATTTCCGGATCGAGCGCCACTTTGTCAGCGGGCCGTCAGTCCGGTGCAAGTTTGGCGTCAGGGAGTGCAAAGGCTGATGTCCGTCAATCCATCGTGGCTCGCCGGTGGCATGCTACGCAACATGAAACCGATCCAGCTCTTCGACGCCGCGTCCAGCACCTTCACGTACGTGCTGTTCGACCAGACCACCCGCGACGCCCTGATCATCGATCCGGTCGATGACCAGATCGAGCGCGACCTCGCCGTGTTGCGCGAGTACGGCCTGACACTGGTCTGGACGGTGGAGACCCACGCGCACGCAGACCACATCACCAGTGCCGGCAAACTGGCCGAACTGGCGGGCGCCAAAACGGCGGCCCCCATGGGCTGCGACATCGGCACAGCGGGCGTGCAACTGGCGCACGGCGACACCCTCAGTTTCGGCGGCGAGGTGCTGCGCGCCCTGCACACGCCGGGCCACACCGCCGGCAGCATGAGCCTGGTCTGGCGCCACCATGTGTTCACCGGCGACACGCTGCTCATTGGTGGCTGTGGCCGCACCGACTTCCAGTCCGGCAGCGCCAAAGACCTGTACCACAGCATCACCCAGGTGCTGTTCGATCTGCCGGACGACACCACCGTCTGGCCGGGGCACGATTACCACGGCCGCCACCACTCCACCATCGGCGTGGAGAAGAAGCACAACGAGCGCGTGGCCGGCAAAAGCGAGGCCGAGTTCATCGCCCAGATGGAGTCGCTCAACCTGCCCAGGCCGCGGCGCATCGACGAAGCCGTGCCGGCCAACCGGATGTCGGGCCAGCGCCACGATGCGGGCGGTGCCTTGCTCATGGAGCCTCGGCCTGCGGCCGGTCCGCACCAGGGGAGTTACGCGGGCGACGTGACACCGCAGCTGGCCTGGCAGTGGGTGCAGGCGGGGGAAGCGGTGTTGGTGGATGTGCGCACCGATGCCGAGCGCGAATGGGTGGGCTTTGTGCCCGGCGCGGTGCCGGTGGCCTGGAAACAATGGCCGGGCATGGCCCTGAACCCCGGTTTCGATGCCCAGCTGCGCGAGGCGGCGGACGGCAAAAAGGTGGTGCTGTTGTGCCGCAGCGGTGTGCGTTCCATCGCTGCGGCCAAGCGCGCCACCGAACTCGGTCTGGAGGCCTACAACATCCTGGAAGGCTTCGAGGGCGATCCCGATGCGCATGCGCACCGCGGGCAACAAGGCGGCTGGCGTCGGCTGGGATTGCCCTGGCGCCAGAACTGAAGGCGGCGCTCTCGGCCGACCGCTGGTCGCTCGGCCTGCACGAAATTTGAGAAGAAAGCCTCACAACCCCTGTCAGGGCTGACAGGGTTCGTGCGGTTCGTCACAGTTTTGTTTTTTCAATGGGGTTTTCCATTCCATAAGGATTGCTCCATGACGCCGTTGGCCTGCACCCGCGAGAAAACGCCCTCGAACCCGCCCATCTCTGCCCACCTCGCCGGGCGCATCCAGCGGGAATTCACCACCCGATGGGACACCCTCTGGAGTGGACGCTCGCTGCTTCACGGGCGGGAAGCGGGTCCCGGCGCCGTTCGCCTCAACGGCAACGACTACCTGAGCCTCACCGGCCATCCGCACATCGTTCAGGCCCAGACGCTGGCCATCAAGACCGATGCCGAGTTCGTCATCCAGTCGGGCGTGTTCCTGCTGGACGAACACCCCGCGCGCAAGCTCGAACTCAAGCTCGCGCAGATGCTGGGTCAGGAGGACGGCTTGATCTGCCAGTCGGGCTACGCGGCCAACCTGGGGTTGCTGCAGTCGATCGCGGACGAGAAGACGGTGATTTACATGGACACGCTGGCCCACACCTCGCTGTGGGAAGGCGCACGCCGCGCAGGTGCCACGACGCACCCCTTCCGCCACAACGACGCCGAGCACCTGGACCGGCTGGTGCAGCGTCACGGCGCGGGCCTGATCGTGGTGGATTCGGTGTACAGCACCACCGGTGCCGTGGCCCCGCTGGAGCAGGTGGTCGAGGTGGCCGAGCGCCGGGGCTGCATGACGCTGGTGGACGAATCGCATTCGCTCGGCACCCACGGACCGCAAGGTGCGGGCCTGTGCGCCGAGCTCGGGCTGAGCCACCGCGTGCACTTCATCACCGCCAGCCTGGCCAAGGCCTTTGCGGGTCGGGCGGGCTTTCTGAGCGTGCCGGCTGCCATGCGCAACTACGTGCTCAGCACCAGCTACCCCAACATGTTCAGCTCGTGCCTGCTGCCGCACGAAATCGCCGCGCTCGACGCCACGCTGGACGTGATCTGGCGCAGCGACACCGAGCGTGAGCGGCTGCGTGCCCACACCCTGCGATTGCGCGGCGCACTCAGCGACCTGGGCTATCCGATCCACCAGGGCACCGAGCAGATCATTGCGCTGGAGGCTGGCACCGAGCCCGCCACCATGGTGCTGCGCGACCTCCTGGAAGAGCGCGATGTGTTCGGTGCCGTGTTCTGCGCGCCGGCCACCAGCCGCAACCGCACCATGGTGCGGCTCACGCTGCACGCCGCGCTCACCGAGGCCGAGCTCGACCACGTGGCCGCCGTGGCGCGCGAGGTGGCGCCGCTGGTCCAACCTTGGGACTGGCCCATCGCGCGGCGCGCCCGCGCCGCCTGCGCTCAGTTGTCCTGAACGCTGCGGTGGCCTTCGGCGTCCAGAAAACGCCGGTAGCCATAGATGGGTTGGGGCAGGTCGGCGGGGGAGAGCGAGAACACCGCCGCTGTGACCAGCTTGTCGTCACCCAGGGCGAACGCCGGCGCGGTGCGCACCGGTCCGCTCAGGTTGAGCTGCTGGTGCAGTTCGACCGCGGCCAGCTGGTGGCCCGCCTGCACCGCGCGCACCATGTCGAAGCCCAGTCCGACCGAGCCGGTCAGCTCGGCCAGGTCCTGCAAGCTGCTGGTGGGCTCCAGTTGAAGCCAGTGCGCATCGCCGGCGCCGTCCAGTCCGATCAGGCCAAAGGGTTCGCCCAACACCGCGTATTCGACCCAGTACTGGCTGGTGAAGTCCTGCAAGGCCCGCGCAATCGATGGAATCTGGAGAAGCGATTGCTGCGAGGGCTGCAGCGCGCCGCGCCACAGCGTGTTCAGCCGTGGATGGGGCGCGTGCATCAGCTTGCGCAAAACCCCCATGAGGTGGCGTGTGATGTCGGTCGTCTGCTTGGGCACGAACTGGTCGATCAGTCCGTTGTTGAAGGCCTGGATCGCGATCTGCTCGTCGGCCTGGCCGGTGAGCAGCACGCGCGAGCCCGGCCAGTCGAGCAAGGTGTTGAGCACCTTCAGACCGTCGGTGCCCGGCATGGCGTAGTCGACCACACAGGTCTTCACCAGCTGGTAACGCGCCGGGTTCACCGCCCAGTAGCGCAGCACCTGTGGCAGCAGCGGCTGCCCCTGGCGCCAGCGCTCCAGCATCTGCAATTGCAGCATCGCGTCGGCCTCCCACCGGGCCGGTTCCTGCTGCATGCGCTGCGCAAAGCCCGATGGACGCGAGAACAACTCCACCTGCCAATGCGTCGGGATCACCATGCCGAGCATGTCGAGGTAGTCGGTGTCGTCGTCGAGGAACAGGATGCTGCCCGGACGGTGAAAAAGAGGGATCGTCAGTGCCATCAGGTCGTCAGCGGGGAGAAGGTCAGGTCAAAGGATGTGGGTGGTGGACCGGGAGGTCGATCATGAAGACAGCACCCAGGCCGGGTTCCGAATGCACGCTGAGACTGCCCTGCGCCGACTCCACCACGTTCTTGCAGAACGTCAGCCCCAGGCCGTTGCCGGCGCCCGCCAGCGTGGAGAAGAACGGTTCGAAGATTCTCGTTTGCTGTTCGTGGGCAATGCCGATTCCATCGTCAGATACTGCAATCCGGCCCTTGCCGTGGTGCATGCCCACGTCCAGCCGCAAGTCGCCCGGGCTGGGCGCGTTGCTGGCCGAAGCCAGCGCGTGCAGGGCGTTTTTCATCAGATTGGTGAGCACCTGGGAGAACAGTTGGCGGGAAGCCACGAAGTGGAAGTCCTGCTGGATGTGCACCTGCACGCAGTCCCGCTCCCGCGATGAACGGTAGGGGTAGTGCAGCACCACGTCCTGCACCAGCTCGGCCGCACGGATGGTGGACGTGTCCTTGGGCAGCCGCATCAGCTGCGCGTTCGAGATCTGGGTATCGATCTGCCGGTTCATGCTGCGCACCAGGTTCTGCAATCGGGTGGCCAGCTCGTCGAAGCGCTTTTGCTTGGCCTCCGGCAAGTCGTGCTGCGAGAGGTTGCGCAGCACGTCGCCCATCAGGTTGACGGTGGCCAGCGGCGTGCGCAGTTCATGCGCCATCACGCCCATGGTGCTCAGCGTGTTGATCAGACGCGTGCGGCGCAGGTTGGCGCTGGACGCGCCCAGCATCACGGCAGCGCCCCAGGCGAAGGCCAGCACCACCAGGTTGTCGGCTTGCATGGCGCCGTCCGTGAGCGGCACGCCCAGCAGGTGTGTCAGTCCCAGGCTCAGCCCCACGCCCATCAACACGCCCAAGGTGGCCAGGCGCCAGTCGGTGAGGTGGTAGTAGATGACCAGCATGCAGGACACGCTGGCCAGCCACACGTCGTTGCCGCCGTTGAGCCAGTACATCCAGGAGAAAAACATCGGCAACTGCAGCCAGCTCGACAGGGAAAAGATCCAGATGGTGGTGTGCGACGTGAGGTCGCGGTTGAGCGCACCCACCAGCAGCGGGATGCCCAGGCACGCCATGGCCAGGCGCGTGGGCAGGTTCTCGTAGGGCTGCGGCAGCAGCTCGATCCAGATCCATCCGAAGGCAAGGTGACCGATGAAAGTGAACGCGCCCAGGTACTGAAGCCGGGCGCGGGAAGGGTGCAAAATGGGTTCCAGGGGCGCATGGACGATTTCATCCAGCAGCCACCTCCACAGCCGCGATCTGGCGCTGTGCAACCTCAACCGGTCCAGAGGCAATATGTACTCCTTCGATCGCCGGGCGCCCGTGGTCGGCGCCGGCTGCCCGAACATGCATGGCATTGTCCGTGCAACAGGCTGTTTCAAACCATGACCCTACCTGTCAACTTTGACAGCGTCAGCCTGGACAGCATTCTGGCCGACTGGGTCTGCGCCTTGCACGACCAGGGCGTGGAGGCGGTCATGGTGCTGGGCCCCGTGCCCACCGGCGGTCGGGACGAGCGCGAGGTGTTGGCCGTTCACCCGCCCAGGATGCTCTCGGCCGCGCAGGCCCTCGCCGACAGCCGCGATTTTGGCGCCAGCTGGCGCGAGAGCGATGCCCCGCTGGTGGCGTGGCAAGACATCTCCAAATCGGTTTTTGAACAATCCAGCCGCTGGCGCCGCCTCTGGCTGGCGCACGGCTACCAGACGCTGGTGCGCGTGGCGTTCAGCCTGCCGGCCGGGCGTGCGTTCGAGTGTTTCATGTTCAGCCCCCGCACCTTTGCCGACCGATCCGAGGCCGCAACGCTGGCCTGGTCGGCTTTCAACATCTGGCCCATGCTGCGCCGGGCCATCGCCGAGGCCCGGGTGAACCTGAGCCCGCGCGAGCTGGAGAGCCTCAACATGGCCTTCGAAGGGCTCACTGCCCGCGAAACCGCGGTTCGCATGGATTGCTCCGAGCGCACGGTCAATTACCACCTGGCCAACGCCATGGCCAAGCTCAGGACCGACAACAAGCTGGCCGCCGTGCAGCGCGCTTGCTGGATCGGCCTGATTTAGGGCCGTGGTCCCCACGCTGCCGCAGATGCTGCACTGCGCAAACTCCGCTGGGGTTGCATGGTCATAATCCCCGCATGACTTTTCTGGCCCTGGACGTTGGCAACACCCGCCTGAAGTGGGCTTTGTACGAAGAACCGCGCTCCGGTTCGCGCCTGATCGCCCAAGGCGCCCAATTCCTCGAAAACATCGAAACCCTGGCCGAAGGTGACTGGGCCGATCTCCCGGCGCCGCGCTGGGTGCTGGGGTGCGTGGTGGCGGGCGATGCGGTCAGGCGCCGGGTGGCCGAGCAGCTGGAGTTGTGGGACGTGACGCCGCAATGGGTGGTCTCCAGCACGGCCGAAGCGGGCCTGACCAACGGCTACGACCATCCTGCCCGTCTGGGTTCGGACCGCTGGGTGGCGATGATCGGTGCGCGCCAGCGCCTGGTCTCGCGCGGCCTGACGCGGCCTTGTGTGGTCGTCATGGTGGGCACCGCCGTGACGGTGGAGGCCATCGACGCCGAAGGGCGTTTTCTGGGCGGCATCATCCTGCCCGGCCACGGCATCATGCTGCGCGCACTGGAATCGGGCACCGCGGGCCTGCACGTGCCCACCGGCGAGGTGCGCGACTTCCCCACCAACACCAGCGATGCGCTCACCAGCGGCGGTACCTTCGCCATCGCCGGGGCGGTGCAGCGCATGGTGGACAACCTGCGCCGCCACTGCGGCGACGAGCCGGTGTGCTTCATGACCGGTGGCGCCGGCTGGAAGATGGCGCCCAGCATGGCGCTGCAGGTGGAACTGGTGGAAGGCCTGATTTTTGACGGGCTGCTGGAAATGGCATCGCGCCGCCTGTCCCTGGTTTAAGCCTTCGCTTCGCCCCAGGGCAGCATGAGTGTCAAGGTGAGCAGGCGCCGGAACTCCGGCTCGAACTCGTCAATGATGCGCTGCGGCTCCGGGCACAAGGTGGTGTCGGCGATCACGCCGAACTGCACACCGCCGCCGTAGCTCAGGATCGACACACCCAGGCCCACCGTGCCGGTTTGCGGCACCCAGAACATGGTCTGCTCCAGCGTGGCGCCACACACCTTCAGTTTGGTGGCTGGGCCGGGTACGTTGGTCATGACCGCCGTGGTCTTGCGCCCGAACAGGCTGAGCAAGGCGTCTTGCGCGGGTTTCACCAGCAGGCCCGCCACCGAGAGCAGGCCGAAGGTCAGCAGCGGCTGCAGGCTGCCCTTGAGGTTGTTCATGCGCGAGCGCACGGTGAACACCCGCTCCACCGGGTTGGTGCAGCCGATGGGCAGCACCAGCGGCACCAGGCCAAAGCGGTTGCCGAGTTTCCAGGCGTCTTCCATCGGGCGCAGGTTGATCGGCACCATGGCGCGGATCTCTTTGCCCTGCGTGTCGTCGCCCTGGCTGTGCAGGTAGGCGCCGATGGCCCCGGCCACGCAGCCGAGCAGCACGTCGTTCACGGAGCAGTTCAATGCTTTGCCAATCGCCTTCACCTCGTCGAGCGGGATCGGCTCGCACCAGGCCACGCGTTTGGTGTTGCCGGGCTGACCCTTGAGCCGGGTGGGCGAATCGTCGGGCATCAGCGCGAGCGCGGCCAGATCGCTGGCCAGTTGGCCGCCCATGCGCGCGAGATCGACCGCCTGGCCGAGCGAGTCGCTCAGGCTTTGCTGGGGTGAGGCCAGGAGGGCAAACGACTTGGCAGCGCCGCCGCCCGCAGCCTCCAGGGCCTTGGCGGTGAGGTCGCCGAAGGGCCGGATGAGGGTGTCGACCACCCAGTCTTCGGCGCCGTCCAGGCCGGGTTTGGTGGTCTTGCGGCCCTTGCGCTGCGGGGGCAAGCCGCCGCCGTCCACCAGGCTCATCATCACGCTGATGAGCGCGATGCCGTCGGCGATGCAGTGGTGAATGCGGGCCACCAGGGCCGAACCGCCGTCGTATTGTTCGATCAGCTCGAAGCGCCACAGCGGGTGCAGGCGGTCCAGCGGCTGCATGGCGAGTTCGGCCACGCGGGCCTGCAGGGCGTCCTGCTCGCTCTGCGTGCCGGTTCTCGAGAGCCGGTGCGCGACCACGTGGCGGTCGAGGCGGAAGTCGGTGTCGTCGATCCAGTGGGCGCCGGTGGCGTCTTCGCGCGCCGCCTGCACAAAACGGCGGTATGGCAGCATGCGCTCCCGCACACGTTCGCTCAGGGCCTCGATGGTGATGCCGGGCTTCAGAATCCACACGCCCACGATCATCATGAGGTTGCAGGGCGAGTCCATGCGCAGCCAGGCGGTGTCGACCTTGCTCATGCGCTCGCCCTCCAGCCCGAGGGTGGTGGACAGGGCCTGCTTCACCGCCGGCAGCACGCTGGCCACGGCGCCGTTGGGGACGGCTTTGCGGGGGGCGCTCGGGCGACCGGCACGCGCGGGAGGGGTGCCGCTGCGGGCGGCAACGCGTTGAACCATGGATGCTCCTCGGGTGGCTGTGCGGGTCTTGACGGGTGGGCCTATTGTGCAGAGGCGGTCAACCGTAAGATAGCGGGAGAGCCCTTAGCCCGGCGCGTGTTGCCAAGGCGGTTCATTTCAACAACAGGAGCATTCATGGCCGATCTCAAAGCCCTTTTCGACGCCGCCGTGGCGAATTCCAAGAACCTCAGCGAGCGCCCCGACAACGCCACGCTGCTGAAGATCTATGCCCTGTACAAGCAAGCCACCGAGGGCGATGTCGAGGGCAAGAAGCCCGGCTTCGGCGACATGGTGGGGCGCGCCAAATGGGACGCGTGGAACGGCTTCAAAGGCACCGACAAGGAGGGGGCGATGCAGCAGTACATCGACCTCATCCAGAGCCTGAGCTGAAGCGCCCGCTCCAGGAAGGCCGGTTGTTCAACCGGCCTTTTTCTTTTTGGCGGCGGGCTTCTTGGCTGCCAGCAACTCGTCGAGGTTCTTGACGATCTCGCTTTCGATGCGGTCCTTGAACGCACCCAGCAAAAAGCCCAGGCGCGCATCGAGTTCAAACTTCTCCGCCGACACCTTGAGCGTGCCGGTCACACCCGAGCGGCTGAATTGCACTTCGTCGCAGTCGTCACCTTCTTCATAGGTGCAGCTCATGTCGAAGTCGTTCTCGGCCTGTTCGGCCCAGCGCCAGGCGAGCTTGCGGGCGCCGCCCATGCCGAGTTGGTGATCGCGTTCGATGTGGATGTCGGCCATGGGTGTCTCGTGTGTGGTGGTCAGGGGCGGAGGGCGTCGCTGGCGGCCAGGGCGGTGGGCGCGAGCTCGCGCAGGGCGGCGTGGCGTTCGTCTTTCGGGCGGCTGGCCAAAGCGCGAACCGCATCATAAAACCGCGCGAAGTCGCGGCCCTCGCGCTCGAACAAGGCCTCGAACGCAGGCACCCACTCGTCGTAGGCGGCCTGCGCGGCAAAGCTGGCGTTGTTGGCGCGGGTCACGAAGGGGTCGTAGCCGGCGTAGCCGTTCCAGCCGGCTTTCAGCGCTGCGTAGCGCTGGCGGAAGTCGTTCATCACGGTCAACTTTTGCTGCAGTTTGGTGCCGTCCGCCAGAGCGGCATCGTCATAGATGGCCTTCAGGCGCTCGCGGGTGGCGCGCGTGAGGGCGCGGAACGCGCGGCGGCGGCTGTCGAAGGTGGCGTAGTCGGCGCGGGCCTGATCGCTGGCGCGGGCGAGCCACCGCGCACCGCCCAGCCGCTCGACCGTGGTGGCAAATGATTCGTTGAACGCGGTGTCGTTCTGCACGTAGACCACCTGGTGCGCGAGCTCGTGAAAGACGATGCGCGCGAGTTCACCCTCGGGGTAGGCGATGAAGGTGTTGAGCAGCGGGTCGCCACCCGCCCAGTTCATCCAGCCCAGCGTGGAGTAGGCCTGGACCGGGTAGACCGCGACTTCCAGTGTGGGGTCGAGGCTGTCGGCAAAGGCGCGCGCATCGGCTTCCGAGAAATAGCCGCGGTAGCCCACGCAGCCCGCCACCGGAAAGCACCAGGTCTCCAGGGTGAGCGAGAGTGCGGGCGCCGCCACCACGTTGTAGACCGCAGCGCGGCGCTGCAGGTCGGCGTAGCGGTGGTAGCTGGCGTTGTCCGGCAGGGCGAGTTCGCTGACCGCAAACGCGCGGATGCGGCGGGCGTTTTCCAGCCGCTGTTTGAGCGTGGGTGGGGCGGTGTCGTCGGCCAGCCAGTCGTCCACCGGCCGTGCGGCCTGCATCAGTTTCAGGTGCCCGGTGACCGACTGCCAGTAATAGCCCACGCCGGTGGTGTTGCTGGCGCAGCCAGCGCCCAGCAGGGCCACGATTGCGAGCGCCAGCAGCTTCGTCATGCGCGTCCTCAGTGCACGCCCGCAACCTCGACCAGGCAGTCGTAGAACACCGGGCCGCGGCCCATGTCGGTGAGTTGCTGGCTGGTGACTTCGTTCACGTTGGTGCCCGAGGGCCCGAGCTTGCGCCACCAGATCCCCAGGCCATTGACCACACCGGGCCGTGCGCGCGTGGACACCTTGGCCTTGCAGCGGTATTCGCCGCGGTCGTTGAACACGCGCACCATCTGGCCGCTTTCGATGCCACGCAGCGCCGCGTCGTCGGCATGGATTTCGAGCAGGGGCTCACCTTCGATGTCGCGCAGGCTCTGCACGTTGACGAAGCTGGAGTTGAGGAAGTTGCGCGCCGGCGGGGAGATCATGGCCAGCGGGTAGGCGGCCGATGAGCCTTGCAGTTCGTGGTTCGGCAGGTGGTCGGGCAGGCCGTCCAGCCCTTGCGCGGCCAGGCGCGCACTGAAAAATTCGCATCGGCCCGAGGGCGTGGGAAAACCACCGTGGGCAAAGGGCGCTTCGGCGATGGGCAGGGTGGCAAAGCCCTGATCCAGCAGGGTCTGGAAATCCACCGCGCTGCCGAACGCCGTGCGGCACAAGGTCTCGTCGTCGTCGGCAAAACACGGGTCGTCAAAACCCAGGCGGGCGGCCAGCGCGCGAAAGATGTCGGTGTTGGTGCGGGACTCGCCCACCGGCGCGATGGCCGGGCGGTTGAGCAGCACGTCGGTGTGGCCATAGCTGGTGTGGATGTCCCAGTGTTCCAGCTGCGTGGTGGCCGGCAGGATGACGTCGGCGTGGTCGGCGGTGTCGGTCTGGAAATGTTCGAGCACCACGGTGAACAGGTCTTCGCGCAGGAAGCCTTGCACCACCTTGCCCGATTCGGGCGCCACCGCGACCGGGTTGCTGTTGTAGACGATGAGCGCTTCGATCTTCGGACCGAAGGCCGCCGAGCCCGGGTTCAACAGGTCGTTGCCGATGGTGCTCATGTTGATGGTGCGTGGCGTGCGACCGGCCAGCAACTCGGGCTTGTGCAGGGCCGCGCGGTTCACCGGGAACTGCGCCGAACTGGACAGCAGCAGGCCGCCCGCCGGCTCGCGCCACGCGCCCACCAGCGCGGGCAGGCAGGCCACCGCACGCACCGCGTTGCCGCCGCCGCGCACGCGCTGCATGCCGTAGTTCAGGCGGATGGCGGCGGGCTTCGTGGTGCCGTAGGCGCGCGCCAGGTCGGTGATCTGCTGCACCGGAATCCCGCACACCTCGGCCGCGCGTTCGGGTGGCCACTGCAGCGCGCGCTCGCGCAAGCCTTCCCAGCCCAGCGTGTGCTGCGCGATGTAGTCGTGGTCCAGCCAGTCGTGGGTGATGAGCTGGTGCATCAGCGCCAGCGCCAGTGCCGCGTCGGTGCCCGGGCGCAGGGCGATGTGTTCGTGGCACTTCTCGGCCGTTTCGGAGCGACGCGGGTCGATGCACACCAGGCGCGCGCCGTTGCGTTTGGCCTGCTGTGCCAGGCGCCAGAAGTGCAGGTTGCTGCCGATGGAGTTGCTGCCCCAGATGACGATGAGTTTCGAATCGGCAAAGTGCTCCACCTTCATGCCGACCTTGCCGCCCAGGGTCTGGATCAGCGCTTCGCCGCCGGCCGACGCGCAGATGGTGCGGTCCAGGAACGAGGCGCCCAGGCGGTGGAAAAAACGCGCCGCCATGCCCTCGCCCTGGACCTGGCCCATGGTGCCGGCGTAGCTGTAGGGCACCACCGCTTGCGGGTCGCGCGCGGCAATCGCCTTCAGGCGTTCGGCAATCAGGTCCAGCGCTTCGTCCCAGCCCACGCGCCTGAACTGACCGCTGCCTTTGGGGCCGGTGCGTACCAGGGGGTGCAGCAGTCGCTCGGGATGGTAGGTGCGCTCGGTGTAGCGCGACACCTTGGTGCACAGCGCACCGTCGGTGTGTGGGTGCTCGGGGTTTCCCTGCACGCGCAGCGCCACACCGTTCTCCACCGTGGTGACGAGGGAGCAGGTGTCGGGGCAATCGTGGGGGCAGGCGCCGCGGATCGTTTGCACGGTCGTGTTCATCGGAAGGAGGTGGCCTAAGGTCGTGAGAGGAGCGAATTGGCAGGACGCTTGCTTTACCCTGTGGGGTTCTCAAATCAGCATATCAGGAGTGTTCGCATGCAGCGTCGTGAAGCCTTGTCCCGTGTGTGCAAGTTGGTTGGCTCCGGCGCCTTGGCGTCGTGGGGGGCTTCGGCCAGCGCACAGAGCGCAGCCTTGACCGACACCCGCATTGTGCTGGGTCAGTCGGCGCCGTTCACCGGTGCGGCGGTTCAACTGGGCCTCCAGTTTCACCTGGGCGCGCAGGCGTATTTCGACGCGGTCAACGCCAAGGGTGGGGTCAATGGCCGCACGATCGAGATCAAGCGGATGGACGATGGCTACGAGCCCGAGCGCTGCGCAGCCAACACGCGCCAGCTGATTGCCGATGACGTGTTCGCACTGTTTGGCTACATCGGCACACCCACCAGCCTCGCCGCCTTGCCGCTGGCCTCCACCGCCAAGGTGCCGTTCTTCGCGCCGTTCACCGGCGCGCAGGCCCTGCGCGATCCTTTCAACCGCTACGCCATCCATGTTCGCGCCTCGTACTTTGACGAAACGGCCGCCATCGTGCGCCAGGTGACGTCCACCGGCATCAAGAAGATCGGCGTGTTTTACCAGGACGACGCCTATGGCAAGACCGGGCTGGAGGGCGTGACGCGGGCCATGACCGCGCTGAACCTGGAGCCCGCGGCGTTGGGCACGGTGGAGCGCAACACGGTCGAAGTGGCACAGGCGGTGAAGGACATCATGGCCCGCAAGCCCGAGGCCATCGTGCAGATCGGTGCTTACAAAGCGGTGGCCACGTTTGTTCGCCAGGCACGCCGCGCGGGTTTTGGCGGCAACTTCTACAACGTCTCTTTCGTGGGCACGCAGGCCCTCATCGATGAACTCGGTGCGGAGGCCCGTGGCGTGTCCGTGAGCCAGGTCATGCCCTTCCCCTACACGCCCGCCACGCCGTTGTCGGGTGAGTACCTGGCCGCCATCAAGGACAAGCGCGGTGTTGAGCCCAACTACTCGGGCATGGAGGGTTTTGTGGCGGCCAAGGTGTTCACCGAGGCGGTGAGGCGCGCCGGCAAGGCGCTCACGCGTGAGGGGTTCATCAACGCCGTGCAGGGCATGCAGAACGTGAACCTGGGCGGTTTTCCGGTGGACTTCGGGCCGGCCAAACACACCGGTTCGCGCTTTGTCGAACTGACGCTGCTGACCGAAGACGGACGCATCCGCCGCTGAGGTCCGCACCGGCGCTTGCGTTGCACCGTTGCATCACATCGGTGCTGGGTGGCGCCTGGGTTCGCGCGGGTGACCCGGCGTTGAAAAAGAGTCCCTTTGTATGTTTTTCGACCGGCTGGACCGGCAGAACTATCCGGTTTGGATTAACCGGACGGCGAAGGGCCTGGCTGCGCAGCGGGCCGCAGGAATGCCCTCAGAGCGTTAGGCCCGATTGCCATCGCGAAGCGTTGCACGTTAGCCTGTTTCGCGTAGGTCGATGAACGTCTCATCGCTCCGGAGGTCTTTGATGCCATTGCATGTCCGCCACCTGATCGCGCTGGTCCTGTCTGCCAGTCTGTCACCGACCTGGGCCCAGGCCCCCGCCCCGGCAAACGCAGCGCCGGATCCCAAGCTGATCCGGCTGGGTCTGATCCTGCCGCTCACCGGCGGATCGTCCGACATGGGCAACAGCGCGCGCGTGGGCGCGCAGGTGGCGGTGGAAGAGATCAACGCGGTGGGCGGTTACCTCGGGCGCAAGCTCGAGCTGGTGATCCGCGACGACCAGGCCAACAACGACTTGGGCCTCAAGCACGCGGAAGAACTGGTGCTCACCGAAAAGGTGGCCGCCACCGTGGGCTTCTGCAACACCGGCGTGGCGATGAAGGCGCTTGACGTGTTCCAGAACAACCAGCATGTCCTGATCGTGCCGTGTGCCACCGGCACCGCCATCACCGCCAAGTACCCGGCGGCCGAGAGCTACATCTTCCGCACCTCGGCGCGCGACCAGCTGCAGTCCCAGTTTCTGGTGGCCGACATCGTCAAGCGCAACCTGAAGAAAGTGGCGCTGCTGGTGGACACCACCGGCTATGGCGACGGTGGCCTGAAGGACCTGGAAGCCGCGTTGCAGGCCGTGGGACTCAAGCCCCACATCGTCGTGCGCTTCAAGGTGGGTGTGAAAAGCCTGGCCGATGAGATGAAGCAACTCAAGGACTCCGGTGCCGATGCGCTGATCGGCTGGACCGTGGGGCCCGAGCAGGGCGTGATCTCGGCCAGCCGTGCCGCGGCGGGCTGGAACGTGCCGCAGTACGGCCCGTGGGGCCTGTCGCACGCTTCGGCCTTCGAGGCGTCCAAGGGTGCGGTGGAGGGGACGTATGTGGTGCAGACCGTGCTGCCCAACAACTTCATGGAGCGCAACAGCACTTTCTTGCGCGGGTACGCCAAACTGTCGAAAGAGCGCCCCATCGGGTCCATGATGTCGGCGGCGCAGACCTACGACTCGGTGCATCTGCTGCTGCGCGCGATGTTCCTGACCAAGGGCAACATCTCGGGCAAGACGCTCAAGCAGTCCCTGGAAAACCTGCAGCAGCCTTACCGTGGCGTGGTGACCACCTACGACAAACCGTTCAGCGCGAGTGACCACGACGCCATTTCGGCCAACATGTTGTGGCTCGGTACCTGGCAGGGCGGTGAACGCACCTACGTGTACAAGGACGACGCAGCGCGCGCGAGCGTGATCCGGCGCAAGGAGTGATCCGGCCTGCCGGCGAAGGTCCTGTCCGTTGATGGGTCTGTCGCGCGTTCCGCAGCGCTGACGTGGGGTCTTGGATACCATGGCGGGGCATCCTCATCGCCCTTCCGGCGCCATGCAAAGGTCCCCATGAAGCTCATCGACTCCATCCTCACGCAAGCCGCCGGTATCGCGGCGGTTCGCCGCGACATCCACACCCACCCCGAACTCTGTTTCCAGGAAGTGCGCACCGCCGACGTCGTGGCGAACAAGCTCGCCGAATGGGGCATTCCGGTGCACCGCGGCATGGGCACCACCGGCGTGGTGGGCATCGTGCACGGCCGCGACGGCGGTGCCTGCGGCCGTGCCATCGGCCTGCGCGCCGACATGGACGCCCTGCCCATGCAGGAGCACAACACGTTCGCCCACGCCAGTCAGCACGACGGCAAGATGCACGCCTGTGGACACGACGGCCACACCGCCATGTTGCTCGGCGCCGCGCAGCACCTCGCCCAACACCGCAACTTCGACGGCACGGTCTACCTGATCTTCCAGCCGGCCGAAGAGGGCGGTGGCGGCGCACGCGAAATGATCAAGGACGGCCTGTTCGAGCAGTTCCCGGTGGAGTCGGTGTTCGGCATGCACAACTGGCCCGGCATGGCGGTGGGTACCTTTGCGGCGAGCGCAGGACCGGTGATGGCGTCCAGCAACGAATTCCACATCACGATCCGGGGCAAGGGCGCTCACGCCGCGCTCCCGCACAACGGCATCGATCCTGTTCCGGTGGCCTGCCAGATGGTCATGGCCTTCCAGACCATCATCACGCGCAACAAAAAGCCGGTGGACGCCGGCGTGATCTCGGTCACCATGATCCACACCGGCGAGGCCACCAACGTCGTGCCCGACAGCTGCGTGATTCAGGGCACGGTGCGCACGTTCACGTTCGAGGTGCTCGACATGATCGAGCGCCGGATGCGGGAGGTGGCCGAACACACCAGCGCGGCCTTCGGCGCCACGGTCGAGTTCAAGTTCAAGCGCAATTACCCACCCACCATCAACCACGCCGCCGAGACCGCGTTTGCGCGCGAAGTCATGGCGGACATTGTGGGCGCCGATCGCGTGCTCGACCAGGAGCCCACCATGGGCGCTGAAGACTTTGCGTACATGCTGCAGGCCCGCCCGGGCTGCTACGCCTTCATCGCCAACGGCGACGGCGCGCACCGCGAGATGGGCCACGGCGGCGGTCCCTGCATGCTGCACAACCCGAGCTACGACTTCAACGACGACCTGATTCCGCTGGGTGCCACCTACTGGGTGCAACTGGCCGAGAAATGGCTCAGCCGCCCGCGCCCCGGGGCGGGGCGTTGATGGCTCCATCCGACGCGTTTTCGACGTCGTACGCCCGGGCCCGGGTGAAGTTTCTGGAAGCGGCCGCCACTGCCGGCATGGCCATCAGCAGCCACAACCACCCGCTGACGGGCCGCGATGGTGAGGTGCTGGCGATGGACGTGGCGCTGGACGGTGACCCCGCCGCCGAGCGCCTGCTCATTGTCAGCAGCGCCTGCCACGGTGTGGAGGGGTACTGCGGCTCGGGTGTGCAGGTCTTTGCTGTGCAGGATGCGCAGTGGCGCGAACACGCGCGCGCAGCCGGTGTGGCCGTGCTCTACATCCACGCGCTCAACCCGCACGGTTTTTCTTGGGTGCGCCGGGTCACCCACGAGAACGTCGACCTCAACCGCAACTTCCAGGACTTCGGCCAGCCGCTGCCGATCAACGAGGCCTACGCCGAGCTTCACGAGCTGCTGTTGCCTGCGCAATGGCCGCCCGGCCCGGACAACGCCGCGGCCATCGGGGGCTGTATCGAGCGCCATGGCCTGACCCGCTTTCAAGCGGCGGTGTCGCAAGGCCAACACGCCTTTGCCGACGGCCTGTTTTTTGGCGGCGTGGAACCGACCTGGAGCAACCGCACGTTGCGCGAGGTGCTGCGCCGCCACGGCCGGCAGGCGCGCCATCTGGCGTGGATCGACCTGCACACCGGTCTGGGAGAAACAGGCCTGGGCGAGCGCATCTTCGCCAGCCGCGACGACGCGGTGGGTTTGGAGCGCGCCCGCGACTGGTGGGGCGGCGATGGTCAGACGCCGGTCACATCGATCCACGACGGCTCATCCTCCTCGTCGATGCTGACGGGCTTGATGTGGAACGTCGCTCACGAGGAGTGCCCGCAGGCGCAGTACACCGGCATTGCGATGGAGTACGGCACGGTGCCGATTGAAGAGGTGATCGGCGCGCTGCGGGGGGATCACTGGCTGCACCTGCATCCGGAAGCACCCGAGCCTCTGCGTGCAGCGATCAAGGCGCGCTTGTTGGCCGCGTTTTACGTGGACACGGCGCAGTGGAAGGCCACCGTGGTGGTCCAGGCCCGGCAGGCTTTGTTTCAGGCTGTGACCGGGCTTTCTTCTTCGTGATGGGTTGGCTGACCCGGCTCGCCACGAAAGAAGAAGCCCACCAGGCGAAGCCTACAATTTCGGCACCCATTCCAGCAGAAGAAGCCATGACCACCCCTCCCGACCTCACCAGCATCCCCCCCCGTGACAAAGCCGAGATCCTGGCCCAGGCGCTGCCCTACATCCGCAAGTACCACGGCAAGACCATGGTCATCAAGTACGGTGGCAACGCCATGACCGACCCGGCCCTGCAGCAGGACTTTGCGGAAGATGTGGTGCTGCTCAAGCTGGTCGGCATCAACCCGGTGGTGGTGCACGGCGGCGGGCCGCAGATCGAGACACTGCTCAAGCGCCTGGGCAAGCAGGGGCAATTCATCCAGGGCATGCGCGTCACCGACGCGGAAACCATGGAGGTGGTGGAGTGGGTGCTCGGTGGCGAGGTGCAGCAGGACATCGTGGGCCTCATCAACCAGGCCGGTGGCAAGGCCGTGGGCCTGACCGGGCGCGACGGCGCCATGATCCGCGCGCAGAAGCTGCGCATGACCGACCAGAAGGACCCGAGCCTGGAGCACGACGTGGGTCAGGTGGGCAACATCGTGAGCATCGATCCCAGCGTGGTGAAGGCCTTGCAGGACGACCAGTTCATTCCCGTGGTCAGCCCGATCGGCTTCGGTGAACAGAACGAGAGCTACAACATCAACGCCGACGTGGTGGCCGCCAAGCTGGCCACCGTGTTGCAGGCCGAGAAACTGCTCATGCTCACCAACATCCGCGGCGTGCTCGACAAGGACGGCCAGCTGCTCACCGAACTCACGCCACGGCAGATCGACGCCCTGGTGGAAGACGGCACGATTTCCGGCGGCATGATCCCCAAGATTGCCGGCGCGCTGGACGCGGCCAAGAGCGGCGTGAACGCGGTGCACATCATCGACGGGCGTGTGCCCCACGCGCTCCTGCTCGAGGTGCTGGGCAACGAGCCCTTCGGCACCATGATCAGGAGCCATTGACCGCCTGAACAAGCGCTCGGGCCGTGGGCGGGATGCGATCGCCCACTGACATCGGGTACCCCGCCCCCGTTGGGTTTTTTGTGCGGTGGTGATGTGCGAAAATCCGCCCCAGGACGACCAGCCAGGGCCCGCCACGGGCCACCGGCACCCATCAGCACCCACCGATCGGACCGCCTGCCCATGACCTCCCCTGTTCCCGAGTCTCCGTCACCGGAAGAAGCCGCAGCGGCTGAAGCGGCCCACGTGATCGAAGCCGCAGCGCACGCCGATGGTGGCACCCGCAAACGCCCCAAACCCGGCGAGCGGCGCGTGCAGATCCTGGAAGCCCTGGCAACGATGCTCGAGCAACCGGGCGCTGAACGCATCACCACCGCAGGCCTCGCCGCGCGGCTTGACGTGAGTGAAGCAGCGCTCTACCGCCACTTCGCCAGCAAGGCCCAGATGTTCGAAGGCCTGATCGAGTTCATCGAACAATCGGTCTTCGGGCTGATCAACCAGTTGGGCGAGCGTGAGCCCGACGCCAATGCGCGCTGCCGCAAGCTCGTCACCCTGCTGCTCCAGTTCGGTGAGAAGAACCCCGGCATGACCCGCGTGATGGTGGGTGATGCGCTGGTGTTCGAGAACGAGCGCCTGCAACAGCGCATGAACCTGTTCTTCGACAAGATCGAATCGGCCTTGCGCCAGAACCTGCGCGAAGCGGCGGTGGTGGCTGGCGTGGCCACGCCCACGGTGGATGCACAGGCAGACGCATCCGTCGTGACCGCCTTTTGCGTCGGGCGTTTGCAGCGCTTCGCGCGCAGCGGCTTCAAGCGTTCGCCCGGCGAAAATCTGGAGCACAGCCTGGGGCTGCTCCTGCCGGTGGCGCGCCTCTGACCGAGTTCGTGGTCCCCCGTGCGCCCTGGGTGCCGGTGCACCTGGCGCAGCACCTGCCGATCTGGTTGCACCCCTCAGGCGCTGCTTTTCTTCCGGATCGCGCTGTTTTGCTGGTGGCCGACGTGCACCTCGGCAAAGCCGCCAGCTTTCGTCGACTCGGTGTGCCGGTGCCGTCCGGTTCGACCGTGACCACGCTCGAAACGCTGGACGATGCGCTGGCCTCGCTGGGCGACACACCGGTGCAGCACCTCGTGTTTCTCGGGGACCTGTTGCACGCAGCGCGCGGACGCAGTCCGGAGCTGAGCGGGGTGGTCGGACAGGCCTTGACCGCATGGCGGGGCCGGTGTCCGGGGCTGCGCATGCACCTGGTGCGCGGCAATCATGACCGCGCCGCGGGAGATCCCCCGCCCGAGTGGGGCATTGAACTCCAGACAGAACCGTGGGTGATGGGACCCTGGGCCCTGTGCCATGAACCCGACATGGCGGCAGGCGCCTACACCCTGGCCGGTCACTGGCATCCCTGCATCGGCTTGAGCGGCGGCGCCCGCGAGCGCCTGCGCCTGCCGTGTTTCTGGTTCGGCGACCCGGCGCACCATGCGGTCGGCGTGTTGCCCGCCTTCGGCGACTTCACCGGCATGCACCCGATCGAACGGCGCCCGGGTGACCGGGTGTGGGCGGTGGCGGACCGGGCCGTGCGTGAAGTGCCCCACGCGGGGCGGCGGATTTTAGGGCCGCGGGCCTAAACAAAGCCCCCACAAACACCGCACGAGGTGCGCACGGGCCGGGTTTTGCGGTAAAAATAGAACGACCGTTCGATTATTGGAATACCCCACCCCGGCACCGCATGAGCACCACCCCCACCGCCCGCCGCCCGCGCGCCGAGACCCCAGCGCACAAGCCGCTGCAAAAAGGCCAGCAAACCAAAGCCGCCATCGTCGATGCCGCGTTGGGTCTGGCCACGCAGATCGGTCTGGAAGGCCTGTCGATCGGGGCGCTGGCGGAGGTCATGCAGATGAGCAAGTCGGGTGTGTTCGCCCACTTCGGCTCACGCGAAGAACTGCAGATTTCGGTGGTGCGCGAGTACCACGCGCGTTTTGAGGAAGAGGTGTTCTACCCCGCCATCAACGCACCGCGCGGCCTGCCGCGCCTGCGCATGCTGTTCGACAACTGGATGAAGCGCACCTCGGTCGAAATCGATTCGGGCTGCATCTACATCAGCGGTGCGGTCGAGTTCGACGACCGGCCCGGCCCGGTGCGCGATGCGCTCGCCAGCTCGGTCAACACCTGGCTTTCCGCCATGCGCCGTGCGGTGGACATCGCCATTGAAGAGGGCCATCTCTCGCCCGGTACCGACGCCCCGCAGATGGCCTTCGAGATCCACGCGCTGATCCTCGCGCTGCATTACGAGGCCCGCTTCCTGCGCAGCCCCGATTCGGCCAGCCGCGCGGTGCGCGCGTTCGAGAACATCGTCACCCGCTTCGGCAACACGCAGGCGCCTGCGTCCCGCAAGACAAGCACCAGAACCCCAGCCGCTGCCAGCAAGCAGGGTTGATTTCCGTTTCGTTTTTTCGCAAACCCAGCACAGGAGTTTCCCCATGCCCGTTTACAACCCGCCCCTGCGAGACATGCAGTTTGTGATGCACGAAGTGCTCAAGGTCACCGACGACCTGAAGGCGATTCCGGCCCACGCCGACATCGACGCCGACACCATCAACGCGGTGCTGGAAGAGGGCGGCAAGTTCGCCTCCCAGGTGATCTTTCCGCTGAACATCAGTGGCGACACCGAGGGCTGCAAGCTCGACCAGAAGACGCACGAAGTCACCACGCCCAAGGGCTTCAAGGAAGCCTACAAGACCTATGTGGACGGCGGCTGGGCCGCGCTCTCGTGCGACCCCGCGTTCGGCGGTCAGGGCCTACCGCTGGTGGTGAACCAGTGCATGTACGAAATGATGAACTCGGCCAATCAGGCCTGGACCATGTACCCGGGCCTGACCCACGGCGCCTACGCCTCGCTGCACACCTTCGGCACCGACGAGCAGAAGGCGACCTACCTGCACAAGATGACCAGCGGTGTGTGGACCGGCACCATGTGCCTGACCGAACCGCATTGCGGCACCGACCTGGGCCTCATGCGCACCAAGGCCGAGCCACAGCCCGACGGCACCTACAAGCTCACCGGCAACAAGATCTTCATCAGCGCCGGTGAACACGACATGGCCGAGAACATCATCCACCTGGTGCTCGCCCGTCTGCCCGATGCGCCTCCCGGCATCAAGGGCGTCAGCCTGTTCATCGTGCCCAAGTTCAACGTGAACAAAGACGGCACGCTGGGTGAGCGCAACGGCATCTACTGCGGCGGCCTGGAGCACAAGATGGGCATCCACGGCAACGCCACGGCGCAGATCGTGATGGACGGCGCGGTGGGCACCCTGGTGGGCCAGCCCAACAAGGGCATGCAGGGCATGTTCGTGATGATGAACGCCGCCCGCCTGGGCGTGGGCAACCAGTCGCTGGGCCTGACCGAAGTGGCTTACCAGAACGCGCTGGCCTACGCGAAAGACCGCATCCAGATGCGCAGCCTGACCGGGCCGAAGGCCAAGGACAAACCAGCCGACCCCATCATCGTGCACCCCGATGTGCGCCGCATGCTGCTCACCGCCAAGGCCTACGCCGAAGGCGGCCGCGCGCTGGCCATCTTTTGCTCGGTGCTGCTGGAGAAGGTGCACAACCACCCCGACGAGAAGGTGCGCAAGGACAGCGACGACATGCTCTCGCTGCTCACGCCCATCACCAAGGCCTTCCTGACCGACAACGGCTTCAACGCCGCCACGCAGTGCCAGCAGGTCTTCGGTGGCCACGGCTATATCAAGGAATGGGGCATGGAGCAGTTCGTGCGCGATGCCCGCATCAACATGATTTACGAAGGCACCAACACCATCCAGAGCCTGGACCTGCTGGGCCGCAAGGTGCTGGGCAACAACGGCGCCACGCTCAAGAAATTCGGCAAGCTGGTGGGCGCGCTGGTGATGGAAGAGGGCGTCAACGAAAAGATGGCCGAGTTCATCAACCCGCTGGCGATCCTGGGTGAGCAGATCACCAAGTTCACCACCGAAATCGGTTTCAAGGGCCTGCAGAACGCCGACGAAGTGGGCGCCGCCGCGGTGGATTATTTGCGCGTGGCCGGCCATCTGGTGTTCGGCTATTTCTGGGCCCGCATGGCGCAGGTGGCGCTGCGCGAGATCGCGGCCGGCAACACCGACCCGTTCTACGTGGCCAAGCTGCAGACCGCGCGCTTCTACTTCGCCAAACTGTTCCCCGAGACCGCGACGCTGATGCGCACCGCGCGTTCGGGCAGCAAGGTGCTGATGGACACGGACGCAGCGCTGGCATAAGCCCTTGCCGACCGACAACACCAGGAGACTTCCATGATCAAGACCGTTGTGGGCACCCTCGCCCTGTCGCTGGCCTCGCTGTCTGCGTTGGCGCAGATGTCGCCCGTGGGGCTGTGGAAGACCATCGACGACGACTCGAAGAAAGAGAAGTCCCTGGTGCGCATCAAGGAGACCAACGGGGTTTTCAGCGGCACCATCGAAAAGCTGCTGGACCCCGCCACCAAGCCCGACGAGGTGTGCGACAAGTGCACCGACGACCGCAAGGACAAGCCCGTGCTGGGCATGACCATCCTGCGCGGCCTCAAGGTGAGTGAGGGCGATGCGACGGTGTTCGAGGGCGGCACCATCGTCGACCCGAACAACGGCAAGGTCTACCGCACGCGCCTCAAGCCGGTGGACGACGGCAAGAAGCTGGAGATGCGCGGCTACATCGGCCCGTTCTATCGCACACAGGTGTGGCTCCGGGTGGAGTGAGCGCATCTCGTCCAGTCAACATGGAAAAACAATGAACCGATTTCAAGTGAAAAAAGTCGCCGTGCTCGGCGCGGGCGTGATGGGCGCGCAGATCGCTGCGCACCTGGTCAACGTCAAGGTGCCGGTGGTGCTGTTCGACCTGCCTGCGAAGGAAGGTCCGAAGAACGGCATCGTCACCCGCGCCATCGAGAACCTCAAGAAGCTCAAGCCTTCGCCGCTTGGCGTGGCGTCCGATGCCGACCTGATCGGCCAGGCCAACTACGAAGAGCACATGGAGCAGTTGAAGGACTGCGACCTGATCATCGAGGCCATCGCCGAGCGCATGGACTGGAAGCTCGACCTGTACACGAAGATCGCGCCCTTCATCGCGCCGCACGCCATCGTGGCGTCCAACACCTCGGGCCTGTCGATCACCAAGCTCGGCGAAGTGCTGCCCAAAGCGATCAAGCCGCGCTTCTGCGGCATCCATTTCTTCAACCCGCCGCGTTACATGACGCTGGTGGAGCTGATCGCCACACCCACCACCGAGCCGCAGATCCTCAACGACCTGGAGACCTTCGTCACCAGCGGTCTGGGCAAGGGTGTCGTGCGCGCCAAGGACACGCCCAACTTCGTGGCCAACCGCATCGGCATCGCCGGCATGCTGGCGACGATGAAAGAAGTCGAGAACTTCGGCCTGACCTACGACGTGGTCGACGACCTCACCGGCAAGCGCCTGGGCCGTGCGAGCAGCGGCACTTTCCGCACCGCCGATGTGGTGGGCCTGGACACCATGGCCCACGTGGTCAAGACACTGCAGGACAACCTGAGCCTGGACGCTACCAAAGGGGCTGCGCAGTTCGATCCGTTCTACGGCAGCTTCGGCACGCCGCCGGTGCTGGCCAAACTGCTGGAGCTCAAGAACCTGGGCCAGAAGACCAAGGCCGGTTTCTTCAAGAAGGTCGGTCGCGACATCCTGCGCTTCGATCTGGACAGCGATGACTACGTGCCCGCGGGCGAGAAGGCCGACGAGGTCTACGGCCGCATGCTCAAGCGCCCGGCCGCCGAGCGACTGAAGCTCCTGCGCAACGCCGAAGGCCCGCAGGGCCAGTTCCTCTGGGCGATTCTGCGCAACAGCTTCCACTACGCCGCTGTGCATCTGGCCACCATCGCCGACACCGCGCGCGACGTGGACCAGGCCATGCGCTGGGGGTTCGGCATGAAGCAAGGTCCGTTCGAGCTCTGGCAGGAAGCCGGATGGCTCGAGGTGGCGAAGATGGTCCAGGAAGACATCGACGCCGGCAAGGCATTGAGCAAGGCGCCGCTGCCCGAATGGGTGTTCAAGGGCCCGGTGGCCGAGGCCGGTGGCGTGCACACCGCGCAAGGTTCGTGGAACCCCACGAAGGGCGAGTTCCAGGGTCGCCTGCAGTTGCCCGTGTACCAGCGCCAGCACTTTCCCGAGCTTCTGCTCGGCGAAGCCGGCCCCAAGTTCGAGACCGCCGGCACGACGATCGAAGAAAACGATGCCATCCGCATCTGGACGCTGGACGAGCAGGTGCTGATCGCCAGCATCAAGACCAAGATGCACGCCATCAGCCCCGAGGTCTGCGAAGGCCTGATGGCCGCCGTGGACCTGGCCGAGCGGGAATACCAGGGTCTGGTGGTCTGGTCGGGCGACGAGCCCTTCAGCGCTGGCGCCGACCTGCAGGCCATGCTGCCGGCCTTCATGGCCGTGGGCGTGAGCGCCATCGAAGACGCCGAGGGCTTCATGCAGCAGACCATGCTGCGCCTGCGTTACGCCAACGTGCCGGTGGTCAGTGCCGTGCGCGGCCTGGCGCTGGGCGGTGGTTGTGAGCTGGCCGTGTACAGCGCGCGCCGCGTGGTGCACATGGAAAGCTACATCGGTCTGGTGGAAGTCGGTGTGGGTCTCGTGCCCGGCGCCGGTGGCCTCACCTACATCGCCCGCCGCGCGGCGGAAAACGCCGAAACGTCCACCGGCAAAGACCTGCTGCCCTTCCTCACCGAAGGCTTCACCGCCGCGGCCATGGCCAAGGTCGGCACCAGCGCACTGGAGTCGCGCAAGCTCGGCTTCGTGCTGCATTCCGACGTGATCGTGCCGCACAAGGACGAGCTGCTGTTCGTGGCCATCAACGAAGCGAAGAGTCTCTTCAACGGTGGCTACCGCGCGCCGCACAAGCGCCTGTTCCCGGTGGCCGGCCGCGACGGCAAGGCCACCATTTTGGGCAGCCTGGTCAACATGCGCGACGGCGGCTTCATCAGCCAGCACGACTTCCACATTGCATCGCTGATCGCCAACGTGGTGACCGGTGGCGACGTGGAGCCGGGCACGCTGGTGAGCGAGGACTACCTCATGACGCTGGAGCGCCGGGCCTTCTGCTCGCTGATCGTGCATCCCAAGACACAGGAGCGGATTCTGGGGATGTTGAACACCGGGAAGCCGGTTCGCAACTGAAGCCATGAAAACCGCCGAGGTCGAAGTTTCTTACCCCCTCTCCCGCTTGCGGGAGAGGGTTGGGGTGAGGGCGGACGCCAAGGCAAAAGCGCGAGAGTTGCGCGGTCAGATGACAGAGGCTGAGAGCCTGCTCTGGCTGCAGTTGAAGGGCCGCCGCTTTCAGGGCTTCAAATTCCGTCGCCAGCGCCCACTCGGCCCCTACATCCTTGACTTCGTTTGCCTTGAAGCTGGGTTGGTCATCGAAATCGATGGTGGTCAGCACAGCGCACAACAGACCTACGACCAAGCACGGACTGCCTTGATTGAAACGCAAGGACTCACTGTCATCCGCTTCTGGAACCACGAGGTCATGAACGAAACCCCTGCTGTGCTGGAGAAGATCTGGCAGACGTTGCAGGCCCTCACCCCAACCCTCTCCCGCCAGCGGGAGAGGGGGCAAGACACTTAGGAACCACCATGAGCAAACAGATTCAAGACGCCTACATCGTCGCCGCCACCCGCACCCCCATCGGCCGTTCGCACAAGGGCTCGTTCAAGCACCTGCGTCCCGACGACCTGCTGGCACTCGCCCTGCGCTCGGCCCTCAGCCAGGTGCCCTCGCTGGACCCCAAGGCGATTGAAGACATCATCTGCGGCTGCGCGATTCCCGAAGCGCAGCAGGGCCTGAACGTGGCACGCATCGGCGCCATCCTGGCCGGCCTGCCGCACAGCGTGGGCGGCATCACCGTCAACCGTTTCTGCGCCTCGGGCCTCTCGGCCCTGCAGATGGCGGCCGACCGCATCCGTGTGGGCGAGGCCGACGTGATGATCGCCGCCGGCACCGAGAGCATGAGCATGGTGCCCATGATGGGCAACTCGCCCAGCCTCTCGCCCACCATCTTCACCAACACCGACGACGTGGAGAGCTACGGCATCGCCTACGGCATGGGTCTCACGGCCGAGAAGGTGGCGCAGCAGTGGAAGGTGTCGCGCGACGCGCAGGACGCGTTTGCGGTGCAGTCGCACCAGCGCGCCGTGCTGGCCATGAAGAACGGCGAGTTCACCGACGAGATCACGCCGGTGGAGGTCACCGAGCGCAGCGTGGACCTGGAAAGCGCTGAAGTCACGACCCGCACGCGCACCATGAGCCTGGACGAAGGCGCGCGTCCCGACACCTCGCTCGAAGGCCTGGCCAAGCTGCGCACGGTGTTCGCCGCGCGCGGTTCGGTCACCGCCGGCAACAGCTCGCAGACCAGCGACGGTGCGGGCGCGCTCATTCTCGTGAGCGAAGCCGCCCTGAAGCGATACAACCTCACGCCGTTGGCGCGTTTCGTCAGCTACGCCTCGCGCGGCGTGCCGCCGCACATCATGGGCGTCGGCCCGATCGAAGCCATTCCGGCCGCGCTGAAATACGCCGGCCTGAAGCAGGACGACATCGACTGGTTCGAGCTCAACGAAGCTTTTGCCGCGCAGTCGCTCGCCGTCATGAACACGCTGGGTCTGGACCCGAGCAAGGTGAACCCCATGGGAGGCGCCATCGCGCTGGGCCACCCGCTGGGCGCGACCGGCGCCATCCGCGCGGCCACCGTGGTGCACGCGCTCAAGCGGCACAACAAGCGCTACGGCATGGTCACGATGTGCGTGGGCATGGGCCAGGGGGCGGCCGGCATCATCGAGCGCGTCTGATGGACGCACACGCCTTCGACGCAGCGATTGCCCTGCAGCCGCTCGGCGAGGGACGCTTCGCCGGCGCCACCTCACCGGGCTACGCCAACATGGTCGGCCCGTTCGGCGGCGTCACAGCGGCCACCGCGCTGGGCGCGGTGTTGCAGCACCCGGCCCTGCTGGGTGAGCCGGTGGCGCTCACGGTGAACTACGCCGCGGCGCTGGCCGAGGGTCCGTTCGAGGTGGTGGCCCGCGCCGCCCGCACCAACCGTTCCACCCAGCACTGGGTGGTGGAGATCGTGCAGGCGGGCGAGACCGTGGTGACTGCCACGGCGGTCACGGCCGCGCGGCGCGAGACCTGGAGCGTGGACGAACTGGCCGCGCCCGACATGCCCTCGCCCGACGCGGTGGGCAAGCCCAACATGGCGGCGTTGGTGGAGTGGGTGAAACGGTACGACATCCGCATCACCGAGGGCGCCATTCCCACCGCGTGGGACGGCAGCGGTGACGCCAGCCGCACCACGCTGTGGATGCGCGACGAGCCCGCCCGGCCACTCGACTTTTGCAGCCTGGCCGCCATGGCCGACGTGTTCTACCCCCGCGTGTGGCTGCGCCGCGCGACGCGGGTGCCGGCCGGCACCGTGTCCATGACGGTGTATTTCCATGCGGGTGGTGCGCAGCTCGCCGCGGTGGGCACTGGCTGGCTCAAGGGACAGGCGAGCGCGCAAGCGTTTCGCAACGGCTTCTTCGACCAGACCGCGCAGGTCTGGAGCGAAGCGGGCCAGTTGCTGGCCACCACGCACCAGGTTGTCTACTTCAAGGAATGAAGCGCCTTCAGGGCCTGCCGAGGAACAGGTAGAGCCCGGTGTAGCCGCGCGGCGCACTCACGATGCTCAGGTACAGCGGGCCGATGCCGGTGTCCGCACCCACGAACAGACTGCCCGCGCCGCGCAGTTGCCGCAGCGTGATATCGCTGCGCTCGGTCCAGGCGTTGCCGGCTTCCAGCGAGCCGCCGACAAACAAGGCGCGCGCCACCCCCACCGACGACGCCAGGCGCTGGTAGTAGGTGACCCGGCCGAACAGCAGGTAGTTGCCCGCCACCTGTGCCGTGCGGTAGCCCGAGAGGTTCTGGAAACCACCGAGCGAATATTCGTCGATGGCGGCCAGCGGGATCTGGTTGGTGTAGGCCAGACGGCCGCCCAGGTTGAAGGTGTGCGCCCCCCAGGACTTCACGGCGGTGAAGGTGCTGTCCAGGCGGGTGAAGTCCGTGGTGGCGCCACCATCCACGCTGCGGCGACCCCAGCTCAGTTCGGCCTGTCCCCGGTAACCACGGGACGGAAAATTCGCGAAATCCAGCTGATCGGCCACGATGGCCGCGCGCAGGCCGCGCTCGGTCCAGCGCACGGTGCTCACCCCGGCGGGAATTGCCGCCGACAGCAGCTCCGGTTTGGCGCGCCGCGCGCTGGCCACCACGCCCAGCCGCGCCTCACCGACGGTGCCGCGCAGGCCAATCGGCCAGCCCACGTCCGCACCCACCTTCACGCCCTGGCGCTGCACCAGTGCGAGCGCGTCGCCCTGGTCGTTGAACAGCTCGACCTTGTTGATGTTGCCGTCCACATACGCTGCCACGAAGCGTTCGCTGTTCATCCCCAGTGGCTGGTAGATCTCGGAATACAGGCCCACCGTTTCACCCAGCTGCACGCGGTTGCGCCACTCGGCCCCGCTCTCGGTGAGCCAGTGGCGGTTGTGGCTGATGCGCAGGTTGAACGCGCCTTCGCCCTGGAAGTCGGTGCGCAGATCGATGCCCACCCGCAGGTAGTTCGGCCCCCAGTTGTTCTCGCGCAGGTTGATCGTCAGGTCTTCCGTGCCGTTGTCTTCGCGCCGGGTCAGCGTGTAGTCGATGCGCTCGTAGTCGCCCGCGGCCGAGAGCTTCTGCAGATCGGCCTCGATCTTGGGCACGTCCACCCGCTGGCCAGGTTCGGCCTCCAGCGCCCGGGACAGCCGTTCGGCACGCTCCTCGCTCACGCCCTCGAAGCGGATGGCACCGATGCGGCCGACCCGGTCGGCGTTGGCCAGCGCCTGCGCGCTGCGAGACTTCACCCAGCCCGCGTAACGTGCCTCGTCCACCGCAAACAGCGCCAGTGCCTCGCGCACGGTGCCGGCGTAGTCGTTGCCGATCTTCACCAACGCTTCGGCCTGGTTGAAGTCGCTCGACGTGAGCTTGCCCAGCGGCGGTGCCAGCAGCAGGTCTTTGGGGGTGAGCGTGGCGATGCTGGCCTGCACGTTCTGCTCGGTCAGGATGTTGACCATCTGCGTCGTCACCCCCAGCACCGTGCCCAGCGTGTCGCGGCCGGCCAGCGGCGTGCCGATGTTCACCGCGATGATCACCTCGGCCCCCATGGCGCGCGCCACGTCCACCGGCAGGTTGTTCACCAGCCCGCCGTCGCCCAGGATGCGGTCGTTGATCGCCAGCGGCGAGAACACGCCGGGCACCGACATGCTCGCGCGCAGGGCCGCGGCCAGGTCGCCCCGGTCCATCACCACCGCCAGGCCGGTTTCCATGTCGGTGGCCACGGCACGGAACGGCGTGGGCAGCTGGTCGAACGATTCCAGGTGCCGGGTGGACAGCGTGTAACGGCGCAGCAGCACCTCCAGCGACCGGCTGGACACCGCGCCCGTGGGCAGTCGGAACTCGCCGTTGCGAAACCCCAGCTGCAGCACCGGCGAGAGCTCGAAGTCTTCTTCCTTGCGGCGCTGCGAGAGCAGCTGGCGCGGCTCGCTTCGGTTGAAAAGGCCACCCCAGTCCACCGCCAGGATCTCACGCTCCAGTTCGTCGGCCTTCATGCCGCTGGCGTACAAGCCGCCGATGATCGCGCCCATCGAGGTGCCCACGATCATATCCACCGGCACCTGCGCGGCCTCCAGCGCCTTGAGCACACCCACGTGCGCAAAGCCGCGCGCCCCGCCGCCCGAGAGCACCAGGGCCACGCGGGGGCGTTCGCTGGCGGTCGCGCCTTGGGCCGCCAGCGGCATCGGTGCGAACCAGGTCGCCGCGGTGGCGACGATGAGGGCAAAGAAACGGCAGCGCATGAAACACCTGTGAGCAGAGGCGGCGCCCAGGCGCCGGGAAGCGGCCAAGTGTAGGCGGGCAGCCGCTGAAAACCGGTGCCGATACACGCTGTCACGCGGCCGTCAGGCTTCGGGAGCGGGCCCCAGAAAAGCACGCCCGTTCGTGGTAATTTGCGGCTTCCCTTTTGCCCACCGAGAGACACCCCATGAGCGACATCCTCGTCCACACCGAAGCCGGCGTCTGCACCCTCACGTTCAACCGCCCCGACAAGAAGAACTCCATCACCGCCGCCATGTACAGCGCCATGGCCGACGCGTTGCAGGCCGCGCAGGACGACGCCCAAGTGCGCTGCTTCGTGTTCCAGGGCAACGAAGCCATTTTCAGCGCCGGCAACGACATCGCCGATTTCCTGAACAACCCGCCCGCCACCACCGACTCGCCCGTGTTCCGCTTCCTGCGCGGTCTTGCGCAGTTTCCCAAGCCGCTGATCGCCGCGGTGTGCGGCCCGGCCGTGGGCATCGGCACCACGCTGCTGTTCCACTGCGACCTGGTCTACGCCGGCGACAACGCCGCCTTCTCCATGCCCTTCGTCAACCTCGGCCTGTGCCCCGAGGCCGCGAGCAGCCTGCTGGTGCCGCAGATGCTGGGCTACCACCGCGCCGCCGAAGCCCTGCTGCTGGGCGAACCCTTCATGGCCGAGGCTGCACTGGAAGTGGGCCTGGTCAACCGCGTGCTGCCGCCGCTGGAAGTGGCCGGCTACGCCCAGACCGTGGCCCGCAAGATGGCCGCCAAACCCATCAGCTCGCTCATCGAGACCAAGCGCCTGATGAAACAGGGCCAGCTCAAGCAGGTCATGGCCGTGATGGCCGAAGAAGGCGTGAGCTTCGGTCGCATGCTCGGCGAGCCGGCGGCCAAGGAGGCCTTCGGTGCATTCATGGAACGCCGCAAGCCGGATTTTTCGAAGGTGTGATGGGCACCCCATGACCGACCCCACCGAACAAGCCAAGACCCATTTCTTCGACGGCAACGCGCTCTTTGAGGCCGGCCAGCTTGAAGACGCCGCCGTGCAGTTCCAGGCCGCGTTGGCCCTGGTGCCTGGACGTCCTTCGGTGCTGGCCAACCTGGGCGTGACGCTGTGTCGGCTCGGTCGGTGGCCGGACGCCGTGAGCGCGCTCACGCAGGCCACGAAGGCCGATCCCTCACACCGCGACGCGTGGGTCGCGCTGGGTCTTTCACACGAAGCGCTGTCGCGCTGGGACGAGGCGGCGCACGCGCTGCACCAAGGCATTCGTCTGGGCGCGAACACCGGGCAGCTGTGGCTGTCGCTGGCCCTGTGCCACATGCGCCTGCAGCAGCCGGCCGAGACGCTGCATGCGCTCGACCAGGCCCTGGCGGTGGCGCCCACGCTGGCCGAAGCGTGGAGCCAGCGTGGCAGCCTGCTGCGCGACACCGGGCGCTTCGCCGAAGCCGCGCGCTCTTACGAGCAGGCGCTGGCCCACGGTGGCGATGAAACGCTCAACCGCTTCTATTTGTCTTCGGTGCAGGGTGGCACGGCGCCTGCCCATCCGCCCTCCCTGTACGTGGAAGCCCTGTTCGATGAGTACGCCGACGAATTTCAGGCGCACCTGGTCGAGCAGCTGAACTACCAGGCGCACACCACCCTGCTCGCACCGCTGCGCGCCGGTGGTCAGCGTTTCGAGCACGTGCTCGATCTGGGCTGTGGCACCGGCCTGTGTGGCCGGCTCATCCAGGCGCAGGCCGGCGCGGTGGACGGGGTGGACCTGTCGTCCGCCATGGTGGCGCAGGCCCGGGCCAGCGGTGCTTACCGGCGCGTGGTGCACGGCGATCTGCTGGCCTTCTTGCGCGAGAGCACCGAGCCGGTGGATCTCGTGATGGCGGCCGACGTGTTCATCTACGTGGGCGCGCTCGACGCGGTGTTCGAAGCGGTGCGCGAGCGCCTGCAGCCCGGTGCGTGTTTTGCGTTTTCGGTGGAGTTGGCCACCGACGGCAGCGAACTCAAACTCCTGCCCAGCCTGCGCTACGCCCACTCACCGGCCTACATCGATCGGCTCGCCACCCTCAACGGCTTTCGCGTGCGCCAGAGCTGGCAGGCCCCGCTGCGCGAAGATCAGAAAAAGCCGGTGATGGGTCTGTATGTGCTGCTGGAGCCGGTGGCCAGCGCCTGACGGCAGCCGAGACTCAAACCACCTTCGCCGGGCTGTACCTGAACGTCGCCCGGATCACGCCGTGGTCCCCGGTGCCCAGGGCTTTGTGGTCTTCGAAGTTCAGGTGGTCGTTGTTGATCACCAGGCCGTCAAACATCCAGAGCCGTTTCTTGCTGTTGTCGTAGAACTCCTGGCTGACCAGGATGTGGTCGAGCGACTCGCGGATGTCCTGGTGCACGTGGGTGTAGTACACGTCGCGTGTGTCGCGGTATTCCTGCAGGGTCTGTGCGGTGTACAGCGAGGTGTCGCCACCACCCTTGCTTTCCCCCACCAGATACCGCGGCTGCTCGGTGAGGATGTTGGCGGTGTTGCTGTGCTGGCCGTCGTTGATGTCGCCGAGCACGATCACCGGCGTGTCGTTCTCCTTCATCTGTTCGGACAGCAGGAACCGCAGCGCCGTGGCCTCGGCCGTGCGCCGGATGGTGGAGATGGCGGCGCCCAGGCCGGTGGCGTGTTTGCCGTAGAGCGCCTTGTCGGCCTTGAACCATTTCTCGTTGAAGACCTGGGTCGGGCCTTTGGACTTGAAGTGGCACACGTACACATGCACCTCAGGACCGGGGCTGCGCGGCTGGATGGTGAAGTGCAGCACCGGCCGGGAGTAGCCCTGGATGTTCACGCTGATGCTCGGCGTTTGAGGGTCGTCGCCGGTGGAGCGCAGCACGAAGCCGGGCGGAAACTTCGTGATCCACTCCGGCTGGCCGGTGAGCAGGCCCTTGCGCACGAGGGCACCGCAGTCGATGCGTTTGCCGTTGGAGCCGGGTGGTGCCAGCAGGTCGTAGCTGGCCGCCACGCCCGCGGAATCCAGCGCGCGCTGCACCGACAACGGGTTCCACATCTCCTGCAGGCCGAACACATCGGCATCCAGCGACTGGAGCTGGTGCGCGGTCCAACCGATCTTGCGGTCGTACTCGGCCTGGGTCCAGCCCGTCTGGTCGGTGTACATCGGCAGGCCGGGCTCGTTCAGGTTGTACAGGTTGAACGAGGCGATGCTGAGTTGCTTGAAATTCATGGCGAGACCTCCTCAGGATGGTGATCCCCACTGTGCACCGGCTGTGTGACAACGCCACCCCCCGGATGGGGGGAAGCGCCCGGCGGCTCAGGCGCTGCGCCGCGCCACCCAGTAGGCCGCGCCCTCGGCGCCGTAGCGCTCGGCGTGCGGCACGTGCGCGTCCAGCTCGAAGGTGTCGCCGGCGAGCAGGTGGCGCGTGTGTTCGCCCACCGTGAGCCACATCTCGCCGCGCGCCACCAGCGCGTTGGCCGCGAAGGGGTGGGTGTGGGTGTCGAGCACGGTGAGCGGTGCCCACTCGCGCTCCAGCACCTCGTCAAAGCCCTCGGTGAGGCGTTGCTGGCGGAAGGCGTCGAAGGTGGTGGTGTTCATGGGCCGGATTCTCCGCAACGCTGGCGCGAGGTCAAGCCAATGGGTGACGCCGCGCCGTCAGATGAGGCGGGCGAGTTTCACCGCCTGGGCCGAGCCGCTGCCCACCACGGCGCACCAGGCGCGCAGCAGCGCGCCCGGCGGGCGGGTCTGCAGGGCCAGCGCCTCGTCGCGGTGCGCCACCTCGTCGGCCTGGCATTCGAGCAGCAGCGCGCGCAGCGGCTCCACGCCGGTGCGGCCTTCGATGCGGTCGATCTGTTGCTGGTAGTGGTGATCCACAAAGGTCTCCACCGACGCGATGGTGGCGTGCACCGCGCGCGGCCCCACCAGCGCGGGCAGGGCGCCGGTCAAGAAACCCGCCACGCGCCAGGCCGGCAGCAACCAGCTGCGCCGCGCCCAGGGCAGCACCTCGCACACGCGCCGCAGGTGGTCCTGTTCGGTGGCGCCGTGGCGCAGGGCAAAGGCCTTGAGTTCGGCGTCGCGCGTCACCAGCGCGATGCCGCGGTAGATCCACACCGCGCCGGTTTCGCCCGCGTGGTCCGACCGCAGCTCGGCCAGCATGTCGTCGGGCACGGCGGGCGCATCGAGCCCGCGCGCCACGCGCTGCATGGCCGGGCGCACGCGCAGAAAACCCACGTAGGCGCGCTCCATCAGCCAGGCCGCACCCGGCACACGGCCCAGGAAGGCCAGCCAGCGCCAACCCGGCAGCCGCGCCCACAGCGCCAGAAACGCCTCGGCACCGCTGAGCAGGCGGCCGTCTTCGCGCTGCACATGAAACCGCGCCATCAGCGTGCTGCGCTCATCGGGCAGGTCGGTGCCGGGGGCGCTCACATCGACCCAGCGCACCGGCTCGCGCGCCGCCAGGCCCTGGTAGACGGCGATCTCGCGCCGGCACAACGGGCAGTCGCCGTCGTACAGCACGGTCATGCAGCTCTGGCCCGGGGTAGTGTCTTTCATGGCCTCGATCGTATCGACGCGGGCGGTGTGCCGCAGCGCCGGGCGCCAAGACCCCAACGAAGGTGTCCAAGAAACCCTGTGCTGTGTAGGATGTTCAGCCGGTTGCCCACTCCTGTCTGGAGACCCCATGGCTTACATGCTCTTGATCATCGAACCCACCACCCAGCGCGCCACGCGCACCGAGGCCGAGGGCCGCGAGGTGTATGGCCGCATGCAACGTTTTGGCGAAGCCTTGCAGGCGCAGGGCAAGCTCAAGGCGTCCGAGTCGCTGGCATCCCAGGCCAGTGCGGTGCGTGTTTCCACCGCCGCCGGGCAGGCCAAGGTGATGGACGGCCCGTTTGCCGAAGCCAAGGAAATGGTGGGCGGCTTCTTTCTGCTCGACTGCGACAGCCTGGATGAAGCCGTGGCCATTGCCCACGCCTGCCCGGCGGCCGAGTGGGCCACGGTGGAGGTGCGTGCGCTGGCACCTTGTTACGAATGAGCGTGTCGAAAACGCCGCCGCTGCTTCGTCGTACCGGTTGAAACCCCACCACCGACCCCTTTCACCCGGAGAAGCCCATGCGATTCATGATCATCGTCAAGTCCTGCGACGAATTCGAAGCCGAGACCACACCCGCGCCCGACGAGGCGCTCATGGCCGAGATGGTGCGTTACCACGAAGAGCTGGCCCAGGCCGGCGTGTTGCTCGACGGCTCGGGCCTGCACCCCAGCCGCCAGGGCTGGCGTGTGCACCACGGAGCCGATGGCAGCCAGCACATCGTCGACGGTCCGTTCGCCGAGGCCAAGGAGCTGATCGCCGGCTACACGCTGATCCAGGTGCGCTCGCGCGAGGAAGCCCTGGCATGGAGCCGCCGTTTCCCCAACCCGGCCGGCCGCGGCAAGGACGCCGTGGTCGAGTTGCGCCAGCTCTACGAGTTGGACGATTTCCCGCCGAGCCAGCCGCTGGACGACTTCAAGAAGCTCGACACCACCCTGAAAAACTGAACCGGAGAGCCACCATGCTGCGCCAGATTTTCGTCAACCTGCCCATCCAGGACATGGCCCGCTCGCAGGCGTTCTTCAAGGCCCTGGGTCTGAGCTTCAACCCCCGGTTCACCAACGAGCAGGGCGCCTGCCTGGAGATCGCGCCGAACATCTTCGCGATGCTGCTGGTCGAGCCCTTCTTCCAGGGCTTCACCCGGCTCCCGATCGCCGATGCCAAGAAGACCACCGAGGTGCTGATCGCGCTCTCGTGCGACAGCCGCGCCGAGGTGGGCGAACTGGTGGCCAAGGCCGTGGCCGCCGGCGCCACCACGCCCAACACACCCATGGACCACGGCTTCATGTTTCAGCACGGTTTTGCCGACCTGGATGGTCATCAGTGGGAGGTGTTCTGGATGGATGAGAGCGCCGCGCCTGCGCAAATGTGACGTGGCCTGATGCATTCCGGCGTTCACCAGGCCATTGCCACCGTGTGGCGCCTGGAGTCCGCGCGCATCACCGCGCACGTGGCGCGCGTGGTGCGCGACGTGGGCGTGGCCGAAGAACTTGCAAACGACGCGCTGGTGGCCGCGCTGGAGTACTGGCCCACGCAAGGCGTGCCCGACAACCCCGCCGCCTGGCTCATGACCACCGCCAAGCGCCGCGCGCTCGACCACCTGCGCCACCGCCAGATGGCCGAGTCGCGGCACGAGGACATCGCCGCCGACCGCGAAGCCCTGGGCGCCGACCACGTGCCCGATTTTGTGGATGCGCTTGACGAGGCGCGGCAGGACGACATCGGTGACGACCTGCTGCGCATGGTGTTCACCGCCTGCCACCCCGTGCTCTCGACCGACGCCCGCGTGGCGCTCACGCTGAAGCTGCTGGGTGGCCTCACCACGCACGAGATCGCACGCGCCTACCTCGTGCCCGAAACCACCATCGCGCAGCGCATCGTGCGCGCCAAAAAAACGCTCAGCGAAGCGGGTGTGCCGTTCGAGGTGCCGCGCGGTGATGCGCTGGGCGAGCGCCTGGCTTCGGTGCTGGAGGTGGTGTACCTCGTGTTCAACGAGGGCTACACCGCCACCAGTGGCGGCGACTGGATGCGGCCCGCCCTGTGCGACGAAGCCCTGCGCCTGGGGCGCATGCTGGCCGGCATTGCGCCGCAGCAGGCCGAGGTGCACGGTCTGCTCGCACTGCTGGAGCTCCAGGCCTCGCGCGCCGCTGCCCGCACCGACGCCCAGGGCCGCCCGGTGTTGCTGGCCGACCAGGACCGCAGCCGCTGGGATGCCCTGCTCATCCGCCGGGGACTGGCGGCCCTGGCGCGCGCCGAGTCCCTGGCGCCCGCGGCGGGGCCGTACCAGCTGCAGGCCAGCATGGCCGCCTGCCACGCGCGTGCGGTGCGGGCCCAAGACACCGACTGGGCGCGCATCGCTGCGCTCTATGGCGAGCTGGCGCGCGTGGCGCCGTCGCCGGTGGTGGAACTCAACCGGGCGGTGGCCGTGGCCATGCACGCGGGGCCGGCCGCCGGCCTGTTGATCGTGGATGCCCTGGTGCACCACAAGGCCCTGCGCGGCTACCACTGGCTGCCCAGCGTGCGGGGCGACCTGCTGGCCCGGCTCGGGCGTGGCGCCGAGGCCCGGGCCGAGTTCGAACGCGCCGCCGCCCTGGCCGGCAACGAGCGGGAGCGAACTTTCCTGCTGGAACGCGCGCAGAGTCTGCGCTGATCTGTGGTCCTTTGGCCCGGGTACAAGCCCTCATGGCGCGGCCCCCGCGCGGCCCCCACACTCGTCGAAAACAACGAGTGTTCATGGACATCACACCCACCACGCGCAGCGAGGTCGACACGCTCGTCATCGGCGCCGGCCCCGCTGGCCTGGCCACCGCCGCGTGCCTGGCCCGACACGGCGAGCGCTCGCTGGTGATCGATCAGGCGGGCGAGGTGGCGTCCAGCTGGTGCCAGCACTACGAGCGCCTGCACCTGCACACCGTCAACACCCACTCGGCGTTGCCAGGTTTGCCGTTTCCCGACGGTGCGCCGCGTTACGTGTCCCGGCAGGGCGTGGTGGACTACCTCACGCGCTACGCCGATCGCCACGGCATCGAACCCGAACTCGGCGAGACCGTGCTGGACATCGCACCCTCAACGACCGGCGCAGGCTGGAACACGCGCACCGCGAGCGGCCGGCTCATCGCTTCGCGGCAGGTGGTCGTCGCCACCGGCGCCAACCGCCGTCCGCGCGCCCCCACCTTGCCGGGTCAGGACCATTTCGGCGGGCGCGTGCTGCACAGCCGTGAGTACCGCAACGCCAAACCCTTCGCCAACCAGCGGGTGCTCGTGGTGGGCATGGGCAACACCGGCGCCGAAATCGCACTCGACCTGGTGGAGCACGGGGTGCGCGCCGCGCTCTCGGTGCGCTCGCCGATCAACATCGTTTACCGCGACGTGCTGGGCCGTCCGACCCAGCTCTCCAGCATCCTGCTCAGCAAGCTGCCACCCGCTGTGGGTGACGCAGCCGCCACGTTGCTGCGCAACCTCAGCGTGGGCGACCTCGGCCGCTACGGCCTGCACACGGCCGACGTGTCACCGCTGCGCCAGCTGCGCGAAGACGGCAAAACACCGGTGATCGACGTCGGTACCGTGGCGCGCATCAGGAGCGGTGACATCCAGGTCTACCCCGGCATCCAGACGCTGCTGCACGGTGGCGTGCGTTTCACCGACGGCACCGAACACCCGTTCGACACGGTGCTGCTGGCCACGGGCTACGACGCGGCGCTACACGAACTGTTTCCTGCCACGCCCCTGCCGCTGGACGCGCGCAGCATGCCCGTCGACGTGGTGGGGCGGGGCGCACTCGCCGGGGTGTATTTCGTGGGGTTTGATGTTCGCCAGCCCGGCGGGCTGCTGCGCGCCATCGCGGCGCAGGCGCAGCGCGTGGCGGACCACATTGCCGGAGCATCCCGGAACTCCCCCTGATTTCGATCCACCTTCCCATCGCAACCATGCCCAGCACCGACACCCTCGAACGCTTCATCGCCTTGGTGGAAAGCAACGCGCACGACCGGGCGATTGAAGACTTTTACGCGCCGCACGCCTCCATGCAGGAAAACCAGGCACCACCGCGCGTGGGTCGCGACGTGTTGCTCGCTGGCGAACGCAAGGTGATGGCGCGCGCAAGCGCCATCGAATCGCGCTGCGTTCGCCCGGTGTTCGTCAACGGTGACCACGTCGTGATCCGTTGGAAGTTCCGTTTTGTCTGGAAGGACGACTCGGTCACCGAAATGGAAGAGCTCGCACACCAGCGTTGGGAAGGCGAATTCATCGTGCAGGAGCAATTCTTTTACGACCCGGCACAACGCACACCCCAGCCACCCCCGGGCACGTCCGTCTGAAAGCGCCTGGACCAAGCGCTTCTGTGTTGAATGTGCGCGCGCTGCTTTTGCTTGCGCGCTGGTTGGTGTGTTGAGTCGACCGGTTGAATCCGCCGCAGCGCTGCTCGATGTTGCGTTCCTTGTTTAATCACGGTCAACGACGGAGACTCTGGCATGACGCCCCTTACCCCCCTGCCACGCCGCTTCACGATGATCCGGGGCTTTCATCTGGCCGACTTCATCACACTGGGCAATGCCGCCTGCGGCGTCTTGTCGGTGTTCCTGGCCATGATGTACATGGCCAGCGGCTCGATCACGCACTTTCTGCTGTCGGCCGCCATGACACCGCTGGCCTTCGTCTTCGACGTCTTCGACGGCAAGGTTGCGCGCTGGCGCCACCAGCATTCGCCGCTGGGCCGCGAGCTCGATTCGCTGGCCGACATCGTCTCCTTCGGCGTTGGCCCGGCAGCGCTGGGCTTCGCCGCGGGGCTGCAGAGTGGTTGGGACATCGTCATCCTGTGCTACTTCGTCTGCTGCGGCGTGAGCCGATTGGCGCGTTTCAACGTCACGGCCGAACAACTGACCACCGACTCGGGCAAAGTGGCCTACTTTGAAGGCACGCCGATCCCCACCAGCGTGATCCTCACGGCGGTGCTGGCATGGGCCGCTTGGCAAGGCGCGTTGGGTGCGCAACTGTGGGGCGGATGGTGGCAACTCGGGCCCTGGCAGCTGCATCCCATGAGCCTGCTGTTCGCGCTGTCGGGCACGGCCATGATCAGCAAGACGCTGCGCATACCCAAGTTCTGAAGAAGGCGGGCAATACAACGCTTGATGATGGGGGGGACGGCTTTAGGCGTGTCACCCACGCAGCTACGATGTCGGGCATCGGCCAGAAGCGGAATTTCCAAGTTGAGGAGTATTGATGCGCTTGAAACTTACCTGCCTTCTAATGCTGATATTTGGAGTGCTGTTTGTTTATGATGCCGTTACATTTCCAAACATTCAAGATATTGAACTTTCGGCAAAAAAGTATCAGTAAAGATCAAAAGATTCACAAGATCAAGCGCGAATTTGGTCTTTGCCAATGATCACGATGAATACTCTATTCGATGCGACATAAATAAGACCTTATGTAACTCTTGGCGAGAATTGGGAGAAGCCCCGTTAGAGTTGAAAGTTGTCAAAACGTCAACTCTAGGGGGGTATGTTGCCTTATCTTCAAAAATCAACGACCGTGAAGTCCTCTTTATCAAAGATCTTGAGGATTCTCTCCCTTTTGCAAGACTGCAGGTCTGGTTTTATCCAATCTGTTTCTTTTGTTTTTTTCTGTATTACTTTCGACAACTGATCAGAAAAGAACAATGACTTCAGTTGCATCAAATTGAGACTAAACGTGCCATCCTTTTGTCCAGCATTCAGCTGTCTCCTTTGTTAAGTGTCGACTACCGGCCAGAAGCCAGCATCCCATGGCGGAAAGGCCTAAACCTTTAGCGACAGTTCAAGCCGCCTTATCGTTGGCAGTGGGCTTGCCACTTTGATGAAGTAGGCTCCTGTTGATCGTACGAGGCTTTTTCCAAGTTTTCGGGAGTAAATCTGTGAACGATATCAACCGATTCAGGATTAGTGTTGGCGATGACGACCTGCACGAGGACTTGACTGCAGAGATTTACTTCGACGAAAAATTCTTGGCACTGGTGTCCCAGGAGATTGGTTTGGAAAGGGCAGTAGTTGATCTGCAGAGATGCCCCGATTCCGATGCGTGGAGCTTTAATCTAGATGCCTTTCTGAAAGTACTTGATCAAGCCAAGCATCGTCTCTGGGAGCTTCGGCGTCAGTAAGCAAGAGCCACAAAGGAATTAACGCTTTCGCGCAAACTTCACCGTGAAGGGGCTCAGCATGCAGCTGACGCCATCAAGGCAGGCAAGCCCAACATCTAGTCCATTGATCGAGTTGGAGCGAGGGCTAATAGACAGGGTGCTACTAGCACGCTTGATAAGGTGACAGTCTCCTATGGGCCCTTGTCGGTCATACAAGGAACCAAAGCAAAGAGGACGCTGGAAAAATCGCGTGAGGCGGCAAAACTCACCCACCATGGCACTTCCCACCCGTTTTCGGCCGAAGGCGGTTGTGACTGTCGCGCAGTGCGCTATCGCATGGAGTCAGCGCCCCTGGTTGTTCACTGCTGCCACTGCCGCTGGTGCCAGAGGGAGTCCGGCGCATCCTTTGCGCTCAACGCCATGATCGAGGCCGATCGCGGCGCTTCCTTAGGCCTTGACCCAGAAGTCATCGACACCCCGTCGGAAAGTGGTTCCGGGCAGCGCGCAGCTCGGTGCCCGACCTGCAAGGTGGCGGTCTGGAGCAACTACTCGGGCTCGGGTCCGGCCGTCAAGTTTGTGCGCGTCGGCACACTCGACAACCCGAACCTGCTGCCGCCAGACTTCCACATATTCACCGCGTCTAAACAGCCCTGGGTTCAGTTGCCCGCGGGCGCCCATGCCTTCCTGGAGTATTACGAGCGAGCGCAGGTCTGGTCATCGGCCAGCCTTGAGCGTCGCAAGGCGCTGCTGCCTCTCATCGAGGCATACCAAGCGTCGAAGCGCCGCGCCGCCTGACCCCTCGATCAGCGCTGACCGATCTTTACGTCGCCGAACAGCTGGCTCATGCCGCGCGGCTGGCTGCGCCAGTACTGCGGTGGGGCGTCCACCTGTGCGCCGAGCTTCGCGGCGGCGTGCCAGGGCCAGCGCGGGTCGTACAGCATCGCGCGGGCCAGGGCCACGAGGTCGGCGCGGCCGCTGGCGATGATGGCTTCGGCCTGCTCGGGTTCGGTGATCAGCCCCACGGCGATGGTCGGCAGGCCCACCGCGCGCTTGACCTGCTCGGCCAGCGGCACCTGGTAGTCGGGGCCGAGCGGAATCTGCTGCAGCGGCGAGATGCCCGCACTGGAGACATGCATGAAGTGGCAGCCACGTTTCTGGAGCTCGTGGCCGAACACCACGCTCTGCTCGGCGTCCCAGCCACCCTCCACCCAGTCGGTGCCGGAGAGGCGCATGCCCAGCGCCATGTTGGCCGGCAGCACGGCGGCCACCGCGTCGAACACCGCCAGCGGGAAACGCATGCGGTTCTCCAGCGAGCCGCCGTATTCGTCGGTGCGCTGGTTCGAAAGGGGGGAGAGGAACTGGTGCAGCAGGTAGCCGTGGGCCGCGTGCAGTTCGATCGCGTCGATGCCGATGCGTTGTGCGCGCAGGGCCGCGTCGACGAACGCTTGCTTGATGCGGTCCAGGCCCGACGCGTCGAGTGCGTGCGGCGGTGGCTCGTGCGCCAGGTGTGGAATGGCCGAGGGCGCCAGCGTGTCCCAGCCGCCGTCTTCAGGCGCGATGAGCTGGCCGCCTTCCCACGGTGTGCGGCTCGATGCCTTGCGGCCCGCGTGCGACAGCTGGATCGCCATCGGCATGGCCGAGTGCTGGCGCACCTGGCGCAGCACCTCGCCCAGCGCCTGTTCGTTCGCCTCGTTCCACAAGCCCAGGTCGGTGGGTGAAATGCGGCCCTCGGGCGTGACCGCCGTGGCCTCCAGGATCAGCAGGCCCGCGCCCGAGAGCGCGAGATGGCCGAGGTGGATCAGGTGCCAGTCGGTGGCGTTGCCGTGGTCCGCCGAGTACTGGCACATGGGCGCGATCACGATGCGGTTTTTCAGGTGCAGGGGGCCGAGTTCGAAAGAAGAAAAGAGCTGACTCACGGGCGTTCCTTGAAAGCAGAGGAAAAGGGTTGAAGGGGGGCGCTCAGGCGCCTGCCGCGGGGTCGAAGACCAGGTGTTCGCGCACCCAGTCGGCGGCGTTGGCGTACACCTCGCCTTGCGAACCCACGGCCACGTAGTCGGGGTGGCGCACTTCCAGCGGGCCTTCCAGCGTGGCCAGCAGGGCGACTGTGTCGGGCGGCACCTGCACCAGCCGGCTGCGCTCCAACTTGCGGTAGCGCCCGGGTCCGGCCGCCTCGTAGGTCCGCTCGAACAAGTCCTTCTTGATCGGGTAGGCCGTGCCGTCGTCCAGCACCACCACCCAGTCCAGGGCCGGGTCGGCCGTGAGCTCGCCCCAGGCCACGGCGAAGGTCTCGCTGCCGCGCGGTTCGCGAATGGCCACGGTGAAGCGGCGCGACGCCGTGCGCGGCGCACCCCAGGCGGGCGGGATCGCGCTGGCGTGGCCGATGGAGACGCGCTGTTCGGGCATGGATCAGCGGGTCGGTGGGTTGTTGACGATCTCGAAGCTCAAACCCGCGCGCTCCTGCAGCCGGCGCACGAGCGTGAGGCCCATGGCCGCGCCCGGCGTCCACACACCACCGGGGGTCATGTCCCGATCGATTTCACGCGCCAGGCACAGCGCGGCCTCCCCGATCAGTTTGCAGGTGGAGCCGTAGCCCGGGTCGCGGTCACCCTTGACGCGGGCGCGCAGGGTGCGGCCGTCGGCGGTCTGCCCGATGAAGAGCACCTCGTAGCGACCCTTCTCGCGCTGTTCCTGGGTCGGACCTTGTCCGGGCTGCGGCAAGGCAAAGCGGCGGATGAGCGCGCGTGTGGGACCAAACCCGAGCAGCGCGTTCTGCACCCGCGTGTTGCGCGCCAGGGCCTTGGCGCGTTTTTCGCCGCCATCACCCGTGCCGGTGAGCATGCGTTCGCTGTAGACAAAATCGGCACCCCAGGGATGACCGCGCAGCGCGTGGGTGCGGTGCACGTTCTTGGTGTTGATGGGCGCCATCACAAACGGGCCAGTCCACGACTGCGCGAGTTCGTCGAACGCGGCGGCGCTGTCGTCGGGCTGGTGGGGGCCACGAAAGCCCGGCGTGAGCGCAAACGGGTCGGCGAGTGTTCGCGCCAGCGCCGGGTCGCGCCCGGCGGCCTCCAGCGTGGCGATCAGGCTGGCTGCGGTGCCCCCGGAGAATCCGCCCTTCATCACCTTCACCCGGCCGTGCACCCGCACCAGCGGCACGCCCAGCCGCTGCAAGGCTTCCTGCTGCAGGTAGACCACACCGAGGTCGAAGGGGATGGAGTCGAAGCCGCACGAGAACACGATGCGCGCGCCACTCGCTGCCGCCGGGCCTTGCAGCCGCGGGATCATCTGCGCCATCCAGCCCGGCTCGCCGCACAGGTCCACGTAGTCGGTGCCCGCGTGCGCACAGGCGTCCACCAGTGCCTGGCCGTGCTGCTGGTACGGTCCCACGGTGGTGATCACCACGCGGGCCTGCGCCACCAGTTGCGCCAGCGCTTGAGCGTCGGTGGCGTCGGCCACCAGCAGCGGCAGGTCGGTACCGATGCCCAGCGAATCGCGCACCTGGGTCAACTTCTCCCGGCTGCGCCCGGCCATGGCCCACGCCACCCCGCCGTTGGTGCCATAGGTGGTGTGCAGGTACTCGGCCACCAGCCGCCCGGTGAAGCCGGTGGCGCCGAACACGATGATGTCGAAGGTTTTGTGCATGCGGCATGGTCGCAGAAACCGGGGTGTGCACGACCCGTCTCAGGGTATGCACGGGGCCGCGATGTCGAGCCGGAGACAGCTGCTCACATTTTCACAAAGCAATTGCTTGTTGAAATTCAGCGGCACTGCTATGGTCTTTGTCCATGAACCTGGACATTCCTGAATCCCTGGCTGGCGAGGCGCCGCGCCGATCGCGTGGGCGGCCGCGCAAGACCGCCGATGAGCGCGACGACGGCAACCGGCGGCGCGAGCTGGTCAGTGGTGCCGCGAAATTGTTCAGAGCGCAGGGTTTTGCCGGCACCAGCACGCGTGACATCGCCACCGCCGTGGGCATGCGCTCGGGCTCGCCGTTCTATCACTTCGAGAGCAAGGAAGCCCTGCTGGCCGCCGTGATGCTCGAAGGCATGCAGGGTGCGCTGCAGCGGCAGAACGCTGCGCTGGCCGGTCTGCCACCCAACGCCGATGTGCGCGAGCGTTTGCGGGTGCTGGTGCGCAACCACTTCGACGTGCTGCTCGGCCCCGACAGCGATTTCATTCCCGTGATGCTCTACGAATGGCGCTCGCTCGACGCCACGCAGCGCAGCGAGGTGAACCGCCTCAAGGACGATTACGAGGCGGCGTGGGTGCCGGTGCTCGACGCCCTGCACGCCACCCGTCAACTCGCCGGCGATCCGGTGCTGGCGCGGCTCATGATCTTTGGTGCGCTCAACTGGTCGGTGCAGTGGTACGCACCGCCCTCGGGCCGCAGCGCCAAGGCCCGTGCGCGCGCCTCGCTCGACGACCTCACCACCTCGGCCTTGCAACTCTTTCTGAAGGAGCCGACATGAGCAACGAACACCCGCATTACCGGTCTGCGTTTGCGCCAGGCCTGCTGAAGGGCCGCGTGATCGTGGTCACCGGCGGCGGCTCCGGCATCGGCCGCTGCACCGCGCACGAACTCGCCAGCCTGGGCGCGCACGTGGTGCTGATCGGGCGCAACCTCGTCAAGCTGCAGGACACCGCCGGCGAGATCGTGGCCGACGGTGGGCGCGCCAGTTTTCACGCCTGCGACATCCGGCAAGAGGACACGGTGCGCACCGTGGTCACCGCCATCGTCGGGGCGCATGGCCGGATCGACGGCCTGGTGAACAACGCGGGCGGCCAGTACATCACGCCGCTGGAGAACATCAGCGCCAAAGGCTGGCAGGCGGTGATCGACACCAACCTCACCGGCGGCTTTCTCATGGCGCGGGAATGTTATGTGCAGAGCATGCAGGCGCAGGGCGGGGCGATCGTGAACATCGTGGCCGACATGTGGGGCTCCATGCCCGGCATGGGGCACAGCGGCGCGGCGCGCGCGGGCATGGTGAATTTCACCGAGACCGCCGCGCTGGAGTGGGCGCGCAGCGGCGTGCGGGTGAACGCGGTGGCGCCGGGCTACATCGCCTCCAGCGGCATGGACCACTACCCGCCCGAGGCCGGCCCCATGTTGCGCGAGATGCGCGACACGGTGCCGGCCGGGCGCTTTGGCAACGAGGCGGAGACGTCAGCCGCCATCGTCTTCCTGCTGTCGCCCGCCGCCAGTTTCATCAGCGGCAGTGTGCTGCGGGTGGACGGTGCTCGGCCTCAGGTGCGCATGGGCTGGGGCCAGGTGGCGGCACCCGTGGCGGTGCAGGACCGCGACGCGGTCAAACCCTTCGATGGTTTCCACCGCTATGTGACGCCGAAGGTCTTTCAGGATGTTTGAGTCCAGTTTCAACCCCCAGAGCCCGCAGGCGCAGCAACGGCGCGACGCCATGCTCGCGCGCATCGCGCAGTTGCGTGCGCTCGAAGACCGCGCCGCTCAGGCCTCGGCCAAATCCAAACCCGTGTTCGACAAGCGTGGCCAGCTGCTGCCGCGCGAGCGCGTGGCCCTGTTGCTCGACCCCGGCGCACCGTATTTGCCACTGTGTTCGCTCGCCGGCTTTCTGCAAGACAGCAAAGATCCGGCGACGTCGGTGCCCGGCGGCGGCATGGTGGCGGGCATCGGCTTCATCGCCGGTGTGCGCTGCATGGTGGTGGCCAGCGAATCGGGCATCGAAGCCGGCGCCATCCAGCCGCGCGGGCTGGAGAAGATCCTGCGCGTGCAGGACATCGCCCTGGAAAACAAGCTGCCCTTTGTGCACTTGGTGGAGAGCGCGGGCGCCAACCTGATGAAGTACCAGGTCGAAGGTTTCGTGCACGGCGGCTCGCTGTTTCGCAACCTCGCGCGCCACTCGGCCGCGGGTTTGCCGGTCATCACCGTGCAGCACGGTTCGGGCACGGCGGGTGGGGCTTACATGCCGGGCCTGAGCGACATCGTGATCATGGTGCGCGGGCGTTCGCGAGCGTTTCTGGCCGGGCCACCGCTGCTCATGGCCGCCACCGGTGAGGTGGCCACCGAAGAGGAGCTGGGCGGCGCGGAGATGCACACCGGTGTTTCAGGGCTGGGTGAGTACCTGGCGGAGGACGACCGGGAGGCGCTGGGGGTGGCGCGGCGCATCGTGGGGACCCTCACCCCAACTCTCTCCCGCGAGCGGGAGAAGGGGCAAGGCACGCGCGTCGGAGAGGGGTGTCTTCAACTCCCTCTCCCGCGTGCGGGAGAGGGCAGGGGTGAGGGCGCCCCCGCATTCGACCCCGAAGAACTCCTCGCCCTCATGCCCCCCCACCACCGCGAGCCCGTGGACATGCGCGAGGTCATGGCCCGCATCGTCGACGGTTCCGAGCTGCTCGAATTCAAGGCCCTCTTTGGTGCCGCCACGCTGTGTGTGCAGGCCCGCATCCACGGCCACGCGGTCGGCATCATCAGCAACAACGGCCCGATCGACGTGGCCGGCGCCAACAAGGCCACGCACTTCATCCAGTGGATGTGCCAGCTCGGCCATCCCATCGTCTATTTGCAGAACACCACCGGCTACATGGTGGGCAAAGACAGCGAGCAGGGCGGGATGATCAAGCACGGCAGCAAGATGATCCAGGCCGTGACCAGCGCCACCGTGCCGCAGATCACCATCCAGTGCGGCGCGTCGTTCGGCGCCGGCAACTACGGCATGTGCGGGCGTGGCTTTGATCCACGTTTTCTCTTCAGCTGGCCGCAGGCCAGGACCGCGGTGATGGGCGGCGAGCAGGCTGCGCGCACCATGCGAATCGTGGCCGAGGCCGGCATGGCGCGCAAAGGCATCACGCCCGACCCGGTGCAGATGCAGGCGCAGTTCGACCAGATCGTGAACGTGTTCGAGAGCCAGGCCGACGCCTTCTTCACCAGCGGCCTGGTGCTCGACGACGGCGTCATCGACCCGCGCGACACCCGCGCCGTGCTCGCCTTCTGCCTGGACACCTGCGCCGAGGCGGCGGCGCACGAACCGAGGCCCATGCAGTTCGGCGTGGCGCGCATGTAGGCACCCCAATCAAAACCACAGGAGACGACAGATGCAGTTCACCCACGAGCACCGCGAGATCCAGAAGACGCTCAAGCGCTACATCGACGAGCACATCAACCCGCACGTGGACGAGTGGGAAGCTGCCGAGATCTTTCCGGCGCACGAGGTGTTCAAGGGGCTGGGGGAGCTGGGCCTGCTGGGTCTCACCAAGCCCGAGGCCCATGGTGGCGCGGGTCTCGACTATTCCTACAGCCTGGCCATGGCCGAGACCTTGGGCCACATCCACTGCGGCGGTGTGCCCATGGCCATCGGCGTGCAGACCGACATGGCCACCCCCGCGCTCGCGCGCTTCGGCAGCGAAGCGCTCAAGCGCGAGTTTCTGGCACCGGCCATCGCGGGCGACATGGTGGGCTGCATCGGCGTGAGCGAGCCCGGCGCGGGCAGCGATGTGTCGGGCATCCAGAGCGTGGCGCGCAAGGACGGTGACGACTATGTGATCAGCGGCCAGAAGATGTGGATCACCAACAGCCTGCAGGCCGACTGGATGTGCATGCTGGTCAACACCAGCGACGGCCCCGCGCACAAGAACAAGAGCCTGGTGATGGTGCGCATGCGCGAGAACGGCAAGCTCGTCAAAGGCATCGAGGTGGCGCAGAAGATCAAGAAGATCGGCATGAACAGCAGCGACACCGGGCTCATCTATTTCGATGACGTGCGCGTGCCGCAAAGCAACCGCATCGGCGCCGAAGGCGCGGGCTTCATCTACCAGATGCAGCAGTTTCAAGAGGAGCGCCTGTGGGCGGCAGCCAGCTGCATCCAGAGCCTGACCAACTGCATCGAATGGACGGTGGAATGGGTGCAGGAACGCAAGCTCTTTGGCGCCACGCTGGCCGATCAGCAGTGGGTGCAGTTCAAGCTGGCCGAGATGAAGACCGAGGTGGAGACACTGCGCGCACTCACCTACCAGGCCTGCGAAAACTACGTGGACGGTGCCGACGTGACCGAGTGGGCCACCATGGCCAAGCTCAAGGCCGGGCGACTCAATCGCCTGGTGCCCGACACGTGTTTGCAGTTCTGGGGTGGCATGGGATTCACCTGGGAGAACAAGGTCTCGCGCATGTTCCGCGACGGTCGGCTGGCGTCGATTGGGGGCGGGGCGGACGAGGTGATGCTGGGTATTCTCGCCAAGACGATGGGTATCGCCAAAAGGCCGGTGAAGTGAGCCAGGTCTTTCAGGTGGAACGTCTCGGCGACACCGAACGCTGGACCCTCAACGACCCCACCACGCGCAACGCCCTGAGCGACGCCATGGTGCTCGGCCTCTTTGAGGCCACCCTGCGCGCGCAGCAAGACGACACCCTGCGACTCATCGTGCTCACCGGCGCGCCCGGCGCCTTCACCGCGGGCGGCAGCTTGGGGCATTTCGCCAGCACCATCGGCCAGCCGCTCCCACCCGGCGAAGACGACCCGCTGATCGCCATGAACCGGGGCTTTGGCGATGTGTTGCACGCGCTGTGCGCGCTGCCGCAGCTGCTGGTGTGCGCGGTGGACGGCGCGGCCATGGGCGGCGGTTTTGGCCTGGTGTGCTGCGCCGATCATGTGATCGCCACCGAGCGCTCGGTGTTCGGCACACCCGAGGTCACGCTGGGTTTGCCGCCGGCGCAGATCGCGCCCTTTGTGTGGATGCGCCTGGGCGAGGCGAAAGCCCGCCAGTGTTTGCTGCAGGGGCTGAGCTTTCGCGCGGAAGCCGCCATGCAACTGGGCCTGGTGGACGAGGTGGCCGACGACGGTGAGCTGGAGCAAGGCCTGCAGGAGCGGCTGGTGAGGCTGAGGCGCGCTGCGCCCGGCGCGGTGGCCAGCACCAAACGCCTGCTGCAGCGCCTGCGCGGCGATGTGCCCGATCTGCGTGACGAAGCAGCCATCGCCTTTGCGACCGCGCTGCGCAGCCCCGAAGCTGCCGCAGGCCTGTCTGCGTTTGCCAAGAAGCAGCCCGCCCCCTGGGCCACCAAAAAATGAAACGCCTCCTGATTGCCAACCGCGGCGAGATCGCCCGCCGCGTCATCCGCACCGCGCACGCCATGGGCATCCAGACCGTGGCCGTGTACGCCGACCCGGACCGCTATGCCGTGCACGTGCGCGAGGCCACCACCGCGTTTGCGCTGGGCGGCACCACCTCGGCCGAGTCCTACCTGCGGGTGGACCGCTTGATCGAAGCCGCGCGCGCCACCGGTGCCGATGCGCTGCATCCGGGTTACGGTTTCCTCAGCGAGAACGCCGACTTCGCGCAGGCCGTGATCGACGCCGGCCTCACCTGGGTCGGCCCGCCGCCCTCGGCCATCCGCGCGCTGGGCAGCAAGTCGGCTGCGAAGGCCCTGGCCGTGGCGCAGGGCGTGCCCTGTCTGCCCGGCTACTTTGGCGCCGACCAGCACGAAGAGACCTTGGTGGCCGAGGCGCAGCGCATCGGCTTTCCGCTGATGGTGAAGGCCGTGGCCGGCGGTGGCGGGCGCGGCATGCGCCTGGTGCTGGACGCTGCGCAACTGCGGCCCGCGCTGCACAGCGCCCGCTCCGAAGCCCTCAGCGGTTTCGGCAATGGCGACCTGCTGATCGAACGCGCGCTGATGCACCCACGCCACGTGGAGGTACAGGTGTTCGCCGACGCGCAGGGCCATTGCGTGCACCTGGGCGAGCGCGACTGTTCGGTGCAGCGGCGGCACCAGAAGATCATGGAGGAAGCGCCGAGCCCGGCCGTGTCGCCCGGGCTGCGCGAAGAACTGGGGCGCTGCGCGGTGGCGCTGGCGCAGGCCGCGGGCTATGTGGGGGCCGGGACGGTGGAGTTTCTGCTGGAGGGCTCCGGAGCGTTCTTCCTGATGGAGATGAACACCCGACTGCAAGTGGAGCACCCGGTCACCGAGGCATTGACCGGTCTGGACCTCGTCGAATGGCAACTGCGCGTCGCCCGCGGTGAGCCACTCCCCCTCACGCAAGAACAGATCACCTTCACAGGCCACGCCATCGAAGTGCGCCTGTGCGCCGAAGACGACCACCACACGCCGCACACCGGCCGCGTGGGCCGCTTCACCGAGCCTCCCATGGTGCGTGGCCTGCGCTTCGACCATGCGCTGGAAACCGGCAGCGAAGTGACGCCGCACTTTGATTCGATGCTGGGCAAGCTCATCGCCCACGCGCCCACCCGCGCCGAGGCCATCGCCCAGCTCGCCCACGCGCTCGACCACACCCAGCTGCTCGGCCTGCCGACCAACCGCGCCTTTCTCGCGGCCTGCCTGCGCCACCCGGTGTTGGGCGCGGGTGATGCGCTCATCCCGTTTCTCGCCGAGCACGGTGACGAGCTGCGCAGCCACCTGGCTGCGCAGCGCGCCCCCGGCCAGCCCGCGCTGGTGGTGGCCATGCTCGCCGTGCAGTTTGCTGCCGCTCCGCCCGCAGCGAGCCTGGCCGTGCCGTTCAACCGGCCGCTGCGCTTTGGCCTGGACGACGCGGTGTGCAGCCTCGACGTGCAGGAACTCGGGGCGGGGCAGCTGCGCATCAGCCACGGCGAGACGACGCACAGCGCTCATGTCGAAGCGTTGCGCCGCGGCGAAGTGCGCGTGGTGCTCGATGGCCGGCAATGGACCGCCTGCGCCGTGGCCACCACAGCCGGGCGCTGGCATGTGCAGGTGCAGGGCGGCGACACCACGGTGGACACCTGGCTCACCGAACTGAGCCACCACCCGGCCCAGCGCGCCGGCGGCGCCGACCGTGCGCGCGAACTGCGCGCCCCGTTCAACGGCAGGCTGATCGCCTTGCACGCACAAGCCGGCGCCACCATCGCCAAGGGCGAACCGCTGCTCGTCATCGAATCCATGAAGCTTGAACACACCCTGGCCGCACCGCGCGACCTGACGGTGGACAGCCTCTCGGTCGCAGCCGGTCAACAGGTGGCACCCGGACAACTGCTCATCACCTTTGCCGCATGAACACGTCGCACGACTTCACTTCCGAGGACCGCACGGCCTTGCTCGACACCGTGCAGCGCTTCGCCACGCAAGCCATTGCGCCCCATGTGAGCGCGTGGGACGAAGCGGGCGAGTTCCCGCGCAGCCTCTACCACCAGGCCGCCGAACTCGGCCTGCTCGGCCTGGGCTACCCCGAGCACCTGGGCGGCACGCCCGCGCCCTGGCGCGTGCGCAACGGCATGTCGCAAACACTCGCGCGTTTCGGCGGCAGCGGCGGCGTGATGGCCAGCCTCTTCACCCACAACATTGGCCTGCCGCCCGTGCTGGCGCACGGCACGCCGGCGCTGCAGGCCGAGGTGATCCCGCCGGTGCTGCGCGGCGAGCAGATTGCCGCCCTGGGCATCACCGAGCCCGGCGGCGGGTCTGATGTGGCCGCGCTGCGCACCACCGCGCGGCTGGAGGGCAGCGAGTACGTGATCGACGGTGAGAAGGTGTTCATCACCTCCGGCATGCGCTGCGACTGGATCACATTGGCGGTCAGGACAGACCAGAACAACAAAGGCGCGGGCGGCATCAGCATGATCGTCGTGCCCTGCCACACCCCCGGCATTGCGCGCACCAGGCTGCACAAGATGGGCTGGCACTGCAGCGACACGGCCCACATCCGGTTCGACGGGGTGCGCGTGCCCGCCCGCTACCGGCTGGGTGCCGAGGGCGCGGGCTTTCGCATGATCATGGGCAACTTCAACGGCGAGCGCCTGGCCATGTCGGCCATGGCGCTCGGATTTGCGCAGGCCTGTTACGACGAAGCCCTGGCCTGGGCCCGCCAGCGCAGTACCTTCGGCGCGCCCCTCATCGAGCGCCAGGTGATCCGCCACAAGCTCATGGACATGCAGATGCGCATCCAGTCCACCCAGGCCTGGGTGGACGCGCTCGGTGCGCGGGTGGACGCCGGTGACGATGGAGCCGACTGGGTGGCCAACGTGTGCCTCTTGAAGAACCACGCCACGCAAACCATGCAGCACTGCGCCGATGCCGCTGTGCAGATCCTCGGCGCCATGGGCTACATGCGCGGCACCGTGAGCGAGCGCGTGTACCGCGAGGTGAAGGTCATGATGATCGGCGGCGGTGCCGAAGAGATCATGAAAGAACTCGCCGCACGACAATGGGCCCTATGACCACAACAACCACGACCCATGCCGCCCCCGTCGAATTCGAAGCCGAGTTCGTCGACGCGCTCAAACACCTGTTTGAAGAAAAGATCGTCTTCAACCAGGTGCTGGGCCTGAAGATCGTGAGCATCACGCCCGACAAGGTGACGGGCCGCATCGACATGAAGCCCCAGCTGGTCGGCCACTACAGCCACAACCGCATCCACGGCGGCGTCATCAGCGCCTGCCTCGACGCCATGGGCGGCCTGGCCTGCATGGCCGCCATCGGCGCCCGCCACATGGACGAAGCACCGCTGCAACGCCTGCACCGCTTCGGCAAACTCGGCACCATCGACCTGCGCATCGACTACCTGCGCCCCGGCATCGGCGAACACTTCGAGCTGCGCGCCGAAGTCATGCGCCTGGGCTCGCGCGTGGCGAGCACACGCATGGAGTTTCTGGGCGCGGACGGAAAGTTGTTGTCCACCGGCGCCGGCGCGTATATCGTTTCGTGACATTCCCCCCACCACCCCAAGGAGACAAACCATGATCAAAGTCAGCGTGATGTACCCCAACACCCCGGGCGCGCGTTTCAACCACGAGTACTACCGCGACCAACACATGCCCATGGTCAAGGCCAAGATGGGCGCGGCACTCAAGTCGTACACGGTGGACAAAGGCATGGCCGGCGGCGCACCCGGCGCACCCGCCACCTACGTGGGCATGTGCCACCTGTTCTGCGACTCTGTGGAAACCTTCCAGGCCGGCTTTGGGCCCCACGCGCAAGAAATCATGGCGGACATCCCGAACTACACGGACATCGCGCCGGTGATGCAGATCAGTGAGGTGGTGGTGGGATAGGAACTGGCTGAGTCGACCTTCAGCTATCTGGCTGGTGTTGATTTCTGGCATTCCTTGTTCGGTGCCCTTTATGAAGCCCATGCGGAGTAGTGCGGTCTACTCGGTGGAGTGGTCATGTGGTTTTATACAGGGGGACAGATTCGCGACATAATGGCGCAACTAAATCCCGCCTGACGACAATGACGCTCACTACAGCCAACGATCAACCCGCTCTGAACTATCTCCACGCCGCCCAAGCCGCTTGGCCTGCTCTGAATCTCGCGCAGCACTTTGGTGTTTCGCTAAGGACTTTGCAGCGCTGGAAAGGCGGCGAAATCGTTCCTCCTCGCCACGTTGTCGCTGAGCTTCAACGACTCCTCGATTTCGGCGCTTCAAGTTCCCCGCGAGGAGACTTTCGCTTCATCGACCTCTTCGCTGGTATTGGTGGTATCCGCCAAGCTTTCGAGTCCATCGGAGGCGAGTGTGTGTTCACCAGCGAATGGGATTCATACGCCCAAAAAACCTACGCGGAAAACTATCCAGGCGGACATCCGATCAACGGAGACATCACCCAGATCGAGGCGGGCGACATCCCGCCTCACGACGTTCTGCTGGGTGGTTTCCCCTGCCAGCCCTTTTCGATTGCAGGTGTTTCGAAGAAGAACGCGCTCGGTCGGGCACATGGTTTCCAAGACGCTACCCAAGGCACCCTCTTCTTCGACGTGGCCCGCATCATTGACGAGAAGCGTCCCAAGGCGTTCCTGCTGGAGAACGTGAAGAACCTTCAGTCCCATGACAAAGGTCGAACCTTCGATGTGATTCAGCGAACCCTGAGGGAAGAGCTGGGGTACCAGATTCATTGCAAGGTCATCGACGGTGCTCATTTCGTCCCGCAACACCGGGAACGGATCCTCATCGTGGGTTTCCGAGATCCGACGATCTTTGACTGGGAAACTGTTTCCCTGCCGGGCAAGGGTTCACACGTGCTTGGTGACATCCTTCACCGTGGCAAAGATGAGCCCTTTGTGGAGTCAGACGGTGACAAGTACTTTGATCACAAAGCAGGCCACGTGCTGGACAAGTACACGTTGACCGACAAGCTCTGGGCTTACTTGCAGGCTTACAAGAAGAAGCACCAGGCCGCCGGCAATGGTTTTGGTTTCGGCCTTGTTACACCGGACAGCGTGACTCGGACACTGTCAGCGCGTTACTACAAGGACGGTTCGGAGATTCTTGTCAGTCAAGGCGCCAAGAAGAATCCGCGGCGACTCACTCCCCGGGAATGCGCGCGGCTGATGGGTTTCCCGGACTCCTTCAAGATCCCGGTTTCTGACACCCGGGCCTACAAACAGTTTGGAAACTCAGTTGTTGTTCCAGTGATGGAAGCAGTGGCGAAGGCGATGCAGCCGTTGGTCGTCGAATCCACTTACATCGATGCTGCGCATGTCCGCCTCGCAGCGTGATTTGTCAGGCATCACGCCCGAGTACCCAAGTGCGTGACTGATGTTGTAGACAAGGACACGAGAAGCCGGATGATGTCCGGCATACGGGGGCGCGATACGAAGCCCGAGTTAATGGTGCGCAAATTTCTTCATGCCGAGGGATTGCGATACCGACTCAACGTACGAACTCTTCCTGGCTCACCAGATCTCGTCCTTCCCCGCTGGAAGACAGTGGTCTTCGTGCACGGTTGCTTTTGGCATCGACATCCTGGTTGCGGCCTTGCCTACACTCCAAAATCCCGCCAAGCATTCTGGTCAGAGAAGTTCGAACATAACGTTGCACGAGATGCTTCTGCGATCGCTTCGCTAAAGGCGGCAGGTTGGAAGGTCATCGTTGTATGGGAGTGCACGTTGAGAACGAGAGAACATCTAGCCACGCTTGTCGAGTTGGCCCAACAAATTAAAGAGGGATGGAATGGCGAAGGACGGGACGGAAGATCTGTTTGATTTTGAGAGCCCCACTGGCGAGCTCACGGGGGCTGACCTCGAGTTGCTAGAGGCGCTTGACGCCCTCTACCGCTCTTCTGACAAGGTTGCGATCAAAAAGCTTGCAAAGAACGATCGAGCGTGGGCTTGGACGCCCAAGGAGACAAAGCAGGACGGTGTGTATATGTCGCAGGAGCTGCGACAGGGGTTTTTCCCGGAAGACGAGGCGGTACTCGCTCGCGAGGACAAGCCGCACATCCGCGAACTGTCGATCCCCATCCATTGGTCACAATGTCCTCAGTACATGAGGGAAGCTCGCTATGTTCGTTATACAAACAAGGGCAGTGAGACTCATCTCACTCACCTACCCAAGGCGCTTTTCGCTAAGGCTGGCCCTGCTTCATATTTGGTGATGGGTAGAGTGCAGGAGGCGCGATCGCTCAGGCTGCAGTGCATTCTTGTTGACTCGAGTTCAACGGTCCACGCGATGCTCGACGCGCGCTTTGACTTACGCCCGGATTTCCAGGCAGATGTTTTCAGTTCACCAAAAGGCGCTATCGAAATACGACGTGAAGTGGATGAGCTCCAGGAATTTATTGACGAGGCCATCGAAGCTGTCTCAACCGGTACGCTTGAACTGCTCCTGAAAAAAAACTCAAAACTGCCAGCCGCCGCGCTGCTTAGTAAGCAGGCACAGCAGATTTGGCAGCAGCGCAATCCCAGCAGTGCATTGAATCCGATGACGCTATCAAAGCCAGGCGATGTGGTGCGTGAGCTTGTTTCTCAGATCGAGTTTGATCTCTATCGTAAGTATGAGGTCCGCACACGAAGTGCAAGACTGATCGAGCTGCTACTTGGCGATGGAAAGCCGCCATCTGTCAAATCGCTGGTTACGCGCCTAGTCAGGGATTTCAGCGACTTTTATTCAGAGATGCTCAACGCAGCCCAGCAGCGTAAGGTGCGAGTGGGTTCAGGGTTTGAGACCCACATCCGAGCGCTACTGCAGGGGGGCGGCATTCCCTATGCGGAGCAAAAGGTGGTCAGCTCTCTGCGACCAGATTTTGTGCTTCCAAGTGTTGCGTTGTATCAGGCGAACTCACGAGACGCTTTGGTTCTCTCGGCCAAAACAACCCTTCGAGAGCGATGGAAGCAGGTGACGATGGAGAGTCGCAGCTGCCCTGTGTTTCTGGCTACGCTGGACGAAAGCGTTGCGATTTCTTCTGTCAAGAAGATGAACGAGCACGATGTCTTCTTGGTAGTCCCGGAGGCATTTAAGGCAGACGGCACAGTTGTGGACTTTTCTAAGGAGTCCAACGTACTGACGTTTAAAGAATTCTTCCAAGAGGAAATTGGTTTGCGTCGCGTCCCGAAGTGGCATCTGCTGTTGTGAGTCCCAACTGCCTGTACTAAAGATGCTATCAAGCTGTTTTCTAGTGTTCTTCGCTTGAGGTGCGTTGCATAGTGGATGAGTTTGCTTTTCTTTTCGGCGCTGTTTTGCGCGGAGATCGACCAATGGGGTTACCGAATTTTGCTGAGAATGAAGCAACTAAGTGCGACCACTATGTTTCTTTGGCCGCACCCCTAACCAAGCCACCCCCACCACCACCGCAAACCCCGTGTACCCCGCCACAAACACCCACCCAGGCGCGTCCCAGTACAGTAGCCGCGCCAGCCAGTGTTCGATGAAGCTTTCGCGGTAGCCGCTTTGGCCAGCGAGGCGGCGCAGGTCTTGTTCCCACACGGTCAGGGGGCACAGCTGGCCGAGCCACGCCTGGGCGGCGATGAAGACCATCAGGGCCAGGTGGGTGAGTCGCAGGCCGAAGTGGCGCACCCAGCGCCAGCTGAGTGCGCCGCCGATCAAGACGAGGGGCAGCAGGCCCACCACGAAGACGACGATGCCCACGTGCAGCGCCAGGATGGCGTCGGCGAGCCACAGGGCTTGGGCGGGGGGCAGGGTGGGCATGCCCTGATGCTAGGCGCCCGCCGCCGGTGGTGCCCGGCGGTTGGATTTACGCCGCTTCGGGTGCGCGCTGCTGGCCGCCGCTGCGCGCGCGGTCGGCGGTTTGTTGCAACAGCTGCCGCGCTTCGGCGTCGCTCTGGGCCAGCAAGGGCTGGGCGCGCACGGTGAGGTCCGCGAAGGCGTGTTGGGCGTGGGCCTGGGTTTCTTCGCTCAGGGCGGTCTGGGCGATGGCGGGGGTAGTTTCCAGTCTGGCGGGGCGTGCCAGGGCGCGTGCGGCCAGCACCGCAAAGCCCTGCGCCACGCCATACAGGCCGAGGCGCGCGCCGGGCAGGTAGACGCTCAGGGCGTGGCCGTAGCGGCCTTTCTCAATGTCCGCCTGCTCGATACTGCCCACCGAAAACTTGCGCACGCCGGGGCGCGTGCCGGTCTGCACCACCAGCAACGAATGGCTGGTCACCACCCAGATCGTGCGGCCCACCCCAACCGATCGGCCGGTGGCGTAGGCGGTGATGCGTTCGTCGCGGTTCAAGTGGTTGCGCAGCAGGTCCACATCGGCGTGGCGCAGCAGCTCGGCGGCGTGGGGGTTGTCGCCTTCGATCAGGATCTCCAGCTGTTCGGAATAGTTGCGAAAGAAGTCGAGCATGGCGGTGCGTGGTTGGGTCGGGCGAAATGGCTCCGATCGCTACCTTCGCTGTTTCCGCCCGGTCTTGCTGGTCTGGGGTTTCACCGGGAATTCAGGGCATTCCCGGCAAGCCGGCGAAAAAAAACCGCCAGCACACGGGGTGTTGGCGGCTGCACGCATGGCCTGCCGAAGCAGGCAACGTGTTAGTCAGCGATCAGGCGGTGCTCACTTGGCGCCGTCGATCTTCATGTACTCGGACACCACTTTCCAGCGGTTGTCCTGCAGCTGCGAGAGGCGGGTCGAGTTGCTGCCCAGGCGCTTGGTGGGGCTGAAGGTCATTTCGGCGCTGCCGAAGATGTCCGGCGGGATCACCATGGTGTCCATGGCCTTGATGAAGCTGTCCGTGGTCAGGTTGTTGCCGGTCTTGCCCGCTGCGCGCAGGAAGGCGTCGATGACGGTGTAGCCGTAGACCGAGAACACGGTGGGGTCTTCGTTGAACTTGGTCTGGTACTTGTTGGCCCAGAAACGGATCGGCTGCGAAGCCGAGTCGGTGTATGGGTTTTGTACCGTCATGGTGGCGTAGAAACCGTTCATGGCGGGGCCGCCGAGCTTGTGGATCAGGTCGGTGTAAGCGGCACTCGACCCGATGAAGGTGGGGTTGAAGCCCAGGCGCTTGGCCGTGGCAATGCCGCCAATGGTCTCGCGAATGATGGTGCCCATCACGACCATGTCGCACTGCTCGGACGCCAGCTTCTGCATCTGCGACGAGAAGTCGGTGGCACCGCGCTTGTAGCTGGTTTCCACCGCGAGCGACATGCCGGCGGCTTTCAGGCCGTCTTCAGCACCGCGCTTCACTTCCAGGCCGAACTCGTCGTCCTGGTACATGGCACACACCTTCTTGGCACCCTTCTCTTTCGCCAGCTTGGGCACGGCGATCTTCATCTGGTCGTAGTAGGTGGCGGCAAAGCTGTACTTGAGCTTGTGGAAGGGCTCGTACATTTCGCGCGCGGCGGTCACCGGGAAGAAGTTGATGACGTTCTTCTGGAACTGCACCGGCATGGCGGCCATGTTTTGCGCGGTGCCGATGTGGCCCACCATCGCAAAGATCTTGTCCTGGTTCACCAGCTTCTGCGCGGCCAGCACGGCACGGCGCGGGTCGTAGGCCGAGTCTTCCACCACCAGCTTGATCTTGCGGCCGTTGATGCCGCCTTGCTCGTTGACCTCGTCCACCCGCAGCATCATGCCCAGGCGCACCTGCTTGCCAAAGCCGGCAATCGGGCCCGAGAGGTCCTGAATCGAGCCGAGCACGATCTCGTCCTTGCTCACGCCTTGCGATTGCGCCATGGCCGCGGTGCTGCCCGCGGCGAGCAGGGCGGCAACCAGTGTCAGTCGGGTCTTCATCTTGTGTGTCTCCTGGGGTGGTGGTCGGGTGGCGGTTGAAAAATCAGCTGTACATGGCGTTGATCTGCGGCTCGTACTTGGTCTGCACCAGCTTGCGCTTGAGCTTCATGGTGGGGGTGAGTTCTTCGTCTTCGGCGCTGAGCTGGGTGTCGAGCAAGAAGAACTTCTTGATCTGTTCCACCCGGGCAAACTTTTTGTTCACGCGATCGATCTCGGTCTGGATCAGCGCCTGCACCTCGGGTGCTCGGGTGAGGCTGGCGTAGTTGGAAAACGGCACATCGTTGTCCTGCGCATACTTCTCCACGTTCTCCTGGTCGATCATGATGATCACGGTGAGGTAGGGCTTCTTGTCGCCGATCACCACAGCGTCCGTCACGTACGGCGAGAACTTGAGTTCGTTCTCCAGTTCGCTGGGCGTGATGTTCTTGCCCCCGGCGGTGATGATGATGTCTTTCATGCGGTCGGTGATGCGGAAAAACCCTTCCTCATCGACCACGCCCACATCGCCCGTGTGCAGCCAGCCGTCGGCGTCAATCGTCTCGGCGGTTTTGTCGGGCAGGTTGAGGTAACCCATGAACACGTTGGGGCCGCGCACCAGGATTTCGTTGGTCACCGGATCGAGCTTCACCTCGTTGTAGCTCGCGGCCGGGCCGATGCTGCCGGGCTTGATGCGCTCGGCCGGAATGCCGGTGGACGCGCCGCAGGTTTCCGTCATGCCCCACACCTCGAGCATGGGCACGCCCAGTGCCAGGTACCAGCGCACCAGCTCGGGCGAAATGGGTGCGGCACCGGTGACGAGGAAGCGTGCCTTGTGGATGCCGATGAGCTTGCGCACGTTGTTGAGCACCAGCGTGCGCGCCACATGAAACTGCAGGCGCAGCCCGCCGGGCACGGGCTTGCCCGCCATCACCAGGTCGGCCACCTGCTGGCCCACACCAATGGCCCAGCCATAGGCGGCCTGCTGGATCTTGCCGGCCTCCTTGAGCGTGATCATCACGCCCGAATAAAACTTTTCCCACACGCGCGGCACGGCGGTGAACACCGTGGGCGCGATCTCGCGCACGTTCTCCGGCACGGTTTCGGGGTTCTCCACAAAGTTGAGCTTGGCCCCGGTGTAAAGCGAAAAATACTCGCCGCCCATGCGCTCGGCGATGTGGCACAGCGGCAGGAAACACATGCACTCGTCTTGCTCGCTGCGGGCAATCAGCGTGTTGTAGCCGCGCACGGTGTAGACGAGACCTTTGTGGCTGTGCATGGCGCCCTTGGGGCGGCCGGTGGTGCCCGAGGTGTAGACCAGGATGGCCAGTTCGTCGGGTTTGCAGCCGGCCACGCGGGCTTCCAGCAGGCCGGGGTGTTGCTGCAGGTGGGCGCGGCCCAGTTCGCGCAGCCGCGCCAGGCTGATCACCTGCGGGTCGTTGAGCTCGCGCAACCCGTCCATGTCTTCCACGACGATCTTGCGCAGCTTCGGCAACTGGTCGCGCACCTCCAGCGCTTTGTCCAGCTGTTCGTCGTTCTCCACAAACAGCACCGTGGTGCCCGAGTCGGCGCAGAGGTACTGCACCTGCTCGGCCGCGTCCGTGGGGTAGATGCCGTTGGAGACACCGCCGGCGCTGAGCACCGCCAGGTCGCACAGCACCCATTCGATGGTGGTGTTCGAGAGGATGGACGCGGTCTCGCGCGGCTCGAAGCCGATGGACATGAGCCCATGGGCGATCTCGCGCACGGCGTCGCCGGTCTGCGTCCAGCTCCAGCTGCGCCAGATGCCGAATTCCTTCTGCCGCATCCACACCTGCGGGCCGCGCGCCTTCACGCCGTTCCAGAACAGGGCGGGGATGGTCTCGCCGTCGAGCACGATCTTGTTTTGCGGCTGGATGCCGGAGAGGTCCCAGAGGTTGCTCATGTCTTATCTCCAGTTCTTCTTCTTCTTCCAGCGCCGATCGGCCCGCACGCCTTCTTCCTTCATGCCGAGGTAGAACTCCTTGATGTCGTCCTTCTCGCGCAGGTTGGCGCAGGTGTCTTCCATCACGATGCGGCCGTTTTCCAGCACGTAGCCGTAGTCCGACGCGTTGAGGGCCATGTTGGCGTTCTGCTCCACCAGCAGGATCGTGGTGCCGCGCTCGCGGTTGATGCGCACCACGATCTCGAAGATCTCCTTGGTGAGCTTCGGGCTCAGGCCCAGGCTGGGCTCGTCGAGCAGGATCAGGTCGGGGTTGGCCATGAGCGCGCGGCTGATGGCCAGCATCTGCTGCTGCCCGCCCGAGAGCAGGCCGGCGTCTTGCGTGGCGCGCTCGCGCAGGATGGGGAAGTAGTTGAACACCAGCTCCATGTCGCGCGCCACGCCGTCGCGGTCCTTGCGGGTGTAAGCGCCCATCAGCAGGTTGTCGCGCACCGAGAGCAGGGCAAACACCTCGCGCCCTTCGGGCACGTGGCTCAGGCCCTGCTGCACCACGAAGGCCGGGTCCTTGGCGGTGATGTCTTCGCCCTTGAACTCGATGGAGCCCTTGCGCGGATCGATGATGCCGCTGATGGTCTTCAAGATGGTGGTCTTGCCCGCGCCGTTGGAGCCGAGCACGGTGGCGATCTCGCTGCGGCGCACCTGCAGGCTCACGCCGCGAATGGCCTTGATCGGGCCGTAGGCGCTCTCGACGTTCAAGAGCTTGAGCACAGGTGCATCGGTGGTGGCAACGCTCATGACCGTGCTCCCACTGCAGCAGGCTTGTGGTTTTCGCGGCGAAGACCCGACACGTCGTCCATCGAGCCAAGGTAGGCCTCGATCACACCCGGGTCGCTCTGCACCTGTGCCGGTGTGCCCGAGGCCAGCTCGGTGCCCATGCTCATCGCCAGCACACGGTCGGAGACTTTGGACACCAGAGTCATGTCGTGTTCCACCATCAGCACCGTGATGCCGAGTTCGTTCTTGATGTCCGTGATCCAGAACGCCATGTCTTCGGTTTCCTCCACGTTCAGGCCGGAAGAGGGCTCGTCCAGCAGCAGCAGCTTCGGCTCGGTGCACAGCGCGCGCGCCAACTCCACCACCTTGCGCACGCCGTAGGGCAGGCCGGCCACCATGCTTTCGCGGTGGTGCTGCAGGTCCAGCAGGTCGATGACTTGCTCCACCTTCTCGCGCGCTTCGATCTCGGCCGCGCGGGTCTTGCCGGTGAAAAAGATCTCGCTCCACAGCCCCGTCTTGCGGTGCGTGTGGCGCCCGATCAGCAGGTTCTGCAACACGGTGGCGTGTTCGAAGAGTTCGATGTTCTGGAACGTGCGCGCGATGCCGAGGCTGGCAATCTGGTGCGGCGCCTGGTCGGTCAGGCGCAGCATGCCGTCGGGCCCGGCGTAGTCGATGGTGCCGGTGGTGGGTGTGTAGATGCGGCTGATCAGGTTGAACACCGTCGTCTTGCCCGCACCGTTGGGACCGATGAGGGTGAACACCTCGCCGCGCTTCACGTCGAAGCTCACGTTGTTCACCGCGAGCACGCCGCCGAAGCGCACGCTCAGACTTTTCGCCGAGAGAAGGATGTCGTTCATGGTGTTCACTTCAGACGGTCGGACTTTTGGAAGCTCTTCTGCCGCTTGAACATGCCCTTGCGATAGAACGGGAACAGCTGGAAATACGCGCGGATCTTGAGCCAGCGGCCATACAGGCCCATGGGCTCGAACAGCACAAACGCGATCAGCACCAGGCCGTACACCGTCCCCTGCAGGCCGGCCGCCTGGCCAATGGCCGCGGGCAGGAAGTCTTTGCCCAGCGCAATGAGTTGCGGCATCACGATGAGGAAGATCGCGCCGAGAAATGCGCCGTGGATCGAGCCCAGCCCGCCGATCACCACCATGAGCAGCAGGTCGATCGACTGGATGATGCTGAACTGCTCGGGCGAGAGGAACTGGATCTTGTGCGCGTACAGGGCGCCACCGATGCCGGCGAGGGCGGCCGAGAGCGCGAAGCTCATGGTCTTGTAGCGCGCCAGTTGAATGCCCATGCTCTGCGCGGAAATCTCCGAATCGCGGATGGCGACGAACGCGCGCCCGGTGCTGGATCGCATGAGGTTGGCAATGGCCAGCGTGGCCAGCACCGTGACCACCAGGCACAAAAAGTAGAACTCGTTGGTGGACTCCAGCTCCCAGCCGAAGAGCGCCGGTGCATTGACCACCAGACCCGAGTTGCCGCCGGTCACGTGTTCCCAGCGCGCCATGATTTCTTCCACGATGAAACCAAACGCCAGCGTGGCCATGCCCAGGTAGATGCCCTTCACCCGCAGCGCCGGCAAGCCCACCACCATGCCCACCGCGGCCGAGAGCAAACCCGCGCAGGCCAGCGCCAGCGGAAACGGAATGCCCGCGTTGACCATGATGGCCTGCGTGTACGCGCCCACGCCCAGAAAGGCCGCGTGGCCGAGCGAGAAGAGGCCGGTGAAACCCGCCAGCAGCATCAGCCCGAGGCCGACGATGGAATAGATCAGCACGAAGGTGAGCTGGGCCAGCCAGTACTCCTGGATCACCCAGGGCGCGGTCACCAGAAAGAGCCCGAGCAGGCTGTACCAGAAGGTCTGCCCGCCGTGTTTGGCCAACCTGATGTCCTGGTTGTAGTCGGTCTTGAAGAGGAATCGCATGGTTCTCGATCAGTTGGGGTCAGAGCACGTCGCTGCGCGAGTGGTCTGACCCACAAGTCATCACACTTTCTTGCGCAGTTTTTCGCCAAAGAGGCCGTTGGGTTTGAGCACCAGCATGATCAGCACCACGATGTAGGGCGCCACGTCCTTGAAGCCTTCGGGCAGATAGAAGCCCGAGAACGCTTCGACGATGCCGATGATCAACCCGCCCACGATGGCGCCGGGCAGGCTGGTGAAGCCACCCACCACCGCCGCAGGAAAGGCCTTGAGGCCGATGAAGCCCATGTTGGCGTGCACGAAGGTGATGGGCGCGAGCAGCAAGCCTGCAATGGCGGCCACCGCAGCGGCCAGGCCCCACACCAGACCGTTGAGCCGTTTCACCGGAATGCCCATGTAGTAGGCCGCGAGCTGGTTTTGCGACGAGGCCTGCATGGCGATGCCGAGCTTGCTGTAGCGGAACATGGCAAACAGCCCCAGGCACAGCAGACCGGTCACGCCGATCACCACGATCTGTTCGGCCGAGACCACCAGACCGCCCATGCGCAGCACCTGGCCGGCGTAGGGCACGGGCAGGGTGTGGGTGTCGGTGCCGATGTTGGGGATCATGGTGATGAGCCCGCGCAGCACGTAGCCCACACCGATGGTCAACATGACGATTGAGAAGGCCGGCTGCCCCAGGATGGGGCGCACCACCGCGCGTTCGAGCACCACACCAAAGAGGCCCATGGCGATGATGGCCGCGGGCACCGCGAGCCAGAAGGGCAGGCCCAGCACCGTCATGGCGGCCAGCGCAGCGAAAGCGCCCACCATCATCAGGTCGCCCTGCGCAAAGCTCACGGTTTCGGTCGCCTTGTAGATCAGCACGAAACCCAGGGCGATGAGTCCGTAGATACAGCCCTGGGCCGCACCGCTGATGAGCAGTTGCAGCAGTTGCACGCATGTCTCCTGTTTTTTTCTGGCGCTGCCGACCAGGGGAGGTTGCTGCAAACTTTGTGGCAGCCATCCCCGGCGGTGTGCGCAATTTATAGCTGTCTTGCCAGCGACTGCCGCTAGGGGTTGTCCCCCATCCGGAGTCTCCGAGGCAACATGAAGATCGAACGCATGAAATCTGTACGCATTGGCGCCGGCCTGGGGTTTTACGGCGACAACTGGGAGCCCGTGGCGGCGAGCATCGAGCGCGGCGGTGTGCAGTTCATCGCCAGCGACCACCTCGCCGAGCTCACGCTGGCCATCCTGCAGAAAGACCGCCAGCGCGACCCGGCGCTGGGCTATGCGCGCGACGTGGTGCCCATGCTGCTGAAGCTGTGGCCGCTGATGCGCGAGCGCGGGGTGCGCTTTGTCTGCAACGCCGGCGGGCTCAACCCGCGCGGCGCGGCACAGGCGGTGCTCGCCGCGTTCCAGGCCAAAGGTTGGCGAGCGAAGGTGGCGGTGGTGACGGGCGACGATGTTTTGCCGCGGTTGCAAAGCGCCGAGGCGGGTTTTGACCACCTCTTCACCCACCAGGGCCTGGCCAGCGTGCGCGAGCGGCTGGTGTTTGCCAACGCGTACGTGGGTGCCAAGCCCATCGTGGACGCCCTGGACGCGGGCGCCGACATCGTGATCACCGGTCGCGTGGCCGACGCGGCGCTCTTCCTCGGCCCGCTGGTGCAGGGTCTGGGCTGGACGCTGAAGGACGCCACCACCGAACAAGACCTGAACCGCCTGGCCCAAGGCCTCACCGTGGGGCATTTGCTGGAGTGTTCGGGGCAAGGCAGTGGCGGCAATTTCGGCAGCCAGGGCGCGTGGCAGGCCATCCCCGATCTGGCGCACATCGGTTACCCCATCGCCGAGGTGCATGAAGACGGCACGGCGCTCATCACCAAGGCGCCCGACACCGGCGGGCGCGTCAACTTCGACACCGTGCGCCAGCAACTGCTGTACGAGGTGCACAACCCGCACGCCTATTTGTCGCCCGACGTGGTGCTGGACATGGGCCACATCACGCTGCACGACGAAGGCCATGACCGCGTGCGCCTCACCGGCGCACGTGGCAGCCCGCCCACCGACACGCTCAAGGTGGTGGCGGGTTTCCGCGACGGCTACAAGGCCGAAGTGACCTGGGGCTTCTCGTGGCCCGATGCGTGGGACAAGGCGCAGGCGGCGCAGGCCACCATCCGCACGCTGCTGAAGGACAAACGCATTGCCCACGACGAGCTGTACGTGGAGTACCCCGGCCTCAATTCGGCGCACGGCGCGCTCGCGCCGCTGCCCAAAGCCGACGCGCTCAACCAGAGCAACGAAATCTGGACGCGCCTGGTGCTGCGCACGCAGGACAAGGCCGCCGCCGACGGGTTTGGCCGCCTGTTTCCCTGGATCGGCCTGAGTGGCCCGGCCTACACCTGCGGCTTCACGGGGCTGCACAACACCAGCGAGCTGCTGGGCATCTGGCCCACGCTGATACCGCGAGCCGAGGTGGAGCAGGGCGTTGGCATGGAGCTGCTGTCATGACGAAGATCGCCATACCGCTGGTGCGCATCGCCCACGCCCGCAGCGGCGACAAGGCCGACTGGGTGGACTTCGGCCTGTTCGCGTGGAATGCGGCCGGTTACGCCCTTCTCGAACGCGAGGTCACGGCCGAGCGCGTGCAGGCCCACTTTGCGCCCTGGCTGCCCGGCGAGGTGGACGCCTGGGCGCTGCCCAACATCCTGGCGCTCAAGTTCGTGCTGCGTGGCGCGCTGCAGGGGGGTGGTGCGCGCAATTTGCGGCTGGACAACCTCGGCAAGTCCATGGCGGGGGCCTTGTTGAGAATGGACATTGAAGTGACCAGCGACGAACTGGAGAAAGCGCTCAACACGCCGCGTGTGGGGTGGTGGGAATGACCGCCGTCACCATCGAACAACAAGACGACATCTGGATCGTCACGCTGAACCGCCCCGAGGTGCGCAACGCGGTGGACAGCCCCACCGCCCGCGCCCTGCACGCCGCCTTCCTCGCGTTTGAAGACGATGCCACCGCCAAGGTCGCGGTGTTCCACGGCGCCAATGGTCACTTCTGCGCCGGATGGGACTTGCAACACGGCGCTCGTCTCGCCGCCCAAGGTGAAACGGTCGACCTCGATCTTGACTTCAACGCCGACGACCCGCGCGCCCTGGGTCCGATGGGCCCGTCGCGCCTGCAACTCTCCAAACCGGTCATCGCAGCGGTGAGCGGCGCGGCCGTGGCCGGCGGCATGGAGCTGGCCCTGTGGTGCGACATGCGGGTGATGGAGGACGACGCGTATTTCGGCGTCTACTGCCGCCGCTTCGGCGTGCCGCTGATCGACGGCGGCACCGTGCGCCTGCCGCGCCTGATCGGCATGGGCCACGCCATGGACCTGATCCTCACCGGCCGCCAGGTGAAGGCACCCGAGGCGCTGCAGATGGGCCTGGCCAACCGCGTGGTGCCCACCGGGCAGGCGCGCGACGCCGCCATCAGCCTCGCGCGGCAGCTCGCGGCCTTCCCGCAAGCCACCCTGCGCGCCGACCGCCACAGCGCGCTGGCCCAGTGGGACCTGCCGCTGGGCCAGGCGCTGTTGCAGGAGTGGCAGCGCGGCAAGGCGCGCATTCCCGATGCGCTCGAAGGCGCCACGCGCTTCGCTGCAGGGCAGGGGCGCCATGGCCAGTTCTGACATCGACGAAGCCTCGGTGCTCGCCGCCACCGAGGCCTGGATCGCGGCGTTCAACCGCGCCGACACGGCCGGCATCGGTGCGCTTTACGACCCGCAGGCGGTGCTCTGGGGCACCACCGCTGCCCAGCTCATCACCACGCCGCAGGGCATCGCCGCCTATTTCGACGCCGTGTTCGCGCTGCGGCCCGTGCCGCGCATGGCGCTGGGTGAGGTGCTGCCCCGGGTGTTCGGCGATGCAGCAGTGAGCACGGGCCACTACACCTTGACCCTGTCCCCGGCGCCGCAGCTGCGCGAGGTGCCGGCGCGGTTCAGCTTCACGTGGCGCCGCACCGCAGGCGTTTGGCGCATCGTGGACCACCATTCCTCGGCCGTGCCCGCGCCACTGAACGCACTGGCTGCGCTGGCCGCAGCGTCCTGAGCGGTTTCCTATGATGGGCACATGACATCCACCGACTTTTCCGCCCCGGCCGACGTGCTGGTGCTGCAACACCTGCTGGAAGACGGCCCGGGTTACCTGGGTGAATGGCTGGACGCGCAGGGCATCCACTGGCATCTGCGTTGCGCCGAGGCCGGCGAGGCTTACCCCGCCTCCGTGCGCGGCTACCGGGGGCTGGCCGTGCTGGGCGGTGCCTGGAGCGCCAACGACGACCGCCCCACGTTGCGCCAGGCGGAAACGCTGATCCTCGAAGCGGATGCGCTGGGCATTCCCGTCATCGGTCACTGCCTCGGCGGCCAGCTCATGGCGCGCGCGTTCGGCGGGCGGGTGGAGCGGCTGCCACAGCCCGAGGTCGGTTGGTGGCCTTTCACCCGAAGCGACACCCCCGCCGCCCGCGAATGGCTGGGTGATGCCGAACCAGCCACGGTCTACCAGTGGCACCAGGACAACTTTGTGGAATTGCCACCCGGCGCCGAGCTGCTGGCTTCAAGCCGCACCTGCGCGCACCAGGCGTTCGCCCTGCGACAGCACCTGGCCATGCAGTTCCACATCGAGATCACACCGGCCAAGATCCAGGACTGGATGGAGACCCCCGGCCAGGCCTACCCGGTGAACGTGCTGCTGCACCGCGACAGCGTTCAGGACCCGGCCTCGATGCACGCCGCCACGCTCGAGCACCAGGCTGGTAGCGAAGCCCTGGCCGACCGCATTTACCGGGTGTGGCGCTCGCGCTGGCCCGGTTGAGCGGGGCTCAACCCGTCACGCCCGGCAGGTCCAGGCCTTCTTTCGGGATCGGCCGGGGCCGGCCTTCCATGTCGATCGCCACGTAGGTCAGGCTGGCTTCGGTCACCTTCACGTACTGGCCCTGGGCCGAGAAACGTTCGGCGAACACCTCCACCTGCACCGTGATCGACGTGTTGCCCACGCGGGTGACGTGCGCGAAGAAGCTCAGGATGTCGCCCACGCGCACCGGCTGCTTGAAGATGAACTGGTTCACCGCCACCGTGGCCATGCGCCCGCGCACGTAGCGCGCCGGCAGCACGGCGCCGGCCAGGTCGACCTGGGCCATCACCCAGCCGCCGAAGATGTCGCCGTTGGCGTTGCAGTCCGCCGGCATGGGAATGACTTTCAAGACCAGTTCCCTGTCGTGGGGCAGGGTGGTTTCGGGATTCGGGCTTGTTTTGTCGGTCATGGTCACAATCTCCAGTTGCTCACGATTCTCACGCATGCGCCCAGACAACCCCTCCCAAGCCTCCGTCGCCCTGCCCGCCACCGCGGGCGCCCCGGGCGCCAAACCCCAGCGCTCCGACTGGGCCACGCTCCAACGCCTGTTGCCCTACCTCTGGCAATACAAGGTGCGCGTGGTGCTGGCGCTGGCCTTCATGGTCGCAGCCAAGATGGCCAATGTGAGCGTGCCGCTGCTGCTCAAGCAGCTGGTCGACGCCATGAGCATCAAGCCCGGCAGCGTGGAGGCCCTGCTGGTGGTGCCGCTGGGCCTGCTGCTGGCCTATGGCGGCCTGCGCCTGTGCACCAGCCTGTTCACCGAGCTGCGCGAGCTGGTGTTTGCCAAGGCCACCGAGGGCGCCACGCGCAGCATCGCGCTGCAGGTGTTTGGCCATTTGCACGCGCTGAGCCTGCGCTTCCATCTGGAGCGGCAGACCGGCGGGATGACGCGCGACATCGAGCGCGGCACGCGCGGCGTGCAATCGCTCATTTCGTACTCGCTCTACAGCATCATCCCCACGCTGATCGAGGTGGCCATGGTGCTGGCGCTGCTGGGCACCCAGTTCGACATGGGCTACGTGTGGATCACGCTGGTGGCGCTGGTGCTCTACATCACGTTCACCGTGGTGGTGACCGAGTGGCGCACCAAGTTCCGCCGCGAGATGAACGAGCTGGAGTCCACCAGCCAGACCCGCGCCATCGACTCGCTGCTGAACTACGAGACGGTGAAGTACTTCAACAACGAAGCGTTCGAAGGGCGCCGCTACGACGAGGCGCTGGAGAAACTGCGCCGCGCCCGCATCAAGAGCCAGACCACGCTGTCCATGCTCAACACCGGGCAGCAGCTGGTGATCGCGGTGGCCCTGGTGCTCATGCTCTACCGCGCGACGGAGGGCGTGGTCAATGGCGAGATGACGCTGGGCGATCTGGTGATGGTCAACGCCTTCATGATCCAGCTCTACATCCCGCTGGGTTTCCTGGGCGTGCTCTACCGCGAGATCAAGCAGAGCCTGACCGACCTGGACAAGATGTTTGTGCTGCTGGAGAAAGAGCGCGAGATCGCGGATTCACCCGACGCCCAGCCGCTGGTGCTGGACGGCCCGCCCGCGGTGAAGTTCGAGAACGTGCGTTTCTCGTACGAGCCGGCGCGCGAGATCCTGCACGGCATCAGCTTCGAGATCCCGTCCGGCAAGACGGTGGCGGTGGTGGGTCCTTCAGGGTCCGGCAAGAGCACGCTGGCGCGTCTTCTGTATCGCTTCTACGACGTGACCAATGCATCGAACGGTGCCGAGGCAGGCCCGCACGGTTTCGGCCGCATCACCATCAACGACCAGGACATCAAGCAGGTCACGCAGTCCAGCGTGCGCCAGGCCATCGGCATCGTGCCGCAGGACACGGTGCTGTTCAACGACACCATCGAATACAACATCCTCTACGGCCGCCCCGAGGCCGGGCACGACGCCGCGGTGCAGGCCGCGCAGGCCGCGCACATCCACAGCTTCATCGAGCGGCTGCCGCTGGGCTACCGGACCATGGTGGGCGAGCGCGGTCTCAAGCTCTCGGGTGGCGAAAAGCAGCGCGTGGCGATCGCCCGCACCCTGCTGAAGAACCCCCCCATCGTGATCTTCGACGAGGCCACGTCAGCGCTGGATTCGGCCAACGAGCGCGCGATTCAGACCGAGCTGAAGACGGCCGCGCGCAACAAGACCACGCTGGTGATTGCTCACCGACTCTCCACCGTGGTGGACGCTCACGAAATCCTCGTGTTGGTGAACGGGGAGATCGTGGAGCGCGGGACGCATTCGGACCTCGTGGCGCGGGGTGGGGTTTATGCGGGGATGTGGGCTTTGCAGCAGAGTGGGGCTGACTAGGCTCTTTGTCGGGTTGTTGTTTCTTTCGTCGCAGGCCGGGTCTCGGCCCGGCGGCCGACTCACTTTCTTTTGCTTCGCCAAAAGAAAGTAAGCAAAGAAAAGGCGAGCCGAATTCGCTGTCCATTCGCTTCGCTGCGGGCACGCTGCGTTGCTCGGATCGCCCGGGGTGCGCACAAACTTGTCCGCTGCGCGTCCTTCGGACATGTGCGCCCCTTGTCCGGGCGCTCCTGCGCTACTCGCCAGCGAATGACGGCGGGGGAGCAAGACACGCGCGCCTGAGGGGGAGTCCGAACCCGAACCCGTTTGTGGCCGTGTGGCCGGGCTGAGCAGCGCAAGGAAGCCCGCAGGGCCCCGGACTTCGGCTCGCTTTTCTTTTGGCTACTTTTCTTTGGCGAAGCAAAGAAAAGTAGCTCGGCCGCCGGGCCGAGACCCGGCCTGCCACGAAAGAAAAAACACCACTTCAAAAGACAAAGAGATCAGAAGTGAATCCCCCGCATCATCTGCTGCATGGCCACCGCCTCCGCCGACAACTGCTGCTTCGCCCCCTTCTCCCCCTTGGCCGCCGACGAATCCGGGAACATGCGGAAGCTCGTGTTCATCACGATCTGCGCCACCCGCGGCACCATGGCGTGCATCACCTGGCCGGTGATGCCCAGGCGGGTGGCGATGCGCACCGGCTTGAAGATGCAGGCCTGCGCGATCATGTCGGCGGCTTCTTCGGGTGAGAGCGTCGGCACGTTCTTGTAGATCTGGGTCGGCGCGATCATGGGCGTGCGCACCAGCGGCATGTTGATGGTGGTGAAGCTGATGCCCTGGTCGGCGAACTCGCTGGAGGCACAGCGCGTCCAGGCGTCCAGCGCGGCCTTGCTCGCCACGTAGGCGCTGAACCGGGGCGCGTTGGTCAGCACGCCGATGGAGCTGATGTTGACCACATGGCCCTTGCGTTTGGCCACCATGCCGGGCAGAAGGCCCATGGTCACGCGCAGGCAGCCGAAGTAGTTGAGCTGCATGGTGCGCTCGAAGTCGTGGAAACGGTCGTAACTGCCTTCGATGGCGCGGCGGATCGAGCGGCCGGCGTTGTTGATCAGGAAGTCCACGCCGCCGTGGTTGGCCACCAGCAGTTGCACGAAGCGGTCGGCGTCCGCCATGTCGGCGATGTCGGCCGGGTAGGCGACGAACTCGTAGCCCTTGTCTTTCGCCTCCTTGCAGGCTTCGTCGAGCTTGTCCTGATCGCGCCCGCAGATGATCGTGATGGCGCCCGCCTCGGCGAACTTGTGGGCTGCTGCGAGACCAATGCCCGAGCTGCCGCCGGTGACCAGCACCACCTTGCCCGCCACCGTGCCTTTGAGGCTGCGGTCGATGTGCAGGTCGGGGTCGAGGTGGCGTTCCCAGTAGTCCCACAGCCGCCACGCGTAGTCCTTGAAGTTCGGGCACGCAATGCCGCTGCCTTTGAGCGCGGCCAGCGTGTCGCGGCAGTCAAAGCGCGTGGGGTAGTTGACGAAGGTCATCATCTCCTCGGGCAAGCCGAGGTCTTGCATGATGGCCTTGTAGACGCGGCGCACGGGCGCCAACGCCATCAGGCCCTTCTTCACGCTCTTGGGAATGAAGCCCATCAGCGCGGCGTTGATGAACAGGTTCATCTTCGGCGCGTGGGCCGCCTTGCTCAGGATGTCGAGCACGTCGCCCACGCGGTAGCCCATGGGGTCCACCAGGTGGAAACAGGCGCCGCTGCTGCGTTTGAGGTGGCTGATGTGGTCGAGTGCATCGACCACAAAGTCCACCGGCACGATGTTGATGCGCCCGCCCTCCAGGCCCACGCTGGGCATCCACGGGGGGAGGATCTGGCGCAGGCGCTGGATGAGTTTGAAGAAGTAGTACGGCCCGTCGATCTTGTCCATCTCGCCGGTCTGGCTGTCACCCACCACCGCGGCGGGGCGGTACACGCTCCAAGGCACCTTGCATTCCTGGCGCACGATCTTCTCGCTCTCGTGCTTGGTCATGAAGTAAGGGTGGTCCAGGCCCTCGGCCTCGTCGAACATGTCTTCTCGGAACACACCTTCGTACAGCCCGGCGGCGGCGATCGACGACACGTGGTGGAAGTGGCCGGCGCCGATGGCCTTGGCGAACTCCACCGTGTTGCGCGTGCCGTCCACGTTCACCGCGATCTGACTCTCGGCGTCGGCCTCCAGGTCGTACACCGCGGCCAGGTGATAGAAATGGTCGATCTGGCCTTTCAGCGCCTTGGTCTCCTCAAGTGAGACACCCAGCTTCTTGCTGGTGAGGTCGCCGAACACCGGTACCGCGCGCGCCGCGCCCACGCCCCAGTACTCCCGCAGCCCCGCCACCTTGCCTTCGCTTTCCTGTCGGATGAGGAAGTGCACCACCGCGCCCTTGCGCTGGAGCAGCTTGCCCACCAGGCGCTTGCCGATGAAGCCGGTGGCACCGGTGACGAAGTAATGCATGAAGGTCTCCTGGAACAGATGGGGTGTGAGCGAGGCGAAACGCCTTCCATTCTTGTCCACCAAGTGTCCGCGCCCATTCCGCAAAAACCCGCGTACGCCGCGCCGGCATTAGTCTTGCGCCCCTACACAGGGCGTGGGGCCTGCCCGTACAGTGGTTGCACTCGGGCCCCGGCCTGTCCATCCATCTCAACCCGCAGGAGCACACCATGGTCAAGAAGATCCAGAAAAACGGCAGCGACAAAAAGGCTTCGGCCCAGGCGTTCAACTCCCCACTCTCCGGCGCCATCAAGGACTCGGCCCAGCAGATCTGGCTGGCCGGTCTCGGCGCTTTCGCCAAGGCGCAGGAAGAGGGCGGCAAGGCCTTCGAGTCGCTGGTCAAGGAAGGCCTGTCGATCCAGCGCAAGACCCAGGCCGTGGCCGAAGAGCGCATTTCCGAAGCCACCAACAAGGTCAGCAGCATGGCCACCGACATTTCTTCCAAGGCTTCGGGCCAGTGGGACAAGCTCGAGTCGATCTTCGAAGAGCGCGTGGCCAAGGCCCTCAACAAGCTGGGCGTGCCCTCGGCGCGCGATGTGGACGCGCTGATCCAGCGCATCGACGCGCTCAACCAGCACGTGCAGCAACTCGCCGGCAAGGCCCCCGCCAAGACCGCAGCCCGCAAGGCCGCACCTGCGAAGAAGGCGGCTGCCAAGCCTGCAGCCAAGAAGGTGGCGGCCAAGACCGCCGCCCGCAAGACAACCCGCAAGGCCGCTGCGGCGTAAGCGCTGTGAAGCCTGAGGGCCGCAACGAAAACAGGGGCGTTCGCGCCCCTTTTTTGCGTCTGCACGCCATGCTGCAACGCAGCACTTTCCGTGGCCCCAGCGGTCTACACTCAAACGCATGACGACACCGCACGACGCCCACCCCGAGCCTTCTCCCAGGCCGGCGAAAAGTCGTTCGGGCAAGGCCGCTGTGCCTCGCATTGCCTTGGCGCTCGCCGGTGGCGGACCGCTGGGCGCCATCTACGAAATTGGCGCGCTCTGTGCACTGGCCGACAGCCTGGAGGGCCTCGATCTCAACCGCTGCGACCATTACGTCGGCGTGTCTGCGGGGGGCTTCATCGTGGCGGGTCTGGCCAACGGGATGACACCTCGGCAGCTCTGTGAAGCGTTCATCGAGGACCGCCGCGGCACCGACAACTTTGACCCAGCCTGGCTGCTCAAGCCCGCATGGAATGAGTTCGGCAGCCGACTGCAGCGACTGCCCGGGCTGCTGGGCAGCGCGCTGTGGTCTTGGGGGATGAAGGGCAAGGACTTCACCAACGCGTTCGAGCGGCTCGGCGCGGTCCTGCCCACCGGTGTGCTGGACAACGAAGGGATCCACCACCAGATCGAGCGGATGTTCAGCCAGCCCGGGCGCACCAACGATTTCCGCCGCTTGCGCGCGCGCCTCACGCTGGTGGCCACGCAACTCGACACCGGCGAGGCCGCGCCGTTTGGCAAGGCCGGGTGGGACCATGTTCCAATTTCGCGCGCGATCCAGGCCAGCGCCGCCTTGCCCGGCCTGTTTCCGCCGGTGGAGATCGACGGTCAGCACTATGTGGACGGTGCACTCAAGAAGACCTTGCACGCCACCGTGGCGCTCGATGAAGGCGTGGGCCTGCTGCTGTGCCTGAACCCCCTGGTGCCCTTTCGCGCGCATGCCGTGGGCGAGCAGACCGACCACATTCCTTCGTTGGTCGAGGGTGGTTTCCCCGCGGTGATGAGCCAGACCTTCCGCTCCATGATCCATTCGCGGTTGGAGCTGGGCATGAAGAACTACGAGCGTCTTTACCCGGGCAGCGACATCGTGCTGATCGAGCCCGACCAGCGCGACGCCAAGCTGTTCACCGCCAACACCTTCAGCTACCGCCAGCGCCGCGAACTGGCCGAACACGCGTATCAGCAGACGCGCAAGATGCTGCGAGAGCGACAGGCCGAGCTGGAGCCCAAGCTGGCGCGCCATGGTGTCACGCTGAACACAGCGTCGCTGAACAATGCTGACCTGCACCTGGTGAAAGAACCGTCCGTGCCCGCCCAGACCGCGGTGGGGCGGCAACTGCACGCCACCCTGGACGACCTGCAGCGCCGGCTCGGCGAACCGGCCCTGGGCCGCTGAGCGCCATGGCCAAGAAAGCGCCGCGCCGCACCGCCGAGCGCATCCTCGAGGTCACGCTCGAGCTCTTCAACCGCTTCGGCGAGCCCAATGTCTCGACCACGCTGATCTCGGCCGAACTCGGCATCAGCCCGGGCAACCTGTATTACCACTACCCGGCCAAGGATGAGCTGATCAACTCGCTGTTCGAGCGGTACGAAAAAGCGCTGGGTGAGTTGTTGGGCGCCAGCGAAAGCGTGCGCAACGTCGAGGACGCCTGGTTCTTCCTGCACTCGCTGTTCGAGATCATCTGGGAGTACCGGTTTCTCTACCGCGATCTCAACGATCTTCTCTCGAAGAACCGCATGCTGGAGACCCATTTTCAGGACGTGCTGAAGAACAAGACGCGCGCCATCCGCCAACTGCTCGCGGCCCTCAGCCGCCACAGCGCGGTGACGATGGACGCGCGCGAAATGGAGCCCACCGCCGACAGCATGGTGGTGGTGCTCACTTACTGGCTCAGTTTTGAGTACGTGCGCGATCCGCGACACGCACTGGAGCCCGACAACGCGCAGCAGGCCCTGATGCGTGGCGCTTACCATGTGCTCAACCTGCTGGCGCCCTACCTGGAGAGCTCGCAGCGGCAGCACCTGATCCATCTCACGGCGGCCTACAGCCCGGGCGCCTGATGCACGAGGAGACAACGATGGACAACTGGACCCCTTTTCCGTGGACCGTGAACCCCCGGTTCGATGGCGCTCACCTTCAACAGCAGTGGGACCGTCTGCACACGGGGGATGCCGAACCCTGGCCCGAACGCGCCGACGTGCTGGAAGCCTGGGTGCTGTTCCACAACGGCGAGTTCCAGCGCGCCGCCCACGCCGGCCTGGCTTTGGGTGACGTCGGCATGAACGTGGCGAACAAGGCCACCTGCATTTACGCCAATTACCTGGAGCCGCGCGAACATGCGCGCCAACAGCTGTTGCTGGAGGCCGCCGCAAGAGCCGAAGCCCTGCAAAAGCGCGAACCGAACAACGCCGGTGCCTGGTACTGGCAGGCTTACGCGATGGCACGCTACAGCCAGTGCATCAGCGTGGCCAAGGCCCTCACGCAAGGTCTGGGTGTCAAGATCCGCCAGGCGCTGGAGACCACCATTGCGCTGGCACCCCGACACGCCGACGCGCACCTCGCTCTGGCGGGTTACCACGCCGAAGTGATCGACAAGGTGGGTGCCCTGGTCGGGGGCATGACACACGGTGCCAGCAAGGACGTCGGGCTGGCGCTCTACCAGAAGGCCCTGGCGCTCAACCCCGACTCGGCCGTCACGCTGTCCGAATACGCCAACGGGCTGATCATGCTGGGCGGCCACAAACGCATGGACGAGGCGCGCCACCTGCAGGACCGCGCCGCCGCCGTGCAGCCGCTGGATGCGATGGAGCAGCTGTATGTGGCGTCGGTGCGGCTGGTGCTGGAAGGGTAGGGCCACGCCATAATCGCGCCCCATGGAAACCAAGTGGCTCGAAGATTTCGTCAGCCTGGCTGAAACGCGCAGCTTCAGCCGCTCCGCGCAATTGCGCCACGTCACCCAGCCGGCCTTTTCGCGGCGCATCCAGTCGCTGGAGGCCTGGGCGGGCACCGACCTGGTGGATCGGTCGTCTTACCCCACCCGTCTCACGCCCGCTGGCCAGACCTTGTACGACCAGTCGCTGGAAATGCTGCAGTCCCTGCAAAGCACCCGCGCGATGCTGCGGGCCCACACAGCGGCAGCGCAAGATGTGATCGAATTTGCCGTGCCGCACACGCTGGCTTTCACGTTTTTCCCATCGTGGCTGTCGGGTCTGCGCGAAACCTGTGGTCCGATCAAGAGTCGCCTGATTGCGCTGAACGTGCACGATGCCGTGCTGCGGCTGGTGGAAGGCAGTTGCGACCTGCTCATTGCCTACCACCACGAATCGCAGCCGATCCAGCTCGATGCCAACCGCTACGAAATGCTGCCGCTGGGCCGCGAGTTGCTGGCGCCCTATGTGAAACCCACCGCTGCGGGCGCTCCCAGCCATGCCCTGCCGGGACTGGTTCACCAGCCACAGCCGTACCTGGCCTATGCGCCCGGCGCTTATCTGGGACGCGCGGTGGACCAGATGCTCAAACAAAGCAGCGTTCCGGTGCACCTGGACCGCATCTACGAGACCGACATGGCCGAAGGGCTCAAGGCCATGGCGCTGGAAGGCCACGGCATCGCCTTTCTGCCGGCCAGTGCGGTGCGCAACGAAGTGGCTGCGCGCAAGCTGGTCTCTGCCGGCGGCGGACTGGAGACGGCGCTGGACATCCGCATCTACCGCGAGCGGCCCGCTGCGCGCAAGGCCAAGGGCCCGGTGGAAAAATTCTGGAGCGACCTTCAACAACGGCTGGGAGCCTCCTGAACGTTTTCGCTTGAAGTCCTATCGTCAACCGGCGAGCTCGACCATTGGGGTAAATTCGGACATGAACGGTTTGCATGACCGGCGCTGCAAACGGCATTGGCTTTCACCAACGGCGCTGGCTACATTGGCGGGCTGACCTGAATCCAGACCTTTACCCAGTGGGGTTTCCCGGGTGGTACGGAGGTTGCATGCAACGCATGATTCGTGGTCCCCGTTGTTGATCGTGACCACATCCCGACGACAAACGTTCACCTTTCGTTTTTTTCACAAGCAAGGAGATAGATATGAAGAAACACCTGCTCGCATGGGCCGTGACCGCACTGGCCGCCAGCAGCGCCCTGGCTCAAACCGGCGACACGCTGGCCAAGATCAAGGCGTCCGGCAGTGTGTCCCTGGGCGTGCGTGAGTCGTCCGGCCTGGGCTACACCCTGGGCAACGGCAAGTACGTCGGCTTCCACACCGAGATGGGCGAGATCGTCCTCTCCGACATCCGCAAGAAGCTGGGCCTGACGGCGCTGGAAGTGAAGTACCAGCCTGTCACCTCGCAGAACCGCATCCCCCTGGTGCAAAACGGCACGGTGGACATCGAGTGCGGCTCGACCACCAACAACGCCACGCGCCAGAAAGACGTGTCGTTCGCCGTGACGACCTACGTGGAAGAAGTGCGCATTGCGGTGAAGGCCAACTCCGGCATCAACGGCATCAAGGACCTGGCCGGCAAGAACGTGGCCACCACCACCGGCACCACCTCGGTGCAGACCCTGCGCAGGAACGAGCGCGCTGGCGGTATCGACTTCAAGGAGGTCTACGGCAAGGACCACGCCGACAGCTTCCTGCTGCTCGAGTCGGGCCGTGCCGACGCGTTCGTGATGGACGGCTCCATCCTGGCGGCCAACATCTCCAAAGCCAAGAACCCCGCCGACTTCAAGATCGTCGGTGAAGTGCTGTCGGTCGAGCCGATCGCCTGCATGGTGCGCAAGGACGATCCCGCGTTCAAGAAAGCCGTGGACGACAGCATCAAGCGCCAGATCGCCGACGGCTCGCTCGCCAAGCTGTACGACAAGTGGTTCATGCAGCCGATTCCGCCCGCCAACGTGAAGATCGGCCTGCCGATCTCCGACGCGACCAAGGCGGCCTGGGCTGCGCCGAACGACAAGCCGATGGAAGACTACGCCAAGAAGTAAGCGCGCAAGCTTCTGGCACGCCCCTTCAAGTGGACCATTTGAAGGGGCGTTTTCGTAGACGCCCCCATTTTCTGGGGCGCTGCGTGGACGGTAAAAAGAAAGGGCTCCTATGAGCTGGGATTGGCAGGTGTTCTGCGAGGACACCATTGAGCGGCAGGTGGTGCAGGGCTGCTTTGGCAAGGGGGGCGACATCACCTACCTCGACTGGATGCTGTCGGCCTGGGGCTGGACGGTGTCGGTCGCGCTGTTGGCCCTGTTGCTGGCGCTGGTGTTGGGCATCCTGATCGGCACGCTGCGCACGCTGCCCGATCGACCCATGGTGGTGCGTCTGGGCAACGCCTGGGTGGAGCTGTTCCGCAACATCCCGTTGCTGGTGCAGATCTTCCTCTGGTACCACGTGCTGCCTTCCATGTTCAATGTGCTGCAGGGCGTGCCGGGCTTCGTGCTCGTGGTGTTCGCCCTGGGCTTCTTCACCTCGGCGCGCATCGCCGAGCAGGTGCGCTCGGGCATCCAGGCCCTGCCGCGTGGCCAGCGTTATGCGGGCATGGCGATGGGCTTCACCACCTTCCAGTACTACCGCTATGTGCTGCTGCCCATGGCGTTTCGCATCATCATCCCGCCGCTGACCAGCGAGACCATGAACATCTTCAAGAACTCCTCGGTGGCGTTCGCGGTGTCGGTCTCCGAACTCACCATGTTCGCCATGCAGGCGCAGGAAGAGACCTCGCGCGGCGTCGAGGTCTACCTCGCCGTCACGGGTCTGTACATCGTCTCGGCCTTCGCCATCAACCGCATCATGGCCTTCATCGAAAAGCGCGCGCGCATCCCGGGCTTCGTCGTGGCCGGTGGATCGGGAGGACATTGAGATGAACTTGAATCTCGATTTTTCCTTCTACAACTGGGACCTGATCACCAACTTCGTGCTGAAGGGTCTGTACTTCAGCGTGATGTTGACCATCGTGGCCACCATCGGCGGCATCCTCTTCGGCACCGTGCTCGCGCTCATGCGCCTGTCGGGCAAGAAGTGGCTTGAGGCGCCGGCCACCATCTACGTCAACGGCATGCGCAGCATTCCGCTGGTGATGGTGATCCTGTGGTTCTTCCTGTTGGTGCCGCTGCTGATCGGGCGGCCCATCGGTGCCGAGGTGTCGGCGGTGATCACCTTCATTGCCTTCGAGGCAGCGTACTTCAGCGAAATCATGCGCGCGGGCATCCAGTCCATTCCCCGGGGTCAGGTGAACGCGGGCCAGGCGCTGGGCATGACCTACGGCCAGAACATGAAGCTGGTGGTGCTGCCGCAGGCATTCCGCAACATGCTGCCGGTGCTGCTCACCCAGACCATCATCCTGTTCCAGGACACCTCGCTGGTCTACGCCATCGGTGCCTACGACATGCTCAAGGGCTTCGAGGTCGCAGGCAAGAACTTCGGTCGTCCGATCGAGGCCTACCTGGCCGCCGCCGTGGTGTATTTCGTCATGTGCTACGCGCTGTCGTGGTCCGTCAAACAACTGCACAAAAAGATCGCCATCATCCGTTGATGCATCCGTTACCCAGGAATTGCCATGATTGAACTCAAGAACGTCTCCAAGTGGTACGGCAGCGTCCAGGTGCTGACCGATTGCTCCACCAACATCCAGAAGGGTGAAGTGGTCGTGGTCTGCGGCCCGTCGGGCTCGGGCAAGTCGACCCTCATCAAGACCATCAACGCGCTCGAGCCCTTCCAGAAGGGCGAGATCACCGTGGACGGCGTGCCGGTGCACGATCCCAAGACCGACCTGCCCAAGCTGCGCAGCCGCGTGGGCATGGTGTTCCAGCATTTCGAACTGTTTCCGCATTTGTCGGTGACCGAGAACCTCACGATCGCCCAGATCAAGGTGCTGGGCCGCAACCCCGATGAAGCCAAGAAGCGCGGCCTCAAGATGCTCGACCGCGTGGGCCTGTCGCTGCACAAGGACAAGTTCCCCGGCCAGCTCTCGGGTGGTCAGCAGCAGCGCGTGGCGATTGCACGTGCGCTGTCCATGGACCCGATCGTGATGCTGTTTGACGAACCCACCTCCGCGCTCGACCCCGAGATGGTCGGCGAGGTGCTCGACGTCATGATCGGCCTGGCGAACGAAGGCATGACCATGATGTGCGTGACGCACGAGATGGGTTTCGCGCGCAAGGTCAGCAACCGCGTGATCTTCATGGACGTGGGCGGCAAGATCCTGGAAGACTGCTCGAAAGACGACTTCTTCGGCAAGCCCGAAGACCGCCAGCCGCGCACCAAGGACTTCCTCAACAAGATCCTCGCGCACTAAAGGGGCACCCCCCGCCGCGCTTCGCGCGTCCCCCCTCAAGGGGGGCGCACCCTGGGGACGGCGGAGCCGGACCCTCGGGAGCCTTGGTCAAGACACCGTGCGCCGGATATGTCCGATCGCTCGCGCTGTTGTTGATGGGCAGGCCAGTGGGACAATCACGCCATGAACAGCCCTCTCGACACCCTGACCATCACCCGCCCCGACGACTGGCACCTGCACGTGCGCGACGGTGACGCCCTGCGCACCGTGGTGCCACACACCGCCGCCCAGTTCGGTCGCGCGATCATCATGCCCAACCTCAAGCCGCCGGTGACCACCGCGGCGCAGGCCGTGGCGTACCGCGACCGCATCCGTGCTGCCGTGCCCGAAGGCATGGACTTCGAGCCGCTGATGACGCTCTACCTCACCGACAACCTGCCCGCCGACGAGATCGCGCGCGCCAAGGACGCCGGTGTGGTCGCGGCCAAGCTCTACCCCGCTGGCGCCACCACGAACAGCGACGCGGGCGTGACCGACATCCGCAAGACGCACAAGACGCTGGAAGCCATGCAGCGCGCTGGCCTGCTGCTGCTGGTGCACGGTGAGGTGACCTCGCCCGACATCGACCTGTTCGACCGCGAAGCCGTGTTCATCGACCAGCAGATGATCCCGCTGCGCCGCGACTTCCCCGAACTCAAGGTGGTGTTCGAGCACATCACCACGAAAGAGGCGGCGCAGTACGTGGCCGAGGCCGGTCCGTTCACGGCGGCCACGCTCACCGCGCACCACCTGCTCTACAACCGCAATGCCATCTTCACCGGCGGCATCCGCCCGCACTACTACTGCCTGCCGGTGCTCAAGCGCGAAACCCACCGCCAGGCCTTGCTGGCCGCCGCCACCAGCGGCAACGACCGCTTCTTCCTCGGCACCGACAGCGCACCGCACCCGGCCCACCTGAAGGAACACGCCACCGGTTGCGCGGGCTGCTACACCGCGCACGCCGCGATCGAGATGTACGCCGAGGCCTTCGACGCGGTGGGCGCACTCGACAAACTGGAAGCTTTCGCCAGCTTCAACGGCCCGGCTTTCTACAGCCTGCCGCGCAACAGCGGCAGCGTCACCCTGAAACGCGAAAGCTGGACGACTCCCGAGAGCTTCCGCTTCGGCGAGGCCGACCTCAAGCCGCTGCGCGGCGGGGAAGTGCTGCCCTGGCGCCTGCAGGCCTGATGTTGGGCGGCGCGTCGCCGGACTGGTCCGAACCCTGGTTTGGACCGGTGGCCGCCGACGGCAGGGCGGTTCAAGGCCACCTGAGCGCCGGCCACGACTTGACGCACGCGCTGGGTGCGTTGCCGGCTGGCCCGGTCCGCTTCGTGCCCCAGACCACGCTGCCGCCGGGGACCGCCTACGAGCAGTTCATCTTCGACACGGGTTGCGTACCCACGCGCGAGAACCTGCACGACTTTTTCAACGGCCTGTGCTGGTTGCGCTTTCCGCGGACCAAGCAGCGGCTGAACCGCCTGCAGGCGGCCGAGATCGCAGCCGCCGGCGTGCGCGAGGTGCGAGGGCCGGTGCGCGATGCGTTGACCTTGTTCGACGAAAACGCAGCGCTGCTGCAGGCGCCCGAGGCGCTGTGGGAGGCGCTGGCCGCGCGCGACTGGCACCGGCTTTTCGTGACGCTGCGCCCGCTCTGGGCGCAAGCTCGGCTGGTGCTGTTTGGCCACGCCCTGCTCGAAAAAATGGTCGCGCCTTACAAGTCGATCACCGCCCACGTGTTGCGCACGCCGGTGCCGATGGACCTGGGTGACGACCTCGCAGCCTGGGACGCCTGGCTGACCCAGGGCCTGAGCGCACCGCTGCTGGCCACCAAGCCGTTCACACCCTTGCCGGTGCTGGGTGTGCCGGGCTGGTGGCCGGCGAACGACGATCCTGCTTACTATGCCGACGCCGGCGTGTTCCGTCCCCGGCGCGCCAGCCTTCCAATGGACTCCCCATGACCTTGCCGATCCCGCCCTCGTGGGCCCACCTGAATCTGGCGCAAGACGCCGACCGCGCCGAACTCGCCGCCCACTTCCGCGCCAGCGGCGTGCGCGACGTGGAGTGCCTGTTTGCCGACGTCACCGGCTACCCGCGCGGCAAGCTCATGCCGGCCACCAGCTTCGCGGCGGGGGGCGAACTGCGCATTTGCCAGGCCATTCCCATGCAATGCGTCACCGGCGAGTATTCCTACGACCCCATCTTCCCCGACAGCGACCCCGACGTGCGCCTGGTGCCCGACCTGTCCACGCTCAAGCGGGCACCCTGGGCCAGCGTGCCGCGCTACCTGGCGGTGCACGACTGCGTGGAGCTCGACGGCAGCCTCTGCGAATTCGCCCCGCGCTCGGTGCTGAAAAACGTGGTGGCGCGCTACCAGGCCATGGGGCTCACGCCGGTGGTGGCGCCCGAGATCGAGTTCTACCTGACCGCCGCCATGACCGACCCGGCGCAACCACTCACCGCCCCGCTGGGACGCGGCGGCCGGCCCGAGGTGGGCCAGTCGGCTTTCAGCCTGAACGCGCTCAACGAACTGGCGCCGTTCTGGGACGCCTTCCATGCCGCCATCGACGCCCTGGGCATCCGGGCCGACACCTGGCTGCACGAGGTGGGCCCCTGCCAGTACGAGATCAACCTGCTGCACGGCGACCCGGTGGCGGTGGCCGACCAGGCCTTCCTGTTCAAGACCGCGGCGCGCGAGATCGCCCTGCAGCACGGGCTGAACGCCGTGTTCATGGCCAAGCCCCTGGCGGGTGAGGCCGGCAGCTCCATGCACCTGCACCAGAGCGTGGTGGACGCCGAAGGCAGCAACATCTTCAGCCAAGCCGACGGGTCCGCCAGCGACGCCTTTTTGCATTACATCGGTGGTCTGCAAGCCTTCACGCCCGACCTCATGCTCGTTTACGCGCCCACGGTCAACTCCTACCGGCGCTATGTGAGCGGCAGCCAGGCGCCCACCAACGTGGCCTGGGGGCACGACAACCGCACCGCCGGCCTGCGGGTGCCGGTGAGCCCGCCCGCCGCGCGCCGCGTGGAAAACCGGCTGGCCGGCGCCGACGCCAACCCCTACCTGGCCACGGCCGCCACGCTGGCCGCCGGTCTGGCCGGGCTGCAGGCGCGCTGCGAGCCGCGCGAGCCGGTGACCGGCAACGGTTACGACCAGCCGCGCGACTTGCCGCGAACTTTTTCAACCGCCCATGAACAAATGGCGGCGAGTGCCCAGGCACCCCGCTTGTTGGGCGAGCGCTTCGTGCGCGCTTATCTGGCGGTCAAGGCACTGGAGCACGAGAGCTTCTTGAACGAGATCAGCGCGTGGGAGCGCCGGTTTTTGCTGCCCCAAGTCTGAACCAGGGGGGTGCCCGAAGGCAGCGCCGCTTGAAGAACCGTGCATCCGGCCCCACTTATCATCCCGTTGTCCTTGACATTCCTCGGAGTCCCCATGAAACGCATCCTGCTGTTCGTCCTGACCAACTTCGCCGTGATGGCGGTGTTGCTGGTCACCACCCGCATCCTGGGTGTGGACCGCTTCCTCACGGCCAACGGCCTGAACATGACGGCGCTGGCCGGGTTCTCGCTCGTCATCGGCTTTGGCGGTGCCATCATCTCGTTGCTGATCAGCAAGCCCATGGCCAAGTTCAGCACCGGCGCGCGTGTGATCAGCCAGCCGCAGACGGCCGACGAGGCCTGGATCGTGGAAACCGTGCGCCGCTTTGCCGACAAGGCCGGCATCGGCATGCCCGAGGTCGCCATCTTTGAAGGCGCGCCCAACGCGTTTGCCACCGGTGCGTTCAAGAACTCGGCGCTGGTGGCGGTGTCCACCGGCCTGCTGCAGAACATGACCAAGGAAGAAGTCGAAGCCGTGATCGGCCACGAAGTGGCCCACGTTGCCAACGGCGACATGGTCACCATGACGCTGATCCAGGGCGTGATGAACACCTTTGTGGTGTTCCTCAGCCGCGTGATCGGCTACGCGGTGGACAGCTTCCTGCGCAAGGGCGACAGCAACTCCTCGGGCCCCGGCATCGGCTACATGGTGACCACCATCGTGATGGACATCGTGCTGGGTTTCCTGGCCGCCATCATCGTGGCCTGGTTCAGCCGCCAGCGCGAGTTCCGCGCCGACGCGGGCGCCGCCGGTCTCATGGGTCGCAAGCAGCCCATGATCAATGCGCTGGCCCGCCTGGGTGGCCTCACCCCCGGCGAGTTGCCCAAGACCATGCAGGCGCTCGGCATCACCGGTGGCCTGGGCAAGCTGTTCTCGACCCACCCGCCGATCGAAGAGCGGATCGCAGCACTGCAGCAGCAAGGCTGATCGGATCTCGATCGACCACAAAAAAAGCGACCCTCGGGTCGCTTTTTCGTTGTTCGCCTGAGGCAGGCCGCAGAGGGCGGGGCTTACCTTCGCTCCCAGCGGTCGTGGTCGCGGTGACCGTCCCGGAAGCGGCGGTCGTCGTGCCGATAGCCCGGCCGGTAGCCGTTGATGTAGACCACGCCCGGCGACACCTGGTAGCGCGGGTAGTACTCGGTGCCGATGGTGATGCGGGTGTTGGACGGGTAGTACTCGGTCTGCGGGCGGTAGACCGGTGCGTTGTTGTAGACCGGCGGGGCGTAGCCCTGAGGGGGCAGTGCGTCCGCGGGCGACACGTTGAGGCGGATGGTCGGGCCGGGGTCCTGCGGCATCTGCACGTTGTACTGGCGTCCAGCGTACTCGTAGACCACGTTGTAGGCCACGGTGCGGTTCTCGTAGAAGGTCTGCGTGCCGCACTGGCGGTAGCTCTCCGTGAAGGGCTTACCAGGGCCTTCAACGCGGTTGCCGATGATGGCGCCGCCGATGAGGCCGATCACGGTGGCGGCTGCGCGGCCGCTGCCGTTGCCGATGGCGTTGCCCGCCGCACCGCCAGCGATACCGCCGAGCAGCGCGCCGGCGCCCGATGGCTGGCCCTGGTAGGTCACGCGCTCGTCGCTGCACACCTCACGCGGCACGGCCACTTGCTGCACCACCGGCGTGCTGCTGAGCACCCGGCCTTGTTCCTCCTGCGCATGCACAGCTCCGGTGCTGCCCAATGCCAGCAGGCCCATCACGGGGATCAAAGCGGGATATCTCATGGCGAACTCCTGATAACGACGCCGAAAGTGTGCGCCAGGGCGGTCAATCCGTGATGCACGGCGTGTAAAGATGCGTCACGCCGAGGGTGATTTCACGCTCTCTCGCCGGGCTTGTGGCGTTTTCAGCAGATCGAGCACCAGGGCCTCGGCCACCTTGAGGCCGTCCACCCCCGCCGAAAGGATGCCGCCGGCGTATCCCGCGCCTTCGCCCGCCGGGTACAGGCCCCGCGTGTTCAGGCTCTGGAAGTCGTCGCCACGCGTGATGCGCAGCGGCGCCGAGGTGCGGGTTTCCACGCCGGTGAGCACGGCATCGGCCATGTCGTAGCCCTGGATCTTGCGGCCGAACACCGGCAGCGCCTCGCGCATGGCTTCGATGGCGTAGGCGGGCAGGGCGGGCGCCAGATCGCCCAGCTTCACGCCCGGCTGGTACGACGGCACGACCTCGCCCAGCGCACTGGACGGGCGCTGCGCCACGAAATCGCCGACCAGCTGGCCCGGCGCCTCGTAGGTGCCGCCACCGAGCTGGTAGGCGCGCGCTTCGAGCTGGCGTTGCAGCACGATGCCCGCCAGCGGGTGGGTCTTGCCCGCGGCCGCGAGCGCGGTGGCCTGCCCGGCGTAGCGCACACCGTCCTGCTCGCCGAACGCGGCGGTCCACAGCGGTGCATCCTGGGGAAAGGCCTGCGGGAAATCGACCGGTTCGATGCCCACCACCAGACCGGCGTTCGCGTTGCGCTCGTTGCGCGAGTACTGGCTCATGCCGTTGGTGACCACGCGCCCAGGCTCCGACGTGGCCGCCACCACCATGCCGCCCGGGCACATGCAGAAGCTGTAGACGGCACGGCCGTTTTTCGCGTGGTGCACCAGTTTGTAGTCGGCCGCGCCCAGCAGCGGGTGGCCGCTGTGGCGGCCCCAGCGCGCGAGGTCGATCACGCCCTGCGGGTGTTCGATGCGAAAGCCCACCGAGAACGGCTTGGCTTCCATGAAGACGCCCGCGTCCCACAACTGCGCGAAGGTGTCGCGCGAGCTGTGGCCCAGCGCGAACACCACGCGTTGCACCGGCATGTCGACGGTGTCGCCGCCGTCCAGGCGCCGCACCCGCAGCGACGCGATGCGCTGCGCGCCGTCATCGCTGGACAGGCCGAGACCGCACACGTGGTGCTGAAAGCGGATCTCGCCGCCCAGCGCGATGATCTTTTCGCGCATGGCTTCCACCACCCGCACCAGCTTGAAGGTGCCGATGTGCGGGTGCGCGGTGTACAGAATTTCGGCCGGTGCGCCCGCGTCCACGAACTCCTGCATGACCTTGCGGCCGAGGAAGCGCGGGTCCTTGATCTGGCTGTAGAGCTTGCCGTCGGAAAACAGGCCGGCGCCGCCTTCGCCGTATTGCACGTTGCTCTCGGGGTTGAGCACGTGTTTGCGCCACAGTCCCCAGGTGTCCTTGGTGCGTTCGCGCACCGGTTTGCCGCGCTCCAGCACGATGGGCCTGAAACCCATTTGCGCCAGGGCCAGTGCGGTGAACAGGCCGCAGGGCCCCAGACCCACCACCACCGGGCGTTCACGCTCATCGGCTGGCCAGCCCGCCGGCGCGTGGCCGGGTGGGTGCCAGGCCATGTCGGGCGTGGGCTGGATGTGCGGCTTGCCCGCGTGCTGCGCCAGCAGGGTGGTCTCTTGCGAGGGATCGGCCAGCGTCACGTCAACGATGTAGACCGCGAGCAGATCGGCCTTGCGCGCATCGAAGCTGCGTTTGAAGACGTGCAGGTGCGCGATGGCCGAGACCGGCACGGCGAGCGCGGCGGCGGCCAGCCGGGTCAGGGCCTCCACCGGGTGCGGCGGTGGTTCGCGGTCGAGGTCGGTTTCGGTGGGGGCGTCGGCGGCGCGGCGGTGCTCGGTCGGCACGTCGGCCAGGGGCAGCTTGAGTTCGGAGAGTCGGATCATGGCGGCGGGTGGCTTGTGGCGATCAAGCAATCCAGGACAAAGCCGCCATTGTCCGACAGCTTCAGGGCACCACCAGCGTGAGTTTCGGAAAGTAGCGCCGGTAACGCACGGCGTCGCGGGTGAGCAGCTGCAGCTGGTTCACCCAGGCGTGGGCGCCGATGTAGAAGTGGGGCATGGGCGAGGGGTCGGTGCCGCTGTGCTGTCGGTAGAGCTTGAAGGGCTGGCCGGCGAGAAAGGCGGCGTCCCAGGGCAGGGCCTGGCGCTGCAGCGGCAGGTGGGCCAGGGTGGTTTCCAGGTCGGCGGCGGTCTCGAAGCGGGGGCTCACCTCCGCCAGGATCAGCGGATTGATGTACAGCGGCCCTTGTTGGGCACAGCGTTCCAGCTGCGCAATCGACCAGTCGGCCCACAGGGAGTCGTCGGCCAGCACGTCGATCAGCACGCCGCTGTCGACCAGGGTGCCGGCGATCGGGGCTGGCTGCAGGTAGCGCGCATCGGGTTCGCGGGCGAGTGCGCTCGCGGTTTTCTTGTGGTGTGCCATCAGCCGCGCAGGTATTTCATGAACTCGTCGGTGCCCATGTGTTTGAAGGCATGGGCGTTGGCGCTGCCGCGCGCCCGCTCGAAGGCCCGGCGCGCCGGCGAGACCGTGGCGACCGTCGCCCGCATGAGCACGTCGCCGTTGGGCAGCACCTCGAAGCTCACCTCGCCGTGCGGGTACAGCCGCGCCTGCTCGCGCACCGCCTGGGGGATGGTGACCTGTCCTTTGCTGGTGATTTTCATGGTTCTTACCTCCAGAAAGTAAGAATCCTACCGGTGCGTTTCCGGCGCCACGGGCGGGGGTATCCGGGCAAGCGGGATAATGCGGCGGTGAAGCGCGCCAGGCCGTCGCTGGCACTGCCTCGCAAGAGGACCCGAAAGGGGGTGCTGGAGGAACGTCCGGACTGCACAGGACAGCGTAGGAGGTAACACCTCTCCACCGACCAGCCCAGAGAGTTCGCTCGATGGGCCCTAAGGTGAGGATCAGAGCAACAGAGACGAGCCGATTCAGTTCGGGTGAAACGGGCAATCTCTACGCGCAGCAATACCAAATAGGCCAACCTGAGGCGACACGGTTCGCCGTGTTGAAGATCCTTGTGGTTCCGCAAGGAGAGTTGGCGGGTAGGTAGCACCGAGCCGGGTGGGCAACCCCCGGCCCAGATGAATGGCGGTCACGTCCGGGCCCTCGCAAGAGGGTTCCGGATGCACAGAATCCGGCGTAACGGCGCGCTTCACACTTACCGTTCAGGCACGCGGCAGACCATGGGTCAGGGCGGGCCGCTTGGCCACCGCGCGCAAGCCATCCCCGTTGAGGATGTGCACGCGGCCCCGCTGGTAATCCACCAGACCCAGCTCCTTTAGCTCGACCGCAGCCAGCGTCACACCCGCACGTCGCACCCCCAGCATGTCGGCGATGTGGGCGTGTGTGAGGTAGAGCTTGTCGCTCCCATTGCGCGCATGGCTGAGCAAAATCCAGTGGGCCAACCTGGCCTTGATGTCGTGGGTCTGGGAGGCCGCTGCCATCGCAGCGACTTCCTGGGAAAACATCCACAGGTAGACCGCGAACACCCGCAGCATGTTGCCGCGTCGAGCCACCAGGCGGCGCAAGGCCTCGCCTTCGGCCCGGAAGGCGGTGCCACTGCCCTGGACGTGCAGTGTCAGGTTGCCGGGGCCCAGGCCGAGCGCGTTCTGCAGGCCGACTGCGCCCTCGCGACCGGCGAGACCCACCGCCAGACCACTGCCGTCCGTGTGGCGAACCACCAGGGCAACGCTGGCACTGGTGAGAAAGTGGACGTGACCATGCGGTTTGTCGGGTGCGGCCAAGACGTCACCGGCACTCAACTCGACAGGCTTGCAGCGTCGCTCCAGCAGGCGCAGGTCGGGGCTGGACAGTTGTGCCGCCAGGCCGTTGTGCATGAGTGTCAATGGGGCTCCCGGAAGTGTTCGAGGGACGACACTGCGACGAAAGTTCCATGGCGAGATGGCCGGGGCGAGCGAGAGTCTTGTCACGACGAGTGTACGAGGCAAAGGGCCTTTGACCCCCGTCCAGCCGTGGCTTGCACGCACCGCGCTGTTTTGCACAACGCCCGTCATAGGAGGGCATTTGTCGTTACCGATGCTCTATGTGTTCGATATCGAACACAAAACGCTGGTTGCCCCTACACTGTCTCACCTCCGGAAACACCGGCCACGCACCCTCGATTGCCCGCCGGCAGGAGTTACGACAGTGTCAGCAGATCGCCCTTCCAACCGGATGCTCGCGGCCTTGTTCGAGGGGGGCAGGCCGCCGTGGAGCGAACAGCTCCACCCCATGGAACTGCCGGCAGGCCATGAACTGGTTGCGCCGGGTGCTGCGCCTTCTCACGTGTATTTCCCCACCACCGCGCTCATCGCCCTGATGCAACCCGCACCGGCCGCGGACGACGTTTCGGTGGCATTGGTTGGCGACGATGGGGCGGTGGGTGTGTCTGCATGGCTGGGTGCCCCGGTGGAGCCCAGCCGAGCGTTGGTGCTGCACCCGGGCGTGGTCTGGCGACTGCCCGTCAGCGCCTTGACCGGCGACGGTCACCTGTCGGCCCACCTGGCGCGGGTGGTGCTGGGGTACCTGCAGTCGCTCACCGCACAGATGTCACAAACCGCGTTGTGCCAGCGTGTCCACACGGTCGAACAGCGCCTGGGCCGATGGTTGCTGCTGGCCTTTGACCGTGTGCCGGGCGATGCATTGGCGATGAACCTGGGCGATCTGACCGTGCAGCTGAGGGTGCCGGCCGATGCGCTCGCAGGCGCTGCGGCGCAGCTGGTCGACAGCGGGGCGCTCCAGTTCGAGCCCGGTCGGTTGAAACTGCTGGATCGGCAAGTGCTGAGGGCCCATGCCTGCGACTGCGCCGCCCGCGCTCAAGCCCTCACAGGTTGAAGCCGCCCAGACTTTGCAGCCGCTCCACGTGGGCCATCAATGAGCGTTTGGCCACCGGCCACAGCCGCTCGGGCACGTCGTCGTAGGCGAGTCTCACCCAGTCGTCCGCTGTGCCTTCGGGCGCCGCCTGCATGGCGCGCGCCACCTTCGCTTCGCGCTGCAGGCGGTGTGCTTTCAGGTGCGCAATGGCTGCCAGCGCGCCCCCTTCGACCGGGGCGCCGGGGTTGTCGGTGCTGGCCCGCAAGTCGCCCAGCACGTACCCATGCGCGGGCAGGATGAACTCCACCCCGTGCTGCCGGCAGCGCTCGGCCAGTTTGTCGAGCGACTCCAGGTAGGCACCCATGCTGCCATCGGGCGGATCGATCACCGTGGTGCTGCCATTGAGGATGTGGTCGCCGGTGAACAGCAGGCCGTCTTCCACCAGCAGCAGGCACAGGTGGTTGGCCGCGTGGCCGGGGGTGTGGATCACCTCCAGCGTGTGTGACACGGTGGCGTCGCCCGACTGCCCGATCAGGACGAGTTGTTCGCCGTCGGCGAGCGGGCGTTCCGGTGTGAAGCGGCTGTTCTCGCGCGACGTGGGCGCGCTCGGCAGACCGAGGATGGGTGGCTTGTCGAGGCCGGCGGCCACACACAGGGCTTGCAGTCGCGGCGCGCCGGGCGAGTGGTCGGGGTGCGAATGGGTGCAGACGATGGCCTGGATGCTGCCGCCGGTCGCGCGCCACAGCCGCTCGATGTGGGGCGCATCGTCCGGACCGGGGTCGATCACGATGTGCCCGCTGGCCGGGTCCCCCACCACATAGCTGTTGGTGCCCGGTCCGGTCATGAAGCCGGGGTTGGGGGCGGTGAGGCGCTGCACGTTTTTGAGCAGTTGCACCGGCTGCTCGTGCTGCCAGTCCAGGTTGTGCGCGATCTGGCCGTCGGGGCAGACCAGGGCGAGCTCGCCAAACGGCGGTTCGTGTTCCATGTGGCGCGATTCGGCTCCGTGCAGGAGGCCGGCGCGGGGGCAGCTCGTCCAAAGGGGTTGATCATTCACTGCGCAAGCCGCCAGCAGTTCCTCGACCGTTTCGTGGGCCTTCAGGCGCTCCAGCGTGCGGATGGTCGGGAAAATGATGAAAAAGCCACCCGCCTCGTGGCGTGCCAGTGCATCGGCCGGGCGCACCCACACCGGTTCGAACTGCTCGGTCTCGTCGGCCACCGGGGACTGGCCTTCGGGCATGCGCGCCACCAGAAAAGGCACATCGAAGCGGCGCGGCAGGTCCCGGTCGGTGATCCAGTGCGCCAGCACGAACGCACCGGCGCCATCCAGCGTGAGGCCCTGGGCCCGGCATTGCGCGGCAAAGGGAGCCTGGCGATCCAGCCTGGCGATGTCGCTGTCGTCCACCGGCGAGCCGTCGGCTCGGTGCGCGAGCAGCACGCCCAGCTCTTCAAAGCTCTCGCGGATGGCGGCAATCGCCTGGGTGAGGTGCAGGTCGCTTTGCGAGGCGCGCCGTGTGCTGATGCCGTGTGACTGCGCGTCGGCCGCATCGATGCCGCCGCCGGGGAACACATAGGCGCCGGGCGCGAAGCTCGCTGTCATGGAGCGGCGGGTCATCAGCACTTCGATGCCGGGATGCGCCGGGTCGGCGCTGTCGCGCAGCAGCAGCACGGTGGCGGCGGGGCGCAGTGCGGCGGGTGGGCGCTGGGGATGCAGGAGTTGTGTGGGTCTGACCATGGCGGCATTTTGCGGGAAGCCTGAGCCCAACGGCATCACCAGCGGGTCACACCCGATAATCCGGGCATGCACATTCGATTCACCAAGATGCAGGGCGCGGGCAACGATTTTGTGGTGCTCGACGAGACGCGCGGCCGGCTCGGCCTCTCCACAGCGCAATACCGGTTCCTGGCCGATCGCCATTTCGGGGTGGGCGCCGACCAGATCCTCAGCGTGCGGGCCACCAACGAGCCTGGCCTGGACTTCGAATATGTGATTCACAACGCCGATGGCGGTGAGGTGGAGCATTGCGGCAACGGTGCCCGCTGCTTCGTGCGTTTCGTGCACGACAAAGGCCTGAGCCAGCGCAATCCGCTGCGTGTGAAGGTGGCCAACGGCGAGCTCGAGCTACACGCCCACGCCGACGGGCGTGTGACGGTGGACATGGGCCCGCCCGTGTTCGCACTGGACCGCGTGCCCTTCAATGACCAGGGCCTGCAGCCCGAACCCATGGGCAACTTCGAGCGATGGCCATTGGCATTGCCCTATGCGGGCGATGTGCCGGTGGCCGTGCTGTCCATGGGTAACCCGCATGCCGTGCTGCTGGTCGACGACGTGAAGACCGCACCGGTGCAGGCCTGGGGCCCCATGATCGAGCGGCACGAGCGCTTCCCCCAGCGTGTGAACGCCGGCTTTCTGCAGGTGGTGAGCCGCACCGAGGTGAAGCTGCGCGTGTTCGAGCGCGGCTCGGGCGAGACGCTGGCCTGCGGCACCGGGGCCTGCGCTGCGGTGGTGGCCGGCATCCGCCTGGGCCTGCTGGAGGCGCGTGTGGACGTGCACACCCACGGCGGTGTGCTCACCATCGAATGGCAGGACAACCGCCGCCACGACAACGCCGTGCGCCTGACCGGACCGGCCACCACCGTCTTCCACGGCGAAATCGACATTCCCGACATGGGCTGAGCTCAGCCCCGAACCCACCGACCCATGAACACCAACAGCATCCCCCCCATCACCGAAGACGACATCGCCAACTACCTGGCCAACACGCCCGACTTCTTCGAGCGCCACGCCAGCCTGCTGGCCGCCGTGCAGCTGACCAGCCCGCACGGCCACCGAGCGGTGAGTCTGCAGGAACGGCAGGCCGAGATGCTGCGCGAAAAGATCAAGGGGCTGGAGCTCAAGGCCGCCGAGATGATCCGCAACGGCCACGAAAACACCACCATCGCCGACAAGCTGCAGCTCTGGACCCGCGCGCTGCTGCTCACCCGCGAGCCCACCGAATTGCCGGTGGTGGCGGTGCGCGAGATCGCCAACCAGTTCATGGTGCCGCAGGTGGCCATCAAGGTCTGGGGTGTCGCGCCCGGGTTCGAGGACCAGCCGTTCGCGCAAGGAGCCAGCGACGACGTGAAAGCCTTCGCCTCGTCCCTCACCCGGCCCTACTGCGGCGCCAACCCGGGGCTGGAAGCCGCCGGCTGGCTCGACGATCCGTCGAGCGCCGCCTCGCTCGCGCTCATACCGCTGCGCGCCGGTATCGCACCCCAGGCGTTTGGCCTGCTGGTGCTGGCCTCCGGCGATCCGCAGCGGTTCGCCAGCGACATGGGCACCGATTTCCTGGAGCGCATCGGCGAAATCACGAGCGCGGCGCTCTCCCGCCTGCGCCCGGAGTGAGACCCCATGAATCTGCCGGTGCGCGCCGACTCCGCCATCCCGACGGGTGACGACGCCGCGCTGGTGCAGGGCTACCTGAACCACGTCACGGTGGAAAAGCGCCTGGCCGATCGCACGGTGGTTCTTTACACATTGGACCTCCAGCGACTTGTCACCCATGCCGCCGATGCGCGGGTCGGCCTCAGGGACGTTCAAAGCACCCACATCCGCAAATGGATCGCGCAAATGCACAGCGCAGGGCGCAGCGCGCGCGGCATTGCGCTCATCCTCTCGGGCTGGCGCGGGCTCTATGGGTGGCTCGGGCGTCAAGGACTGATCGACCACAACCCCGTGCAGGGCGTGCGCGCGCCCAAGGCCGGCAAGCCCCTGCCCAAGGCGCTGGGCGTGGACGAGTCGGTGCAGCTCGCCTCGCATGTGGAAGAGGCCGACCACCCGGCACTGGAAGCGCGCGACGCCTGCATCACCGAACTGCTGTACGGCTGCGGCCTGCGCATCGGCGAACTGGTGGGCCTGGACGTGGTGGCCAGCGCCAGCGCGCGTGGCTGGATCGACGCCCAGGACGGTGAGGCGCACGTGCTGGGCAAGGGGTCGAAGCGGCGCAGTGTGCCGGTGGGCCGGGCCTCGCTGGCGGCGCTGGCGCGCTGGCTTGAGCAGCGCGCCCTCTGGGCGGGCAACGACGCGGCCCTGTTCATCGGCTCTCGCGGCCAGCGCCTCACGCCGCAGCACATCCGCGTGCGCCTCAAGCGCCGCTCGCGCCTGGCGGGTCTGGCCACGCCGGTGCATCCGCACATGCTGCGCCACTCGTTCGCCAGCCACGTGCTGCAGTCCAGCGGCGACCTGCGTGCGGTGCAGGAACTGCTCGGCCACGCCAGCATCAGCACCACGCAGGTCTACACCCGGCTGGACTTCCAGCACCTGGCCAAGGTGTACGACGCCGCGCATCCCCGGGCTCACGCCAAGAAACCACCGGGCAAGGGCTGAGGTGCTCGCAGGCGGGACCGACAATACCCGCATGAAAATCATTCGCCTCAAGCCCGGCAAAGACCGCTCCCTCCTGCGCCGCCACCCCTGGGTGTTCGACGGCGCCATTGCCAAAGGGGGCGGCGATGCGGGTGAAACCGTGCGCGTGGAGAGCGCCGAGGGGCAGTTCCTGGCCTGGGGCGCGTTCTCGCCCGCATCGAGCATCCGCGTGCGCGCCTGGAGTTTTGACGAGACCCAACGCATCGACGCGGATTTCCTGCGGGCCACGCTGGCGCGCGCCATCGCCTTGCGCACGCGACTGGGCATCGAGAGTGACGGCGTGCGGCTGGTGCACGGTGAATCCGACGGCCTGCCCGGTCTGATCGTGGACCGTTACGGCGACACGCTCGTGGCCCAGTTCACCGCTTGCGGCGTGGAACGCCACAAACAGGTGATCGCCGACGCGCTCATCGAGCTCACCGGTTGCCCGCGCCTGTACGAGCGATCCGACACCAGCAGCCGCAAGCTCGAAGGCCTGCCCGAAGTGACCGGCTGGCTGCGCGGCAGCGGCCCCACCTCGCTGGAGCTGCGCGAACACAGCTGGCAGTTGGGTCTGGACATTGCCCAGGGCCACAAGACCGGCTTTTATCTGGATCAGCGCGACAGCCGGCTGGTCTGCAGCCAGTACAGCCGCCGCCTGAGTGTCGAGCACCTGCTCAACTGCTACAGCTACACCGGCGGATTCACCGTGGCCGCTCTGGCCGGCGGGGCAAAGCACGTCACGTCCATCGATTCGTCGGCGCCCGCGCTGCAGCAGGCCGCGGCCAATGTGGCGCTCAACGGGTTTGACGCCTCGCGCGCCACCTTCATGGACGCCGATGTGAACGCCTCGTTGCGCCGGTTCGTGGCCGAGGGTCGCCAGTTCGATGCCATCGTGCTCGATCCGCCCAAGCTCGCGCCCACCGTGGCCCACGCCGAGCGCGCGGCCCGTGCCTACAAGGACATCAACCGCCAGGCCTTCAAACTGCTCGCACCGGGCGGCGTGCTGTTCACGTTTTCCTGCTCGGGCGGCATCGGGGTGGAGCTGTTCCACAAGATCGTGGCCTCGGCCGGGCTCGACGCCGGGGTGGATGGCGCGATCCTGCAGCGCCTGGGCGGCGCCAGCGACCACCCCATGACGGTGAATTTCCCCGAAGGCGAGTACCTCAAGGGTCTGGTCGTCATGAAAAGGCAGTAGGGTGTGCACGTGATGAAGTGCTCGCATACACTTGCGCGCTCCTTCTGACCGCCCACCCCTTTGCCCACCTCCGACACCGTCGCGCCCGCCATGTCCCTCATCCCCGCCACCATCCTCACCGGCTTCCTCGGATCGGGCAAAACGACGCTGCTCAAACGCGTGCTCACCGAGGCGCACGGCCAAAAGATCGCGGTGATCGAGAACGAGTTCGGTGAAGAGAACATCGACAACGAAATCCTGGTGGCCGACACCACCGAAAACATCATTCAGATGAGCAACGGCTGCATCTGCTGCAGCATCCGCGACGACCTGCGCGCCACGCTGCGCGATCTGGCCGAGAAAAAGCGCAAGGGTGAGCTCGATTTCGACCGTGTGGTGATCGAGACCACCGGGCTGGCCGATCCCGGTCCGGTGGCGCAGACCTTCTTCATGGACGACGAGGTGGCCGAGCAGTACCTGCTGGACTCGATCCTCACGCTGGTGGACGCCAAACACGCCGCGCAGCAGCTCAACGACCGCCAGGAAGCTCGCCGCCAGGTGGGTTTTGCCGACCAGATCTTCATCAGCAAGGCCGATCTGGTGAGCGCCGACGACCTGGACGCGCTGACCCACCGCCTCAAGCACATGAATCCGCGCGCGCCCATGCGCGCCACGCATTTCGGCGAGGTGTCGCTCAAAGAGGTGTTCGACCTGCGCGGCTTCAACCTGAACGCCAAGCTCGACATCGATCCGGACTTTCTCAAGGTCGACGATCACGAGCATGCCCACCACGATCACGAGCACGGTGAGCACTGCGACCACCCGTCGCACCAACATGAACACCAGGCCGCTCACGACCACGGCCATGAAGGGCACGGTCACCACCACCATCACGACGATGACGTGAAGAGCTTTGTCTACCGCGCCACCCGCCCCTTCAACCCGGCGAAGCTCGAAGACTTTCTGGGCGCCATCGTGCAGGTGTACGGCCCGCGCATGCTGCGCTACAAGGGAGTGCTCGACATGGATGGCACCGACCGCAAGGTGATCTTCCAGGGCGTGCACCAGCTCATGGGCAGCGATCTGGGACCACCCTGGGCCGAAGGCGAGCAGCGCACCAGCAAGATGGTCTTCATCGGCATCGACCTGCCGCGCGACATCCTGGTGCAAGGCCTGGACCAGAGCCTGGTCTGAAGCCGCCGCCACCGTGTTCTTTGTCTCGCTTCTCCAACGCCTGGGTTTCCCCTCCCGACCGGATTCCGGGAGCGTTGGCGCCACGTCGTTACAATCGCGCCCCATGCCGGTGGCCCGGCGGTCTTCCAGTGCAGGTGCTCGCCAGCGGCCGAGTCCCGGTTCAGGTCGGGGTATAACCGCCCATCCGTCGGCCGCGCCGACACAGGTTGATGCGGCTCCATTCCGCACACCGGACCCGCATCAAGCACCGTCAGGCACTGAGAGGAGACCCGTTGTGAAAGCCCCGGCTACCAAGTCAGCGAAATCAGCCAAGCCCGCCGCGTCGGGCACCAAGGGGCGCATGCCGGCGGCCAAGGCCGCAGCCAAAGCTGCGGTGAAGCCGGCGGCCAAGGTGCCTGCGAAGCCGGTGTCCAAGGCGGTTTCCAAGCCGGTTGCGAAAACCGCAGCCAAAGCGCCGGTGAAAGCAGCCGCGAAGCCCGCGGCGAAGTCATCCGCTCCATCGAAAGTACCTGCACCGTCCAAGAAACCCGCTTCGCTTCCCGCGAAAGCCGCATCCAAACCAGCGGTCAAACCCGCTGTTGCGAGCAAACCCACACCTTCCCGCGCTCCTGCGGTCAAGCCCATTCCGGCGAGTACCGCCAAATCCAAGGCACAGCCCGCCGCCAAGGCGGCTGTACCCACCGTGACTTCTTCTGCTCCCCGGGCGGCATCTGCCGCCCCCGTCTCCAAAGTTGCCAGCGCCAAGCGCGCGCCGGCACCGGCCCCCGTGGTGGTTGAGCCCACCCCCCGCCCATTGGGCAAACGGGCCGCCAAGAAAGTCATGATGGAGCAGATGACCCAGGCTGCGGTGGTGCCGACCCACGCACCCGACGCCGCCAAGGCGACTTTTTCCCACACGAACGAACGTGCCGTCATGACCCCTCCCGTCCCCTCATCGATCCAGAAAGACCCCAAGCGGGCCAACAACTGGAAAACCCTGCCCGCCGACCAGTTGACCGATCAAGACGTGCAGGCCATGCCCGACAGCGAGTACATGAGTGACTTGCAACTGGCCTACTTTCGCCGCAAGCTTTCTCAGCTCAAGGCCGACATGTTGGCCAACGCCGGCGAGACCACCGAGCATTTGCGCGAAGACACCGTGGTGGTGCCCGATCCGGCCGACCGCGCCACGATCGAGGAAGAGCACGCTCTGGAGCTGCGCACCCGCGACCGCGAGCGCAAACTCCTCAAGAAAATCGAGCAGGCGATTGCCCGCATCGATTCGGGCGACTATGGCTACTGCGAAGAAACCGGTGAACCGATCGGCGTGGGCCGCCTCATGGCACGCCCCACCGCCAGCCTGTCGCTGGAAGCTCAGCAGCGGCGCGAGCTCAAGCAAAAAATGTTCGGAGATTGAGCTTCACCGACCGAGCCAGATCCCGACCCCCTTTCGGCACCCACTGATCCATGTCCAAGGACGATTCCAACGGCGGCTTCCTCTCCAAGGTGGTGAAGTTCGTGCGCCATCCGACCACGAGCTGGGCCGATCTGGACACCCGCCAGGCCGACCGCGAGAGCGAGTACAGCAAGGCGGCGCTGAAGGAAATGATCGAGCGCAAGCGGCGCAACGATTTCGTGCGCAAGCGCGAGTTCGACATGCTGCGCAAGATCCGCAGCCGCGAGGGCACCAGCCCCGAAGGCCCGGGCATGCGGCCCTCGTTCTTTCAGAGCAGTTTGCCTTCCAAGCCCGATGATCGGGCCGAGACGCTGAAGAAAATCGACGAGATCGAAGCCCAGATGTCGATGCAGTGGTGGAAGACCAAGGGTCCCGATTCGTTGGTCAGCACCGGCTCCAGCCTCAACACCGGCGCACACAGCACCGGCGGCACGCCACTCAAGACCAAAGATGACACGCCGGCGGCGGGCACTGCGCCCGATGCCGTGGCGCGTCAGCGCAAGGCTCAGTACGACGAAACCGAGCCGGCTGCCCTGCCGGTGGCCGTGAAGTCGCCGATCGCTGCGGCCGCCAGCGTGCCGCACGAGGCGCGCAACCCACCGTCCACGCAGGAAGCACCGGGCAGAAGCACACCCGCCGGTCCGGCGCGCACGGGTCTGATGGCGCCCACGCAGCCCAGTGAGCTCGCCAGTGCGAACTCGCGCGGAGGAGGCTTCTCCGCATCCCATTTCTATTCGCTCGACGTGCAGGAGATCGTTCAGGATCCCGATGTCGAAGAAGCCGCCATCCGGTTCGCCAACGGTGATGACGCCGGGGCTGAGCAAGGACTCATGGAGGTGCTCGGCGAAGGTGGCTCGAAAGCCGACCAGATTGACGACTGGCTGGCGCTGTTCGATCTTTACCGGGCGACGGGCCAGCTGGCACCGTTCGAGAGCCGCGCGGTCGACTTCGTCAACCGCTTCAACCGGTCGGCCCCGCAGTGGTACGACATGCCTGAGACGGTTTCGTCGATGACGGGCAAAACGTTCACCCCCACAGCCAGCAACAACCGTGCGGTCTGGGTCAGTGAAGCCGAACTGGATGCCCACGCAGTCGGCACCCTGCAGAACGTCCTGCTGCGCGCCAAGCAACCCTGGGTGCTGGACTGGACACCCATGGAGTCCATGGACCTCAAGGCGGCGCGGGCGTTGCTGGGCATCTTCACCCTCTGGGGCGACCAGGACGTGGAACTTCGGTTCATGGGTTCTGCGGTGTTCCGGGATCTCCTTAAGAGTTGCACACCGTCGGGTCGACGCGATGTGGAGCAGCTCTGGTGGGAGCTGCGCATGGCGGTCCTTCGGGTGATGAACCGGCCGGACGAGTTCGAGTTGACCGCGCTTGATTTCTGCGTGACCTACGAGGTGTCGCCGCCCGGTTGGGAAAGGCCCCGTTGCCACGTCACGTCCATCGCTGCCGAGCGGTCCGATGAAGCGGGTCAATCCGTTCTGGGCGAGGCCGTGCTGGAGTCGGTGCCCTCGGCCTACCCCAGCGAATCGGTGCTGGAGGGGCAGTCGTCCGAATTCAACCAGCTGGGCATGGTGGAGCTGTCGGGTGAGATCCGGGGCGATCCACAGGCCACGCTGGACATGCTGGAGCGACGCCTGGTGGGGGCTGATGTGCTCATCATTTCCTGCCGCAACCTGATCCGGGTGGACTTCTCCGCAGCGGGTACCTTGCTCAACTGGGTCTCGCAACACCACGCCGAACGCCGCCTGGTGCAATTCGTCGATGCGCACCGGCTGGTGTCGGCCTTCTTCCACGTGATCGGCATCACCGAGTACGCCAAAGTCGTGGTCCGCAACGACTGACCTGCTGCGCGGGTCTCACACGTTGTTTCAAACAACGACGCCGGGCGCTGTTGCAGGCGCCGGGATCAACCCCAACTGACACCCATGGAATCATTTCACGGAACCACCATCGTCTGCGTGCGCCGCCAGACGCCCGACGGTGTGCAGGTCGCCATTGGTGGCGATGGCCAGGTCACGCTGGGCCACATCATCGTCAAGGGCACGGCCCGCAAGGTGCGCAAGCTGCACCACGACAAGGTGCTGGCGGGTTTTGCCGGCGCCACCGCCGACGCCTTCACACTCTTCGAACGCTTCGAAGCCAAGCTGGAGAAACACCAGGGACATCTCGTGCGCGCCGCCATCGAGCTCACGCGCGACTGGCGCACCGACCGCGTGCTGCGCCGCCTGGAGGCCATGCTCGCCGTGGCCGACCAGAGTGCGTCGCTGATCATCACCGGCAACGGTGACGTGCTGGAGCCCGAACACGGCATCGTGGCCATCGGGTCGGGTGGCGCTTATGCGCAGGCTGCGGCCAAGGCCCTGCTCGACCACACCGAGCTCAGCGCCGAAGACATCGTGCGCAAATCGCTCGGCATTGCGGGTGAACTGTGCATCTACACGAACATGAACCACACGATCGAAACGCTGGATTGACTCCCACATGTCTTCAATGACCCCACAAGAGATCGTCTCCGAACTCGACCGTTTCATCATCGGCCAGAAGGGTGCCAAGCGCGCCGTGGCCATTGCGCTGCGCAACCGCTGGCGGCGCCAGCAGGTCGACGAGAAGCTGCGGCCCGAGATCACGCCGAAGAACATCCTCATGATCGGCCCCACGGGTGTGGGCAAGACCGAGATCGCGCGCCGCCTGGCCCGGCTGGCCGATGCGCCCTTCATCAAGGTCGAGGCCACCAAGTTCACCGAGGTGGGCTATGTGGGCAAGGACGTGGACAGCATCATCCGCGACCTCGCCGAGATCGCGATCAAGCAGACGCGCGAGGTGGAAATGCGCAAGCAGCGCGTGCGCGCCGAAGACGCGGCCGAAGACCGCATCCTCGACATCCTGATCCCGCCAGCCCGCAGTGCCGAGCCGGTGGCCAATGTGGTGCCGCTGCCGGAAAGCACGGCGCGCCAGAACTTCCGCAAGAAGTTGCGCGAGGGGGATTTGAACGACCGCGAGATCGAGATCGATCTGCTGGAAGCCCGCCCGGCCATGGAAATCATGGGCCCGGCCGGCATGGAAGACATGGCCGAACAATTGCGTGGCATGTTCAGCCAGATCGGCGCCGGCAAGCGCCAGACGCGCAAGCTCAAGATCGGCGAGGCCATGAAGCTGTTGATCGACGAGGAAGCCGGCAAGCTGGTCAACGAAGACGACATCAAGACCCGCGCGCTGCACAACGCGGAGCAGAACGGCATCGTGTTCATCGACGAGATTGACAAGGTCACCTCGCGCAGCGACTCCGGCAGTGCCGAGGTGTCGCGCCAGGGCGTGCAGCGCGACCTGCTGCCGCTGGTGGAGGGCACCACCGTGACGACCAAGTACGGCGTGATCAAGACCGACCACATCCTCTTCATCGCCAGCGGCGCTTTCCACCTGGCCAAACCGAGCGACCTCATTCCCGAGCTGCAGGGCCGCTTTCCCATCCGGGTGGAGCTGCAGTCGCTGTCGGTCGACGACTTCGAGGCCATCCTCACCCAGACCCACGCTTCGCTGGTGCGCCAATACCAGGCGCTGCTGGCCACCGAGGGCGTCACGCTCGCGTTCTCGCCGGAGGGCATTCGCCAGCTGGCGCAGATCGCCTGTGATGTGAACGAGCGCACCGAGAACATCGGCGCGCGTCGCCTGGCCACCGTCATGGAGCACCTGCTGGACGAGGTGAGCTTCGACGCCACCAAGCTCCAAGGCCAGACCATCACCATCGATGCGGACTATGTGAACGGGCGCCTGGCCGCGCTCAGCCGCAACGAAGACCTTTCGCGCTACATCCTCTGAGCGCATGGGCCCGTTCGGACCCCGGCCAGGTCCGAGGACGCCCGAGGCCACCAGCGCACGCCGTTGGTCGGCCCATCCCCCTGCTGGAACCCTTCTGGACGACCCCGGACGCGACAGGGTTTTGAAGCATCACATTCAGAGCCGGTTGTAAGTGCTTGCTTTTAATGCATTTTTGGCTTGCAAACGGCTTCAAAATGTATCCTAAGTGGTTGATTTCATTGGAAAAAATTTCCATCCGCTGAGTTGCGCACCTGGGTTTTCCTGATAAAGTGGAAAAAAGTGCATTTAAGTGGTGAAAAGTGTTTTCCAAGGATTGATCGCGGTGTTTCAGGGTGCTTCTTCTCTCAGTCTCGACGCCAAGGGTCGGCTCTCGGTGCCAACCCGGCACCGTGACGCCCTGAGCGCGGCTGCGAGTCAGCTCACCATCACCAAACACCCCCACGGCTGCCTGATGATTTTCCCGCGCACCGCGTGGGAGCAGTTCCGCGATCGCATCGCCTCGCTGCCCATGCAGGCCCAGTGGTGGAAGCGCATTTTCCTGGGCAACGCCATGGACGTGGAGATGGACGGCACCGGACGCGTGCTCGTCTCGCCCGAACTGCGCGCCGGCGCCGGCATCAGCAAGGATGTCGTGCTGCTCGGCATGGGTGCCTACTTCGAGCTGTGGGATGCGCAGGTGTACGCCGCCCAGGAAGCCGAGGCCATGAAGGCCGACATGCCCGATGTCTTCAAGGACTTCTCTTTCTAAGGGCGATGGTGCAAGGCACATGGATTCACCAAACCGTCCTGTTGAACGAAGCCGTGCACGCACTGGCGATCAACCCGGACGGTCATTACGTGGACGCCACCTTCGGGCGCGGCGGTCATTCGCGCCTCATCCTCGAGCAGCTGTCCCGTCAAGGGCGGCTGACCGTCTTCGACAAAGACCCGCAAGCGGTGGAAGCCGCGCAGGCGATGGCCGCCACCGATGCGCGGATTTCCATTCGTCACGAGGGTTTTGCGCACCTCGGCGAGCTGGGGGCGGCCAGTGTGGACGGGGTGCTCATGGACCTCGGCGTGAGCTCGCCCCAGATCGACGACCCCGAGAGGGGTTTTTCTTTTCGCAACGACGGCCCGCTGGACATGCGCATGGACACCACGCGCGGCCAGAGCGTGGCGCAGTGGCTGGAAACGGCCGAAGTTTCAACCCTGTCGGAGGTCATCCGTGACTATGGCGAAGAACGGTTTGCTCAACCGATTGCAAAGGCGATTGATCGTCGCCGACAGGAACGGGGCCCTTTTCGAACCACCCGTGAGTTGGCCGAAGTCGTGGCTGGCGCGGTCAAAACCCGCGAGCCGGGCAAGGACCCTGCAACGCGCACATTTCAGGCTTTTCGGATTTTCATCAACGCCGAGCTTGAAGAGCTGCAACAAGCGCTAGAAGCCAGCCTGCACGTCTTGCGCCCCACAGGACACCTCGTGGTGATCAGCTTCCACTCGCTCGAAGACCGCATGGTCAAGCAGTTCATGGCGCGCCATTCGCGCGCCGTGGTGGACCGCCGCGTGCCGTTTGCCGAACCCGCGCCCATGGCGTTGCGCGGCTTGAAGCGGGTGATGCCGTCGGACGAGGAGGTCAAAGGCAACCCGCGCTCGCGCAGCGCGGTGATGCGCGTGGCCGAGAGAACCGAGGCTGCGCCGTGATCAGACTCAATCTTGTGTTGCTGCTCGCCGTGATCGCCAGCGCCTTCTACCTGGTGCACACCCAGTACGAGTCGCGCCGTCTGTACACCGCCCTGGACCGGGCGCAAGGGCAGTCGCGCAAGCTCGATGCCGAACATGAGCAGTTGCAGGTGCAAAAGCGCGCGCAGGCCACGCCGGCGCGGGTGCAGCAACTCGCCACGCGCCAGCTGCAGATGCGCCCGGTCACGCCGGGTGTGACGCAGTACGTGACGGTGTTCGAGCCCACCGTGCCAGCGGAGACCACCGCCAAATGAGCCGCAGCATCAACTACAGCGCCAGTCCGCTGCTGGCCAGCAAGACGCCGGTGTGGCGCAGCAAGTTCATCGTCGCGGCGCTGGCGGTGGCGTTTGCGGGTCTGGCGGGGCGCGCAGCCTACGTGCAGGTGTTTGGAAACGACTTCTTCCAGCGCCAGGGCGAGGTTCGCTTTGCCCGCACGCTGGAGCTGCCGGCCAACCGGGGTCGTGTGCTGGACCGCAACGGTCTCATCCTGGCTTCCAGCGTGGTGGCGCAAAGCATCTGGGCGATCCCGGAAGACGTGGACCGCGCCGACCCCAAGCTGCGCCAGCTCGCCAAATTGCTGGAGATGCCGCTGGCCGACCTGCGCAAGCGCCTGGCGGTGGACGACAAGACCTTTGTGTGGATCAAGCGCCAGGTGGACGAGCCCGTGGCCAAGGAGATCGCCGCGCTCGGCATCAAAGGGTTTCACCAGCGCCGCGAGTACAAGCGCCAGTACCCCGAAGGCGAAGCGGCGGCGCACGTGGTCGGCTTCACCAACGTGGAAGACCGCGGGCAAGAGGGTGTGGAGCTCGCGTTCAACCAGCAGCTCTCGGGCAAGAACGGTTCGCGCCGCGTCATCAAGGACCGGCTGGGCCGCGTGGTGGAAGACGTGCGCGACGTGGTGCCACCGGTGGACGGCCCCGATCTGCAGCTCTCCATCGACAGCAAGGTGCAGTACTTCGCCTACCAGAAGCTGAAGGAAGCGGTGCAGACGCACAAGGCGCGCGCGGGCAGTGTGGTGGTGCTCGACACCCAGACCGGCGAAGTGCTGGCCCTGGCCAACTACCCCAGCTACAACCCGAACCGGCGTGTGAACCTCAGCGGCGAGCAGTTGCGCAACCGCGTGCTCACCGACAGCTTCGAGCCGGGTTCGACCATGAAGCCCTTCATCATCAACCTGGCGCTGGACAAGGGCATGGTCACGCCCAACACGCCGATCAACACGGCGCCGGGCCGCATCACCATCGGTGGTTCCACGATCAGCGATTCGCACCCCAACGATGTGCTCACCGTCGCGCAGGTGATCCAGAAATCGAGCAACGTCGGCACGGTCAAGCTGGCCATGCAGATGAGCCCGCGGGAAATGTGGGAAACCTATGCCCAGGCCGGCTTCGGGCAGAAGCCGCAGGTGCCTTTTCCCGGCGCCGTGACGGGCCGCCTGCGTCCCTACAAAACCTGGCGCCCGATCGAGCAGGCCACCATGAGCTACGGCTACGGCCTCTCGGCCTCGCTGTTTCAGCTGGCGCAGGCCTACACCGTGTTTGCGCGGGACGGCGAGCTGATCCCGGTGACGCTGCAGAAGTCCAGCGAGCCGGTGAGCGGCGTGCGCGTGTTCAGCGAGAAGAACGCGGTCGCGGTGCGGACCATGCTGCAGATGGCCGCCGGCCCCGGCGGCACCGGCTCGCGCGCGCAGACCATGGGTTACTCGGTCGGTGGCAAGTCGGGCACCGCACGCAAGCAGGAAGGCAAGGGCTACGCCGACAAGAAATACCGCAGCTTCTTTGTGGGGCTGGCGCCGGTGGAATCGCCGCGCATTGTGGTCGCCGTGATGGTGGATGAGCCCGGCAACGGCGCTTACTACGGCGGTCTGGTGGCCGCGCCCGTGTTCAGCGAAACGGTGCAGCAGACCTTGCGCATTCTGGGTGTGCAGCCCGACATGACCGTGAAACCGCAGATCGTCACCGACGTCGTCGAGGAATCGTTCTGATGCAGACGCTGTCCCGGCCCCAAGACATCGCAGACTGGTTGCGTGCGAGCGTCACCGGCGCTCTGCAGTGCGACAGCCGCCGCCTGCAGCCGGGCGACGGTTTTGTGGCCTGGCCCGGCGCAGCCACCGATGGCCGGCGCTACGTGAACGCCGCGCTGGCCTCGGGCGCCGTGGCCGCGCTGGTCGAGCGCGACGGTGTGGAGGCTTTTGGCCTGGAAGACCCACGCGTGCTCGCCGTGCCCGATCTCAAGACCCTGGCCGGCGCCATTGCTGGCGAATTCAGCGGCCACCCCAGCGCTGCGCTGGACGTGCTCGCCATCACCGGGACCAACGGAAAAACGTCTTGCGCCTGGTGGACCGCACAACTGCTCTCGGTCTGTGCGCGTCCCTGCGCCGTGGTCGGCACGCTCGGCATGGGCCAGCCCGGCACCCCCTTGACGCCCACGGGTCTCACCACGCCCGACCCGGTGATGCTGCAGCAGCAGCTGCGCTCTTTCGTGGACGAAGGCTTGAAGGCCTGCGCCATCGAAGCCTCGTCCATCGGCCTGGTCGAAGGTCGTCTGAACGCCACGCGGGTGCGCGTGGCCGTGTTCACCAATTTCACCCAGGACCACCTGGACTTCCACGGCAGCATGGACGCCTACTGGGACGCCAAGGCCGCGCTGTTCGACTGGCCCGGTCTGGCCAGTGCCGTGGTCAACACCGACGATGGCCAGGGCCGCAAGCTGGCCACCCGGCTCGCCTCGCAGGCGCTGGACCTGTGGACCGTGGGCATCGAATCGCCCGCGCGCCTGAACGCGGCGCACATCCGGTTCACCCACGCCGGCATGGCCTTCGACGTGGTCGAGCGGGACGCGCAAGGCGCCGAGCTGGACCGGCACGGCTTGCAGGTGCCGCTGGTGGGGCGCTACAACGTGTTCAACCTGCTGTGTGTGCTGGCTTCGGCGCGCGCGCTGGGCGTGTCGCTGCAGCAAGCCGTGAAGGCCTGCGGCGCGCTCACCCCGGTCCCGGGTCGCATGGAGCAGGCCGAGGCGGCCGCCGCGGATCAACCCCTGGTGCTGGTGGACTACGCCCACACGCCCGACGCGCTGGAGAAAGCGCTGCAGGCCCTTCAACCGCTGGCGACCCAGCGCAACGGCACACTCTGGGTCGTGGTGGGCTGTGGTGGCGACCGCGATGCCGGCAAACGCCCGCTCATGGCGGCTGCGGCCGAGCGCGAAGCGGCGCACACCGTGCTCACCAGCGACAACCCGCGCAGCGAAGACCCGGTTCACATCCTGGGCCAGATGGTGTTGGGTTTGACGAATCCGGGGGCTGCCCTGGTCGAGCCCGACCGGGCGGCCGCCATCGCGATGACCGTGGCGCGTGCGCAAGCCGCCGACGTGGTGCTGATCGCCGGCAAGGGTCACGAGGATTACCAGGACGTCCGCGGCGTGAAGACGCCGTTCTCCGATCTGGTTCACGCACGGCAGGCGCTGGCCGCCCGCGCGGCGCAGGGAGCTCCCGCATGAAGACGATCGGCCAGTGGCTCCATCAACTCAGCGGCGCCCGCGTGGTCGGTCAGCCCGACGTGGCCATCACCCGCGTGCACACCGACACGCGCAGCCTGCAGCCCGGCGACCTGTTCGTGGCACTGAAGGGTGAGCGCTTCGACGCCCACGACTTCTTGCCACAGGCGGCCGCACAGGGCGCCGTGGCCGCCATCGCCCACAGCGGCCTGGCGGACGCCGGAATGCCCGGCGTGGAAGTGCCCGACACGCGCCGCGCGCTGGGCGAACTCGCGCACGTGTGGCGCCAGCAGTTCCATCTGCCGCTGATCGCCGTGACCGGCAGCAACGGCAAGACCACGGTCACGCAGATGATCGCGTCCATCCTGCGCGCCGCCGCGGGCGATGCGGCCCACGCCACGCAGGGCAACTTCAACAACGACATCGGCGTGCCGCTCACGCTGCTGCGCCTGAACGCCTCGCACAAGCTCTCGGTGGTTGAACTCGGCATGAACCACCCCGGCGAAATCGCCGAACTCGCGGCCCTCACCCGCCCCACCGTGGCGCTGGTGAACAACGCGCAGCGCGAGCACCAGGAATTCATGGCCACGGTGGAGGCCGTGGCGCTGGAGAACGGCCAGGTCATCCGGGCGCTGGCGGACGACGGCGTGGCCGTGTTCCCGTCCGACGACACGTACACGCCGCTGTGGCGCGAACTGGCCGCGGGCCGCCGTGTGGTGACCTTCAGCGACACCGATCCGGCCGCCGATGTGGCGGGCGTCCAGGCCGACTGGCAGGACGGTGCGTGGACGATGAGCTTCGCATCCCCGGCCGGCCCGGGCACGGTGCAGCTGAAGATCGCTGGCCGCCACAACGTGCGCAACGCGCTGGCCGCCACCGCCTGCGCATTGGCTGCGGGCGTGACGCTCGACGCCGTGGTGCGTGGGCTCGACGCGTTCGAGCCGGTGGGCGGCCGCTCGCGCGCGCTGTCGCTGCACCTGGACGGCCGCACGATCACGCTGATCGACGACACCTACAACGCCAACCCCGATTCGGTCCGTGCCGCCATCGACGTGCTCGCCGAGTTGCCCGCGCCCCGCCTGCTGGTGCTGGGCGACATGGGCGAGGTGGGCGAACAAGGCCTGGCCTTCCACGAAGAGGTGTTGCGCCATGCGCGCGATCGCGGCATTGAGGCGGTGCACGTCGCCGGCGACTGGATGCGCCAGGCCGCGCCCATCTGGCCCGCCGTCACGCATTGGAACGAAGTGCCGGCCATGGCCGGCGCGGTGTGCGCCGCCGTGAGCGACGACCGCCCGGTGTTCCGCAGTGTGCTGGTCAAGGGCTCGCGCTTCATGCGCACCGAGCGCGTGGTGAACGCCCTGCTGGCGCTCGACCCCGCACACGACAACAACAAGAAGGACAACGCCCATGCTGCCTAGCCTGGCCCTCTGGCTGCAAGGCCTGTCGCCCGATTTCGGTTTCCTGCGGGTCTTCCAGTACCTGACGTTTCGCGCCGTCATGGCCGCGCTCACCGCGTTGCTCATGGGCCTGGCCGCCGGGCCGTATTTCATCCGACGCCTGGCCGCGCTCAAGATCGGCCAGCCGATCCGCGAATACGCGATGCAGACCCACATCAGCAAGGGCGGCACACCCACCATGGGCGGTGTGCTGATCCTGTTCTCCATCGCGGTCTCCACCATCCTCTGGTTCGACCTGTCCAACCGTTTTGTGTGGATCGTGTTGCTGGTCACACTGGGCTTCGGTGCCATTGGCTGGGTGGACGACTGGCGCAAGGTCGTGCACAAGGACCCGGAGGGCATGCGATCGCGCGAAAAATACCTGTGGCAATCGCTCATCGGTCTGGTCGCCGCGTTCTACCTGGTGTTCAGCGTGTCCGAGACCAGCAACCTGCGGGTGTTGCAACTGTTCTTCGCCTGGGTCTCGTCGGGCTTCACGCTGGATCTGCCGCCCCAGGCCGGCCTGCTCGTGCCCTTCTTCAAAGAGATCAGCTATCCGCTGGGCGTGTTCGGCTTCGTGGTCATGACGTATCTCGTCATCGTCGGGTCGAGCAACGCGGTCAACCTCACCGACGGCCTCGACGGTCTGGCCATCATGCCGGTGGTGATGGTGGGCTCGGCCCTGGGCATCTTTGCTTATGTCACTGGCAACGCGGTGTTCGCGAAATACCTGCTGCTGCCGCACATTCCTGGCGCGGGCGAGTTGCTGATCTTCTGCGCGGCCATGGCCGGCGCGGGCCTGGCCTTCCTGTGGTTCAACACCCACCCGGCGCAAGTGTTCATGGGTGACGTGGGCGCACTCGCGCTCGGCGGCGCGCTCGGCACCATCGCCGTCATCGTGCGGCAAGAGATCGTGCTGGCCATCATGGGCGGCATCTTCGTGGTCGAGGCGCTCTCGGTCATGTTGCAGGTGACCTGGTTCAAGTACACCAAGCGCCGGTATGGCACCGGTCGCCGCCTGTTCCAGATGGCGCCGCTGCACCACCACTTCGAGAAGAAGGGCTGGAAGGAGACGCAGGTCGTCGTGCGCTTCTGGATCATCACCATGCTGTTGTGCCTCGTGGGCCTGTCCACGCTGAAGCTGCGTTGACCATGCACGACCAGCACGTCCTCATCCTCGGCCTGGGCGCCTCGGGCCTGGCCATGGCGCGCTGGTGCGTGCGCCAGGGTGCGCGCGTGACCGTGGCCGACACCCGCGAGCAGCCGCCGCAGCTGGCGGCCTTGCGCACCGACTGTCCGCCAGCCACGTTCGTGAGCGGCACCTTTGACGACGCGCTGATGGCGCGCGGCGACTGGACGCTGATCGCGCGCAGCCCGGGCCTGGCGCCCGCTTCGCTGCAGACCGTGCTCGCCTGGGCGCAGGTCCACCGCGTGGCTGTGCTCGGCGAGCTGGGGCTGTTCGCCCGCGCCCTGAAGGCGCTGGCCGAGCGCGAACGCATGCCTTACCGCCCCCGGGTGCTGGCCATCACCGGCACGAACGGCAAGACCACCGTCACCTCGCTCACCACCTTGCTGCTGCAGCGCGCCGGCGTGAGCGTTGCCATGGCCGGCAACATCGGCCCGGCCTTGCTGGACGTGTTGTCCGCCGCACTCGATGCCGAGGCCGTGGCCCAGCAGGCCGACGACGACCGCGCGGCCGCCGAGGCGCAGGCCGAAGCACCGGCGTTGCCTGAGCAGCCTGCCGATGCCGGGGCGGGCGGCGAATCCGAACCTGAACCCGAATCCGCCGACGACGAAGCCCCCGCACCCGCTGCCGGCGCCGACGAAGAAGGCGCGGTCATGCTGGTGCCGCCCCCCATCGAGCCGCCCCCGCCGCCGCACCTCCCCCGCGTCTGGGTGCTCGAACTCTCCAGCTTCCAGCTGGACGGCGCCTCCGGCAGCGACTGGGACCGCGTGCCCACAGCCGCCAGCGTGCTCAACATCACCGAAGACCACCTCGACTGGCACGGCAACATGGCCGCCTACACACAGGCCAAGGCCGCCGTGTTCGGTGGCCAGGCGCTGATGCTGCTCAACCGCGACGACCCGCAGGTCATGGCGCTGCAGCCCGGCCTGGTCACCGTGAAGGTGGGCAACCGCAACCGCCAGCAGAGTGCCCGGCCCTGGAGCAGTTTTGGTCTGGATGCACCCGCACGCGCCGGTGACTGGGGCATTGAAACGCTCAACGGCATGGCCTGGCTGGTGCGTGCGCTGGCGCTGGACGAAACGCGCAAACGCGGTCGCGCTGCCGATGAAGCCGAGGAAATCTACTTCCAGCGCTTGATGCCCGTCGATGCCTTGCGCATCCGTGGGCGCCACAACGCCGCCAACGCGCTCGCTGCGCTGGCCCTGGCCACCTCCACCGGTGCCGCGCTCGGCCCCATGCTGCACGGCCTGCGCGAATACCGCGGCGAGCCGCACCGTGTGGAACCCGTCGCCATCATCGACGAGGTGGAGTACTTCGACGACAGCAAGGGCACCAACGTGGGCGCCACGCTGGCAGCGGTCAATGGCCTGGGCGCCGAGCGCCGGCTGGTGGTGATCCTGGGCGGTGACGGCAAGGGGCAGGACTTTGCACCGCTGGCCGAGCCACTCGCGCGCTTTGCGCGCGCGGTGGTCTACATCGGTCGCGATGCCGCGCGCATCCGCGAAGCGGTCGGCCAGGCCCTGATCGACGAGCACATTCCCCAGCTGGATGCCGCCACGCTGCCCGAGGCGGTGTCGCTCGCAGCGCAGCAGGCCCGCTCGGGTGACGCGGTGCTGATGTCGCCCGCCTGCGCCAGCCTGGACATGTTCGACAACTACGAGCACCGCGCCCGCGTGTTCGTCGGCGCCGTCGCCGACCTCGCCACCGAGCGCGGCATGAGCCTGGAGCGTGGCCTGTGAAGAAAAAAGCCGTGCCCACCCTGACCTGGTCGCAGCGCCTGCGCGAAGGTCTGGCCGCGCTCAACCCGCGCCTGCTGGGTCGAGACCTCGCCGGCGCGCTCGCGGGCGGTTCGTCGCGCGACGGCCTGCCGGTGCGCCTGTCCAACCGCACCTACGCCGGCACGCGCAACGTGGCCGTGCGCGAACTCGGCTTTGACCAACCCCTGCTGTGGGTCGTGGTGGCCCTGCTCGCCTGGGGTCTGGTGATGGTGTACTCCGCGTCGATTGCGCTGCCCGACAACCCGCGCTTTGCCAACTACGCCCACACCCACTTCGTGGTGCGCCACGCCATCTCCATGGCCATTGGCCTGGTGGCGGCGATGGTGGCGTTCCAGTTCCCCCTGCGCAGCTGGGAAAAGATGGCGCCGTGGATGTTCGCTGTGGCGCTGGTGCTGCTGGTGCTGGTGCTGTTTCCCTTCATTGGCAAGGGTGTGAACGGTGCCCGCCGCTGGATCTCGCTGGGCATCATGAACTTCCAGCCGTCCGAACTCGCCAAGCTGGCCGTGCTGCTCTACGCGGCCGATTACATGGTGCGCAAGATGGACGTGAAGCAGCGCTTCTTCCAGGCCGTGACACCCATGGCGGTGGCGGTGGCGGTGGTGGGCATGCTGCTGCTGGCCGAGCCCGACATGGGCGCCTTCATGGTGATCGTGGTGATCGCCATGGGCATCCTGTTTCTGGGCGGTGTGAACGCGCGCATGTTCTTCCTGATGGCCCTGGTCGTGGTGGCCGCGTTCGCGCTCATGGTCATGACCAGCGAGTTCCGTCGCGCACGGGTGTTCGCCTACCTCGATCCCTGGAGCGTGGAGCACGCGCTGGGCAAGGGGTACCAGCTCTCGCACTCGCTGATTGCTTTCGGTCGCGGCGAAATCTTTGGCGTGGGCCTGGGTGGCAGCGTCGAGAAGCTGCACTGGCTGCCCGAAGCCCACACCGACTTTCTGCTGGCCGTGATCGGCGAGGAGTTCGGTCTGGTCGGCGTGGTGGTGCTCATCGGTCTGTTCCTCTGGCTCACGCGCCGCATCATGCACATTGGCCGCCAGGCCATTGCGCTCGACCAGGTGTTCGCCGGTCTGGTGGCGCAGGGCGTGGGCCTGTGGATGGGTTTCCAGGCCTTCATCAACATCGGTGTGAACCTGGGTGCCTTGCCCACCAAGGGCCTGACCTTGCCACTGATGAGCTACGGCGGTTCCGCGATCTTGCTCAACCTCATCGCGATTGCGATCGTGCTGCGGGTGGACTATGAAAACCGCCAGATGATGAAGGGGGGCCGGTCGTGATGAGCGCCGCGCTGGGCCGCCCCGAGCAAGCGAACGCCCCCACGGGGTGCAGCGACCCGCGTGAGCGGCGGAGCGTGGGGGCCTTGTCTTCCCCATGTGCGTTGATCATGGCCGGCGGCACCGGCGGCCACATCTTCCCGGGTCTGGCCGTGGCTGAAGCCCTGCGCGAGCGCGGCTGGCGCGTGCACTGGCTGGGCGCGCCCGCCAGCATGGAAAGCCGGCTCGTGCCGCCGCGCGGCTTCGCGCTGGAAACCATCGATTTCGGCGGTGTGCGCGGCAAGGGTGTGGTCACGCTGGCGCTGTTGCCGCTGCGCCTCCTGCGCGCCTTCTGGCAAGCCTTGCAGGTGGTGCGCCGCGTCAAGCCCGATGTGGTCGTGGGTCTGGGCGGCTACATCAGTTTCCCGGGCGGGATGATGGGCGTGCTGGCCGGCAAGCCGCTGGTGCTGCACGAGCAGAACTCGGTGGCCGGCATGGCCAACCGGGTGCTGGCCGGTGTGGCCGACCGGGTCTTCACCGCCTTCCCCAACGTGTTCAAGAAGGCTCAGTGGGTGGGCAACCCGCTGCGCACGCCGTTCCTGCACCAGCCCGCACCGGCCGAGCGCTTTGCCGGCCGCAGCGGTCCGCTGCGCCTGCTGGTGGTGGGCGGCAGCCTGGGCGCCAAGGCGCTCAACGACGTGGTGCCGCAGGCCCTCGCGCTGATCCCCGAACAACAACGTCCCACGGTGGTTCACCAGAGCGGTGAGAAACAGATCGACGCCTTGCGCGCCAACTACATCGCCGCCGGTGTGCACGCCGAACTCACACCCTTCATCGACGACACGGCGCAAGCCTTTGCCGACGCCGACCTCATCCTCTGCCGCAGCGGCGCCAGCACCGTCACCGAAATCGCCGCCGTGGGCGCGGCTGCGCTGTTCGTGCCGTTCCCCTCCGCGGTGGACGACCACCAGACCACCAACGCGCGTTTCCTGGTCGACGCAGGCGCCGCCTGGCTGGTGCCCCAAAACGAACTCAGCCCCCAGCAGCTCGCGCTCCGTTTGCAGAGCCTGCAGCGCGAGCAGCTGGTGATCATGGCCAACAAGGCCAAAGCGATGCAGAAAACAGAAGCCGTGGCGGCCGTGGTGTCCGCCTGCGAGCAACTCGCGAAAGTCCAGAACACATGAAACACGCCATTCGCCACATCCACTTCGTGGGCATCGGCGGCGCCGGCATGAACGGCATCGCCGAGGTGCTGCTCAACCAGGGCTACCGCATCTCCGGCAGCGACCTCGGCGAGAGCACGGTCACGCGCCGTCTCGTGGCACTGGGCGCCGAGGTGTTCATCGGCCACGACGCCGCGCACATCGAAGGGGCGGACGCCATCGTCACCTCCACCGCGGTGAAGGAAGACAACCCCGAGGTGGTGGCCGCGCATGCCAAGCTGATCCCGGTCGTGCCGCGCGCGGTGATGCTGGCCGAGCTCATGCGCATGAAGAAGGGTGTGGCGATTGCCGGCACGCACGGCAAGACCACCACCACCAGCCTGGTGGCCAGCGTGCTGGCGGCGGCCAAACTCGACCCCACCTACGTGATCGGCGGACGCCTCAACAGCGCCGGTGTGAACGCTGCGCTCGGGTCGGGCGAGTACATCGTGGTCGAGGCCGACGAGTCGGACGCCTCGTTCCTGAACCTGCTGCCCGTGCTGTCGGTGGTGACCAACATCGACGCCGACCACATGGACACCTACGGCCACGACTTCGGCAAGCTCAAGGCTGCCTTCGTGGAGTTCCTGCACCGCATGCCGTTCTACGGTGCGGCCGTGGTCTGCGTGGACGACGCCGCCATTCGCGAGATCCTGCCGCTGATCGCGCGGCCCATCACCAGCTACGGCTTCTCGGAAGACGCCCAGGTGCGCGCCATCAACGTGCGCGCGGTCGACACGCAGATGCACTTCACCGTGCAACGGCGCAACGGCGTGGAGCTGCCCGATCTCGACATCGTCTTGAATTTGCCCGGCGACCACAACGTGCTCAACGCGCTGGCCGCCATCGGCATCGCGGTGGAGCTGGGTGTGGACGACGCGGCCGTGGTGCAGGCGCTGGCCGATTTCAAGGGCGTGGGCCGGCGCTTTCAGCGTTACGGCGAAGCCGCGCTGCCCGCCGGTGGCCACTGCACCGTGGTGGACGACTACGGCCACCACCCGGTGGAGATGGCGGCCACGCTGGCGGCTGCACGCGGCGCCTACCCGGGCCGCCGACTGGTGCTGGCTTTCCAGCCGCACCGCTACACCCGCACGCGCGACTGCTTCGAGGACTTCGTCAAGGTGATCAGCCATGCCGACGCGGTGCTGCTGGCCGAGGTGTACGCCGCCGGCGAGAGCCCCATCGTGGCGGCCGACGGCCGTTCGTTGGCGCGCGCGTTGCGCGTGGCCGGCAAGCTGGAGCCGGTGTTCGTGGACGACATCAACGCCATGCCGCAGGCCGTGCTGGACAACGCCCAGGACGGCGACGTGATCCTGTGCATGGGCGCGGGCACCGTCGGGGCCGTGGCCGGCCGTGTGATGGAACTGGCGCAGGAAACCACATCGTGAAGACAAAGGACAACGCAGTGATCGATCCGAAGGCGCTGGGCAAAGTGGCCGTATTGATGGGTGGGCGTTCCGCCGAACGCGAGGTATCGCTGATGTCGGGCACCGGCGTGCTGGCCGCGCTGAAGTCCAAAGGCGTGGATGCCCACGCCTTCGACCCGGCCGAGCGCGGCCTGGACGAACTCAAGCGCGAAGGCTTCGACCGCTGCTTCATCGCGCTGCACGGCCGCTTTGGCGAAGACGGCACGGTGCAGGGCGCACTCGAATTGCTGGGCATTCCCTACACCGGCCCCGGCGTCATGGCATCCAGCGTGGCCATGGACAAGCTCATGACCAAGCGCATCTGGATGGCCGAGGGCCTGGCCACGCCCGCCTGGCGCCAGGTGCACAGCGCCGAGCAGACCGTGGCCGCCTACCGCGCGCTGGGCACGCCCATGATCGTCAAGCCGGTGCGCGAAGGCTCCACCATCGGCCTCACCAAGGTCACCAGCAAAGCGCAGTGCGCCGCCGCGTACGAACTCGCCGCGAAGCAGGACCCGCTGGTCATGTGCGAGCAGTTCATTGCCGGCGACGAAGTGACTTGCCCGGTGCTGGGCACGGGCGAGGGCGCCCGCGCGCTGCCGGTGATCCGCATCGTCGCGCCCGACGGCAACTACGACTACCAGAACAAGTACTTCACCGACGACACGAAATACCTCGTGCCCTGCGGTCTGCCCGAAGGCGAAGAGGCGGTGATCCAGGCACTGGTGCTGCAGGCCTTCAAGACGCTGGACTGCCGGGGCTGGGCGCGCGCCGACGTGATGATCGACGCCGCCACGCGCAAGCCGTATCTGCTGGAAATCAACACCTCGCCCGGCATGACCGGCCACTCGCTGGTGCCCATGTCGGCGCGCGCGACCGGTCTGTCGTACGAAGACCTGTGCGTGTCGGTGCTCGCGACCGCGGCCCTCGACAACGCGGCCTGATCACACCCCACCATGGCCACCACCCCCATGCCCCTGGACGTCAAGCTCATGACCGCGCTCACGCAAGCGCTGGTCGTGCTGTTTGCCGTGCTGTGCCTGGGCGCCTTGGGCACGTGGCTCGTGCGCCACCCGGTGTGGACGGTCAAGGCCATCACGGTGCAGGGTGATGTGGTGCACCAGAACGCGGTGGGCTTTCGCGCGCAGCTGGCCACACAGATGAAGACGCGCCTCTCCAGCAGTTTCCTCACCATCGACCTGCAGCAGGTGCGCGAGCTGTTCGAAGCCGTGCCCTGGGTGCGCCAGGCCGTGGTGCAGCGCGAGTTTCCCAACCGGCTGCGTGTGACGCTGCAGGAGCATCAGGCCGTGGCCTGGTGGGGTGAGTCCGGCTCGGGCAAGCTGGTGAACGAACTCGGTGAGGTGTTTGAAGCCAGCCCCGACGACAGCGACAACCTGCCCGAACTCGCCGGCCCGCCCGAACAGTCGGCCCAGGTGTGGGCCCTGTATCAGCGGCTGCAGGCCGAACTGGCGCCGCTCGAACTCGGCCTGGATCGTCTGGAACTCACCGAGCGCGGCGGCTGGCGCGCGCAGCTGGACAACGGCGCCCAGGTGGAGCTGGGCCGTGGCACACCCGACGAACTGCTGGCGCGCACGCGCCGCTTCAGCGCCACCCTGTCCCAGCTCACCGAACGCTACACCGGCGCACTGCAGTCGGTCGATCTGCGCTACCCCAATGGTTACGCCCTGCGCCTGCGCGGCGTGACCACCGTCACCGACATCGCTCCCAACGCAACGCAACCCACACGGTAATCAAGAAGCAATCATGGCCAAGGAATACAAGGATTTGGTGGTCGGACTCGACATCGGCACCGCCAAGATCATGGTGGTGGTCGCCGAGGTCCAGCCCAATGGCGAACTCAAGCTCGCAGGCCTGGGCGTGGCCGCCAGCCACGGCCTGAAGCGCGGCGTGGTGGTCAACATCGACGCCACGGTGCAGAGCATCCAGCAGGCCCTGAAAGAGGCCGAGCTGATGGCCGACTGCCGCATCGCCCGGGTCTACACCGGCATTACCGGCAGCCACATCCGCGGCATCAACAGCAGCGGCATGGTGGCCATCAAGGACCGCGAAGTCACCGCCACCGACGTGGCGCGCGTGATCGAGACCGCCAAGGCGATCAACATCTCCACCGACCAGCGCCTGCTGCTGGTGGAGCCGCAGGAATTCGTGATCGATGGCCAGGAGGTGAAGGAGCCGATCGGCATGAGCGGCATCCGCCTGGAGGCCAAGGTGCACATCGTCACCGGTGCGCAGAGCGCGGCGGAAAACATCATCAAGTGCGTGCGCCGTTGCGGCCTGGAGGTGGACCAGCTCATGTTGAACCCGCTGGCTTCCAGCCAGGCGGTGCTCACCGACGACGAGAAGGAACTCGGCGTGGCGCTGGTCGACATCGGTGCCGGCACCACCGACGTGGCGATTTTCTCGGGCGGCGCGATTCGCCACACCGCGGTGATCCCGATCGCAGGCGACCTGATCACCAGCGACATCGCCATGGCGCTGCGCACCCCCACGAAGGACGCTGAAGACATCAAGGTGGAAAGCGGCTGCGCCAAACAGCTGCTGGCCGACCCGGACACGCAGGTGGAAGTCCCCGGTCTCGGCGACCGTGCCCCGCGCATGCTCAGCCGTCAGGCCCTGGCCGGCGTGATCGAGCCGCGGGTGGAAGAGATCTTTTCGCTGGTGCAGCAGGTGCTGCGCGACTCCGGCCACGAAGAAATGTTGTCCTCGGGCATCGTGCTCACGGGCGGCAGCGCGGTCATGCCCGGCATGGTCGAACTCGGCGAGGACATTTTCCTCAAGCCCGTGCGCCGGGGCATCCCGAACTACACCAGCGCGCTGTCCGACATGGTGGCACAGACGCGTGCGGCCACGGTGATGGGCCTGCTGGAAGAAGCAAGGCTTGCACGCGTGCGCGGGCACAAGGTGTCGCAAAAGGCGGGTTCCATGCAGGGCGCACTGGAACGCATGAAAAACTGGTTTGTGGGGACGTTCTGATGAGGCATCCGACACACCCCCGCCGCGCTGCGCGCGACCCCCTCAAGGGGGCGACACCTGCGGCCTGGCAAAGCCAGTTCCGCGGTGTCCCTTGGTTGGACCCTTGCGCTCCGAGGCGACGACGAGGACGGTGTGCCGAACACACCGGACCGCCTGGATGACCCCGACCGCAATCCGCATCCGAATCCGAAACGTTTTTTTGAATCACAAGCGCCCATCAACAGGCACACAAGGAGCACACCATGAGCATCGAAATGATTGAAGTCGAAGAATTCAACCTGGGCACCCAGATCAAGGTCATCGGCGTGGGCGGTGGCGGCGGCAACGCGGTCGAGCACATGATCGCGCGCAGCGTGCAGGGCGTGGAGTTCATCTGCGCCAACACCGATGCGCAGTCGCTCTCGCGCAGCGCGGCGCACAAGACCATTCAGCTGGGCACCACCGGTCTGGGCGCAGGCAGCAAGCCCGACAAGGGCCGCGACGCCGCCGAAGTGGCGGTGGATTCGATCCGCGAAGCCATCGCCGGCGCGCACATGCTGTTCATCACCGCCGGCATGGGCGGCGGCACCGGGACCGGTGCTGCACCTGTGATCGCCCGCGTGGCCAAGGAGATGGGCATCCTGACCGTGGGCGTGGTCACCAAGCCGTTCGACTGGGAAGGCGGCCGCCGCATGACCAACGCCGACCACGGTCTGGCCGAACTCGAGGCCAACGTGGACTCGCTGATCGTGGTGCTCAACGAGAAGCTGCTCGAAGTGCTGGGCGACGACGTGACGCAGGACGAGGCTTTTGCCCACGCCAACGACGTGCTGAAAAACGCCGTGGGCGGCATTGCCGAGATCATCAACGAGTACGGCAATGTGAACGTCGACTTTGAAGACGTGCGCACCGTGATGGGCGAGCCCGGCAAGGCCATGATGGGCACGGCCGTGGCCGCCGGCCCCGACCGCGCACGCATCGCCGCCGAGCAGGCCGTGGCCTGCCCGCTGCTCGAAGGCATCGACCTGTCGGGCGCCAAGGGCGTGCTGGTGCTGGTCACCGCTGCCAAGGGCTCGCTGAAGCTGTCGGAATCGAAGCTGGCGATGAACACGATCCGCGCCTACGCGTCTTCCGAAGCGCACGTGATCTACGGCGCTGCGTACGACGACAGCCTGGGCGACGAAATGCGCGTGACGGTGGTGGCCACCGGTCTGTCGCGCCAGGGTGTGCGCCGCACGGCGCCTCCGCTGCAGGTGCTGCGCACCGGCACCGACAACGTGCCGTTCAATGTGCCGACCGTGAACACCGCCGTGGGTGGCCCGGGCGCCACCCAGCCGGACTACAACTCCATGGCCGTGCCCAGCGTGTGGCGCACCAACCGCACCCAGGCCGCGGCCAAGGTGGACGCGTTGGCTTCCGGTGGCATGGACGATTTCGAGATTCCTGCTTTCTTGCGCAAACAGGCGGATTGATTCGGGGTCTGGGTCCGGGTGCGGGGGCATTTTGTGCCTGCACCTGGGCGGGCTCGTGAGTGAGCGGCGCTCTGCTCCGCGGCTGTCCCCCGGGGCCTTTGGCCCCTCCTCCTTGATGCCGCTGCGCAGAACGCCACTCACTCACGAGCCTGAAGTGACATTGGATTTCCAGCAGGCCGATTTCCAAAGAGGTCATCGGCGGCCATGGGGCACGGCGCAGCGGCATCAAGGAGGAGGGGCCGCAGGCCCCGGGGGACAGACGCGGAGCCGTGCCCCGTGGTCGCCGAGGACCGGACCCACCGGAGAAAACAAGAAGAGCGCCTTCACTATGGCGGTCATCGCGATTCCTAACCACGCCAAAACACCGCAAAACTTAAAATCCACCCCATGCTCGCGCAACGCACACTCAAATCCCTGACCAAAGCGGTGGGCGTCGGCCTGCACAGCGGTCAGCGCGTGGAGCTCACCCTGCGCCCGGCACCCCCCGACACCGGCATCGTGTTCCGCCGCGTGGACCTGCCCGAACCGGTGGAGATCGTGGTCACCGCCACCGCCGTGACCGACACGCGCCTGGCCTCCACCATCTCCAACGGCAACGTGAAGGTGCACACCATCGAGCACCTCATGAGCGCTTGCGCCGGCCTGGCGTTGGACAACCTCTATGTGGACATTACCGCCGAGGAAGTGCCCATCCTCGACGGTTCTTCAGCCTCGTTTGTGTATTTGCTGCAGAGCGCCAGCATCGTGATGCAGAAGGCGCCCAAACGGTTCATCCGCGTGACGAAACCGGTGGAGGTGCGCGAAGGCGAAGGCAAGAACGTGAAGTGGGCGCGGCTCGATCCGTTCCATGGCTACAAGCTCGCGTTCGAAATCGAGTTCGACCACCCGGCCGTCAACTCCACCGGGCAACGCGTGGAGTTCGACTTCGGCAGCGGCCAGTACGCGCGCGAGATTGCGCGCGCCCGCACCTTCGGTTTCACCAAGGACGTGGAAGCCATGCGCTCGCACGGCCTCGCGCTCGGTGGCGGGCTGGACAACGCCATCGTGATGGACGACGTGAAGGTGCTCAACGCCGACGGCCTGCGCTACCAGGACGAGTTCGTCAAACACAAGATCCTCGACGCCATGGGCGACCTGTACATCGTGGGCAAGCCCCTGCTGGCCGCTTACAGCGCGTTCCGCAGTGGTCACGCCATGAACAACCAGCTGCTGCGCGCCTTGCTCGCGCGCACCGACGCCTGGGAGATCGTGAGCTTCGAGCAGGAGCGTGAGGCGCCCCAGGGCTTCACCCAGCTGGCACCCGCCTGGTAAACAGCCCCATGCTGCTGTTTCGCTGGACCGTCCTGCTGCTGCTGATTGCCGCGGGCGTGTGCTTTGCGTTTTATGTGGGCACGGGCCAGGCCCGTTTCCGGACCTGGGGTGTGATCATCCTCAAGTGGACGGTGATCGCCGCACTGGGCTTCTTTGCGGTGCTGGTGCTCGAACGGCTCTTGTGAGCCGCATCCGCCGACGCTTCAGGCCTGCTCGCGCAGGTCTCTGATGAAGGCGCTGAAGAGTTTGAGCCGCTCGGTGTTGATGAGCCCGATCTTCATCTCCACCGGCAGTTCCTCGCCGCGGCGGTCCACGAGGATGCGGCGCATGCGCTGACCCACAAAGGGCGCGTCCCCCGTCTGGTGAAACGTCGCCAGGGCCTCGATGAATGCGACCTGGTAGCGCACGGGCACCACCAGGTGGGCCAGCGATTCGCCCAGCGCCTCCTCGCGGGTCCAGCCAAACAACTGTTCGGCCTGGGCGTTCCAGTCGGTGATGCAGCCCTCGAAGTCCATCCCGATGAAGGGCTCCTGCGCGGTGTCGATCACCGCTTGCGTGCGCGCTTCGTTCTCGTCAACGCGTTCAAAGCTGTCCTGCAGCTCGGCGGTGCGCTCCAGCACGCGCCGCTCCAGTGACACGTTGAGCTGTCGCAGCTCTTCTTCGTTGTGCTGCAAGGTGTGCACCAGCGAGTTGAAAGCGCTGCCAAGAATGGACACTTCTTCATACGCATGGGACGCGGGCGCCTTCACCGCATAGCCGGCCTCCAGACCGCGAGCCACGTCGGCCAGACCCAGCAGCGGGCGTGTGATCCAGCGTGCAAGGCCCCAGCCCAGCAACGAAAACAGCAGGGCGGCCACGCCGCCGCCCAGCAGCATGCGGCGGTGCATCTGGTCCACCGGTGCGTAGGCCTCAACCAGGTCTTGCCGCACCAGCACGCGCCACCCGAGGCCGGGGTAGTCCTCGAAGCCCTGGTCGCTGCTGAAGCCCACCAGGTACTCCTTGCCGTCCGGCCAGGTCTCCCGCACGAAGCCGCCCTCGCGGCCTTGGGCCGCTTGCACACTGGGCAGCTGGAGCACCGTGCCTTCCAACTCGGGGGGACCGAGCAACACCGCGCCGGTGCTGGAGAGGATGAGTGGGTCGATGGTGCGGCTGCGGCCCACCGGCACAAAGATCGCCTGTTCGATGTCCCGCGCCCACTTCCACGACAGGTGCACGCCCAGCACGCCGGTGATCTGGCCGTTGTCGTCCTTGAGCGGGAATGCAATGTCGACAAAGCGCATCGGCTCACCGCCCGCGCTGCCCATGAGCCGGGCCAGCAGCAGGGCCTCGTGCACGTCGCCCATGGACCGACCCTTGAGCGCGTTCTGAAACCATGGGCGCTGCGACACGTCGGCGCCTTCGAGCATGTTGCGGGTGGCGGCCAGTACCTTGCCCGCCGGGTCGGTCACGCCGATCCAGGCGTAGGTGGGATAGCTCTGCTGCAGGGCGTCGATCTCGCTCTGCACCTCGGCCAGGTCCAGCGTGCCGTTCAACCGGTTGGCGATGAGACGAACCTCGCGGTAGCGCTCGAACATGGCCTGGTCCAGGCGGCTGGTGGTCTGGTTCGCCAGCTCGGCGAGGTTGTTGCCGATGCTGCGCCGCACCTGGGTGCTGGCGGTGCGGTCGCTGAACGCAGTGAGCAGCACCGTGAGCAACAAGGACAGCAAGGTGAAGGCGAGCGCGAGCCAGGCACCCAGGCTGAGGCGGCGTGGAGCGAGGCCCATCTTCAGTAGATCCGGCCGGCCTTGTAGGCCGCGCTCGACCGCGCCTGCAGCGGCGAGACCTTGTTGATCGCCTGCAGCGTGCGGCTGACCTGCGCGTGCGTGATGGCCAAGCCCAACGCGTCGGCCGCGTCCTTGCCGGGCAGGCCGGGCAGCTTCAGCAGGCGTTTGACCATTTCCTGCACCTGCGGTTTGGCCGCCTTGCCGTAGCCCACCACCGCTTTCTTGAGCTGCAGCGCGGTGTACTCGGCCACCGGCAGGTGGTTGGCCACCAGGGCGGTGAGGCACGCGCCGCGCGCCTGGCCCAGCAGCAGCGTGGCCTGCGGGTTGACGTTGACGAACACGATCTCGCAGGCCGAGACCTCGGGCTGGTAACGCGCCACCACCTCGGTGATGCCGTCGAACAGGATCTTGAGACGCGCGGGCAGCAGCGCGCCGTCTTTCGGGCTGGTCTGGATGGTGCCGCTGGCCACGTAGTGCAGGTTCGGGCCGTCGGTGTCGATCACACCGAAGCCGGTGCACTGCAGGCCGGGGTCGATGCCGAGGATTCTCATAGGTCGAAGGTCCAGCGCACTGAATGGAAGAACACCGGCGCGGCAAAGCAGAGCGCGTCCACCCGGTCGAGCAGCCCGCTGGCGCCGGTGGTGGAGCGACCGGCAGAGCCCCAGTGGGTCACGCCGCGGTCGCGCTTGATCGCCTTCATCACCAGGTGGCCCATCGACCCGGCCACACAGGCCACCAGCGCCATGGCCAGCGCGGGCAGCGGCTTGAAGGGCGTGAGCCCGGCCAGCAGCGCACCGAGCAAGCCGCCCGCGGCCAGCCCCATGGCCCAGCTGCGCCAATGGAAGCTCTCGCTGATGGCGGGCGCCACCGGCGTGCCCATGCGGCGCGACGCGATGTGCTGCACCAGCATGCAGGTCTGCACCACCAGCACCAGAAAGAACACGAGAAAGGCGGTTCGGCCCACGAAACCGGGGAAGCTGAGCAGCAGCAGCGCGGGCACGTGGCTCATGCCGTAGACGCAGACCATGATGCCCCACTGCAGCTTGGCGTTGCGCTCCAGAAACCGCTGCGGGTCGTTGCCCAGCGCGCTCACCACCGGGATGGCGAGGAACACATATACCGGGATGAACACCGTGAAGAGGTTGAAGCGCTCGGTCCAGACCAGCGCGTACTGCAGCGGCAACACGATGAAAAAGGCCATCACCAGGCTGCGGTGGTCGCCGCGTCGCGTGGGCGAGAGGCTGATGAACTCGCGCAGGATGAAGAAAGAAACGAAGCCGAACAGCACGATGGCCACACCCTCGCCCAGTGCCCAGCCGATCCAGAACACCAGCGCCATGCCCCAGGAGCTGCGCAACAGCGCCTGGTTGTCGCGCAGGCGCAGTTCGCGTTCACCGGACTCGTCTTCGCCTGCGCGGCGCTCGCGCACCGACAGCAACACGCTCACGCCGCTCGCAATGAACAACAGGCCGAACAGCAACACGAACAACAGGCTGACCTGTTGGTTGCCGGTGAGGCCGCGCAGGAAGGTGCCCATGGATTCAGACCTCCCGCAAGGCGATCACCGCCTCACGAGCACGCTTGAGGAAATCGGCACGTGGTTCCTCGGCACCCAGTGCAACCGGTTCACCAAACGTCACCGAACACAGCACCGGCACCGGCACCACCTCACCCTTGGGCATCACGCGCTGCACGTTGTGGATCCAGGCCGGCACCAGCACCACACCGGGGAAGCGCTGGGCGAGGTTGTACAGGCCCGACTTGAACGGTTGCGGGTCTTCTTCATGGCCGCGTGTGCCCTCGGGAAACAGGATCAGCGAGTCGCCACTCTCCAGCGCGTTGATGAGCGGCTGCAAGGGGTCTTCGTCGCCCTTGCGTTCGCGTTCCACATAGACCGCGTTGAACACCTCGGTGGTGATCCAGCGCTTGAAGTTCGAGGCCGTCCAGTAGTCCTTGGCGGCGATCGGTCGGGTGATGCTGCGCAGCTCGTGCGGCAGCGCGGCCCAGATCAGCACCAGGTCGGCGTGGCTCTGGTGGTTGGCAAAGTAAATGCGCTGCTCGGCCTTGGGTGGGCAGCCGTGCCAGCGCGCCTGGGCGCCGGTGAGCAGGCGCACCAGGCCCAGCAGGAACACGCTCATGGCGGTGGCGCGCAGGTTCATGGCAGGCGGACGTCACCCATGCGCGCAACAATGGTGCCGGTGCGTCGGGCCAGGTAGGCCGAGCCCTGGCGCGTTTCAAAAAACTTGGGCGAAGGCAGCATCACCGCGAGGCGCGCGGCCTCCGATGCGCTGAGCTTGCTGGCCGGTTTCTTGAAGTAACGCTGCGCGGCGGCCTCGGCGCCGAACACGCCTTCGCCCCACTCCACGCTGTTGAGGTAAATCTCCAGGATGCGTTCCTTGCTCAGCAGCGCCTCCAGCGCCACCGCCAGCACGAGCTCCTGACCCTTGCGCAAAAACTGGCGTTCGCCCGACAGCAGCAGATTCTTGGCCAGTTGTTGCGTGATGGTGGAGCCGCCCACCACCTTGGGTTCGCGCACCGGTCGGTTGGGTTGTGCGGCGGCGCGCTTTTCGGCTTGCTGCTGGCGCTTCTCGTTTTTCTGCCAGGCGGTTTCGATCGCTTCCCAGTCCACGCCCCCGTGCTCCAGAAAACCGGCGTCCTCCGATGCGATCACCGCGCGTTTGAGGTTCGGGCTGATCTGGTCACCCGCCACCCACTGGTGCGACCAGCGCCAATTCTTGTCGGTGGTCATGCTTTCGTGCCCGACGCGCCAGGCCTCCGAGCGCATGAAGGCGGTGCTGGTCGGGTCGATCACCACCATGGCGGCGATGCGCAGCGCAAAGAACACCTGCAGCGCCACGCCGGCGAGCACCATCCACAACAGCCAGCGCCCGAACGATCGCATCTACTGGCCCGACAGCTGGGTCTGCAGCGTCTCGTCGCGGGTGAAGCGAAAGCGCGAGACCACCACGATCTGGTCGGCCTGGCGGCGCATCGCATCGTTGAACTGGCCAAAGGCCAGGCTGCGCACGATCGCCTGGGCGCGGCGGTCCAGCAGGTTGTTGCCCGAGGTCTGCACGATCTCGGTGTCGAGCACCGCTCCATTGTGGTTGACGGTGATGATCATCGTGAGCTCGCCGTAGAGCTTGCGGCCAGCGGCTTCCGGAAAGTTGGTGGTGCCCCGGTCTTCGATCTTGCGGCGCAGCTCGTCGTAGTAAATGGCGTACACCGCCTCGCGCGTGGCCGGGCTGATGTAGCGCTTCTTCGGCCGCGCACTTTCTTCGTTGATGCGCCGCTCGATCTCGGCCAGGATCTTCACCAGCGCCTTGCGCTTCTCTTCGCGTTCGATCACCTCGCGGCTGGGGTTCACGGCCTGCGTGTCGGGCGCCGGCATCTTGGCCAGCTCGCGCCGCACCTGGGCGAGCAACTGGTTCTGCTGCTCTTTCAGCGCTTCGATCCTGCGTTCGTCTTCTTCGGGCGTGTCGCCCACGCGCGCCACGGTGGTGGGTGGCAGGGGCGAGGTGGAGCGACCGCGCACCGCGTCGCCTCCACCGGCCAGCGAGGCCTGGGCAATGGCGGTGGCCTTCTCTGGGCGCTCATTGCTGCGCGCGTTGACCAGGATCACCTCCAGTGGCGTGTCCTGAAAAGCGCGGTTGAAGCCCTCGGGGTTCACGAAGCGCACCGTGAGCACGGCCGCATGCAACGCGATGGAAATGCCCAGCGCCAGCTGCAGTGTGCTCAGGCCTTTCAGGAACGCGAGGAGGGTGGTCTTCACGCGGCGATTATCGGTGTGGCCCGTGCGTTCAGGCCGAATGGCCCGCCGGGTCGGTGGACTCGGTCGACTGGGCGGCGGGCTCGGTGCTGTCGCCCTCGCTCACGTCGATGGCCAGGGCCAGCGGCGCGGACAGCTCCTCGTCTTCGCCAGCACCCTCATCCGTGACTTCGTCCACCGGCAGATCCAGCCGCTCGATCACGGTGCCGTGCACGTCCAGCGTGATGTCGTCGATCTCGCCGAGCTTGATGCGCACATGCGCGCCGCGGGGCAGTCCATCGGCGCCCATCACCGGCAGCACCAGCGGCAGCGAGTCCGCGCGCACGAGGTTGTCTTTCACCAGCGTCGCGGTGAGTTCGGTGGTGCCGCTTTGCTGCAGGTGCTTGAGCGTCCAGTAGCGCTCCATGCCGTTCTGGAACCCGTTGTAGGCCGTGTAGGCCGCATCGAACGCGCTGATGATGGAAAACAGGTTCGCGTCCTTGGGTTTGAACGGCGCGGCGAGCGCGGCCGTTTTGCCGTGGCGCGCGCAGGCAATGATCTGCCACTGGTTGACCATGTCCACATAGCGGCGCAGGGGCGAGGTGCTCCAGGCGTAGCTCTTCACACCGATGCCGGCGTGCGGCTGCGCCTTGGTGCCCATGCGCACCTTCACGCCCGGCGCCATGCTGGCCTGGCTGCGGTAGATGCCGGGCACGCCGCAGTCGTTGAGCCAGTTGCCCCAGGTGCTGTTGGCCAGGATCATGGCCTCGGCCACCATCAAATCGAGCGGCGCGCCGCGCTGGCGCGTGCCGATCACCACCGTCTCATCGCCCACCGGCTCGTCCCCGGTCTTGCCTTCGAGGCGGAAGGTGTAGTCGGGTCGCGTGAAGTTCTCGGGCTTGCCGCGCACCACCTCACGCTGCGCCTTGAGGTGCCGGGCGAGCGTGAAGATGAAGGCGAGCGTGGGCTGCAGCGCGGCGATCTCGGGCACCGCGCTGCTGGCCGGGGCCTCGCCCGACAGCCAGGCCTCGGTGATCACGGTGTCGAGCTGGTCGTGGCGCAGGTTCTGCGCGATCGGCACCCGCTCCAGCACGGTGCGCGTGTCGGTGATGGCCAGCGTGGTTTCGTCAAAGGTGACGTAGAGCGACACCGCCGGGCAGTCGCGCCCGGCCATCAGCGTGTAGGCCTGCACGACCTCGTCGGGCAGCATGGTGATCTTGTGGCCCGGCATGTAGACGGTGGACAGGCGGTGGCGCGCCACCTGGTCGATGGCGCTCTCGGGCAGAACAGCCAGACCCGGTGCGGCGATGTGGATGCCCAGCACCACCGAGCCGCTGCCCAGGCCTTGCAGCGAAAGCGCGTCGTCGATCTCGGTGGTGTGCGAGTCGTCGATGGAAAACGCCTGCACGGTGGCCAGGGGCAGCTCGTCGGTGATCACCGGGGCCTGCAGGGCCGGGAAGCCGGTGCCCTTGGGGAACTGGTCGAACAGGAACCGCTGCCAGTGGAACTGGTAGGCGCTGCGGATGGCACCGGCGTTCTGCAGCAGGGTGAGCGGCGCGGTGTGGCTGCTGCGCGCGGCCTCGACCACGGCCTTGTACTCGGGCGCGTTCTTGTCGGGCTTGAAGAGGATCTTGTAGAGCTGCTGGCGCACCGGCTCGGGGCAGGTGCCGCCGGCGAGCTCGGCCGCCCAGGCCTCGATCTGGGCCTGCTGCTGTTTCTTTTTCTCGATGCCGGCCAGTGCCTGCGCCAGGATGTCGGCCGGCGCCTTCTTGTAGCGGCCCTTGCCGGCGCGGCGGAAGTAGTGCGGTGCGCCCTGCAGGCACAGGAGCGCGGCCACCTGCTCGGCGGTGCTGGCGCTGCTGCTGAAGTACTCGCGCGCCAGGTCGGCGAAGCCGAACTCGTCTTCGGGGGCAAATTCGTAGGCCAGGGCGAGGTCCATCCCGGTGGACAGCTCGGTGGCCGAAGCCATCAAGGCGCCAGGGGCGGGCTTTTCAAACCGCAGCAGCGCATTGACCGCCTTGACCTTGACGCGCTTGCCGGAATCGAGCTCGACTTGCAGGGAACTTTCGGCCTCGGACAGGAGGCGACCGGTCAACAACTTGCCGGCTTCATCAAACAGAATGTGCATGGGCTGGATTGTCCCATGGGGGCGCTACAGGTTCAGGAACTGGAATACCGCGTCCATGTGGCCGTCGAAGTCGCTGATGGCGTGGTCGCTGCCTTCGAGCAGGCGCACCGTGCCCCCAGCGCAGAAGGCTTGCATTTCGCGCCAGTCCAGCACCTCGTCGCCCTTGGAAACGATGGCGAACAAGTGGTCTGCCGCGGTGGGCCGTCGTGCCGCCAGCCGGTGGATGTCCGCCTGCTGCACCTGCAACTCGTCCACAAAGCCGGGCTGGAAAAAGAAACGCTCCAGCGGGTCGTGCCAGGCCGTCTGCTCACCGATGTAAGCCGAAAGATCGCGTGCCGGGAACGGGGCGGGGTTGAGCAGCACCGCGGGGCAACCGGTCTGCAGCGAGAACCAGCGCGCGTAAAAGCCGCCCAGCGACGAGCCCACCACCGCCGTGGTGTCTCTCGGCCAGTGGGCCGTGCCCTGCATCACCAGCGCCATCGCCTCGGCGGGTGAGGGCGGCAGCGGCGGGCACCACCAGACAACGCCGGGGTGTTCGGCCCGCACCCGCGCGGCCACCTTCTGCGCTTTCATGGACTGCGGCGACGACCGAAAGCCGTGGAGATAGAGCAGGTGGGTGGTGGCATCGCGCATCGGGGAAGGATAATCCGCGGTGATGTCCGCCGTGTTCGACAAACCCTCCCTGCTGCAACGCATCGCCCCGATCTTCCAGGGCTTTGACCTCCCGCTGTTGTTGGCCATCCTGATCATGGCGGGCGCCGGGATGTTGACCATGTACTCGGTGGGCTTTGACCACGGCACGCGTTTCGAAGCCCATGGCCGCAACATGCTGATCGCCGCCGGCGTGCTGTTCCTCGTCTCACAGATCCCGCCGCACCGGCTGATGAGCCTGGCGCTGCCGGCCTACGCGGTGGGGGTGCTGCTGCTGCTGGGCGTGGAGTTTTTCGGCATTGCACGCAAGGGCTCGCAGCGCTGGCTGGACATCGGCGTCATTATCCAGCCCAGCGAATTGATGAAGATCGCCATGCCACTCATGCTGGCCTGGTGGTTCCACCGACGCGAAGGCCAGCTCAAAACGCTGGACTTCGCTGCCGCCGGGCTGCTGCTGCTGTTGCCGGTGGCGCTGGTCTTGAAGCAGCCCGACCTGGGCACCTCGCTGCTGGTGCTCTCCTCCGGCTTGTTCGTCATCTTTTTTGCCGGCCTGAGCTGGAAGCTGATCCTGCCGCCAGTGCTCTTTGGCGCAGTGGGCATCGTGCTGCTGATCACCTTCGAGGGGCAGCTGTGCGCACCCGATGTGGATTGGCACGTGTTGCGCGAATACCAGCGCCAGCGGGTGTGCACGCTGCTCGACCCGTCCAAGGATCCGCTGGGCAAAGGTTTCCACATCATCCAGGGCATGATCGCCATCGGCTCCGGCGGGGTGTGGGGCAAGGGCTTCATGCAGGGCACGCAGACCCACCTGGAGTTCATTCCCGAGCGGACCACCGACTTCATCTACGCCGCCTTCTCCGAAGAGTTCGGCCTGGTCGGTGTGCTGGGTCTCATGGCCGGGTTCATTTTCCTCATCGTGCGCGGTCTGGTCATTGCCATGGAGGCTCCCACGCTGTTTTCGCGCCTGCTCGCCGGCGCGCTCACGCTCAACATTTTTGTCTATGCCTTCGTCAACATGGGCATGGTCAGCGGCATCCTGCCGGTGGTGGGCGTGCCCCTGCCGTTCGTGAGCTACGGCGGCACCGCCATGGTGACCATGGGCGTGGGGCTGGGCATGCTGATGTCGATCGCCAAGTCCCGGCGCTTCATGCAGTCATGACGGTTGCCTTCGTCGGCGCGGGCAACATGGGCGGTGCGCTGGTGGAACGGTTGTGCGAAGCCGGTTGGTCCGTGGCGGTGTGCGACACCGACCCGCTGCGCCAGCGGCAAGCGCTGGCCGCTGGCGCCAGCCTGGCCGACACACCGCTGTCGGCCGTGGCCCAGCTCGGGCCCCTCGACGCGCTGGTGATCGTGGTGGTGGACGCCGAGCAGTGTCGAGACGTGTTGTGGGGCGAGCAGGGCGCGGCCAATGGCTTGCGGCCTGGCCAGGCTGTGGTGCTGTGCCCCACCATCGCGCCCGAAGACACCGTGGCCATCGCCCAGCGGCTGGCCGAGCAGGGCATCGATTGCATCGACGCGCCCATGTCGGGCGGCCCGCAGCGGGCGCGCGACGGTCGAATGAGCCTGATGGTGGCCGCGCCTGCTGCGGTGCTGCAGCGTCAGGCTGGTTTGCTCGACGCCCTGTCGCTCAATGTGATGCGCATCAGCGAACGCGTGGGTGATGGCGCGCGCACCAAGCTGGTCAACAACCTGCTCGCCGGCATCAACCTCGTGGGTGCGGCCGAAGCGCTGGCCCTGGCCGGGCGCATGGGGCTGGACCTCGCCACCACGCTGGACGTGATCGAGCGCTCCAGCGGCCAGAGCTGGATCGGCTCGGACCGCATGCGCCGCGCGATCGCCGGTGACCTCGCGCCGCGCGCCCATGTGACCCTGCTGGAAAAAGACACCCGGCTGGCGGTGGCGGCGGCGCGCAGCGTCGGGTTTGAGGGCCCGCTGGGCGCGGGCGCGGCGGGGGTGTTCCAGGCGGCCCACGAGGCGGGCATGGCCGATCTGGACGACGCTGCTTTGCTCTCCTTCTTGCGCCAGAACGCTCCAAGACCCTGACGCGAGCGCGCAAGGCGGGTCGTTCTTACAATGACCCCATGATTTCACGCGAACCCACCCTGGCCCGTCTGGCCACCGCCCAAAGCCTGCTCCTCGAACCGTTTGGTCTCACGCCCGCGCATCTGCAGCGCGCGCTCGGCGAGATCATGTCGCACGGCGTGGACGACGCCGACCTGTACTTCCAGACCACGCGCAGCGAAGGCTGGAGCCTGGAAGAGGGCATCGTCAAGACCGGCAGCTTCAGCATCGACCAGGGCGTGGGCGTGCGCGCGGTCAGCGGCGAGAAGACCGCATTCGCCTATTCCGACGACCTGTCGTGGGACTCGCTGCTGGACGCCGCGCACACCGTGCGCAGCATCTCCGGCCAGGGCCAGTCGAAGAAGGTCAAGACACCGGCCTCCAAGGTCGCCAAGTCGCGCTCGCTCTACGGCGGCGTGGACCCGATCGGCACGCTCGACAGCACGGCCAAGGTGGCGCTGCTGGAGAAAGTGGAAAAAATGGCCAAGGCCAAGGACCCGCGCGTGGTGCAGGTGATGGCCGGTCTGGCCGCCGAACACGACGTGGTGCTGGTGGCGCGCGCCGACGGCACGCTGGCGGCTGATGTGCGCCCCCTGGTACGCCTGTCGGTCACGGTGATTGCCGAACAGTCGGGCCGCCGCGAAGTGGGTTCGTCCGGCGGTGGTGGCCGGTACGGCTTGGCCTATTTCGACGAGGCGATGGTGCAGTCGTACGTGGACGAAGCCGTGGCGAATGCGCTGACCAACCTCGACGCCCGGCCCGCGCCGGCCGGCGAGATGGTGGTGGTGCTGGGTTCGGGCTGGCCAGGCATCCTGCTGCACGAAGCGGTGGGCCACGGCCTGGAAGGCGACTTCAACCGCAAGGGCAGCAGCGCTTTCGCCGGGCGCATCGGCCAGCGCGTGGCAGCCAAGGGCGTGACGGTGCTCGACGACGGCACCATCGCCGACCGTCGCGGCTCGCTCAACGTGGACGACGAAGGCCACACCTCGCAGAAGAACGTGCTGATCGAAGACGGCATCCTGCGCGGCTACATCCAGGATTCGATGAACGCGCGCCTGATGGGCGTCAAACCCACCGGCAACGGCCGCCGCGAAAGCTACGCCCACGTGCCCATGCCGCGCATGACCAACACCTACATGCTCGGTGGCGACAAGGCGCCCGAGGAAATTGTGGCCAGCATCAAGAAGGGCCTTTACGCGGTCAACTTCGGCGGCGGCCAGGTCGACATCACCTCGGGCAAGTTCGTGTTCTCCGCGAGCCAGGCCTACTGGGTGGAAAACGGCCAGATCCAGTACCCGGTGAAGGGCGCCACGCTGGTGGGCAACGGTCCCGATTCGCTGACCCGCGTGAGCATGATCGGCAACGACATGAAGCTCGACAGCGGCGTGGGCACCTGCGGCAAAGAGGGCCAGAGCGTGCCGGTGGGCGTGGGTCAGCCCACGCTGCGCATCGACGGACTCACCGTCGGCGGCACGGCTTAGTTCGCTGCACTGGTACCAGAAGCCGGGGCTGACGTGGGTGTCTTCCCCGGCTTTTTCACGACCGCGTAGCGCAAGAGGGTTTGATCTCTGGCGACCGCGTGGTCCACCACCGGGCGCGGGTAAGTCTTGCCCAGTTCCACACCCGCGCTGATCAGCTCCATCTCGCGCGCCAGCCATGGCGCATGGATCGCCGCGTCCGGCAGACCGGCCAGCTCGGGCAGGTAGCGCCGGATGAACTTGGCCTGCGGGTCGAACTTCTCGCTCTGGCTCACCGGGTTGAAGATGCGGAAGTAAGGCTGGGCATCGCAACCGCTGGAGCTCGCCCATTGCCAGCCACCATTGTTGGCGGCCAGGTCGAAGTCGATCAGCTTCTCGGCAAAGTAGCGCTCGCCCCACTGCCAGTGGATGCCGAGGTCCTTCACCAGGAAACTCGCCACCACCATGCGCAGGCGGTTGTGCATGTAGCCGGTCTGGTTGATCTGGTGCATGGCCGCGTCCACCAGCGGGTAGCCGGTGCGGCCCTCGCACCAGGCGGCGAACAGCTCCTTGGCGTGTTTGCCGTGCTCGAACTTGATGTGGTCGTACTCGGGCTTGAACGCCTTGTCCACGACGTGCGGAAAGTTGGCCATCACCTGGTGGTAAAAGTCGCGCCAGATCAACTCCGACAGCCAGGTGCTCGCGCCCACGAGCCCCTGCAGGTGCATCTGGTAAGCCACCGAGGCGAGGTGGCGGATCGAGATGGTGCCGAAGCGCAGGTGCACGCTGAGGTAGCTCGGGCCTTTCACGGCAGGGAAGTTGCGCGTCTCGTCGTAGCGGTCGATGCGATCTACAAAGTCTTCAAACAGGCGGTGCGCGCCGCTCATCCCGGTGGGCAGCGGCAGTTGCGACAGGTTGGTGGGTTCGAACCCGATGTCGGCCAGCGTGGGCACCGGTTTGGCCCAGGTGGTCGGCACGGGCGCCAGCGTGCTCGCGACCTGCGCCACTGGGTGGGCCTTGAGGTGCTCAGGCGTGAGCGCCTTGAGCCAGGCATTCTTGTAGGGCGTGAAGACGCCGAACGCATTGCCCATCTGCGTGAGCACCTCGCGCCGCTCGAAGATCACGTGGTCCTTGTGGCTGTGCAGCAGGATGCCGGCGTGCGCCAGGTCGCCGAACACGTGGGCGTCGCGCGCCTTGGCCGCGGGCTCGTCGTCGTGGTTGGCAAACACCGCCTGCACGGCGAGTTCCTGGGCCAGTGCCGGTACCGCCTTCACCGACGGGCCGTGCATCACGATCAGGCCCACGCCTTCCACGCCGTTGTCCCGTCCGAGCGCTCGCAGCGCAGCGTCCAGCTCGACCAGCGATTCGCGGATGAACGCCACGCGGCGGTCGGCGCGGGGCAGGGCGTCGAGGATGTCGGTGTCGAAGACGAACACGCACCAGACCTGCCGGCACACCTTGAGCGCGTGGTAGAGCGCGGCGTTGTCTTGCGCGCGCAGGTCGCGGCGGAACCACATCAGGCCTTTGTCGTAGGTGTTCATGCGTCCGGGCGGGTGGTGTTGGGAATGGCGGTGACCACGTCCGGGGAGATCGTGGTGGCCCTCTCTCGAGGGCGGACAAGCGGCTTAAAATCGGCCAATGCCAGCTGATTTTGCCCCCATCAACCTGACCAATCATTTTCTGATTGCGATGCCCGGCCTCAGCGATGAGCTATTTGGTCGCAGCGTGGTGTTCATGTGCGAGCACAGCGAACGTGGGGCACTCGGGCTGGTGATCAACAAGCCCAGCGACATCCTGCTGCCGCGCCTGTTCGAGAAGGTGGACCTGCCCATGGGCCGCGATGACCTGCTGGAGCTGCCCGTGTTCCAGGGCGGCCCGGTGCAGACCGAACGCGGTTTTGTGCTGCACGAGGCGGTGTCGGGCGAGGGCGAATCGGTCTACGCCTCCACGCTCTCCATCCCCGGCGGTCTGGAAATGACCACCTCCAAGGACGTGCTGGAAGCCATGGCCTCGGGTGCCGGCCCGCGCCGGGTGTTTGTGTCGCTCGGTTACGCCTCGTGGGGCCAGGGTCAGCTCGAATCGGAAATCACCGAGAACAGCTGGCTGACGGTCGAGGCCGATCCTTCGTTGATTTTTGATGCGCCGGTCGCGGAGCGCTACGAGCGCGCCATGGCTTTGCTCGGTCTGCAACCGTGGATGCTTTCACCGGACGCAGGCCACGCATGAGTGCACCTGCCGCTGCGCCCACGACCCTTGAAGTCCCGGCGCATTGCCAGATGTTTCTGGCGTTCGACTTCGGACTCAAACGAACCGGCGTGGCCACTGGCAACCGCATCACCCGCAGCGCCACGCCGCAGGCCACCATCAACGCCGAGGGCGACGCACGTTTCCCCCTGATCGCGCAACGCCTGAAAGAGTGGCAGCCCGATGCGCTGGTGGTGGGTGTGCCTTACCACCCCGACGGCGCGGCCCACGAGAACACCGCGCGCGCCTTGAAGTTTGCCCGCCAGCTGCGTGGCCGCCACGGCCTGCCGGTGTTCGAGGTGGACGAGCGCTACAGCACCACCGAAGCCCACAGCCTGGGGGCCAAAGATGCCGACGCCGCATCGGCCTGCATCATCCTGGAACAGTTTTTGAGGAGCCTGCCTTGACCGAGTCCTTGCCTCTGAATGCAGAGGCGCTCTACGCCGAACTCCTGCCCGCCGTGAAGGCTTTGATCGATGCCTCCCCTGCGCCGGTGGTTCTCGCCGGCATCACCTCCGGCGGCGCCTGGGTGGCCGAGCGCCTGCAGCGCGAGCTGGGCCTGCCGGGCAACGCCGGTGTGATCTCGTCCAGCATGCACCGAGACGATTTCGCGCAGCGCGGCCTTGCTTCCAGCGCACAAACCGCATTGCCCTTCGACGTGAACGGCGCGCACGTGCTGCTGGTCGACGACGTGCTCTACACCGGCCGCACGTTGCGCGCCGTGATCAACGAACTCTTCGATTACGGCCGCCCGGCCAGCGTGCGCCTGGCGGTGCTGGTGGACCGGGGCGGGCGCGAACTGCCGATTGAGGCCAATGTGTGTGCTGCCCGCGTCGAGGTGCCCGCAGGCCAGTCGCTGGAACTCGCCAGAGACGACGCTGGCCGCCTGAGCTTCGTGCTGGAAACCAAGAAAGCCTGACCGTGCGACGCAATCCCCAACTCAACAAGAACGGTGAACTCATTCACCTGCTTTCCACCGAGGGTCTCTCGCGCGACATCCTCACCCAGGTCCTGGACACCGCGGCCAACTTCGTGAGCGTGAGCAACCGCGAGGTGAAGAAGGTGCCGCTGCTGCGCGGAAAAAGCGTGTTCAACCTGTTCTTCGAAAACAGCACGCGCACCCGCACCACCTTCGAGATCGCGGCCACGCGCCTGTCTGCCGACGTGATCAACCTGGACATCGCGCGCAGCTCCACCGCCAAAGGCGAGTCGCTGCTCGACACCATCGCCAACCTCAGCGCCATGGCGGCCGACATCTTCGTCGTGCGCCACAGCGAGTCGGGCGCGCCGTACCTGATCGCTCAGCACGTGGCGCCGCACGTGCACGTGATCAACGCCGGCGACGGGCGCCACGCGCATCCCACGCAGGGGCTGCTCGACATGTACACCATCCGCCACTACAAGCAGGACTTCACCAAGCTCTCGGTGGCCATCGTGGGCGATGTGCTGCACTCGCGCGTGGCGCGCTCCGACATCCACGCCCTCACCACGCTGGGCTGCCCCGACGTGCGCGTGGTCGGCCCGCGCACCCTCGTGCCGAGCGACCTCTCGCAGATGGGCGTGCGCGTGTGCCACACGCTGGAAGAAGGCATCAAGGACTGCGACGTGGTGATCACGCTGCGGTTGCAGAACGAACGCATGAGCGGCGCGCTGCTGCCGTCGAGCCAGGAATACTTCAAGAGCTTCGGGCTCACGCCCGAGCGCCTGCGCTGGGCCAAATCCGACGCGATCGTGATGCACCCGGGCCCGATCAACCGCGGCGTGGAAATCGATTCGGCGGTGGTGGATGGACCGCAGAGCGTGATCCTGCCGCAGGTCACCTACGGCATCGCGGTGCGCATGGCCGTGATGTCCATCGTCGCCAGCAATGAGGCCTGAAGCATGAAGATCCTGATCCAGAACGGCCGTGTCATGGACCCGGCCACCGGTCGCGACGAGATCGCCGATGTGGCGATCGCCGCCGGCCGCATCATCGCCATCGGCAACGTGGCGCCTGACTTCCACGCCGCCCGCACGCTCGACGCCTCCGGCTGTGTGGTGGCCCCCGGGCTGGTGGACCTGGCCGTGCGCTTGCGCGAACCCGGCCAGGAACACGCCGGCATGCTGGAGAGCGAGATGGCCGCTGCCGTGGCGGGTGGTGTGACCTCGCTGGTCTGCCCGCCCGACACCGACCCCGTGCTCGACGAGCCCGGCCTGGTGGACATGCTCAAGTTCCGTGCCGAAAAGCTGCACCTGGCGCGGGTCTTTCCGCTCGGCGCGCTCACGCGCGGCCTGCAGGGCGAGGTGCTGACCGAAATGGCCGAGCTCACCGAGTCCGGCTGCATCGGCTTCGGCCAGGCCGAGGTGCCCATCGTCAACGTGCAGGTGCTGCAGCGCGCGCTGCAGTACGCCGCCACCTTCGGCTACACCGTGTGGTTGCGCCCGCAGGACTTCTGGCTCGGCAAGGGCGTGGCCGCCAGCGGCCCACTGGCCACGCGCCTGGGCCTGGCCGGTATCCCGGCGGCGGCCGAAACCATCGCGCTGCACACGCTGTTTGAACTCATGCGCGCCACGCAGGGCAAGACGCCCGGCAGCGCCAACGCGCGCGTGCACCTGTGCCGCATCAGCAGCGCGGCGGGTCTCGCGCTGGTGCGCCAGGCCAAGGCCGAAGGGCTGCCCGTCACGTGCGATGTGAGCGTGCACAACCTGCACCTGACCGACATCGACATCGGCTACTACGACAGCCGCCTGCGCTTGCAACCGCCCGTGCGCCAGCAGCGCGACCGCGACGCGCTGCGCGCCGGTCTGGCCGACGGCACCATCGACGCACTGGTGTCCGACCACAACCCGGTGGACAGCGATGCGAAGACGCTGCCCTTCGCTGAAGCCGAGCCCGGTGCCACCGCGGTCGAGCTGTTGCTGGGTCTGGCCTGCACCTGGGCACAGCAGGACGGTCTGGGCCTGATGCAGGCACTGACCGTGCTCACCAGCGGCCCGCAATCGGTGCTGGGCGCGAGCCTGGGCACGCTGCAGGCCAGCGTGGGCCGCATCGCGGTGGGCGGCGTGGCCGACCTCTGCATCTTCGACCCCAACGCCAGCTGGACCGTGCAAGCCAGCGCGCTGCGCAGCCAGGGCAAACACACGCCGTTTGGTGGGCACGAACTGCCCGCGCGCGTGCGCGCCACGCTGGTGGGCGGGCAGGTGGCGCACCAGCTGTCGGACGCGCTCGCGTGAAACAGCTGCGCGCCGCCTGGCGCGCCCTGCGTGCCATCGGCCACGTGCTGCGCGGCTTGTGGATCATCCGCACCGAATTCGGGCGGCTCACGCCGCCGCAGACCCGGCTGCTGGTGCGAGAGTGGTCGCGTCAGATGCTGACCATCCTGGGGGTGGAGCTGGTGGTGCAGGGCGAGGCGCCCGCACACGGCCCATTGCTCATGGTCTCCAACCACATTTCGTGGCTCGACATCCTGGTGCTCAACGCGGCGCACCCCAGCCGCTTCGTTTCCAAGGCCGACGTGAAAAGCTGGCCGCTGCTGGGCTCGCTCATCACCGGCGCGGGCACGCTCTACATCGAACGCGAAAGCCGGCGCGATGCCATGCGCGTGGTGCACCACATGGCCGAGCGACTGCGCGCGGGCGACGTGCTCACCGTGTTCCCCGAAGGCACCACGGGCGATGGTCGCACCCTGCTGCCGTTCCATGCCAACCTGCTGCAGGCCGCCATCACGGCCAACGCGCCCGTGCTGCCGCTGGCCTTGAGTTTCGTTGACAGCATTCGCGGCGGGCGGCACGACGGCCCGCTGTTCATCGGCGACACGACGCTCGTTGCCTCGATCTGGTCCACCCTGTGTGCAGACGGCCTGCAAGCCCAGGTGCGCTACGGCGAGGCCCAGCCGCCGCTCGGTCGCGATCGCCGGACCTGGTCTCAGGACCTGCGCCTCGAGGTCGAGCGGCTGCGAAACCCGCCGGACTGATCAACCCTTGGCGCGCTGCATCATCAAGGCGGTGTTGGCCTTGCGCTCGGCATTGACTTTTTGCACCGTGGTCCGCTCGCCCAGGCGTTTCAAATAGTCGCCCACTGGCAAGTCGGCCAGGCAGTCGCGGCCGTAAATGATCTTGGTGGCGCTGCTCACCAGCGGCAGGTGCACGGCGGCGGCGCAGTCGGCCAGGGTGAAGCTGTCGCCTGCAATGAAAGGTGAGAACTTCGCCAGCTGAGCAAACGCCGCCACGTTTTTGGTGAGCTGCTCGCCGGTTTTCTCCTTGGCCGAGTCGCTCACCTTGCCACCGAAGAAAGCTTCGCCGTACAGGTTGCGTGCCACCAGCTCCAGGTGCAGTTCGAGGTAACGCAAGATTTCGCGCACCTTGGCTTTCTCGAAGGCGTCAGCGGGCATGAGGGGGTGGGCCGGGTAGGCGTCTTCGATGTATTCGAGGATCACGGTGGACTCGGACAGAGCACCCGCCTCGGTCTTGAGGTAGGGCACCTTGCCCAGCGGGCTGGCGGCCTTGTCGGTCTGGCCGAGCCAGGCCAGCTCCTCTTCAAAGGCCACGCCTTTTTCGAGCAGGGCGAGTTTGACCTTGTTGTAGTAGTTGCTGGCCGCGAATCCGCAGAGTGTGAGCATGTCGGTCTCCGTTGTTGAGGGGTGTGGTCATCGTATTCGCGGGGGTGATCTTGCGTGCGTCCCGCAGATGACGGACCCCGCTGATAAACTCGCGCCCGATGTTTGGCACCCGATCCACCCACCGACTTGCCGCCTGGCTGGCCCTGCTCGCCATGCTGTGGGGTGCGCTCGCGCCCACGCTGGCGCAGGCGGCGGTGGCCAGCTCGGACCGCCCGGGCTGGGTGGAGGTGTGCAGCACCAGCGGTGTGGTGTGGGTGCGGGTCGACAGCGCCGTCGATGCGTCCACCACCGAGTCCGCCCCGATGGCGGCAGCCGCGTCGGCCTGCGCCTGGTGCCTGCTGCAGGGCAGTGCCGATGTGCCGCCGACCCACGCCACCACGGCGCTGGTCACCCGCGCGCCGGGCACCCTGCCTGGCGGAATGTTTGCTTCGATCGTGCCGTCTGCGGTGTGGTCGACGGCGCAATCGCGCGCCCCACCGCTCGCCTGAGCTGTCCGGATCCCCGGCTTCGGCCCGTGCGGATCTCTGTTGCGCTGTTCCCTGGTCTTGCTGTGCGCGTTTCGCGCCGACACGGGCCTTTGCCTTTCCCCAACCCCCTCTGGAGCTCCCATGAAAAAACTCATCATCGCCACCTTGCTGTCGCTCACCGCCAGCGCCTGGGCCCAGGCACCCGCCAACGTTGAAGTCAAGGACGCCTGGATCCGCGCCACCGTGGCGCAGCAGAAAGCCACCGGCGCTTTCATGCAGCTCACCGCCAAGGCCGACAGCCGCGTGGTGCAAGCCACCTCGCCGATGGCCGGCGTGGTCGAGATCCATGAAATGGCGATGGAAAACGACGTGATGAAGATGCGCGCCGTGCCCGCACTCGCCTTGCCCGCCGGCAAGACGGTGGAGCTCAAGCCCGGTGGCTACCACGTGATGCTGATGGACCTCAAGGGACCGGTGAAAGAAGGCGACGTGGTGCCCGTGTCGCTGGTGGTGGAAGGCAAGGACGGCCTGCGCCAGACGGTCGAGATCAAGGCCATGGCACGCGCCCTGAACACGCCGGCCGCGGCCAAGGCCGAGGGCCACGGTTCCGGCCACAAACACTGAGCGGCCCGACCCTGAACTGACCGCTGCCTGCCTCTCGCTGCCATGACCCGCTGCGCCTGGTCCCGCTTGAGCCACGCCTTCGCCCGCTGGGTGTTGGCGATGATGCTGCTGGCCGCGCTGGCGCCCGCCGTGTCGCGGGCCATGGGGGTGCAGGCGGGCGGCTCTCCGCCGCCCGGCCAGGCCGGCGTGGACTGGATCGAGATCTGCGGTCCCAGCGGGGTGCGCTGGATCGCGCTCGGCGGCGCCGAAGCCTTCAGCGTGTCGGACGTCGCCAATTCGGTCGAGAGCACCTTCCTGCCCTCCGCGCACGCCGCGGTGCTCGACCATTGCGCCCTGTGCAGCCTGTGCGCTGACCGTTGCCTGCCGGTGGACATGGCGCCACAGGATGCTTCCGCCCGTGGCCCGCAGATTCTTGCGCCGGCCCACCGCGATCCGCACCTGGCGGACTGGCCCCACACGCGACCCCGGGCCACCGGCCCACCTTTCCTGTCCTGACGTCGCGGGCAGCGCCATCCCTCACGGATGCGCCTGCCCCCAGCCGATCCCGCCCGCCGGGGTCTGTCTTTGTCAGTTCAGGAGATTCCCTTGTCTTTCCAACATGTTCCTTCGGTGCGGGTGCTCGCCCGTGCCGACACCGCGTGGTCGCCCGGCGACCACGGACCTTGTTGGCGGGTGTTTCACGGCGTGCTGCGCGGGCCCGCCGCCGCCCTGCTGTTCGACGAGGCGTACTTCGTCTCCAGCCACCTGCGCGTCGCGCGCGGGGTCGCGCCCGGTCAGGGCCCCAACGTTGCGCTGATGGACAACCACCCCCACTGAGTCTTCAAGGCCCATCGGCCATTTCTTTCCTCACGCCATCCTTCCCATGCCTCCCATCCATCCAGCCGTTTCCAAGCGCGTGGTCGCCGAACAGCGTTCTTCCCGTTTTCACGCCGTCGCCTGGCGCTGGCACTTCTACGCCGGCCTTTACGTCGTGCCCTTCCTGCTCATGCTGGCCATCACTGGCGCCGTCATGGTGTTTTTCACCGGTTTCCAGAACCGGCTCGGCTTCACGGTTCACGTGACGCCGCAGGCTGTGACGCTGCCGGTCGGTGCGCAGGCCGACGCCGTGCTGGCGCTGCGCTCGCAGGCCACGCTGCGCGAATACATCGCGCCGCGCGCGCCCGACGAGGCGAGCTGGTTCGTGGTCGAACGCGACGGCCTCACCGAGGCGGTGGCGGTGGACCCGCACACCGCGCAGGTGCTGCACCTCGTGGACAAAGGCAACACCGTGTTCGCCTGGGCTGAACGCATCCACGGCACGCTGCTCATCGGTGACTGGGGTGACCACCTGATCGAGATCGCCGCGGGTCTGGGCATCGTGATGATCGTCACCGGCCTCTACCTGTGTTGGCCGCGCGGCGCCACACGCTGGGCGCAGGTGCTCGTGCCCGACCTGCGGCTCCGGGGCCGCCTGTGGTGGCGTTCGCTGCACGCCAGCGTGGGCTTCTGGATCAGCGCGGTGCTGTTCCTGTTCCTGCTCACCGGCCTGTCGTGGACGGGGGTGTGGGGCGCGCAATTCGCGCAACCTTGGGGCACGTTTCCCGCTGCCAAGTGGGACGCGGTACCGCTCTCGGACGCTGCCCACGCCACGCTGAACACCGCCGGCCAGAAAGAAGTGCCCTGGGGGCTGGAGCAGACGCCGCTGCCCGCTTCGGGCTCCGCCGTCGGGGTGGCGGGCGTGCCCGCCGGCCAGGCGGTGAACCTGGACACGGTGGCTGCGCTGGCGAAGCAACTCGGTTTTGAGGGTCAGCACCACATCCTGCTGCCGCAGAGCGCCACCGGTGTCTTCACGGTCTCGGCCGACACCATGAGCGGTGATCTGAAGAACCCCACAAAGGACCGCACCGTGCATGTGGACCGCCACAGCGGCCGCGTGATTGCCGAAGCCGCGTTTGCCGACTACCCGCTGGTGGCCCAAGGCATGGCGGTGGGCATTGCGCTGCACCAGGGCGACCTGGGGCTGTGGAATGCCGCGCTCAACCTGCTGTTCTGTGCGGCCACCGCGTTCGTGTGCGTCAGCGGCATCGTGATGTGGTGGAAACGCCGGCCGGCGCGCAGCGGGCGCCTCGCGGCACCGCCCGTGCCACGCGACTTGCCGCTGTGGAAAGGTGGCGCGCTGGTGATGTGTGGCGTGGCGCTGGCGTTTCCGCTCAGCGGTGCGGTGTTGCTCGCGGTGCTCTTGTTGGACTGGCTGGTGCTCTCTCGCTTGCCCGCGCTCAAGACCAGGCTGAGCTGATCAGACCGGGTGCGCCCGCGCCACGCCCGGCGCCGGCGGGCTCGACGCACCCGATCCGCGTTCGAAGGTGACCACATGGTCCACCTCGGCGCGGATGCCGATCCACTCGCCCACGGCGTGGTTGTGGTGCGAGGGCACGTGGGTCATCAGCACCTCGCCGCTGGCCAGGCGCAGCGTGTAGAGAAATTCGGAGCCGCGAAACGCCTTGCGCAGGATCTGCGCCTTCACCGGCGCGTGGTCGTCGTGCACGATGTCGTCGGCGCGCAGCAGCACGTCGCACAGGCCCGAGGCGTAGGCCGTGGGCAGTGGGCATTCGTCCACGTCCTGCAAGGCACCCAGCGGCGTCTGCACCGACACGTCGTTGCCCACCTGGCTGATCTGCGCCGGTGCGAACACGCCGTGGCCGATGAACTCGGCCACGAAACGCGTGGCCGGGCGGTGGTAGAGCGCGTAGGCGTCTTCCCACTGGTGCAGGTGGCCTTCGTGCATCACGCCGATCACGTCGCCGATGGCAAAGGCTTCCAGCTGGTCGTGCGTGACGAACAGCGCCGTGGCGCCCGCGGCCTTGAGGATGCCGCGCACCTCGTGGGCCAGGCGTTCGCGCAGGTCCACGTCGAGGTTGGAAAAAGGTTCGTCGAGCAGCAGCAGGCGAGGGCGCGGCGCCAGCGCGCGGGCCAGGGCCACGCGCTGTTGCTGCCCGCCCGAGAGCTCGTGGGGAAAACGTTTCTGCATGCCGTCCAGGCCCACCAGCTTGAGCACCTCGGCCACGCGCGCATCGCGCTCGGCGCGCGGCAGGCGGTCGATGCCGAAGGCGATGTTCTTGCCCACGTCGAGGTGCGGGAAGAGGGCGTAGTCCTGGAACACCATGCCGATGCGGCGTTGCTCGGCCGGCATGTGGTGGCCGCCGTCGCTGACTTTCTCGCCTTCGAGCGTGATGCTGCCGCTGCTGGCGCGCTCCAGGCCCGCCACCGCGCGCAGCAGCGTGGTCTTGCCGCAGCCCGAGGGGCCGATCAGCACGCCGATGTCACCGGCGCGCAGCCCGAGCGTCACGCCGTCCACCGCGGCCTGGGGCTGGCCGGGGTAGCGCACGCTGAGTTGGGAGACGTTGAGGAACATGGTCTGGATCGGTGTTGGGTCATTGTAGATAACTACAATTCTCATTTGCATTGATGTGGATCAAAAGCCCCTCGCCCAGCGCGGCGGGCCCGCGTGCCATCATCCCGCCCGGCCCTCTCCCTTTCCCCACCTCCCTCACCTCATGCTGCGCTGGTTGGCCCTCGCCCCGTTGATCCTGCTTGCGTGTCTGCTCACGCTGCCCGTGCTGTCGCTGGGTGGCTCGTGGTTCCAGTTCGATGCTGCCGCGCGCGACGTGCTGGGCCAGATGGCGCAGACGGTGTTGCCGGAGTACGCGCTCACCACCGTGCTGCTGTGCGTGTCGGTGGCGGTGGGCGTGGCGGTGGTGGGCATGCTCACCGCCAGCGCGGTGACCCTGTTCGAGTTTCCCGGCCGCCGTTTCTTTGAATGGGCGCTGCTGCTGCCACTGGCCATGCCGGCCTATGTGGTGGCCTATGCGTACACCGACTTCCTGCAGTTCAGCGGCCCGCTGCAGGTGGGCCTGCGCGAGAGCTTCGGCCTGAGTGGTCGCGTGTTCCCCGAGATCCGCAACACGCCGGGCGCGGTCTGGGTGTTCACCTTCTCGCTTTATCCCTATGTGTATTTGCTGGCGCGCACGGCCCTGTCGGAGCGTGCCTCGCAGCTGATGGAAGCCGCGCGCCTGCTCGGCGCCCCGCTGGCGCGGCGCATCCGCGAGGTGGCTTTGCCGCTGGCCCGCCCCGCCGTGGCGGCTGGCGTGGCGCTGGCGCTCATGGAAACGCTGGCCGATTTCGGCGTGGTGAGTTATTTCGGTGTGCAGACCTTCACCGCCGGCATCTACAAAGCCTGGCTGGCCATGGACAACCGCTCCGCCGCCGCGCAGCTCGCTACCATGCTGCTGGCCGTGGTGGCGCTGCTGCTGTGGCTGGAGCACCGCGCGCAGCACCGCATGCGTTTTTCGACCCTGCGCGGCATGCGAGCCGGCAGCAGCGAAGCGCAACCCGCGCAGCTGCACGGGGGGCGCGCGGCGCTGGCTGTTGTGCTGTGTGCCCTGCCAATTGCGTTCGGTTTTGTGTTGCCGGTGCTGTTCATGCTGCGGCCCCTCATCGGCGGCTGGGAAGAGCTGCCCTGGACCTCGTTCGTGCAGTGGTCGCGCAACAGTGTGTGGCTCGCCGGTCTGTCGGCGGCGCTGGCCACCCTCATCGCGCTGGCCCTGGCTTTCTCCGTTCGCGTGCGGCCGGGCCAGGTCACGCGTGGCGTGGTGCAACTCGCCAGCCTCGGCTATGCCGTGCCGGGCGCGGTCATCGTGGTCGGCCTGCTCCTGCCGGTGGGCTGGTTGCAGGCCATCCAGCCCGACACCAGCGTGGGCTACTTCGTCACCGCCACGGCGCTGGGCATTGTCTGGGCCTACATGGTGCGCTTCACCGCCGTGGCCTTGCAGTCCCTGCAAAGCGGCTACGCGCGCATTCCGGCCAGCCTCGACGATTCGGCCCGCATGCTCGGCACCACCGGCCTCGGGCTGGCGGCCCGGGTGCACTGGCCGCTGCTCAAGCGCTCCACCGCCGCCGCCGCGCTGCTGGTGTTTGTGGACGTGATGAAGGAGCTGCCCGCCACGCTGGTGCTGCGCCCTTTCAACAGCGACACCCTCGCCGTGGTCACCTACCAGCTCGCGCGCGACGAGCGCCTGGGCGAAGCGGCCTTGCCCGCGCTCACGCTGGTGCTCGTGGGGCTGGTGCCGGTGATCCTGCTGAGCCGGACCTTGCGACAGCGGTAAGCGGGTGTTGCGGCCCGTTGTGCCGCCGCTTGCACGCTGGTCCAATGCACGATTTCAACCCGCCGTCCGATCCCATGCTCACCAAAACCCTGGAAGAACGCCGCCGGTTCATGGCGCTGGCCGCCGCCACCGGCGCTGCGGCGCTGGCCGCCGGTTGCGGCACCCGCGCACCGCTGCCCGGCCGGGCGCCCGCCAGCGCGGCCTACCGCCGCGAAGCCGCCACCCACCTCTACCGCCAGTACCCCGACCGCATCTTCCGGGGAAAACTGCCGCCCATGCTGTACGCCATCGGCGTGTTCGAGGTGGAACTGAGCCAGGGTGGGCGCGTGGGGTCCACGCGCTGGCTGCGCGGCCCCAGCCATGCGCCGGAGGTCATGGCCGAGATCGAACGCCTGGTGCGCGCCGCCGCGCCGTTCCCGTCACCGCCCGGCTTCGGGCGCGTGCAGTACGTGGACACCTGGCTGTGGGACCGCAGCGGACGCTTTCAGCTCGACACGCTGAGCGAAGGACAGCTCTGAGGCGCACCGGACAGGGTGCGGAACGCCGTGCGGCAACGAACAGACCCGGTGGTTCGACGCATCTACTGTCGTGTTCTGGGCCCCACGTCGCGGGCTTTTTGGAGACACCCATGTCCAGCAACACCGACACCGACAACGCGTTCCCTTACACCGGCATTCCCAGCACCGAGGTCGTTCGTGAGCCGGGCCACACCGGCATGGCCGAGCACGGCAGCGACATCACCAAACACCTGCTGCAGGAGGCCAACGACCGCGTCGAGCGCCAGACCGATGAAGCCGAAGCCGCGTTCAGGGACGGTGATGTCGACTCGGCCTCGCGCCAGCAGCGTCGCGCCATGCAACTGCGCGAGGCGGGCAGGAAGGCGGCCGAGGGCGTGCGTGCGCGCACGCGGGCCCACCCACTGACCGCCGTGGGCGTCGGCGTGGTGCTCGGTCTGCTGCTGGCGCGCCTCACGCGCCGTTGATCACATGGGGGCCATGTCCCGTGGGCCGCCGTTGACGCCCCATGGGGTGCCGAAGCGGTCGGTGACCATGCCGAAGGTGTCGGCCCAGAATGTCTCGGCCAGGGGCATGCCCACCCGGCCACCCTCGGCCAGCGCGTTGAACACGCGTGTCGCTTCGGCCACCGTCGGGCAGGTGATGGCCAGCATGCAGCCCTGGATGCCGGTGTAGGGCACACCGGGGGGCGTGTCTCCGGCCATGACGGCAAAGTCGGGGTGTACCAGGTAGGCGTGCATCACGCGGTGGGCGTGCTCGGGCGACACCGGCACCTCGCCGGGCATCTGGCCGTAGGTGATGAGCGCTTCGAGCCTGGCGCCGAGCACGTGGGCGTAAAACGCCATGGCTTCGGCGCAGTCCCCGTTGTACGAAAGGTAGGCACAGAGCTGGGTCACAGTGATCTCCTGAGGGGGTGATGGAAGGCTGACTCCCCAACGACGAATGGCTCGCCACCGGCTCGACACGGACGGGCCATTTGGGGTTGTCCCAGCGACGGGCGGTCACCGACTACCATCCCTGTCCATGGCGCTCAACTGGGTCTGGGTCGGTTTCTTCACCGTGGCATTTGCCACCGCCGTGGTGCGATGGGTGCTTGGCGAGCACGGCATCCTGCAGGCGCTCATGACGGCCATGTTCGACGGCGCACGCTCGGGCTTCGAGATTTCGCTGGGTCTGGCTGGCGTGATGGCGCTGTGGCTGGGGCTCATGCGCGTGGGCGAGCGCGCCGGGATGATCGAGCTGCTCGCGCGACTGGCCGGCCCCTTGTTGCGGCGGCTGTTTCCCGCGGTGCCGCAAGGCCACCCGGCGCAGGGTGCGATGACCATGAACATCTCGGCCAACCTGCTGGGTCTGGACAACGCCGCCACGCCGCTGGGCCTCAAGGCGATGCGCGAGCTGCAGACGCTCAACACCGGGGCGCCCGGCACGGCGAGCAACGCGCAGATCATGTTCGTGGTCATGAACACCGCGGGCCTCACGCTGATCCCCACCTCGGTCATTGCCATCCGCCAGAGCATCGCGCTCAAACAAGGACTCGGTGCGGACTTCAACGCAGCCGACATTTTCCTGCCCACGCTGCTGGTCACCTTCATGTCGTTGCTGGCCGGTGTGCTGGCGGTCGCGGTGTGCCAGCGGCTGCCGTTGTGGCGCGCGCGCTTTCTGTTGCCGGTGGGAGCGGTGGCGGGTCTGCTGGCCATGGCCGTGACCGCGTTGGCCCGCCTGCCCGCCGAGCAGGCCGCGCGGGTGGCCGGCACCACCGGTGCGGGCGTGATCCTGAGCGTGGTGATGCTGTTCGTGCTGGCGGGGGCCTTCAAGCGCATCAACGTGTACGACGCCTTCATCGATGGTGCGAAGGAAGGCTTCGGTGTGGCGATCCAGATCGTGCCCTACCTCATCGCCATCCTGATCGCCATCGGCGTGTTTCGCGCGGCCGGGTGCATGGACTTCCTGCTCTCGGGCATCGGTGCGGGGGTGGCGGCGATGGGTTGGGACACCGACTTTCTCCCGGCGCTGCCGGTGGGGCTGATGAAGGTGCTCTCGGGCGCGGGTGCGCGCGGTCTGATGATCGATGTGATGCAGACGCACGGTGTGGATTCGTTCGCCGGGCGTCTGGCGGCCATCGTGCAGGGCTCGACCGAAACCACCTTCTATGTGCTCGCGGTGTACTTCGGCAGCGTGGGCATTCAGCACGCGCGGCACGCACTGGCCTGTGCGCTGTTTGCGGATGCGGTGGGGTTGGCGGCGGCGATCGGTGTGGGCTACGCCATGCTGCGCTGAAGCGGGCCAGCGATGCCGTTGTCAGGTGGTGCGGCCAAAGGGAATCGAACCCCTATCTGGCCCTTAGGAGGGGCCCGTTCTATCCGTTGAACTATGGCCGCACTGGTGTGCGCGCATTGTACGGGGGCGGTTCCGAGCGAGCCGCTGCGGGGCGGCCTCAGTCGTACTGGATGGTGAAGATCAGATCCAGCGCGTTCTCTTCACCCGCCCGAGCCCGCACCGTGAGGCGGCGCGACACGTCGTAGAAGATGCTGACCGTGCCCAGCGCCCCGGCCAGGCTGCGTTCGTAGCTGAGGTAGAGGTTGTTGGACAGGCGCTTGCCCAGCGTGAGCGCGGCCGCGGCGGTCGTGCCGTCGGCGTTGGTGCCACTGCCGGCAAATGACACCTCGTCCAGGCCCAGCGCACTGGCCAGGCCACCGTCGAGCCGGCCGTCACGCCCTGCCAGCAAGGCCAGCGCGGCTTGTTGCAGCACGGCGGCCTCGGCCCCGGCGCCGCTGGCGGGGCGGCCCAGCACCAGCCAGGCGAGTTTTTCGCTGTCGGGCAGTTCGGGGTCCGAGAACAGGCGCACGCGCGGCGACTGCGCGGTGCCGCTGATCTGCACGCCCACGCGCTGGCTGCTGTTGGGGCGCACGGCGGTGATGTCCAGCGTCGGGTTGTCATAGGGCCCGGTGAAACGCAACACGCCGTTTTCAATCGTGAGCTGCTGACCGTAGGCGCGGTAGGAGCCGCGTTCGGTGCGCACGTCACCCAACACGCGCGGTGTCGGCAGTTCGGGCGTGCTGCGCACATTGATCTGGCCCGCCAACCGCGTCTGCAGGCCCTGGCCGCTCACCTGGAAGTCGTCGCCCAGGTCGATGTCGATCAGCACATCGGGTCGCACGCGGAACGCGCCCGGTGTTTCCAGCGCGGTTTCGGTGCCGCGCACCACCACGTCGGCGCCCAGGCTGGGGGTGGATTCGTCGGGCAACACAAAGAGCGCGGAATCGGCCCGCAGCCCGCCGCGGATCTGCAGCGCCGTGCCCACCAGCTCGGCCTGCAGCTGGCCCGAGAGCGTGAGGCGGCGGTCGGCGCGCGAGGACACGCGCAGCTTCGTCGCCGTGGCCTGCAGGTTGATGTAGGGCTGGCGCTGGCTCACGCCGTCCACCGTGACGCGCTTGAACTCGGTGGTGCCGCTGGCCAGCAGCGTGCCACCGGTTTCCACACCGCCGCGGCCTTGCAGGTAGAAGCGGTCGATGGTGATGCGTTCGCCGGCCAGCGTGGCCCGCAGTTCGCCGCGCGAGAACGAGATGCCGTTGACGATGGAGCGCAGCGCCAGCTGGTCGGCCTGCAGCGTGCCGTTCCACAGCGGGTTGGCGCGCGTGCCGCTGAGCGTGGCGCTGGCGGCCAGCGTGCCGCGCACGCGCCAGCCGGGTGGCGCCAGCGCCGACCACACGCCCACCTGCGGCAGGCTGGCCGTGATGGTGCCGCGCAAGGGCGCGTCGGGCGCCCAGTGCCACGCGGTCTGCTCGCCATTGGGCGGGCTCAGCGTGGTGCCCAGATCGGCGCTGGCCTGTCCCAGGCGCTCGGTGTCCCAGCGCAGGCTGGCCTGCACGTTGGCGCCCTGGGTGGTCACGCTCAGCCGCGCGTCCTGGATGCCGGTCTGCAGCCGCTGGGTGGAGGTGGTGTTCTCGTCGAACGCGCCATCGGTCTGCACCGACAGGTCGCCGCTGCGGCGTTGCAGCTGGGCGCTCAGGCGCGGGGGTGTGGTGGCGTCGGCGGGCAGAGCGAAGTCCCAGCTGCCATCGAACACCACGTCACCGCCCAGGCCGGCCTGGCTCAGGGGGCCGCTTTTCGCGCCCTCGGCGGTGGTGAAGGCGTCCACCCACGAGAGGGGCAAGCCGGTGAGCTGGCCGCGCGTCGCCAGCGCGCCCTTTTGCCAGCTGAGCTGGTCCCAGGCCAGGGCCATGGGGGCGGTGGTGATGGCGCTTGGTGCGCCGCCCACGCGGTTGCTGAAGGTGGGCTGCAGGCGCAACCGGCCGGCGTCGGCCTGCAGATTGATGGCGGTGCGCGCGTCCTGCCAGCGCAGGCCGAGCGCGGCCACGCTTTGCAGCGTCCAGTCCACCACGCGGTCCTTGCGCGCGCTGTCGGTGGCACGCAGTTGCAGGCGGCTGAGGTCCAGGCGTCCGCTGTCGATGTCGGGCCGTTGCGCGCTGCCCAACTGCAGCTGGCCCTGGGTGTCCAGCGTGCCGCGCCAGGGGCCTTGTGCGGCCTGGCCGGTGGCGGTGATGTCGAGCTGGTGGGGCTGGCCGCTGGCCTGCAGGTTCAGGTTGGCGAGGCTCAGTGTTTGCAGCGTGCCCACCACCGCATCGGCGCCGGTGGCCGGGTCGGCGGCGCGCGCTGCGCTGCCGCGTGTGATGACGAGTCGTGCTGCCTGCAGGCGGGCTTGCACGCGCGGTGGCGCAGCGGTGGTGGTACCCGTCACGGGCGCGGGGTAACCGAGCACACCCAGACCGCCGTCCCAGCTGGCGGTGAGGCGGGCGTTGCCCTCGGCCTGCAAGCCGGGCTGTGCGTCGAGCTGCGCGCGCAGCAGCGGGCCCACCACCGGCAGCGTCTGCAGGCTCTTCACCCAGGCGAGCACGCGCGATGCGTCGTCCAGCGCGAGGGTCAGCGCACCCTTGCCTTGGGCATGGGCCACCCGGCCTTGCCAGTCGCCCTGGGCGCCGGGCAGTTTGAGCGCGAGGCGGCCGTCGAAGCGGCGCGCGCCCACATCGAGCTGGCCCTGGCCGTCCAGCGTGGCGTCGGCCAGGCCGGCGCTGAGGGTGCGCAGGTCGAGCACGCCGAGCGCGGCGTTGTCGGGCTGCGGCGTCCAGCGGCCCTGCAGGTTCAGGTCGCGCAGTCGCAGGCCGGCCAGTTGTCCGGCCTTGGGCTGGGTGCCGGAAGGTTTGACCACGGCGCTGAGGTCGATCGCCGGGTTGGCCGATTCGGCGTTCACCGCGCGGGCGGAGAACGAGCCGTCGAGCGCGGCCGGCGCGATGCTGCTCCAGAGCGCGGCGGGGTTGATGCGGCTGGCTTTCAGCTCGCCCTGGAAGTCACCGAGCGGCGAGGCGGCCGGTTCGCGCCAGCCCTGGCCTTGCACGCGGCCCCCCCCGAGCTGGGCATCGAGGTTGGCGAGCGTCCAGCGCGCGCCGCGCTGCTCCAGATCGGCTTGCAGGCTTTGCAGCGGCAGGCGTTGTTGGTCGGCGGGGCCGGGCACGGCGTTGGTCAGGCGCACCTGGGCGCGCCAGGCCTCGCCCTCGGGCTGCGCCACCACCGTGCCGCTGAGTTCCGTCACCGGGGCTTGCGGCCAGAGCGCGGCGAGGTTGAGCCGGTTCATGCGCGCGTTGGCCGCCTCAATCGGCTGTGTTTTCCAGGGTCGGATGCGCGCGCTGGCGTCGAGCACCGGCGTGTCGGTTGCATTGGCGGTGCTGGTGGTGATGCTGGCGGTGGCGTCCAGTGCCGCGTCGGACTCGGCGAGCTGGCCGGTCACTTTGCCGATGGCCTTGAGCACCAGGTCTTCGCCGCCGGGCACGGTGGCTTTCACCTCGCCCTGCGCGTCCACCCGCAGCGGCATGGGGGCTTGTGCGCCCAGCACGGCCTGGACCTGGTAGCGCCCACCGGCCACCTGCAGGTTCTCCAGATCGAGCTGGTGCGCGTCGGCCACGCCGAGGTTCCACAGGCTGTCGGCCGGCCGGTAGCGGTACTGGCCTTTCAGACCGCTGAGCGAGACCTCCTGCTTGCCGTCGAGCACCAGTTCACCCACCGACCACGGCAGGGTGATGGCCATCGGCAGGGTGATGGGTTGAAGCGGCTCGACCGGGGTGGCCGGGCGCCGGTCGGTGATCTGCAGGCGGCCGATGTCGAATTGCGAGAGGCGCAGGCCGCGAGCGAGCAGGGCATCCCACCAGAAGCGGTTGTCCAGCGCGATGCGCACCCCGGTGGCCTGCACGATGAGTTCGTCGCGCTGCCATTGCAGCCGCCCGATCTCGCCGCCGTTGCGCAGGCTGCCCTGCACCTCGGCCACGCTGAGCGTGCCCGCGCTGGGGCCCTGATCGGCCATGTAGGACTGGCCCCAGCCGATGGCCTGCGCCAGCGAGCCCGCTGTGCCAGCCCAGACCCAGGCCGCCAGGGCCACCGACAGCAACACCCCCAGCAGCCCGACGGGCAGCCAGAGCGCGACCCTGCGCCAGCCGCTGCGTGTGCGCTTCGGGTCTGCCTGGGGCGGGGTCTCGGCGTTCATCGAGACCTCAGAAGGTGAAGCCGACGTTGAGGTGCAGGCGCAGGCGTTTGGTCTCCAGCCCGTAGGCCAGATCGAGCTGCAGCGGGCCCACCGGGCTGTTGTAGCGCACGCCGGTGCCCACACCCCACAGGGGCTTGAGGTCGCCGGCGCGGTTGGCCACGGCACCGCCGTCGATGAACAGCACGCTTTCCACCGGCGAGCGGCCGTTGGCGTTGAAGATCGGGCGCTGCCACTCCAGGCTCACCACGCCCTTGTAGCGACCCGGCAGCACGCTGCCGTCCGGCTGGCGCACGCCGATGTCGCGCAGGCCGTAGCCGCGCACCGTCGCGTCACCTCCGGTGAGGAAGAGCTGGGTGTCGGGAATGGCGGCGTTGCGTTGGGCGAGCACCGCGCCACCTTCCACCCGCAGCGCCAGGCGGCCGAGGTTGGTGCGGTTGTTGAACGTGTTCACCATGCGCGCTTCACCCGGCTTGGCCTCGGGCGGTGGCGAACGGTCGCCCAGCGGCCAATACCCCAGCCAGCGCGCCTGCGTGCGTGTGAAGGGCAGGCGGGTGGTGCCCAGCGTGTAGCCCACACCGAGTTCCACCGCGAGGCCATAGCCCGCGTTGGGCGAGATCGGGTCGTCGAAGCGGCGGCGCGTCCAGGCGTAGTTGGCGGTGATCGACGAGTTGGCCTCGGCGGTGCGCAAGGTCTGCGTGGCTTCGTTGAAGACACTCGCGCGGTCGTACTGCAGATAGAAGCTGCGGTCGTACTCGATGCCGTCTTGCGACTGGCCCGCACGCAGCCGCTGGCTGGTGGTGATGTTGAAGTCGTCCTGCTCCCGCAGCAGGCGCCCGCCGGCGATCCAGCGCCAGCCGTCGTTGCTGGGCGGTGAACTCCAGTCGGTGCTGGCGAGCTGGTCCACGCGCTCGATCTTGAGCGCACTCACGGCGCGCCATTGGATGCCCGGCACGCTGTGGTGCGTGTGCTCGATCGACAGGCGCGCGCCGCTGTCGGTGCTGCCGCCCACGCCGAGCACCAGCTTCTGGCGCAGGCTCTCGCGCAGTTGCACCTTCACCGGCAGGGACTCGCCGTCCATGCTCGGTTCCACGAAGACGAAGGCCGAGTCGTAGTAGCCGCTCTCGATCAGGCGCTGCTGCGCCGCTTGCAGCTGGGCCAGGTCGTAGTCGCTGCCGGGCACCACGCCCGAGAGGCGCACCAGGCGCTCCACCGTCACCTTGTCGTAACGCTGTGCGCCTTCCACCACGACTTCGCCCATTTGAAAGGCACGGCCCGAGTCGAGTTCGATGTAGAGGTTGGCCTGGCGGTTGTCGGCGTCGATGTCGGCCAGGCTGTTCTGCACGCGGCCTGCGGGATAGCGCCTGGCGATCAGGGCGCGCAGGGCAGCGTCCTTCGTGCGGTCCCAGTCGCTTTGCGAAAACGGCAGGCCCTGCATCACGCTCACCTCGCGCTGGATGGTGTCGCGTTGCTCGCTGGCCTCGGGTGCGGTGGCGATGTCGCCCACAAAGGACACGTTCACCGAGGCCACCCGGGTGACGGGGCCCGGCGACACCCGGATGGTCACCGTGCCCAGAGGCCGGGTGCCATTGCCATTGCCGCCAGCGGCGTCGGCCGCCGCGGTCAGGGCGGGTGGTCCGATCACATCCACCACGGGCGAAAAGTGGCCCAGCGTCGCGAGCAGCTCGCGCAGGTTGGCGGGGGCCGCGGCCAGCAGGCGGGTGAGTTCGTTGGCGTCGAGGTTGCGCAGCAGGCGAAAGCGCTGCAGTTCGAGGTGGCGCAGCAAAAACTCGCGCACCTCGTCGGGGGCCTGCAGGTCGATCTCGAAGCGGGGCTCGGCCGGTGGGCGGGGCGTGCGGGGCGTGGTGCGCTCGCGGGTGGTGGGCGCGGCTGGCGCATCGGCATCGGCCGCGTCCACCGCGTCCTGCAGGGCGCTGGCCGCGGGTGCCACAGGCGCCTCCACGGCTTGCGCCCGTGCGGCCGGTGGACACAAGAAGGCGACGCAAAACAGAAAGGACCCCGCCCAACGGGCGGGGTCCGCGACAAAACATTTCATGCAGTTATTTGGAGAGCAATCTCATCGTGTCTTCCAGTCCCTTCAAGGTCAGCGGGAACATGCGCTGGCTCATGAGTTGCTGGATCACGCTGATGCTCTGTCGATACTGCCACACGCCCTGAGGTTCCGGGTTGATCCACGCGTACTTGGGAAAAGCGTGCGTGAGGCGCTGCAGCCACTCGGCGCCGGCCTCCTCGTTGTTGTATTCCACGCTGCCGCCGGGTTGCAAGATTTCGTAAGGACTCATGGTCGCATCGCCCACGAAGATGAGTTTGTAGTCCTTGTTGTACTTGCGGATGATGTCCCAGGTGGGGAACTTCTCGGCGTAGCGGCGGCGGTTGTTCTTCCACATGAAGTCGTAGACGCAGTTGTGGAAGTAGTAGAAGTCCAGGTGCTTGAACTCGCCCTTGACCGCCGAGAACAGCTCCTCCACCCGCTGGATGTGCTCGTCCATGGTGCCGCCCACGTCCATGAGCAGCAGCACCTTCACGTTGTTGTGCCGCTCCGGGATCATCTTGATGTCGAGGTAGCCGGCGTTGGCCGCCGTGGCTCGGATGGTGTCGGGCAGGTCCAGCTCGAATTCGTTGCCCTCGCGCGCGAACTTGCGCAGGCGGCGCAGCGCCACCTTGATGTTGCGCGTGCCCAGCTCCTGCGTGTCGTCGTAGTCGCGGTAGGCGCGCTGCTCCCACACCTTCACGCCGCTCTTGTTGCCGCCCTTGCCGCCGATGCGCACGCCTTGCGGGTTCTGCCCGCTGTTGCCGAACGGCGAGGTGCCGCCGGTGCCGATCCACTTGCTGCCGCCTTCGTGGCGTTCCTTCTGCTCTTCCAGCCGCTTCTTCAGCGTCTCCATGAGCTCGTCCCAGTCCATCTTGGGCGCGTTGGCCTTCTGCTCGTCGGACAGGATGCGTTCCAACTCCTGGCGCAACCAGTCGGCCGGGATGGGCTTGGTGAAGTCCGCGATCATTTCCACGCCCTTGAAGTAGGCGGCAAACGCGCGGTCGAACTTGTCGTAGTGCTTCTCGTCCTTCACCAGCGCCGTGCGCGCCAGGAAGTAGAAGTCGTCCATGCTGCAGGCGTCGGGGTTGCGCGGCCCGACCACGTCGGCCTGCAACGCCTCCAGCAGCATCAGGTATTCCTTGACGGACACCGGCAGCTTGGCCGAACGCAAGGTGTAGAAGAAGTCGATCAGCATGGTGATCTCCCGTTGTCAGGCGTGAAGGCCACGCAGGTACAGCAGCTGGGCTTTCGCCTCCGGCCACTCGCCCGAGCGCATGCTGTACATGACCGTGTCGCGGATGGTCCCGTCGCGTCGCAGGGCGTGGCCGCGGATCACGCCGTCTTTTTTTGCGCCGAGCCGCTCAATGGCTTTTTGCGACGCGAAGTTGTAGTTGTCGGTGCGCCAGCCCACCACGTGGCAGCCCAGGGTGTCGAAGGCGTGCCCCATCATGAGCAGCTTGCAGGTGGTGTTGACATGGCTGCGCTGCACGCTTTTCGCGTACCAGGTGTAGCCGATCTCCACGCGTTTCACCGCCGGCAGGATGTCGTGGAAGCTGGTGCTGCCGAGCACTTTTCCCGTGGCTTCCTCTGTCACGGCGAAGGCAAAGCGGTGGCCTTCGTCGCGCATCTTCAGCGCCGTCTCGATGTAGCCGCGTGTCTCGTGCGGTTCGGGCACCGAGGTGATGCGCAGCTTCCAGAGTTCGCCATCGGCCGCAGCGGCGCGCAAGCCGTCTTCGTGGTCCAGCGAGAGCGGGACCAGGGCCATGCCGTTGTTGCGGAGGGTGACCGGTTGAACGAATGACATGTCAAAGCCGCTCAACGGTTCCTTTGGTTCATGAAGACCAGTTTTTCAAACAAGGTCGTGTCCTGCTCGTTTTTCAGCAGCGCGCCCACCAGCGGCGGGATGCTGACCTTGCTGTCGGCGCTTTGCAGCGCTTCGAGCGGGATGTCTTCGGCCATCAGCAGCTTGAGCCAGTCGAGCAGTTCGGAGGTGCTGGGCTTTTTCTTCAGGCCGGGCAGGTTGCGCACGTCGTAGAAGGTTTTCATGGCAGCGGCCAGCAGCTCTTTCTTGAGGCTCGGGAAGTGCACGTCCACGATGCGCTGCATGGTCTCCGCTTCGGGGAACTTGATGTAGTGGAAGAAGCAGCGGCGCAAAAACGCGTCGGGCAACTCCTTCTCGTTGTTGGAGGTGATGAACACCAGCGGGCGGTGTTTGGCGCGCACCAGCTCGCGCGTCTCATAGCAATAGAACTCCATGCGGTCGAGTTCGCGCAGCAGGTCGTTCGGGAATTCGATGTCGGCCTTGTCGATCTCGTCGATCAGCAGCGCCACCGGTTCATCGGCCGTGAAGGCCTGCCACAGCACACCCTTGAGGATGTAGTTGTGGATGTCCTTGACCTTTTCCTCGCCCAACTGGCTGTCGCGCAGGCGGCTCACCGCGTCGTACTCGTACAGGCCCTGCTGAGCCTTGGTGGTGCTCTTGATGTGCCACTGCAGCAGCGGCAGTTTGAGCGCCGTGGACACCTCTTCGGCCAGCATGGTCTTGCCGGTGCCGGGCTCGCCCTTGACCAGCAGCGGGCGTTTGAGTGTGATCGCGGCGTTGACGGCCAGCATCAGGTCCTGCGTGGCGACGTAGTTCTCGGAGCCTTGGAATTTCATGGGTTGTTCTGCTGGAAGGGTTGAACGGGTGGCGAAATCCTGGGTGATCCGGCCCCCAGGCTGCTGGCAGCCGCCTGACAGGGCCCGCACCGGCCGGGGTTTTGAGGCGAGGGGTGCCTTGACCGGTCTATATAATCAGCGGTTGATTTTCCCCCGCTGATTCATTCATTGTGCTTGCAAAATGACCTCACTGTTCTCCACGATCACCCGCACCCTTGTCGCCGCTGCGACGCTTTCCGCAGCCGCTTTTTCGGTTCACGCCCAGGGTGCCACGGGTGACGTGGCGGCCGGTCAGAAGAAGGCCGAGATGTGCATCGGCTGCCACGGCATCCCGGGTTACCAGAACAGCTTCCCTGAAATCCACAAGGTGCCCATGATTTCGGGCCAGTCGGGTGCCTACATCGTGTCGGCGCTCAACGCCTACAAAAAGGGCGACCGCAAGCACCCCACCATGCGCGGCATTGCGGGTTCGCTGACCGAGCAGGACATGGCCGACCTGGCCGCTTACTACGCCTCGCACGCCGACAAGACCGCGCCCGACACCCCCCGCACCGCCAGCACGACGGCCGCCGCGCTGATCGAGAAAGGCGCTTGCGCTTCGTGCCACGGCGCCAACTTCAGCAAGCCGATCGACCCCAGCTACCCCAAGCTGGCCGGCCAGCACGCCGACTACCTCTTCTTCGCGCTCAAGGCGTACACGGTTGAAGGCAATGCGGTGGTGGGCCGTTCCAACGGCATCATGGCCGGCATCGCCAAGCAGTACTCCACCGCCGAGATGCGCGAGATCGCCAAGTACCTGGGCTCGCTGGAAGGCGAGATGAAAGTGGTGGCTCAGCCGCGCTTCAAATAAGCCCGTCTGCCCTGAAAAAAGCCGCTCATTGAGCGGCTTTTTTGTTGTCCGGTCAGTCCTTCGTTGCCCGCCTGCGCACCTGGTCGATGTAGGCCTGACCGTCCGGCGGCCTTCCCGAACGCTGACTCTCCCAGAGCATGGTGCCCAGGCATTCCATCACCTCGTGGTGCGCGGCGTGCAGGTCGTCGCGGCGCGCGGTGAGCAGCTCCACCGCCTGGCGAATGCCCGGGGGCTGGTCGATGCTGCACTGCTCGCTGATCGACAAGTGCATGGACAGGTGCAGGAACGGGTTGTCGCGGTCGGTGACGGGCTCGCCGATGCGGGAGAGCGCCGCGTCCACGTCGCTCAATTCGGCGTGGTACTCGGGGTGCTCGGCGATCCACTGGCTGGCCAGCGACTCGATGGCTTCCATGGGCTGCTGCTGCAGCGTTTTGGCGTGCACCGCGCAGAAGAAGCGGCGCACATCGGCTTGGGTCGGATTGAACATGGGAGCGATTGTCCCGCAGCGCGCGTGTCAGAGCCGCCAGGCGGGCAGTTGCCAGTTGCGCCACAGGGCCAGACCCCGCAGCCCGGCCGTGACACCCACGCACCCCAGCAGCGCCAGCCAGCCCGGCGCCTGCAGCTGCCACAGGCCCACATAGACCCAGCTGCCGGCAAACGCACACACCGCGTAGGGCCGGTGGTCGTGGAAGGCGGTGGGGATCTCGTTGCACACCACGTCTCGCAGCACGCCGCCGAACACGCCGGTGGTCAGGCCCATGAGCACCGCCACCAGCGCCGGCATGTCCAGCAGCAGCGCCTGGTGCACGCCGGTGGCGGCAAACAGCCCCAGGCCCAACGCATCGGGCCACTGCATGGCACGCTCGGTGAGTGCAAAGTGGCGCGAGCGCAGGAACAGCATGGCGAGCACGCACAGGGCGAACACGCCCCACAGCAGCTCCACGTGGCGCACCCAGAAGAAAGGGCGTTGGTCCAGCAGCAGGTCGCGCAGCGTGCCGCCACCAAATGCCGCCAGAAACCCGACCACGCACACGCCCACCGCGTCGAGCTGCTTGCGCGCGCCCGCCATCACGCCTGAGAGCGCAAAGGCGGCTGTGGCGCTGATCTCGACCAGCAGGCGCAGGCCTTCGCCCCAGAGCGCCACGTTGTTCAAGGCCGGGTTCATGCGCTGCCCTTCACCGCCAGCAGGGCGGAGATCTGGCGGGTGGCGTCCAGCAGCGGGGGCAGCAGCGTGTCTTGCACCACGCGGGCGCTGGTGCGGTTGGCCTGGCCGCTCAGGTTGAGCGCGGCCACGGTGCGGCCGTTGGCGTCCACCAGCGGTGCGGCCAGCGAAATCAGGCCTTCTTCCAGTTCCTGGTTCACCAGGCACCAGCCTTGTTTGCGCGCCTGCTGCACGCGGGCGAGGAGGGCAGTGGGGTCGGTGATGGTGTGGCGGGTGAGCGGCTTGAGGTCGGACACCTTGAGGCGTTCGAGCACTTCGTCGTCGCTCAGGCCCGCCAGCAGCATGCGGCCCAGGGAGGTGCAGTGGGCCGGGAGGCGCGAGCCGATGCCCAGCGAGTTTTTCATGATCTTGTGGGTGGGCACGCGCATCACATAGACGATGTCGGTGCCGTCGAGCACCGCGGCCGAGCTCGATTCCTTGACCGATTCGACCAGCGCCTCGACCACCGGCTCGGCCAGGTTCCAGATCGGCATCGACGAAAGGTAGGCAAAGCCCAGGTCGAGGATGCGCGCGGTAAGGCGGAAGTCGCGGCCGTCGCTCTCCACATAGCCCAGTGCCTGCAGCGTGAGCAGGATGCGGCGCGCGCCGGCGCGTGTGAGCCCGCTGCGCGCGGCCACTTCGCTCAGCGTCTGGCGCGGTGCCTGGGCGCTGAAGCTGCGGATGACCTCGAGCCCGCGCGCGAACGATTGCACGTAACTGTCGCCGGGGCGGGGTGGGGTGGTGGTTGAAGGCATGGGTCGTTTCGACGAATGCCTGTTTATAATTCAATCCGCGAACATTTGTTCTTCAGGCGAACAAAATTTCAGAACAAGGCCGAGCAGCCGAACAGGAGACAGCGTGATCAACAAGATTTCCCCGTCGATCGCCGACGCACTGTCGGTGGTGCGCGACGGGCACACCGTGCTCATCGGCGGCTTCGGCACCTCGGGCATTCCCGCCGAGCTGATCGACGGCCTGATCGAACACGGCGCGCGCGAGCTCACCGTGGTGAACAACAACGCCGGCAACGGCGACACGGGTCTCGCCGCGCTGCTGGCCGCCGGGCGGGTGCGCAAGATCATCTGCAGCTTCCCGCGCCAGGCCGACAGCCACGTCTTCGACGGCCTTTACCGGGCCGGCCAGATTGAACTGGAACTCGTGCCCCAGGGCAACCTGGCCGAGCGGCTGCGCGCCGCCGGTGCCGGCATCGGTGGCTTCTTCACCCCCACCGGCTACGGCACCGCGCTGGCCGAGGGCAAGGAGTCGCGCGAGATCAACGGCCGCCATTACGTGTTCGAGTCGCCGCTGCCTGGCGACGTGGCCCTGATCAAGGCCGAGCGCGGCGACCGCTGGGGCAACCTCACCTACCGCAAGGCCGCGCGCAACTTCGGGCCGGTGATGGCCATGGCCGCGCGCCACACCATCGCCACCGTGCACGAGCTCGCGGAGCTCGGTGAGCTCGACCCCGAGACCATCGTCACGCCCGGCATCCACGTGGGAAAGATCGTTTGCATCGACCGGGTGGCCACCCAAGCCGGCGGCTTCAAAGGGTCTGTATGACTTACCAGAAACGCAGCAAGGCCGAACTCGCGCAGCGCGTGGCGCGCGACATCCACGACGGCGCCTATGTGAACCTCGGCATCGGCATGCCCACGCAGGTGGCGAACCATCTGGCCCCGGGCATCGAGGTGGTGTTGCACAGCGAAAACGGGATCCTGGGCATGGGCCCGGCACCGGCCGCAGGGCTTGAGGACTACGACCTCATCAACGCCGGCAAACAGCCGGTGACGCTGCTGCCCGGCGGCGCGTACTTCCACCACGCCGACAGCTTCGGCATGATGCGCGGCGGCCATCTCGACATCTGCGTGCTCGGCGCGTTCCAGGTCTCGGCCACCGGTGATCTGGCGAACTGGAGCACCGGCGAGCCCGGCGCCATTCCCGCCGTGGGCGGCGCGATGGACCTGGCCGTGGGCGCCAAGCAGACCTGGGTGATGATGGACTTGCTGGACAAGCAGGGCCGCAGCAAGGTGGTGCCCACCTGCAGTTACCCGCTCACCGGTGTCGCCTGCGTGAAACGCATTTACACCGATCTCGCCACACTCGCGTGCACGCCGCAGGGTCTGCAGCTCATCGACAAGGTCGATGGCCTGGCCCACGCCGAACTCGAGCGCCTGGTGGGCCTGCCCATCGCCGCCTGACCCCACCACACCGGAGACCCCCATGACCCAAGCCTTCATTTGCGACGCGATCCGCACCCCCATCGGCCGCTACGGCGGCGCGCTCTCCAGCGTGCGCACCGACGACCTCGGCGCCATCCCCCTGCGTGCGCTGATGCAGCGCAACCCGGGCGTGGACTGGGCCAGCATCACCGACGTGATCTTCGGCTGCGCCAACCAGGCCGGCGAAGACAACCGCAACGTGGCCCACATGGCCAGCCTGCTGGCCGGCCTGCCGATGGAAGTGCCCGGTGCCACCCTCAACCGCCTGTGCGGTTCGGGCCTCGATGCCCTGGGCACCGCGGCACGCGCCATTCGCGCGGGCGAGGCCGGCCTCATGATCGCCGGCGGCGTGGAGAGCATGAGCCGCGCGCCCTTCGTGATGCCCAAGTCGGAAACCGCCTTCGGCCGTAACAACGCCGTGTACGACACCACCATCGGCTGGCGTTTCGTCAACAAGCTGATGAAGGAAAAGTACGGCGTGGACTCCATGCCCGAGACGGCCGAGAACGTGGCGACCGAGTTCAAGATCGAGCGCGAGGCGCAGGACCGCATGGCCCTGGCCAGCCAGACCAAGGCCGTGGCCGCGCAGAAGGCCGGGCATCTGGCGCGTGAAATCGTGGCGGTCACCATCCCCCAGAAAAAGGGCGATGCGATCGTGGTGGAGCACGACGAACACCCGCGTGCCACCACCCTGGAGTCGCTCGCCAAGCTCAAGGGCGTGGTGCGGCCCGACGGCAGCGTGACCGCCGGCAACGCCAGCGGCGTGAACGACGGCGCCTGCGCCTTGCTGCTGGCCGATGAAGCGAGTGCCAAGAAAAACGGTCTGACGCCGCGCGCCCGCGTGGTCGGCATGGCCACGGTGGGTGTGGCGCCGCGCATCATGGGCATCGGCCCGGCACCGGCGACGCAGAAGGTGCTGGCGCTCACCGGCCTGTCGCTGGCGCAGATGGACGTGATCGAACTCAACGAAGCCTTTGCCGCGCAAGGCCTGGCCGTGCTGCGCATGCTGGGCCTGCCCGACGACGACGAGCGGGTGAACGCCTGGGGCGGCGCCATTGCGCTGGGCCACCCGCTGGGCGCCAGCGGCGCGCGCCTGGCCACCACGGCGGTGAACCGCCTGCACGCCACGGGTGGGCGCTACGCTTTGTGCACCATGTGCATCGGCGTGGGGCAGGGCATTGCGCTGGTGATCGAACGCGTCTGAACGGCCCGTTTTCCGGCGTGCGCGCGCTGCGTGCCACTGGCCATCCGGAGGCACCGGCCGATCATCCAACCCACTCAACGAGCCCGCCATCAGATGCGGGCTCTTCTTTTGTCTGAACCTCGTGGCCCTGTCCCTCATCACCGATCCGTATTTCTATGCCGTGTCGATTCCCGCCGTGCTGTTGCTCGGCGTGAGCAAGAGTGGATTCGGCGCCGGCTTCGGCTCGCTGGCCGTGCCCATGATGGCGCTGGCGGTCACCGTGCCGCAGGCTGCGGCCATCCTCATGCCGGTGCTGCTGCTGATGGATTTGCTGGGCATGGCCGCGTTTCGCAAGAACGTGGACCGGCGCCTGCTGATGTTCCTCTTGCCCTTCGGGCTGGCGGGCATCGTCATCGGCGCGTTGCTCTTCAAACTGCTGGATGCGCGCGTGGTGGCCGGCATCGTGGGGGTCTTCACGCTGCTCTTTCTGGCGCAGCGCCTGGTGTTCCCGCCCCAACCCGACAGCCCACCGCCGCCCAAATGGGTCGGCGGTCTGCTCAGTGTGACCTCGGGTTTCACCAGCTTCATTGCGCACGCCGGCGGGCCGCCGATCAATGCCTACGTGATCCCGCTGCGCCTGTCGCCCCTGCTGTTCACCGGCACGATGGCCTTTTTCTTCTTCTTCATCAACCTGGCCAAGTGGATTCCCTATGCGTGGCTGGGCCTGCTCGATGTGCGCAACATGACGACGTCGCTGGCTTTGCTCCCGTTCGCGCCCATCGGCGTGTGGGTGGGCGTTCGCATTGCGCACCGCATCAAACCGCTGCTTTTTTACCGCATGGTTTATGCCGGCATGTTCCTCACCGGCTGCAAACTCGTCTGGGACGCGCTGGCATAACATAGGCGCTCGCCGTGCCAGCCCCGCCCAGCGCCTCCGGCGCACGGGCCGTTTCCCAGCCAAGGAGCTCCAGATGCCGATCGTGGTGGTTGCCAATCCCAAAGGAGGCGTGGGCAAATCCACGCTGTCGACCAACGTGGCCGGCTACTTCGCCAGCCAGGGCCACTCGGTGATGCTGGGCGACGTGGACCGCCAGCAGTCCTCGGCCCTGTGGCTCAAGCTGCGTCCCCCCGCCGCGCGGCCCATTCGAAGCTGGGCGGTGTCGCACGACCTGATCGCGCGCCCACCCAAGGACACCACCCATGTGGTGCTCGACACGCCCGCGGGTCTGCATGGCTGGCGCTTCAAGGACGTGCTCAAAATCGCCGACAAGGTGCTGGTGCCCTTGCAGCCCAGCATTTTCGATATCTACGCCACGCGCGCGTTCCTCGATGAACTGGCCGAGACCCGCCGAGCCGACCAGTTGCAGGTGGGTATCGTCGGCATGCGGGTCGATCCGCGCACCATCTCGGCCGACAAGCTCAATGAATTTGTCGCCAGCCTGGGTCTGCCGGTGCTGGGCACGCTGCGCGACACGCAGAACTACATCCACCTCGCGGCGCGCGGGCTCACGCTGTTCGACGTGGCGCCCGGCCGGGTGGAAAAGGACCTGCAGCAGTGGCAGGCCATCTGCCAGTGGCTCGACGCCTGAAGCGCGTGCGCTGTCCCGGGGCCGACAGGCCCCGATCCATGGCGGCCCTACAGTGGCGCGCATGAAAACATTCGAATCCTTGGCCGATGTGGCCGCCTGTGTGGGTCAGGAAGTGGCCGTGAGTGACTGGGTCGCCATCACCCAGGAGCAGGTCAACCGCTTTGCCGAGGCCACCGGCGATCACCAGTGGATCCACGTGGACGTGGAGCGCGCCAAGGCCGGCCCGTTCGGCGCACCGATCGCGCACGGCTTCCTCACGCTGTCGCTATTGCCGGTGTTCTTCGAATCGGCGCTGCACATCCAGGGCTCCAGCATGGGCGTGAACTACGGTTTGAACCGCGTGCGCTTCACCTCGCCGGTGCCCGTGGGCAGTCGGGTGCGCGCGCGCCTGACGCTGCAGGCCTGCGAGGCCATCGAGCACGGTGGCCAGCAAATGACCTGGGGCGTGGTGGTGGAGCGCGAGGGCGCGGACAAACCGGTGTGCTTCGCCGAATCGCTGGTCCGGCGCTATCCCTGACGGTCGGACTTACTTGATGCGCACGAGCTGCTTCGGCTCGAGCCAACCTTCAAAAGCCTGGATCAGCGCGTTGATGCGTTCGGCCGCCACGGATTGGTTGTGCTGTTGCGAAATGACTTGAAATGCGTCGTTCCTCAGCAGCCACAGCTCTTGCGGTGTGCGAGCCGATTCAATTTTCTTGCGCAACCGCAAGGCCTGCAGGTCCAGGCAATCTTCAATGCAGCGCAGCAAGGGACGGCGGATGACCGCGAGGTCCTTGAGCGTGGCTTTGTGGGTGCCGCGCTTGCGGGAGGTGAGGTGAGCGCCCAGCCAACGGGCCATGGCGGTGATCACGAAGCACTCCGGGCGCGCTGCGCAGCCGGCACCCCGGGTCGGGTCGGGCTGGTTGCGGGGGCGGTGCGCATGATCATGCGAAATTATCGGACGGGCCAGGGCCGGGGTGAACGACGCCTTTGGCCCAGCGCGTGACCTGCGTCACGAAAGCGCTCCCGCAAATGCCTGCTGGCGCCAGGCCTCGAACACCGTCACCGCCACCGCATTGGACAGGTTCAAGCTGCGTTGGCCCGCCATCATGGGCAGGCGCAGGCGCTGAGGGGTGGGGATGGATTCCCGCAGCGCTTCGGGCAGGCCGCTGGTCTCGGAGCCGAACACCAGCCAGTCGCCGGGTTGGAACGTGTTGCTGAAAGCGCTGTGGCTGCCCCGTGTGGTGAAGGCGAACAAGCGCGTGGGATCGGGTTGTTCGGTTTGCAGGAAGGCGGCCCAGTCGGCATGGCGGCACAGCGAGGCGTACTCGTGGTAATCGAGCCCGGCGCGCTTCATGTGCTTGTCGTCCATCGAAAAACCCAGCGGTTCAATCAGGTGCAAGCTGCAGCCCGTGTTGGCACTCAGGCGGATCACGTTGCCCGTGTTGGGCGGGATCTCGGGGTGGACAAGAACGATGTTGAACATGGCCGCCGAGCTTAGCGGTTCGGCGGCGTGCGCGCGAACACCAGTGCGCTGACCCGAGCGGCACCCGCTTGCTGCAGGGCCTGCGCGGCGGTGTGCAGCGTGGCGCCGGTGGTGGTCACGTCGTCCACCAGCAGCACGTGTCGGCCGTCGAGCTGCCGCGCGTGGTGGGGATGGGCGGCGAACACGCCACGCAGGTTGCGCAGGCGCGCCTCGCGACCCAGGCTGTGCTGGTCGGGCGTTTCGCCCAGGCGCACGAGCGCGGTGGCCAGCGAATCGAAGGGGCATGCGGGTTGGCCTCCCCGGCACAGCCCGCGCAGCGCCTTCACCAGCTCCCAGGCCTGGTTGTAGCCCCGCTCACCCAGCCGGGCGGCCGTGAGCGGGATGGGCACCACCAGCGGTCGGGTGTGCAGCAGCGCGACGGTGTGCGGCGCGTTCAGCATCAGCTGTGCGAAGGGCCGCGCCCATCCTGGCTCGGAGCGGAACTTGAAGCGCGCGATCAGGGTGTCCCAAGGGTAGGCGTACTCCACGGCCGCCACGCATTGCTGCACCGCCGGTGCGTCGGGGCGGGTCAGGCACGCGCCGCAGAGGCCCCGGTCGTCCGGCATCGCAACGGCGCAAACCCCGCAGCGAGGCCGGGGTGTGGCGAACCGCTGGATGCAGTCCTCGCACACCGGTTGCGCTGGCCACGCGGCGCAGACCTGGCAGGTGCCAGGCAAGGCTTTCCCCATGGCGTGTCGGGCGGCGAGCATCGGACCAATATACTGGCGCGCTCCGACCGATACCCCATGGGTCGAGCGCCCGAATCCTTCGCTTGAATACTCACGTCGACGCTGAACATCCCGTACCCGGCATGGACCTGGTCGCTGCGCAACGCTGGCTGCAACGCGCCGCGTCCACCAGCCCCTGGTTGCACGAAGAGGTGGGCTCGCGCATGGCCGATCGGCTCCCCTGGTTCCGCGACCCCCCCACGAGCTGGCTGCACTGGGAGCCGGTGCAGGGCGGACTTGAGGTGCATCGAAAGCTGCGTCACATGCTGCCCGCAGCCTCGTGCCACGTGAGCGCGCGTCGGATCAGTGAGGCGCTGTCGGCCACCCGCGAGGCCCCGCAGCGGTCCTGGAATCCTCTGCAATGGGGAAAGGCTGGTGGCCCGACGGCCTCGACAAACGACACCCGGGTTCGCATGCTGTGGGCCAACATGGCGTTGCACATGGAGCCGAAACCGCAGACCTTGCTGGCGCAATGGCACCGGCAGATCGACACCGATGGCTTCCTCATGTTTTCCTGCCTGGGCCCCGACACGCTGAAAGAGCTCCGCGCGGTGTACGCGGACGAAGGCTGGCCGTTGCCCTCGCACGCGTTCACCGACATGCACGATTGGGGCGACATGCTGGTGCACGCCGGTTTTGCCGAGCCGGTGATGGACATGGAGCGCATGACCCTGACCTACAGCGGCGCAGCACCCCTGCTGGCCGAGTTGAGGGGTCTGGGCCACAACCTGAGCGACCAGCGTTTCGGCGCCTGCCGCTCGCGCCACTGGCACGCCAGGCTGTGCGCCGCCATCGAGTCCAGAATGCCCCGATCGGCGGATGGACGCATCGGCCTGACCTTCGAAATCATTTACGGCCATGCCTTCAAGCCGGTGCCGCGGGTGCCGGTGGCATCGAGCACATCGCTTGCGGTGGAGGACATGCGGGCCATGTTGCGATCCGGTCGGCGCTGACACCGGGATGACACCTTTTCCCACTCGGGAGTGACGCCTTTGTCAGGGGAGACACGGTTTCACGCCGCTACAATCGACGTTGGCCAGATTTTCAAGGGCATTTTCCCTTTGCCAGTGCGCCATCTTTCGGGATGGTCGCGACCAGTACCGGTGGTGGATGGTGAGCCAGGCAAACAACGCATTCCGATTCGCGACGCTGTCTGAACAAGGCATCGAGTGGACCCTGAAGCGCAACTGCTCGGTCACCCCGGCTCAATTGGGCTACCTCTACGCTTCCCTGTGCCTCCTTTCAATGGGGGTGGCGGGGTTTTTCTGGTTGCAAGGTGCCACCCTGGTGTTGCCTTTCGCTGTGCTTGAGCTGATGGCGGTGGGGACGGCTTTTCTCGTGTACGCCCGCCACGCGACCGACAACGAGCGCATCTGTCTGTTGGGCGGTCGGCTGGTGGTGGAACGTGAGACGGCCGGCAGACTGTCGCGGTGCGAATTCGCCCGCGAATGGGTTCGGGTGGAGCCCAGGCAGGATGCCGGTCAGTTGATCGAGGTGCGCGGCGGTGGCCAGTCGGTGCAGGTAGGCCGCTTTGTGCGGTCGGACCTGCGACCGGTGCTGGCACGGGAGATTCGCCTGGCGCTGCGAGGGGCATGAGCGATGCCTGAAGCGTGGTCGGGTTGGTTTGACGGGTGTCTGTGGCTCTGAAAATTTGTTCTAATCGGCATTGATATAAATCAATACTTATATTTGAGGCGGAAAAAGTGAGTACGACGAAGAAAACGGTGCATTCCCCACGGAACCCATGGGCCAGGCTTTGCGCTGCTGCCACCACGCTGACGCTCGGTCTCGGTGCCTGGACCACGGTCGCAGCACAAAAGGTCAACGACCTGCCGGGTGGCCCAGCCGTCAACCAGCTCAACTTTGCGCCGCCTGCCACCCGCATCGCCGAAGAGCAGCATTGGCTGCACTGGTTCATGATGGCGTTGTGCGCCGTCATCTTCCTCATCGTTTTCGGCGTGATGTTCTATTCCATCCTGAAGCACCGCAAGTCGGTGGGTCACAAATCCCAGGCGCTGGCAGAACCCATCTGGGTCGAGTTGGGCTGGACCATTGTTCCCCTGCTCATCGTCATCGGCATGGCGCTGCCCGCCACCAAGGTGCTGGTGGCCCAGAAAGACACCACCAACAGCGACCTGACCATCAAGGCCACGGGCATGCAGTGGAAGTGGGGCTATGACTACATCAAGGGCGAAGGCGAGGGCATCGGCTTCCTCTCCACCCTGGACAACAACCACCGCGTGATGTCCAACAGCGGCAAGCCCGAAGCCACCGACAACTACCTGCTCAAGGTGGACAACCCGTTGGTGGTGCCGGTGGGCAAAAAGGTGCGGATCATCACGACCGCCAACGACGTGATCCACGCCTGGATGGTGCCCGCCTTCGGCGTCAAGCAGGATGCGATTCCCGGTTTCGTGCGCGATACCTGGTTCCGTGCCGAGAAAACCGGCGACTTCTATGGCCAGTGCGCTGAGCTGTGCGGCAAGGAACACGCTTACATGCCCATCCACGTGAAAGTGGTGACGGCTGAAGAGTACAGCGCCTGGGTCGGTGAGAAGCAGAAGGCCATGGCCGCCGCGGCAGACGACCCCTCCAAGGTCTGGGTGCTGGCCGATCTGGTCAAGCGCGGTGAGTCCGTGTACGCCGCCAACTGCGTCGCCTGCCACCAGGCCAGCGGCAAGGGTGCCGGCCCGATCAAGCCGCTGGATGGTTCGGCCCTGGTGGTCGATGCCGACAAAGGCAAGATCATCAACGTGTTGCTGAACGGCCAGAACAACGGTGCCATGCCCGCGTGGAAACAGCTCAGCGACACCGAGCTGGCCGCCGTCATGACCTACGCCAAGAACACCTGGTCGAACCAGACCCAGCAGATCGTGCAGCCGGCCGAAGTGCAAGCCGCCCGCAAGTGATCGCGTTGAACAAACATTGAGCTTCCAAGGAAACCGACCATGAGTGCTGTTCTCGACCACCACGACGCCCACGGCCACGACCACGACCACCACGCCCCCACGGGCTGGCGCCGCTGGGTCTTCGCGACCAACCACAAGGACATCGGCACGCTGTACCTGCTGTTCTCGTTCACCATGCTCATGGTGGGCGGTGTGCTGGCCCTGCTGATCCGCGCCGAGCTGTTCCAGCCCGGGCTGCAACTGGTGAACCCCGGGCTGTTCAATCAGCTGACCACCATGCACGGCCTGATCATGGTGTTCGGTGCCATCATGCCGGCCTTCGTGGGCTTTGCGAACTGGATGATCCCGCTGCAGATCGGCGCGTCCGACATGGCCTTTGCCCGCATGAACAACTTCAGCTTCTGGCTGATGATTCCTGCCGCACTGATGCTGGTGTCGTCGTTCTTCATGCCCGGTGGCGCCCCCGCCGCCGGTTGGACACTGTACGCACCGCTGACCCTGCAGATGGGCCCCTCGATGGACGCCGGCATCTTTGCCATGCACATCCTGGGCGCATCGTCGATCATGGGTTCGATCAACATCATCGTGACCATCCTGAACATGCGCGCGCCCGGCATGACGCTGATGAAGATGCCCATGTTCTGCTGGACCTGGCTCATCACCGCCTACCTGCTGATCGCCGTGATGCCCGTGCTGGCCGGTGCCATCACCATGACGCTGACCGACCGCCACTTCGGCACCAGCTTCTTCAACCCCGCCGGCGGCGGTGACCCGGTGATGTACCAGCACATCTTCTGGTTCTTCGGCCACCCCGAGGTCTACATCATGATCCTGCCGGCCTTCGGCATCGTGAGCCAGGTCGTGCCCGCGTTTTCCCGCAAGAAGCTGTTCGGCTACGCCTCCATGGTGTACGCCACCGGTTCCATCGCCATCCTGTCCTTCGTCGTGTGGGCGCACCACATGTTCACCACCGGCATGCCGGTGACCGGCCAGCTGTTCTTCATGTATTCCACAATGCTGATCGCCGTGCCGACGGGCGTGAAGATCTTCAACTGGATCGCGACCATGTGGAAGGGTTCGATGACCTTCGAGACCCCGATGCTGTGGGCTGTGGGTTTCATCTTCGTGTTCACCATCGGCGGCTTCACCGGTCTGATCCTGTCCGTGGCGCCGATCGACATCCAGATGCAGGACACCTACTACGTGGTGGCCCACTTCCACTACGTGCTGGTGGCCGGTTCTCTGTTCGCCATGTTCTCCGGCATCTACTACTGGCTGCCCAAGTGGACCGGTGTGATGTACAGCGAAACGCGCGGCAAGATCCATTTCTGGTGGTCGATGATCTCGTTCAACATCACCTTCTTCCCGATGCACTTCCTCGGTCTGGCCGGCATGCCGCGCCGCTATGCCGACTATCCGATGCAGTTCGCCGACTTCAACGCCATCGCCTCGGTGGGCGCGTTCGGTTTCGGTATCGCACAGGTGTATTTCTTCGTGGCCGTGATCCTGCCCGCCATGGCCGGCAAGGGTGAGAAAGCCTCGCAGAAGCCTTGGGAAGGTGCCGAAGGTCTGGAGTGGGAGGTGCCATCGCCGGCTCCGTTCCACACCTTCGAGAACCCGCCCAAGCTCGACGCCACCGCCACCAAGGTGATTGGCTGATCCGACGATGGTTCGCAACATGACACCCGATCAGAAGAAGCACAACCGCCGACTGGCTTTGATTTTGGGCTCCGTGGCGCTCGTGTTCTTCCTCGGGTTCATGGGCAAGATGGTGTTCCTGGGCGGCTGAGGCCCGGGCACACACAACACAGGAGCGGATCGTGGGACTGCGCAGCGAAAACTTCAAGATGGTGGGCAAGCTCGGCGTGATCACGCTGGGCATGTTCGCCTTCGGCTACGCACTGGTGCCGATCTACAACGCGATCTGCGAAGCAACCGGGATCAACATCCTCTCGCTGTCGGACCGACAGATCCCCGGTGCCACGTCCAAGGCGGCGGCCAACACGCAGGTGGACACCAGCCGAACCATCACGGTCGAATTCGACGTGAACAGCCGAGGGCCCTGGCATTTCAAGCCCGCCGTCCGATCCGTTCAGGTGCATCCGGGTGAGCTGACCACGGTGATGTACGAGTTCCAGAACATCCAGAACCGCACCATGGCCGCCCAGGCCATTCCGAGCTACGCGCCCAAACAGGCCATGGCGCACTTCAACAAGCTGGAGTGTTTCTGCTTCACGCAGTACACCTTGCAGGCGGGTGAGAAGAAGGAATGGCCCGTGGCCTTCGTGATCGATCCCCGTCTGCCCAAAGACGTGACCACGATCACTTTGTCTTACACCTTCTTTGAGGTGGGCGGCAAGGTACCGGCAGCGCCCGCCGACGTGGCTTTCGAGCCGGCCATCACCATGAAGCCGGCCGGTGCCGTATGAACGAGCCGCTGTACAAGCGCAAGGGGTCCTTCGTCGGGACGGTCAAAGCCGTGCTGTGGGGATTTCTGGGTGTGCGCCGCAACGCCGACTACCAGGCCGACATTGCCAAGCTCAACCCGTTGCACCTGATCGCAGTGGGCGTTGGTATGGCCTTTCTGTTCGTGGTGATCCTGATCCTGTTGGTGAACTGGGTGGCGGGCTGAAGCCGCCGTTCACTTTGAGCCTTTTTTCATTATTCAAACAAGCGACAACATTGGAGTGAGCATGTCAGCAGCATCCCACGGCACAACGCCCTACTACTACGTTCCGGGTCCGTCACGGCACCCGGTGATGGCGTCGATCGGCCTGTTCTTTGTCATTTTGGGCGCAGGTCAATGGATCAACGGTGCGGGCTGGGGCGCGTATTCGCTTGCTTTCGGCATGGCCTTCTGGCTCTTCGTGCTGTTTCAGTGGTTCAGCGAGTCGGTACATGAGAGCGAAAGCGGCATGTACGGTCGCAAGATCGATCTGTCCTTCCGCTGGAGCATGAGCTGGTTCATCTTTTCGGAAGTGATGTTCTTCGGCGCATTTTTCACCGCGCTCTGGTGGGCCCGCGTGCACTCGGTGCCCGCTTTGGGTGGCTTCGAGAATTCGCTGATCTGGCCCGATTTCTCGGCCGTTTGGCCCAGCGTTCAGGCCGGTGCCACGGCATCGCCCGGTGGCATCGTCGAGCCCTTCCAGACCATGGGTCCGTTCTGGTTGCCCACGATCAACACGGCTTTGCTGCTGACCTCGGGCGTCACCCTCACCGTGGCTCACCACGCACTGCAGGCGGGCAACCGTGGCCGGACCATTGCTTTCATGTGGATGACGGTGGTGCTGGGCATCGTGTTCTTGTTCGTTCAGGGCTACGAGTACTACCACGCCTACACCGACCTGAACCTCAAGCTCAGCTCCGGCATCTTCGGCTCCACCTTCTTCATGTTGACCGGCTTCCACGGCTTCCACGTGTTCGTGGGCATGCTGATGCTGCTGTTCATCACCCTGCGCCTGCAGAAAGGCCACTTCACCAAAGAACGTCATTTCGGCTTCGAAGGTGCTGCCTGGTACTGGCATTTTGTGGACGTGGTGTGGTTGGGCCTCTACATCCTTGTGTACTGGCTGTGAGCGGTGTCCGGGTTGCTCGGCAACCCCGGGTGGCTCAACAAAAAAGCGCCATCGGGCGCTTTTTTGTTGCCGCTGCGCAGCGGGTGGCAACGGGTCTGATCAGCGCTGCAGGGGCAGGCCGGTGGGCTGAATCCAGCCCATCAGGTAGCTGATGATCACGACCACGAACAGCAGAATGGAAAACCCCACGCGAAACGCCAGTGCCCTGGCCATGTGGTTTTTGCGCGGTACGCCCTCGGGTGCGTCGTCTGCTCCGGGTTGGCCGCCGCGCATCATGAACACAAGGGCTGCGCCTAGACTCCCGAGGATGGCAATGAACGCTGCGATGGCCAGATATTTCATGACCCGGATTATCGCGGGAGCTGGTCTGCGCAGTGCTGCGACGGACATCGCTCCAGCGCCGGGAGCAGGGTCATGATGTCGTCGCGTGTCCGCTGGGTGGTGGTCACCCTGGCCACCGTGTTCACCATGGTGGTCACGGCCTCGCTGGGTTTCTGGCAGCTCGATCGTGCCCGCCAGAAGATCGCCTTGCAGGACCAGATCGACCGGCGCGCCCGGCTGCCCGCTTGGCAGACCGCCGATCTCCTGCAGGCAGGAGATCCCAAGGAGGGTGTGCACCGGCCGGTGCGGTTGCGCGGGCAGTGGGTGAAAGAGGCGTCCGTGTTCCTGGACAACCGGCAGATGGCGACCCGCAACGGTTTCATTCTGGTCACGCCGCTGAAGCTGGCGGGCAGTGCAAGCGCTGTGCTGGTGCAGCGGGGGTGGGTGCCGCGCGATTTCACCGACCGCAGCCGCGTGCCCACCATCGACACGCCCTCGGGCGAGGTGGAGCTCGAAGGACGCTTGGCCCCGCCGCCGGGCAAGCTATACGAGCTGGGGGAAGCGGGCACGGGTGCGATCCGGCAAAATATCGACCTTGGCACTTTCGCCCTGGAAACCGGTCTCATCCTGATGCCGGTTTCCGTGCAGCAAACCGGCGCTTCCCCCGAAGGTCTCCTGCGCGAATGGCCGCGAGCAGCGATCGGGGTCGACAAGCACCACGGCTATGCCTTCCAGTGGTTTGGCTTGTGCGCGCTGGCTGGCCTGCTCTATCTCTGGTTTCAAATCATCTCCCCCCGCCGAAAGCGCATGTCCCATGGCCCAGACGCCCGATGAACCCCTGACCCTCACCGTGCACAGCCTGCCGCCACTCGATCAGGCCGGTGCCGGCGCCGTGGTGAATGCGCGATCCGGGCGCTGGAAGCTGCTGGGCCTGGCGTTGGTGTGCGTGGCGCCGGTGGTGGCGTCTTATCTCACCTACTACGTGATCCGTCCCGAGGGCCGACGCAACTACGGCGAGTTGATCGACCCGCAGCGCCCGTTGCCGGCCATCACCGCGGTCAACGCCCAGGGCCAGACCGTGCCCTTGGCGGCCCTGAAGGACCAGTGGTTGCTAATCAGCGTGGCCGACAGCGCCTGCACCGATGTGTGCCAGGAGCACCTGCTGATGCAGCGCCAACTGCGTGAAACCCTCGGCCGTGAGAAAGAACGCATGGACTGGGTCTGGTTGCGCACCGGCGACTCGCCACTGAGCGAGCCCCTGAAGCAAGCCACCGCTGCGGCCCAGGTGCTGCAGGTCGACGCGCAAGCCCTCGCCGCATGGCTGCAGCCAGCGCCTGGTCAAAAAATCGAGGACCACCTCTACGTGGTCGATCCCCTGGGCAACTGGATGATGCGCTTCCCCGCCAACATCGATCCCAAAAAAGCCAAGAGCGACCTGGATCGCTTGCTGCGCGCCTCCGCTTTCTGGGACAAGGAAGGTCGGTGACATGGACGCCCAGCCCCTCTACGACCTGGCCCCCATCGCCCGCATCATGTTGCTGGGTGTGGTCCTTGCGCTCGGCCCGTTGGCCTGGGTGTGGGTGCGCAACCGCCACGCGCCGCCTGCGCAGCGCCTGCGGGTGCTCACGCTGGTCACCTTGTTCCTCACGTTTGACCTCGTCCTTTTCGGTGCCTTCACGCGCCTGACGGATTCGGGTCTGGGTTGCCCCGACTGGCCGGGCTGCTATGGCAGCGTGAGCCCGGTGGGCGCCAGCTCGGCCATCGCCGCCGCCCAGGACGCGATGCCGACCGGCCCGGTCACCTTCTCCAAGGCGTGGATCGAGATGATCCACCGGTACCTCGCCACCGCGGTGGGCGTGTTGATCCTGGTGCTGGCGCTGGTCAGCTGGATCGAACGCAAGCGCCTGTCGGTGTCGTTCGTGTGGCCGCTGGTCACGCTGGTGTGGGTCTGCGTGCAGGGTGCTTTCGGTGCGCTCACGGTCACCATGAAGCTGTTCCCCGCCATCGTCACCTTGCACCTGCTCGGTGGTCTGGGTTTGCTGGCGCTGCTGCGTGCGCAGTCGGTGGCCTACCAGCTGGCCAGACCCGGCGATCGCGGGCCGATCGCGCTGCCGGGGCGCCTGCGCTTGGCGCTGGTGGCGGTCACGGCATTGCTGTGGCTGCAGATCGCGCTGGGTGGCTGGGTCAGCACCAACTACGCCGTGTTGGCCTGCAGCGAATTCCCCACTTGCCAGGGCAGCTGGTGGCCGAGCATGGATTTCCGCGAGGGCTTCACGCTGTGGCGCCATCTCGGCTTGAACAGCGCGGGTGAGGCGATTGCCTTCCCGGCCCTCACCGCCATTCACTACGTGCACCGTCTCATGGCCTTCGTGGTGCTGGGCGCCATGGTGTGGCTGGGCTGGCGCTTGTGGCAAGTGCCGGGCATGGGCCGCACCGCGCGCGCCTTGTGGTTGCTCGCGCTCTGGCAGTTCGCCAGTGGCCTGACCAACGTGGTGCTGGACTGGCCGTTGTTGGCGGCGGTCGGCCACACGGCCGGTGCCGCCGCGCTGGTGATTGTTTTCACCGGCGCCCTCAGCGGCACGCGCAGCGCCGCCGCCCGCCGCGCTGAAGCTGCCGGTGCGGCCCACCTGAACATGTCCCGATCGACCCCATGAGCGCCGCCTCTTCCCCTTCTGTGGCCGTCGTCTTGCCCTCGGTCTGGCGCCAGTACCACGCGCTGACCAAACCGCGCGTGATCCAGCTCATCGTGTTCTGTGCCCTCATCGGCATGGTGCTCGCCGTGCCTGGCGTGCCCACCTGGGCGCAGGTGCAGCTCGCAGCCATCGCCTGTTTCGGTATCTGGCTGGTGGCCGGTGCGGCCGCGGCATTCAATTGCGTGGTCGAACAGCACATCGACGCCAAGATGAAACGCACCGCCTGGCGGCCCACCGCCAAGGGGCAGCTCACCAACGGCAAAACACTCTCGTTCTCGGCCGTGTTGTGCGGCGCCGGTTCGGCGGTGCTGTACTTCGCCGTCAACCCGCTGACCATGTGGCTCACCTTCGCCACCTTCGTGGGCTATGCGGTGATCTACACCGTGATCCTCAAGCCACTCACGCCGCAGAACATCGTGATCGGCGGCGCGTCGGGCGCCATGCCGCCGGTGCTGGGTTGGGCCGCCATGACGGGCGTGGTTTCGCCCGAGGCCCTGATCCTGTTCCTGATCATCTTTCTCTGGACGCCGCCGCACTTCTGGGCGCTGGCGCTCTACCGCGTGGAGGACTACCGCAAGTCGGGCCTGCCCATGCTGCCGGTCACGCACGGCTCGGAGTTCACCCGGCTGCAGATCCTGCTCTACACCTTCGTGCTGTTCGCTGCCTGCCTCATGCCCTTCATGATGCGCATGAGCGGCTGGTTCTACCTGGCCAGCGCCATCGCCCTGAGCATCGGCTTCTGCGGCTACGCGTGGGCGCTGTGGCGCAACTACTCCGACGCGCTCGCGCGCAAGACCTTCCGTTTTTCACTGATCCATCTGTCGCTGCTGTTCGCCGCGCTCCTGATCGACCACTACCTGTGACCGCCATGCCATCCCGTTCCGCACTCACACGCCGCCACCTGCTGGGCGCCACGCTCGGCGCCACCGGTCTGTTGATGGCTGGCTGCAGCGAGCCGGCCGCCAGTTTCACCGGCATCGACATCACCGGCGCCGACTACGCGACCGGATTTTCACTGACCGACCACAACGGTCAAGCGCGCACGCTCGCCGACTTCAAAGGCAAGGCGGTGGTGCTGTTCTTCGGCTTCACCCAGTGCCCCGACGTGTGCCCCACGACCATGAGCGAACTGGCCGAGGCCAAGCGCTTGCTGGGGCCCGAGGGAGAGCGCGTGCAGGGCCTGTTTGTCAGCATCGATCCCGAGCGAGACACGCCTGAGATCATGAAACAGTACATGGCCAGCTTTGATCCCAGCTTTCTCGCGCTGTACGCTCCCGCCGACAGATTGCCCGAGCTGGCCAAGAGCTACAAGATCTACTACAAGAAAGTCGACGGTCCCACGCCCACCAGCTACACGATGGACCACTCGGCCGGCAGCTACGTGTACGACCCCCAAGGGCGCATCCGCCTCTACCACCGCTACGGCACCGGCGCGCCGGCGCTGGCGGCGGACCTGAAAAAACTGCTCGCTGGGTAAACCTTGAGCACCAACAAAGACAGCACCCTCTGGCGCTGTCTTTGGGGGCTCAGACCTTGTCCGCAGCGCTGGTGAAGGCGTCGGCGAAAAAGGCTTCCTCGCGCAGACCAGCTTGCCCCGTGTAGTCGCGTCTGGCCGACTCGATCACGATGGGCGCGCCGCACGCATACACCTCGTGGCCCGAGAGGTCCGGGATGTCCTGCAGCACCGCCTCGTGGACAAACCCGGTGCGACCGGTCCAGGCGTCGTCGGGCAGCGCGTTGGACACCACCGGTACGTAGCGCAGGTTCGGCATCTCGGCCAGCTTCGCCTCGATCCAGGCGCTCTGGTACAGGTCGGCCGGACGGCGGCCGCCCCAGTACAGCGTGGCTTCCCGGGTAATGCCCTTGAACTGCATGTGCTCGATGATGGCCTTGATGGGTGCGAAGCCTGTGCCCGAGGCCAGCAGCACCATGGGCTTGGTGCTGTCCTCACGCAGGAAAAAACTGCCGTAAGGTCCTTCGATGCGAAGAATGTCCTTCTCCTTCATCGGTCCGAACACGTGGTCGGTGAACTTGCCGCCGGGCATGTGACGCACATGCAGCTCCAGCGAAGGCTGTGCCGACTGGGTGTGGGGCGCGTTGGCCATCGAGTAGCTGCGGCGGTCGCCATCGCGCAGCAGGAATTCCACGTACTGGCCGGCGTGGTACTGGAAGGCATCGCTGGCGGGCAGCTGCAGGCGCATCACCATCACGTCGTGCGAGGCGCGCTCCAGCGCACTCACCCGCACCGGCATTTTCTTGATCGGGAATGCGCCGATCTCGGTGACCTGGCGCGATTCGATCACCACATCGCTCTGCGCCACGCCGCAGCAGGTGAGCACGTAGCCGGCGGCTTCTTCGTCGGCGCTCAGGGCCTTGCTCTGGTGCGCCCCGTGCACCACGGTGCCCGAGACCAGCTTGCACTTGCACGAACCGCAGGCGCCGTCCTTGCAGCCATAGGGCAGGCCGATGCCCTGGCGGATGCCGGCGGCCAGCATGGCCTCGTCGGGCTGGGCGGTGAAGGTGCGCCCACTGGGCTCGACGGTGATGGTGAATGTCATACTGGCACTTGATGAATGGAGAGTTCCGACAGCACAACAGCGCCTGTCCGGCAGCCGGTCATTGTCTCAAATTCGGAAAATGCATGAGCCTCCTTGGCGCTTTGCCCGCACGCTTCCGGCGTGAACGGGTGTTGATCATTGGTTGTGGCGACGTGGGCCAGCGGGCCGCGCGTGTGCTGGGGGGTTCGCCGCGCGTGCGCGTGCTGGCGTTGACCTCCCGTGCGGATCGCGCGCCTTCGCTGCGTGCCCAGGGCATCACGCCGCTGCTGGGCAACCTCGATGACCCACACAGCCTGCGCCGTCTCGCAGGTCTGGCCACCCGCGTGCTGCACCTTGCGCCGCCCCCTTCCGGCGAACTCGCCGACTGGCGTCTGGACCCGCGTACCCGGGCCTTGACCCGTGCCTTGGTCCAGCGCTCGTTGCCGTCGACGCTGGTTTATGGCTCCACGTCGGGGGTGTATGGCGATTGCCAGGGCCGTTGGGTCGATGAGAGCACGCCGGCGAAACCACTCACGCCACGCGCCTGGCGGCGGGTGGACGCAGAGGCCGCCGTGCACTGGCTGGGCCGAGCCACCGGCGTGCGGACCACGGTGCTGCGCATACCCGGCATCTACGCGCCCGATCGGCAAGGCGGGACACCGCGCGAGCGCTTGCAACGCGGCACGCCGGTGCTGCGGGCCGAAGACGATGTGTTCACCAACCACATCCACGCCGACGATCTGGCACGCGCCTGTGTGCTGGCGCTGTGGCGGGGCAGACCCCAGCGCAACGTGAACGTGGTGGACGACACCGAGTTGAAGATGGGCGATTACTTCGATCAGGCCGCCGACCTGTACGGCCTGCCGCGCCCGCCACGTGTGGCGCGCGATGTGGCGGGGGACCAGCTGCCGCTCATGTTGCTGAGCTTCATGAGCGAGTCGCGCCGGTTGCACAACCGGCGGATGAAGCAGGAGCTGGGATTGCGCTTGCGTTACCCCACCGTGGCACAAGGCCTCGCGGTTTCACAAGGCTGAACGGCAAGAAAAAGGCCGCGCAAGAAACTTGCGCGGCCTGATCTGTGGTGCCCGGGGCCGGAATCGAACCGGCACGCCTTGCGGCGGGGGATTTTGAGTCCCCTGCGTCTACCAATTTCACCACCCGGGCGCTCTGAAAGGGGTTGCAAATTATGGCACAGTGCAAACGATGAACTACCCCACGATTGAAGACGCGATTGGCAACACCCCGCTGGTGGCCCTGCAGCGCATCGGAGTCCAGGTCAACGCCCAACGGGGCAATGTGGTGCTGGGCAAGCTCGAAGGCAACAACCCGGCCGGCTCGGTGAAGGACCGGCCCGCTGTGTCGATGATCCAGCGCGCCGAGGAGCGCGGCGAGATCAAGCCCGGCGACACGCTGATCGAAGCCACCTCGGGCAACACCGGTATCGCGCTGGCCATGGCCGCGGCCATCAAGGGCTACCGCATGGTGCTGATCATGCCGGAGGACCTGTCCATCGAACGCGCCCAGACCATGAAGGCATTTGGTGCCGAGCTGATCCTCACCTCCAAGAGCGGCGGCATGGAATCGGCCCGCGATCTGGCTGAAAGAATGCAGGCCGAAGGCAAGGGCCGTGTGCTGGACCAGTTCGCCAACGCCGACAACCCGCGGGTGCACTACGAGACCACGGGCCCCGAACTCTGGGCACAGACAGACGGGCGCATCACGCACTTCGTGAGCGCCATGGGTACCACCGGCACCATCACCGGCGTGTCGCGTTTCCTGAAGGAAAAGAACCCCGCTGTGCGCATCATCGGCGCACAGCCCAGCGAGGGCTCGCGCATTCCCGGCATCCGCAAGTGGCCGACCGAATACCTGCCGAAGATCTATGACCCGAGCGCGGTTGACGAGCTGGTCTACGTGAGCCAATCGGATGCCGAGGCGATGTGCCGGCAGCTGGCGAGGGAGGAGGGCATCTTCGCGGGCATCTCGGCGGCCGGTGCTTGCTGGGTGGCGCAGCAGATCGCGGCTGAGGTGGAGAACGCGACCATTGCGTTCATCGTGTGCGATCGCGGCGATCGATACCTGTCCACCGGCGTGTTCCCCGCCTGACGAACGCCATGTCCGCCAGCGCATTCCGCTACTGTCCCCAGTGCGCCACCGGGCTGGCGCTCATCACGCAGGCCGAAGATGGCGGGGACAAGCAGCGTCTGCGCTGCCCCGCCTGCGGCTTCACCCACTGGAACAACCCCACGCCGGTGCTGGCCGCCATCGTCGAAGTGGATGGCCGGGTCCTGCTCGCGCGCAATGCGGCCTGGTCGTGCCGCATGTTCGGACTCATCACCGGCTTCATGGAGGCCGGGGAGTCGCCCGAAGAGGGCATCCGTCGCGAAATCGCCGAAGAAACATCGCTGGACGTGACAAAACTCACGTTGGTTGGTGTGCACGATTTTCGGCGCATGAACCAGGTGATCGTGACCTATCACGCGGTCGCCCACGGCGAGGTCAAGCTCTCGCCCGAGCTGGTCGAATACAAGCTCATGGATCCCGTCCACATTCGCTGCTGGCGCGCCGGCACTGGGTTTGCGCTGGCCGACTGGTTGCGCAGTCGCGGTCTGGATCCGGTGTTCATGGAAGACTTTCAGCGGCCTGCGGACCCGGTCCTGTAGCGCGAAAGCGCGCTGCATGGAAAAGACGCGCCGCTTAGAATGGACCATTCCAAGGAAAGTCCCCATGCACGCCGACAAAGAACTTGATGCCCGCGGTTTGAACTGCCCGCTGCCCATCCTGAAAGCCAAAAAAGCGCTGGCCGACATGCACAGCGGCCAGACCCTGAAGGTGATTTCCACCGACGCCGGTTCGGTCCGCGATTTCCAGGCCTTTGCCAAGCAAACCGGCAATTTGCTGGTTGAGCAGCAAACGGTGGGCGACGAACACCTGACCTTGCTCAAGCGCCGCTGAAGCCGGCTTGCACAAGCCTGCGCTCATGGAAGTCCTGCTCGTTGACCCTCTGGTCCCTGAGGCCTTGTCCTGGCTGCAGGAGCGGCACGAGGTCACGTACCGTCCCGAGCTGGGCGACGATCCGGTGGAGTTGCGCAAGGCCACCTACAAAACGCGCGCCATCGTGCTGCCGCCCCACGTGGTGGTGTCCGAAGAGTTCCTGAACTTTTCGCCCAAACTCGAGATCGTGGCGCGCATGCAGATCTCCAGCGACAACACCGACCTGGATGCCTGCTCCCGGCGCAACGTGCGCGTGCTGCAGGCACGAAGCGCCACGGTGCGATCCAACGCCGAGTACCTGCTGTACGGGTTGCTCATGCTGTACCGCCGCGGCATGATCAGCGCGTTGCTGGGCCGCAAGATCTCCCAGGTGCGCATGGGTCGGGAGCTCTCCGGCAGCACCGTGGGCCTGTTGGGACTGGCGCCCGTGGCCCACACCCTCGCACCCATGCTCAAGAGCCTGGGCGTGCGCTTGCTGGGTTACGACCCCGCCGTGCACCACGCTGCTTCCATCTGGAACAAGTTGAACGTCGAGCCTGTCACCTTGCAGGACTTGCTGTCGCGATCGGACGCGATTTCGCTGCAGATGGTCTATGCCTCGCGTTTCCGTGGCTGGATCAACGAGCGCCTGCTCAACCACTGCAAGCCTGGTCAACTCTGGGTGGGTGTGAGCCGCAGCACGCTCTTCGATGCCGACGCCCTGGCGCTGGCGCTGTGCGACGGGCGCATCGACGCCTGTTTGATGGACGGTGCCAACCCGCAGTTCGCCGCCGAGGGCACCCCCCTGCACGGCATACCCAACCTGCACCTCACGCCGCGTCTGGGTTCACACACGCGCGAGGCCAAGCTGCGCGCGAGCTGGTACGTGGCGCACCGGATCCACGAAACGCTCTCGCCGCACGCGGTGGGTCAGGAAGGGCGGGTGAGTGATTTTTCCGTGCTGGACAGCCTGGAGTACAGCGAGCCCGAGGATCCGCAGGCGGTGACCCCGTCGCAGTGGGGCTCGATCGCATTGCACAGGAGCTGACCCCCCGCCGCGCAGAGCAGGAGTTAACCCCCCGCCGCGCTACGCGCGACCCCCCTGGAAGGGGGGCGACACCTGCGGTCTGGCAAAGCCAGTCCCGCGGTGTCTCTAGGTCAGGCATCTCTTTTCGGAGAGGCGTGACGGCCCCGGCCCCTCTCTCTCCTTTTTCTCAGGCGCTAAGCCGTTGCAGCTGCTCGCGCATCTTCTCCAGCGTTGCGGTGAAGTCGGCGACGCGTTTTCTTTCCTGATCGATCACTGCGGGCGGCGCCTTGGCCACGAAGGCTTCGTTGGACAGCTTGGCGGTGGCCTTGGTGATCTCGCCTTCGAGACGCGTGGCTTCCTTGCCCAGGCGCAATTTCTCGGCCGCCAGATCGATCTCCATGAACAGGCACAGGCGGGCTTCGCCGACCACGGCCACCGGCGCCGCCTGCGCGGCAGCGGCCCATGCGGCCTCGTCGGTGAACACCTTCACTTCGTTCAACTTGGCCAGCCCCTGCAGCACCGGGCCCATGGCCTGCATGTAAGCGGTGTCACCCAACACGTACAGCGGCAGGCGCGTGGCGGGTGACACGCTCATCTCGCCGCGCAGGTTGCGGCAGGCGTCCACCAGCGACTTGAGCTTGGTGACGTGGGCAATCGACGCCTCGTCGATCTTGTTGAGTTGAGCCGTTGGATAGCGCGCGATGCTCACCGATTCACCGGGCAGCCCGGCCACGGGTGCGACCTTTTGCCACAGCTCTTCGGTGATGAAGGGGATCACCGGATGCGCCAGTCGCAGGATGGCTTCGAGTGTGCGGATCAGCGTGCGGCGGGTGGCGCGCTGCTGTGAGGCATCGCCGGTCTGGATCTGAACCTTGGCGATCTCCAGGTACCAGTCGCAGAACTCGTTCCAGACGAAGTCGTAGAGGGTGTTGGCCACGTTATCGAGCCGGTACTCGGCGAAGCCCTTCGCCACCTCGGCTTCGGTCTTCTGCAGCAGCGAAGAAATCCAGCGGTCGGCCTGGCTGAAGCTCAGGTAGCCGTGGAAGGGTTGGCCCACCGCACACTCGGCCTTGGTGTGGTCTTCCAGGCCGCAGTCCTGGCCCTCGCAGTTCATCAGCGTGAAGCGGGTGGCGTTCCAGAGCTTGTTGCAGAAGTTGCGGTAGCCCTCGCAGCGCTTGCTGTCGAAGTTGATGCTGCGGCCCAGCGAAGCGAGTGCGGCGAAGGTGAAGCGCAGCGCGTCGGCGCCATACGCCGGAATGCCTTCAGGGAATTCCTTTTCGGTCTGCTTGCGCACTTTGGGCGCGGTCTCGGGTTTGCGCAGGCCGGTGGTGCGTTTCTCCAGCAGGGGCGCGAGCGAAATGCCGTCGATCAGGTCCACCGGGTCGAGCACGTTGCCTTCGCTCTTGCTCATCTTCTGGCCCTGCGCGTCGCGCACCAGGCCGTGGATGTAGACGTGCTTGAACGGCACGCGGCCGGTGAAGTGCGTCGTCATCATGATCATCCGGGCGACCCAGAAAAAGATGATGTCGTAGCCCGTCACGAGCACGGTGCTGGGCAGGTAGAGGTTGAAGTCCTCGGTCGCGCCGTCCTTCTGGTTGGGCCAGCCCATGGTGCTGAAGGGGACCAGCGCCGACGAGTACCAGGTGTCGAGCACATCGGGGTCGCGCGTGAGGGTGCGACCCGGGGCCTGGGCCTGGGCCTCGGCTTCGTTGCGCGCCACGATCACGTTGCCCGCTTCGTCGTACCAGGCCGGGATCTGGTGGCCCCACCAGAGCTGGCGGCTGATGCACCAGTCCTGGATGTTGTTCATCCACTGGTTGTAGGTGTTGACCCAGTTCTCGGGCACGAACTTGACCTCGCCCGACTGCACGGCCGCAATCGCCTTGTCGGCGATCGACGTGCCGCTGGTGTTCTTCTCGTTGCCCTTGGACTGCATGGCCACGAACCACTGGTCGGTGAGCATGGGTTCGATCACCTGGCCGGTGCGCGCGCAGCGCGGCACCATGAGCTTGTGTTTCTTGGTCTCCACCAGCAGGCCGGCGGCTTCCAGGTCGGCCACCACGGCCTTGCGCGCCACAAACCGATCCATGCCCTGGTACTTGGCCGGCGCGTTCTCGTTGATGGCGGCTTGCAGGGTGAGCACGCCGATGATGGGCAGGCTGTGGCGTTGGCCCACGGCGTAGTCGTTGGTGTCGTGCGCGGGCGTGACCTTGACCACGCCGGTGCCGAAGGCGCGGTCCACGTAGTCGTCGGCGATCACCGGAATGTCGCGGTCGCACAGCGGCAGCTTCACGGTCTTGCCGATCAGGTGCGTGTAGCGCTCGTCCTCCGGATGCACCATCACCGCCACGTCGCCCAGCAGGGTTTCGGGGCGGGTGGTGGCCACGGTGAGGGAGCCGCTGCCATCACTCAGCGGGTAGGCGATGTGCCAGAGGAAACCGTCTTCTTCCTCGCTTTCCACTTCGAGGTCGGACACGGCCGACATCAGCACCGGGTCCCAGTTCACCAGGCGCTTGCCGCGGTAGATCAGGCCCTGTTCGTACAGACGCACGAAGGTCTCGGTGACCACGGTCGAGAGCTTCGGGTCCATGGTGAAGTACTCGCGGCTCCAGTCCACGCTGTCGCCCATGCGGCGCATCTGCGTGGTGATGGTGTTGCCGCTTTCTTCTTTCCATTCCCACACCTTGGCCACGAAATTCTTGCGCGCCTCGGCGGGCGTGGGGCCCATGTCGTGGCGGCTGATGCCCTGGGCCTGCAACTGGCGCTCCACCACGATCTGCGTGGCAATGCCGGCGTGGTCGGTGCCCGGTACCCAGACCGTGTTCGCGCCGGACATGCGGTGGTAGCGCGTCAGGCTGTCCATGATGGTCTGGTTGAACGCGTGGCCCATGTGCAGCGTGCCGGTCACGTTGGGTGGCGGCAGCTGGATCGCGAACGACGGTGCGTCCGCCTGGGGTGCGCCCGTGCCGCGAAAGCCCGCCACGCCGTAGCCGCGCTCTTCCCATTCGGGGCCCCAGCGGGCCTCGATCGGAGCGGGTTCGAACGATTTGGCCAGGGATTGCAGGCCGGGTTGGTTCAGGGTGTCGGTCATGGGGCGCGCCAGAAGTGGAAACGGCATCCCGCAGGATGCCGTCAGGGGAAAGGGGGATACCGGCGAATTTTATTCGACAGGCTCCTCAGGCCGATGGGGTGGGCTTGTCGCGCGCGGCGTCAACGCAGGCCTTGAGCACAGCGGCGTCGCCGATCTGGTTGGCCAGCAGCAGGATCAGGCGCGCGTTGAGCAGCTCCGAGTCCTCGCGGCTGAGCCCCGCGTGGGCGTCGAGCAGCTGTTCGTAGAAGGCGTCGGCGTCTTGAAAGTGGGGGTGGGTGTTCATGCTGGGTCTCCGCGCAGGCCCAGGGATCGTTCGATCGCCCGCACCAACTGGGCATTGATGGTTTCTCCGGTGGCCGCGAGGTAGCCGTCGGGGCGCACCAGCGCCCATCCGCCGGCAGAGGCCTGGCAGGCACCCCGCACATGACCTTTGGCGTCGCGCACATGCTCCAGCGCCTGTGCCGCACCCTTGGCGCCGAGCACCTGCACGCTGCGCACGGGGGCGTCCAGACACAGGTGGCGCAGGCGTTGCGCATCGGCGCCCGGCAGGTCGCCGAACACCAGCACCAGCAGGTCGCCGCGGGCCCAGTTGAGCAGGTCGTTCACGTGGCCTTGCGAGCCGTCGGCCCATGCAAACCCCACGTTCTGCACCGACTGACCTGCGGCACTGGTCGCGGCATAGCTGCAGGCACGCGAGCGGCCATAGGGATTGGCCACGGCCATGCGGCCGGTGTTGATCAGGGAGCGGGCAAACGGATGCTGTTTGGCCAGACAGATGGCGGCTTGACGAAAGACACGTTCCGCTCCCTCGGCTGCGCGCAGGAAACGCGCGGTGCGGTTGGTCACGCACACGTTTTGCTGCGCCGCGTCCAGGCGCTCGTCGTTGTAGCTCTCCAGCAGCGCGGCGTCGGCCTTGCCGCTGAGCACGGCGGCGAGTTTCCAGGCGAGGTTGTCCGCGTCGGCCACACCGGTGTTGCCCCCCCGGGCGCCGAACGGGCTGACCACCTTGGCCGAATCCCCCATGAGGAACACGCGGCCGTGGCGCATGGCGTGCACGCACTCACTGCGGTAGGCGTAGGGCCCGACCCAGACGATCTCCACGTCGACATCGGACCCGAACTGGCGCGCCAGCCGTTCGCGCACCACGTCTTCGCGGCTCACGTAAGCGGGGTCGGCGTCGGGTGCCATCTGGTAGTCGATGCGCCACACGTCGTCTGCCATCAGGTGCTGCCAGACCGCACGGTTGTCGTTGAACGGGGCTTCGATCCAGGTGTGGCGCTCCTGCGGTGGATGGGTGGTGAAGCGCACGTCGGCGATGCACCAGCGGTCATCGCCGCGCTTGCTGTCAAACGGCACGTTGAGCCATTTGCGCAGCGGGCTGTTCGAGCCGGTGGCGTCGATCACGTGCTCGGCTTCCATGCGGTAGCTGCCGGCAGGCGTCTCCACCGTGAGGGTGGCGAAGTCGGCGTTCTGTTCAAACGCGGTGAGCCGGTTCTGCCATCGCAACTCGACCGCGCCCAGTTCCTGAATGCGCTCGACGAGAAACCCTTCGATGTAGAACTGCTGGATGTTGATGAAGGGCGGCTGGCTGGAGAGGTGGAAGTTGCCTTGTTGACGCAAGTCAAAGCTGTAGACCTCATCAACGCCCGCGAAGGTGCGGCCCACGCTCCACTGCACGCCTTTGGCTGCGATGCGTTTGTACAGCCCCAGGCGTTCGAAGATTTCGAGCGACTTCTGGGTGTAGCAGATGCCGCGCGACGAGGCGCCTTTGACGCCCACCGTGTTGTCCTCGTCGATCAGCACCGCGCGCACACCGAGCTGGGCCAGCGAGCAGGCCAGCGTGAGGCCGGTGATGCCGCCACCCACGATGACCACCGGGTGGCGCACGGGGGTGGGGCTGTGCAGCTCCGGGGGTTCGACAAACGGGTACTCGGGCAGTTGGTAGCCGGCGCCGGCGGTGAACTCGTAGCTGTTGGTGTGAGCTGTTTCGCGGTACGCGGTCATGAAGTCTTGCTCCTCGTGTTTCGTTTCGCCTTGTTTCGCGCATCGGTGGTGCGGGGCACAACGGTGGCACCCACGCCAACGCCAAAAAATCAGCCCTTCACAAGCCCGCCAACTTCAGGCCGGTCGTTCTGCTGCGGCTTCAGCGGTGCCGCGGTCTTGCCTTCGGCCCGCTCGCGCCGCCACTGTTCCTTGCGTTTGTTCCATTCGGCCAGCCGCGCGTGCGCCGTCTTGCTCTCTTCCAGCATCTCGAACTCGTCGGCCAGCTGCGCCGTGAGCTCCAGGCGGATGCCGTTGGGGTCGAAGAAGTAGATGCTCTTGAAGATGTGGTGGTCTGTCACACCCAGCACCTCGATGCCGCTGGCCTCCAGGCGAGCCTTGGTGTTCTCCAACTCCTGCTCGGTGTTCACGCGAAAGCTGATGTGGTTCACCCACTTCGGCGTGTTCGGGCTCGGTAGCGCGGCCTCGTCGTCTCCGAGGTCGAAAAAGGCAATGAACGAGCCGTCCTGCAGGCGGAAGAAAAAATGGGTGTACGGGCAGTACTCGCCCGTGCTGGGCACGTGATCGCTCTGGATGATGTGGTACAGCGGCAGACCCAGGATGTCCTCGTAGAAGCGGCGCGTTTCCTCGGCGTCTTTCGCCCGGTGGGCGTAATGGTGCAGCTGCTGGATCGGTGCCGGGGCGGGCAAGGTGGATGCGTTCATGAAGGTCTCCTCAAAAGCCAAAGCGATTCAACATTATGCAATGCATTTCTCTTATCGTAATCGTAAGCACTTGCGTTTCACTCCAGTTTGCCGCTTGACCACCGGGGCCTGGATGCTGTCTGGCAAGGTATGGCGTTGGCGATAATCGTCAGCGCCTCTGGGGCGCATTCCACCTGTCCGAGCCGGCCACCGTCCGTGGTCCAGACCCCCGCCTCCTCCCGTCTTCACAGCATGCTCTTCCTGATCTCTCCCGCCAAGGCGCTCGACCACGAGACGCCACCCCACGTGGCCACCCACACCCAGCCCCTGTTCGTGAAACGGGCGGCCGAGCTGATCGATGTGCTGCGCGAACAGTCGCCGCAGCAGATCGCCGAACTCATGAGCCTGTCGGACACGCTCTCGGGCTTGAACGTGGCTCGATACCAGGCTTGGCGCCCCCAGTTCAACACCCGGAATTCCAAGCAGGCGGTGCTGGCTTTTGACGGCGACGTCTACGGCGGGCTCGACGCGAAGACGCTGGCCGAGCCCGATCTTGACTGGCTGCAGCAACACCTGTGCATCCTGAGTGGCCTGTATGGCGTGCTGCGTCCGCTCGATCTCATGCAACCCTACCGTTTGGAAATGGGCACCCGCCTGGCCACCAGCCACGGCAAGAACCTCTATGCGTTCTGGGGTCGCACCATCGCCGACCACCTCAACGAACGCGCCCGGGCCGACGTGAGTCCGGTGGTGGTGAATCTCGCCAGCGAGGAATACTTCAAGTCGGTGGACCGCAAGGTGCTGCTGCCGCGCGTGGTCACCTGCGTGTTCGAGGAGCGCAAGGCCGACGGGTACAAGATCATCAGCTTCATGGCCAAACGCGCGCGCGGTCTCATGGTGCGGTATGCGGTGCAGCAACGGGTCAGCACACCCGATCAGCTCAAACACTTTGACCTCGAAGGCTACCGGTTCAACGCCGCCGCCTCCGGACCCGACCGCCTCGTGTTCCGCCGCGAGGCCAAAGCCTGAAGGCCCTGCCATGAACCAGTCCGTCACCATCGAGTTGCGCCAGTGGATCGTGGAACAGGCCGCGGCCGGGTTCTCGCGCGAGACGGTGATGGCCTCCATGGTGGCGTCGGGTTGGCAGGAGTCGGTGGCGCTCAAGGCGCTGCAGGCCACCTGGAAAGAGCCGGCGACCGCCCCGCATCGGTCCACCCCGGTGGTGCGCCGCGAAGGCGCCCGGCACCTGCCCGACCTCGATCTGAGCCGATCGCCCCGCCAGATCGACGCGGGCGATCGCATGGTCCAGGTGATTGCCTCCCTCAGCCAACCGCGGGTGGTGGTGCTGGGCAACCTGCTGGGCGCCGACGAATGCGATGCGCTGATCGAATCGGCCCGCCCGCAACTGGCGCGCTCGCTCACCGTGGCCACCAAGACCGGCGGCGAGGAGCTCAACCCCGACCGCACCAGCAGCGGCACGTTTTTCGCGCGTGGGCAGACGCCCGAGGTCGCGCGCATCGAGGCGCGCATCGCCCGTCTGCTGAACTGGCCGGTGGAACACGGCGAAGGCCTGCAGGTGTTGCACTACCGCCCTGGCGCCGAGTACAAGCCGCACTACGACTACTTCGACCCCGACGAACCCGGCACGCCCAACATCCTCAAGCGCGGCGGGCAACGCCTGGCCACGCTGGTGATGTACCTGAGCGAACCTGCGCGCGGCGGCGGCACCACCTTTCCCGACGCGGGGCTGGAGGTGGCACCCGTGCGCGGCAACGCCGTGTTTTTCAGCTACGACCGGCCGCACCCGTCCACCCGCACGTTGCACGGCGGCGCGCCCGTGATCGAGGGTGACAAATGGGTCGCCACCAAGTGGCTGCGCGAACGCGAGTTCATCTGACATGCCCGCCTTGAACATCACCCACAACGGCTTGCGCCTCGAATTCGAGAGCGACGGTGACGAGCGTGCCCCCGCCGTGGTGCTCACCATGGGCCTGGGCATGCAACTCACGGCCTGGCCCACCTCGCTGGTGCAGGCCATTGTGCAGGCCGGCTACCGCGTCATCCGTTTCGACAACCGCGACATCGGTCTCTCCACCCAGCTGGACCACCTGGGCGTGCCCAACATCGGCTGGCAGCTGGTGCGCTCCCGCCTGGGTCTGCCGATCCGATCGCCTTACAGCCTGCAAGACATGGCGCTGGACACCATCGGGCTGCTCGATGCGCTGGGCGTGCAGCGCGCCCACCTGGTGGGCGTGTCCATGGGCGGCATGATCTCGCAGCGCGTGGCCGCCACCGTGCCCCAGCGCGTGCTCAGCCTCACCAGCGTCATGAGTTCCAGCGGTGCGCCCGGTCTGCCGGGCCCGCGCCCGCCTGTCACCCGCGCCCTGCTCAAACGCCCACGCAGCCGGCGCCCCGAGCATGTGGCTGCGCACGCACTCCACCTGTTCCGCCTGATCGGCAGCCCGGCGTTCCCGCAAGATGTGCCGGCGTTCGAGCAACGCGTGCTGGCCGATGCGCTGCGCAGCCACAACCCCGCCGGTGTGGCGAGGCAGTTGCTTGCCGTGGCGTCCGACACCGGTCGCCACACCGTGCTCAGAGGCATCGCGTGCCCCACGCTCGTCCTGCACGGCACGGCGGACCCCCTGGTGCCGCTGGCCTGTGGCCAGGACACCGCCGCCCGCATCGCCGGTGCACGCTTCGAGTCCATCGACGGCATGGGCCACGACTGGCCGCCCGGCGTGGCCGCCTTGCTGGCCGACCACATCGTTCCGCACCTCCAGGCCGCGCAGGCCTTCGCAACCAGCGCTTCAAACACCGCCCCGACATGACCCAGAACACCCCCGAACAATCGCAGCTTGGCCAGGCCTCGGCCTACGTGGACCAGTTTGATGCCGGCCTGCTGTTTCCCCTGCCGCGCGAGACCAAACGCCGCGAGATCGGCATCACCGGCAGCGTGCCGTTTCTCGGTGCCGACCTGTGGACCGCGTTCGAGCTCAGCTGGCTGAACCCGCGTGGCAAACCGCAGGTGGCCCTGGCCCACATCACCGTGCCCTGCGAGAGCACGCACATCGTCGAGAGCAAGTCGTTCAAGCTCTACCTCAACAGCTTCAACAACACCGCGTTTGCCAGCGCCGACGCGGTGCGAGACCGCATCCGCGCCGATGTGAGCGCCGCCATCTGGCACGGCGGCAGCCTGCAGTCCAGCGCCGGCGTAAGGCTGCTGTTGCCCGAACAGCTGGAGCGCGAGAAGGTTCAGGAACTGGCCGGGCTGTCGATCGACCGGCTCGACGTGGAGTGCACGCGCTACCAGCCCGCGCCGGAGCTGCTCACCGCTGCGTTCGACGAAAAACCGGTCGACGAAATCCTGGTGAGCCACCTGCTCAAGAGCAATTGCCTGGTGACCGGCCAGCCCGACTGGGGCAGCGTGCAGATCAGTTACAGCGGCCCGCAGATCGACCAGGCCGGGCTGCTGCAGTACATCGTGAGTTTCCGCAACCACAACGAATTCCACGAGCAGTGCGTGGAGCGCATCTACATGGATGTGCTGGCACGCTGCAAGCCCACCAAGCTGGCGGTGTACGCGCGCTACACGCGCCGTGGCGGGCTGGACATCAACCCCTGGCGCACCAGCCACCCGCAGTCGCCACCGGCGAACGTGCGCACGGCGCGGCAGTGACCGCGCGGCGTTGCGGGTTCAGAGCATCTTCTGGATCAGCGCACCCTTGAACAGCACCGGTCCGGTCGGTCCGCGTTCGCTGGGCACACCGCCTTTGGGTTCAAGGCTGATGGCCAGGGTGGGCACTTCGCGCACGTCACCCGCGCCCGCGGTGAGTTGCAACAGGCGCTCCTGACTCAGCACGCCGAGCGAGCGCGGGCCACCCGAGGGCGGCAGCGCCCAGAGCTGCAGCGACTTGTCGCTCGCTTCCTGGAAACCACCCACGCGCTGCAGCGTGAGTTTGCCGTTCTTCGGGTCGAAGGTGACCAGCATCGAGGCACTGGCCTGGTCGTCGTTGAGCACCGCCACGTATTCGATCTGCGGGGTGGCCGAGAGTTGGGCCTGCAGTTCGTCGATCTGCGCACCGAGGTTGTCGCGCAGGCCAACGGCCGTGACGATGGCGAACACCGTGGCCAGCGCGCCGGCGCCGGCGGCGCCGCGCCACAGCGCGAGACTGCGCAACCAGCCGGAGGGTTGGGGCTTCACTGGCTGAGCGCGGGCAGCGGCCATGGCCTGCTGCTGGCGCTCGCCCTGCACCAGGTTTTCAATGCGCGTCCACACGGCGGGCGCGGGTTGCTGCGGCGTTTGAAGCTCGTTCATGCTGGCCACGCGGCTTTGCCACACCAGGGCGGCGGCGCGCACCGGGGCTTGCTCGCGCGCCATGGCTTCGAAGCGGCGGCGGGCGCCCCCGCGCAAGGTGCCCAGCGCATGGGCCGCGGCCAGCCGGTCGAGGAGTTCGGGGTGTTGGATCAGGTTCATGACGGTCTCTTCACGCAAAGCGCGACATGCAGGTGCGCAGCTGGTCCAGCCCACGCCGGATCCAGGTCTTTACCGTGCCCAGGGGCAGGCTGAGCTGCTCGGCCAGTTCGCCGTGGCTCAGGTCGCGCAGGTAGGCCAAGCTCACCACCTCGCGCTGGCGGTTCTCCAGCTGGCCCAGGCACTGGTGCAGCGCCCAGGCCTGTTGGCTGGCCAGCGTGGTGTCCATCGGGTTGGGCGAATCGCCTTCCAGGGTGTCGGACATCGCGTCGTCGATTTCGTCGGTGAGGTGAATGCGTTCGGCACTGCGCCGGCGCAGGTAGTCGAGCGAACGGCTGCGCACGATCAGCCCCAACCACGCCATGGGTGGGCTGAGCGAGGCGCGGTAGTCGCCCGCGCTGCGCCAGATCTGCAGAAAAGTTTCCTGCAGCGCGTCTTCGGCCCATTCGGCCTTGCCGACCACGCGCATGGACAGGCCATACAGCTTGGACGAGGTCAGGTCGTAGAGGGCCTTGAGGGCGGCTTCGTCGCGCCGGGCGACGCGGTCGATCAAGTCCATCAGCAGGTCATCGGGTTGTGCGCTCATGCAGGCATTGTGCTGCACCGCTTGGCCCCATGCCCACACCGGGGCTTGGTGGAAAGCGGGCGTCATGTTCATGGCCGGCGTCGACGTGGCTGCACCTGCGTGGGCAGGCTCAGGGCCGTGACGGACGTGATGTTGACGGCCACGGGCGGACCTTCGAGGATCTGGTCGGCGTGCACCACGCGCACCTTGGCAGCGCCCTCGGGCACGCCTTGCAAGGTGGCCACGCCGTTGGCGTCGGTCTGCAGCGTCCAGGGTGAGTCGGCCACGAAGATGAAACCGCGCATGGAGCCGTGCAGGTGGCAGCCGAGCTGCACCCCACCCGCCTTGCTCAGCGTGACTTCGGCGCTCGCGGGTTCCTTGCCGTCGACTTTTCCGTCCAGGCGCAGTTCGAATCCGGGCTGGGTGCCCGGGTTCAGCGAAGCCAGGCCCGCGGGCGTGCCACGGACGTGGTGTTCCCACGAGTCCAGGTTGGTGAAGGTCACCTTGGAGCCCACCGGCAGCACCACGGTGCCGGGCAAGAACTGCATTTTTTGTTGGTTGATGACGGCGGAGACCGGTGCCGGTGCCGCCGGCCTGGCGCCCGCGCCGGGCTCGATGACCACCACCGCGTCGGCCAGGGGTTTGCCGTCGCGACCGAGCACCGTCACCTGCACGGTGGCGGCCTGGGCGGCCAGGGGCAACAGGGCAGCGGCGATCAGCCATGCGGCGGTGTGCGAGCGTGTCATGGTGGGTCCCGGGGGTATTTCAGCGAACGGTGACCACGTCGCGGTGCATGGGCGCCAGCAGGGCCAGCATCTGGTTCTGGCGGGTGAACGGAATGCCGCGCGCGTTCATGCTTTGCTGCAGCACTTCCACCAGCGCGTTGAACTGGGCGCGCGTTGTGTCGCGGTCGGCGTGTGCGGTCTTCATGTCGGGGCCCTTGTAGACACAGGGGCCGCCCGAGAGCTGACACAGCTGGTCGCTGAGCGACTTCGCCAGGTTGGTCAGGTTGGTGTCCTGGAACTGATCGCCAATGCGTGGGTCCGCCTTGAGGCGCACCACGAAGTCGTCCATGAGGCTGCGGATGCCGGCTTCTTCGCCAAAGGCCTGGTAGAGACCGGCGGCCGGTGCCACGGGGTAGGCACTGGCGGCCGACGGCGCGGGCCGCATGGACTGGGCGAGCGTGGCACCGCTGGCCAAGGCCAGCAGGGTGAGGGCGGCGGAGGTGATGAGGTTTTTCATGGTGAGGCTCAAAGGGGAAGGGTTCAGAAAGCGATCTGGGCCGAGAGGTACACGCCGGTCTGTTTGCGCCCGCCGGTGGTGGCCGGAACGATGCGACCCAGGTCCACGTAGGCGGCGGTGAGCGAGACGTTCTTGCTCGGTGCGTAGGCGATGAAGATGTCTTTCCAGTCGTCGGCGCGAAGGCCGTCGCTCAAGCCGGCGGCCTGTCCAGCGCGCTGCAGTTTGTTGGGCATGCCGCGGTACTCAAAACCCACCGCCAGCTTGCTGTTGATCAGGTAGGCGACCGAGAACTCGGGCTGCAGTTCGTAGCCGTTGTCCGCACCGCCCAGCGTGGCACCAAAGCCCAGCAGACCGCCCTGGTTCGCCTTGGTGGCGCGCAGCGTGCCGTTCACCAGAATGCCTTGCGCGAGAAAGAGTTTGGTGGCGCTCACGTACACGTCGGCGCCGCTGCGCTGGGCGCCCAGCGCGTTGAGCGTGCTGTCCAGACCGGAGGACTGCAGGCGTTTGAACTGCACGCCCACGGCGATCTGCGGCATGAGGCTGTCGCTGTCGAGCACGGCGTCGCCGGCCACGCGCACCTTGGCGCCCACGATGTCCTGCTTCAGGCGCAGTCCCGGCAGCATCAGCGCCCTGCCGGTGACACCGGTGTCGAAGTTCTGGTGACCCAGCGAGAGTTCGACGCGGTCGTGGATGCCCACGGCCACGCCGTAGGCGCTGAGGCCGTGGTCCCGGGTCACGGCGCGGCTGGCGTAGGCCGACACGCCGACCTCGCCTTCGGTGGCCTGGCTGCCGATGACGGCCCAGGGCGAAATGCCCCCGCCCGCTGCGCCTTCGACGCTGCTCACACCACCCGTGAGCAGCAGCTTGCCGGTGTCGGCGTGGGCAGGGAATGTGGTCAGCAGCGCGGCGGCCGCAGCCAGGGGCAGCAAGCGCGCCGCGGTGGAGGTGGTGAGGTTTCTCGGGTGCAGCATGGTGAACGGGTCGTGGGGTGTTGACGAAAGCCCCCAGGGAGGGGCGGTATGGCCTGACCCTCTGAGTACGCGCCCACACCCGCTGCTGGATTCACCTCACGTTGATTCAGATCGAAAAACGTGCATTATTCGAGCCCGGCGGCCCGGTTTGCCTGCCGGGCGTGACGCTTCCCACAGCGCCTTGCGCCACGGAACCCATCTGCCAAGGGCTGGCGCACAACCCGGCGCGCCCTCAAGCCGCGTGCTGAAAACCTTCCAGCAGGTTCACCGCGTTGGTGCCCACGGCGTCCACCGCATAGCCGCCTTCAAACGTGAACACCGTGGGCAGCCCGGCACCCGCCAGGGCTTTGCCCACGGCGAAGTAGTCGGCGCTCTTCAGGGTGAAGCCCGAGATCGGGTCGCCCTCGAAGGTGTCCAGCCCCATGGGCACCACGAGGGCCGTGGCGCCGAATCGCTGGACCGCTTGCAGGGCGGTGTCCAGGGTGTCGCGCCAGGTGCCGAAGCCGGTGCCCCTTGGCAGCGGCAGATTGAGGTTGAAACCCGCACCCGCACCCGCACCGCGCTCGTCCGCGTGGCCCAGAAAAAACGGGTACTCGGTGGCCGGGTCACCATGAATGGAGACGGTCAACACGTCGGCCCGCTCGTAAAAGATGGTCTGTGTGCCGTTGCCGTGGTGGTAGTCCACGTCCAGCACCGCCACTTGGGCGTGGCCCGCTTCGCGCAGCGCCTGCGCTGCGATGGCCGCGTTGTTCAAGAAACAATAACCACCGAAAAAATCGGGCCCGGCATGGTGTCCCGGGGGACGTGAAAGTGCCAACGCGCTGCGCGCACCAGCGGCCACGTCCCGCGCCGCCGCCAGCGCGCAGGCGGCCCCGCCGCGCGCTGCAACCCAGGTGCCCGCCGTGAGCGGTGAGCCCGAATCGAAGCTGAAGAGGCCCAGGCGCGCCGCAAAGTTGGTGGGCAACACGTCGTTGCGAAAGCCATGGCGGTTGGGCAGCGGCCACACCGAGGGCAGGGCATCGCGCTCGGCGTTGCTCGGGTCCATGGCCACCCACTCGGCCCAGGCCCCACGCAGAAAGTCCACATAGCGGGCGCTGTGCACGCGGCCGATCGCGGCGTCCAGCGTGGCGTCGTCCACCTCGGGTGTTTCCAGCGCACCGAGCGGGCGGCGCTGCAGCTCGGCCAATACAAAGTCCAGCCGCGCGGGCACCTCGTGGCAGTGCACCAGGCGGCCGCGAAACATTTCTTGCTGGCCGGCGTGGGCGGCGTGGTGGGGGTTGTGAAAGGTTTTCACAGGGGATGCTCAGCCCAACGCCTTGAACGACTGCAGGGCCAAGAGCGGCGTGAAATCGCCCGCGCGTTTCTCCTTCATGGCCGCGATCGCCTCGCGCACATGCGCGTTGCTCCACACAGCGCCTTGCAGCCAGCCCATCTGGCGCAGGCTGTCTTCCACCGAGTGGTCGCGCGCGTAGTTCACCGCCTGTTTGGTGCCCCAGATGGCCACCGGTGGTTTGGACGCAATCTCGCGGGCGCACTGCAGCGCCGCAGCCACCGTGGCCTCGTGCGTGTCGAACACCTCGTTGACCAGGCCGTAACCCATGGCCTTGCTGGCTGGCAGGCGGCGGCCGGTGTAGGCGAGCTCTTTCACCACCGCCAGCGGGATCAGCTTGGGCAGTCGCTGCAGCGTGCCCACGTCGGCCACCATGCCGATGTTGATTTCCTGGATGCAGAAGAACGCGTCGGCCGAGGCATACCGGATGCAGGCGGCGGTGACCATGTCGACCGCGCCGCCGATGCAGCCGCCCTGGATGGCGCAGATCACCGGGATGCGCAGGTTCTCCAGCTTGGTGAAGGTGGCCTGCATGTCGGTGAGCAGGTCGAAGATGGCGGCGCGGCCTTCCGGGCTCTGGTCGTCCATGCTGATGGCGCCTGCGAAGGTGTCCAGCGACATGCCGGCGCTGAAATGTTTGCCGGTGCTGCTGATGACGAGCGCCCGTGCCGTGCCCTCGCTGTGCAGTCGGGTGAGCACCTCGTCGAGCTCGCGCCAGAAGGTGGGGTTCATGGTGTTGAGCTCGGCGGGACGGCTCATCACGAGGTGCGCGACATGGTTGGCCATGTCGAGCGCAAAGCAGGTGGATGTGTTCATGGTGGATCAATGTAGTCCGCGGGCGGCCTGGTGACCTGTCGCGGGTTGGACGCGGTCAGTCTGCCAGATCGATCCAGTCGCAGCGCACGCGGTGTGCCGCGTGCACCCGCTGGCGCCAGCGCACGTACAGACCCGGTGTCCAGATACCCACCAGGCACGCCGGCAGCAGCCACAGGGTCTGCATGATCACGACGGGCATGCAGCCCACCCAGCCCATGAGCCACGCGGTGAGCACGCCGTCCCAGAGCTGGTATTCCAACGGGTGCTCCTGGCGGTGCGCCGCGTGCCAGCGCTTGATGCGTTCCAGTTCATCCAGTCTCATGAAAAGATGCATGGCAGACCCCCGGAATGCCGGCCGACATTCGTGTTCCGCCAATGTAGGTTTCGCGTCGGAAACCGTCAACCGGCGCGGCTCGTCAGAACAGCTGGTCCGACAGGGCAACGGGCGCCTCGGTGGCGGAGAGTTCGTCCGCCTTGGCCAGGGAGCCCACGCGCACGCCCAGCAGCCGGATGCGCCGTGAGAGGTCCACCCGCTTGAGGCACAACCCCGCTTGGCGCCGGATGGTGGCGGGGTCCTGTGTGAAGTGGTCGATGGTGGTGTCGCGTGTCACGCCCTGGAAGTTGTCGTAGCGCAGCTTGATGCCGATGGTTTTGCCCGCGTAACCCTTGGCGTTCAGGTCGTTGGCCACCTGCTCGCACAAGCGGGTGAAGATGGCGCCGAGCTCGGCGCGGTCGCGCACGGCGTGCAGGTCGCGCTCGAAGGTGGTCTCGCGGCTCATGCTGACCGGCTCGCTCTCGGTTTGCACCGGGCGCTCGTCCCGGCCCCACGACACCTCGTGCAGCCACGCGCCGTAGCTCTTGCCGAAGGTGTCGATCAACCAGCCGCGTTCGCGCTGCGCGAGTTCGCCAATCGTGTGGATGCCGTGGCCCTGCAGCTTGGCGTCGGCCTTGGGGCCCACGCCGTTGATCTTGCGGCAGGGCAGCGGCCAGATCAGCGTTTGCAGGTCCTCGGTCTGCACGATGCTGATGCCGTTGGGCTTGTTGAACTCGCTCGCCATCTTGGCGATGAGCTTGTTGGGCGCCACCCCGATGGAACAGGTGAGCCCGGTGGCCTGGAAGATGCTCTTCTGGATCAGGCGCGCCAGCACCCGCCCGCCCTCGCGCTGGCCGCCAGGCACGTGGGTGAAGTCGATGTAGACCTCGTCCACCCCCCGGTCTTCCACCACCGGCGCGATCTCGCGGATGGTGCTCTTGAACAGGCGCGAGATGCGGCGCACCTCTTCAAAGTCCACCGGCAGCAGGATGGCCTGCGGGCAGAGCTTGGCGGCCTTCATCAGCCCCATGGCAGAACCCACGCCGAACTGGCGCGCCGCGTAGGTGGCGGTGGTGGCCACGCCCCGCCCGGTGTAGCCCGCGAGGCGCGGAAAGAAGTCGACCGGGATGTGGTCCAGGCTGTCGGTGGCCCATTCGCGGTCGGGATAGGCCTCGCGCAGGCGCTCCAGCAGGTCGTCCGCGCGTCGGCGTCCGCCGCCAATCACCACCGGCAGGCCCTTGAGTTGCGGATACCGCAGCAACTCCACCGACGCGAAAAACGCGTCCATGTCCAGGTGGGCGATGCGCCTGGGCAGGGGCTGGTCGGGTGGGGATTGCACGCGGTCGAGCATAGCGGGATTACCATGGTGCGAGACGCCGGCCACCGCCCGGCGCGCCGCCTCTGGAGAACGCTTCATGAACGCCATCACCCGCCTCGTCACCGCCCTGTTGATCGCCGCCGGCATTGCCATCGCCGGCTTCGCCGTGAGCCAGGGACTGGAGCGCTTTCGCATGTCGGACCGCTCGGTCACGGTCAAGGGGCTGGCCGAAAAGGACGTGGAGAGCGACTTCGCGGTCTGGACGCTCTCGTTCCGCCGCGCGGGCAACGACTTTGGCGGCGTGCAGCAGGCGCTGGCGGGCGACCGCGACAAGGTGGCTGCCTTCTTGAAAGAACGCGGTTTCACCGACGCCGAGGTGGAAGCGAAACCGCTGCAGGTGCAGGACCTGTTCACCCGCGAGTACGCGCAGGGCAACCAGCCGTTCCGCTTCAACGGCACCGGTCAGGTGCTGGTGAAGTCGGCCCGCGTGGCCGAGGTGGAGGGCGCCGCGCGCGCGGTGGACCCGCTGATCCAGGCCGGCGTGCAATTGGGTGGTGAAAACGAAGGTGGCCGCAGCGGTCCGCGTTTCCAGCTGCGCGGCTTCAACGACATCAAGGCACCGCTGCTGGCCGAGGCCACGCGCAACGCACGCGAGCAGGCCGACAAATTCGCCGCCGAAGCGGGTGCCGAACTCGGCCCGCTGAAAAATGCCAACCAGGGTGTGATCCGCATCACCGGCGACGACGGCAACGACTTCGACGACGGCAGCTCGCGCATCAAGCGGCTGCGGGTGGTGAGCACGTTCGAGTACGAGCTGAAGTGAACGGGCGTCAGATCGCCTTCTGGATCAGCCAACCCTGAAACAGATAGGGCAGGCGTGGCCCCACGGTCTCGGGCACGCCGCCCTTGTTCTCCACACTGATCGCCAGCTGGGTCACGCCGGCCAGCTGGGCTTCCTTCGCCGTCAGCTGCAGCGTCTTGAACTTGCTCGCGATCACACCCAGCGAGCGGGGAGGTTGGTCGCCGGCGAGCGCCCACAGCTGCATGCTGTCCTCGCGCCCTTCCTTGACCTCGTTGAGGCGCTGCACCTGCAACACGTCCGCCTGCGGGTCCAGGGTCACCAGCAAGGCCGGCAGTGCCTGAGCGTCGAGCAGCACCGACACGTACCGCACTTGCGGCGTGACCAGCAGCCGCTCCTGCAGATGTACGATCTGAGCCTTGAGCTGTTCGACCATGCTGGCCGTGGTGGCCGCACCCAGCAGCAGCACCAGCATCAGCACCACGCTGACGCCCAGCCACAACTTCGAGGTGCGGGGCCGTGCCGCGGGCTCTGCGGACTTCATGGTGCGGCCGTCGGGAACGTGCCAGGCAAGAGGATGCTCTTGTCCACCGTCTCGATGTTGGTGTGGCCGCAGAAGGCCATGGTCAGGTCCAGTTCGCGGTGGATGATCTGCAGGCACTTGGACACCCCTTCCTCGCCCATGGCGCCCAGGCCGTAGAGCATGGGCCGGCCGATGTAGACGCCGCGCGCGCCCAGCGCGCGCGCCTTGAGCACGTCCTGACCGCTGCGGATGCCGCCGTCCATGTGCACCTCGATCTGGCTGCCCACCGTGTCCACGATCGCCGGCAGTGCCTCGATGCTGCTCTGCGCCCCGTCGAGCTGGCGACCGCCGTGGTTGCTCACGATCAGTGCGTCGGCACCCGAGGCCACGGCCAGCTTCGCGTCTTCCACGTCCTGGATACCTTTGAGAATGAGCTTGCCGCCCCAGCGTTTTTTGATCCATTCCACGTCGCCCCAGTTGAGTGCCGGGTCGAACTGCGTGGCCGTCCAGGCGCTCAAGCTGCTCATGTCGGCCACACCGCTCACGTGGCCAACGATGTTGCCGAACTGCTTGCGCTTGGTGCCCAGCATGCCCAGCGCCCAGCGGGGTTTGCCGGCGATGTTGATCATGTTGGCGATGGTCAGCTTGGGCGGGGCGGACAGGCCGTTCTTCAAATCCTTGTGGCGCTGGCCGAGGATCTGCAGATCGAGCGTGAGCACCAGCGCCGCGCACCGGGCCGCTTTGGCGCGGTCGACGAGGCGCTCGATGAACGCCCGGTCTTTCATGACGTAGAGCTGGAACCAGAAACCTTCGCCAGCGTGTTGCGCCACGTCCTCGATCGAGCAGATGCTCATGGTCGACAGCGTGAACGGGATGCCCATCTTTTTCGCGGCCCGCGCGGCGAGGATCTCGCCGTCGGCGTGTTGCATGCCGGTCAGGCCCGTGGGCGCAATCGCCACCGGCATCGCCACGTCCTGGCCCACCATGGTGCTGCGGGTGCTGCGGTTTTCCATGTTCACCGCCACGCGCTGGCGCAGTTTGATCTTCTGGAAGTCGTCGCTGTTGGCGCGGTAGGTGCCTTCGGTCCAGGAGCCCGAATCGGCGTAGTCGTAAAACATGCGCGGCACGCGTTTTTTGGCCAGGATGCGCAGGTCTTCGACAGTGGTGATGACGCTCATGGGGTCTCCAGTGTGGTGGGGATCGGTTGTTGATCCATGGTAGCGGTGCACCCGGGAAAAGGCTTGTGAAAGCGGGACAGCGCGGATTGAAATTTTTGGTGACGCGTGTCAGGCCGCTTCTGGGAGGCACCGTGCCCGCTCTGCCTCGTCCAGCGGCTCCAGCCAGCCCAGCTGCTGTTCGAGCACCGCCACCGTGGCCTCGGACGCGTCACCGCCATGCGCCTGACGCGCGGTGATGCGCTCGCGCAGCACGGCCAGCGGCGCCTCGGTGGCCAGGATGTGGAACGGGCAGCCGGTCGCCTGCGCCAGCGCGGCGAAGGCTTCGCGCTCCTGGCGACGCAGAAAGGCGGCATCCACCAGCACCGACCAGCCCGCTCGCAGCAGCAGCCGTGCGCGCTCCAGCAGGTGGGCGTAGGTGTCGGTGTGTGCTTGCGGGCTGTACAGGCCGGTGTTCAGACCCGAGCCGCTGGCCTGCGTGGCGCGCAGACCGTGCAGGCGTTTGCGCTCCACGTCGGATCGCAGGCGGACGGCCCGTCCGCTGGCCTCGGCCTGCAGCCAGCGGCTGGACGCCCAGGTCTTGCCGCTGCCCGAGAGGCCGTGGGTGATGACCAGTTGTGGTGCGGGTGGTCGGGCCATGAGCAGCGCGAGTTCGGCATAACCCCGCGCTTCAGCTTGCGAACCCGCCGCGTCGGCTCCTGCCTGCGTGCTGCGGATCACCGCCACCTTGGCGCGCACCAGCGCGCGGTAAACCGCGAAGAACGGCAGCACGTCGGGCGCGGTGTTGTCGCCGCTGGCGTCCAGCCAGTCGCTGAGCAGACCGTTGGCCAGGCCGGGCTGGCCGTGCTGGAGCAGGTCCATCCAGACAAAGGCCATGTCGCTGGCCACGTCGATCCAGCGCAGTGCGTCGTTGAACTCGATGCCATCAAACGGCAGCACCTCGTGGCCGATGAGCACGAGGTTGGCCAGGTGCAGGTCGCCATGGCCTTCGCGCACCCGGCCGGTGGCCAGGCGTTGCGCGAGCAGCGGGGCCAGCTGTGCGGCGCGCGCTTCGGTCCATGTGTCCAGTGCGTTGATCAAAGGGGCATCGCCTGCACCCTTCAGACCCGCACGCAGGGCCGTGATGTTGTCGCGTGCGAAGGCCAGCACGTCTGCGGTCTTTCCCCAAGGTCCGTTGGCCGAGGCCACGGCCGCTTGGGACTGGAACGCAGCCATGCGTTGCGCCAGCGAGGTGAGGTGTTCCGGTTTCAGCGCGCCGCGCACGCAAAGGTGGTCCAGCCGCAGGTCTTCGTGAAAGCGGCGCATGTGGACCGCCCATTCGATGGCACCGGCGTCGTCGGTCCCCGGCCGACCCCAGTGGGGATCGTGCGCCGGGCCGACGAGGGGCAACGCGTCCAGGTACAGGTGGGTGGCCGGGTCGTCGGTCTCAAAGCGCCGGTTGAGCCGTACCTCGGCCTGGCAGGCCGCGCGGCGCAGGGCCAGCGTGCTGAAGTCCATGAAGGGCAGACACACCGGTTTCTTGATCTTCCAGGCCCGGTCACCCGCCAGCAGCACCCAGGCGCCGTGGGTTTCCACCAGGTCCACACGCTGCACCGGGGGCGGGCAGCGGCCTGGCTCCAGCAGGGCGGTGATCAAGGCCGGTTGTGGTGCGTTCATGTCGATCCAGTGTAGGCCCGGACGAACGGCGGAACCGCGTGCGGGCCGGCACAGTCACAGGCGGTATGAAGCTCAAAACCTGGTTTGTCGTGCTGTCGTTGGCGGCATCTGGTGCTGCCCTGTCCACCGAACTCTACCGGTGGACCGACGACGGGGGGCGCGTGTACTACGGCGTGCTGACCGATGTGCCGCAGCGCTACGCCAGACGCGCCGTGCCCGCCAGCACGCCTTTGCCACCCGGCACCACCGCTTGTGAGGCGCGCTGGCACCGGTTCGCTGCCAGTGCGGCGTGTTTTGACCAGTACCGAATGGTGGGCGGCGGCCTCAAGCCCGAGGCCTTCGAGCGCTGCACCGAAGTGCCGCAGCCCGACTGCAACTGACTCAGGCCAGTCGGGCGCGGTGGCGCGCGATCTGGTGCCGCACCTGGGCCGGCGCCGTGCCGCCCAGCGTGTTGCGGGCGTTCAGGGAGCCGCGCAGGCTCAGGCACTCGTACACATCCTTTTCGATGGACGCGTTGAAGCCCTGCAGCACCGCCAGCGGCAGTTCCGACAGGTCGCAGTTGTGCGTCACAGCCGCCTTCACAGCGTGGGCCACGGTCTCGTGCGCATCGCGGAACGGGAGGCCCTTTTTCACCAGGTAGTCGGCCAGATCGGTGGCGGTGGCGTAGCCCTTTTTGGCCGCCTCTTCCATGGCCAGGGCATTGACCGTGATGCCGCCTTCCTTGACGCCCGTGGCCGGGTTCGGCTGACCGCCCACCATCTCCACGAAGATGCGCAGCGTGTCTTTCAAGGTGTCCACCGTGTCGAACAGCGGCTCCTTGTCCTCCTGGTTGTCTTTGTTGTAGGCCAGCGGCTGGCCCTTCATCAGCGTGATCAGGCCCATGAGGTGGCCGACCACACGGCCGGTCTTGCCGCGGGCGAGTTCGGGCACGTCGGGGTTTTTCTTCTGCGGCATGATCGACGAACCCGTGGTGAAGCGGTCGGCGATTTTCACGAAGCCGAAGTTCTGGCTCATCCACAGGATCAGCTCTTCGCTGAAACGGCTGATGTGCACCATGCACAACGACGCGGCTGCGGTGAACTCGATCGCGAAGTCGCGGTCGCTCACACCGTCCAGGCTGTTCTGGCACACCTGTGGTTCGCCGCGTTCGTCCACCATGCCCAGGCTGCGCGCCACGCGTTCGCGGTCCAGCGGGTAGGTGGTGCCGGCCAGTGCGGCGCTGCCCAGTGGCAGGCGGTTGGTGCGGCGGCGCACGTCGACCATGCGCTCGGCGTCGCGCGAGAACATTTCCACATAGGCCAGCAGGTGGTGCGCGAAGCTCACCGGCTGCGCCACCTGCAGGTGGGTGAAGCCCGGCAGGATCACTTCCACGTTTTTCTCGGCCACGTCCACCAGCGCGCTTTGCAATTCGCCCAGCAGCGGGACGATGAGGTCGATCTCGCTGCGCAGCCACAGACGCACGTCGGTGGCCACCTGGTCGTTGCGGCTGCGCCCGGTGTGCAGGCGTTTGCCGGCGTCGCCCACCAGCTGGGTCAGGCGGGCCTCGATGTTGAGGTGCACGTCTTCGAGATCGAGCTTCCATTCAAAGCTGCCCGCTTCGATCTCGGCGGTGATCTGCGCCATGCCTTGCTGGATGGAGGCGAGGTCGGCCGCGCCGATGATGCCCTGTGCCGCCAGCATCTCGGCGTGGGCAAGGCTGCCGGTGATGTCGGCTTGCCAGAGGCGCTTGTCGAAGAAAACGCTGGCCGTGTAGCGCTTGACCAACTCGCTCATGGGCTCCGAGAATAGGGCGGACCAGGCTTCGGATTTCTTGTCGAATTGGTTGGTGGACATACGGTGTTGCCAGCGGCTTTGGAGAGAAATGGTGGAGCGGAAAACCGCGGGACAGAGGGCGTGCAGAGGAGACCCGAATGATCTTTTGATCGCAGCGCCGCGCGGACTCGAAGTGCAGGGACCGGATCAACGCACAATCCATGGTCGCCCGACCCGGGTATTGACGCACGCCCCATGAAAGACTCGCGAATTTTATCGACCTTCCAGGATCTGCCCAGCACCCTGGGCACGCAGTCGCTGCAGGAGATGCCCGAGCACATCCGTGCACGCGACCGCGTGTTCGACACCTGCCAGGTCGGCGTGGTGTTGCGGGCCGTGCTGTTTGTGCAGGCCATCGTGGCTGTGGCAGCGATCTTTGGCGCATCGACGCCGGTGGGCTGGATCACCCAGACGGCGGTGCTCACCGGTGCCGCCTTGCCCGCCGTGCTCGCCTGGTTGCTGTGTGTGTGTGCGCTCAAACGCAAACTCGGGCGCATGCCCGTTCGGGCGCAGTGGATCGCGGGCGTTGGCCTGGGCGTGCTGGCGGGCCTGTACGGCTGCGGCTTGCTGGTGCTCATGGGGCTGGCCGAGGCGGCTCCCTGGGTGGGCAGCGGTGCGGCGGGTGGGCTGGTGTCGGCCGTGCTGGTGGGTGCGCTGGTGTGGCGCGCCAAGGCCCGCATGCCCGCCGGCACCACCGCGCGGCTGGCCGAGCTGCAGGCCCGCATCCGGCCCCACTTCCTCTTCAACACCCTCAACAGCGCCATTGCGCTGGTGCGCGAGGAGCCCGCCAAGGCCGAGAATCTGCTGGAAGACCTGAGTGAATTGTTCCGCCATGCGCTGGCCGATGCGCAGGAAGCCGTGCCCTTGTGGCAGGAGCTGGAGCTGGCCGAGCACTACCTGGCGATTGAGCAGGTGCGCTTTGGCGATCGGCTCAAGGTCGAGTGGAGCGTGGACGACTCGGCTTCCAAGGCCAAATTGCCGCCGCTCATCTTGCAGCCGCTGGTGGAGAATGCGGTGAAGCATGGAGTGGAGCCCAGCCCTTCGGGCGCGGTGGTGCGCATCAGCACCCAGCGGCGCGGCAGTCTGGTGGTGATCAAGGTCACCAACACGGTGCCGGCGGGCAGTGGCCGGCCCGGCAATGGCCTGGCGCTGGACAATGTCCGGCAACGGCTGGCGCTGTTGCACGACGTGCAGGGCAGGTTTCAGAGCGCGCTGGTCAACGGGGTGTTTCAGGTTCGCCTTGAAATACCGGTATAAGCGGATATTGAATGGGTCTGGCTACGGAGCGTGACATGACACTGAAGGTACTGATCGTTGACGATGAAGCGCTGGCACGTTCGCGCCTGCGCACCCTGCTGGGCGAATGCAGTGAACCGCGCGCCGACGTGGTGGGCGAGGCGGCCAACGCGGTGCAGGCCATGGAGTTGATCCAGCGCACCGGTTGCGACCTGGTGATGCTGGACATTCACATGCCCGGCGTGGACGGCATGACCCTGGCCAGGACCTTGCGCGAACTGGCGCTGCCGCCGGCGGTGGTGTTCATCACCGCTTACGCCGAACACGCTGTCCAAGCCTTTGACCTGGAGGCGGTGGATTATTTGACCAAGCCGGTGCGCCGCGAGCGTCTGCAGCAGGCGCTGCAAAAAGTGCAACGGCTGCGGGCGGAGAGCGCCGTCGAGGTGGGGCTGCCCGAGAGCCTGATCATCCAGGAGCGTGGGCGCAGCGAGCGCGTGGCGCTGGCCGACGTGATCTACCTCAAGGCCGAACTGAAGTACATCACTGTGCGCACGGCCGACAAAGAACACATTTTTGACGGCGCGCTCAGCGATCTGGAGCAGCGCTACGCCCACCTCTTCGTGCGCGTGCACCGCAACGCTCTGGTGTCGCGCCGTGCCGTGCGGGCCGTGGAGAAACACAACGATCCGGTCGAGGGCGAAGGCTGGACGGTGCGGCTCGACGGTGTCGACGAGCGCCTGGCGGTCTCGCGCCGTCAACTGGCTGCCGTGCGCGAAGCCTTGATGAGCTGAGTCACACCAGCCACTGCGCCCTTCAGGTGTGGCGCTGCAAGACCTCGGCCCACGCCGCCAGCTTGCGATCAAAGCTCCAGCTCGCATGGGCCGGGCTGGTGGATGGCAGTCTGTAGACCGGCAAACCCAGTGGTTCGGTGTGCTTCGCATGTCGGAAGCTTTCGCCGCCGTTGTGCGCGACGGCCCGCAGCTTTGGGCAGGCGCGCCGAACCCACGCAAAGTCATTGACCTCGGCATGTCGGATGTTCGCGTCCAGGCTGCCTTCGCGTTCACAGGCGGCGTACACGTCCCACACGCCCAGACCGTGGGCGAGCAAGGCCGCCACCCGTTCCGGGTACGGCAAGGTGGGCAAGGGCATCTGCCACAGCGCACCCAGGATCTTCCAGAATTGGTTTTGCGGATGGCCGTAGTACTGCTGCGCGCGCAACGAGGCCACGCCCGGGAAACTCCCCAGCACCAGCACGCGGGTGTTTGCGTCCAGCAGCGGCGCCAGACCCAGCAGCCGGCTCATGGCGCCGCCCGCAGCGCCGCGAGGCGGGGCAGGGCGGCCACGGCGTTGGCGGTGGTGGCCTGCATCAGTGCGTCGACCGGCAGGCCCCGCAGTTCGGCCATCACCGCGCCGATGCGCGGCAACTCGGCCGGGCTGTTGATGCCCTGCGGCTGTCCCGCGGCGCGCTGGGCGGCGGTGGCGTAGAGCCAGTGCGGCGGGATGTCGGGTGCGTCGGTCTCCAGCACCAGTGCCGAGATGGGCAGCTCGGCGGCGAGGCGGCGCAACTGCCGCGCAGGCTCAAACGTGACCGCGCCACCGAACCCCAGCTTGAAACCCAGCCCCAGAAAGGCCTGGGCTTGTTGCTCGCTGCCGTTGAACGCATGTGCGATGCCGCCGCCCGTGGGCAGCTCGCGCAGGTGTTTGAGCAGCATGTCGGCGCTGCGCCGCACGTGCACGATCACCGGCAAGCCGTGTTGGCGCGCCAGCCGCAATTGCGCACGGTAAAAGAAGGCTTGCCGTTCGCGCATCTCTGGCGTGCACAGCGCGGGCACAAAGAAGTCGAGCCCGATCTCGCCCACGGCCACCAGGCGGGGATCGTCGCGGTGTTCGGTGAGCGCGGCATCGAGCGCGGCGAGATCGGTCTCCCGCGCCTGCGGCACGTACAAGGGGTGGATGCCCAGGGCGTAGGCGTCGCCGGTGCGGTGCGCGAGTCGTCGCACGGTGTCGAAGTTGGCGCGCTCCACCGCCGGGATCACGCACACGCCCACGCCCCGCGCGGTTGCGCGTTCGCGCAGGCTCAGCGCGAGCGCGTGGTCGGCGCCGAACTCGGGCGCGTCCAGATGGCAGTGAGAGTCGATCCACATGGCGGTATAACGGCCCATTGTGCCGACAAGCCCGAGCGAGGGCCGGCCCCACCACCCAAGGACACACCATGCCCCGCCTCTTCTGGTTCACCGCACCCCTGTTGTTGGCGCTCACCGCCTGCGCGTTGCCGGGTGCGCCCGGTGCCGCGCCGCTGGTGGGCAGCGAGTGGCGGCTGGACGACCTGGGTGGACGCGGTGTGATCAACGGTTCGCTGGCCACGCTCGCCTTTCCCGAAGCCGGGCGGGTGGCGGGCAACAGCTCGTGCAACCGCTTTTTTGGCTCCTACACGCTGATGCAGGACCGCATCGCGCTGGGGCAACTGGCGGGCACGCGCATGGCGTGTGCACCGGCGGTGGACGAACAGGAGACACGCTATCTGGACGCGCTGCAAAAGGCGCAGCGGCTGGAGGTGCAGGGCACCACGATGCTGATGCACGTGCAGGGGCTGGAGAAGCCCCTGCGGTTTTCGCGAACCAAACCTTAGGTCAGCACGCCCGTGGTCAACCGCAGGACGCGGTTGCATCGCGCCGCCAAAGTCTCGTCGTGCGTGACCACGATGAAGGCCGTGCCCTGATCTCGAGCCAACTCCAGCATGAGCTGGAACACACCTTCGGCGGTGTTGCGGTCGAGGTTGCCGGTGGGCTCGTCGGCCAGCACGCAGGCGGGCTGCGTCACCAGCGCACGCGCGATCGCCACGCGCTGGCGCTCGCCGCCCGAGAGCTCGGCCGGCCGGTGGCCGAGGCGCTCGGCCAGGCCCACGCGGGTGAGGATCTTGCGGGCTTGCTCCGCCGCCTCGGCGCGCGGCATGCGGCGGATCCACAGCGGCATGGCCACGTTGTCGCGCGCGCTGAACTCGGGCAGCAGGTGGTGGAACTGGTAGACGAACCCGAGGTGCTGGTTGCGCAGCACGCCCTGCTGCGTGGCGCTCAGGCCCGACATCGTCTGGCCCATGAGCTGCACGCTGCCATTGGTGGGCGCGTCCAGCCCGCCGAGCAGGTGCAGCAAGGTGCTCTTGCCCGAGCCGGAAGCCCCGACGATGGCCACGGTTTCGCCCTTGCGCACCGTGAGGTCCACGCCGGTGAGCACGGTGACGTCGAGCCGGCCTTCGGTGAAGCGTTTGGTGAGGCCGCTGGCCTGGAGAACGATCTCACTCATAACGCAACGCCTCTGCGGGATTGACGCGGCTTGCGCGCCAGCTCGGGTAAATGGTGGCCAGGAAGGAGAGCACCAGCGAGATCACCGCCACCGGCAGGATGTCGGCCTGTTGCGGGTCGCTGGGCATGCGGCTGATGAGGTAGATGTCCTGCGGCAGGAAGCTCGCGCCCAGCAGGCGCTCCAGTGCGGGCACGAGGGTGTCGATGTTGAAGGCCACGCCCAGGCCCAGCAGCAGACCGGCGCCGGTGCCGATGATGCCGACCATGGCGCCCTGCACCATGAACACACCCATGATGCTTTGCGGGCTGGCGCCCAGCGTGCGCAGGATGGCGATGTCGGCGCGCTTGTCGGTCACCGTCATCACCAGCGTGGACACGAGGTTGAACGCCGCCACGGCCACGATCAGCGTGAGGATGATGAACATCATGCGTTTTTCGAGTTGCACCGCGGCGAACCAGGTGCGGTTCTGGCGCGTCCAGTCGCGCACCAGCAGGCCGGGGTCGAGGTCGGCGGCGATGGACACGGCCACCTCACGCGCGGCGTGCAGGTCCTTGATCTTCACGCGCACCCCGGTCGGGCCTTCCACGCGGAAGATGCGCGCGGCGTCTTCCTGGTGCAGCAGGGCCAGCGCCGAGTCGTATTCATAGTGGCCCGAATCAAACGTGCCCACCACCGTCATCTGGCGGATGCGCGGCACCACGCCGGCCGGGGTCACCTGGCCGCTGGGCGCGATCAGCGTGACGCTGTCACCCGCGATCACGCCCAGGCTGCGCGCGAGTTCCCCGCCCAGGATCACACCGAATTCACCGGGCACCAGGCGCGGCAGCACGGTGTCGGCCAACTGGGCCGCGAGGTCGGTGACCTTGGGTTCGAGCGCCGGATCGATGCCGCGCACCAGCGCGCCCTTCATGTCCTCGCCGCGCGCGATCAGCGCCTGGGCCCCCACGAAGGGCGCGGCGCCGAGCACCTCGGGGTGGCGTTCGATCTTCGCCAGCGTGTCGGCCAGGTTGGGAATGGCCTGGCCACCGGGCTCGAACACCTCGATGTGCGACAGCACACCGAGCATGCGATCACGCACTTCCTTCTGGAAGCCGTTCATGACCGAGAGCACGATGATGAGTGCGGCCACACCCAGCGCAATGCCCAGCATGGACACGCCCGAGATGAAGGAGATGAAGCCGTTGCGCCGGGTGGCGCGGCCGGCGCGCGTGTAGCGCCAGCCGAGAATGAGTTCGTAGGGAGTTTGCATGTGAGGTCCAGCGGGCATTGTGGCATCCCCGACAATCGCGTCATGCCCGCTCCCCACATGGCCTCTGAGCCTGCCACGCACCTGCTGGTTCCCTTCGCCAGCGCCAGCGACCCCGCTTGCCGGGCCCTGCTCCCGGGCTTGCCACTGCCCCACCTCACCGCCTTGCTGGCCGAGCTGCAGCCCGTGCACACCGACAGCGGCACCGACCACAGCCTGAGCGCGCCGCACGAGCGTGCGCTGGCGCACGCCATCGGCCTGCTGCGCGCGGACGGCTTGGCCTATCCCGACGGGCGCCTGCCCTGGGCCGCTGCACAAAGCGACACACCCGCTCTGCCACAAGCTTGGTTCACGCCGTGTCATTTTCAGGTGGGCATGGAGCAGGTGACGCTGCTCCCCGGCGATCAACTCGGTCTCACCGACGAACACGCGCGCCCGCTGTTCGACGCGCTCGCACCCTACTGCGCGGAAGACGGCATCACGTTGCGTTACGAGTCCGCCACGCGCTGGCACGCCAGCGGCGAGGTGCTGCGCGGCATCGCCTGCGCCAGCCTGGACCGCGTGGGCGGCCGGTCGGTGGAGGCCTGGATGACCGACAGCACGGCCAACCCCGCTGGCGGGCAGTTGCTCAAACGACTTCAGAGCGAAGCGCAGATGCTGTTCTACACACACCCCGCGCATGACGCGCGCGAGGCCCTGCGCCTGCACCCGGTCAACGGCTTCTGGCTCAGCGGTGCGGGTGCCATTGACCACCCGACAACGCTGCGAGCCGCGCCGCCCATGCCGGACGAACTGCGAAGCGCGGCGCTGCAGGCCGATTGGGTTCGTTGGAAAGATGCCTGGGCGGCGCTCGACAAGCGCGAGATCCAGGACCTGCTGGACCGCGCGCGTCGGGGCGAGCCGGTCACACTCACCCTGTGTGGCGAGCGGGTGGCTCAGCGTTTCACCAATGCCCCGCGCGGCGCCGTGGCGCGCGCCGGCCGCCTCATCCGACAGTGGCTGGGCAACGCCCCGGCCTCGAAGACCCTGGAAACCCTATGAAGATCATCACCCGCGACGTGCCCCCCCGCGCCGCCTGGGCGCTGGAGCAGGGCGGTCTGCACCCGCTGCTGGCGCGCCTGTTTGCAGCGCGCGGCATCACCAGCACCGACGAGCTCGACGACGCACTCGCCCGCCTGATTCCGCCTGCTCAAATGCTGGGTGCGCAAGACGCGGCACGCGCCCTGGCCGACGCCATGGCGGCCAACCAATCCATCTGCATCGTGGCCGACTACGACTGCGACGGCGCCACCGCCTGCGCGGTCGGCCTGCGTGGCCTGCGTCTGCTGGGCGCACCCATGGGCTTCGACCGCGTGAACTACCTTGTGCCCGACCGCGTGACCGATGGCTATGGCCTCACGCCCTCCATCTCCAAACGCGTGAAGGCGCAGGGCGCCGACGTGCTGGTGACGGTGGACAACGGCATCGCCAGCGTGGACGGTGTGCGCGCCGCGCGCGAGCTGGGCCTGCAGGTCATCGTGACCGACCACCACCTGCCCGCCATCAAAGACGGCGAGGTGGTGTTGCCGCAGGACTGCATCATCGTGAACCCCAACCAGCCGGGTTGCGGCTTCGAGAGCAAGTCCATCGCGGGCGTGGGCGTGATGTTCTATGTGTTGCTGGCGCTGCGCGCCGAGCTGCGCGAGCGCGGTGTGTTCACGGCGCAGACCCAACCCAAGATCGATGCCCTGCTGCCGCTGGTGGCGCTGGGCACGGTGGCCGACGTGGTCAAGCTCGATGCCAACAACCGCCGCCTGGTCGCCCAGGGTCTGAAGCGGGTGCGCGCGGGCGCCATGCCGCCGGGCATGACGGCCTTGTTCAACGTGGCCGCGCGCAAGCCCGACACCGCGACCGGTTTTGATTTCGGCTTCGCACTCGGCCCGCGCCTGAACGCGGCCGGGCGCCTGGCCGACATGACACTGGGCATCGAATGCCTCACCACAGACGACGGGCTGCGCGCGGATGAGTTGGCGCGCACGCTCGACGGCATCAACCGCGAGCGCAAGGTGATCGAGGGCGACATGCGTGAGCAGGCCTTGCAGATGGCCGAAGAGATGTTCGATGAATCCGAGGAGCCGCCGCCCGCGCTCATCGTGTTCGACCCGGACTTTCATGAAGGTGTGGTCGGCATCGTGGCCTCGCGCCTGAAGGACAAGCTGCACCGTCCGACCTTTGTGTTCGCGGCCAGTGGCGCCGAGGGCAAGGAGAACGAGCTCAAGGGATCGGGGCGTTCGATCGCGGGCTTTCACTTGCGCGACGCGCTCGACCTGGTGGCCAAGCGGCACCCGGGCGTGTTGCTGCGGTTTGGTGGCCACGCCATGGCGGCGGGTTGCACCATCGACGAAGAACATCTGGAAACGTTCGAAGCCGCGCTGCAGCAGGTGGCCCACGAGTGGCTGGACGCGGCAACGCTGCAGCGCCGCATCGAGGCCGATGGTGCGCTGGACACGAAGTACCGTCGCGCCGATCTGGTGGACACGCTGCACAAGGAGGTGTGGGGCCAGGGTTTTGCGCCACCGGTGTTTTGCGAAGAGGTGCAGGTGGTGTCGCAGCGGCTGGTGGGTGAGAAGCACTTGGCGTTGAAACTCAAGCACCAGGGTGAGCCGGTGGACGGCATCTGGTTTGGCCACACCGAGCCTTTGCCGGCGCGCGTGAAAATTGCGTTTCGTCTGGATGCGGATGAGTGGCAGGGACAGCGGCGGGTCCGGTTTCTGGTGGAGGCGGCTGAGGTTTGATTTTTCGCTCCATCACCTTCGCGTGCTCGTTGCACCGGTGCGCTCTGCTCCGCGAATGTCCCCCGGCGGCTGGTGCCGCCTCCTCCTTGATTTCGCTGCGCAGAGCGCACCGGCGCAACGAGCTGACAACGGGTAAGCGCACCAATGTTTCAAGCGCCAATCCTGTTGCGTGAGCGGGGTGGCCGACGCAGTGAAATCAAGGAGGAGGGGCCAAAGGCCCCGGGGGACATTCGCGGAGTCGGCCACCCCGTTCACGCAGCAGGAGCCGCCGGAGAAAACCAAACCCTCCGAGTGCCCATAATGATTCCCGAAGCAAGCGAGCCAACACACATGCAATACCCAACAGGAAACCCGACATGAAGGCCGGCGCCAACGCCGCAGCGCTGAAGCGGCGCACAACGCAAGAACTTCCAGAGGTCACGATCTCCGAAGACAGCGAAGTGCGCTTCCTGCACCTGGGCACCGAGTGGATCCAGGGCTCCATGCTGCTGGACGCGCCGTTCGACATCGAGCTCGACTACGTCCAACGCATGATGGCCTGGCTGCTGTTTGTGGAGCCCGACTCGGTCGGCCAACGCCGTGCCTTGCAGCTCGGCCTGGGGTCGGCCGCGCTCACCAAGTTCTGCTTCAAGAAACTGCGCATGGACACCACCGCCATCGAGATCAACCCGCAGGTGGTGACCGTGTGCCGCAGCTGGTTCAAGTTGCCCGCCGACGGCGCCAAGCTGCGCGTGGTGCTGGCCGATGCGGGCGAAGAGATCCGCCGCGCCGATCACCTCGGGGCGTATGACGCGCTGCAGGTCGACCTGTACGACCACGAAGCCGCCGCACCCGTGCTCGACAGCCCCGACTTCTACGCCGACTGCCGCAACGCCCTCACCGACGACGGCTGCCTCACCGTCAACCTGTTCGGGCGCGACACCAGCTACGAGCGCTCGCTGCAGAGCCTGTGTGCGGCCTTTGGTGACGATGCCGTGTGGGCCTTCAAGCCCACGCGCGAAGGCAACACCGTGGTGCTCGCCCAGCGAACGCCCAGCCGGCCCACGCGCATGCAACTGCTGGCGCGGGCCGAGGTGGTGCAGGAGCGCTGGGGCCTGCCCGCCGTGAAGTGGATGAAGTTGTTCAAACCCGTTGCTTGAATCGACCATGAAACACACCGCCAAAACGTCCCAGGTGATGGAGTACAACGGTCCACTGGACTGGCGAACGCTGGTGCAGTGGTTGCTGGACGACGGTGTGATCTCGGGTGCCGAGGCCGAGCGCACCGTGGCGCGCTGCGCTTCGGCGCACAGTGCGCAGCACCCGCTGCAGCGCCTGTCCGTGGTGGCGATGGCGCGCCAGGCCGACAGCCATGTGCTCGATGTGGAGCTGCTCACCCAGTGGCTGGCCAAGCGCAGCGGGCTGGACTACATGCGCATCGATCCGCTCAAGGTCGACGTGGGCAAGGTGGCCGACGTGATGAGCGCGGCCTACGCCGAGCGCCACAAGGTGCTGCCGGTGCAGGTGAGCCCGACCGAGGTGGTGGTGGCCACCGCCGAGCCGTATATCCGCGACTGGGTGCCCGAGGTGGAGCGCCAGACGCGGCGCAACGTGCGCCTGGTGCTGGCCAGCCCGCAGGCCATCAACAGCTTCACCGCCGAGTTCTTTGCGCTCGCCAAGTCGGTGCGCGCGGCCAGCAAGAGCGGCGGTGGCAGTGGCGGCTTCGGCAGCTTCGAACAACTGGTGGAGCTGGGCAAGGCCAACAAGCAGCTCGACGCCAACGACCAGGGTGTCGTGCAGGTGGTCGACTGGCTGTGGCAGTACGCCTTTGACCAGCGCGCCAGCGACATCCACCTGGAGCCGCGGCGCGAGCAGGGCGTGATCCGCTTCCGCATCGACGGCGTGCTGCACCCGGTGTATCAGATGCCCATCGGCGTGCTCACCGCCATGACCGCGCGCATCAAGCTGCTCGGCCGCATGGACGTGGTGGAGCGCCGCCGCCCGCAGGACGGCCGCATCAAGACGCTGCGCCCCGGTGTGGCGGGTGCGCGCGGCGAAGAAGTGGAAATGCGCCTGTCCACCCTGCCCACGGCGTTTGGCGAGAAGCTCGTCATGCGCATCTTCGATCCCGAGTCGACGGTGAAAGACTTGAGCGCGCTGGGCTTTGCCGCGCACGACGCGCAGCGCTGGGAAGCCTTGACCAAACACCCGCACGGCATCGTGCTGGTGACCGGGCCCACGGGCTCGGGCAAGACCACCACGCTCTACGCCACGCTCAAGCGCCTGGCCACCGAAGAGGTCAACGTGAGCACGGTCGAAGACCCGATCGAGATGATTGAGCCGGCCTTCAACCAGACGCAGGTGCAGGCTCACCTGGACCTGGACTTTGCGCAGGGCCTGCGCGCGCTCATGCGGCAGGACCCGGACATCATCATGGTGGGTGAGGTGCGCGATCTGGCCACCGCCGAGATGGCGGTGCAGGCCGCGCTCACCGGCCACCTCGTGTTCACCACCTTGCACACCAACGACGCGCCCTCCGCCATCATGCGGCTGATGGAGCTCGGCATTCCGCCCTACCTCATCAACGCCACCGTGCTGGGCGTGCTGGCGCAGCGCCTGGTGCGCACGCTGTGCCCGGCCTGCAAAACGCAGCAGGACAAGGCCCAGGCAGCGACCTCGCGCGAGTCGCTGGCCGAGCTGGTCAAGCCCTGGCAAATCAGCGGTGGCTACCGGCCTTACGAACCGGTGGGTTGTGTCGATTGCCGCATGACCGGCTTTCGCGGGCGCATGGGCCTGTACGAGCTGCTCACGGTCACCGAATCGTTCAAGGACAAGGTCAGCCGCGAGCCGCGCCTGGACGTGCTGCGCAAGCAGGCGGTGGCCGACGGCATGCGCCCGCTGCGCCTGGCGGGTGCCATGCGCGTGGCCGAGGGTCTGACCACCATGGACGAGGTGCTGGCCTGCACGCCGCCGGTGCAATGAGGCGGGTCAACCCCGTCGGTCGTTGCCGATAATCGGAGGATGCGCGCCGCTCCCACGCCCCACCTCGCCGCCGGACTGATGCTCGCGGCCGCCGGCTCGATTGCGTTCAGCGGCAAGGCCATCATCGTGAAACTGGCTTACCGCCACGGTGTCGACGCGGTCACGCTCATCATGTACCGCATGCTGTTTGCGCTGCCGCTGTTTCTGGCGCTGGCCTGGTGGGCCACCTACCGGCAAGGTGGAGGGAACCAGCCACCACTCTCGCGCGACGACTGGCTGGGCATCCTGGGTCTGGGTGTCACCGGCTACTACCTCGCCAGCTTTCTGGATTTCTGGGGCCTGCAGTACATCAGCGCCAGCCTGGAGCGGCTCATCCTGTACCTCAACCCCACGCTGGTGCTGGTGCTCGGCTGGGTGATCTACAAGCGCCGCATCACCCGCCTGCAGGCCCTGGCCATGGCGGTGAGTTACGGCGGGGTGCTGGTGGTGTTCGGTCACGAGGCTGGCCTGCAAGGGCCCGACGCGTTGCTGGGTGCCGCGCTGGTGTTCGGCAGCGCCATCAGCTACGCCGTCTACCTGCTGTACAGCGGTGAACTGGTGCAGCGGCTCGGTTCGCTGCGGCTGGTGGGCCTGGCCACCAGCGTGGCGTGTGTGTTGTGTCTGGCGCAGTTCGTGTTGCTGCGTCCCATGAGCGCTGCGCTGGTAGCGCCCGAGGTGATCTGGCTCTCGGTGCTCAACGCCACGCTGTGCACGTTTGCACCGGTGCTCATGGTGATGATGGCGATCGAGCGCATCGGTTCGGGTCTGACGGCGCAGACCGGCATGGTCGGCCCGATGTCGACCATCGTCATGGGCGTGGTGATTCTCGGCGAGCCGTTCAACGGCTGGATCGTGGTGGGCACGGTGCTCGTGCTCTCGGGTGTGTTTCTGGTGACGCGCTTTGGCCGCGCCAGCTGATCGATTTTTTACAGGAGACTTTTCATGGATCTGGGTATCAGGGGCAAATGGGCGCTGGTGTGTGGCGCGAGCAAGGGCCTGGGGCTGGGCTGCGCGCAGGCGCTGGCGGCCGAAGGCGCGCACGTGGTGATGGTGGCGCGCGGCGCGCGCGACCTGGAAGCTGCCGCGAAGGCGCTGCAGGCCGCCGCACCCGGCGTGACGGTGCTGGCGGTGGCCGCCGACATCACCACGCCCGAGGGCCGTGCGGCTGCGCTGTCGGTGGCGGGCGGACCCGGCACCGCCTTCGACATCGTGGTCAACAACGCGGGTGGCCCGCCCCCGGGCGACTTCCGCGCCTGGGACCGCGACGTGTGGATCAAGGCCATCGACGCCAACATGCTCACGCCCATCGAGCTCATCAAGGCCACGGTGGACGGCATGGCGCAGCGCGGCTTCGGTCGCATCATCAACATCACCTCGGGCGCGGTGAAGGCGCCGATCGACATCCTGGGCCTGTCCAACGGCGCGCGCAGCGGCCTCACCGGCTTCGTGGCCGGCGTGGCGCGCAGCCCGCTGGCCGCGCAGGGCGTGACGGTCAACAACCTGCTGCCCGGCGCCTTCGACACCGACCGCCTCAAGACCACGCTGGCCGGCGCCGCCGAGAAAACCGGCCAGTCGGTGGACGCAATCGCCGATGCGCGGCGCAAGGGCATCCCGGCCAAACGCTTCGGCACGTCCGAAGAGTTCGGCGCGATCTGCGCGTTTCTCTGCAGCGTGCACGCGGGTTACATCACCGGCCAGAACGTGCTGGCCGATGGTGGGGCCTATCCCGGCACTTTCTGAAGAACCAAGGGCCCCCACGCTCCCCCGCTGCGCGAGGTCCGCTGCCCCCCCAGGGGGCTGGGCCTGCCTTGGGGCGGCCCGGCGGCTGGCCCGGTCCGCTGCCGGATTTGGGTCAGCGCCGTGACGACACCAAGATCCCGCCCACGATCAGCAGGAAGCCGGCCAGGTGGTAGAGCTGGGGCGGTTCACGCAGCAACGTGGCCGAAAGCAGTGCGGCGAACAGCGGCGTGAGGTTGGAGAAGATGGCCGCGGTGGCCGGGCCCACGCGGGCCACGGCCGCGCCCCAGCTGCGGTAAGCCAGCAGCGACGGACCCACCGCCACGAACACCAGACCGGCCACCAGTGGCCAGCCCCACTGGATGGCGCTTTCGCCCGGCGGCAACGGCGGCAGGGTGAGCCATTCGCCGGCGGTGAATGCGCCCGACCACATCAGGCCGAACACCATCTGGGCGAGCAGAAATGCAGCCCAGTCGGACTTGATGGCTGCGGGTTCGTTGGCCGGTGGTCGCGCCAGCAGCCAGCTGTACCAGGCCCAGGCGAGAGCCGCCAGCAGCACGAGCAGGTCGCCCGGCACCAGCTGCACCGACCGCAGCCCACCCAGCTCGCCGCGCGCCATCACCACCACCACACCACAGAGCGACATCAAGGCGCCCAACGCTGCGCGTCGCGTGATGGGCACGCGGTAGAACACGCGCCCCATGACCAGCATCCACACCGGGATGCTCGACGCCACCAGCGTCACGTTGATCGGCGTGGAGGTCTTGAGCGCCATGTATTGCAGCGTGTTGTACAGGCCCACACCCAGGAGGCCGAGCAGGGCGAAACGCCGCCAGTGCGGCCACAGCCCGCTGCCCGGGCGCAGCACCCAGCCCGCCAGCGGCAGCAGCATCAGCAGGGCCAGCACCCAGCGCAAAAAGTTGAGCGTGACCGGCGGCACCACACCCTGCATGAGGCGTCCCACGACAGCGTTGCCCGCCCACATGAGCGGCGGAATGAGCAGCAGGGCGAGCGTGGCGGGCGTGAGGCGGTGAGCGGGGGGAGAGGACATCGGCTGGACTGTAGCAACCCGGGCTTGTCCGCCTGCGGCACGGGGGCGAAGCGCTGTCGCGCAGGCGATCGGGCACATTCGTGGCAGCATTCGCAGGGTTTGATTCCACAACGAGGAGACTTTTCATGAGCACACAAGAATCGCGCGCCGTGCGCATCCACGCCGCTGGCGGCCCCGAGCAGCTGGTCATCGACACCGTGAGCGTGGGCGAGCCCGGACCCGGCCAGGTGCGCATCCGCCACCACGCCATCGGTCTGAACTACATCGACGTCTACCAGCGCAGCGGCCTCTACCCCTTCCAGATGCCGTTGGCGCTGGGCATGGAAGGCGCGGGCGTGATCGAGGCGGTGGGCGAGGGCGTGACGCACCTCAAGGCCGGCGACCGCGCGGCCTATGCGGCCAACCCGCCCGGCAGCTACTGCGACGTGCGCGTGATGCCGGCCATGAACGTGTGCCAGTTGCCCGACGCGATCGACTTCGAAACCGGCGCGGCCATGATGCTCAAGGGCCTGACCGCGCAGTACCTGCTCAAGCGCTGCCGCCCGGTCGAAGGCCTGGAGCCGGGCGACTTCGTGCTGTTCCACGCCGCGGCCGGTGGCGTGGGCCTGATCGCCTGCCAGTGGGCCAAGGCGCTGGGCCTGCAGCTCATCGGCACGGCTGGCTCAGACGACAAATGCAAGCTGGCCCTGGAACACGGCGCCAGCCATGCCATCAACTACCGCACGGAAGACTTTGCGGCTCGGGTGAAGGAGATCACAGGCGGCCAGGGCGTGAAGGTGGTGTACGACTCGGTGGGCAAGGACACCTTCGAGAAGTCACTCGACTGCCTGCGCCCCTTCGGTCTCATGGCCAGCTTCGGCAACGCGTCCGGCCCGGTGGCGCCGTTTGCGCCCGGCATCCTCGGCCCCAAGGGTTCGCTCTACATGACGCGCCAGACCTTGTTCTCGCACATCACCAGCCGCGAACGCACGCAGGCCATGGCCGACGATCTGTTCGCGATGGTCGAAGGCCATCAGGTGAAGATCCGCATCGACCAGCGTTTTGCGCTGACCGATGTGCGCAAGGCGCATGAGAGTCTTGAGGCTCGCTCAACCACGGGTTGCACAGTTTTGTTGCCCTGAGTTCTTCGTGCCTGCGTTGTCGGTTGCCTTGGAGCATGGGGTAACCGACTCCGCGAATCTCCCCCGCCGGCTGGTGCCGGCTCCTCCTTGATTTTGCTGCGTCGCTCACCCCATGCCCCGAGCCCGCGAGGTCGTTGCCCGCGATGCGTAGCGAGCAAAGAACCCAGCAGAACAGTTCAGGCGGGCTGCGCCTGCCGAGGCGCCACCTCCGCCAAAGCCTGCTCAAGATGCTGCAAGGTCGAAGGCACGTCGTGCCACTTGTCCAGTCCGAAGAGACCGATGCGGAAGGTCTTGAACTCGGGGCCTTCGTCGCACTGCAACGGCACACCCGCAGCGGTTTGCAAACCCACCGCCAGAAACTTCTTGCTCGACTGGATCTCCGGGTCGCTGGTGTAGCTCACCACCACACCCGGCGCCTGAAACCCCGACGTCGCCACGCTGGGGAAACCGTTGCGCTCCAGCAGCGCGCGAACCTGCGTGCCCAGTGCGATCTGCTCCTGCCGAACGCGCTCGTAGCCATAGGCCTCGGTCTCCACCATCGTCTCGCGCAGGCGCACCAAAGCATCCGTGGGCAAGGTGGTGTGGTACGCGTGACCGCCGCCTTCGTAGGTCTCCATGATCTGCAGCCACTTCTTCAGGTCCATCGCAAACGTGGTGCTCTGCGTGGCATCGATGGCGACCCGTGCGCGCTCGCTGAGCATCACCATGGCGCAGCAGGGCGAACTGCTCCAGCCCTTTTGTGGCGCCGAGATCAGGACGTCAACACCCGTGGCTTTCATGTCGACCCACATCGCACCCGAGGCGATGCAGTCGAGCACGAACAAGCCACCCACCTCGTGCACCGCGTCGCTGACGGCCTTGAGGTAGCCGTCGGGCAGGATCATGCCCGCCGAGGTTTCCACGTGGGGCGCAAACACCAGCGCGGGCTTCTCGCGTGCGATGGTGGCCACCACCTCGTCAATCGGTGCCGGAGCCCAGGGTGCTTGTGCGCCGGCGCCGGTGCGCCGCGCCTTCACCACCGTGTGGCTGGCGGGGATGCTCCCCATCTCGAAGATCTGCGTCCAGCGGTAGCTGAACCAGCCGTTGCGGATCACGAGCACGTGTTTGCCGTGGGCAAACTGCCGTGCCACCGACTCCATGCCGAAGGTGCCGCTGCCGGGCACCAGCACGGCCGAGTGCGCACCGTACACCCGCTTGAGCATGGCCGAGATGTCGGTCATCACGCCCTGGAAGCGTCTGGACATGTGGTTGAGTGCGCGGTCGGTGTAGACCACCGAAAACTCGAGCAAGCCGTCGGGGTCGATGTGGGGCAGCAGTCCGGGCATGTTGTTGTCTCCTGGGCGGGTCGCGGATCGGAGGGTCAGCGTAGCACAGCACCCCTGTTTGCGCAGCCCCGCCGCACAAGGACTGGCCGCTGTCAGAGGCGGCTCACATCGGCCGGGGGCGGCTCGCGCAAGCGGCTCGGCGCGAGCACGCCCGCACCGTCGAGGATGGGATAGGCGATCGAGCAGATGTGCGAGTTGATGCGTTTCAAATCGCTGATCAGATCGAGGTGCAGCGCGCTGGTGTCCATGCTCTGCTGGCTCAGACCGGACAAGCGGTCGAGATGGGTGGCGGCGTAAGCGCGCTCCATGTTGCGAAAGCGAACCTTTTCTTCGAGCAGGCGCTGCGCATCGCGCACATTGCCGTTGAGAAAAACGCTCATGCCCAGGCGCAGGTTGTCCAGCAGGCGCGCATGCAGCTCGGCGATTTCTGCCATGCCAGCCTCGGAAAAATCGCGGCCCTTTCGGATCTTCTTGTCCTCGATGTCCAGCAGCACACGTTCCACCGTGTCGCCGATCTGCTCCATGTTGATCGTGAAGCTGATGATGTCGGTCCAGCGCCGGCTCTCGGCTTCGCTGAGCTGCTGGCGCGAGATCTTGGTGAGGTAGTACTTGATCGACGAGTACAGGCCATCCACCGTGTCGTCGAGCTTGCGCAGGTCTTGTGCGAGCTTCAGGTCGTTGGTCTTGATCACCGTGACCACACCGCGCAGCATGGTCTCCACCACATCGGCCTGGTGCATGGCCTCGCGCGCAGCGCATGAAATGGCCAGCGAGGGCGTGGCCAAGGCCGACGGGTCGAGGTGGTTGGGCCGGTCCAGCGGACCCTTGTTGGCCTGCAGCGGCAGCAGCCGCTCCACCAGCCTGGCCACCGGCTGAGTCAGGCCGATGAACACCGCGCCCACCATGAGGTTGAAGCTCAGGTGGAACAGCACGGTGAGCGTGGCCGGGTCCGGCACCAGCGGCTGCATGAAACGCACCCAGGTGGGGATCAGCCAGATGGCAATCGCCACACCGAACACCTTGAAGAGCAGGTTGCCCAACGGCACCTGGCGCGTGCTCACGCCCGACTTGGCCGTGGTGATCACGGCCAGCAGTCCGCTGCCCAGGTTGGCGCCCAGCACGATGCCCAGCGCCACGTCGAGCCCCACCAACTGCAGCGCGAGCGAGGAGGCCAGCAGCACCACCGCGAGGCTCGAATAGGCCACCACGGCGAGCGCGGCGCCGAGCAGGATTTCCAGCAAACGGTCGCTGGTGAGCGACTCCAGCATGAGCTGCACCGCCGGGTTCTGCGTGAGCACGTTCGTGGCGCCCGAGATCAGTTGCAAGGCCAGCAGCATCAGACCCAGGCCAATCAGGACGCGCCCGAAATCGCCGGCGGACGTGCCTTGGCGCGAGATGAACAGCGTGACGCCAAGAAAGATGAACAACGGCGAGAGCCAGGACAGGTCGAAGGAAAACACCACCGCCATGACGCTGGTGCCGATGTCGGCGCCCAGCATCACGGCCAGCGCCGCGGGCAGGGCGATCAGCCCGCGGCCGACGAAAGAAGCGGTGATGAGTGCGGTGGCGGTGCTGGACTGCACCAGCGCCGTGACGCCCAGGCCAGAGAGCGCTGCGGTGAAACGGTTGCCCATGCTCGCGGTCAGGATCTGGCGCAGGTTGCTGCCGAAAACCCGCAGCACGCCGTTGCGCACCAGGTGTGTGCCCCACACGAGCAGGGCGATGGCCGCCAGAAGGTCCAACAGGTGTTTCATGGACCGAAGTTATACGCCCGGAGCGGGCGTGATTCGGGGCGTGGGGCCGCGCGGCGCGGGCAGCCGTGTCACCGGCTGCGGCGCCAGCGAAGGATCTCGTCGAGAACCAGCGAGACCGCGCCCACGGTGATGGCCGCGTCGGCGAGGTTAAAGGCGGGGAAATGTCCACCCGGGAACAGACCGCTGAGGATGGCCCAATGAAAGTCCAGCCAGTCCACCACGTAGCCGTAGAGCAGACGGTCGATCACGTTGCCGATGGCGCCGCCCAGGATGCAGCCCAGAGCGAACGCAAACAGCTTCTCGCCGGGGTGTGTGCGCAGCATCCACACGATGAACACCGAGGCCGCCACGCCCACGCCGGTGAAGAACCAGCGCTGCCAGCCTCCAGCTTCGGCGAGGAAGGAGAACGCGGCGCCGGTGTTGTGCACCCGCACGACGTTGAAGAAGCTGGTGATGAAGGTGCTCTCGCCCAGCTGGTAGTTGGCCAGGATGAGCAGCTTGGTGACCTGGTCCGCCGCCACAAGCAGGGCGGCCAGACCGAGCCAGGGCCAGATGCCGCGCGTTGGTGCGTTGTTCATCAGGCCACCACGCGGACTTCACCCGCACCGAACAGATTGCTGACACAGCGACCACACAGCGTCGGGCGCGCAGTGTCCACGCCCACGTCGTCGCGGTAGTGCCAGCAGCGCTCGCATTTGGCGGCGCTGGCGGGGATCACCTCCACCTTCGCATCGCCTTCGAGCAAGGCCACCTGCGAGACGATGAACACGAACTTGAGGTCGTCCCCGAGCGATGCGAGCACCGCATGGTCGTCGGCTGGCACGGTGAGCTTCACCGTGGCCTGGAGCGACGAGCCCACGCCACCGGCGGTGCGCACCGTTTCGATTTCCTTGTTCACCGTTTCGCGAACCGCGCGGACGCGCGACCACTTGGCCAGCAGCGACTCGTCCACCGCCGGCAGCTGGGCAAAAGTCTCGAAGAAGATCGAGCCCTGGTTTTGCGCACCGGCCAGCACCGGCCAGGCCTCTTCGGCCGTGAAACTGAGGAAGGGAGCCATCCAGCGCAGCATGGCGTGGGTGATCTGGTGCAGAGCGGTCTGGGCACTGCGCCGCGCGAGACTGCCCGGGGCGGTGGTGTAAAGCCGGTCTTTCAGCACGTCGAGGTAGAACGCGCCCAGGTCTTCCGAGCAGTACACCTGCAGCTTGGCCACCACCGGGTGGAACTCGTACACCGCGTAGTGCGCGAGCACCTCGGCCTGGAACTGCGCCGCGCGCGCCAGCGCGTAGCGGTCGATCTCCAGCATCTGGTCCAGCGGCACGGCGTCTTTGGCGGGATCGAAGTCGCTCACGTTGGCGAGCAGGAAGCGCAGTGTGTTGCGGATGCGGCGGTACGCGTCGACCACGCGGGCAAGGATCTTGTCGTCGATGTTCAGGTCGCCCGAATAGTCGGTGCTGGCCACCCACAGTCGCACGATCTCGGCACCGAGCTTGCTGGTCACACTTTGCGGCTCCACCGTGTTGCCCAGGCTCTTGCTCATCTTGCGGCCTTGGCCGTCGGTGGCGAAGCCGTGGGTCAGCAGGCCTTTGTAGGGCGCGCGGTCAAAGAGCGCGCAGCCCAGCAGCAGCGAACTGTGGAACCAGCCGCGGTGCTGGTCGTGGCCTTCGAGGTAGAGGTCGGCCTCGGGGCCTTCCGTGTGGAACGCGCCGTTGGGGTAGGCGTTGGCGTGGCTGCCGCGCAGCACGTGCGAGAAGGTCGAGCCGGAGTCGAACCAGACCTCCAGGATGTCGGTGCTCTTGGTGTAGTGGGGCGCGTCGGTGGCGCCGAGAATTTGCTCGGCCGTCACACGGCTCCAGGCCTCGATGCCGCCTTGCTCGACGATGTCGGCCGCCTGGTCGAGGATCTCCATGGTGCGCGGGTGCAACTCGCCGCTGTCCTTGTGCAGGAAGAACGGCACGGGCACGCCCCAGCTGCGCTGGCGGCTGATGCACCAGTCGGGCCGGTTGGCGATCATGTCGCGCAGGCGGGTGCGGCCGTTCTCGGGATAGAACCGGGTGGCGTCGATGGCCTCGAGTGCGAGCTGGCGCAGCGTCTTGGGCGCCTTGTCTTTCGTGAACACGCCCTCGCCTTCGTCCATGCGCACGAACCACTGCGCTGCGGCGCGGTAGATCACCGGCGTCTTGTGGCGCCAGCAGTGCGGGTAGCTGTGGGTGATGGTCTGCGTGGCCATCAGGCGGCCGGCGGCCTTGAGCGCCTCCAGGATCACCGGCACGGCTTTCCAGATGTGCAGGCCACCGAACAGTGGGAGTTCGGCGGCGTAGGCGCCGTTGCCCTGCACCGGGTTCAGGATGTCGTCCACCGACATGCCGTGTGCCACGCAGGAGTTGAAGTCGTCCACGCCGTAGGCGGGCGACGAGTGCACGATGCCGGTGCCATCGGCGTCGCTCACGTACTCGGCGAGGTACATCGGCGACAGGCGTTGGTAGCCAGCGTCCACGTCGAACAGCGGGTGGCGGAAGTTCAGGCCGCCCAGGGCCTTGCCCGGCGCGGTGGCGATCACGGTGCCGGTGAGGCCGAAGCGCTCCAGGCATTTCTCGACCAGCGTTTCGGCCAGCACCAGGCAACCCATGGGCGTGTCCACCAGCGCATAGGTGAACTCGGGGTGGGCGTTGAGCGCCTGGTTGGCGGGGATGGTCCAGGCGGTGGTGGTCCAGATGACCGCGAACGCGGTCTTGCCCGCGGGCATCGCACCCACGCCGAAGGCGGCCGCGAGCTTTGCAGCGTCATCGGTCTCGAAGGCCACGTCCAGCGTCTCGCTCTTCTTGTCGGCGTATTCGATTTCGAATTCGGCCAGCGATGAGCCGCAGTCGAAGCACCAGTACACGGGCTTCAAGCCGCGGTAGACAAAGCCGCGTTCGATCACGCGCTTGAAGGCGCGGATTTCACCCGCCTCGTTGGCCGGGTCCATGGTGCGATAGGGGCGCTCCCAGTCGCCCAGCACGCCCAGGCGCTTGAAGTCTTCCCGCTGCTGGCCGATCTGCTCGGTCGCGAACGCCCGGCTTTTGGCCTGCATGTCGTCGCGGCTGAGGTTGCGGCCGTGCAGTTTTTCGATCGCGTTCTCGATCGGCAGGCCGTGGCAGTCCCAGCCGGGGATGTACTGCGCGTCAAAGCCCGACAGCTGGCGGCTCTTGACGATCATGTCCTTGAGCACCTTGTTGAGCGCGTGGCCGATGTGCAGCTTGCCGTTGGCGTACGGCGGGCCATCGTGCAGCACGAACAAAGGCGCGCCGGCGCGGGCGTCGCGCAGGCGTTTGTACAGACCGCCTTCGTTCCAGCTGTCGACCCATCCCGGCTCGCGCTTGGGCAAATCGCCGCGCATCGGGAACGGGGTGTCGGGCAGGTTCAGGGTGCTGCGGTAGTCGGCGGCAGCGGGCGTGGATTCGGACATGGCGGAGGTTCCGTGGTGGCTTCGACAAGCTCAGCCCGAACGGGGGAGTGAGTGGAGACAAAAGGAGACACCGTTCGCCCTGAGCCTGTCGAAGGGCAGCGACCGGATAGACGCGAGGTCTAAATTCGGTCGCGCGTGGTCTGGCGGTGGGTTTGGGTGTGCAGCGAGGCGAAGAAAGCGCGTGCGTCGTCGCAGTCGCGTGCGATGCCCTGGGTCAGGGCGTCCAGACTGTCGTATTTCAGCTCGTCATGCAGTTTGTGCAGCAGTTCCACGCGGACGATTTTACCGTAGGCCTCCCCGCCGGGCAGGCTCTCACTCAGAGCCCGGGGCCAGTCGAGGCCATGCGTTTCAAGCAGCACGCGTCCGCCGTTCACATCGTCCGGGTCCAGGGAGGGCCGCACGCCGAGGTTGGCCACACCGGTCAGGGGCGGTGAATCGTGGTGCGGGCCGAGGCCGTGCACCAGCACCGCGAAGATGCCGCTGGCGGCCGGTTTCCAGTGGGAAAAGCGCAGGTTGAGGGTGCGAAAACCGTCGCCACGACCGGGAGCGCTTTCGGCCAGCTGGCGGCCGAGCTTGCGCCCGTGCACCACATGGCCGCTGATGCTGTAGGGCCGGCCGAGCAGGGCGGCCACGTCGTCCATGCGCCCAGCGCCCAGCGCCTGGCGCACGGCCGAGCTCGACACGCGCAGGCCGTGCACCTCGTAGCTCTGCATGCGCGCCACGTCGAAGCCCAGGCGGTTGCCGGCGGCGTCCAGCATGGAGTAGTCACCGGCGCGCTTGGCGCCGAAGCGGAAGTCGTCACCGACCAGCACGTACTTCACGCCCAGCGAGCCCACCAGAATGTCTTCAATGAAAGCCTGCGGCGTTTGCGCTGCCAGCTGTGCGTTGAAGGGCAGCACCACGCACTCGTCCACGCCGCAGCGTTCCAGCTCCTGCAGCTTGTCGCGCAGGGTGGCGATGCGGGCGGGCGCCAGGTCGGGCTGGTGGTGCAGGGCGGCGAAATAGTCGCGCGGGTGCGGCTCAAAGGTCATCACGCAGCTGGGCACGCCCCGGTGCCTGGCTTCGTTGTTGAGCAGTGCCAGCATGGCCTGGTGGCCGCGGTGCACGCCGTCAAAATTGCCGATGGTGAGCGCGCAACCACCGCGGTTGGCCTGCAGGTGGCTGGGAAGACGGCCGCGCAAGCCGCGAAAGATTTTCATGCCGGGTCGGTGGGGTGAGGCAGCCGCTGCAAGACGGGCTGCGGTGGGGAATGTAGGGGCGCCACGGGCTGCGTCATCAAAGCGCGCTATATTGACACACGACGATACACGTTTGCAGGCCCTGCCTGCGAGACATGTCGGGCCCCCCGGGGTCTGTTTTCCGCTGATGCCCATGCACAAAGGAGTCCGTCTTGAAGGTCTTGAAGCTCTCAGCCCAGGGTCTGCCACAGTCGTGGATCAGCCTTGAAGAGGCCGTCCTGCACTACGCGGCGGATGAAGTGCGCTGGGAGATGGGGGCCGAGATCGCGGTGTTCCACGGCGGGCACAATGCGATCACCGGGCGCCAGTCGGTCATCAACGTCAACTCCATCATCGGCACCCAGGGCGTGCCGCGGATCAACCCGTTCGACCTGCGGCCCACGCTCACCAACAGCAAGCTGTTTGCACGCGACCGCAATGTGTGCGCCTACTGCGGCGAACATTTTGTCGAGGAAGAACTGACCCGGGAACACATCGTGCCGCTGGGCCAGAACGGGCGCGACCTGTGGATGAACGTGGTCACCGCCTGCCGCTCGTGCAACCACCGCAAGGGCAACCGCACGCCCGAGCAGGCGCACATGGGGCTGTTGTACGCGCCCTATGTGCCCAGCCTGTGGGAAGACTTCATCCTGCGCAACCGCCGCATCCTGGCGGACCAGATGGAGTTTTTGATGTCGCACCTGCCCAAGACCTCGCGCCTGCACGCCTGAGGTCCGGATCGGCCTCAATCGGTCAATTCAAGAATCACCACGCGGTTCTCCGCCGCCGGCCAGGTGCGTCCGGTGATCGTCTCGCCGTTGAACGTCGCCGGGATGGCCCGCACGCCGTCTTCCATCAGCTTGATCTTCGAACTCGACACACCGGCACCGGTGGGCGGCACGCCGGGCAACGCCTTGCCGTCGAACGCCATCGCGTCGCGCCCGGCGTCAAAGTAGCCGCGCGGGCGGGTGAAGGTGACGGTAGCCTTGGCGTCCTGGTCGGCCGCCGGGATGCGCTCGGCACGCAGGTGGATCAGGTCGCTGCTGCGCGGGAACGGGCTGCGGTAAATGTGCGTGGTGGCGTAGCCCGGTGCGCTGATCACGAACTCGTGCGGCACACCGGCTTGGGCGGTGAACGGTCCCCAGAGCCCATCAGCGCCCACGGTTTTGCTGTGCACGGCGGCGCCTTTGCGTTCGCCGGTGGCGGGATCGGTGGCGTAGACCACCAGTTGTGCACCGGGCAGCGCCAGGTTGTTGGCGTAGCTGCCGCTGGCCGGGTCCGTGGGCACGAGGCCCAGGCCGGTGATCTTGCCGTTGAGCACCACCGGCGCCTGTGGCGTCGGTGCCAGCGTGGTGGGGGCCTTGCCGGTGATGAAGCGGTAAGTGGTGTCGAAGGCGGCGGGCGAGAAGGACGTCTCGCGGTGGTCCACGCGCGGCAGCACGGCGTTGGTCGCGCCCTTGAGCGCCGGGCCTTCAAAGGTGACGTTCGTGGGCGTGCCCTTGGCACCGATCCACAGACCGTCGGGTTGAGCGAACTTGTCGTTGTTGTCGGAGCGGATGGTCATCCACTTCACCGGGCCGGTCACTTCGTCCCCCGCCGCATTCTTGGGCGCGTTCAAGCCGGTGAGGAAAGGCCCGGTGCCGGAGAATTCGTTGGCTTCGCGAAAGCCCTTGGTGGCCCACACGCCGTGGTTGGGTGTGCCGCCCAGCACCGCGTGGCTCACGGACTTGTCGCCACCGCCGTTCTGGATGTAGTTGCGCACCGCGTTGCCGCCGCGCGAGTTGGCCACCAGCACCACCTGCTTCGCGCCCGTGGCCTTCAGCACCTGGTCCACCTCGGCCTTGAGGTAGGCCATGTGTTCGGCGGTGGACGTGCGGCCTGGCTGGGCCTTGCCGTCCTCATCGCGTGCCAGCGGGTAGGGCAGGTCGATGGCGTGCAGGCGTTCGCGCGGCCAGCCGTTGGACTCGAAGCGCCACACCGTGCTCTGCCAGATGGACGCCGAGTCGCCGTTGCCGTGCACGAACACGATGGGGGGCTGGCTGGCGACTGGCGGCGCGGTGGCGCAGGCGCCCAGCAGCAGGCCGCTGGCGACCAGGGCGAAGAGCGTGCGGCGGGTGGTCATGGGGGTCACCGTGTCGTGTTCGGGGTGGCAAAAACAAAGCGGCCCGCAGCGTGCGGGCCGTTGGGAGGCTGAAGCCGGATCAGGCGAACACGCCGGCCGTGTCCTGCATGCGGCTGGACACCTCACCCAAGTGGTGCAAGGTGTCGCCAAAGGACATTTCCAGCTGCGTGAGCTTCTTGAAGTAGTGGCTCACGATGTACTCGTCGGTCACCCCGATGCCGCCGTGCAGCTGCACCGCCTGCTGGCCCACGAAACGCATGGACGTGCCCAATTGCACCTTGGCGCGCGCCATGGCCGCGCGCCGTTCGGCCGCGGGTGCGTTGAGCTTGAGGCTGGCGTAGTAGCTCATGGAGCGTGCGAGTTCCAGCTGCATTTTCATGTCGGCGACACGGTGGCGCAGCGCCTGGAAGCTGGCGATGGCCACGCCGAACTGCTTGCGCGTGTTCATGTACTCGACCGTGATGGCCACGGTCTTGTCCATCACGCCCACGGCTTCGGCGCAGGTGGCGGCGATGCCGATGTCCACGCCGTGTTCCAGCGCGGTCAGTCCGTCGGTGGTGATCAGTTGGGCTGCTGCATCTTTCAGCGTCAGGTCACCGGCGCGACCGCCGTCCTGCGTGTGGTGACCGCGGGTGCTCACGCCTGGGGCGGTGCGCTCCACGAGGAACAAGGCGAGCTTGCCGAGCGCCATGGCGGGGACCACAAAGGCGTCGGCCAGGTCGGCGGCCGGCACCACGTTCTTGGTGCCGGAGAGCGTCCAGCCGCTGCCGGCCTGTGTGGCGGTGGTGGTGCACACGTCGAGCTGGTAGCGGGCCTTGCGCTCCTGGTGCGCGAGCACCACCAGCGCTTCACCGGAAGCCATGCGTGGCAACCACGCGGCCTTCAGTTCGGCTGGGGCGTAGCCCCCGAGCACACCCGAGGTGATGAGGGTCTGGGCGAGCGGCTCGAGCACGATGCCGCGTCCCAGTTCTTCCATCACCACCATGCCCTCGATGGGGCCCATGCCCATGCCGCCGTCGTCTTCGCTCACGTAGAGACCGGCCAGGCCGAGTTCGGCGAGTTCGTTGTAGGCCGCGCGGTCAAAGCCGCCTGCGGCCACGATGGCGGTGTGCCGGTCGAAGGTGTAGGCCTTCTCCACCCACTTTTGAACGGCTTCGCGCAAGGCGCTTTGATCGTCGGAAAAATCGAAGTCCATGTGTTGATCTCCTCAGCCGAGCACGGTTTGCGCGACGATGTTGCGTTGCACTTCGTTGCTGCCACCGTAGATGGTGGTCTTGCGCATGTTGAAGTAGGTCGATGCGAGCGGTGCGTTGGCGTTGACGCCGCCGGGGAAGTCGCCTTGCCAGCCGGCTTCCATGGCTTCTTCGATGAAGGGCAGGCTGTAAGGGCCGGCCGCGAGCATCATGAGTTCGCTGTAGCGCTGCTGGATCTCGCTGCCCTTGATCTTGAGCAGGCCGGCGATGTCGAGCGAGCTCTTGCCCGACTTCTCGGCCGAGAGCACGCGCAGCACCATCATTTCCAGCGCCACCACGTCCACTTCCAGCAGGGCGATCTGGTCGCGGAAACGCAGGTCGTCCCAGACGCCTTCGGCCTTGGCGATGCGCTTCAGGCGCTCCAGCTCGCGCTTGGTGCGGTTCACGTCGGCGATGTTGGTGCGCTCATGGCCCAGCAAATACTTCGCGTAAGTCCAGCCCTTGTTCTCTTCGCCCACCAGGTTCTCGGCCGGCACTTCGACGTTGTCGAACCAGACCTCGTTCACCTCGCATTCGCCGTCGAGCAACTTGATGGGGCGCACCGAGACGCCGGGCGATTTCATGTCGATCAACAGGAAAGAGATGCCGGTCTGTGGTTTGCCCTCAGAGCTGGTGCGCACCAGGCAGAAGATCCACTCGCCGTACTGGCCGAGCGTGGTCCAGGTCTTCTGACCGTTGACGATGTACTTGTCGCCCTGACGCTCGGCGCGGCATTTCACCGAAGCGAGGTCGGAGCCGGAGCCCGGCTCGCTGTAACCCTGGCTCCACCAGACGTCACCGCTGGCGATGCCTGGCAGAAAACGCTCCTGTTGTGCCTTGTTGCCGAAGGCCATGATCACCGGCGCCACCATCACCGGGCCGAAGGGCACGACGCGCGGCGCGCCGGCCAGGGCGCACTCTTCTTCAAACAGGTGCCGCTGCACCGCGTTCCAGCCCGGGCCGCCGAACTCTTTGGGCCAGCCCCAGCCGAGCCAGCCTTTCTTGCCGAGAATTTTTGCCCAGCGCTGCATGTCGTCGCGCGACAGCCGCAGCGCGTTGTGAACCTTGTGGGCGATGTCGGCGGGCAGGTTGGCCTTGACCCAGCCGCGGATCTCCTCTCGAAACGCCTGCTCTTCGGGCGTGAATGCCAAATCCATGGGGTGTCTCCTGATGGCCGCCACAGAAATGTGCCGGCAGATTGAACAACGCCGGGCAGTTTGGCACGACCGTTCGTTTTACGGCTGTCCGGGCTGCGACAAGCCGAGTTGATCGTTCAGATTTTGCAGTTGCTCTCGCAAGGCAGCCACGGTGTTTTCCAGCGTGGCCACACGGCGTGTGAGGTTGATCAGCTCGTCTTCGGTGGCGGCGCTGGCGGCGGGGGGTGTGGTCTGGGTCAGAAGGGATGCGTCCACCGGGCCGCACAGCAGGTGCGCCCAGCGTTGCTCGCGAGCACCCGGTGCGCGCGGCAGCTTCATCACCAGCGCACCACCTTTGTCGTCGCTGCGGTCCTGCAGTTCTTCCAGAAAGGCGTCGACCGAGGCGATGTCGAGGAACTTGTACCAGCGTTCGGTGTTCAGGCGCAGCTCACCGGCTGTTTGCGGGCCGCGCAACATGAGCATGCCCAGCAGCACGGCCGATTGTTCGGGCACGGCCACGGCGCGCATGACGTTGTGTTCGTAGCGGGTCACGCGGCTGCCGCTGCTCTCCAGCACCAGGTGCAGCGCGCGCAGGGCGTCCAGCGCCTCGAGCACGGCGGCATCCGCCAGGTTCATCACCGGCTCGCGGCTGGACTTCTGGTTGCAGCCGGTGACCAGCGTGTTGAGCGTGAGCGGGTAGCTGTCGGGCACGGTGCGCGCTTTCTCCATCAGCGTGCCGAGCACGCGGGCTTCGGCCTGTGAGAGCGGGCGCTGGGTGAAATCGTGGCCGCGTGGGCGGCCGTTTGAGGGGGTTTGCAGGTCTGAGGTCATTACACTTCCCGGCCATGGCTGGCGTGAACAAAAACATCGTGATTCTGATCTCCGGGAGCGGCTCCAACATGGCCGCCATCGTGGAGACCTCTCTGACGCAGCGCTGGCAAGACCGCTTCGGCGCGCGCGTGGTCGCGGTGATCAGCAACAAGGCTGGTGCCCAGGGGCTGGCGTGGGCGGGTGAGCAGGGCATCGCGACCTGTGCCCTGGACCACACCCGGTTCGGCAGCCGCGAGGCCTTTGACACGGCGCTGATGGCCGAGATCGACCGCCATGAGCCCGCCTTGGTGGTGCTCGCCGGCTTCATGCGCATCCTCACACCCGGATTCGTGCAGCACTACGAGGGCCGGCTGGTCAACATCCACCCCAGCCTGCTGCCGGCGTTCACGGGACTCAAGACGCACCAGCGCGCCATCGACATGGGCTGCCGCGTCGCCGGTGCCACGGTGCACCGCGTGACCAGCGAGCTCGACCACGGCGAGATCCTCGACCAGGCGGTGGTGCCGGTGTTGCCGGGCGACACGGCCGAGACGCTGGCCGCGCGGGTGCTGACGCAGGAGCACGTCATTTACCCCCGCGCGTTGGAGCGGCTGCTGGCTGCCTGATCAGACGCCCTTGGCGAACACCAGGCCCGCATGCTCCCGCATCGCGTGGAACCGGATCTTCGGCCAGTTCGCTTCCACCGCGCGCAACGTGGCCGCGTGGTCGACCAGCAGCGTGGGTGCGTCCACCGCGTCCAGTGCCACCCGGTGGCTGTTGGCATCGATGAACTTCTTGAGCTCGATCTCGCCACCGTCTTCGGGCGCGCAGGTCACCCATCGCGCCACCTGGTAGGGGCTGTTCATGATGCGGGCCTTCACGCCGTACTCGTGCTCCAGCCGGTGCGCCACCACTTCAAACTGCAGCTGACCCACGGCGCCGAGCAACAGCACCGACCCAGCCACCGGGCGGAACACCTGGATCGCACCCTCTTCGCCGAGCTGCGTCAAACCCGAGCGCAGCTGCTTGCTGCGCAGCGGGTCGGCCACCTCCACGCTGCGGATGATCTCCGGCGCGAAGAACGGCAGGCCGGTGAACTGCAGGCTCTCGCCTTCGGTGAGTGTGTCGCCCAGCTGCAGCACACCGTGGTTCGGGATGCCGATGATGTCGCCGGCAAAGGCCTCGTCCAGCAGTTCACGCCGCTGGGACAGGAAGCTCACCACGGTGTTGGGGCGCAGGTCCTTGCCCGAGCGCACCACCTTGAGCTTCATGCCGCGCTCGAAATGGCCACTGGCCACGCGCACAAACGCAATGCGGTCGCGGTGCGCCGGGTCCATGTTGGCCTGGATCTTGAAAACCACGCCGCTGAACTTGGGCTCATCGGGGTGCACGGTGCGCTGGATCGCGGGGCGGTCACCGGGTGGCGGCGCCAGGTCCACCAGCGCGTCGAGCACCTCGCGCACGCCGAAATTGTTGACCGCCGAGCCGAACAGCATCGGCGTCTGGCGGCCTGCGAGGAACTCGGCTTCGTCGAAAGCGGGTGAAGCGCCCGCCACCAATTCCAGCTCGTCGCGCGCCTGCTCGAATTCAGACCCGAAGCGCTTCACGCTCTCGGGGTTGTGCAGGCCCGCCAGCACGTCCTCGTCGCCGCCCCGGCGGTCCTCGCCGGCCGCGAACACGCGCATCTGGTCGGTGCGGCGGTCGAACACACCGCGGAAGGTCTTGCCCATGCCCACCGGCCAGGTGAAGGGCACCACCGTCATGCCCAGTTCACGCTCCAGCTCGTCCATCAGGTCCAGCGGCGCCTGCACCTCGCGGTCCATCTTGTTCACGAAGGTCAGGATGGGCGTGTTGCGCGCACGGCAGACCTGCAGCAGGCGCCGCGTCTGCGGCTCCACGCCGTTGCCCGCGTCGATCACCATCAGCGCGGCGTCCACCGCGGTGAGCACGCGGTAGGTGTCTTCCGAAAAGTCCTGGTGGCCCGGCGTGTCCAGCAGGTTGATCACGCAGTCGCGGTATTCCATCTGCATCACCGACGAGGCCACCGAAATGCCCCGCTGCTTTTCGATTTCCATCCAGTCGCTGGTCGCGTGGCGCGCCGCCTTGCGCGCCTTCACGCTGCCGGCGATGTTGATGGCGCCCGAGAACAGCAGCAGCTTCTCGGTGAGGGTGGTCTTGCCCGCGTCGGGGTGGGAAATGATGGCGAAGGTGCGGCGACGGCGCACCTGTTGGGAAAGTTCGGACATAGCCTCCGATTATCCCTGTGCAGGGAGCGACTCCGGCGCGCGTGCCCCAACCCAGAGATGCCGTGGAACCGGCTCCGCCGGGCCACAGGCATCGTCCCCCTGGGGGGAAGCCGCGTCAGCGGCGCAGGGGGGGGTGACAATACCCGCCATGCATCCAAAAGCCCTCCTGGACGAAAGCGCCAGCCTGATCGAACAGGTCTTCAAGTTCGAACACCCCACCGACGCCGTCGTCGCCCGCCACTTTCGCGAGAACCGTTCGCTCGGGTCCCGCGAGCGCGCCACCTTGTCCGACACCGTCTACAAGATCCTCCGCGAGCGGCTCAAGCTCGAATGGCTGGCCCGCTCGGGCAGCGGTTCCAAGTGGCGTCGGTTGGCGATCCTCGCCTTTCCGGGCGACCGCGATTTCATCAAGAGCGCGCTCACCGAGCCCGAAAAGACCTGGCTGGACCACTGCGATGCGGTCAAAGACGCCGACCTGATGGCGCCACACCGCCACAACCTGCCCGACTGGCTCGCCACGTCCCTGCGGGAGCAGGTGGGCAACGAATTTGACGCCTTGGTGAGCAGCCTCAACCAGCCCGCGCCGCTGGACTTGCGTGTGAACGTGCTCAAAGCCAAACGCGAAGCGGTGCTGGCTTCGCTTCAAAAAGCGGGTCTGGTGGGCGAGGCCACGCCCTATTCGCCGCTGGGCATCCGCCTGCAAGGCAAACCGTCGCTGGCCAAGCTGCCCGCCTTCACCGAGGGCGAGGTCGAGGTGCAGGACGAAGGTTCGCAGTTGCTCGCCTTGCTGCTGGACGCCAAACGCGGTGAGATGGTGGTGGATTTCTGTGCCGGTGCCGGTGGCAAGACCCTGGCCATTGGCGCTGCCATGCGCAACAGTGGCCGCCTTTACGCGTTTGACACCTCCGGCCACAGGCTCGATGCGCTCAAACCGCGCCTGGCACGCAGCGGCCTGTCCAACGTGCATCCGGTGGCGATTGCGCACGAGCGCGACGATCGCATCAAGCGCCTCGCCGGCAAGATTGATCGGGTGCTGGTCGATGCCCCCTGTTCGGGTTTGGGCACGCTGCGCCGCAGCCCCGACCTGAAGTGGCGCCAGAACCCCCAGACCGTGGCGGCCCAGGCCGAGCTGCAACTGGCCATCCTGAACAGCGCGGTGCGCCTGCTCAAGCCGGGTGGGCGGCTGGTTTACGCCACCTGCAGCTTGCTCAAGGAAGAAAACGAGGCCGTCTGCGCCGCCTTTGAGTTGGCCCATGCCGACTTCGAGGTGGTGCCTGTGTGCGGTTTGCTGGACACCGCCCAAGTTCAAAACGCCGCATTCCTGTGTCAGGGCGACGAAGGGCGCTGGCTCCGCTTGTGGCCGCATCGGCATGCTACGGATGGCTTCTTTGCTGCCGTTTGGCGGAAAAAGCCTTGAAAAGCCGTCAATTCACTTGATCTGGGACAGTAGTTTCCACATTGGAAGCGGGTTATGGGTTGGTGTTTGTGACCCCCGCCTTTAAAATCGTGGTTCTCTTTGCTCCGGGTGTTCTGGAGCCTACTCGGTATCCATCCGCGCCCCTGAGCGTTTATTGGGAAATCAATGTTCTCTTCCGACTTCGGCATTTTTTCGTCCATCTGGGACGGCCTCATCCAGTTCCTCGCTCACGGGGTGACGGGGGCGACCTGGTGGCAAACCATGATCGTGGCACTGGTGTTCACCCACATCACCATCGCCAGCGTCACCATTTACCTGCACCGCCACCAGGCCCACCGCTCGCTGGACCTGCACCCGATTGCCTCGCACTTCTTCCGCTTCTGGCTCTGGATGACCACCGGCATGGTCACCAAGGAGTGGACCGCCATCCACCGCAAGCACCACGCCAAGTGCGAGCACGAAGGCGACCCTCACAGCCCGGTGGTGTTCGGCATCAAGAAAGTCTTCTTTGAAGGCAGCGAGCTGTACCGCGCCGAGGCGAAGAACCAGGAAACCCTGGATCGATACGGCCACAACACCCCGAACGACTGGGTCGAACGCGAGGTCTACACCGGCCGTTCGCGCCTGGGCGTGAGCCTCATGCTCATCATCAACGTGGCTTTGTTCGGCGTGCTGGGCGTGACCGTCTGGGCCATCCAGATGATCTGGATCCCGATCACGGCCGCCGGCATCATCAACGGTATCGGCCACTGGTGGGGTTACCGCAACTTCGAGGCCACCGACGCCAGCACCAACGTGTCGCCTTGGGGCATCCTGATTGGCGGCGAAGAGTTGCACAACAACCACCACACCTATCCCACGTCGGCCAAGTTGTCGGTGAAGCCTTACGAGTTCGACATCGGCTGGATGTACATCAGCATGATGCGTTCGGTGGGCCTGGCTTCGGTCAAGAAGTTGCCGCCGAAAATGGCCTTTGGCGATGTGAAGCCGGTGGCCGACGAGAAAACCCTGGAGGCGATCATCGCCAACCGATACGAGGTGATGGCCGGTTACGCCCGCGAAATGCGCGCGGCCTGCAAGCGTGAAATGGACGCGCTGCAGCAGCGCCGGGGCGATGCCACCGTGCTGCAATCGGCTCGCCAGTGGCTGCACCGCGACGATGACAAAGTGCCTGCCAGCGTCAAGCCTCAGCTGGCACAAGTGCGCGCCGAGCATCCCGTGCTCGACAAGATGGTGACCATGCGCGAAGAGCTGCGTGCCCTGTGGTCCAGCACCACCGCCACGCGCGAGCAGCTGGCCACCGACCTGCAGGCTTGGTGCCGTCGGGCCGAAGAGAGTGGCATTGCTGCCCTGCGCGATTTCTCCATTCGCCTTCGTTCGGCCCACGCCTGAAGTCGACCGCTGCAGATAAAAACCACCCTGCGGGGTGGTTTTTTTCATGGGGGCACGGACTTCGATCGAGCACAAAAAAGCCGCTGGGTCACAGCGGCTTTTTTGTTGGAAGAGATCCCGCTTATTTCAGCTTGATCTCTTTGTAGTCCACATGCTTGCGAGCTTTTGGATCAAACTTTTTGATCAGCATCTTCTCGGGCGTGGTCTTCTTGTTTTTGGTGGTGGTGTAGAAGTGGCCGGTTCCAGCGGTGGATTCCAGCTTGATCTTCTCGCGTGCGCCTTTGGTTGCCATGTTCGGTTCTCCTTAAGCTTGACCGCGTGCGCGCAGGTCGGCGAGCACGGCGTCAATGCCGTTTTTGTCGATCAGGCGAAGGGCGGCTCCGGAGACGCGCAGACGCACCCAGCGGTTTTCGCTCTCGACCCAGAAACGGCGGTATTGCAGGTTCGGCAGGAACCGGCGCTTGGTTTTGTTGTTGGCGTGGGAAACGTTGTTCCCAACCATGGGCTTCTTGCCCGTGACGTCGCAGACGCGTGCCATGTGGACACTCCGATCATTCAAACAGCTGACAACCGCGACCGGAAAAACTTCCGCGTCTGGTCAGTGCAGCCTCACCTCGCCAGGAAAGGGTGGCGGTAACCCGAATCTGCTGTGGCCCCTGAAGAACCGGTCAATCTCAGCAAAGCCCGCGATTATAGCCAATCGGCCATCTCGCGGGATTTGTCCACGTTCAAGAAGCGCTTTGCTCCAGGAAACGCTGGGCGTCCAACGCGGCCATGCATCCTGTGCCAGCGCTGGTGATGGCCTGTCTGTAAACGTGATCCTGAACGTCACCCGCGGCGAACACGCCGGGCACGCTGGTCATGGTGGCCATCCCCTGCAGGCCCGAGCGGGTGGTGATGTAACCATCCTTCATGTCGAGCTGGCCTTTGAAGATGTCGGTGTTGGGCTGGTGGCCGATGGCGATGAAGCAGCCCTTGAGCGTGAGGTCTTCGGTGGCGCCGGTCTGCACGTTTTTCAGGCGCACACCGGTCACGCCGGTCTGGTCTCCCAGCACTTCGTCGAGCGTGCTGTGCAGCTTGAGTTCGATCTTGCCGGCGGCGACCTTCTCCATCAGCTTGTCGATCAGGATGGCTTCGGCCTTGAAGGTGTCGCGGCGGTGCACCAGCGTGACCTTGCTCGCGATGTTGGACAGATACAGCGCTTCTTCCACAGCGGTGTTGCCGCCGCCGATCACGCTCACCTCCTGTCCCCGGTAAAAGAAACCATCGCAGGTGGCACAGCCCGACACGCCTTTGCCCATGAAAGCTTCTTCGGACGGCAAGCCGAGGTACTTGGCCGATGCGCCGGTGGCAATGATGAGCGCGTCGCAGCTGTATTCGCCGCTGTCACCTTTGAGCACGAACGGCCGCTTGCTGAAGTCGACCGCGTTGATGTGATCAAAGATCATCTCGGTCTTGAAGCGCTCGGCGTGCGCTTGAAAGCGTTGCATCAGATCGGGTCCCTGCACACCGTCGGCGTCGGCTGGCCAATTGTCCACGTCGGTCGTGGTCATGAGCTGGCCACCTTGGGCGATGCCGGTGATGAGCACAGGATTGAGGTTGGCGCGCGCGGCGTACACCGCGGCGGTGTAGCCCGCGGGGCCGGAGCCGAGGATCAGTACTTTGGCGTGTTTCATGGTGCAAGTCCCCATCGCATTCAGGGGCAAGTGGTTTAGAGTCAGTGGTTATATTGGTGCGTCAGGTCGGCAGCCTGCGGGCGGGGGCCTTGACTTCAGGTCATTGTATGAAACGGCGCTGCTGGCGCTAACCAGAGCAAGGAATACACGCATGTCTCTCCTGTCCAATCTCGATCTGATCCGCCGGGTGCCGTTGTTTTCCACGCTGACCCAGGCTCAAGCCGAGTCGGTGGCCGACTCGGTGATCAAGCGGCGTTTCAAGCGCGGAGAGTGCATCGTCGAGCAGGGCAAAAAATCGAACTGTCTGGCCATCGTGCTGACCGGGCGGGCCCGCGTGGTGACCACCGACTCACGGGGGCGCGAAGTGATCCTGGCGACCATGAACCCTGGCGATTACGTGGGCGAAATGAGCCTGATCGACAACCAGCCGCATTCGGCCACCGTGCGCGCCGAGGTGCAGACCGACGTCCTGATCCTGGGACGTGCCGAATTCGCACGCTGCCTGCCTGAGAACAGCTCCATGGCTTACGCGGTGATGAAGGGCCTGGTGCAGCGCTTGCGCCATGCGGACCGCAAGATCGAATCGCTCGCGCTGATGGACGTGTACGGCCGCGTGGCCCGCGCACTGCTCGAATTCGCCCAGCCCGACAAGGACGGCCAGCTCACCATCAAGGACAGGGTGTCGCGTCAGGACGTGGCCAAGATGATCGGCGCCTCGCGCGAGATGGTGAGCCGCGTCATGAAGGACCTCGAGGACCGGGGCTTCATCGAGATGGCTGAAGACGGCAGCACGGTGATCAAGGAACGGCTGAATTCACTCGGCTGAACCTGTTGGTCGCCACCGTGTGGCGGGGTTCCGCGCACATGGGCTTGGGGTAAGCTTGCTGCTGGACATTTGAACAGCCCATGACCTACTCACTGAACACCCTCAACGCCGACCGTGCGGGTCAACCGCAGGTCGGCGTTTCCCGTTTTGCCCAGGAGATCGGCCTGGTGCTGGGTGCGGCCGTTCTGGCCTTCTGGCTGCTCGCCTTGCTGAGCCACTCGTTGGCCGATCCGGCCTGGAGCACGACCGGCACCGCCACCGAGGTGGGCAACTGGGGTGGTCGGCTCGGCGCGATCCTGGCCGACTGGAGCTACTACCTGTTCGGTTTTTCGGTCTGGTGGTGTTTCCTCGTCGGTGTCCGGGCTTGGTTGTCTGCCTTGGCTGGCTGGATTCGCGGCACGCGCGCTGACGCGGATGCTGAACAAGATCTGCGCATCTGGCAGCGCCCCTGGGTGCGCCGCAGCCTCTTCTGGCTCGCACTGGTCACCTTGATGGTGGCGAGCACGGTGCTCGAGTGGAGTCGTCTCTACCGGCTCGAAGCCTTGTTGCCGGGCCATGCGGGCGGCGTGCTCGGCCACGGGCTGGGCGCGTTCTCCATGCGTTGGCTCGGCTTCACCGGTTCCGCGCTGACCATGCTGGCGCTGCTGCTCGTGTGCCTGCCGCGCGTGTTCCGTTTTTCCTGGGGCCACTGGGCCGAAGAAGTGGGCCACACGCTGGACGGCTGGTTCGAAGCGCGACGCGAAAAACGCGAAGCGGTGGAAGACCAGCGCATTGGCGAGCAGGCGGCGCGCGAGCGCGAAGAGGTGGTGAAGGTCGAGCGGGTGGAGATCGAAGAGCACCACCCAACGCCGGTGGTGATCGAGCCCACGCTGGTCGATGTGCCCAAGAGCGAGCGCGTGGCGAAAGAACGCCAGAAACCGCTGTTCACCGAGCTGCCCGACAGCAAGCTGCCCCAGGTGGACCTGCTCGACAGCGCGCCGGTTCACCAGGCCGGGGTGGACAGCCAGACGCTGGAGATGACCAGCCGCCTGATCGAGAAGAAGCTCAAGGACTTTGGTGTGGATGTGCGCGTGGTGGCTGCCGCACCTGGCCCGGTGATCACGCGCTACGAGATCGAGCCCGCCACCGGTGTGAAGGGCTCACAGATCGTCAACCTGGGGCGCGACCTCGCGCGTTCGCTCTCGCTGGTCTCCATCCGCGTGATCGAAACCATCCCGGGCAAGAACCTGATGGCGCTGGAGTTGCCCAACGCCAAGCGCCAGACCATCAAGCTCAGCGAGATCCTGGGCTCGGCGGTCTACAACGACGCCAAGTCCATGCTGACCATGGGCCTGGGCAAGGACATTGGTGGCCAGCCCATCGTGGCCGATCTGGCCAAGATGCCGCACTGCCTGGTGGCCGGCACCACCGGTTCCGGCAAGTCGGTCGGCATCAACGCGATGATCCTGTCGCTGCTCTACAAGGCCGACGCGCGCGACGTGCGCCTGCTGCTGATCGATCCCAAGATGCTGGAGATGAGTGTCTACGAAGGCATTCCACACCTGTTGGCGCCGGTGGTCACCGACATGAAACACGCGGCCAATGGCCTGAACTGGTGCGTGGCCGAGATGGAGAAGCGCTACAAGCTCATGAGCAAGATGGGGGTGCGCAACCTCGCGGGTTACAACGTGAAGATCGACGAGGCGAAGGCGCGCGGGGAAATCATCGGCAACCCCTTCAGCCTCACGCCCGAGCAGCCCGAACCGCTGGAGCGCCTGCCCTACATCGTGGTGGTGATCGACGAGCTGGCCGACCTGATGATGGTGGTGGGCAAGAAGATCGAAGAGCTCATTGCCCGGCTGGCGCAGAAGGCGCGCGCGGCCGGCATCCATTTGATATTGGCCACGCAGCGCCCCAGCGTGGACGTGATCACCGGCCTGATCAAGGCCAACATTCCCACGCGTCTGTCGTTCCAGGTCAGCAGCAAGATCGACAGCCGCACCATCCTCGACCAGATGGGCGCCGAGAGTTTGCTGGGCATGGGTGACATGCTTTACATGCCGTCGGGTACAGGATTCCCGATCCGGGTGCATGGTGCGTTTGTGAGCGATGACGAAGTGCACCGCGTGGTGGCCTATCTCAAGGAACAGGGTGGCGAGCCCAACTACATCGACGGCGTGCTGGAAGGCGGCGTGGCCGATGGCGAGGGCAATGACCTGTTCGGCGAAGGTGGTGGTGAGAGCAACGGTGAGAAGGATGCGCTCTACGACCAGGCGGTGGAAATTGTCATCAAGGACCGCAAGGCCAGCATTTCCTATGTGCAGCGCAAGCTCAAGATCGGCTACAACCGCGCCGCCCGTTTGCTCGAAGACATGGAAAACGCGGGCCTCGTGAGCGCCCTCACATCGAGCGGGCAGCGGGACATCCTGGTGCCGGCGCGCGGCGAATGACGCTGGCTTGAACCGAGCCGGCCCAACCGGATCAGACCCATGATGAAAAAACTGTTGCTTGTGTGTTCCCTGAGTCTTGCCACCTTCGCCGCGTCGGCGGATGGCTTGCAGGATCTTGAAAAATTCCTGCGTGACGTGAGCAGCGGCAAGGCCGGCTTCACCCAGGTGGTGACCTCGCCCAAACGCGCCACCGAGACGGTGGCGCGCAGCAAGACGTCCACCGGCACCTTTGAATTCCTGCGGCCCAACCGCTTTCGCTTCGAGTACACCAAACCGTTCGAGCAGACCATCGTGGCCGACGGGCAGACGCTCTGGCTGCACGATGTGGACCTGAACCAGGTCACGGCCCGTGGCCAGAAAGAGGTGCTGGGCAGCACGCCCGCGGCCTTGATCGCGGCGGGCACCGACCTCAAAGGCCTGTCGGACGCGTTTGATCTCAAACCCGGTGCGGCCAGGGACGGCCTGGAGTGGCTGGAAGCCAAGCCCAAGGATCGCAACGGCCAGCTGCAGATGGTGCGTGTCGGCTTCAGGCAGGGCCAGCTGTCGGTGCTCGACATCGAAGACAGCCTGGGCCAGCGCTCGGTGCTCACCTTCAACGGCTGGCAGTCCAATGCACCGCTGAAGGCCGCCGACTTCAAGTTCGAGCCACCGGCGGGCGCGTCGGTCATGCGGCCCTGAAACCTGTGCCGGCCCCCAGCCCCCACGCGCCCCTCGCAGAGCGCCTGCGCCCGCGCACCTTGGCCGAGGTCATCGGCCAGCAGCACATGCTGGGCGAAGGCATGGCGTTGCGCCTGGCGTTTGAATCCGGCCAGCCGCACAGCTGCATCCTCTGGGGCCCGCCCGGCGTGGGCAAAACCACGATTGCGCGGCTCATGGCCGACGCATTCGATGCGCAGTTCCTCACCATCAGCGCGGTGCTCGGCGGGGTGAAGGACATCCGTGAAGCGGTGGAGCGCGCAGATGCAGCGCGCACCGGGCTTTCCCCCCAACGCACCATCCTGTTCGTGGACGAGGTGCACCGCTTCAACAAAAGCCAGCAGGACGCCTTTCTGCCGCACGTGGAGAGTGGCTTGTTCACCTTCATCGGCGCCACCACCGAAAACCCGTCGTTTGAGGTCAACTCGGCCTTGCTCTCGCGCGCTGCGGTGTATGTGTTGCAGCCGCTGTCCGAAGACGACCTGAAGCGGATCGTGACCAAGGCACAAGCCATCGACGCGGTGCCAGCGATCGAATCGGCCGCCATTGACCGTTTGATTGCCTACGCCGACGGTGATGCCCGCCGACTGCTCAACACGCTGGAAACGCTGTCGGTGGCGGCCGGCAGCGAGAAGCTCACCGAGATCACCGACGTCTGGCTGCTCAAAGTGCTGGGCGAGCGCATGCGCCGCTACGACAAAGGCGGCGAGCAGTTCTACGACACCATCAGCGCCCTGCACAAAAGCGTGCGCGGCTCGGACCCGGACGCAGCGCTGTACTGGTTCGTGCGCATGCTCGATGGCGGTGCCGACCCGCGCTACATGGCGCGCCGCTTCATCCGCATGGCGTCAGAAGACATCGGCTTGGCCGACCCGCGCGCCCTTCGCCTGGCGCTGGACGCGGCCGACGTGTACGAACGCCTGGGCAGTCCCGAGGGCGAGCTGGCCTTGGCCGAGTGTGTGATCTACCTGGCCGTGGCGCCCAAGTCCAACGCGGTTTACAAGGCTTTCAACGAGGCCAAGGCGTTCGTGAAGAAAGACGGCACGCGCCCGGTGCCGATGCATTTGCGCAATGCGCCCACCAAGCTCATGAAAGCGCTGGATTACGGCAAGGGCTACCGCTACGCGCACGACGAAGAGGACGGATTCGCGGCGGGTGAGCGCTACCTGCCCGATGGCATGGCGCAGCCGGGTTTTTACCGTCCGGTGGAGCGCGGCCTGGAGCTGCGCATCGCCGATAAGCTGCGCGAACTCAAAAAACGCAACGATCAAAAAAACTAATGAAATCCCAATCGCACTGATGCAAGCCGCAGTGCCGCTGGAAAACTAGGGTAAACCCGCGTCTGCTAAGGGCTTACACGCATGGGGAGCCCCAGACCCCATCGCTACAATCCGCGCACCAACCCGCAGTCTGTCCTGGTTTCAGGTCACGTCTGGCGGGTTTTTTGCTAGGTTGAAACCGGCCGTCACAGAACATCACATTCGGCCTGTCTTAAACACGGAGAACCCTCATGGAAGTTTTGCTACAGCAGATCATCAACGGTCTGGTGCTGGGCAGCATGTATGCGCTGGTGGCTCTGGGTTACACCATGGTCTACGGCATCATCGGGCTGATCAACTTCGCCCACGGCGACGTCCTCATGGTGGGGGCGCTCACCAGCTGGACCATCATCGGCGTGATGCAGGACGCCACACCCGGCATGCCGGGCTGGCTCGTGCTGCTGCTGGCGGTGATCATTGCCATGGTGGTTTGCGCCACCCTCAACTACACGATCGAAAAGCTGGCCTACCGGCCACTGCGCAACTCCTCCCGATTGGCGCCGCTGATCACGGCCATCGGCATGTCGCTGCTCCTGCAGACGTTTGCCATGATCATCTGGAAACCCAACCCCAAGTCGTATCCGAACATGCTCCCCACCGAGCCGGTCGAATTCGGCGGCGCGGTGATCTCCATCACCCAGATCACGATCCTGGCCACCACCGTCATCACGCTCGCGTTCCTGATGTGGCTGGTCAACCGCACCAATCTGGGTCGCGCTATGCGTGCCACCGCCGAGAACCCGCGCGTGGCGGCGCTCATGGGCATCAAGCCCGACGTCGTCATTTCCGCCACCTTCATCATTGGCGCCATGCTCGCGGCCATCGCTGGCGTGATGTGGGCTTCGAATTACGGCACCGTGCAGCACGCCATGGGCTTCATGCCCGGCCTCAAGGCCTTCGTGGCGGCGGTCATGGGTGGCATCGGCAACCTCGCCGGTGCGGTGGTCGGGGGCATTGCCCTGGGCCTGATCGAATCGCTGGGTGCCGGTTATCTCGGCAAGCTCACCGGCGGCGTGCTGGGCAGCCAGTACACCGACATCTTTGCTTTCATCGTGCTGGCCGTCGTGCTCACGCTGCGCCCCTCGGGCCTGCTGGGTGAACGTGTGGCCGATCGCGCCTGACCGCCAGGAGACATCACATGATGAACACCAAAACCGGCAAGCTGATCGTCTTTCTGCTCGCGGGCGCGGCCTTGTTGCTGCTGCCGATCATCCTGCAATCCACCGGCAGCAATTCCTGGGTGCGCATTCTCGACATCGCGCTGCTCTACGTTCTGCTGGCCCTGGGCCTGAACATCGTGGTGGGCTACGCCGGTCTGCTGGACCTCGGCTACATCGCGTTCTTCGCGGTCGGCGCCTACGTTTTTGCGCTGCTGGGCTCCCCCCACCTGGCCGACACGTTCCCCGCCATCAAGGCCATGTTCCCGGATGGCATCCACTACAGCATCTGGATCGTGATGATCGTGGCGGCGGTGATTGCCGGCATCGTCGGCATGATCCTGGGCGCGCCCACGCTCAAGCTGCGCGGGGACTACCTCGCCATCATCACGCTGGGCTTCGGTGAGATCATCCGCATCTTCCTGCTCAACATGGACCGCCCGGTGAACATCACCAACGGGCCCAAAGGCATCAGCCAGATCGACACCATCTCGGTCTTCGGCGTGGATCTGGGCAAACGGCTGACGATCGGTGACTACACCTTCCAGCCCGTCACGCTGTACTACTACCTGTTCCTCTTCTTCGTGGTGATGGCCATCATCATTTCGTACCGCCTGCAGGACTCGCGCATTGGCCGCGCGTGGATGGCGATCCGCGAAGACGAGATCGCTGCCAAGGCCATGGGCCTGAACACCCGCAACCTCAAGCTGCTGGCCTTCGGCATGGGCGCTTCGTTCGGCGGCGTGTCCGGCGTGCTGTTCGCCTCGTTCCAGCGCTTTGTGTCACCCGAATCCTTCTCGCTCATGGAGTCGGTGATGGTGGTGGCCATGGTGGTGCTGGGTGGCATCGGGCACATTCCTGGCGTGGTGCTGGGCGCCTTGCTGCTGGCGGGCTTGCCCGAACTGCTGCGCCACGTGGCGCATCCGCTCACGGCCATGACCGATGGCCGCCTGGCCCCTGAAATCCTGCGCCAGTTGCTGATTGCGCTGGCCATGGTGATCGTGATGCTGATCCGTCCCAAAGGCTTGTGGCCCGCCCCCGAGCACGGCAAGTCCTTGTCCAAGTGAGCGGAGCAACTTCAATGACCGAAACCATCCTCAAAGTTGCCAATGTCTCCAAACGCTTCGGCGGGCTGCAAGCCCTCAGCGATGTGGGCATGGAAATCAAACGCGGCCAGGTGTACGGCCTGATCGGTCCCAACGGGGCCGGCAAGACCACCTTTTTCAACGTGCTCACCGGTCTGTACACGCCCGACAGCGGAACGTTTGAACTGGCCGGCAAGCCTTACACGCCCAGCGCGGTGCATGAAGTGGCCAAGGCCGGCATCGCACGCACCTTCCAGAACATCCGCCTCTTCGCCGAAATGACGGCGCTGGAGAACGTCATGGTCGGGCGCCACGTGCGCACGCATTCGGGACTGATCGGCGCTGTGCTTCGCACACCCGGGTTCAAACGCGAAGAAGCCGAAATCACCGCGCGGGCCCGCGAACTCCTCGCTTATGTGGGTATCGAGCGCTTTGCCGACTACAAGTCGCGCACGCTGAGCTACGGCGATCAGCGCCGCCTCGAGATCGCCCGTGCGCTGGCCACCGACCCGCAGCTGATTGCCCTGGACGAACCCGCCGCCGGCATGAACGCCACCGAGAAGGTGCAGCTGCGCGAACTGATCGACCAGATCCGCAACGACAACCGAACCATCCTGCTGATCGAACACGACGTCAAGCTGGTCATGGGCCTGTGCGACCGTGTGACCGTGCTCGACTACGGCAAGCAGCTCTCGTCGGGCTCGCCGGCCGATGTGCAGCGCGACCCCAAGGTGATCGAGGCCTACCTCGGCACCGGTGGCCACTGAACCAGGACCGACCCATGGCAAACACACTCCTCAAAATCAGCGGCCTGAAGGTCGCCTACGGCGGCATCAAGGCCGTCAAGGGCATCGATCTCGAAGTGAACGAAGGCGAGCTGATCTCGCTGATCGGCTCCAACGGCGCGGGCAAGACCACCACCATGAAGGCCGTCACCGGTTCGCTGGCGTTTGAAGCCGGCGACATCGAGTACATGGGCCAGAGCATCAAGGGCAAGGGCGCCTGGGATCTGGTGAAACAGGGCCTGGCCATGGTGCCGGAAGGCCGTGGCGTGTTCACGCGCATGACCATCACCGAAAACCTCCAGATGGGTGCCTACATCCGCAACGACAAGCCCGGCATCGCACAGGACATCGAGAAGATGTTCAACATCTTCCCGCGCCTGCGCGAGCGCAAAGACCAGCTGGCCGGCACCATGAGCGGCGGTGAGCAGCAGATGCTGGCGATGGCGCGCGCGCTCATGAGCCAGCCCAAGGTCTTGCTGCTCGACGAGCCCTCCATGGGCCTGTCCCCCATCATGGTTGACAAGATTTTCGAAGTGGTGCGCGACGTGTCCAAGCAGGGTGTGACCATCCTGCTGGTGGAGCAGAACGCCCGCCGCGCACTGCAGATCGCTGACCGGGGCTATGTGATGGACTCGGGTGAAATCATCATGACCGGCAAGGGCCGCGACATGCTGGACGACCCCAAAGTGCGCGCAGCCTACCTGGGAGAGTAATACGCCCCCACGCTCCGCCGCTTCGCGGGTCGCTGCCCCCCAAGGGGGCTGATTCGCCTTGGGGCGGCCCGGCGGCGAATCGCGCCTCTGGTCCAAACCTAGAATAGAGGGTTGCGCACACCGGTGCCCAACCCTCTATTCACTCATGACCCAAGCCCACACCCCCGATCCCAGCGCTCCGGCGCACGACGACAACCAGCTGATCGCGGAGCGCCGCGAGAAGCTCAAGGCGATGCGCGAAGCGCAGCAGCGGGGCGAGGGCGTGGCTTTCCCGAACGACTTCAAGCCCACCGACAAGGCGGCCGAATTGTTCGCGGTGCACAGCGAGACCACCAAGGAAGCGCTGGAAGCGAACCCGGTGCGCGCGTGCGTGGCCGGTCGCATGATGCTCAAGCGCGTGATGGGCAAGGCCAGTTTTGCCACGCTGCAAGACGCCTCGTTCGGCCCCAGCGGTGGCCGCATCCAGATTTACCTGAACAACGACAGCGTGGGCGAGACGCTGCACAACGCGTTCAAGCACTGGGACCTGGGCGACATCGTGGCGGCCGAAGGCGTGCTCTTTCGCACCCGCACCGGCGAGTTGACCATCCACGCCGACAGCGTTCGCCTCATCACGAAAAGTCTGCGACCGCTGCCCGACAAATTCCACGGGATCGCCGATCAGGAGATCAAGTACCGCCAGCGTTACGTCGACCTGATGACCGACGAAACCGCGCGCCTGCGCTTCGTCAACCGCAGCCGCGGTATTTCAAGCCTGCGCGGCTTCATGGTCAGCCATGGGTTCCTTGAGGTCGAGACGCCGATGCTGCACCCCATCCCGGGCGGTGCGAACGCCAAGCCATTCAAGACGCACCACAACGCGCTCGACCAGGAGATGTTCCTGCGCATCGCGCCCGAGCTCTACCTCAAGCGTTTGCTGGTGGGTGGTTTCGACCGCGTGTTCGAGATCAACCGCAACTTCCGCAACGAAGGCATCAGCGTCCGCCACAACCCCGAGTTCACCATGATGGAGTTCTACGCGGCGTACTGGAACTACCAGGACCTGATGAGCTTCACCGAGGAGCTCATCCGCCACGTGGTGCGCGAGGTGCGCGGTGATGTGCCATTGACCTACCAGGGACAGCCGGTGGACGTGACCTCACCGTTCGAGCGGCTCACCATCCGCGAAGCCATCCTCAAGCACACCGAGGCCGGCGACAACGTGGACAGCACGGAGTGGTTGCTCAACCAGCTGAAGAAGCTGGGCCTGACCGAAGCCAGGCACCAGCTCTCCACGCGCAGCCTGGCGAGTCTGCAGGTGATGTACTTTGAAGAGAAGGTCGAGGACAAGCTCTGGAACCCGACCTTCATCATGGACCACCCCACCGAAATCTCGCCGCTGGCGCGCGCCAACGACGCCAAGCCCGAGGTGACCGAGCGCTTCGAGCTCTACATCACCGGCCGCGAATTCGGCAATGCGTTCTCGGAGCTCAACGACGCCGAGGACCAGGCCGCGCGTTTTCACGCCCAGGTCTCGGCCAAGGACAGCGGTGACGACGAGGCCATGCACTTCGATGCCGACTACATCCGTGCGCTGGAATACGGCATGCCGCCGGCCGGCGGTTGCGGCATCGGCATTGACCGTTTGATGATGCTGCTGACCGACAGCGCCAGCATCCGCGACGTGATTCTGTTCCCCGCCCTCAGGCGCGAGCACTGAGCCCCGGCCCTTCGCCAAAAAAAAGCCGCCCAACAGGACGGCTTTTTGCTTTGCAGGCTTGAGTGGTTCAGGCGTAAGCCGCGAGCGCCTTGCGCATCTTCTTCATGGCCGCCACCTCGATCTGGCGCACGCGCTCGGCACTCACACCGTACTCGGCCGCCAGCTCGTGCAGCGTCATGCCGCCGGAGCCGTCGTCGTTCACCTTGAGCCAGCGCTCGCTGACAATGCGGCGGGAACGGTCGTCGAGTTCGCTCATGGCCTGGGCCACGCCCTCGGTGGCCAACGCATCGCGCTCGGCCGATTCCAGCACCGCGGTGGGTTCGTGGGTGGCGTCGGCGAGGTAGGCAATCGGGCCAAAGGCGTCTTCGCCGTCGTCACCGGGGGAGGGATCCAGCACCACGTCGCCGCCCGAGAGCCGCGTTTCCATCTCGCGCACTTCTTCCGGCTTCACGTTGAGCTCTTTGGCCATGATGCCGACTTCGACATCGCTCAGCACCTCGCGGTGGGTGTCGCCGTCCAGTGCGTCCGAGCGGAAGCCCTGCTTGCGCGAGCGCAGGTTGAAGAACAGCTTGCGTTGCGCCTTGGTCGTGGCCAGCTTGACCATGCGGCAGTTCTTCAACACATATTCGTGGATCTCGGCCTTGATCCAGTGCATGGCGTAGCTCACCAGGCGCACGCCCTGGTCGGGGTCGAAACGCTTGACCGCCTTCATCAGGCCGACGTTGCCTTCCTGGATCAGGTCGCCGTGGGGCAGGCCATAGCCCAGGTACTGGCGGGCAATGGAGACCACCAGGCGCAGGTGGGACATGACCAACTGGCCCGCGGCCTCCAGGTCGTTGTCGTCGCGCAGGCGGCGTGCGGCCTTCTGCTCTTCGTCCAGCGTGAGCAGTGGCAGGCGGTTGACCGCGGAAATGTAGGCGTCGAGGTTGCCCAGTGGCGGCACCAGCGCCCAGGGGTTCGCGACAGCGACCTGGCCACCGGCAGCGGCAGAAATGGGGGCAAGTGAGTGGGACATGGAGAACCTCCTCGGGTATGTACCAATGATGTTAGCACTCTCTGTGAGTGAGTGCTAAGAGGGAAGTTCCATCACCTTGCTGGTTCAAGAAGCCGGTCAAAAAGACGATACAGGGAGCAAGAACGGCGTCGCCTGCCGCCTCTGTTTCCCAACGGTCACTCCATGAAACTCAACGACATCAAGGTCGGCAGCCGCCTGGCCCTTTCCTTC